>OBBX01000006.1_pt1 | contig 486345 bp, 413 predicted proteins | sample 1502701 | NCBI WGS metagenome assembly OBBX01 (sample SAMN05301469, study PRJEB22388) | human gut metagenome | isolation source: Infant 1 DOL 13 gut | host: Homo sapiens | place: USA: Pittsburgh, Magee-Womens Hospital of UPMC | collected 2013/2014
TTGCTTGAAAGTATAGTGTTTATGCGAATAATCGAAAATTATATATAAAATTTATATAAAAAATAATTGCAATAAATATTAATACAATAGATAACACTGCATATACAGCTCTGTTGATTATTTGTTTTGAATTACTAAATACAACAGTTTCTGGAATTGAAAAAATTAAATTCCAGTCTTTTATATAATTATTTTCACTATTCCCATTATCCATAGTGGCATATCCTAAATATCTTCTTTCTTCCAACATATTTAATACAGTTGCACCTGTTTTATTTTCTTGCAATTCTTTTTTTAATCTATTTACTTCTTGAATATCATTATCCTGTTTTAACAATTTATAAATATTTTTTGATAGGCTATCCCCTTGTGGATGAAGGATAATTGTACCATTATTTTTTACAACATAAGATATACTATTATTTTCATAAAAAGATATATTAATAAGTTTCATCAGAGTATTGATATTGTAAGTACAATATAAAACTCCAACTACTTTATCATTATTTAATAATGGTACTGAAATAGCAATCTTCTTTATAGACTTATTTACTTCATCAACATATGGACTTGAAACATACTTCTTACCTTTAATTGAGTTTTTGAAAAATTCTCTATCTTTCACTGAAAACTTATCGCCTTTGGTATTTTCAGCATTACCATTTATATCAACTATTGCCATAGTGTAAAATTTTTGATTTTCCATTTCATCTAAAAGATTTTTCATTTTTTCCTCATTAGGTATATCTGGATTTGAAGCATAATAGTTAGAAAAAATATTTAAAACATCTAAATCTTTTTCAATTTGTCTTTGTGCTAGTTGAGAGCCTTGTACTGCAACTTCTTTTATATGTATTTTTGCCTCTGACATAAGAAGATGTTTTGTATCTTCTATATAGATATACCCCATTGTCAAAAATAATGATGTTAAAAAAAGAATTGTAATTAATGTAAAACTTTTATTTCTCCCTGTCATTCGACTCCTCCCCTAATTAGTCAATACTTCATATAGATAATATATCCTTTTTATACCAATTCATCATTTATATTGTATATAACTATTCTTAAATGTTACACATAAAATCAACATAATAACCATAAAAACATTCTTTTATTATTATAATAACACTATTTAATTGAATTTTAAATTAAAGAATAAAAACTATCCATTTTCTCAAACAAAAAAACTCTTATACAATAAAACTTTGTTTTATGTATAAGAGTTTTTATTTTATCTATTTTATAGCAAACTTATCTTCCATAATATGAATTTAAATACATATCTTTTATTTCATTCATAAGTGGATATCTTGGATTTGCTCCTGTACATTGGTCATCAAATGCTTGAATTACCATTTCATCTATTGAATCCATAAACTTAGATTCTTCAACGCCAAACTCTTTTATAGATTTAGGAATACCAACTTTAAGTTTTAAATCTTCAATAGCTACCAATAAACTTTGGAATTTCTCTTCATCAGAATTTCCTTTTAATCCTAAAAATGAAGCTATTCCAGCATATCTCTTTAATGCTTCTGGATATTTATATTGAGAGAATGCTCCCATTTTCTTTGGTGCATCTGAAGAATTAAATTTCATAACTTCTGTTATCAAAAGAGCATTTGCAACACCATGTGGTACATGGTGGAAAGCACCTAATTTATGAGCCATAGAGTGACAAACACCCAAAAATGCATTTGCAAAAGCCATACCTGCCATTGTAGAAGCATTTGCCATTTTTTCTCTAGCTTCTGGGTCTTTTGCACCATTATCATATGCACGTGGAAGATATTCAAATATACTCTTAATAGCTTGTAAAGCTAATCCATTTGTATAATCGGTTGCAAGCATAGATACATATGCTTCTAATGCATGAGTTAAAGCATCTATACCAGAAGCAGATGTTAAGCTTTTTGGCATATTCATCATCATATCAGAATCAACTATAGCCATATTTGGCATCAGTTCATAATCTGCTAATGGATATTTTACTCCTGTATCTTGGTCAGTTATAACAGCAAATGGTGTTACTTCTGAACCAGTACCTGCTGATGTTGGTATAGCTACAAAATTAGCTTTTTCACCCATTTTAGGGAATGTATATACCCTTTTTCTTATATCCATAAATCTCATAGCTAGGTCTTGGAAATCTACATCTGGATGCTCATACAATGTCCACATTATCTTTCCTGCATCCATTGCACTTCCTCCACCTATAGATATTATTACATCTGGATTAAATTCTCTCATAGCTTTAGCGCCTATCTTAGCACATTCCAAAGTTGGGTCTGGTTCTACTTCAAAGAATGTAGTGTGCTTAATATTCATTTCATCTAATAAATCAGTAACTGCTTTAGTATATCCATTATTGTAAAGGAATGTATCTGTTACAATAAAAGCTCTCTTCTTATTCATTACATCTTTAAGTTCTTTTAATGCTACTCCTAAACAACCTTTTTTGAAATAAACTTTTTCTGGTGCTCTAAACCAAAGCATATTTTCTCTCCTCTCAGCTACTGTTTTAATATTAAGTAAATGCTTAACTCCTACATTTTCAGATACTGAATTTCCACCCCAAGACCCACATCCTAAAGTAAGAGAAGGAGCTAGTTTAAAATTATATAAGTCCCCTATACCACCTTGAGAAGAAGGAGTATTAATTAAAATTCTACAAGTTTTCATGGCTGAAGTAAACTTATCAAGTTTTTCTCTTTGATTTACATCATCAATATATAATGAAGATGTATGCCCAAATCCACCATCTTCTACTAATTTTTCTGCTTTTCTAACTGCATCATCAAAATCACTTGCCTTGTACATTGCAAGTACTGGTGAAAGTTTCTCATGAGCAAAAGCTTCTTCTATTTCAACTGATTCTACTTCACCTATTAAAACCTTAGTATCTACTGGGACTTCAAAGCCTGCAAGTTTTGCTATAGTACAAGCTGTTTGCCCAACTATTTTAGAATTTAATCCTCCATTTACTAAAATTATATTTCTTATTTTTTCTGTTTCATCTTTATCTAATAAATAAGCACCACGCTCTTTAAATTCTTTTTTGACTTCATTGTATATATTTTCTAATACTATAACCGATTGTTCAGAAGCACATATCATACCATTGTCAAAAGTCTTAGATACAAGAATTGAGTTTACAGCAGTTTTTATATCTGCACTATCATCAATTATTGCTGGAGTATTACCTGCACCAACTCCAATAGCTGGTTTTCCAGATGAATATGCTGATTTAACCATTCCAGGACCTCCTGTAGCAAGGGTCAAATCCACTTCTTTCATAACAGTTGTAGTTAATTCTAAAGATGGCTCATCTATCCATCCTATTATACCTTCAGGAGCTCCAGCTAAAACAGCAGCCTCAAGAACAACTTTTGCAGCCTCTATAGTAGAATTTTTTGCTCTTGGATGTGGAGAGAAAATTATTCCATTTCTAGTTTTTAAAGCTAAAAGTGCTTTAAAGATAGCAGTAGAAGTTGGATTAGTTGTAGGTACAACTGCTGCAATAACACCTATTGGTTCAGCAATTTTAGTCATACCAAATGCTTCGTCTTTCTCTATAACACCACAAGTTTTAGTTTCTTTATATGCATTATATATATACTCTGAGGCATAATGATTCTTTATAACCTTATCTTCAGCAATTCCCATACCAGTTTCTTTTTGTGCCATTATAGCTAGAGGAACTCTTTGCTTATTAGCTGCCAAAGATGCTGCTAAAAAAATTTTATCTACCTGCTCTTGACTATATGTAGCAAATATTTTTTGAGCTTCTCTGATTTTTGCTAGTTTTTTAACTAAGCTTTCAACGTTATTTACAGTATCTAAACCAACTGACATAACTTCATTTTCTTTTTTATTTTCTATTATTACTTGTTCTTTATGAGCCATTTTAACAACCTCCTGAGATAGTTTTTTATTTATTATGTTAATTTATTAACATTATAGCATTTACTTTTCCTATTTTCAAGTTATTTTTTTAACATTTTATTTTTTATCTAATATAACATCATTTCTACTAATAATATCTGGCTTTACAAATACTTAATTTAACTAGATATCACTTTATTTTTTACGCAAATCACTAATGAAATCATCTAAAAACTTAAGGATAACGTTATTTTTTTAACGTTTATATTTTTGTATTTTTTGCAAATAAAACTTTATAAAAAGAATTTTTAATATGATACTCTATCAAGTTTAAAAATAAAAATCCTTGAAAATGAAAATTAAAACTTAATTAACAAGTTAAAGTAAATATAGTTAAATGTACAAACATTTACAACATATAGTATAATTAAAAAAATATATATTCATGATTTTTATATAATATGAAATAAAATATATTTAATATTATATAGATAAATTTGAAGTTTATAAGAAGGAGGATAAGCATGAAAAAATTAAAAACAATTAGCGTTTTTTCTTTGATTATAAGTGTAATTTTAACGATTGGAGGTATTGGAATAGTAACTTATTATGTAGATAATTTGTTTATTAGAGGACTATCGGTATTTGTTTTAATTATGTCCTCTTCTTTTGTATCAACAACAGTTAGATTGATATTCGAAGAGTCAAAACGATATAAATTCTAATTTAAAAATTGGATTAAGTAAATAATTTTAATATACCAAAAATTACGGAGATTAGCTCAAAATAGACTTTTTAGTCCATGAGGCATTTTTTTGTATGAAATTAAATATATTTTCATCATTTCAACAAGAAAAAGAGGCTTCTCTCTATTTTGAGACAGCCTCTTTGCTAGTATTTTATCTAATACATAATATTATAAGAACCAATTCTATTGATGTGGACTTTTTATAACAGGCTGTAGCTGTTTGTTCTCTAGAGCAAGTTCTATAGTTGGAATTATTAGCTCAGTATGTGCAATCATAGAATTAGGCTTTGCTTTGCAATTATCTTGACCAAAAGGTACAAAATATATATTTTTAGAATTAAGGAGAATGCCAATATTTTTGAAATTAAAGCTTAGAGCATCATTCGTTGATATTGATATTACTAGTGGTTTATCATTACGAAGATGACCTTTTGCTGCCATTAATACTGGTGAATCTGTAATACCATTTGCTAATTTTGCAGCAGTATTTCCAGTACAAGGAGCTATTATTATAATATCAGCAATTCCTTTAGGTCCAAATGGCTCTGCCTCTTCAATCGTAACTATAGGTTTATTTCCTGTAAGTTCATATGCTTTTTTCATAAACTCTTCAGAATTTCCAAATCTACAATCGATATTTTGTGATACATCTGAAAATATAGTGTGTACATTAGCTCCTTCTTTAACCAAATTCTCTAACTCTATAAATATTTTATCATAAGTACAAAACGAACCAGTAAATCCTACTCCAATTGTAAGTCCTTCAAGTCTCATTTCTAATCCCTTCTTTCATTTATAATATTTTCTATAGCGTTAACAAGAATTTCACCAGATGTCTTTGGTGAATATTTACCAGGAAGCCCAAGGCAAAGAGTCGCATTAATCCCTGCTTCTTTAACAACAGAATAATCTACTCCTCCAGGAGAAGAAGCTATATCTATAATAGTTACTTCTTGTGATACTTTTTCTAACCTTTCTTTCGTTAAAATACACTCTGGTATGGTGTTAAAAATATAATCAAATTGTAAAAGTTTTTCATCAAGTTGACTTAAAGAAATACTGGAATATCCAAATGCATTAGCCGTACTTCTTGCATCATTATTTCTTGCGCCAACACATACATTTGCATCCAAAGCGTATAATTTTTTTGCAAGTATTTGTGCACATCTTCCATAACCTAATACTAAACAGTTACTTTGATGTATATTGATTATACTTCTTTTAATAGCTTCTGCTATAGCCCCTTCAGCTGTAGCAACTGCATTTAAAATAGCAACATCATTCATTTTCATAAAATCATAAATCTGAATAGAGTGTTGCTCGCAAAATTTACAAACTTTAGTTGGTATGTTACCTCCAAATAATATTTGATTAGGAGATAAATTAATTAGCAAGTTATCAATAGTAGCATCAAGACAATCATCCGTATTTTCAATATTAACTTGATTCTTTGTAAATGGAATTGGACATAAAATAATGGAACTTTTGGATAGTGCTTCAGCTAGTGAAGTTGATTTTCCAACGATTCCATTTATAATTTCATTTGATATCCCATAAGTGACTACAGAATACCCTTTATTAATTAGTTTTTTTACCATGTACACTTGTCGCAGGTCTCCCCCAATAACAGTTATATCGTATTGATTTGACATATTGTAAGCCTCCTTTACTATATACAATATGTTTTTATCAATACATTGGTTCACTAAAATTACTAAATATTATACTTATAACATTTTTAATAATGCTAATCTATCTATCTTTTCAGAAGAGGTATATGGAAATGAATTTAAAAAGATAATTTTCTTTGGGATTTCATTTTTCATTAGATTATCTTTCATTTTAATCAACAAATCTTTCTTCGTAATTTTGTCTATAGTTATTACAAATAATACAATTTGATTTCCTCTTATAGTGTCTGAGTACGGCAATACAATTGCATCTTCAATTTGAGGAATTTTTTTAACTTCATTTTCAATCTTAGTAGAACTAACTTTAAATCCTCCAATATTTATAATGTCATCACTTCTTCCTTCAAATATTAAGTATCCATCATTATCATAATATCCAATATCATTGACAGAATAAGGTTTGGTTACATTATATACTGCATATTCTGTATTCACAAAAATTTTTCCTTCTCTAATATATATATCTATTCCTGGAAATGGTCTGCCTACACTTAGAGGTTTTTCAATTAGTTCATCATAGCATAAATATGTAATATAATTTAATTCACTTGCCCCATAGTATAAAATAATTTCAGACTTTGGCATATATTTTTTTAGATTTCTTGCAGTATCTTCAAATAATAATTGAGACCCTGTAAAAATACTTACAACTTTGAGTACTGGTTCTTTTAAGTGTCTAACCAAAAGTTGAAGTTTTGTAGGTATAAGGTATATGTTAGTTACATTATATTGTTTTATTGTCCTTATCCATGATTTACAATTAAGACCTGAACTTATTACAATACTACCTCCTTCATATAATACTGACATTATAGAATTTAGATTCCCTGTAAAACTAAGTGTTCCATTAACAAACAAGATTGATTCCCCAGAGATATTAAAAATATCATTTTGTATAGGAAAAAATCCAGCCCAACTCTTATATGTTCTATATAATACCTTTGGAACACTTGTAGAACCTGAAGATAAAGCTCCCATACAAATACTTTTATCTAAATAATTTATAAGGTTCTTATATTGATACATATATATATTAAATTTAGGATTAAAAATAGAAAAATTAACTTTTTTTGCTACTTCATTATTGTTATCATCATATAAATCAATAACGTCCATAGATTCATCAGATATAATGATTGAAATATTATTTTTTAATAAAATATCATCTAATACTTTTTTAGAAAGATTATAATGACAAATAATAGGAATATTTTTTGAATAATTAATAGCAAAAAAACTAATCAACTGAAACATTATATTTTTAGAATATATTAAAATCGGGATATTTTCACCTAAAGAAATTTGCTTTCCTAGTTCCTCACTATAACTCAATATATTTTCATAAGTATATTTTTCTCCATCTATAATTAAAAAATTTTTATTTTTATGCCTCTCTTTTTTTATTCTTAAAAGTTCATAATAGTTCATAATCTACACCCTTTCAAGCAGTAAAGCTGAACCTAGACCACCAGCTGCAGCTATAGAGCAAATTCCATATCTACCCTTAGTCTTTTCTAATGCTTTTAAAAGATGTAATGCAATAATTGCACCTGAAGCACCATATGGATGTCCATACGCTAAAGCTCCACCAAATATATTATATCTATCTATTAACTCTGGATACTTTCTTTGAAACAACACATCTATAACTGCAAATGCTTCATTAAATTCAACAGCAGATACATCTAAATAATTAATGCTTTCTATCTCTAAAAGTTTATCCATTGCTTGTATCGCTGATGTTGGACTTAAGGTTGCATCTGTTCCTATTGTGCATGTATTAATAATTTTTGCTTTAGGCTTCTTTTTTACATGTTCTAAATACTTCTTAGAACATATTATAATAAATGAAGCTCCATCATTAATAAGACATGAATTTGCTGCATTTGTAATAGTTTCTTTTCCTAAAATTGATGGCATCCTATCTAATAACCTTTGACTCATCTTATCACGTATACCTTCATCACAGGTACTATTATTTATAGGAGATATAATATCCTCAAGTATTTTTTCTTCTCTTGCTTCTTTTGCTCTTTTATGACTTTCCTTTACCCAAAAATCCAAGTCTGCTTTCTCAATTTGATATAACTCTGCTACTCTTTCCGCCCCTTCGAGCATACTATTTTGGCTATTATCATCAGGAGAAAATTGAGCAACTGTATAATTTGGATTATTTGTATTATATCGCTTATCATTCTTATGATATGTGCGCATTGGTTGTAGAGAACTACTTTCAAAACCACCTGCAATAATTAAATCACACTGACCAGATTTAACCTTTGAAAAAGCTATGTCTATACTCATCATAGCAGAAGCACACTGCATATCCACAGTAAAAGCAGGTACTTCATTTGACACTCCTGCTGTTAAAGTCATTAATCTAGCTATATTCCCTCCTGTCCCAACTGCATTTCCACATATAATCTCATCAATTTTGTCAATTTCATACTTTTTAATTAAATCTTTTAAAACACTTGCTCCTAGTAATTCAGGTTGAACAAATTGAAAAATTCCATTTTTTAGACCTATATGACTTCTCAATCCTCCTAATATAAAAACTTTCTTCATACATTACACCCTTCCTTATATTATAGATTTATCATAGATTTCTTCTGAGTACATTGTTCAGTTTAGTACCTAAAAAAGATGCAATAACCGACTTTATTGTATCTCCAATTAAAAATGGTACTACTGCTGCAAAAAGTGCTGCTTCTACTGTCATTTGATTAAAATAGCACATAAATACTGTTCCCATAAAATATATAATAGGCATTCCAACAAAAATTGTTATTAGTATATATCTCTTAATATCATTATTTCGTCCTTTTAATAAACTAATAATTAGTGCTGCAAACAAAAACCCAAAATAAAAACCACCTGTTGGGCTTAACAACTTTCCAATACCAGATGTACCTCCACCAAATACTGGAATCCCAATTAAACCTATCATTATATATACACCAACTGTACTAAATGCTTGTCTTGGTGTTAAAATTAAAGCTATTAAATTTATCATTATTGTTTGTGCTGTTACTCCTGCTGGAGTAAATGGCAATGGTATATATATGTAAGATGATATACACAATAATGCTACACATATTGACATTTTAGTTAAATCTTGAATATTTACTTTAGTATTTTTCATTTTTATAATTCCCTTCATATGTCTTATTTCATTTAGTTTATATGTACATATACAAAGCTTCTATTAAAGCTTTGTTTTAGTATAAAATAAAGACGTTTTTTTGTCAACTATTATAAGTATTTAGGTTTACATTTAATTTATAAGTAAACTTTATACTGTTACTTTATATTTTAATAGTCATTTATAAAACTTTGCTTAAAAACAGCTCTATTTAGACTATACTTGTAAATTATAATATGATATATTTTTATATAAGATTTTATTTTATATAAAAAATAGTAACAAATAGTTTATACACAAGATATTTAAAAGGAAGTGATGATATGAAAGTTAATGAAAATAATATAAATAATATAGATGAAGAGTTAGATGAACTTAGTAGGAAAGTTTACTTAGAGTCACCAGATTTTTGGATAAGTATTTCTGACAAAATAATAGATAAAGTATTTGATGAAATGTTATTATTTTTTGCAGTTAAATATAACTATTTCAATATAGTATGCTTTGCTATTGAAAACAATTATCTGGATTTAAACATGCCTTCAAAAAACAAAAAATACACTAATATAATGGAGCATTTGTTAGATACATCAAAACAGAATGAAGATAAAAAAATTTATAATTATCTTCTAAGCTTAAATAAAGGTAATAACCTAGATGAAAGACCAATTTTAGATGAATTAAACTGTAATATTAGTAGTGATACTTTTGAAAAAAAAGATATATATCTTCCAAAGTACTTATGTCCAAGTTGTAATTCTAATATATTTGATACAGGTTATAAAGTATCAAATGACATAACATATAAATTTTCTTCTAAAGAAGCTGAACCTATTGAAATGTGTAGTGAAGTTTCTTCTATCAGATGTTGTAATTGTGATGAATTATTAGAAGATATTACACTTGATAAACTATATAACCTATGCAAAATTCAAAACTGTAATAATTGTGGTTCTAATTTAACTAAGGTAGGAATTATTGCAAAGAAAAAAATGAACTTTGATGAGAATACTGAAAAATTTAAAGATGTCTCAACATCTTACTGTTGTGGAAATTGTGACTCTGAAATAAACTTATCTCAAAGAGAACATTTTAAGATTTAAATATTTATAGGCTAAAGTAATAAGATTACATTATTAGATACTGTATAAGTTTTTTAAATCTGTAAAAATAAATACACTTATAAGAATTAAAATTGCTATGAAACTAGTTCTTGATGAACTAATTTCATGGCAATTTTCTATAATCTAATAATTATTAAATTTTAACAAACCTTTATTAGCATTCCATAATTATTTAAAATTCTTTCAAATACCCTATAGTTTATAGGTGAAAGTATCTTTAATATTATATCAAACTTATTATCTTTAAATAGTAAATTTGTTAAATCTGAAATACACCATACAATTTTATTTTCCTCTTTTGTAGCTATATCAATTCTGATTAACTTACACCTATAATAAATATCTTTATCTTCATATAGTCTATTTTAAAAATTACTCTTAAAAAATCAAATGGCAAATAAATTAATTATCCTTTTAATAGAATGTAATCATATTATTTACTATATTCCATTATGTACTCTTTAAATCCTGAATCTTCATTTACTTGTTCTTTTACTATATTAAAACCTTTTTTATTATAAAACACAACTGCTTTTTTATTATCTTTATATACTGCTAAGCTTAGACTTTTATACTTTTTAGTTGCATAATCTAAAAGTTTACCTCCGATACCTAGATTTTGGTATTTGGGCTTTATAAATAAAGCTCCTATAAATCTTTTATCTATTATGCTTATAAATCCTTTTATTTCATCTCCATCATCATATACAAATGTATCTGATATAGGTATATATTCGTTTTTAACAGTATTGTAGTTATTTTGCCAGTATTCTTTACTTATAAAGTCATGTGCTTTGATTGTACTTTTTTCCCATATTTCCATGATTTTATTTATATCTTTACTGTTTAATTTCTTTATCATAAATTTTGTTTCACCTCATTTTTGTATTGATTTTATAATGTTTGTAGGTAAGTGTATTTTATTTAGATATGATTTAGTTAATATAAGGTGGATGTTTTAGTATATGCTATTGTTGATTCTACAATTTTATATACTGCTTTATTAATATAAAATAAGTTTCTAAATACTCGTTGATATTGCTAATATTCTACTTATCTACCACTTAGTTGATATAAAACCTGACACTGTGTCTTGTGTGAGTCTTTTCTTTATCCTATTTACATACCACTTAGTTAATATAAAACCGGTCGTAACGTGTCAATCCTATTGGGTTTTAGATAATTTACATACCACTTAGTTAATATAAAACAAGAAAGAGCTATTGAAGCATTAAACAGAATACAGGATTTACATACCACTTAGTTAATATAAAACCGTCTACTGTTGCATCATTTAGTGACCTAGCACTTTGATTTACATACCACTTAGTTAATATAAAACATTTATATAAGTATGCAGGTGAGGGGATTTTTTGATAATTTACATACCACTTAGTTAATATAAAACTATTAAAAAATTACTACCTTTAAGTTGACCTTTTAAAATTTACATACCACTTAGTTAATATAAAACAAATATTAGATAGAATAGGGATAAATGAAGAATATGATTTACATACCACTTAGTTAATATAAAACCAGAGATAGAAATTATTTTTATTATACGTTTTTTTGTATTTACATACCACTTAGTTAATATAAAACTAATTTGTTCTATTTTTTTATCTAGTAACTTAATTGGATTTACATACCACTTAGTTAATATAAAACAACTACATATAAATAAATTCAAAGCCATGAAATTCGATTTACATACCACTTAGTTAATATAAAACACGGATACTTTCTTTTCTTGCATCAGCATTTTGTTTCAATTTACATACCACTTAGTTAATATAAAACTATAATATAATGTTTAGTATAACTAAATAATTTTGAATTTACATACCACTTAGTTAATATAAAACCTTATGGTACTCTTACAAGAGTAGAAGGTGTATACCTATTTACATACCACTTAGTTAATATAAAACAGAATAAGATAACAACAATAGAATATAAAAATATCGTATTTACATACCACTTAGTTAATATAAAACTATTAAAATCTGTGAAAAATGCTTGGATGCCAACTCGATTTACATACCACTTAGTTAATATAAAACGTTATTCAGATGCATATAAAAACGCAGGTCAAACCTTATTTACATACCACTTAGTTAATATAAAACATATCAAGAAGTACTTGATATTCGAGGTCGTAAAAAATTTACATACCACTTAGTTAATATAAAACAAATTTAATGTATTTCTTCTTTTTTTTATAAAATCAATTTACATACCACTTAGTTAATATAAAACAATAAGAAAAGGAAATCTTTCAGACTTTAACAAAGTTATTTACATACCACTTAGTTAATATAAAACAAATTGAAGTAATAAAGAAAATAAGCTATGAAGCTAAATTTACATACCACTTAGTTAATATAAAACTAGCATTTGAAATTTTATTTTGGACAGGTCTTAGACTAATTTACATACCACTTAGTTAATATAAAACCCCAAAATAGGTATATTTGAATACATTGAAAACACTTCAATCAAGCAATTATAATTCAATAAAAACATCAAAATTTGCAGTGAGCGAGCAGTAGTGCAATTGATAACAGTTATCATACACCTTCAATCCCTTATATTCCAACTGTTAACACCTATTTTAGCATAAATATCGCTCACTGCAAACCTATATAAACATTTCATCAGAATACTTATCAATCCCATAACATTTCTTTTTAATTGAATTAGGATTTTTTATCTCATAAACATAGATTGAATCCTCGCTATTATCAATAATATTTTCTATTTCAGAAATACATTTATGTAACTTTCCTTCAGTAATATTGCCTTCAAAAACAGAATTTTGCGTCCAAGTCAAATATTTTCTAAGTATCCTTCTAATTCTATTTAACGACCTTGCTTCAACAATATCATAAGTAACAATAACAAACATACTTACCACCACACCTTTAAAACTTTGTACCTTTCATCATTTATAAAATGTTTAATTAATTTATAACACTCTAACCTTATAAACATTCTATATGAAACTTTTCTATTTAGATTTCTATGTTTTATAGTTGTCTGCATCTTATTTTCAAATTCTTGCAAAAATTTCTTCTTTCCTTTTTCACTTAAATAACAAATTTTGTCTTGATATTCAAAATCATTCTTATTAATTCTTTTATTATTAATCAGGCTAAAAATTATTGTGTCAATTATAATTGGCTTAAAAATTTCTGCAATATCTAAACTTAAAGAAAATCTCTTTGTTGATGGTTCATGTAAAAAGCTTATTGTAGGGTCAAGTTGTGTCTTATATATCTCACTTAAAACATTCGTATACATTATGCTATTTCCAAAAGACATAAGAGCATTTACTGGGTCTTTGGGAGGTCTTTTTTCTCTTTTATAAAATTCAAAATCATCTTTTAATATTTGATTAAATGATTTATAGTATGTTTTTCTTATTCTGCCTTCTTTACCCATAAGTTCTGATATTTCTTTGACATCATTCAAATCATTTAGTTCATCCTTTATAGTATCAATTAAACTTTCATCAACTTTGTAATATCTCATATTTCTTAAAATATGGTATGATGCACTTTCCACAAAGGATTTTGCTAAGTATAATCTTTCATTTTTATCTAAATAGCAGGCTGATTGACATACTAAACTGAATCCTGATACATTTTTCTTCCTTGGATAATATGTACCTGAATAATATCCATAGTAATTGTAGAAATGAAGCATCACCCCATATTTACTTATGTAATTTATAAGTTTTGTGTTTAAATCTACTTCTCCATATATATGAATATCATCAACTTGTTCTACTGGTAATATTTTTTTCTCACCTTCTAAATTGTAATAGTAAATCGTATTTTCTTTCCTTTTTATATCCCCATTACTTATAATATAATAGTCTTTATACATTGTTACTCCTCCTTCACAAAACAAAATTCATAATAAGCACATTTTGTACAATAATGTTTTTTCTCAATTTTGGGAGGAGATAACTGCATATTTATTTCATTTATATTTATAAGTGTGTTTTCAATAATTCTTTCTTTTTCTTCTGTCAATATCAATTCTTCTTGTTTCTTTTCCTTAACATAATTTATAGTTCCTTTTTTCTCTATACCCATACTATTCTTTAAATAGTATAAGTAATAGTATAACTGCATTTCATCTGCTTCTTTCATCTTTGAACTTATTTTTACTTCTTTTACATACTCGTCCTTTATTATATCTAGCTTCAAGATATCATCAATCAATATTTCTTTATTTTTCATTCTTTTATATGAATCTTCATGTACTATCTTCCCAGACAATACTCTACTACTATTTTGTTCCATGGTTATTCCTTTAGAAAATAGCCATAATTTTCTTTTACATACATAATAATAATTTATTTTTACACCTTGAACTTTTAATACTTCTAAATCTATTGGCACAAAATCACCTTCTTTAGTAAATTTTAGCCACATTGTTAATATAAAAATCAAATAAATTGGTCTATTTCATTACTTATAAGCACACCTTTACCAAATATCTGTTTTGTATGCTTATTTTCGTATATATCATATTTATATAAAAGTATTTTTAAATCTTCAAGACCTTTCACCTGTATGTCAATTACATTTTGTTTAGCTTTATATATTGGTAAATTTACAGTTTTTTTAATTATCTCTCTTCTTGCTTTTTTTCTCTTAGACTTTATTTTATTTATCAATTGTCTATCATCATTACTATATGCATTTATAAGCTCTTGTCCCAACTCTTCATAATCTTTGATTAAAGTTTCTTCAATTTTATTATATATATCCTCTGGAATTACTGTATATCCTTCAATATTTCTAAGTATATTTTGTGCATCTTTAGAACCTAAACTATATGGCGTTATAGTATCTAAAATATTTAAAGCACTGGTAAATCTCTTTTCAAAAGCTGTACCTTCTAGACTTTCTTTAGAGTATAGTATCTTAACCATTTCTACCTTATATTTTTCTTTCATCTTCACACATTCTTTTCCATTTATAAAAGTTTTCAGTAGCTCAAGTCCTTTTTCTACAATATCCTTATCATAAATACTACCTATTCCTGTAGCTTTTTCTGTATATATAAATATATTTGGGCTATTTTCTTCATACTCACGACTTCTATAACATCTACCAAATCGTTGAAATAGACTGTCAAGTGTTGAATTTTCTGTATGAAGCTCATCAAAATCAATATCAAGGGATGCTTCCACTAATTGTGTAGTAATCCAAATACCATTACTATCACTATCTGCAAATTCTTTTATATATTTTTCTAATTTTGCTCTATCTTCTTGTATATACATAGAATGTAAAAGATTTAAGTTGACATCTATTCCTTTTGGCTTAACTATTTCTTCTATTAACTCATATTTTTCTACAGCACTTTTAACTGTATTTACTATTACAAGAACTTTTTTATTCATTCCACTTTGTATTATTTTACCTAAGTTTTCATCTATTGAATTTTCTACAATAGACACACAATGTCTTATTTTTTCTGTATTACATGTCAATTCAGCTAAGTTACTATTCATTACACCTCTTTTTTTTAATTCATCTATATATATGGTTGGCATAGTAGCTGTCATTATCATAAATCTGCCACCTATCTTATGTATCATTTCTATACCTTTTACCAATACAGCTGCTATTTCTGGTGAATATGCTTGTATCTCATCTATTACTACTTTTGAATATGCTAATGTTGAGTACACTTTTTCATACCCTCTATACAAAAAAGGAAATTTAAATATTTGGTCTATTGTAGAAAATGTCAGTTTGCAAGATAATAACTTTGCTAAATCTACAATCTCACTTGAATTTTCTTGATTACTTTCTTCTAGATAATCTATTGCTGTTGAATGTAACAAACCTAAGAATGTATCATTTGATTCTCCAACTCCAACTATATTTTTTGCTCTATCAAATAATGCATTTATACTTACTCTTAATGGAAGTGTAAAAAATGCCTTGTCTTTATCTATCCAAATTAAGGCAGTTTCTGTTTTTCCCATTCCTGTAGGTGCAATCAGTATTATATTCTTATTTCTATTAGATTTAGCAAATGATTGAGCCTCTCTCAAACTACCAAACTCTTTCATTAAATAATTTTCTGTCTGTTCTCCTATATTTATAACATTATTGCATTCCACAACTTCATGAGCAGAAGCACTGTGGTCTAATCTATGTAGTATTCCTTTTAACATAATATATAAATTATAGTACTTGTGATTTTTATCTATTCTTTTTTCTACACTTTGTAGATATACTTTACTCAATTTTTCTGTTTTTATTGGATATCTAACTTTAAATTCATGCTGTAGTTCATAAACTTTATTTATTAAATCTTCATCTAATATTTTTTGTATTAAATTTTTAAAATCTTTATCTATAAAGATATCTCTTTCATGATGATATACAATAACTTGATTTAATACTGCTCTAAGTTCTTTATTTTTTTTCCTGTCTATATAACTATAATCAATAAATGCAGGAGAAAGATAATTATGGCCTACATTATTTTCTAAATGAGTTACTATTTTAGGTTCATTTATTTTAGTATCCATTCTGCTTTTTATTAACTCTTGAAACGGTGAAAATGCTTTTCCAATATCATGAAATTCTATAACAAAGTCAAGTAATTGCCAAAATATCTCCTCTTCTAGAAAATCTAAGCTATTTATATTTTTTCCATAACTTTCTCTTAATACATTCATTTGTTTTAAAAGTTCATCAGTATGTTCTCTAAGTGTTTCCACTGGATTAGATTTAGCATATAACATAATCTCCCTCCTAATTTATATTATTAAAATATAATAAATCTCCTTCATTATCTAATAATATATCTCCAATTGATATAGTATTTCCATCCTCAACATAATAACTATCTACCTTATTCCAAACCCTTTTTTTATCTTCCACAGCATTATTATCATAGTAATTATTGAGTCTGTAACTTATACCATCTATATCTGTATCTTGTAAACTTGTTTTTGGTATATATATAGGCATTCTTATATTACATTCTGATAACTTATAATTTTCATAATCATCTAATTGTATATCCTCATCTACTTCAAATTTATTGACTTCTACAAATCTAATATCATTAATTCTTACTAAATCTTCTTTTCTACCTAATGATAAGTGCTCGTCATAATTTAATAAACTATCATATATTTCTTCCAATAAATCAAAATCCCCACCTATATGAATTATCAAATTTACATTCAATAGCATATGACTATTCATTGGCATAGATGTAATACTATCTTTTTTATAAAAATATGTTGTCTGGTAATTATTAAATATACTTTCATATGTTCCCTGTACACTTATATTAAATGGTATATATTCTGTAGCATTTAATATTTTGTGAATTAATCCATTTATTGTAGAATATGGAGGCAGTGGATATGTCTCTGTAATCTTCATAGCAAATGGTTTTTTGTAGCATGCAGTTTCTTGAAATAAATCTAATTTCAAAACCTTCATATTAATTCACCCCATAATATTCCTTTACTTCTTTAACTAGTTGTCCAAAAAATTTATCTACACTTAAAAAATTATCTTCAAACAATCCCTTAAATTCTTCTTTATTTATAAATACCCCATCTACCATTCCAACATAGGTAAATTCTTTTAAATCTTTTCCTAAAAAAGTACCTTGAATTACTTCTTCTATAGCTTGCTTATTTATTTTAAATCCATTTTTATCTCCTTTTAATTTAATTCTACCCAAGAAAAATGGATTTGCTATTTCATATACTCCTCCTACTACAAATAGAGGAGATAAATTTTCTTGTCTACCTCTAATATTTCTATTCAATACTTTTATTATTTCTAAAAATTCTACTACTCTTCTACATTTCTCTTTATTATCAAGTTCTATCTCTCCATCCTTGCCTATTTTAGATAAATCTATAGTCACTGTATATGTATAGTAACTTAAATGTTGCTCTATGTTAGCAAGATTAGGGTGTTCTCCTATTCTATCTGCAAATCCTTTATTATTTAAAAAATCCATATCACTTCTATATGGCTCAAGAGAAATCGCATTACTTAATCTTACAGTAGCTTCTCTAGTCAAAGAACCTCCTTTTTTATCTTTCTCATCTTTTTTATTTGTTTTCATATATCCAAATAAATCCATTTCTTCTGATTCTCTTATACTTATATTATCTTTAAATTGAATAGTACCTTTTTCTTTATCGACAACCTGTAAATTCCAATTAAACAATTCTGCTGCTAATCGTACTATGTCATATCTTAAACACTGGCGAGATGCAAATGTATACATATTTCCATCATCTCTACTTAATTTTTTTAATTCTGATATATTACCTATCCCTTCACCATAGTTTAAACTTTGAGCTTGTGCTATTACTGTAAATGTTAACCCTCTTTTCATCTTATTTTTCCTCCTTTTCGTTTGGTAGTTTATCTTTTCCTTCATATTTTCCAGAAATTAATCCAGATATAAAAGCATGACCTATAGATTCAAAGTCTAAATCTTTTTCAATTTCTATATCTAAAATAAATGCTGGAATCTGTTTTTCAGCTGACATAAAAACTCTTATAATTGTATCCATAAAATCACTTTTATTTCCGACTTTAACTGAATTTAAAAGTTTATAGCTTACTCCATCTATTTTATTTTTAGAATTTTTATTAACAAAATAGTCATGTATATCACACCCTAAATAATAAATTATTTTCAGCTTTTCATCATTCTTCTCCAAATTTTTACTATCCATTTTATATACCCCCTTTTTGTAACTATTTATTAATACTCTTAATTGGACTACTCTAAAACAATCTATTCCTGATATATTTGATTTGTTGTTGCTTTCCATATCATTTTTAACTTTATTTCTTAAAATGTTATTCGTTATATGCTTCAAGTCCCTATTTTTCAAGAGTAAATCTAGTACATTTGATTTAAGCTTGTAATCATAGATACTTTGTATTTTTTTATTTGCATACTTGTCTGTAAAAAACTTTGCTAAATAAGTTGGAATATTAAAATAATTTATTTTACATTTTTTAGAATCTATACTTGCTTTAAATTCCACAAAAAGTATATTACGAAGTTGCCATTCACTTTTTAATGTATTTTCTTCTACTATACTTTTTATAAGCTGATTAAAAGGATTTTCATCTTTGGAATCTGAAGACTCACTTTTTTGAACTTTTAAACTATTATTTCTTTCAAAAAGCTCATTTATACAAGTATCCATGTTAACAAATAAATAAAACTCATTTTCTTCATTAATTAAATAATTCTTTCTTGTATAAGTAGCCCCTGCTGGAGTACAGAACAATATTAGCTTACAAATATCACATATTGATGGTACATACGCCTGATTCCAAAACATATTCCTAGCATTATTGGTGCTTACTCCAAGTGGAGCAAAATTACTTTCTGAGTATTCATCTAATATTCCCTTATATAAACCACACATTTCACATACTTCTAAACTATCCATATACTCTTTTATATCTTCTATGCTTTTATTTTTCTTTATAAAGTTTTTATTTATTTCCTTCATAATTTTTTCTATAGTATTTATACTAGACTTACTAACTTTTTTTTCATTTATATCCTTATCTATACTATTTAATCTATCATTTAAATAGTTTTTCAACTTATCATAGTCATTCTCTTCTAATAAATCTTCTAACTCTCCAAAATATATAATTTGTCTTAAATAATCATTAAACATTACCTGTTTTAATCCATCTAAATCTAATTTCGCCTTAGCAACATTAAAAAAACTAACTTGTCCAAAATAATTATCTTGAACTACATATTTATAAAGATTTGCTGTAAGCCTGTCATTTATTGATTTTATTTTAAATATATCTATAGTCTCATCTACTAAAGCTTCTAAACTGTCAAATTCATCATAACTTTTTATCTTAGACATACTATCTAGCTTCTCTTTTATCAGGTTAAATTTTTCTTCATCAAATTTTTTAATCTTATCATTTTGTTGTTTCACACTATCTTTAATTTTTTTAATTCCATCTTTGATTCTATCAGGCTTAGATTTAATAAAATTTATACTGTAATCAATATTTTTTTTAATTCTTTTTGATACATCATATTCATCCATAAAGTAATTAAAATAATACTCATGAAAGTTTTCAAGAAATAAGCTATCAAATTCGATATAATCTTCCATAATAAATATTTCAGCTTGTTTATCTGCTTTCTTTATTATATTTAAAAATCCAACTATACCCATATTAAAAAACCAATCTCCTCTATAAACTCTTAACTTCATTTATCTCACCTCCATTCTAAAATATCTACATCTCCAAATCCCTGAGCACGTCTAAAACCAATTCCTAGATTGTAGATAAGATTTAAATCATCAATATCACCTTTCAATATAAATTTACCTTTGTAACCATTAATATATTGATACTCTTTACCTGTTATTTTTTTAAATTCTCTTAAACTCTCTTTAACTACTACCTTTTTGAAACCTACATTTTCAAATTCTAACTTTCTTTTTAATCCATTCCCCCTATAATTTTTAACCACTTCATTAGTTATATAGTTTAGTTCTTCTATGTATCTATCATCAGTTATCTCCAAGAATTTTCCTTCTTTAGACTTTACACAGATTGGAGACAATGCATTAAATAGTACCCTTTCTTCTGTTACCTTCTTTTCTCTTGATAAATCGATTCTAATTCTTGTAAGTTCATAGTCTTTATATAAACATTTTTTAGAAGTCATTAACCCATTGTATATATGAAAACCCAATTCTAAATCTGGAGTACTTATATTTAATATTACTTTATCTTCTATAATAAAATTGTCACCTTCAATACTATACTTTTTTATATAAACCGAAAATGTAAAATTTTTAGTTTTTTTATTATTCTTTTCTTTATAATAGTACATGTTTTTATAGTAATCTTCATTAGATTTTCTTATTGCTTCTTTTATAATACTCATAAAGAGCGAATTATAAGATATTGGTATACAACCTGTACTAAATTCAATTTTCATTTTCATAATATCACCTCTCTCAATTAATATATTAACACTAGACCGTGAAGTATATTGGTCCAAGTATAAATTATTTGAAAAAATCAGTAAATTTTTTTCATTTTTTCAATCTCTGACAATATATCATTTCTAAGTCTATCTGGTTCTACAACCTCAACATAAGCTCCCATACTTAAAATCCAACTTTTTATCTCCTCATAACCTCTCATTTTAGCTTTAAACATTATAGATTTATCATCATATTCTATGATTTGTTGATTATTAACCCAAACTTTCTCCTTTATAATTGTTGAAAATGGATGACTAATTTTTATAACAACATTAATTTCTTCTCCCTTATAAATTCCTATACTATTTTTACTATATTCATCCCAACTAAAACTTTTATCTACATTATATTTTTCTTCTAAAACCTTATAATCTTTAATCCTACATAATTTAAAGTCTATAAACTTAAATCTTTTTTCACAAAAAGCTACCATATAAGTATCTGATTTATAATTAAATAAACCATATGGATGAACAATTCTTTCACTATTTCCTGAATTTAATGAATAATATTCTATCCAAAATTTGTGTTTTGTGGTATATGCTCTAATTATTTCATTACACTTATTTTTTTCAGACTCATAATCACAATTACGTTGTGCTTGAACTGTAAAATAATCCATATATGTATCGCTTTTTTCTCCTGTATTTAATACTGCTTTTATTTTTTCTACAATATTATTAAATTCATTTTTGTAAATATCATTATTATACTCTAACTGTGAATTTATCATATCTAGAATTGAAACTTCACTATCTAATAATTTAATTAATGAGATGCTATTACATTTATCTATTTCATAACCACCATAAATCCCAGGTGTTGAATTTATAAATATACCAGCTTGCTCTAAATACATCTTGTAACTTTTTATTTGCCTTTCACTTACTTCCAACTCTTCTGATAATTCTTTGCATTTCATTTTGCCTCTGCTTTGAATTAATATCATCATTCTAAGTGTATTAGCTAATTTACTAATGAGTAACCCCCCCCTAATAACATTAATTGATATTTTTATTATTTATTTCTACACATATGTACATATAACCTCTTTATATTTTATATAAGTAGAATTTTTTTATAATTTTGACATTTACCATATTATATTTTATATTTGTACAAAATTTTAATAGTTAATACAATAAAAAATATTACTGAAAAAATAAACATCTATAATTCCAGTAATATTAATTAATTTTAAACCCTTTTTATTATCATTTAATAATAGTAACTAAAAATTGACTAAATTTAACCTTATCTCTTTTAAATAATTATTTCTTACAATTAAAAAATAAACTATTTGAACCAAGAACAAGCTTCCCATTACCAAAACAGCTGATGATGCTACTTCTATATCAAAAGAATTTTTAAGTGCAGTAAGTGCAAATATTGAATGTATAACAGCCACTACATAAGGAAACAAAAATACTATTCCAATCTCAATTGTTGAAGCTTTTTTAATCTCATTATATGTCATACCCAATTTATTTAACTGTTCATACTTTTTCTTATCAACTTGGCAATCCATATAAAATTTATTATATAAAAAACTACTTGTAGTAACAAAGAAAATTAAACCTATAAATATTGCTAAAAATATAAATGTAGAATACATTAATTTCCCAGTTCCTATCATTAATTCTTTAGAGAAAAACAAATATGGTTGCATCCCTGACTCATTATTAAATTTATTTTCAAATTCTCTGCATATCTCTATAGTTTTACTTGAATCCTCTACTTCAAATGCAGTAAATCTATCCACTATAAATTTTGATTCTATACTATCATAAAAATTATCCTTTACCACATACATATTTTTGTAATATGCTGGCATAACACATTCTTCCACTTGTTTTGCCACCTTTAAACCTCTATTCCCTACAATAATATTTTCTTTGACGTTCTTATTTCCTGGTAAACTTGATGATAATAATGATATACATTCATTATCTTCAAAACTTATAGGCTTAATCCCTATAGTTTCTGTAATTTCTAAGTACTTAGATTCTTTCATAATTCTGACATTAAAATCACTTTTCTTGGGAAATACAGTTTTAAATTCACCATTAATCCTTGTATAGTCTACATTCTCTTTTTTTAGATTATTTTCTATAAACATCATTCTTTCCTTGTCTTTTTCTTTGCTATCAGGCTTTTTAGTGTCATTATGCAATGTCATTGTTGAATAATATATTGTGTTAGGATATATTAAATTAATTTGACGCTCTACATCTTTCCAAAAGGAATAAACTGTACCTATAGCAGTAAATGCCACTGCAGAAGTTATAGTTATCAAGAAAAATATTCTAGCATTATCCTTTACCTTATAAATCAAGTTCGAAATCCAAAGCATATTTGTATTTTTTCTATAAAATCTCTTGTTTAATTTTAGCTTCTTCATAAAAAATACACTAAATTGAGAAAAGAACAAGTAAGTTGCTACTATAGTAAGGGATGTAACTGGAACTAAGCGCAGATATGTTGTATATTGGTCGGTTGAGGTAATAGCATTATAATACGCTATTATAAACAAACAAATACTTAATATAGCAAGCATTAGTGATGTTTTAGGCTCTGGTTTTGGAGTTTTTGTACCTTTAAGTAACTTCAACACCTGATTTTCTTTAACTATAAAAGAAGTAAATATTGATGTTAATACAGCTAAAATCATAAAATAGATTAAAGTAGACAATATCGCATTAAATGGTATATAGAATTTTAATGGCGATAATTCTAAAAAAGTAGACATAACCACTAAAAATATCTTTGCAAAGATTAAGCCTATTATTATTCCAATTACAGAAGATACTATATTTATTATCATATTTTCTATAAAGATTAATTTCATTACTTGGCGCTTTGATATACCTGTAATATAAAGTATTCCAAATTCTTTATATCTACTTTTAAGAAACACACTAACTGAATAAAACACAAAGAAGAATAAGAATAGATATGCAATTATCTTACTCATCTTGAGACCTTCTTTTAAATAATCAGGAAATTGAGATACATCTAAATCTGGATGACTTGTAAACATAATAAAAGAAAATAGCAGTGAAGATGATATAACAATACTTGCTAAGTATCCTAAATACGCTTTAATATTTCTTGAAATATTGTTAATAGCAAACTGTTTTATATTCATTAGTTATCGCCTCCCAATAATGTGAGTACATCCATTATCTCTTGATAAAACTGCTCTCTACTACTACCCTTATATATTTCATTATATATAGACCCATCTTTTATGAATAAGATTCTACTACAGTAGCTCGCTGCTAATGGGTCATGAGTTACCATCATAGTAGTAACTTTATTTTCTTTATTTATCTTTTGAAATAGCTCCATTACAACCTTTGATGACTTTGAATCTAAATTACCTGTTGGTTCATCTGCTAAAAGTATTGATGGATTGTTAATCAATGCTCTAGCAATAGCAGTCCTCTGAGCTTGACCACCTGATACTTCAAAAGTTCTTTTTCCTAATAAATCTTTTATACCTAATATTGTAGATACTTCATTCAATCTCTCATCTTGCTCTTTTACACTGACCTTATCTAATGTCAATGGCAATACTATATTTTCTCCTATAGTTAATGTATCCAATAAATTAAAATCCTGAAATACAAAACCTAACTCTCTTCTTCTAAATAATGCAAGTTCCTCACCTCTTAACAATAAAGGATTCTTGCCCTTTAATTCCATAGTTCCTGTAGTTGGCTTGTCAATAGTAGAAATCATATTTAAAAGAGTAGTTTTTCCACTACCAGATGGACCCATAATTCCTACAAATTCTCCATCTTCTATACTAAAATTTATGTCATTTAATGCGTTGAAAATTATTTTTTTACCATATACTTTACTTAAATTATTTACAGTTAAAATTTTCATTATTTAACTATCCTTCCTAATTTAATTTTTGAAATAACATATATATAATTGTTAATTATAATTTATCTTAGTTTAATTTTTATAGATAATAAATCTATTTTTTCTATACACTAATTATGTTAGTAAAAGCTAATACTGCAAGTACTACACCCATGATTATTCTGTATACAGCAAACACTCTCATTGGTTTTTTCTTTAAAAAATTCACGAATTTTTCCATAACTATTATTGATACAATAAAAGCTACTATAAACCCAACTACCAAAGCAATCCACAATGTTGGTGTCATTATTGAATAATCAAATTCAAATAAATCTTTTCCTGAAGAAGCCACCATAGCTGGTACTGCTAAAAAGAAAGAAAACTCAGCTGCTGTAGGAGAATTAAGTCCTGCTATCCATCCACCCATAATAGTAGATGCACTCCTTGACATACCTGGCCATGCAGACAAAACTTGTAATGTCCCAACCTTTAAAGCTTGTATTGGAGTAATTTTATCTATATTATCTGTGGAATGATTCTTTTTTCTAAACAAAGTTTCTACTACTAATAATAAAATCCCACCCACTATAAATCCTATAATTACAGATTGTAAATTAAACAATGATTTTATATTATCGTAAAATAGAACTCCTATAATCGCAAATGGTATACAACCTATAATTACATTCATTCCAAATCTAAAACCAATCTTTCCTTCTTTTCCACCAGTAAATATAAATTTAAAAAATTCTATAACGCTATCTTTTATCTTTTTCCAATAAAGTACTACTACTGCTAATATAGCCCCAAGTTGTATTACAACCTCAAACATTTCAGCAAATTGCCCCTTAAAATCTATTAAATTACCAACCAAAATCATATGACCTGTAGATGAAACTGGAATAAATTCTGTAAGCCCCTCTACTATAGCTATTATGACTGATTTCAATATAAAAATAACATCTAAACTCATCAATAAACATCCTTCCTTTTTTACAAAATTTCTTTTTTTATGTTATTTCTCTTATGTTATTTCTTATATTAATTGTAATTTAGATTAGAAAATTTAACTATCTGCAAACATTACACAAACCTTACATCTATGTAAGGTTTGCAAATAAACTCTCTTAAATTTTGATTATTTAACTATGAATATTTCATTTAATAAATTGTATAATAAAAAAGTACAATTAACTAAAAACCCTATTGTAACAGATAATTTACACCTTTATTAAACTATTTACATCTTTATTAAAGTAGATTGAAACTTCTGTACCTTTTCCTACTTCTGATTTTATACTTACTTTATGACCTAAATCATCACATACCTTTTTTACTAGATAAAGACCCATACCTGTAGATTCTCCAAACTTACGACCATTTTCTCCTGTAAAAAATGGGTCAAATACCCTTTTTAAATCTTTAGAAACAATTCCAATTCCTTCATCTATTATACTTAAAATTACATATTTATTATTTTCTTCAGATTTTATAGTTAGGTAGTTACTATAATCTTTAGAATATTTCACTCCATTTGTAATTAATTGACCTATTATAAATTTCATCCATTTTACATCTGTATAAACATAAGTAAATTTGTCTACTTGAATCTTAGGAATCATTCCACTTTTTATAAATAACCTTTTTTCTTCATTTACAATACTAGATACAATTTCATTTAATTTGGCTTTTTCAACTATAAAGTCTTTCTGAAAATTATCTGCCCTTGCAAAATGCATAGCCATATCTAACCCTTTATTTAATCTATCTATTTCTTTTCTTATATTTTCAGTTACTTCTTCTCCCTCATAATCTTGAAGCTGAAGGCTTATAACTGATATTGGTGTTTTCATCTGATGAATCCATTGGTTGATGAAAGTTAAATGTTCACTATGTATCTTTTTATGCTCTTGTATCATTGATTGATACAATTTATGTTGTTGTTTTAAAATAACTGATATATTTCTCCCCAAGAATGAGCTTCCTAAATACAAAAATGACTCCTCCAAAGAATGTACTCCTTTTTCAAACAGATTATATACTTCTCTATTTTTATAATACTTATATATTAAAAAACATAACAATATAAAAGAACTAAATAAAAGAATATATAAACTCTCTCCAAAACTAATAAACTTCATAAGATTACAGTAAATAATTGTCATAACTATGCCTATATAATATATAAAAATATAACCTTTATAATCTTTTAAAAATAACTTCATACTTTCTCCTTACCAATTCTTATTTAATTTATATCCTAACCCTCGGACAGTCTGAACAGCATTATCTATACCTAATTCCTCAAATCTTTTCCTTATCCTGCTAACATTTACATTTAAAGTATTTTCCTCTACAAACTCAATATCATCCCATATCTTTTCTAAAAGATAATCTCTACTTACTACTTTTGGGTATCTCTTGATAAGACATTCAATCAGTATACCTTCTTTTTTAGTTATAATTAGATTCTCACCATTTAATTCTAGTTCTAACCTTTCTGGATAAAACTTTAATCCATCTAGCTCCACTATTCTTTCGTCTATTTTAGGTGAATATTCACCATATACCCTTCTTATATGACTCTTTATTTTTGCCATTACTACATCATAGTAAAAAGGTTTTGTTATATAATCATCTGCTCCACTTTCTAAAGCTCTAATTTGGTCTACATTACCATCTCTAGCTGATATAAAAATTATAGGTAAATTCGACTGTTGCCTAATACATCTACACCAGTAGAAACCATCAAATTTAGGTAAATTTACATCTAATAGAACTAAGTGTGGCTTAAAACTTTCAAATGTAATCATTATATCATCAAAGTTCTCTTCAACAATCACTTCAAATCCATATTTCTCAATATAATCTTTAAGTAATGTACTTATCGATATATCATCTTCCACAATATATACTTTATAACTCATATAATTCCTCCTAATATACCTATTTACTCATCATATAACAGTCCAATTTTAATATATTATAATCTTTTTACAATATATAAATTTAATCATATTACTAACTTCACAATTACTGACTTCATAAGTATAACCATATTATTAGACATCTTAATAAAACTCTATAAAAAAGTATCTTTTTATGATTAATTAATCATTATTATCAACTAATCATTCTAAAATAAATTGAAATTACTAATTCAAAATAGAAAAAGTTACCTTAATAAGGTAACTTAAACTTTTATTATATTTCTTACTTAGTATTATTTTATCATAGTTTCTACTTAGCATTATAGATTAATTCTTTTATGTTCACTTTTTTCTCTTGTAACTTATTTTTTATTAAGAAGTCTTGTGTATCTTCAAGCGAAGATATGTCTTTATCTGTTATATCTAAACTAAAATCATACCAAGCATATAATTCTTTAGTTTCTTCAAGACTTAAATCAACTTCTTTAGCTACTTTTTCCATAGCTTCATCAAAATTATTATTTACATATTCTAAAGTTTCCTTTTCAACCTTCATAAATCTTTCAACTATTTCTGGATGTTTCTCTGCAAAGTCTGTGCTAACAGCAGTTACTATTATACCATCTACTAAACCTTCACCATTTGCTACAAGTTTACTACCTGACTTCATAGCTTTAAGAGCTGCTGGACCAGCAATCAATGCAGCATCTACGCTGCCATCAGAAAGAGCTGCTGATGCCTCTGGAATACCCATATTAACAAATTCCACATCATCCATACTTAATCCTTCTTTATCAAGTGCTGAAATCAATACCTGATGTAATATAGTCCCTTTTGGGCCTGCCACCTTCTTACCTACTAAATCTGCTGCTGATTTTATTGAATTATTATTAGTCAAAATCATAAATCCTTTTGGTGACCTGCTATAAGTGTTTAATATCTTTAACTCTACTCCATTAGATGCAGCTATTAAAGCTGATGTACCACCTAGTGCATGTAAGAAGTCTATTTCTCCAGCAGCTAAAGCTTGTGTTTGCTCTGGACCTGTAGTAATTTCGTGGAAGTTAACTTTTATATTATCCTTTTTAAATTCCTTTCCAAATAAATCATCCTGTTTCTGAATTATAGAAGGAACATTTAATGGTGATTTTACATAAGTTAAATTTATTTCTGAAAGTTTTTCTCCATTATTTTTTTTAGCACATCCAGCTAAAGATGCTGTTGCAAGTGTTAATATCGTTATACCTATCAATAGCTTTTTTAATTTCATTTACTTTACTCCTTAAAATATTATTAATTTCTTTAAATGCCTTTATTTGATTTCATTGTCATTAAAATATCTTTTTTTAATTTAATATAGTAATCTGAAGTTAAATCTCTATTATAACCATCTTCTATATTAAATTCTTTTACTTTTCTTTCGTCTGTGAAAACAACTATTTTCTTGCCTATCTTTAACGCTTCATCAATATCATGAGTTACAAATATCACGCCTTTATTAGTTGACTTATGTATTCTTATAACTTCATTTTGCATATCAATCCTTGTAAAATAATCTAATGCCGAAAAAGGCTCGTCCATAAGCAACATATCTGGATTGAAAGAAAGAGCTCTAGCTATGCTTACTCTCTGCGCCATACCTCCTGACAATTCATTTGGATAAGAGTTTTTAAATTTCTGCAAGTTCATCATCTTAAGATATTTTTCTACATCAATATTACTTTTCCTATTATATTTATTTGATTTGTTCAAATTATCATTTGTTTCTAAGCTTCTAAAATTATCATTTATAATTTTACTCCTAATTCTTTTATTGTGTTTAAATTTTCTAAGCACCTTGTTTAAAATAGTATTTTTTCTTTGATTATGAAAAGCTATATTTTCACTTACGTTTAACCAAGGCATTAATCTACTCTCCTGAAAAACAAAACCAACATTAGGTCTATACTCTTTATTATCATTAATAAACCTAATTTCACCACTATTTATACCTTCAAGTGATGCAATTGCTCTAAGCAAGGTAGTCTTTCCACAACCACTTTCACCTAAAATTACTGTTATATGGTTTCTATCTATGTTTAAAGAGATATCACTAAGAACTACATGTTCTTTATTGTCAACTTTATAACTTTTATATAAATTTCTAATTATATATCCAGAGTCACATACTAAATTATTCATATGCTTCCACCATCTTTCCCTTACTTACCTTCTTCACAATAATCGAAAATATGTAATCTGTAATTATTCCTAAAAGTCCAATTACGATTATCCCTACAATAACAACATCTGTTCTAGACATTTCTTTTCCATCAGATATCAAGTATCCAAGACCAGATGAAGCTGCTACAAGTTCTGCCCCAATAATTGCTCTAAAGCTATATCCAAGAGCTAACTTTAACCCAACAGCAATATCAAGAATGGCATTTGGTATTATTATTTTAAATATTATCTGAAGCTTTGAAAACTCAAATACTCTACCCACTTCAATCAGTTTTGAGTCACAATTTTTAATCCCTTTCAATGTGCTTGTAAAGATTGGGAAAAAAGATGCTAAAACTATAATTATAATTTTTGATTCCTCTCCTATACCAAACCATAATATAAGCATTGGTATTAAAGCAAGGGGAGGTGTATTCCTTAAAAAATTTATTAGAGATTTAAAGTATTCGTATACTCCACTATAAATTCCAAAGAATATCCCTAAAGGCACACCTATAGCAGTACTTATTGCAAAACCTATCAAAACTCTTTTCATACTTGCATATACATTAATAAATATTGAACCATCACTTATCATATTTAAAAATGTACTATATACCTTTTCAGGTGATGGTAATATATAATCACTCCAAATACCAAGATAATTTGTAATTTTCCATAATAAAAGAATTATAAAAAATATCAGAACACTCTTTACTAGCCTTAAAAACTTATTATTAAATTTATTGACCATTTACAAACCATCTCCATTATTACAACCATCTTTACAATAAAACATTTCTACTATGTCATACTTATCTTCAAAACCATTTCTTATTTTTTGTATTTCACTTAATATTTCGTCTTCACTTGATACTTCAAGAACTTTTTCAAAAGTATCTTTGAAATATCCTAATGGAATTGGTGATTCATCTATTTTTCCAAGTGATTTTACACCTTCTTGTTCAGCAAACTCTTTCCATGTATAAAACATAGCATTACCCTTATCCTTAAACTTTTCACTTGCAAAGTCTCTTAATTGTGTACATGGACAGGTTACTACCAACATATCATCTTTACTTTTTATATATTTATCGTATAAAACCCTACAAGTCCTTACTAATATTGGTTCTATCATAGGTACTTCAAAATTATTTATCAAATTATTTCTTTTTAAAAGACTTATACTTTCTGGACATCTACAATCCAACATTGTATTTTCAGTCTTTTTTGTATACTCTTTGTACTGCTTTTTTACATATTCTAACTGTGGTTCACATTCTGTTATTATGTACCCCTTTTTTATCAAATTTGCTTTAATAAGGTGAAACTTTTCTCCATACATTCTTTCTGCCACTGGATTTATTAGAAGATATTTATTCATAACGCCTCCTATTATTTAATATTGAATATTATTATCAATTAATAGTTTAAATGAGCACTTAAATTTTGTCAATATATTAATTTTTTCTTAATAAAACAATTTTTATCTACATTTTTTAATATTTTAAATGAAATATTAAATAGTATATGTAATTTATTTTAATTAATAATGCATACATCTTACTAATAATCTATTTATATAATAATCTATAAATATTATATAATAATACTTATATAATTAGTATTATTATTTAATAGCAACAGTTATTCACACTAATAAAAGTAGAAAGTTTTTAAAATATTATGAAACATCAAATTTAATTTTAAAATTGCATCAAAAAATGAAGTCTCAACAGACTTCACTTTTTATAACTCTTATAAATTATTCAAAATATTTATACTTCCCTTTCTACTTCAAAACGTAAAACCGTCTTCAATGATTCAGGCGATACTTTTCTAGCATCACTTATATAAATTTCACGATGTGTGTAAGATTTTCTTATAAGTTTATTTTTTTTGCAAAATTCGTTCATAATGTCAAAGCTTTCTGGTTCATTATCATATGAACCTATATGAAGCATTTGAACACATAGCCCTTCATTAATAGACCCAAATCTAACTTTTTCAAGAAGATTATGAGGTTTTTTCTTCTTTACTATATCAGTAGCTTTATCCAACAGGTCTTGTGTAACAAAATCTGGCTGACGTATCATTATAGTGTAAATTAAATCTTCTTTAATAAGTACATCTAAGCCTTTACTTTTTTCTCCCTTATCCCATATACCTTCTAAAGGAAAAACCGTATAGTCAAAATACCCTTCTGGTACAATTCCTTTTTTAGGCATGGTTTTTATTGCATATGCCAAAGAATAAAGTACTCCTATTGCTTCAGTAAATTCTTTAGAATTTGGGTCTCCACTCCCTTTTAACATGATAAATTTCTGTTCTGGTATTTCAACTATTACAGGATTCTTTTTAGGTAAATATAACTCTTTATCTCTTTTTCTCCATTCATATTTCATAAAAATACCTCCATATATATTTTATACATTGATATTATCACGCTAAAAGTGACAACAGTGTGTCATAATTATAAATTATATTATAAAATCTTCATCCTCTAATTCCTCATACACTCCTTTTTGGTATCCATTACCCTTAGTTGAAAAAAAATCATGTGTTTTGGTTTCAGTGCTAAGACCATTTAATACAATTGGATTTATAGCATCTACAGTATATAGCTTCTCAAACCCTAGATTTTCTAAAGCTCTATTCGCATTGTATTTTAAAAAGTTCACAACCTCTTTTTCAAGCCCACTTTCTCTGTATATAACATTTGTATACTCTATCTCATTCTCCATAAGGCTATAAAGTATAGAATACATCTTCTCTTCTAACATCTCCTTATCCATTTTATCAAATGAATCGTATATTTCTTGTGCTAGCAATCCTATATACTTACCATGTAAAGACTCATCTCTAAGAATAAGCGATATTATTTCTCCACTAGCTACCATCTTTCCTTGACCAGATAGATACAATGGATAAAAGAATCCTGAATAAAACAAGAAACTCTCTAAAAATACACTTGTAACCATTGATAGGTATAATCCCTCTTGATTTGTAGTATTTTCGTATTGAGCTAAAACTAAATCAGCCTTTCTTTGTAATGTTGGTTCTGTTTCTATCCATTCAAATAATTCATCTATTTCTAAATTAGAAAGTAGAGTCATAAATATAGAAGAATAACTTTTTGCATGTATTTCTTCCATAGTCCCCATAAAAGACAAGACAGCTTTTCTTTGTAGGTTTTCTGTTAAACTCATCATAGATGGTATTCCATTATTCCCCTGTTTTGTATCCAGTAATGTTAAACCACCCAATACTTTTTTATATAATTCCTTTTCTTTATTACTTAGTTCATTCCATACCTTTATGTCTTTAGAAACAGATATTTCTTCAGGAAGCCAAAATTGTTTTACATTTTGTTCCCAAAAAGCTTGTGTAAATCCATCTTCTTCTCTATTCCAGTTAACTGCATTATGTATTTTATGTAAATTAAATGTCATATATTTCTCTCCCTATACTGAACACACTAGACACTCATGAGTATCTCTTGTCATCTTTGTTCTTGTGTAATATAAACTTTTCAAACCTTTTTTATAGGCATATATATAATGTCTAGCTATATCTCTAGTTGTCTTTTCATCTGTAACAAACAGTGTTGTTGATATACCTTGGTCAACATGGTTTTGAACTGTTGCCACTAAATCTATGACCTTTCTCATATCCATCCTGTATGCTGATTGATAATACAACATATTATCATTTGTTAAAAATGGCATTGGATATATTGTAGTAGAGTCTCCATATGTTCTTACTTCTACTGGCTCAGTAATTGGCATTATACTTGATGTAGCATTTTGAACATAACTAATGCTTTGAGTTGGTGCTACTGCCATTAAATATGCATTATATATCCCTTTTTCTTTTACTTCATCCAATAATTTTGTCCAGTCTTCTTTTGTTGGTATATAAATCCCTTCAAATAATGCTCTTACCTTTTCTGACTTAGGTAGATAAGATTGTTCATAGTATTTTGATAAAACCTTGCTATTTCTTCCCTTAACATATTCTGATTTATCAAATCCTTCAAAAGTTTGATTTCTTTCTATGGCTATTTTCATAGAAGCTTTAATTGAATAGTATCTAACCATTGCAAAAAATACATTAGAAAAATCTATAGCATCATCTGAAGTATATAAAATATTTTCTCTTACTAAGTATCCATGTAAATTCATAGCTCCTAATCCTATAGAATGAGACTTGCTGTTACTATTGCTTACCGTTGGCACTGGTTTTATATCTGTGCTATCTGCTACAAATGACAGTGCTCTTATTGCTGTTTCAACTGTACTTTCTATAGTTTTATTATCCATTACATTAGCTATGTTTAAAGAACCTAGGTTACAACTTATATCTTGTCCCCATTCATTTTTTCCTCCATACCCCTCTATTTCTGAAGGTGTTTGATATTGAAATATCTCACAACATAAGTTAGACATTTTAATAATTCCAACATCTTTTAATGTATGTTCTCTATTAGCTGTATCTATGTACACTACATATGGATATCCACTTTCTTGTTGCATCTGTGCTATTTTTGTCAACATCTGCCTAGGATTTATTTCTTTTTTTCTTATATCACTATCATTAACCAATTTATCATACCACTCATCCATTTCTATCTCATCAAGAGAAACTCCATATTTCTTATACACAGTATGAGGATAAAATGCATATGCTACTTCATTTTTTTCTGCCAACTCCATAAATTTATCTGGTATTATAGCTCCTAATGATAATGTAGCAAGCCTTATTTTTTCATCTGCATTTATCTTTTTAGTATCCATCAACAATTCAAAATCAGGATGGAATACAGTAAGGTACACCGCACCAGAACCTTGTCTAGCTCCCATTTGATTAAAGTAACTAAATGATTGTTCTAACATTTTAGCTACTCCAACAACACCTCCAGCTGCACCTTCTATATCTTTGATAGATTCGCCAGATGCTCTAAGTTTAGATAAATTTAGTGCAACTCCTCCACCAATCTTTGATAAGTGATTTGATGAAGATATAGCATACGATATACCTTCTGTACTATCTTCTACAGATAGTAAAAAACATGATACCATTTCTCCAGCCCTTTTTCTTCCAGCATTTAAAAAAGTAGGTGTAGCTGGTTGAAATTCTTGTTTTACTATTTTATCTGCCAAGTTTAAAGCTAAATCTTTATTGCCATTTCCTAGTGTCAAAGCTACAATTAACACTTTATCATTATATGTTTCTAATATTTCCTTTCCATCATTGCTCTTTAATGCATAATTTTGATAAAACTTATTTACACTCATATATGATTGAAATTCAAACTTATGTTTATCAATCATATCATATATATTTTTAATAACATCTATGCTATACTGATTTATTACTTCTTTTGAATAATAACCTTCATCTATTAAATACTTCAATCTTTCTTCTAGGTTATTAAATTTTCTCAACTTTGGCTGTATAAATTCTTCTATGTAACTACTTAAGGCTTCCTTATCCTTTTCCAATTGGTACTTGCCTTGTTCATTTTTAATTATCACTTGATTGTTAAGCTCTATCCAATTCATTATTTACCGTCCTTTTAACATAATCTTGTGCCATAATTTCACTTAATTTGCTTATTATTTCTTTTGGTACTTATCAGTTGAAATCCCAAAATTAATCTATAATTATAGAAATGCAATAAGTATTTTTCAAAAACAAAAGCACTACATATAGTCAGTGCTTTATCTATTATATACTACATATAGTATATACACAAATTTTTTTATATCTAAACTTTTATTACTTTATAATTGACATTATTTTTATTTAAAGAAATTTTTATCAACTCAAATATAAAACAATACAAGCTTATTATGTCCTGTTTAAAAATTTAAATTATCTCTAAATAGCTTAAAAATATATTCTGATATATTGAAAAAAGTACTTTCAAGATGATATTTTATATATTATTTAGAAGTTTTTTATTTATTGTTATATAATTAAATATATGACTATTTTGCTACTACATATATAAAAATAAATTTATGAAGGTGATTTTAATGAAAACTATTTCTAAACAAGAATTAGAAAAAACACTTGAGAAACATTATTTATGGCTTAAAAACAATAATGCTGGAGAAAAGGCAGATTTAAAAGAATTAAGATTAGAAAATATGGACTTAAGAGGATACTGCTTAAGTAATATTGACTTTTCGTGGTCTGACCTTATCAATTTAAATTTAGAAAAAGCAGATTTAGAAAACTCTATTTTTAATAATTCTTATCTTTCGGATTGTTCATTAAAAAATTCTATATTAAAAAATGCAGACTTAAGTGGTGCAAGTTTTAGATTTTGTGACTTATCTAACTCAGATATTAGAGGAGCTAATTTAGAAAATTCCAATTTAGAATATGCTACTTTAAATGGAGTAATATCAGATGAAAGTACTCGTTTTTTTAAATTGTATTGTCCTGAAACAGGAGCATTTATAGGCTATAAAAAATGTTTTAATTTTAGAATGGTACAATTATTAATACCCAGCGACGCAAAAAGAGTGTCTGCTACATCAAATGCTTGTAGATGTGATAAGGCAAAAGTACTGTCAATTACTAGTGTAGATGGTAAAGAATCTTTTAAAAGTGCTCGTGCATATGCTGATGAAAATTTTATATATAGAGTAGGAGAAACGATTGTAGCTGAAGATTTTAATGAAAATAGATGGAAAGAATCGACTACAGGGATTCACTTTTTTTTAACTAGAGAGGAAGCTATTGGTTATCTATAAAATGCTAAAGTTTTATAAATATATAAATACATAAACAAAATAACAAAAGAGTATAGATTGTAATTTCAAAAAAATTATAATCTATACTCTTTTTTCTATAGCACATAAGTACATTTTATTTCATAAATTATAATAAATTATTTATATCTGCACTATTGATTATTTGAGAAACTTTATCTATATGTTCTATCTTATTATCCAAACTGTCATAATACTTCTTACTCTCATCTCTATTTCTAAAAGAATAAACTTTTTTATCCAATTTTAAAGCTTCTTTTATAATATCTATATTCCTCTTATTTGTCTCTCCTACACTAAATCCTGTATCTATTATAATCTTGGAATCATTTAAATTTCTAATAGCCAAATCGAAACTCTCATCACTTATAGGCTCAAATGGATTTTCTGTAAACATCTTTATCCCCATAGTTCTACCAATTTCATAATCAATATCATTTTCATGTATTATTCCAGAATACAGACCTATACCTTTTTTAGTAAAAGCTCTATAAATTGGTGTTGCTTTACCCCCACCACCAATTATAAAAACTTCATTTTTAGATTTATTACTAATTTCTACTGAACCTAAAAGACTATTAAAGTTTTTATCATCCAATTCATAAAGCGAATTTATAATATCCTCATCTACTACATCTTCAGGCTGACCATAAGCTATGACTTTATTATTTTTTATAAGAGCAACTTTATCACAACTTTTTAATGCTATGTCTATTTCATGCAATGAAAGTATTACTGATATTGACTTTTCTTTACTTAATTTTTTCAGTATGTTTATGAGTTCCAATCTATGTTTTATATCCAAGTGAGTTGTAGGCTCATCTAATATAATTATTTCTGGTTCTTGAACAAGAGCCCTTGCAACCAACACCTTTTGTTTTTCTCCATCACTTAGTTCATCAAAATATCTTTTCTTTAAATGTAAGGCATCTACAGACTCCAATGCTTCATCTACCATTATTAAATCTTTCTTAGATAGACTCCCAAAAAATCCTGTATATGGATACCTTCCTATATTGACTATATCTTGTACAGTCATTAAATCACCTAATAATCTATTTGTAAGTACTAAAGCCATTTTTTTTGATAATGCTTTTCTTGATATACAATTTATGTTTACACCATTCAAATATATTTCACCTTTTATTGGTGATATAAGTTTAGATAAGGACCTTAATAGGGTAGTTTTTCCAGCTCCATTACTTCCCAAAAGACATAGTATTTCTCCATTTTTTACTTCTACATTTATATTACTTATAACAACTTTGTTATTGTATCCTACACTTAAATTATTAGTTTTCAACATGTCTAAGCCCTATCCTTCCTTTTCACCAATAACATTACTACAATTGGAGCTCCTAATAAAGATGTTATCGTACTTATTGGTAATTCTACTGGTGATAAAATTACTCTTGATATTAAATCACAAAGAGCTGTAACTATACTGCCTAAAAATATTACTACTGGTATCAAAACTCTATTATCTGATGTTTTAAATATCATTTTTGAAATTTGTGGCACTGCAAGTCCAATAAACCCTATAGGTCCTGCAAATGCTGATACTATTGCTGCTAATATACTAGATATAAATACTATCAAAACTCTAAAAAATCTTATATTTATGCCAATACTTTTTGCATACTCTTCTCCTAGTAAAAAAGCATTTAAAGGTTTTATTATGAATACAGTCATCAAAAGACCTAATATACCAACTATTATAAGTATTTCTACCTTTTCCCATGTAAATCCAGAAAAACTTCCCATAGACCACATAGTAAATTCTTTTAATTTATCACTATTTGCAAATGATTGTAACACATTTGTTATACCACTACATACATATCCGGTCATAATTCCTATTATTAAAAGAGTTGTTATATTCTTTACCTTATTTGCAAATAAAATGACTATAGACATTACAATTAAAGCTCCTATAAAAGCTGCTACAAATATACTCATTGAATTTACACTCTCAAATCCCAATGTGTATCCTCCCAAAATCATGAGAGCTACTGATAAAGTAGAACCTGAAGATACTCCTAATATATACGGTTCAACTATTGGGTTTTTAAAAAATATCTGTAATAAAATACCTGATACTGCTAGGCATGCTCCACCTACCATGGTTGCAAGTACTCTAGGGATTCTTATATTGTATATTATTTTATAATGTTCTGTATTATCCATACCTCTTAATACAACATCTATTACTTCTTTAAATTCAATTTTTACAGAGCCAAATGCTACACACACTAAAAAAGTAAGTATCATACTTATAATTAATACTATAAATATTGTTGTATTCCTTATTCTCATTTTATTGATAAAATCCATTTGTATACTCCTCTTAGCAAAGCTATATTAACTAAAATCTATAAAACCTATCTTTTTGTGTCCTCTCTGTACTATTTATCATAATTTATATAATGTTTGATTTTTTCACCTGTAGTACCTGGGTGGAACATCTCAACTAAATCTACTATTAATTCGTCCGTCTTATCTACTGATTGATAATAATCTGGAGCAAACACCCATAGGTTCCCGTTTTTTACAACATCCAAATCAGCCAATACAGGTGCACTAGATTTTATAGAATCTAAATTTGGTGCATAATCTGAACTTGATGAGTATACAAATATATCTGCATCTTTTGCAACTTCATGCAATTGTTCAATACTTACTCGCCCTTCATTTGAATCTATTGAAGCACATGCATTTATTCCACCAGCCATTTTTATCATATTATCCACATATGAATCTTTAGGAGCTATATAAGCACTTCCTTCATATACAGATGCCCATACAACTTTAGGTTTAGCTTTGTTTTTTATTTTTTTACTTACTTCTTCTACCTTTTGTACAGTTTTATTTAGTTCACTAGTAGCCATATCTTCTTTATCATAAAATGCAGCTATTAAACTTGTCCACTCCATTCTTCCAAATGGATTTTGCTCTTTATACTCATTGTCTACAACATAATTAAGCCCTAATTCTTTTAATTTGTCAATAAATTTTGTATCAGCCTCTGATAAACCACTACTCACTATAGTTAAGTCAGGATTTAAGTCTACTATTTTTTCATAATCTGGTGCTAAATTTGAACCAACGTAATGTATTTTTCCATCTTTCATTAAATCTTTAATTTCTTTAATAGTCCAGTACTGCTCTTCTGTTGTTACGGCTTTTATACTATCTAGTTCATCTATTGTTCTCAGAGAACAAGCCTGTGTTGTAGATGCTATTAATACATTGTCCACAGGCGTTCTAACTATATTAGCATTTTTATATTTTTCAGGAATTTTAATCTTCTTTGGGATTAAAATCAGTTCTCGATTATCTCCATCAGTTACTTTTTTAATTCCATCTTCTAAATCTTCAACACTAAATCCACTAGCATATTTTAATTCTAATTTCTTACCAGTACTAGCTTGTTTATTCTCTTTGTCACTTTTACTACACCCTATAAGACCTCCTACCATAAAAATTACCATAGCAATTAAAAAAAACTGCTTTAAAACATTTGATTTAAATTTCATCTCTTTCACTCCAATATCTTATTTTTTATGAGTGGCTAAAAAACTTTAATAATATATGCTTTTTAAAGTATACTTATTAAAGTTATCCTAAAGTCATCTTTAATAAGTATAACCTTTTAATAAAATAAAAAACTTCTCCTAATTTAATAAGGAGAAGTTCATATATCAACTTTACAAAAACGAATTGATACTTCATTTTATTATAAATTACAATCTCCACCCTAAATTGAACTTATATAATACTGGGCAGGTCTCCTGACTCACGGCTTTTCCTCCATCACCCTTCCCAAAATTTTTATAAATTTCAGTGGATTTTGATTTCGTATCCGTATACAGTAGCGGGGGCTGTAGTGAATTTTCATCACTTTCCCTATTAAACTAATATAGTACCCTAGTATTATTTTAATTTAATTTTTATTAAGATAATTGTAATTTATTGTTGACCTCTTTGCAAGGTTGATTTAACATATATTTAATTCATTCATCAATTTTTTAATTTCACATACTTGTTTTTCATTTGGTTTTACAAATGGAGCAGTCATATAATCACTTATTTGTAACCCTCTGATATTCATAGCTTTTTTCATTGCTGGTATAAATGGATTGGTTATTAAGTAAAAATCCATTGCTTTATTAATATATTTTTGAATTTCTATAACCTTCTCCATATCTCTATTATTGTAAGCTTCAGCCCATTTGGAGCAAACTTCTGGAATTAAATTTGATAACCCCCCTATACAACCTGCTCCCCCAGACATTAGATTATGTATAAAGTTTTCATCATAACCACTATAAACCTTAAATTCTGGGAACTCTATTTTCATAGTATTTATTAAATCTCTGGTATGTCCCATCAAAGTTACTGTATCCTTATATCCAACTATGTTTTTATGTTTTCTTGCAAGTCTTAATGTAAGTTCTGGACTTAAATCATAACCAGTTCTATCTGGATAATTGTACAAATATATTTCAGCCTCTGTATTCTTAGCTATTTCACTATAAAATAACTCAATACTATCATCATCAAGAGAGAAATAATAAGGGCTTATTATCATAACACCATCTGCTCCACTATTATGTGCATAGTTTGAAAGTTCTATAGATTCATTTATACACATACGACTTGTACCTATAAACACTTTTACTCTCTTATTTACATGACTAGTTACTAAATCTATAAGTTCTTTTTGCATATCCATAGACATATTAAAGAACTCTCCAGTACTTCCCATTATGACTAGTCCATCTACACCTCCATCTATAAGATGGTCATACACTTTTTTATTACCTTCTTTATCTAAATTTCCTTCTTCATCAAATATTGTAACAACTGGTGTCAAAAATTCTGCTTTCATAATTTAAACTCCTAAAATTTATTTTAATATGTTCATTAATACATCAGATTTAGCTTTAATATTAATTATATTAAAACATTTACTTAATGTAATTTTTTAAAATTCCAATACTCTCAATCTCACATTCAACTACATCTCCACTACTCATATATCGAGGAGGTGAAAATCCCATCCCTACTCCAGAAGGTGTTCCAGTAGCTATAATGTCTCCAGCCTCTAAAGTCATACCTTTTGAAAGTTCTGAAACTATGTCTGAAACGTCTGATATGAATAATCCTGTATTAGAACTTTGTCTTTCTTCACCATTTACCCTACTACATACTTTAAGTTTTATGGGAAAAGGAACTGCACTTTTATGTAAAATACATGGACCTAAAGAGGTAAATGTATCTAATCCTTTTCCTCTAAACCATTGAACATGTTCTTTTTGCAACTTTCTAGCAGAAATATCATTTATAACAGTGTAACCAAAGATATAATCTTCTACCTCTTCTTTTCTAATATTAACACCTGTTTTACCTATTACTACTCCAAGTTCAACTTCATAGTCTAGTTGATTATTTATCTCAAAATGACCATCTATCTCATCTTCTGGACCTATTGCCTTTGTCACACGTTTTGTAAAATAAACCGTTTTTTGTGGTTCTTCAAAACTATCATCAAAGTGAGTTTGAGTTTCTTCAAGATGGTCTTTATAGTTCACTCCCACACATAAGATATCATGTATTGGTTTTTCTATAGGAACATGTACCGTACATCTCTCTCTTTTAAAAACATCATAATTATAGAATGTACTTTCATTTATAATAGTTTTCAACTTAATAATATCTTCACTAGATACATTTTGAATTAATTCATTTAAATCCTTAAAATTTCTACTGAGATTTAAAGAGTTAACATCTATAATAAATAATTCATCTTTAGAAAAAACTCCAGTTCTTTTACATTCATTTTCTCCTTCAGTAAAACTTACAAACTTCATAATCTCACCCTTTATTAAAATTCTATGTATTTATTTTCTTACTTAAAGATTATACATAGTTGCATACTCTAGCTATTGCCATTTCAGTATATCCAAGGGACTCTGCTTTTGATTGTTTTCCATTTGCTACATCTACAACCATATTTAACAAATCATCTGTTAATTCTTCCATTGTTTGTGGACCATAGATAACTGGACTAGCATCAAAATCCATATTATCTTCCATATTTGCAAAAGTTATTTTATTTCCAGTTATTTTTATTACTGGTGCTATTGGATTTCCTGATGGTGTTCCTCTTCCTGTACTAAATACCACTATTTGTGCTCCTCCTGCTACCATACCAGCAACAGATGAAGCATCATTTCCAGGGGTATCCATTATAACAAGACCTTTCTTATCAATTTGTTTGGCATAATCATATACTTCACTTATTTGTCTATGACCACCTTTATGTATACAACCAAGTGATTTTTCTTCTAAACTTGTTAAACCACCAGCTATATTTCCAGGAGATGGATTACCTTCTCTAACTTCTTCTCCAACCAATTTTAATGAATTTTCATATCTATGTACTATATGTAATATTTTTTCTTTTACTTCTTCATTTACTGCTCTCCTAGCTAGTATATGCTCTGCACCTATAAATTCAGTAGTTTCACTTAAAATTGATGTTGCTCCTAAATCGACAAGTTTATCACTTAATTCACCTATTAATGGATTTGCTGCTAATCCACTTGTTGGGTCAGACCCACCACATTCAGTTCCTAGTATAAGTTCAGATATTGGAAATTCTTCTTTTCTAAGCAAAGAAGCTTCTTGTGCCATTTCTCTAGCATAACGAACAGCTTTTTCTATAGTTTTTAAAGTTCCATGTTCTTCTTGTATTACAAGAGTTTTTATTGGCTTATTTGTTCTCTCTTTTATTGCATCAACTACCAAATCATTTTGGCAATTTTCGCATCCCAAAGATACAACTATTACACCATATACATTTGGATTTGCTGCATAACCAGCCATAACATCCATAGTTAATTGTTGGTCTGAATGTACTTGTGAACATCCATTCTGATTATTAAAGGTAACTGCCCCTTGAACTTGTGATGCTATTATTCTAGTTGTATCTGATGCACACACACTCGTAGGCAATATTAATATGTGGTTTCTTATACCAACTCTTCCATCTGGTCTTTTATATCCATAAAATTTCATACTGATTTCCTCCTAAAATAGTCTATATACTTTCTATAATTTTTATATATTATAATTTTTATTACACTCACTAATCAAACAGCTAAAAACCTATTTAAAAACTATTTGACACTAAAAGCAATGAATACAACTTTTATAACTCTATAAATATTATTTTATATATTAGTCATAACTTGTTTATCCAAATCCTCTCTAACACTTCTAACATTATGAATATGTACATGTTGACCACTTTTTATCTCCTGATTTGCTTCTCCTATATGTTCACCATATTTAGTAACTTTATCACCTTTGGCCATATCTTTTATAGCCAATTTATGATAAATAGTTATATCATCTAGTGCTGTAATCGTTTTTACTGTTTTGTCTTTTAATTTAAAACTAATTTCACTACCTTTAGCTATTGCTTCAATAGCTACTGCAACATTATCTTTTTCATCAATTATCACTGCATTTATCATTATTCTTGCTCTCCTTTATAAATAATATAATTTTATTAATATCCTAAAATCTAATTAAAGAATTTATTATTTTACCAACAACTCACTGTAATATAAATTAAGCTGTTATTGTACCATCCTCATTTTGTTTTGGGAACTTAGGACATCCATACTTCTTAGCCCACCAACTAGTTATAAGAGGTACTAATATTGCAGTGACAACTACTGCGGCTGCCACTTGTGTTGTAGCTGTTGCAACATATGGTTGCCATGATGGGTCAACTAATGCAACAGCAGCAGGTACAGCAATTGCATTTCCAGCAGTTGTAGCTACAGCCCATCCTGCATATCCTGGACGTTTTCCTATAAATTTATCACAGAATACTATAAATATACCTCCTACAAATACAGATATTAATCCAAGTAATACTCCTGATAAACCTCCTTTTAGTATACTTGCAAGATTTATGCTACTACCAAGTGCAAACCCTACAAAAGGTACGAGTAAATTACACCCTGGCTCTAAAAACTCTTTCATTTTTTTGTCAAAATTTCCTATTATCATACCAACAAGTATTGGCACTATTGCAGCCAATAATGACAACAATGGTACATTTGCAAGACCTGAAGTCCCAAGAGCTATTAATGTAAAAAATGGTCCATCATTTAAAGTAAGTAAACTCATAGTTGCACAATCTGTTTCATCTCCATATGAAGTCATCAATGAAAGATATATACTACCATTACTATTTGTAACTGCACTTATAACAGCCAATGTTGTAAGACCAAGGACACCATCCATTCCAAATAGCTTTCCTATAAGTATACCTATCAAAGCACCTATAGCAAATTTAGAACCAAGAAGTATACCACCTCTCTTTAAAACTTTTGGCATTTCTCTAAATTGAAGCTGAGTTCCCAAGCATACCAGTTGAACCCCAATTATAGTTGCAGACCCAACACTTGAAAATACTGCTGTCGTAAACGAACCTATTTGTACAATATCTGGGCAAAAGGTATTAATGAAAGCTGCTATAAACATTGGCACTATCATCATACCTGCAGGAATTTTTTTAATAAAATCCATTATCATAAAGTTAATCCTCCTAAAACATGATATTTAATTACTCTTATTAAGTTTTTAGCTTTAATTCTAACGGCCGTTTCGGTTCGTATTTAAGAACTAAGTTTTTAATTACGAATCTTTGAATTAATGATAGCATTTTCCTATTTATGAGTCAATAAAAAAAATAAATTTTTGTCAAAATTTTTTCAAACTTTCTGATAATACCTTGTATATTATCAAATGACTTCCTTATATGCAAAAATACAGCGTATTTAAAATTATATAGTATTCAAAACTATAAAGTTTTTATACAGTGTAAAAAATAGATAAAATATAAGTTCATAATATTTTGATATTTACATATAAAAATAACTATTGCATATATTTACTTAAATTATATAACTAAATATCACTTACTTTCTTTAGGTATATTTTGGAAATTAGTTATTCCTTAATGTACAGTCTAAAAAAATATCTATCTGTATCTAAATCAAGAGCTTATTTATATATAAATTTACATATTTATTTTCTACATTGTAAAATATCGTATAGTGTGCTAAAATCAACATATTCTAATACTTTAAATTAATAAAAAGAGGGGGAAATTTATGACTTCAGATAATCATCGCCCAACAGCTAGGATATTAGATATTTTAGAAGCATTAGCAGAATCCGAAAATGGATATACTCTTACAGAAATAGCAGATGTTATCAATGCTCCAAAAAGTAGCATCTTTCCTATAGTTCATACACTTAATGCTAGAAAATACATTACTATTGATAAAAACACATCCAAATATTCTATAGGGATACGTTCTTACACATTAGGGTCTTCATTTTTTGAAAAAAGAACTATTTTTAACTATATAATTGACGAAATGACTAATATAGTTAATTCCTGTTCTGAAACTTGTCAGCTTGGTATACTTGACAATAATGAAGTTCTTTATATTGGAAAAGTAGATTCTCCAGAACCGATTAGACTTATTTCTTATGTTGGAAAAAAAATACCTGCTAATTGTACAGGTCTTGGAAAAGCTCTTTTATGTGATTTTGACAAGGAAAAACTAATAAGCTTATATCCAGATGGTCTAAAAGGTTTTACAGAAAAATCAATTACAGATTTTGATGTTTTATACGACCAGCTTCTTGAAGTTCAAAGAACACAAATAGCTTCAGAGTGTGAGGAATCAATGGAACACCTAAAATGTCTTGCCGTACCAATAAGAAAAAATGGATGTATAAGAGCTGCTGTTAGTGTAACACTGCCTTTATTTAGAGCTAATGACGAAAAAATAGAACTGATAAAAAAATTACTCTTAAATGCTCAGAAAAATATTCAATCAATGATGGAAGAACGTAATGAAGACATTGTAATAAATTAGATTAATATTCTGTATATTGAAGATATCAAAACATAATAATTAAAAATTTTGTTTTAAACTAATGTATTTATTTGATTTATACTATAAAAACAAAGTTGCTGATTTAACTACAGTAACTTTGTTTTTTTTATAATATTTTTTATATTTTTATTGACATGATAAAGATACTATGTTAAATTCTAATCATAATCGTAATTACGAATCAAGTTCTTATATAAGAACCAACAACCCTATCTCAATCTAAGATACGATATATTATGAGTAAATTAGTGAAAATTGTTAGATATATATTTTTACATAAAAATCAATGAAAATAAAAGGAGATTTTAGTTATGAGCATTTATTATGTACCACCAATAAATTTACTTGGGAAAGGATGTCTTAATGAAGCTAAAGATTCAATTAAATCATTAGGAACTAAAAAAGCATTTATTGTTAGTGATAAATTTCTAGTTTCAAATGGTACTGTAAAAAAAGTAACAGATATTTTATCTCAGATAGATATAGACTTTGTTGTTTATGATGAAGTTAAACAAAATCCAACTGTAACTAATGTGAATAAAGGACTTAAAATATTAAAATCAGAAAATTGCGACTTCGTTATAACTATAGGAGGTGGTTCTCCACAAGACTGTGGTAAAGCTATCTCTATATTAGCCACTAATGGAGGAGATATTAGAGACTATGAAGGTATCAACAAAACTTCTAAAAAATGTCTTCCTATCATAGCTATAACTACTACTGCTGGTACATCTGCTGAAGTTACAATAAACTATGTTATAACTGATGAAGACAGACATGTAAAGATGATAATGGTTGATACCAATTCACTAGCCACAATGACAGTAAATGACCCAGAATTAATGATTAGCAAACCATCTAATTTAACAGCAGCAACTGGTATGGATGCACTAACTCATGCTATAGAAGCTGTAGTAGCTAATGGTGCTTATGATGTTACAGATTCAACTGCCTTATATGCTATAAAGCAGATATTTAAATACCTTCCAAGAGCTGTTAAAAATGGTAATGACATAGAAGCTAGAGAACAAATGTGTTATGCTTGTTTTTTAAATGGAATTGCCTTTAGTAATGCAGGTCTTGGAAATGTACATGCTATGGCTCATCAATTAGGAGGTTTATATGATTTACCTCATGGAGTATGTAATGCCATGCTACTTCCAATAGTTGAGGAGGAAAATGCTAAATCAGCCCCTGCCAAATTCCGACCAATAGCTGAAGTTATTGGAATGGATGTAAATAATAAATCAGATAAAGAGTGTGTTGACTTTGTAATAGATAAGATAAAAGCTCTTTCTGAAGAGGTTGGAATCCCAAAATCTTTAAAAGATGTAGGTGTTGATAATCCTAATTTTGAATTGCTTGCAGAAAACTCTATGAAAGATGCTTGTGCTGGTGCTAATCCTGTTTTCTTTGATAAAGATAAGATTATAGAATTGTTTATGAAAATATCTTAATTATGTATATTTATAAGAGAGTGCCTCAAAATATCTTTGTTTTGTTAATAGCACTCTCTTATTACACTTTTTAAATAGTACTCTTTATGAGAAGTTAATATATAATCCTATTAATTTAAGAATTATTATCCCAATAAAAAACTCAAAATTTTTCTTAATGAATTATAACTGTTGTTGTATCTGGTATATTATCATATATCCACTTTGCATTTTCCGTACTTAATCTTATACATCCGTGACTAAGAGCCTCACCAAGTCTGCCATCTATTATATAACTTCCTGTTGAATCATATAGTACAGAATGATAGTAATATCCACCTTTAATTCTAGTAGCATACTTAACTGAATACTCATCCGTTCCAAAAGAAGGTTTTCTTCCACTTATATAAAATATACCTGTTATAGTTGGAGTCTCAGGCTTGCCTATAGTACATTGCCACTTGTAAAGTTGTCCCCATCCTCCATTATCTTTCTTAAAAATATAAGTATATTTATTTCTAAGGTCTGTTACAATTAGATAATCGCTAGTACTTTTAATATTATTTTCGTTAACAAATTTAATCATGTCAGTATAAAAATACTTATAATCTAATTCATTTGGTTTATTCCCATCAATTGATAAAAAATAATTAAAAACATATCCTATTTTATCATCATATACAACCTTACTCCAATCTCCATCTACTTGAAGGACTTCAACCCTAGATTTTTCAGGAATTACTGTAATTATATTGGAAGTTGTAGATTTATCTTCTCTTAAGTTTAAGTTACTCCAAGCATATTCGCTTACTGATACCAAATCCTTATACACATATCCTTCTTGAGAATTGTACATCACCTTAATCCAGTCATCTTCTTCATCCAATACTTCCATTTTGGCTCCCTGAGGTATTACTGTTATGATACTTGAATTAGTAGATTTAGCAGACCTCAAATTTACATTTGCTAAAGCATATTTATATATAGGTGCTCTATATTTTTTAATATTTAGTTTAGTTAATTTCACACATATCCATCCTCTCATATGTCTTTTTACAACATTTTATGAAATTCGATATGTATTCGTTCTCCTATTTTCAAACTTTACTTGTATTACTAAGAATATTGCTACATATACTTATATATTCTCACCTATATTTATCTATTTATTTAAATTTATGATATTACATTCTTTAATATACTCTTCAATTATACCTCTAGCCACATTAAAATAACTTATACACTTGTCAACTATGACTGCATCACTACTAACTACTCTATCTAATTTTTCCAATACAACATCTGCATTTTTTACTAATTCTACTTCAGTTTCAATTCCCCAAGTTTTGGCATGCTCTAATATCCTATACTTTAAATTTCCTGAATTAGAAACTGGAGCATCTAAATAAAATTTAAGATTCTGTGCATTGTATTTATTGAAAAATTTACCTATCAGATTCAAAGCTTCTTCTGTTTTATCTATAATCTTATAGGTTCCCCTAAGACCTGCTAAATCTCTTATATTGCCATCACTTCCTATTACTAGAGTACCACCAGATAATGCTACCTCTATGGATATTATCAAATTAAAGCCATCTATATTTACGGTATCTTCTTTGATTTTATCTAGAGAAAGCCTTTTTGATTGTCTTATAATATTTTTTTCATCAGTACAGACTGCCCTTTTTAATGCATCTCTTTGTCTTATAGAAAACTGATATCTATCACCAACAAAAGTAACGACTGGGTCTATTTTGTAATCCCTATTTAATAACCATTCTATTTCTTCTTTAGACTTTATAAGTCTTGTTAATTCTTTACTTGAAAACCATCTTTTATCACTATCATCAAACCCTCTTTTAGATATCTTATTTATATCATTTCACCACCTTGCTTTAAAGATATAACTGTACTACATTAAATACAGATTATTTCACCTTTTAAGATAATTTTTAATACCATTATCTTATCCATTTAGATTATTCAATATTTATAATTAATTATAACGCTTAACCCCACTTAATAATACAGAATAATAGATTCTATATTATATTTATAAGTTTATAACATAAATAGGTAGTGTTTTAAAATAAACTTTTTAGTTCATAAGATAATCTTCTTTTATAAAATCAAATATATTTTTATCATTTAAACAGTAAAAAAGAGACTTATCTCTATTTTTTGAGATAGCCTCTTTCTAAAATCTACTTATAATGATAATTTTAGGTTTATATATTAAACTTATGTTATACTTCTTTTATCATATTAGGAGATAGAATATCATTAAGAGCTTCTGTCATAGTTGGATGTGCATAAACACGGTCTCTTAAATATGTATACTCTACTTCTAAATCTACAGCTAATTGAATAAGATGGATAATCTCACTTGAATTTTCACATATCATACTAGCTCCAAGTATCTTATTGGATTTTTTATCTATCACTATTTTTATAAACCCATCTGCCTTGCCAATCTGTTTAGCTCTTGGAATTGCTTCTACTGGCATCTTTGCCACTAATACTTCATATCCTTTTTCTTTAGCTTGTTTAACATTAAGACCAACTCTTGAAAATGCTGGACTTATAAATATAGAATTTGGGATATTCTTTCTATCATTAGTTGTTCTAGTCTTATCTCCAAACAACTGATTAATAACTATGCGATAATCATCCAATGAGATATAAGTAAATTGTGGACCTCCATTTATATCTCCTATAGCCCATATATGCTCTTTATTAGTCTTAAGAGTTTCTGAGACTTTAATAAATCCTCTTTCATTTAATTCTATACCTGCATTTTCTAGCCCTAGCCCTTCAGTGTTTGCTTTTCTTCCTGTAGCTACAAGTATCATATTACTTGTTAATTCTTTAGATTTACCATCTACTTCATATTCTACTATTGCTAATTCAGAAACTTCTTTAATCTCTTTTATATTTGCATTATTAACAATTTTTACATTTCTCTTTGCAAGTAATTTTATTATTTCTTCTGAATCCTCAACATCTTCATTTGGTAAAATGCCATTATTAGAGTTTAATATTGTAACTTCTGCTCCAAATGAACTATAAATACCAGCAAATTCTAAACCTATAAATCCAGCTCCTATAATTGTCATTTTTTTAGGTAAAGTTCTTAGATTCATAAGAGACTCACTATCATATACTATATTCTTATTTTCAATTCCCTTAATATTAGGTATAAATGGTCTTGAACCAGTATTAATAAATATATTATCTGCTACTAACTCATAAATTTCATTTTCAGTTTTGACTTGAACTGTTTTTTCATCAATGAAAGTTCCCATTCCTGTGAATATAGTTACATTCTCATTTGAATTTAATTTATTATAGTTAGCTTCTCTGAGTTTTGTAATTAAAGTTTCTTTTTTATCTATAGCTTTCTCATATTCAGCTTGTACTTCATCCCAAGAATTTATATTCTTTGTTTTTACGCTGTTTGCTGAATTTTCTAAGCTTTTTGTTGGTATACATGCCACATTTACACATGTTCCACCATACATCTTGTTTGACTTTTCTATTAAAGCTACTTTTAATCCCCTGTTTGCCAAATCCCCTGCTAATGTTTTTCCACCTTTTCCAAATCCTATTATTATAGCATCAAATGTTTTTTTCATATAAAATTCAACCCTTTCTTATATTGTTTATACTTTTACTATAACAAGATTATTTAGGTGGTACAATTAGGCACTTTTTTGTAACCTTAAATTGATTTATAAACTTATACTTAAATACTTTTATTTATTTCTCTGATTTTCAATAAATGATGCCATAGTTGCCTTATCCATAGCTCCTGGAATATACTGAGTTACATATCCTTCCTTGTCAATTATAAATGTAGTTGGAAAAGCATTAATTCCATATTGATATGCTAATGCTCCATCTTCATCAAGTACAACAGGGAATGTATAACCTTGGTCTTTTAAGAAGTTAACTACATGTTCCCTTGAACCTTCTCTACCTAAATTAGGTGAAGCTACTCCTAAAATTACTACATCATCATTATTTTTATTATAGTCTTTATACAGTTGTTCTATATAAGGCATTTCTTCTTTACATGGAGGACACCATGTAGCCCAGAAATTTAAGAATACAACTTTGCCTTCATAATCACTTAATTTATGTGTTTTACCATACTGGTCTGTTAAAGTAAAATCAATAGACTTTATTCTATCTTCATCATTAGACCCTTTATCATTATTGTCATTATTAGAGTCTTTTTGACTATCATTACCATCAGAATTTTCTTCTTTATCAGTAGAATTTTCTCGCTTATTTTCTTCTTGCTTGCTTTCAATTTTGCTATTTTGTGACGTATTAAAGTGTTTGCTTATACTTCCAAATCCATTTACCATCATTAATATTCCTGATACTATAAGTATAATCCCACCTATTTTTTTAATAATTTCCATGTTAGATTTTATCTTATCTATAGTTTTAAATAGTTTACTGTAAAACATAGCTGTAATTATGAATGGCAAAATAAAACCAATAGTATATACTGCTATTAAAAGATTGGCACTAAGATGATTACTTGAACTTGAAACCATGACTAATACAGATGCCAATATTGGACCAATACAAGGTGTCCATCCAAAACTAAACGTAAAACCTAATATAAAAGCTGTTATTGCTTTCATTTCTTTAAACTTAACATTAAATCTTTTTTCTCTATTCAATATTGAAGATTTAATTATTCCCATGTAAAATAATCCCATGATAATAATTATAATCCCACCAATAAACATTATTAAATCTTTATTTTCATTAAAAAACATACTCAATACTTTTACTGATGAACCCAATATAAAGAATGTTGTTGAGATTCCAAGAGCAAAAAATATAGTATTTTTAAATAAAGAACTTCCTATAAAACTCGTCTTTCCTTCTTTTAAATTTTCTACACTACTATTTGACAATATACTCAAATAAATAGGCAAAATTGGCAGTATACATGGTGAAAAGAATGATACTATACCTTCTATAAATACTAAAAATAAATTTACATTTTGCAAATTAAAATTCCTCCTTATTTTATTTCCAATATTACAATCCCATTTCTAAATTAAAATCTAACTAAAAAATTATGTAATTTTAATACATTTTTCTACTCATAGCTTAATTAAATTTTCATTACTTACAGAGTAAATTTTAGTATTTATCACAATTTAAATTTTTATTGCTCCACATAATCATTTTTTCCATGACAGGAAGCAATCGTAATCCTGATTCACTTAAAAAATATGTTGACTCTACAACATTATTAACCAACTTTTTTTGGTTGACTATAATCCCCTGTTCAATTAAAAAATCTAGTTGTTGAACTAACATTTTCTTACTACAGTCTGGTATAGCTCTTTGTAGCTCTCCAAATCGTTTTTTATCTTCTTGTATTTTCCATATAATTATAGCCACCCATTTTTTACCTAAAATATTTGATAAAGCTTCTACTGGACAATTATATATCATATCATCTATGTTGTACATTTTATTCTCCTCTTTTCTTTATTTAATTTATTAAACAAACTTTTATAGCAATATATTTATTAATATTATAAATATACCTAGCTTTATTTAATTAAAATTTTTATTATATATACTCCTATTACAAACTATTTTAGATTTTATGTAATTAATATATCAGTTTTGTAAATACATAACAATTGGTAACTTTTTTGTAACTACATCAACTCTATTAATATACAATCTTTAACTCATTTTATTAAAATTTTATTATCTTAAATTATATATAAAATCACTCTAATATAATAATTCTTTATTTAAACTGCTTATCCTGTTAAACTAATTATTCTACTTCAATAAATTCTATATTAAATACTAAATTCATATTTAAATACTAAAACCATTCATTAATATTTACCCAAATTTATACAAATTAAAAAGTCTGGCAGATTAATATCTGTCAGACTTTAAACAATAAACTTACTTTTACACTTATAAATCCAATAATATTGAAATAACGTCAAAAGGTGCTATTTCATATACCTGTTCTTCTTCTACATCTTCTATTGCATTTACAATTTTCCCATTTCTATTTTTAAATATTTGCTCATCCAATATCATTCTATTACTACTTGGATTTTCCACTCTTATTATAAATTTATCTTTACTGTAATAAGAAGGATAACATGCTGATATAAGATAGTTTTCTGGTAAAGATATTATTTCTAATTCTCTACTTACAGTTTTATTGACAATTGATTTTTGAATCTTATTATCTATACGATATAAAAAGAAATTGTAATCCTGTAATTGATAATTTACACATTCCCTTAGATAATTGTGGGTTAAATTCGCAATTTCCAATTCATCAAATGATTTAGAATCCATATATATTGCAAATGAAAATTCTAATTTCTTAAGCATTTGAGCTTTATCTGTTTTAATTCTTATGTGACCTTTTTTAGTTGTATCACCAGAAGCACGTCCTGGTCTATATAATAAATCAGGCTTTCCTAGTTCATCTGTAGTAGCAAGTAAGGTCAATGCAATTTCATCTTCAATATGTTGATACTCTTTTATTCCTCTAGTAAATACAGTACAACTTCTATTTTGGTTTGTAAGCGTAATATTACTTTCCAAAGGTTCTAAATCTATAGGCATTTCACTGTAAATATCTTCCCAGTTGTCTAAAACTCCATTTTCTCTTGTTATATATCCAAATGGCAATGATGCTATGTTTTTATTATCTTTTATATCAGTTTTTATATGAACACGTAGTCTATGATTATATATCGTGTTATCAACACAAAGTTTTACATCCATCAATGGATTTTCTTTGGATAAGACAATACTTACTTTTACATTTAATTTACCATTAAGATATTTGTTTTTTCTATCTTCTAATGTAAGTGGTAGTAAAGTAGTACCTTTAACCACCATTTTTTCATATCCTAAAGCTTTTTCTGTATACACTTTATCAAACGAAAGTTTTATATCCTCATCATTTTTTAGTGGAGAAAAGTCATAGGTATCACCTGCATTACCACTATCTTTTAATGTTAAAAAGTTTGATATGTAAGTTCCATCTTTAAGTTGTAAATTTAAGCTTCCATCTTCATATATTATCTTATAATTATCATTAGATATAAAAGTGTCATTAGATTTATCAAGTGACACCATTTCTTTATCACTTAATTCAAAACTAACAACTTTATAACCAAGTGCAGGAAGCTGTACATTTATTCTTACTTTTAATATATAATATCCTGGTTCTTCAATAAATATATTACCAGCAGGTGTTTCTTCTAATACATTTTCTCTCGGTTTTACATAAGTTTCTTCAATTATAGTAGCATCTAAATTATCTTTAAAATAAATATTTTTACTATCACTTACAACTTGTATCTCTTTATATCCATTAAAACGCTTAGCTTCTGTATTAAATACTAAAATATCATTTTTAGATAATTTAAGCCCTTCTGAAATCTTTTTTACAATAGTATTTTCAATACTGTCACATATTTCATTTGCTTCTCTTATACGGTGAAGAATATCATCTGTTACAGTATCAGTTACACATCCAGCTAAACTATCGTGTGCTTGTCCTTCCAAAAGTTTTTTCCATGTATTTATAAGTAACTGATTGCTTATTTCAATTTTACTCTTTTTAGCAATTACTAATAATGGCTCTATTCTTTTAATCAGCTTGTTTTCTAGTTTATCACATGCTAATTTTATATCCATTCTACTAGAACCAATTGATTTATGTATTCTTGCTAATACAGGTTCTCTAAATTCACCTCTATAGCTTTCTAGTGATTCTATGGACTTTATATATTTTAAAAACTCTTGATATGAACTCGTTATATATGAATACTTTCCGATATCATTAATCGCTTTAATTTTATTTTTGAAATCACCTATTATATTTAACTGGTCATTCCCAGAAGGTATTAACACCTCATCTACATCAGTATATGATTTAATAAAATCAATAGCTGGGTCTAAGCGTCCATTAACATACTTTAATGAAGGCTCTAAAAGCATACCAGTTCCATATCCATGTGGCATATTTACTGCATATATATAACTTTCTCCATTTAAGCTTTTCCACTTAAAATATGGTGATTGAACTTGTTTACCAAGATGTATACCTCTCCAAAAGAATATATTATCAAGACCTACATGCTTTAATAGTATAGGCATCTGTGCATTAAATCCAAATGTATCTGGCAAATACCCAATTTTCATATACTTACCATACTTTTTACTTTCAAAAATTCCAATCATTAAGTTTCTTAAAATAGACTCTCCTCTAGCAAAGAATGCATCAGTTTGAGTAAACCATGGTCCAATATGTAGTCTATCTTCTTTTATTAACTTTTTAATGATTTCTATTTTTTCTTTGTGTAATTGTACATAATCATCCAAAATAGAAAGTTGTCCATCAAGTACAAAACTTACATCTGGATTACGTTCTAATTCATCAATTACATCTGTAAATAGTTGTTCACTAAGTACTAATGCATCTCCAGAAGTAAAATACCATTCTCTATCCCAGTGTGTATGATTAACAATATGTGCTTTTATCATTTATTCTCCTCTGTTCTTTATCTTTTATATTTAAGTCTAAACTGAATATTTAACACTTTATTTAGTATAAGATTCATATTGAATATAGCTTATAACACGTCTTAAATAGTTATTAAATTTTAAGATTCCCACTCTGCTTCATCAAAATCATCATCTTCAAATTCATCATCCTCAATCACTGGATTTCCACGCAATACTATAACTAATCCAGCTACAATTACTGTTCCAACTGCTATTGATAACACATACATTGGCCAATTCTCTACTGTAAACCATCCATAAAATCCACTAATTGGAGTTGCATTTACTGAACCTAAACCAACTGCCATAGCTGAAGCAATTGCTGTTCCAATTACACATGAAGGTATTACTTTTAATGGAGATTCTACTGCAAAAGGAATTGCTCCTTCACTTACTCCAATTAAACCCATTATAAGAGATGATTTCCCAGCTTCACGTAACTGTTTATTATATTTTTGTTTTGCTAGTATAGTAGCAAGTCCCAATCCTAGTGGTGGTATAACTATTCCTACCATTGCAGCAGTGTTAGGCGCATAAATTCCACTTGTTAATAATGCAAGTGATGTTGTTAAAGCTGCTTTATTAACTGGTCCACCTAAGTCAACTGCCATCATAGCCCCTATAATAGCTGCCATTAGTATCTGATTTGTACCAGATAATCCATTTAACCAATTTTCTAATCCAGTATTTAATGTGGCAAAAGGTATACCTATCACATAATTGATTAATACAACAGTGATTAATGTCCCAAATACTGGTACTATAAATATTGGTACTATTGAAGCTGCTGATTTTGGTAATTTGACATGATTTTTAATAAACAAACATGTATATCCTGCTATAAGACCAACTGCCAAAGCTCCTAAAAATCCTGCACCTATATCTTTAGCAATCATACCTCCAACAAGACCTGGTACAATAGCTAATTTATCAGCTATAGAAAATCCTATAAATGCAGCAATTACAGGAAACATTAATCCTAATGCAGTACCTCCAAACCCATCTAAATCATGTAATAATCTAACAATACTACTAGCACTTTCTGCATATTTAGCATCCCATATATCTGGTATATTATAGAAAGAACCACCTACACGAGATATCGCCATTATCATAGCACCTGCAATTACTAATGGAATCATATATGAGATTCCAGTTAAGACATGCTTTTTTAACTCAGAGACTATCTTTTTCAACATTACATTTCCCTCCATTTATTTAGTGTCAATTAACTTTAATGCATCATTTATTACTTTCTCTGCATCCTTTATAGGTGCATTAACTGGTACTTCTAGTATTTCTTTTCCCTCAAAACGTTCAGCATTTCTGACTTTAGTGTCTACTGCAAATATTACTACTTCTGCAATTTGTGCATCCTTTGTAGTTAACTCATTATCGATTCCTGTAGCTCCTTGTGTTTCAACTTTTATAAGGTGACCCATCTTTTTTGAAGCTTTCTTTAATGCTTGTGCTGCCATATATGTATGTGCAACTCCTGTTGCACATGCTGTAACTGCTATAATTTTTCTTTTCATTTCTACATCTCTCCTTCTTCACTAAATATATTGATTATTTCTTGTTCTGAATTGGCTAATTTTAGTGCATCTACATTGTCATCATCCATAAGTTTAGTTGCTAATTTAGATAATAGTACAAGATGATTGCTATCCTTATCAATATTGCTTATAGCCAATAAGAAAATACTATCTACTGGTTTTTCATCTAAAGCATCCCATTCAATCTTATGCTTAGTCTTTGCAAATATTATAGAAGATTTTTTGACAGCATTACTTTTCCCATGAGGAATAGCAATACCATTACCAATACCTGTAGTTGAATGTTCTTCTCTTTCCAAAACAGACTTAACATATTCTTCTTCATTGTCCACAATCCCATTTTCAACAAATATACTACTTAATTTTTTTATTGTTTCTTCCTTTGTATTTGTATCAAGATTAAAAACAATTTGCTCTTTTTTCAATACATCTGATATTTTCACTATATACTCTCCTCCACTAGCAAATCGTACACTTCCTTTGTGGAAGTTGCACTTAATATGTCATTTATATTTTTTTTATTGTCAATAAAGTCATAAAAAACTTCATATATTTCATCAAGCTCTAGGTTTTTGTCATTTTCTAATGAAATAAAGAAAATAACTTCCACCTTTTCATTTCCCCATGTAATAGGATTTTTTAACGTTGCAACAGATATATTAGATTTTTTAATATAACTAGGATTAGCATGAGGTGTAGCTATTGACTGGAAAGACGTGTAAGATAAATTTTCTCTCTCAATTGCACTTTTAGCTATACCTTCTTTTGCAAAACCTTTTTTTATTAGGTTATCTGTTATATGATTAATTGCATCTTCATAATTTGAAGCTTCAATATTCAACAATATATTTTCTTCAAAGATTAAATTTCTGAAAGATTTATACTTCTTAGAAGTACAACTTGAAACATTTTGTATATTTCTTTCCAAGGTTCTTATATCACTTTCATTTAAAATAGGACTAACTACTATGGTTGGAATTGTTTCTAACTCTAAATAAATAGTACTTATTACTAAATCTGCATCAATTTTACTGGATACTAATTCTTGTACGGAAAGTACTTTTTCAATCTTTATCATTGGAAAGTATTTTTTTATTCTTGCAGACAATAACCTAGATGAACCTAATCCTGTACTGCATACTAGAATTACTCTAATATTTTGTGGAAGTTCTTTCATTCTTTCTCTAAAAGCTTCAAAATGTAATGCTATATAAGCACATTCATCATCATTTATCCTAATATCATATATAAATTCAATTACTTTCTTTAAATCTAAAGCTTGCTCAAATGATAAAGAAAAGTTTTGTTTGATTGTATTTACATATGGATTTTTAATACTAAGTCCATATTTCAGTCTATTTATTGATGAATGTACATGTGAAGTCAATCCATCAATTAAATCCTTGTCATAAGCTGTCTCATACAATGTATTTTTTATAATTTCCCGAAGATTTGATATATTATTTGTACTTGTCTCACAAGGATTAGTTGAAGTATTTTTTAGTTCATTATTATCTCTATGTTGGTCAGACGCTACTAAATGTAAATTTATATATCCAATTTCAGATTTTGGTAATAATATTGAAAATTTTTCTTCTAATTGTTTTGCTAAATAATTGGTATTTGACATTTGATTATTTTCTATATTACCAATATACAAACTTTCTTCTATATATTCGCCTTTTCTAATTCTCTCTACAGCTATTGCCAAATGAATAACTAATGACTGAAATTCATAATCAGAGAACTCAAATTTTCTTTCTCTGCTGAAATTCCTAAGAATATCAATAATTATTGATAAATCATCTTCCGAAAAAATACCATTTACATCTGCCTGTATCTTTTCAAATGCTTGATAAAAGCTTTCTTGCTCTTGCTTAATATACCAGTTTCTACTCCAAAATTTATGTATAAACTTAGCAGTAAGTTGTCTTTTATCTCTTTCACTTATATTTAACTTTATTCCCTTACTAGGTTTCTTATATATGGAAATCCCTTCGTTTTTTAGCAGTTTTTCAACTTCTGCTAAATCCCTTTCAATAGTTCCACGACTTATATATAGTTCATCAGAAAGTTGTTGTATAGTAATATAATCATTACTCTTTAAAAGTACTGAATATATATAGATAACTCTCTCCTCTCTGGTTGTAGGAATTTGACTTCCTTTATTATCTAGGTAAGGAAGTATTTTTTTTAAATCTCCATCAATATAAACACCTATCTTAGGTTTTCTTATTAAAGAAAGACCTATCTTTTTAAGCACTGCTTCTACTTCTTTAAGAGATTTTGAAACTGTTTTTTCTGAAACATCTAAATCATCTGCTATTGCTTTTACAGTTGTATGACCTTCTTTTAATAAAAACTTTATTATTTTAATTTCACGATTTTGAATCATATCAGTTAACATTTTCAATTTTACTCCTTCCCTTTGTCTTTATTTTAATGGAAAATGTTTTTCTAAAAAACTACTAATATTTCCTGATTAAATACGGTAATTTTTATGTATTGAACACTTTAATTTTAGATGATAAATTAAAAGCTGTCTAAATTTAATATGAAAGGAAATAGTTTAATGCTGACAATAATTATTGCTTTACTTCCTGTAATGGGATGGGGATTGATGCCCATAGTTGCAAATCTAAAGAAAAGTTCTCCTCATGAACAGCTTTTAGGTACATCCATAAGTGCGTTTATATTTTCCACTATAATAACTCTGGTTATACATCCTGAAATTACATTTTTTTCATTTTGTATAAGTATGATTTCTGGCATATTCTGGAGTTTGGGACAATTAATGCAGTTTAAAGCAATTCAAATTGCTAGTGTATCTAAAGTAATGCCAATTTCAAATGGTTCACAATTAACTTTTACGACATTATTAGCTGTAATCTTGTTTAATGAATGGACCAGTTCTAAAATGTTACTGATTGGTTCTTTATCAATATTATGTATAATACTTGGTATACTTCTCACAAATTATCAAACTAAAAAATCTACAGATAAAAATATGTTAAAATGTGTTGGAGTTGTATTATTATCATCTCTATTTTTATCATTATATGTTGTAACTAATCAAATATTTTTAATTGAAGGATATAGAATTATATTACCTCAATCTGTTGGTATGTTGATAACTTCATCTATTATTGTCAAGTATTTTTCTAAAGAGATTGTATATAGGGAAAATGTTTTATTCAATTTAATTACTGGTATATTGTGGTCAATAGCAAATTTAGGTATGTTCATAACGACTAATACATTGGGAGTTACAATAAGTTTTTCTATCTCTCAGAGTTGTGTGATAGTAGCCACTTTAGGAGGGATTATATTTTTTAAAGAAAAGAAGAACAAAAAAGAATGGCTTGCTATTTTTATTGGTATAATACTAATCATGTCTGGTGTCTTTATGTTGAGTATTATAAAATAGGTATTTATTTACACTAATCATATATAGTTTTGTACATATAAATTAACTGTTTCTATTTATTTAAATAAATTTGCTTATATACTTAAAATAATAGCATATGTATTTATGAAATTAAACCACACTCTAAATATAAGTATATTTCATTAAATACATATGCTATAAATTTTTCTATCAATACGAGAATATCAAGTATCTTATACTATAAGTAATATTTAACTTTATAAATTCACCAACTAATATTACACTATTTGATATTAAGTTTTTCATCTTCTATAAGCTTATCTGCAACCCACTCTGTAACTTGACCTGTTATTTTAATACAGTGCTCTTTTCTTTCGGGAGACATAAAGTTATCACCATCCCATTTCTTTGTAATAGCTCTACAACATGTTGCACCATACTCTTTTTTAATATAATCATGCAAACCTTTAGCATGCTCAAACATCTTTGGATTCATAGCTTCACCATGAACTCTTCCATATACTATACCTAAAGCCATCTCTCCCCCAGATATTGCTCCACAAAGACATTGTGCCTTTCCAAGTCCTATTGGAAATCCTGATGCTAACTTAGTTATCTCTGGACTTAAAGGTTGGCCTAAAGCATCATTTATTGTCTGGAGAACTGCTTCAGAGCAAAAAAACTCTCCTTTTCTAAAGTATTCTTCTGATATGTTTCTAACTTCTTTTAAATATTCTTCTTTTGTTTTCATTTGTTTTCCTCCAATAAAATTAAGCTAAATTAAGTTTCTATGGTTTATCTTATCTTCATATATTTATATCAATATTCCTATTAAATACACATATTTAATAATTCTTATTTAGCTTTAGATGTAGTTTCAGATTTACTAAGGTATATAATAAACAAAACTAAAACATATAAAATAATCACTGTAGCAATTATCTCTTCTAACTTAGAAGCATATGAAATCCAACTTATAAAATGACCTGATTTAGTTAAATAACCATTCATTAGTTTCATACCCATTGCACTTATTGCCATAGGGAATGTAAATGCAGCAAAACTCGGATAAAAAGGCAACCTTAATAATTTCGGTAAATATCCCAAAACTATAATATAAAATACAATTGATAATATGAATAACAAGTATAATACTACATTATTTTTATCTGAAAAAGAATTAATATATCCAGACAATAATAGTGACCCTGGTGCAGCTAATATAGCTATACTTGGTAAAGATGGTTCAGGCATTTCCTTGATTATCCATACTCTCTTTAAAATTACTGGTATAAGAACTATATAAGATACAAATCCTATCCAAAAAGCAATTTTGCCAATCAAAAGTTGATTAAATGCTGGTGCCGTAACACTAGCTGCAACTATCCCAACATATACTATATACCAAGATGGAAATACCGTTTTTATTGAGAATTTAACTAAGAACTTCTTACTAAATAAGACTATTAACACAAGATGACCCACAATTCCTATGCTCCAAATCATAATACTTAATTCTAAAGATAATGGTTTTATATATGTAGCAAATATCATTGTTGCCATTGTTATAGTTGGAAATGTACTTGATATTAAAGGGTTCTCTAATTGCTCTTTAACACCCTTTCTAAGTAATACTATTTTGACTATATAAATTGCATACAAAATAAATCCTATAAATCCAATTACATTACGTAATGATTCACTATAAGATTGTAATAAGTTACCTAAAGTAAAAATTGATAAAATCAAACTTGCAATAGGTATAGGATATTTTTTTAATAAATTCAAGTTCTGCCTCCTTTGTTACTAAATTATTTGTGTTTTAATTATATCAAAAAGATGGTCAAATTGACATATTATGACCATCTTTCTTATATAGAAAATATCTATTAAGTTTAATTTTATTATCAAAAGTATCTATATTCTTAATATATTAAGGTAATTAGTATATTTATTTTAATCAAATATACTAATTTGTTTATTATTATCTACTTTAATAGTCTTCATATCTCTAATGCTTATTTTTGCATCATCTCTTAAAGTATCTATGAGTAATTTATTATCTTCCTTATAAAGCCTACAGTTTTCTTCTACTTTTGCATAATTAAAGTTAGCATAACAATACAGACAATAATGTCTGCAAGTATTGTATTGTCCTATATCGACACTTTTAACACATCCACAAATATCTCTTTGTGTACTATCTTTTTTACCTCTACTTCACATCCTATAATTTTTGATATTAATCTATCATCAATACACTTACTTTTTCCAATCCCAAATTTACTTAAATTATATTCTTCAGAACACATTTCAAGTGTTATCCCATGCTTATGAGCAATCTTAGAAATCTCTTTTGATAATGTTTCTATTTCTGTAATTTCTATTGGCTTTATATGTAATGCTTTAGTATTAAATTTTGTTTTCTTGTATAAATCGATAAAACTTATTATACATTTTTCTGTAAATCCATCAAGCTGATTACATAAACTCGCAAATGCTTTGATATGATAATCTACTGTGTACTTTTCACTTAAGAAAATCGGGTCGTATCTTAAAATTACTCTTTCTTTGCCTATTTTTCTAGACAATTCCTTAAATGAATCTATTACCTTTCTTTTATCTAAAATACATGTCTCTACTTCTTTTCCATATGATGTTATAGTATAGTGAAAATAATATTTATAGTCTTTTAATTTATTTAAATCATATAACATTGGAGTTACATCCTTTGTCCAAAATACAAAACAATCAACAGTATGTGGATTTAACTCTATCTTACTAACCTGTTTTGGATTCATTGGATTAATTACATAAACAAAACCTTCTTCAAGTCTGTTAAAAAACCACTTACTATAGAAAGCAGGTATATCAGTTCTTCTACTCACACTTACTATCATATTTAACCTCCATAGTAATATAATTATGTTCTAATATATTTTTAATATAATTATAGCTCTAAATACTTAATTTAATCAAAACATTTAAGATAATTCCAGTATGATTTACTGATTCATTTCTAGCATTTAAAATATCCTTAATAAGGTTATAATTCTTTAAAAATAAATATACATTATTCCTAAACTTTCAAAACTAATTTTATAATGAAACTAAAAAAGGTGCTATTTTCAAGCACCCTACAATTTTACTTTTTAACAAATTTAATACTATACAAATATACCAATATTACATTAAAGGTAAACACTATATATTAAAACTTTATATCATTATATAATACAAATTTTATTGTATTTGGTTTGTTTTATCTGGTTCATGATGTTTATAATAATATACCGTTTCTTCTCCAATTACTTCAGAACCAAGCTTCTCCCATTTTCCTCCATAGCTAGTCTCTATTTGTTCACATTCTGAATCTGTTGATGCTACAATAAGACCATAATTAGGTCTGAATATAGCTGTTTCTTCCTTTCCATTTTTATAACTTAATTTACCATTATTTAACCTTAACAAGTTTCCATTCTTTTGATAATTAAAATTAATTCCATTAATAACTTCTGGATTAGATGAATCAATAAATATATAATTGTTAAAGTTATTTTTTAACATTAAATTACCTCCTCCATGTACCGATTTAACGATATAATCATAGGCATCTATATTGCATCTCAATGTTAATTTTGGTATTTGAAGGGTTTTAAATACATAAACTTTATGTTTATATTCTAAGCCATCATCCCAGTTATCCTTATTATCACTAACTAAATCAATATTACATTCTGTAAAATAATTTCCATAAAATAAAGAATATGCTTCTTCTACTCTATCTTTAATACTTAAATATGTGTCATAATCTGTATTATAATAATACTGACCACACCTTCTTATAATACCAGAAAAATAACTATCTTTCATTGAATCAAATGAAAAGCCACAATACCCACATTGGTCAATCGTAATATTATTAATTTTATAACTTCCATACCCCTCATACCCCTTAACTTGACTACTTATAAGACCAACTTTCTGTATTTTTTCAATCCTTACATTATTTATACTAGTTCCAGTTCTAATCCTCATTCCATTTTGACACTTAGATATTCTACTATTAGAAATAATTGTGTCTATTCCTGTATCAATACCCAGCCCACAAGATGAAACTGTAATATCATTTACAATTGAGTAATATGGTATCCTAATTCCTGTACCCGAAAAACCACTTATATAAATATTTTCATAATGACCTAGACCTTTAATCATATTCTTACTGTTATCATACAGGATTGCTGATACATTATTCATCTCAACATTCTTTTCATTCTTATTAATAATCATCTCATAATGATATTTAGGATTACCTTTTGTCGGTGGTTCTTTATTTACCTGTATCTCACAACTATCAGAATAGAAATTTATATTTTTAATACATTGTTTCTTCCCTGTCAATGTAATAATACTCATATTTTCTACTCCACGAGTTATAAATTGTGTAGTACCTGTAGATGAATTAGAATCACCTTGCAATACAATTTCTTTATTAATTTTAACACCACTTGTAAATAGGTATTTACCTTTTGGAAAATATAAGACACAAAAATCTGTTTCTATTTCATCAATAATATCCTGCAAAGCAGGACCTATGTTGTACGAACCATCATTTTTAATACCTCTTTCTACTACATTAATCCATCTTCCATCTTTAATCCCAGTTCTTCCTTCCATAATATTATATATTCCTTTCCCTTTTACTTAGTTTGAACCTCCTATGACTAAAGTCACAGTTTTACTACTTCATAGAAATTTACATAATCAAATTAATTTTTTATATTATTTTTATATTATTCAATCCATGCTATTACCAAACCATTTATATTAAAACTATAGTCCTAGCTCTCCAATAAAATACATCTATTCAAATACTACGTATTTACTTATTTCTCTATCAATTTATAATAGTGTACAGTTATTCCAAACTCTATTTTTTCACCAATTTTCTCCCATGTTCCCCCATAATGAGCAGAAAGAATACTTTTATCTTTAATAATTGTTGACATAATGTCACCTACCTCTGGTTTATGCATCTTAATATCCTTATCATTACTATTTATATATATATTTCCTTTTTTTATCTTGACTTTATCCCCATAATCTTCATCAGATATACCAATTCCATTGATACTACTTAGTTTTCCATCGTAAAATATAACAGTTTGTCGCATATTATTGTACGTTAAATTTCCTTTTTCTGACTTAACAATCCAGTCAGTAGCATCTATATTGCATGTTAATAGTACATTCTTGGTTTTAAGTGCTTCTATAAGATACACCTTATGCTTATCTTCTTTGAAATCTTCCCAATTATCTTCATTGGTATTTGATAAAACTATATTACTTGACTCCAATAAATTACCATAGAATAAAGAATATGCTTCTTTAACTCTATTATCCAACATTAAATAATTATCATAGCTTACATCATAATAGTACTGCCCACACCTTGTGATATTTCCTGATATCTGAACATTGGATATAGAATCAAACCAAACTCCACAATATCCACATTGGTCAATTGTGATATTTGTAATAAAATTTAAACCTCTACCAATATTTTTAATTCCAACTTTTTTTATTTCTTCTACCCTCATACCATTTATAAAAGTTCCAGTAGAAATTATCATTCCATCAACACAGCCCCAAACCTTACTGTTAGCAATTGTTGAATTTTCCCCTGTACTAATTCCAAGTCCGGATGTAAAAATTGTAATATCATTTGCTGTAGAATTATTAGGCATATCAAGTGCAATTCCAGAAAAACCACTAAAAGATAGATTTTCATAATGACCTGGTTCTCCCTGTTTATCTTCACATATAACAGCAGATATATTTCTATAATTTATAATTACATTATGATGAAATCTAGGTTTTCCATCTGTTGGAGGTTCATGATTAGATGTCATATCTCTATCACAACTATCTGAATAAAAGCAAATGTTCTTAATACAGTGTCTTACACTTTTTGCTGTTATGATTGCTATATTTTCACTTTTAGGATTTTTCTTTCCTTTAAAAGTAAACTGTGTTACTCCAGCAGTATTTTTAGGAACATTCGCTAAAATATAAGAATCTCCACATAAGGTTAATCGTTTCTTAATCTTAACACCACTTTCAAATAAGTATTTTCCTTTTGGAAAATATATAATAGAATCTTCTGGTACAGCATCCATAATCTCTTGCAACTTAAAACTTACATCTTTTGTTTCATCATTACAAATTCCATAATCAAGTACATTAATCCAGCCACTTATATCTTTAATTATTATAGACTCTTCCATTAATCACTACCTCCTAGTTTGATAATTTAATCTTTTATCTTTTTATAATAGTACATGGATTCCCCAGCTAATACTTTTACATCAATCTGTTCCCATATTCCACCATGTAATTTATTTATTTCTTCTGTAGAATCTAGTACTGAATATATTACAGTATTCTTTTTTAATCTAGGAACCATTAAATACTTACCTTTATCATCTATATACAAAGTGTTCTCTATTATTTTGATTAAATCTTTTTCATCTATATCAGAAATTTGAACACCTCCTACAGAACAAATCTCACCATTATAAAATTTATAAGTATTTTCACCATTTTCTAACAGCAAGTTGCCCTTTGCACATTGTATAAAGTTATCTGCTTCAGCATAACATGTTAGCATTACATTGTTTGTTTCATTTGCCTTGATTACATATATCTTATGTTCATTAAGTGAATCACTTTCTAAGGTATCAATATTGCTATTCATCAATACAATATTGCAATTTTCTAAAATATCTCCATAAAAAATAGAATAAGCTTCTTCTTTTCTATCTTCCATATTCTCATAAGCATTATAATCAACACTTTTATAATACTGACCGCATCTAGTAATTCTGGCAGTTATCTGACTATAGTACATTTTTTCAAACATAAATCCACAATATCCACATTGGTCGACCATAAGATTCATAATCAGATTAAAACCAAATCCTTTATTATTAATACCTATTTCTTTTATTTCTTCTATTCTCACATTATTTAAGCTAACACCAGTAGTAATCTCCATTCCATTTTTACATTCGTAAATCTTGCTACTAGAAAGCATTGACTTCTCTCCAAGCCTCATACCAAGACCACATGAACTAACAGTAATATCATTACCAGTTGAATAGTATGGAATTTCAATTCCTATCCCTGAAAATCCAGAAATAAACAGATGTTCAAAATGAGATAATCCTTGTGTTTCTCCATATTCTGTAATAGCAGATACATTTTTAGGCGGTATTTTCTCTATATCATGACTATCATAATAAAAATTAATATTTTTGATACATTGACTTGTTCCTGACAATGTAATAATACTCATATTAGAAACTCCTCGGGTTATAAAATTGGTTGTTCCTATGATTGGTTGTTTTTTATCTAAATTTGATACTTGATTACCTCCTCCATAATAAGAATCTCCTTGAAGTGTTATTTGTTGACTAATTTTAATACCTTTCTCAAATAAGTAATTACCTTTTGGAAAATATATAATGGAACCTTCTAGTGACTTATCAGAGACAATATTTTGTATCATATTACTTACATCATATTTCCCAGTAATATCTATTTTACTGTTTAATTCTAGTACATTAATCCAATCTGGAGTTTTAGTTTCAATTTCCATGATTAATTCCTCCTTTTCAAATCTAAATTCTTTTCACAGAAAAATTTTTTTGACTATAACTGAAGTGACTTTTACTCTCTTTGGGAATTTTGAGAGGACAATTTTCATTTTTACAATATCATTATAGTTATATTATAAATCAATTATAATCTCATTATATTTTCACTATTACCAAGTTATTCTTAATTTTTTAATACAAATTTTATATAATGATTAAAATAGTTAAGCTTTGTATCAATATAATTTAATCCCAATAGAAAAACACTCATTTCTGAGTGTTCTATACAAATTTTTATTTTGAGAAATCTTATATAATCTTACATTTTAAAAATTTTATAATATTCAATTTAATACCTTCTCTAGTAAAGTTATTTTTGATTTGCATATCTTAATGACCATGGGCAACTCATCATACACTTCAATACACAAAAACACTTTGAAACATCAATAATAGACTCTCTTTTTCCTGGCAAAGTCCACTCATTTCCATGTATAGCTTTTGCAGGGCAGTTTTCTACACAAACATTACAATCCATACATTTTGAATCAATCAAAGGATATCTTTCAACAGAAATTGGAGCATCTGTAAGTACTGTACACATGCTAAAAGCACATCCATATTCCTCTGTTACAAACAAATTATTTTTTCCCATAAATCCAATGCCACTAATATTTGCTATTGTCTTATGTGGTAAAGGACTAATCCCTGATTGCATTTCTGGATTAATATAGGCTTTTTCAAAATATCCATGTTCTAGATTGTTTTTCTCCGATTGAGAATACGCTCTATATCCTTTATTTTGAATATACTTTGAAATCCAGTCAGCTAATTCTTCTACTTTCTCCTCTTTTTCCAAAAACTCATCACTATCTGTAGGTAAGTTATTGTATATATCTGTAATAAATTTTTTTGATAACCCTATACAAAATAAAATTGCTTTAGAAAAACCTTGCGTTTGATTTATTGGAAATTCAGATATATCAACAAAGCGAACAATGTCCACACCTTTATTGTATAAAATAGATTTTAATTCATCATTCATATTTGACTCCTCCCCCTAGATAAAAATAACATTACACATTAGTAAAATTTATTATTTTAATTATGTTAACCAATACTTTGTACATTCTTTATTTCTACTCATAAAACCATACTCAATTAGATATCTTCTAATTGTTGCAAAATCATCATATATAGATTCTAAAATCTGATTAACTTCCTTTTCTGAATATTTCTTCCCACGTTCAAATTGTTCCAAAATCTTAGATAAAATTACGACCTTTTTCTTTTCTTTTGAAGAAAATACTTTTAATTTTAAAGGATTCATACTTTCAAATGATGTATCCAAAATGTGTTTTCTCTCTTCTTCAGTTACTACATATCTTTCATCTACCATTCGAGCATGTTCATGGATTGGTATTATAGTACTACTTTTATTAGATTTATCTTCAAATACAGATTCATATAGTGCTAAATAGAGCTTAGCCTGTTTTGCTTTTTCTCTGAAAATAAATTTTTGATGGCGTATAGTAGATGTGGATACTCCAACCTGTTTTGCTATCTCCTTATCTGGTAAATCACTAATAAATAATTGAAATAATTGTTTTTGATTTTCAGTCAATGTGTTGTACTTTGAATCACTATTAAGCAATTGCTCTAAATAATCACTATGTTCTAATTCCATATGAAGTTCAATAGCTTTTGAAGCTTCAAAGAATCTATTACCTATTTTATATATTTCTCCTACCTCATATGTTTTTGTACATTTAATGCAACTATAACAATTTAAATCATCATTAAATATATAGCCTCGTTTAATATCATCAATAGAAAGATTTTCAATTTTCATGTTACTACCTCCATTTCACAATTTACATTTTTCATAAATATATTATATTAAAGTTTATTAATATAATCAACATTTTTATTTTTTGTTTATCAAATCTAATTATTTATTAATTTGAAATTACAAAATATAAAAATATATTTAAACAAAACTATTTAGATTTTTAGCTATATAAATACTTATTTATTCTATTTATTACTAAGTGTTTTTCTATATAAATCTAAACAATATTTACAAAATAAAAAAGAACTCCTTAATTTATAATTAAAGAGTTCTTTTTTATACAACAAATCTATACAATCAATCTTATAAAACATAAGTTTATAGGTATTTATAAATATTAACCTTGTATTTTAGTTCTTTATTTAAACTCAATTACAGTATCTTTCCCACCTTCAACACTATTGCCTACATTACATGTATTCATATTGTACTCTGAATGATTAGTTATTGTAACTGGAGTAATAAGTGATATACCCTTTGATTCAATCAAAGGACGGTTAATTTTCAACATTGGTGTTCCTTCCTTCACTTGTTCTCCCATACTCACCAATACCTCAAAACCTTCGCCTTTTAAATTTACAGTATCTAAACCAACATGAATAAGAAGTTCCATCCCATTTTCTAATTCTATTACAAATGCATGTTTAGTCTCTGCTACTACTACTATCTTTCCATTGATTGGAGCATATACAATGTCTCCTGTAGAATCTATAGCTACACCCTCTCCCATAATTTTTTGAGAAAATACACCATCTTGTATTTTAGATAACTCTATTACTTTTCCTGATATGGGTGATTTTATTGATTTTTTTTTAAACATTTTGAACATAAAAACTACTCTCCTTTTTGCTTTTATCCATTGTTAGCTGTTTTTAACTTCTCACCTAAACTTCCTCCTGGATGGTACTTATAAAAATCTGAAGAACCAAAATTACTACTCTTAGATAATGCACATGCAATAGAATCTCCTAAAACCAAAGTAATTGTAGATGATGTTGTTGGTGCTAGATTTAAATGGTCTGCTTCATCCTTTGCAGGATATATTAAAGCATAATCACACTCTTTTGCCAGTACTGAATTTCTGTTTGAAGTAAATGCAATTGTCTTAGAACCTATTGCTTTAATATATTTTATACAGTTTACCACTTCCATAGAATTTCCACTATTTGATATTAAAATTGTAATATCCTTACTTTCAATCATTCCTAAATCTCCATGCACTGCCTCTGTTGCATGTACAAAAAAGCTAGGTGTACCAGTACTAGCAAATGTAGCTGCCAATTTCTTACCTATATGTGCAGATTTTCCTACACCCATAAAAATTACTTTGCCTTCACAATTTGCAATTTCACTAACTATACTTTCATATTCTATTCCTGCTTCATCTATTAAACATCTTATGGCATTCATTTCAGTAGTCATAACATCAACCATTGTTTTTAAATATCCCATAACTATCTCCCTTCCTACTATAAATTTCTTTTTGCAATATAATCCATAGTTTTTTTAACCCTATTTAAACCATCTTCAAGTTTTTCTCTTGAACATGCCACATTTAACCTTAAATAAAACTCACCTTCTTCACCATATACAGACCCCGACATAATAGCAACTTCTCCAATATCCATCAATAATTTTTGGAATTTCTCACCACTTATTTTAAGTTCGGAAAAATCTATCCAAGCAAAGTAACAGCCTTCTGGCATGACCAATTTCAATGGTTCTAAATTATCTTTTATATAATCAATCGTATATTTAAGATTCTCTTTAAGGTATTTTAATAGTTCATCTAACCAATATTCGCAGTCATCATAACAGACCATTGTAGCTAATATTGCTAGAATTGCTGGCGAATTTACAAAATCACGGTATCTAGTGATATTTTCAAATTTATTTCTAATACCTTCATTTGGTATAATCACATATGACCCAGTCAATGCTGGTATATTGAAAGATTTAGACGCTGATGTACAAATGAATACAGAATCTAAATAGTCCTTTGCAACATTTAAGATAGGTGTCATTCTATTGTCATATACAATATCCATGTGTATATCATCTGATATTATCTTGACATCATTATTCTTACAAATTCCTATCATCTTAACAAGTTCTAACTCACTCCATACTCTACCAGTTGGATTGTGAGGATTACATAAAATAAATATCTTAGATTTTTTACACTTTTTCTCAAAATCATTAAAATCAATTGAATAGAATCCATTCCTATTTACAAGATGTGACTTTATAATATTACGATTGTTATTTGTTATCACATCATAAAAAGCATTGTATGCAGGAGTATTTATAAGGATTCCATCTCCTTCATTACTTAACATCTCAATAAGTTTGCTAATTGAATACATTACACTTGGACTATAATATATCCAGTTACTATCAACGCTACAATTAAATCTTTTAATATACCAATTCGTAACTGAATTTCTAAAATCATCATGTTTCCATCTACTGTATCCCAAAACTCTATGATTTAACCTTTCCTGCAACACCTCTGTTATTTCAAATGGAAACTCTAAATCCATATCTGAAATTGTAAAAGGAAGCAAATCCTTCTTACCAAATCTATCTTCTACATAGTCCCACTGGGTACAATATGTACCCAATCGGTCTACTTTTTTATCAAAATTAATCATTACATGCCTCCAAATGACCTTCCATAGCTTTATCCATCTGCTTTCTTAAAGAATACACTTGAGTTCCTATAATTACTTGTATTGTATGCTCATCCAATTTAACAACTGCTATACCACCAGCCTCTTTAATTGCATCCTCATTTATTAATGATACATCTTGTAGTTTTAAACGCAATCTAGTTACACAATTATCTAGTGATAATATATTAGATTGACCACCTAAAGCAGATATCATTTGTTGTCCTTTATATGTAGACAAATTTTTGAAATCTGAACCATTTCCTTCAGATACTTTTATTTCTTTATCCTCACGTCCTGGGGTCTTTATATTAAACTTAATAATTGCCCACTTAAATACAAAATAGTATATTGCAAAATATAAAACTGCTACTAATACTGCTATTGGCCATCCTGTAGCTGTTCCTCTTAACACACCAAAACTTATAAATGCAATTAAATCTCCTGTGAATCCCATCAACACGCCTAAGTATGGAAGTACCATGTTTGCTAGACCATTCATAAATGTATGGAAAGCAAATAATGCTGGTGATATGAATAAGAATAGAAACTCTATTGGTTCACTTATACCACCTATAATAACTGTCAACACCCCTGATATTAAAAGTCCTTTAAGTGCCTTTCTATTTTCTGGTTTTGCTGTACGGTAGATAGCCAATGCAGCACCAGCTAATCCATATTGAATCATCAATTTACCTTGTTCCATTTTACCAGCTAAATCAAGAGGTATAATCTGATTATTTTCTACATATGCCATAAACATGTTCAATGTACCAAAGTACGTTTCTCCATCAATAACAGCAGTTCCACCTATTGGTGTAAAACGGAATACGGATGTTACAAGATGATTTAGTCCAAATGGAATTGTAACTCTTTCTGCCACTGCATATGAAAAATATCCTAATGGTCCTGCTGAAGAAATCCATCTTCCTAAACTTTGGAATGCATTGAAAAATGGTGGCCAAACAATAGGTATTAATAATCCAACTATACTCATAACTATTAAACTAACAATTGGAACTAATCTTGGTCCACTGTAGAATCCTAATGATTCTGGTATCTTTAAATTACTAACTTTATCATATATTGCATAAACAATTAATCCTGCTACAATACCACCTAAAACACTTGTATTATATGTTTGTATACCCATAATCATAGCTTGACCATTAGTTGACATCTGTTCTGCTGGTACTAACAAATCAGCTCTTGTTAAATAAAAATTTGTACCTATGTGCATTGCTATAAATCCTACTAATCCTGAAAAAGCACCAAACTCTTTTTCTTTTTTTAATAATCCTAGTGGAATTGCCATTGCAAATAATGCTCCCAAGTTGTTAAATGCAAATAATCCTATTGTTAACATGAAGTTTAAAACTAAGTTAACATATTCATTCCCTAAAAATGGAACCATTTCAATCATCTTAGGGTCTGTAAAACCTGCCCCAAGTCCTAGCATCATCCCAGAAACACTAAGTAGTGCTATTGGGAACATAAACGTTTTTCCTAACATTTGGAAGAAGTTCCATAAACCTAACTTATTTTTTTTCATAATTTTCCCCTCCTATTTTTATCTAAAAACATAATCAAATTTATAGAAAAACCTAAATCAAAAAACTTAATTTAATAATTAAGTTTAATGATTTAGGTTTTGCCTGCTCAACCAGTTACAATCCTAAAAGTCACTGTCTGTATTTGATTGTATCTAATAAAAAAACCTAAATCAAAAAACTTAACCTAATAGTTAAATTCAATGATTTAGGTTTTGCCTGCTTAACCAGTTACAATCCTAAAAGTCACTGTCTGTATTTTGATTGTATCTAATAAAAAAACCTAAATCAAAAAACTTAATCTAATAGTTAAGCTCAATGACTTAGGTTTTGCCTGCTTTATCAGTTACAATCCTAACAACCACTGTTTGTTATTTTATTTATGTGAATCATTAAATATAATTCTTCTTCTTTACTAATCTTATATTCAAATCTGTCTAATACCAATGCTGCAATTTCTTCAGTACACACTTTAGGTTTATTGTAATTTTTATTCACTAACTTATACATATCTTCAATATCACTATCATTGTAAGTTTCTTTTCGGAGAATCCTTTGAACAAAAAACTTTAAGTGAGTTATAAGTCTAGTATAATTTAATGAATTTACATCCAATTTAAATCCATGTACTTCTTCAATTATCTGAATAACTTGTTTTGAAAACTCTAGTATATTAATACCTTCATCTTTTTGAGAATTTTCCAAACCATTGATTATGTGAATAGCAATATATCCTGCTTCATCTTCAGGCAATTTTATTCCTATCCTTTTTTCAATTTCATCAATTGCCCATAATCCAAATTCAAATTCTTCCCTATAAAGTTGTTTTGTCTCATTCAATATTAAGTTTGGTAATTTTATACCTTGTTTTTCTCTTTGGACAGCAAATTCTATGTGACTAGTTAAGGCTAATATTATTGAATCATTCACTTGAGTATTTAAAACTTCATTAGCCTTTTCTATAATTTCTTCTGAAATTTTAAAGTATTCAATAGAGGTCTTATTAAGTATTTGATTGTATTTGTCCCTTTGATCGTCTTGAACAAAATATTTCTTAGAAATCAAATTTTCATCTATCAAATCGCCTACTTTTTTCTTAAATCCTACTCCAGCACCAGTGACAATTATTTCTGTGCCATCTTCTAGGGAGCTTACTACTACATTGTTATTAAATATCTTTTTTATATTCACTATAAATCCCCTCTAAAAAAATTCTCTCATCACACTTACATAGTATAGTATATTTAATTTAATGTCAATATTTAAAATTTTACTTTCGTATATATTTTGCAATTTACCCTATAATACTACAATAACAAAATATTTTTTATTGTCATCAATTAATTTGTCATATTTTATCATATTTTCATTGAAATATATTTAATTATTTCTTATGTATATTTAATTATTTAAAATCAATCGACATTTTATATTACAAAAATTATTTTCAATTTTTTCCAGTATTTTCAAGTATTTCAACTTAATTATATATATATTTATTGAAATTCAGATTATAGCTTTGTACTAATCTTTTCTCAAATATATACATTGGTAATATAATTTTTAATTTATATAAATTAAATTAAAATTTTTTATAATTTTTTTTATAAAATTATTTGTATTATATTTTGTATTTTTTATAAGATTATTATACTTGTACATCTTTTATAACATATAAAATCTTTTTTTCTAATTATATACAATATATTTTCCATTATGTTCTAATCAATTTCTTTACTATTTTTACAACTTTATTAGTCATATTCATAATTATTTCTAATTAGTGTTTAACATTTTATGTAAAATTTATAAAAAAATGTATATAAATTAAAATAAGTGACTATACTAAAAATATGATACGGATAAACAATAAGTTCAACCTATCTCCCCCAAAATCAAGTGAGCTACAGTTTCCCCCAACTGTAGCTCATTTTCGTGTAATTTAATAAACATCTCAACAAGAATTAATTAACAAAACCCCTTATAAAAACATAACATATATTAAACAAGCTCTTGATTAAAACTTGAGCTTTTTTAATAAAAAACAGAATAGTTTATTAGATAAGGGGTTTTTTTATGCAATTCATAGATGTATCTAAATACATTGAAGGTGCAAACCTTAAAGTTAAAACTAAAAATGGTGAAACTGTTAAAAGAATATATTTTAACAACTCTGCCACTCCATTAGTTTTAAAAAACGTAATGGATAACTTAAACTGTGAGATTCCTTGGCTTACTTATATTAATGCTCCAGGAATAATCTCAGAAAAAAATACTTTAAAATATGAAAATGTACGCTCTACTATCCTCAAACTTATTGATGGAGACGAAGAAAAGGATTCTGTTATTTATGTCAAAAATGCTACAGAAGGAATAAACTTCTTAGCAAAATTTTTTAAAGATGAAAATCCAGATAAATTTGTTATTACCACAGCAATGGAGCATATGGCTAATTACCTGCCTTTTAAAGTTAATTTTCCTACAAAAGTTGTTGGAATTACAGAAAAAGGAGAACTTGATTTATGTCAATTAGAGAATATACTTAAAAATTATGCTGGTAATGTATCTCTCGTTACAGTTACAGGAGCTAGTAATGTCACAGGTATAACCACTCCTATATATGAAATAGCAAGAATAGCTCATAAGTATGGTGCAAAGATATTGGTGGATATTGTGCAAGTAATTCAGCATAAACCTTTTTCAATGATGCCACATGAATGTGATGAGCATATAGATTTTGTTGTTTTTAGTGCTCATAAATGTTATTCTCCACTAAATGGAGGAGCTCTGGTAGGACCTAAAAAATTCTTTGAAAAATTTAATCCTGTACTATATGGCTCAGGTTCCACCAAATTTGTAAATGATAACAAAATACTATATGCAGACATACCCCAACGTTTTGAAGCAGGATACCCAGAGTATTTTGGAACTCTTGCAATGGGAAAAGCACTGAACACTTTAAATAAAATTGGTCTAAACAGAATTTCAAAATACGAAAGAGAATTATTTTTATATGTTAAAGAAGAAATGAGTAAAATACCTAATATAATAATATATGGAGATAAATCAAATAATGTAATTATCCCAAATATATCTTTTAATATAAGTAATATGTATTACAAAGATGTAGCAAAATATTTAGTTGATAACTTTGGAATAGAAACTGGAGCTGGAGTAGTAGGTGCAGATATTTATGTACAAAAATTATTAGGTATAAGTCCAAAAGAAGCATATGTCAGATTTATGAGGGAAAATCCTGTAGGTCTTGTTAGGATAAGCTTAGGAATGTACAATACTTTTGATGAGGTGGATAGCTTTATACATGCTATTAAAACTTTGGCTTTTAAATAAGTTTTTTCTATTCTTTTTTATCAATAAATAGAGAGTAGTTTTGTTTTCACAAAAAAGCAAATTATATCAACAGTCAATTTCATTAGCAATTAGACACTCATTTGTAACTATACAAACTATTTTACACTATACAAACAAAAAACTCATTACAATGAGTTTTTTTGTTTATATATGAGATTTATTTTAATTACTTCAATTTACTTTAATTACATATATGATTCAATTTTGTTTTTTAAATTCTCCTTAGGCATAAAACCTATTAATCTATCTACAGGTTTTCCATCCTTAAATATTAGCATAGTTGGTACTGTAGATACTTCAAATTTCTGAGCTAATTCTATACTTTGGTCTATGTCCACCTTCAAGAAGTTTGCTTTTTCAACCATCTCATTTCCTAAAGCTTCATATATTGGTGATAGCATCTTACAAGGTCCACACCAAGTCGCAAAGAAATCTACAACTACTAAACCATCTTTATTTTCTACTTCATTTATAAATTCATTATTATTTATTATTTTTACCATAATATACATCTCCTTTATTATCTTCTTGATATTAATATACTACGCCCTATATAACAGTTCAATTAGGCACTTTTTTGTAACCGCCTATTTTTAATAGGTTTAATATTATGATAAATAGATTTATAAGATTAAATATTTATGAGACTAAATATTTCTAATATATTTTATTTTTTTCTTAATATAGTTGACATTTTTTCCCTTAAATTATAAAATCAAATTAATAACTACATAGGTAGTTACTAATCTTTTATCAAAGGAGTTTCTATATGGATAATATAATTAATGAATTACAAAATATAGGATTTACTAAATACGAATCTCAAATATACATATCATTATTAAAGGAAAGCCCTTTAACAGGATATGAAATAAGTAAATTATCAGGTGTACCACAATCAAAAGTCTATGAAAATATAACAAAGCTATTAAACAATAATATAATTATCAATGTTGGAACTGACCCTATTAAGTACATACCAATAAACCCTAATGAATTATTAAAAAATAAGAAAAAAGAATTTGACAATTCTATGGATAATCTAAAGAATAGCTTACAGATATTAAATAAAAGTAAAAGTGTAGAATACGTATTAAACATAAAAGGAGATAAAAATATATTAAAAAAAGCAATAGAAATGATAAAAAATGCGAAACAAGAAATTATAATTTCTTGCCCTTATGAAGAAATTCTTGAATTAAAAAAAGAACTCCTAATTGCTTACAAAAAAAATATTAATATTGAAATACTACTTTTAGAAAACAAAAGTCTGAAAGGTCTTGATAATATTCATATTCATGGAGGTAATAAAACTACACTTGAAAATAAAATGCTTTACAAAGGAATTATTTTGATTGTAGATAATGATGAAATATTGACAGGAAACTTATCAGAAGGCAGTGAGGCCATTTCAATTTGGACAAAAAACTCTAACATTTTATATATTGGAGTTCAATACATAAAACATGAAATTTATATTTCAGAACAAATAAAAGGAGGTTATAAAAATGAACAAAATTAAGATTAAACAAGTTGATGCTTTTACAACTATACCTTTTGGTGGAAATCCTGCTGGTGTCGTTACTGATGCCTCTAACATTTCTGATGAAATTAAGCAGAATGTGGCTAAAGAAATGAATTTATCAGAAACTGCATTTGTTTCAGAGTCAAATATTGCAGATTTTAAAGTACAATTTTTCACACCAGGTTTAGAAGTTGATTTATGTGGTCATGCAACAATAGGTACTTTCCATGCACTTTTGGAAGAAGGGAAGCTTAATACTAATAAGAGTATATTTTATCAAGAAACAAAAGCTGGTGTATTATCTGTAGAGCTTAAGAAAATAAATAATGAAAATATATTTATGATGGAACAGAATACACCTGAATTTGAAAATTTAGATAATTGCAGAAAAGAACTTGCACAAATGATAGGTGTGCATGAAGATAGACTTCTTGAATATCCTATTATAAAGGTAAATACTGGACTTTGGTGGCTTGTATTTGGTCTAAAATCTTTAGATGATTTAAAAAATATCTCTCCAGATTTAAATAAAATCAAAAAATTTAGTGGTGATAATAATATAATTGGTATAACTCCATTTTGTATAGAAACTATAGATAAAAAGTGTGACTACCATTTAAGATCTATAGCACCATATGTTGGAGTTACAGAAGACCCTGTATGTGGAACTGGGAACGCTTGCGTATCATCTTATATAGTACATCACAATATTTTAGATAAAACTAGTTTTATTGGTGAGCAAGGTAACTTTATAAACAGACCTGGAAAGGTATATGTAAATATAACTAGAGAAAACAATGACATAACTTCTGTAAAAATTGGAGGAAGTGCTTATACTGTTTTAAGTGGTGAAATTATGTATTAATCCCATACCTAATAAAAACAAATAAAAATACTAGCTAACTAAAGCTAGTATTTTTATTTGTTATTTTTATTTAATAATCATACTCTAACAAATATTATAATTATATATATCATAATATTGTATTTAGAAGTAAAATTTTATTTTTATTATTAATTAGTTATAAATCAATCTAATACAACATAATTACAGTAGATTAATCTATAAAACATAATAATTACTTACTGATTATTTATCGTCCTCAACAAGTCTACTTAATGTCTTATCAGACAAGAATAATAATATCGCTGCAACAAATAGTATTACTGGAATTATAGTATATACTTTAATCATATCAAATTTAAGAGTAAATGCATATATATATCCGTATCCTTTACCAGCTATAAAAGTAGCAAATGTCCATACTCCCATAAGAACACCTAGAAGCTTCTTAGGTGCATACTTACTTACAAAAGAGTTACCAAGTGGTGAGAATAACATTTCACCAAGACTTAAAAGAATACCAAACATGATTATCCATAGTATACTAGCTTTAGCAGTTTCAGGAGCTCCAACCCCTCTTGAAAATTCTGCACCAACAAGCATTAAGAATGCAAGACCTAAGAATATTAATCCAAGACCTGTCTTTTTAAATAAACTCATATCTCCTTGTGGTCTACTAGCAAGTTTAAACCATAATGCTCCAAGAACTGGTCCTAATACTATACATACAAGTGAATTTAATGAGTCAAACCAAGCAAGAGGAACATCAAATCCTCCAACATTCATGTTTACAAATGCTGCACCATAATCATAAACTGCAAGATAAGTTAGATACCAGAATACCCAGAAAATTACAGAGAAGAATGATATAAGTATAATAGCCCAAATTCTCTTCTTATCCATGCTTGTAAGAGGAGACTTATCTTTTTCTTCAACTTTTTCAGCAACTACACCTTCTTTAAAAGGTCTCTTTCCTGCATTCCCAAGGAATCTCCATCCATATATGAACCATATTGCACCTATTACACAAAGTACAGCTGCTATAAAGAAACATTGAGAAAATCCAAGTACACCATTTTTTGCAAATGTTTTAAGGTAAAGAATACCAACTGCTATAGTACCAATAAAAGAACCTATATTAACAAAAGAATATTGTACTGAAAATGCTGTATCAAGTTCTTCTTGACTATCAAAAAGCTGTCCATTTACCGCAGATACGTTACCTTTAAAGAATGCAGTACCAATCGAAACTAAGATTATCATTGCATTTACCATAGAAACTGTAGTTGCAATAGAACCAAGATAGTATCCTACCCCCATGATAAGCATACCTATAGGTATAGTATATCTAGCTCCTATCCATCTATCTGATATATATCCCCCAATTATAGGTGCAAGGTATGTGAATGCAACAAGGTTGGCTTGCATTATAGCAGCTTGTCCTTTATCTATTCCAAGACCACCATGAACTATAGCTGTTGTAAGGAATATATATATTAAGTACTTTGAAGCATAATATGCTGCTCTTTCAAATGAGAAAGTTGTTGAGCAGATATAAAATCCCATAGGAAATTTACCCTTCTTTTTTACTGTTGAGCTCATAATTTTAAATCCTTTCTTAATTGTATTTTTATTTTTTACGTTTTGTCCAAATTCTTTCTTTTATGAAAGATATAATATTATTATTTTGTAAAACAATTTGTAATTATTATTAAGATAATTGCGCATTTATTTGTAGAGTACATATTCTCATGGAATAAAATTAATACACTTCTTAATCATAAATTTAAATTATATAAATTCACTATTTTCAGATATAGTTATAAATTAATATATTCTCATCTAATACCATGAAAAAACCTTCGCCATATGCAATTCTTATTTTTTACGTGATAGTATTTTACAAACTAAAATCCCCCTTTTGTAGCAACTTATGTAATTACATTTTAGTGCTTTTTTAAAGGAGTCTCGAATAAAGCAACATATATTTTGTTCAAATAATGTTTTTATTTATTTTTTAAATTTATATATTACTTCACCCAACCAATTCTCAACTTAAATAACTAAACTACTATCTATTCACAGATTAGGCTTATTTCTTACACATTAGTTTATAATAAACACTGTGAATCTAAACATAAAAACTGTTATTTTAAAGTAATTACCCATATATTCGCTTTGATACTATTTATTGAGGTTATACTCTTTATGTATAATATATTATTTATAAAATACCTCAAAATATATTATTCATAAAATACCTCAAACTGAAAACTTTTTCACGAATATTTATTTTTCACCTCCCCTTTTTTATTTCACCATGTAAATCGTACCATAAATATGCACTTATATGCAAGAAAAAAATCTATTAATCGACAGTAAATAATTAGAAAAATTCAAATTATATTTATCAAGTATATTATATAAAATATTTCCTATGAAAATATAAATTAAATTAATGTTCAGAATAGTTTTTAGATATGAAATCTTGATTTTTTTATTACTTTACTTATTTGCTCAAATATATTTTTGTATGCAGTATATAATAATCAAATTATACACTTCTTATAACTGCATTGATTTGAAAATAATATTAATAATTAATAGAATAAAAAATTTAAATTAAATTTAAAAAAATTTGTTAAGTTGATTGAATACTTTTTTATGTATTTAATTAATTTTATAAATTCAATTATTTTCTAAATTTAGGTATGCTTTACTATATAAAAATGATTTTTTATCTTAATTTTCTAAATATAAGTGAATGCTATCATTTTAAGTATCTTATAAGCAATGTAACTATATATCTCTAATAACTACTTTTTTAACATGCTTAAACTATTTATAAGCTATTATATTTATGTATTAACCTAATAACTTTTTCACTAAAAAATAACAATCTATTCAAAGATAAACTATAGTACTTCTTCTACTTTGTTTCAATAAAACACTAAATAAATTTCGTACATCCATAATTTTTCAGGCTACACTATAAATATACAATCTTTATCTTAGTTATAAGTTTAAGAATATTTTTAGTCTTATTTTGTCGAATATGTTTTTAATAAAACTTCATAATTCTAAGCATATTTTTACACTGTGTTTTCATGTACAAAAATAATGCTTACAAATAAACAACATAAATAAAACTTAAATAAGATGGATTCTATTCAACATAGTATCCATCTTATTCATTCAAAACCTAAAAGGATTTTTTATAATATTATATATTTTAAAATCTAAGTAACTCATTATAGTATCAATTTCACTTAAAGCTTACAATACACTTATTAATCTTGTTTTATATTAAAAACATCTACAATAACAATTTAAATCTTTAAGTGATATCCATCTCACACCTAAAGGAGTAGGCTCTCCGCACTATTCTGTAATTCTTCAATACAATCATTATTATTTTTTATATAATTTAATTATATATTTTATTTTACCAAAACCAGCATACATAAATAATACTTAAAATAGATTAAATAAAGGATACTAAAACACTTTATTGAGGTATATGACTTGAAATATATGAACTAACTTCATTAGGAGAAATATCTAAAATAGTTGCAAATTCTTCATTTAATAACCTTTCAGCTTCTTTCATTATATTATCATCTGCTTGATGTGTTTTTTTACCAATAGATTTTACATACTCTCTGTTATTATCTATACTTCTTACTAATTTTATTAACTCTTCACATTTACCACCTCTGAGTATTTTTTTAAATTGCTCACTTCTCAATTTTTCATTATCTATCCATGATGTATCCATATTAGGAATATCATTTATTAATGAAAGCACATTAATTTTAGAAAGTAACTTTCTCATTGGTACTTTTTCATTATCTACAGGAATTTTTATTACTGTATTATTAGAATAAATAGGACTCAATACATAATACTCTTTTTTTATTCCATTTGTAAATCGTTCATTTGTTATATCCATGACTTTGCAGACTCCTGTCATACCATACATTATATAATCATCAATCTTAAACAAAAACATCACCATCCTTAATAAAAAAAATAGTTTTGACAACTAAATCCACCTTGCCAAAACTATCTGCTATATATTATATTTTAACACATTTTAAGACTTAAATGTAAGTAAAACTTATATTATTAAAATTAAAAAATACATTAACCATTGATTAATGTATTTTTTAGATTTTTATAACAAGCATATCAAAATAAATTAATAAAGCTTATCTCCTGTGAATACCTATAAAATTGGTGCTTGGCTATTCATTGAGTACCCATCATTTCTTACATCATTTATTTCTAATATTTCATCATTTGTTTTAACCTTAGTAAGTTTTTTAACTGCTCCATAAGGTTCTTTTAATGAAATTTTATCTCCTCTTCCAGAAATAACCCATAAAATTTTATACCCTCTAGGTATTACTTGTAGTTTATTTTCACCTTTACCATCAGTAAAGTAGACTAACAAATTAATCTTTTTATTATTAGCATACTCAAAGACTGGAGAAAATCTAGTACCTCCACCTATCCTAATTCTATCTTTTATATCTTTTTCAGTTCTCACTTTATATACACGTCTAATTTCATTATCACATTCTATAATTGTAATTTCATGATTATAGTTTTTCACTATACTAAGAACTTCTTTAATAGCTTGTTTAAACTCTTCATCACTAATACTTCCACTTACATCAAGTGCAACTGCTATTTCTGCCTTATGACTTCTAAGTTCTCCCCTCAAATCTAAACGATTTGGTTGTCTTCTATTTCTTCTTGTTATAGTCTTCTTTTTATTATTTTCAACTGTTCCCATTATTCTATTAAGATATAAATTCCATGGCAATTCACCCTTACTATTTTTAAGTGATGATATCATACTTTCTAAATAAGCAGGAACTTTACCTTTTTGAGAACTGTTAATAAATTTTTCAGTAAATTCTCTAAGGGTATTTTCATCTATCTCATTGGATTCATCCCATATATCATGAGTTCTTTCGGGGCTATAATCAATTTCTATATCTCCATATTTATCACTATCATCTTCCTCACCATCTTCATCCACTTCCATCAAATCTAATTCAGTCTGAATCTTTTCTACATAATATTCAAAAGGTTCATATGGTTCAAGTTTTAAGGAATACTTTAAATTTACCCACTCTAAGGTAGTTGCATATGGTGGTAAATTGTTTAGAAATTTATTTACTACTATATCCATTGCCATATTAATTGCTAATGTACTATACTTTCCTTTTAACTCCTTTGCTCTCATCAAATGCATAGATAATATATGATGAATTTCATGTTTAATTGTAGTCTCCATTTGCTTTATCTCAAGCGTTAAAAAGATTATTGGATTAAAATATATAACATATTTAGCTCCCTTAAAATTCACACCTGTAGGACTACTTATATCAAATCTTATTTCTCTTGACATCTGAAACAAAAAATATCCATAAAAATTATCTTCTTCTTCCATAAGACTTAAATTCACTTTATCTACAAGACTAAAAAACTCATACTTAAAATCTTGTGGTATATCTATATCAAATTTCTCATTAGCACGATTTGCCTTTAGCATAGAATGAGTATTTATAATTTCACTTGCTTTATTATAAAGCTCTTTTGCTTGTTTATCAAAATAATTTTCCATACATTATCCCCTTATTAAACTATAAGATTCAAAATATGATTTTACAAACTCTTCATTTTCTATAGCTTTTTTATATACTTCAATATAACTGTTTCTAATATCCTTCATAATACCTATCATTAAATCTACAGGATACATTTTTAAAAATTCAATAAATCTATTAATATAGTGGTTTGATTCATATTTATCATTCTTAATATTTAATTCTAAGTCTTTTAGAATGTTCATAGCTGATAGATAAAGTCTTGTATGACTCTCATTTTTTACTCTTTCTACAATAGACTCATCAATAGATTCTCCTAAAAAAACATCTTCATAGGATATTAATGGTTCAAAGTTTGATTCAATAAAACTTATAAATTCTTCTGCAATAACTTTACCTACATTACCCTTTACAACATTTAAAAATACTGCTCTAGGAATAGAATTATTTTTTTCTTTATAAACTTTATAAATTTTAGATACTCTCTCATAACTTCTAGGAGTGGCTCTTACATCATCTTCATTTATTTTATGCAGATATTCTGGAAAAGTGGAAATAAACTCGATAACTTTTCTTTCAATACCCTCATCTATTGCCCATTTTATCCATTGTGTATGGTCACTCTCCATATTTAACCAAACAAACCTATTTTCTTGGGCTGCATCCATATCTACCACTTGATAATCAAAATCTGAACCATATTTACTTGATGGATTCATTGCTGCTAAAATCTTTACATCATCATGCAGTTTATATCCATTAATTTCTCTATTTAAAATTAAATTCATAAGTTCTTGCTGTACTGTATGCTCACAACGATTTATCTCATCTATAAATAAAAGAACTGTCTTACTTTTAGATATCTCTTCATCAATTTCTCTTAATTTGTTATGAACAGCATACACTGTTGTTTTCTTTTCAGTCTTATATCCATTAGAATTAACTCCTACATAAGATTCTATAGTTGGAAGACCACCTATTTCACCCTCTTTAAGTAAGTTTCCATCAATAACAATTAAACTCCAATCATTTTCTTTGGCAAGCTTATTTGCTAAAGCTGTTTTTCCTATTCCACTTTCACCTACTATTAAAGGTACTTCTCCAGTGGATAATATTAAGTCAACGCTTTTTAATGTGTCTATAAAATTCATTTTTCTCTCTCCTACATAATCTTTAATTTCTCATCTACAGCTATTTTTTTTGCTGTCTTACTTCCATATTTATAAATAAACATAATTTTATCTATTGGTATACTTTCACTATTTCTATCTATAACACTACAATTCAAAAAATCTCTAATATACTTTTCCTCAACATCTTCTTTGGATAATACTTCTTTTAATACACTCTCTAATTCATCTTTAGATACTTTTTTCAGAATGTACTTAATCACTAAAATATTCACTTTTAAAAATTCCAACATTTTATTTTTATCTAAATCAGTTATAAAGCTAATAGCTGCTTCATTATTTTTTATAGCTACAAGTTCTGCATTATAACTAGGTGAATCTATATATCTCAAGGCATCATAACTTATTCTCACTGCCTCCTCTTGTACACTTTCATAAGGTTGTTTTATAAACTTTATCGAATCATAATTTTTTCTTACTGCTAACAGTTGTAATTCTTCACTTGGATTTTTAGCATATTTAATTGCCCATCCTGCTTGATTTATAGCCATTTCAATAACTTTATCAGTTGGGTTTTTGATATAATCCAGTATACTCCATCCCTCATTTACTGCTTTTATCATCATATCTTCTGTTGGATTATCTATAAATTTAATTGCTCTAATATTATTATCTATTGCTAGTTCTTGCATCTCTCTGGTTGGATTATTTATATATTCTAGTACAAGCCCATTTTCTTTAATAGCTAACAATTTCATTTCATCAGTTGGATTATCTATTGTAGCTATAATATTGGGATTATTTTTTATCATTTCAATAACTCTCAATTTTTCCATAATGTGCCTTTCCTTCTATAATTATTTTTATATCTATATTAATTATAATAATCTATTCCTATTTATATAATTGTTTCTTATTATAATTAATATACTTTTTAATCAAATTTAAACAGAATAATTATACCAATATATAAAAAAATTTCTAAAAAACAATAAAATTAAGTTATAAACACCAATATATTTCTATTATTTCAATAAGTATACAATTAGATTAGAATCTAACGCTAGTAATAAAAAATTACTTTCCCAAAATAGATATAAGCCTCATTTTATCGTTCAAATAATGAAAATATATTTGATTTCATGCAAAAAGAGTGCCTAATGAACTAAAAAGTTCATTTTGAGACACTCATTTTTTTATATAAATTTATATAGTTTTTAATCGTTCGCATTCAACCACTCAGTTAAGACTTTTATATATTTCTCATTTTCTTCAACGAATGGCATATGTCTTGAATACTCAAATAATTCCCACTTACTATTAGGTATTCTATCATACATAGTCTTTGCAATATATGGTGAACATAAATCTATTGCTCCACTAGTTACTAGACAAGGCTCTTTTATTTCATGTAATCTATCTGTAAATTCATATCCAGAAAGAGTTCCTGTAGGAGAAAATTCATTTTGTCCCCATCCTACAATATATGCTTCAGAACCTGATTTTTTAGGTCTTCTCAGGCACTCTGGAGAATCTTCTGTCACTTCACCTGCACAATACATTTCCATAAATCTTTCTAATGCATCATTATATTCTTTGCTAGAGTAATCTCCAGTATTTACTGCATCAAGTAATGCTTTTTGGTCAACCTCACTCATATATGATATTCTTCTTTTTTGTTCTTTCTCCCAAAGTTTTGCAGAAGAAAGAGTAGATGAAAGGATGTAAGACTTAATACCTTTTGGTTTATATTCAATAGCATACCAAATAGCCTGCATACCTCCCCAAGATTGACCTAACAGATGAATTTCATCAAGTCCTAGATGTTTTCTTAGTTCAATAAGCTCCTCTATCCAAGTATCTGCATTAAATAGCTCAGGATGCCCTTCTACAAATGAATTTCCACAACCAATTTGGTCATACATTATTACTTGTCTACCACTTTCAGCTATCTTATCCAATACCTCAAAATAGTTGTGTGTAGAACCTGGACCTCCATGAAGTAATACTAATGGCTTCTTCCCTTCCGTATTTTCTCCTACTATACGGTAATACGTTTTAAAACCTTTAAAAGGCATATATCCTTCAGTAATTTTCATGTTTATCTCCTCCAATTTGTAATTATAAACAATAATCAAGTTCATTAACAATACTATTTAAAACCTCTTATACATATTTGATTATGTATTTTAATCTTTATACCTACTTTTATAAATAGTATAACATAAAAGTTAAAAATCTCTATACTAAACCAATTATAAAATTATATTAACTATATAATTTTATTTTTTAATAATAGTATATACATATTTGATTATTTTCATTTGCTATTTAAAATCAATTTTAAGTTTTCTTCTTATAATAAACTTCCTCTTTGTGGTCTCATGTTAGTCTCTAAATTTAAAATTTTACAAAAAATTTTCATAAAATAAAATTATATTGATTGTATCTAAACAAATAGGGCAATAAAATAATTAAGTATAGTTACTTACCTTTCAAGCAATATTAGTTTTATGTTAGAATTTTATTATATTGATTTACAGGAGGTTTGCATTTGAATAATATTAATTCACTTAAAGTAATAAAATTATCTCTTGGATGTTCTCTTGCTATATTTATTGCTTGGCTATTAAAATTAGAATACTCAATGGTTGCTGGAGTTATAGTACTACTTACAGTAAAGGACACTAAAAGAGAAACTCTTAAAGGCTCCATTGGAAAGATTTATGGTTTTCTTTTATGTACTATTTTTTCATATTTATGTTTTAATATTTTAGGATATAATTTGACTTCATTTTCAATATTTATATTTATAATTATACCACTTTGTTTTTTGTTAAATATTCAAGATGTTATTGCTATGTGTGTAGTCATAGCATCCCATTACTACCTTCAAGGAGAAACTTCTATCAAATGGATTTTAAATGAAGCTGGAATATTTGCAGTAGGAACTGGAATAGGTGTCTTAATAAATATGTATATTCCAACAAATATACATAAAATCCATGAAGTTCAAAAAAAGTTACAGGAAGAAGTGAGTATTGTACTTATAGACATTGCAGATATTATTGTAAATCCTAAAAAAGAAAATGGATATAGTAGAGATTTATATACATTAAATTCACTTATTGACAGCAGTATTTCTGAAACTTACGATAATATTAATAATACTTTATTAAGTGATACTAGATTCTTCTTAGAACATATGGATATTATAAAAAGCCAACGGGATATCTTAGAAAATTTGTATAGTTATGTATCTCAACTAAATTCTACACCACCACAAGCTCATATTCTATCTGCTTTTATACATAAGATAGGTTATACTGAATTTGAAGCTGAAACAGGCAATCTTCTTCTTGAAGAATTAAAGAGACTAATGATTAGTATGAAAAACCAGCCTCTACCTGTTGACAGAACAGAGTTTGAAAATAGAGCTATTTTATTCCTATGCTTGACTGAGTTAAAACAGTTTTTAGTTAATCGTAAACATGCTCAGATGCTTAGAGATAATAATTTTTATAAATAAAAAGGGGAGAAATCTAGCAGTTGACCTGACTACAAAATATCAGATATAATATTAAATGCGCCCCTAGTAAGAGGGCGCAATGTTTATAACTTATTCTACTGTCATGATTAAATCATTATTCATATCGAACATACATTATTTGACCAAGTCCAATATTAGCTTTTTCATCAGTGATTTCTATTTTAATAGTCACATCATTTTTTTTACAGTACTTCGCTAATTCTGCACCAGAACGATTTTTACCACTAAAATCTAAAGAAAATGGCTTATCATATTTAAAAGGATATTCAACAGGTTTACCCTCTGGTGCTAATGCAAACATCCCATATGGTGTGTTCATAAATCCTATTACAGCAATCGTAAGATTTGATGGGTCTAAATTTGATTCACTACCTGTAAATGTAATTGTATTTACTGATGAATTAACTACACTACATCTAACACCTTCATACATTACATGTTTTTCATTTATATCTTCTCCTTTTTTTCCAAAATTTCCAACAGCCTTTGCCCCTTCTTGATGTGGTAACATAGTGTGCTTCCCAGGTGGTGCTGGTTTCTGTGTCTGTTCTGGTTTTACCGTCTGTACTATTGCACCAACTTTTGGATATGCTGTCTTATCAAATGGTAATGGGTGGCTAAGACTCTTGTATATGATATCCTTTCCTGCTGATTTATTAGCATCAATATCTACATGATACAAACGCCCATCACCAAAACGGATAAGATTCCACTGGTGGTCATTTGATGTGCTGTGTACATAATAAGATTCAATTCCCATAGCATCACACAAAGCTTTCATGCTCCTAGCCATTCCTGAACATGCACCTTTTTTAGTAACCAATGTATAGGCAGTATTTGCTCCCTCTACTGCATTCCAGTCAACATATGTTGTGTTATTTTTAATGTGATTGTAGGCAACTAAAATCTTAGCATCTGTGGTCATATTCTTTGTGATTTTCTTGTTCATAAAATCTGCTGTTGCTTGTGCTACTGAGTTTAGTTGGGCTTGTGACAGCTTTGGACCATATACGCTATTGGTTCCAGTGACATAGCTTTTTGGTGTTTTTGCTGTTACCTCTTTGGCTGTCATACCATAAACTGTCATACTCATACCTGAGATTAAAACTATTGTTGTAATCAATAACTTGGTAGCTAACTTCCTAATTTTCTTCATACTTAATATTCTCCTTTATAAAACATTGTTACTTCCTATTCTCTACCATTAATAAAATTAATTTAGGATTTAAAAAGGTGAATTGTCAACATGTATATTTCTCCATTCATACATTCGTGAAATATTTAAATTTCATGGAAAATCTAATAGATATTTTCTAGATAATTTGTATACAATACAACTCGCAAATCAGGGTGTTTGCTGTTAGTTTGAGAAAATGATGATGATTAATACATTCGGAATCTTTGACCTATAATAAATACCATTGTCTTCAATCATTAATAATGGTAAGAGTAAAGAGAATTATCAATAATACAGTTAAAATCAACTTTGTATACATTTCATACATTCTCTCCCAACAACATTATACTTCTTATAATTTGTATATTCAATACGTTTTCTGGGAAAATATAGGATATATCTATAAAAATATAAAAAAGGAGTTGAACTTAAAATTTGATTAAAAAAAATCAATTTTAAGACAACTCATTTGTATTATAAAAATGCTATATATTATTAAGTAAGTCAATATTTTAGATATTTATCTATTTCTTATTGACTTACGCTTATAGCCTAACTTATTTGTTTAGTTGATATATAACCTAGTTTTAAGCATTATTAATATTTAAATAATCAAGTATCCTTTTTGTTTCTTGTAGTTTCTGTTCTGCCTCATTTAAGTTTTCTTGAATTATAGAAATATATATTATATCTATCAACGTAAGCATTGCTATTCTTGAAGAAATAGCTCCTTCTCTAAGCCTTTTTTCTATATTTGGTACTACTAGCTTTAAATCACTAATCTTACTAAGATGATTGTCACTATATTTAGTTATACAAATGACCTTACATCCTTTTAATTTTGCATTTTCTATAGACTTTATTACTTCTTTTGATTCTCCAGAGTAAGATATTGCTATAGCTATATCTTCTTTATCTACATTTGAAGATACCATAAGTTGTGTATGACTATCTAAAGAGGTAAATGCCTGTTTATTTATCCTTAAAAGTTTCATCTGTAAATCTAGTGCAACTAAAGCCGAACCACCTACTCCAAATATATATACATTTTTAGCCTTTATTATCTGTTCAACTGCTTCTTTTATTATATCTTTTTCATTCAACAACCTTGTTTGGTTGATAGTCTCTATGTTTTTGTTTGTAATTTTGTTTATAACACTATCTATATTACAATCATAGTTTTCATCTACATATGTGTATTCATTTTCTTTGCCCATCAAATCTTTAGCTATCTCAATTTTTAAATCCCCAAAACCCGAATATCCCATTTTTCTAGAAAACCTAACTATACTTGCTGTACTTGTTTTTGAGTTTGACGCCAATTCTGATACAGAAAGCTTACTTATAGCCTCTGTATTATTAAGTATGTAATCAGCTATTTTTTTATCTACTTCCGTTAAATCTTCATATATCTGTTTTAATTTTAAAATGCAACTCATACTCTATCACCTCTACCTATTTACTATAATATTTCTTCTTAGCAAGTAAACATGCTCCTAAATCTGGAGTCAACACTGGTCTCACTATACCAAATCTCGTTTTATTCAAATATTTTTTAAGTGGCTCTAATATTAAATCTCCTGACTTAAACACTCCACCTGAATAAGATACCTTTATCTTTGTACCTTGTTCAAAATGATGCTCTAATCCTATTATAAGCCTACTTAATTCATAAGCTGCATCATCAAATATTTTACTAGCAGTATTATCACCTTCAATAACTGCTTTTAAACATATCGTAGCAAACTTTGCTATTTCTATTCTATCTCCTTGTATTTCATCATTTACATATTTTATTATGTCATAATCATTCTCTATATTAAGATGTCTTTTTATTAAATCATATAATTTTGTTTTTGAACACCTTCCATCAGACTGCATTGTGAACATTTTTAAGGTAGCCATTCCTATATAATACGCTGAACCTTCATCTCCTAATACATAGCCCCATCCTCCACATCTGTGAAGATTCCCATCTTTATCTAAAGCCTGTGCTATTGAACCAGTACCTGCAATTATATTTATACCTTTTTCCCCATTTAAAGAACCTGCTAATGCTATTTCTACATCATTACCTAGAGTATAATTTATATGACTATATGCATTTTTTGTTGCTACTTCTAATGCATACAATACTTCTTTTATTTTTCCATATCCAGCAAGTCCAACAAATGCATACGTTATTTCTTCTACATTTATCTTAGCATCTTTACAAACTTCTTCCAACCCAGTTATTAATAATTTCGTTAGATTATCAAATCCTATTTGATTATAATGACAAGTTCCTTTGGTTATGGTTCCTACTATATTTAATTCTTCATCTACTAATGTAAATGTTGTTTTCGTTCCTCCACCATCTACACCTAAAAAATACATACTATCCTCCTACAATATCTTTAATAATTCTTTCAATACTTAATATCTAAAAATAACCTTCCAATGCTGTTTTTTTAATATTGAAAGGTTATCAGTACTATTATTTATTTTACAATTTTTCTATTGATTTTAAAGCTTCACTTATATAACCTTCTTGTCTATCTAGGATACTCTTTGCACTATCCTTATCTAAACCACTTTTTATCATAAATATAGCCAATTTAACGCTATTATCTGCTTCTTCTAAGAATTTTTCTGCAACATCATATTTTACATTTGTAGCTATCATTATTATTCTTTTTGCTCTTTCAACCAACTTTTCATTTGATGTCTTAACATCTACCATCAAGTTTGAGTATACTTTTCCCATCTTAACCATAGAAGCTGTTGTTAACATATTACATACCATTTTTTGAGCTGTACCACTTTTCATTCTAGTTGAACCCATTATTACTTCTGCCCCTACTATAATGTTTATTGGTAAATCCGCTTTTTTACTCATTTCACTATTCGGATTCATAGTTATTGATAGTACTGCACACCCCAGTTCCTTAGCATACTCCATTGCACCTATAACATAAGGAGTCCTTCCTGATGCAGCTATACCACATATAACATCCTTAGATGTAACTCCTCTATCTATTATATCTTGCTTTCCAAGTTCTTTATCATCTTCAGCACCTTCTATTGCTTTAAATATTGCTTGATTTCCACCAGCTATTATAGCTTGAACAAGCTCAAAATCCACTCCGTAAGTTGGAGGACATTCTGTGGCATCTAGTATTCCTATCCTCCCACTGGTACCTGCTCCTATATAGAATAATCTACCTCCCTGCTTCATTCTATCTACTATTATATTAACAGCTTTTGCTATACTCTCCTTTTGTTCTTCAACAGCATAGGCTACAGTTTTATCTTCGTTATTTATTAATTCTATTATGCCTAATGTATCTTCTTTATCTATTTGCAATGTATTCTTATTTCTACCTTCTGTAACTAAATTTTCTAAAGTTTTTATTAACATATCATTTCCTCATTTTCTTAATATTAAATTTTTAAACACATTTTAATTCCAACTTTCATAATTATATTTTTATAATAAATTATTTTGTTGAGGGTTTAAAATTAAACTTTTGCCATGGTTTAATATAATCTAATATAAATAATTCTTCTTTTCTTATATATCCTACTACATTCGATTTACCACTGTTTTTCATATCAGTCAAGGCTATTTGTAACTCCCCTGCATAATGACCATATTCACTACTTTCAATTACTATATCTCCTCTTTTTATTATTTTAGGAGTATTAAATAGTTCAAATTTGTATCCTTTATATTTAACACGAGATTGAGTAGACCTTATCAGACTGTCAGATATGTCCCCTCTATTAAAATGTATTTCTTCAAAGAGTATCTTCTTCTCAACTTCTCGTATATTTTCCTCTATTGCTACATCAAATGTAACCATATCTTTTCTCATAGAACCTAATACCTTTAGCTCCTCATATGTTGGATAACAATTTGATATTATTATATCATTTATATTATTCATAGCTATTATATGCTTTACTTGAATATCTATAGGTAGATTTCTGTGCATCTCAATTGTTGGAAGCCCATCAGTTACAGGCCATGGTCCAAATGTGGTTTCATTTTGACTTGTTACAAAAACTGCTGTTCTTAATCCATACTTATTAAATCTTTCTGTACATTTTATAAAGTGTTCTAAATTTAATCCACTATATCTATGTGGATAAAAGTTATGACATCCTGTCAAATTTTCTTTATTTGGTTGGTAGTCCATTATTGTATCTATATAATTAGTATTATTACTCATATTGATTTCTATTTTAAGATTTTGAGGATTAAAAGTCATTAAGGCCTCTTCAGAACCTGTAAATCCCATATCAAGCCTTATTCCGTCTGCCTTCGTCTTTTTAAAAAAATTCAAATCTTTGTAGCTTATTTCTAATTCACCAAATACTCTGGGATTTACATCAAGTATTACCTCAAAACCTTTAAACTTAGCGTATTCATTTATACTTTTAAATTTTTTAATTATATTTTCTTTAGTATCTTTAACTGATAATAAACATGAAAATATACGTGTAAATCCATTTTCAGCAGCTTTATCTATATAATCATATATTTCCTTAGATGTTGTTTTTTCTGGATAAATTGATATTCCTAATCTTCCCATCTGTGTCATCTCCTTATATCCTATATGTGTTTAAATTTATTTCGAATTACACGAAACTTTTTTAAAAATTTGATGAAAAAAAGTTTCATATATATTTATAAAAAAAGAAAAGTTTACCTTTTCTTTTTTTATAAACAATCAACAAAATATCTTCGTTACTTATTTCATAACTGTTATACTTTGAAATTTATACTAATCTAATATAGTTTTTAATTTCCAATATAGTTTCTAATTAATAAGCTTCTTGCTCTTCAACTTTTTCTTCATGAAGCAACCTCTTATCGTACATCTTGACAAATGGATAGTAAATTATTATTGATATAGCTATACATAATAAGTTAAGAACTGAAGCTCTCCAATCTCCACCAGTGGCTAAATATGCCCCTACTGGTCCTGGTAATGTCCAAGGAGCAGTAACTACTACTCTGGATACTAAATTAGCACTCATAGCAAACCATGAAACTGTTGCCATTACTATTGGTGCTACAACAAATGGTATTATTAATATTGGGTTTAATACTATTGGCGCTCCAAATATTATTGGTTCATTTATATTGAATATTGCTGGTATTACAGTTGCTTTTCCTAAAGACTTTCCATAAGCTGATTTTGCTCTAAATGCAAGAAGTAAAGCTAAGCCTATTGTAGCTCCAGAACCTCCAATCCATATAAACCATTGAAAAAAGGGTTCAGCAGCAATACCTGGAACTGCTTGACCCGCAGCATATGAAGCTGTATTAGCATCTAATAATTGTATCCATAAAGGTCTTGCCAATGAACCTATTATTGATACACCATGTATTCCAAATGACCAAAAAAACGTTATTAAAAATATTAGTATAATTACTGATGGTAATGTGTCAGTGGCTGAAACTAATGGAGTTACTAATTTAGCTATGAAGCCATGCCAATCAAACCCTAGGAAATAAGTAACAATAGCCATTAAAATTATTATTAATGCGGCTGGTGTCAGAGCTTCAAAAGACCTTGTGACTGATGCTGGAACTGCTTCTGGCATGGTTATCTTGAATTTAGATTTGTCAGTAAATCTATAAATCTCAACACCTATTATAGATGTTACAATAGCAACAAACATTGAACCTCCACCAAGATTAGCCATTGGCATTTGCCATCCTTGAGGAATTGAATTATACCAAGCTAAAAGTTCTGGACTCTTTTCAACTATCTTTAATAAATCAGGGGTAAGACCCTCTATTGCAGTAGGAACTATTGTCAAAAGGAATGTAGCTGTAGCTAATAAACCTCCTGTCAATCCATCTAACTTATATGACTTTGCCAAACTATAACCTATGCCAAATGTAGAATATACTGATATAATAAAAAATGTCATTCTATATGGTAGTAATATTGTAACTGCATTTTCCTTTAGATACTGAGTTACCCCCCATGAATCTGGTAATGGAGGAAATGCTAATATCAAGAAAAATGACCCAACTATTATAAGTGGTAATGAAGCTACGATTCCATCTCTTACAGCTCTTAAGTGACGTTGTTCTGCCAATCTGGCCATAGAAGTTGATAATTTAGTGTCTAAAAATTCTGTAAATTTATCTAGCATCTTTTCTCTCCTTAATTAATATTTATTTTTATTATCATTAAAATTTTTATAAAATCAACTTTCTTCTAACCTAACAACACTGCAACTACTATTTACTCAACAGCTCTTGAACTTGTTTTAATAACTTTGGTCCTCCTAATGGACTATAAGCTTGTGCTTGTATTAATGCACATGGTACACTAACCTCATCAGCAAAAGCTTTTAAATAGTCAAATCTATGTCTGACTTGTGGAGCTACCATAGCAATATCCCATCCATTTTTAACTTCATCCTCAAACTCTTGAGTACCAACAGCCAAAACATCTATATCTATTCCATTTTTTGCTCCTTCTTTTTGTAATGCATTAACTGCTATAGCACTTGACATCCCTGATGAACAAACAAATAATACTCTCATATTGATTCCCCCTGTTTTTTTATTTCTTTTCAATCATTATAGCATGTATTTTTGATTACAGGAATACGTTTGTATATATTTTTTCATATTTTACATTTTTATTTGTAATTTTATTTCATGAATTTATATCTTGCTTTAATTGCTTTATTTATCTAATCATTCTTTTGTCTAAAATTACACACTACTTAAAATACTCATATCTTTTCTTAAAAAAGAAAAAAGACTATCTTATTATTAACATAAAATAGTCTCAATACTTTTTTAAATATGTATTCCTTTATATATCCAGAAGTAACCTATTATTGCAAATGATAAAGCAAATAAAATATACAGTCTAAAAAATCCCAAAGAAAAACCTCTCTTAGTTTCAACAAAGTATCTTGTATATGCAACTGCAAAAGATGTAATTAATGAATTTCCTATAACAACTCCAAATCTATTATCTATTCCAAATATAGATAATAACAAAGGAAAAACTACAGTACTTACAAGAGATGAAACTATTAGTATTAATCCACTTTTAAAACTTATAGTTGGAATATTATAATCTGTTCTTTGATTTTTCTCCATTTGTTTCTTAGTATTTTTATTACTTTTTGTACTTTTTGCATTTTTATAATTATTATTTTTCTTTCTTTTCTTTTTTTTATTATTAGACATGTCATTTACCTCCAAAAGGTTTAGGTGTTATATTCCCTAAAATAACTTTATTTTTAGCCCCTGTTGCAGATATTACATTAGAAAAAGAATTATTTAATGTTTCATTGCCCAAGATTACAAATGCCAAAGCCTCCTTTGCATCAGAAGAATACCCATATTCATCTTGAGTTAATACTTCAACCTCTAATAATAACTCTTTTATATATCCTATTAAAGTTAGATTATGAGCTCCTCCACCTCCAATTAATAAAGTATCTACATTAACCTTTGGAAGTATGAAGTTTTTATAATTATAATATATAGCTTTTGCCGTAAACATAGTTACTGTTGCTATCAAATCATATTTATCTACATGTTTATATTTGTTAAGCATGTTATCCAAATAGACTTGTCCAAATACCTCTCTTCCAGTGCTTTTAGGTGGAGCTTGACTAAGATACTTATGACTCATCAAATCTTTTAACATTTCTTCATTAATTTTACCTTTTGATGCAAAGTATCCATTTTTATCATACTTTCTATTAAATAATCTTTGACATACTCCATCTATTATCATATTTCCTGGTCCTGTATCAAATGCAAATACATCATCTATGTTACATGATTTAGGTATTATAGTAATATTTCCTATTCCACCAATATTTTGAAGTGCTAAATTTTTATTTTTATCACTATATAATAAAAATTCACTATATGGTACTAATGGAGCACCTTCTCCACCTGCTGCTATATCCATTACTCTAAAATTAGATATTACCTTTGTATTTGTTTCATATGCTATAACTGCTGGTTCACCTATTTGAAGCGTTGAAGATACAAAATTATTATAACTTCTTGGTATATGAAAGATTGTTTGACCATGAGATGCGATAAAATCCAAATTTGCTATATGAAAGTTTGCTTTATGACACACTGATTTTACAGCTTTACTAAATAAATATCCAAGCTTAAAATTTAAGCTACAGATTAAATCAACACTCGATTCCTCTTCTATACAGCACTTTCTTATTTCGTCTTTTATATCTTTAGAAATTTCTAGAGTTATAAATTCTATTTGCTTAACTTTAGTATTTCTACCATTCCCACTAATTTCAGCTAGTACTGCATCAATTCCATCTAAGGAAGTTCCTGACATTAAACCTACACTATACATAGTTATCATCCTTTTAAGTTTATAGTTATTCCTCCCCAAATCAAGGTATTAAGTTTAATAATTTTAGAATTAATCTTATTTCATCTTTAATTACGATAATTTACTCTTATGAAATTAATTGAGTTAATCTTATACACGTTTTTTACCTTAGCTAAATCTTACATTAATTTATTTTCAGTGTCAATGTAATACCATGTAATTTTTTTTCACAAACAAAACATATTCTCTCTCCAAAAACCATATTAAAATAGTTACTACAAATAAAAAACATACCAGGTACCTATCTGATATGTTTTTCATATATAATAATTATTATTTTATAATATAGATAGAACATCATTTAAGGCACTAATTAAATCTTCACTATTTTCAAGAACTAAATTTATTCTTATTGTATATGTCGATTTGTATATGATGATAGATTTTATAGTCTAATAACCTAACTATCTAGGCTTAAATAATCCGATATATCATAAAAGTAGATATTAAAAATTGTATATGAACCATTTTCCGAACATACCTCAATCTCATGCCCTAAACTATCTATCATTTTCTTTACAAAATACATCCCCATTCCAGTAGACTTATACAATTGATTTCTTCCATTTTTCCCCGTAAATCCCTTGTCAAAAACCCTAGATATATCTTCCTCATTTATACCTATACCAAAATCTTTTATAGATAATACCACTCCATTTTCTAACTTTTTTGAATTAAATTCAATCTTACCAACTTCCTTTGAATACTTTATAGCATTATTAATAATTTGGTCTAAAACATATGACATGCATTTAGAATCTGTGTAAACATCATTTTCTAATTCATTCAAACTAACTTCTACATTATTTTTTATAAGCAAAAATGAATTATTTTTTATAGACATTTTTACCAATTTTTCTAAATTAAATTTATTTATAAATACATCTTCAAACATAGTGTTGCTTCTACTACTATACAAAATAGAGTTTACTAAAAAATTTATCTTTGCAACCTGATTCTTAATATCCAAACTATCTTCTATGCTACTTAACCTATCTGTAATTATACTTAAAGAAGATATTGGAATTTTTATTTCATGAACCCATTTAGCTATGTACTCATCCAGTTCTTTTAATGATTGTTTATAAGTTTCTATGTCACTATTATTTTTTATTTTTAAGTTTTCTATAATATCTTTTATTAGATTTTCTTCAAAAGATTGTCCATCAACTAAATAACTGTCTATTTCACCACTATTTTCTATACAATTATATAAATTTGTGTAACTATTTCTAAAATTTATATAATCTATAACAAAAAATACCATTATTATAAACAGCACTAAAAAATCTAAATATATTAACTCTGAATATTTATTTTTAAAAATATCTATAGCAAATAAGTAGATATTTATTATACTAACTACAACTAAAGGTAGAGCAATATACTTAGACCTACCTTTCAAATATTTTACTAGCATTGTATTATATATCCTATCCCCTTCTTAGTTTTTATAAAATCATCAAAACCTAGTTCTTTAACTTTACTTCTCAATCTATTCATATTTACAGTAAGTGCATTGTCTGTCACAAACTCATCATTATCCCATAGAGTCATCATAAGACTTTCCCTTGATACAACCCTATTCTTATTTTTTAATAATAATGTTAAAATTTTTATTTCGTTTTTAGTCAACTCTATACTTTTATCCTTATACTTATGTTTTATAATCCCTTTCCCCACATCAAACATCAAATCTTCACAATACAAAATACTATTAGAATCACTATAATTATAGACTCTTCTTATTATACCATTTATTTTGGTAACCAATATTTCTATAGAAAATGGTTTGGTAATGTAATCATCTGCTCCATTATTTATACCCATTATTAAATCCATATCAGAATCTCTTGATGATAAAAATATTAATGGTACATTTGAAATAGCTCTTATTTTTTCGCACCAGTAAAATCCATTATATAATGGTAAATTTACATCTAAAAGTACTACATCTGGTTTTTTATCTATAAATTCATCTAATACTACCTCAAAATCATCAATTAATTCTACTTTAAATCCCCATTTTTCAAGTGCTAATGCAATCTCTTTTGATAAATCAATATCGTCCTCTACTAATAAAATTCTATACATTTGTATATTCTCCATTATCCTAATATTTCACTATGCTATGAATTATTAATATCATAACATATTTTATATGAATTTATTACCCAAATTATTTAGTTAATCAACAAGGAGACTCTTATTACAAGAATCTCCTTTCTCTTTATTAATATATCAACTAATTTTTATACACTACACTCTTAAACTTATTAACAGATACTGCTCCATATATTATGAATATTATCAAACATATCACTAAACTTAGTATATATATACCAAATAAATCGGTCATCAATAAATCTCCTGCTAATCTCAATGCAAAATAACTAGATATAGTTGCACTTAACATTGGCAAAGTATAAAAAATAGCTACTTCTTTAAGTATAGCTCTATTTATATCTTTTTCTGTAGTACCTATTTTTAACAAAATCTTATATTTCTCTTTATCTTCATATGCATCACTATATATTTTCATATATATTATACTTCCAGCTACAATTGCAAAGACTAAGAATAAAAACACAAGCACTACATATGCAAACTTCATCCATTGACTCTCACCTTGAGCTTTATATCCATTTTGAATATACACATTTTTTAAACTTAAATTCTTTTCAATATTGTTGAACATTACTTGACTATTTTCTTCTTGAAATACCTTTGCACCATAAAAATACACTTGTTGACCCTTATCTCTTAGTTTAAAATATGTATCATCATTTACCACTATAATACTTTGATTAAGTCCTGTCCCTAGTACTGGAACTTTTACTTCTCCCCTTGAAATATTATATAACTGACCATCAAGTTTTATCTTGGCTTCTTTTGTAGCTATTGATGCTATCGTTTGAGGGCTTTTTAACTCTATTACATTATTTCCACTAACTAATCTTTCACCATACTCTTTTAATTCTTTATCATTGCCATTCACTTTAAGAGTATTACAAAAATCACTATATTTCATTATAGTATCTGTTGTATCATAAGCTTCTTTTATATCTGTTTTCTTTAAAATTGTTAGTTCTGGATTTACTGAGTACTTTATCTTATTAGTATCTTTTATTATATTCTCTATTTGTTTTTTATTCACTTCATCTTTATCCATTGAAACTATGCTAATAGTGTACACATTTCTTTGTTCTTGGGCATTCTTATGTATACGCTTCATCGCAACTGAAGCACCAAGAGTTGATATTGTTGTAGTTATAATTATAGCTATTATAGCATAAGTTTTATAGTTTTTATTTAATCGGTAGTTTATATTGTTTATTGCAATTATATTATTTCCATTAAATAATATTTTTTTATTTTTGATTATAATATCAAATATAACAGGCATAACTGATTTGAATAATCCATAAGTACCTACTATTATTATACCTATAACAGGTAGTACACTAGTTATATCTCCAGTTCTTATATTGGTAGAAAGATAGTAGCCATATCCTATTACTATAATTGATACTATAGCTAATATATATATACCTATTCCTACCTTTGGTATTTTTTCTTGTTTTTTAGATATATTGATTAGATTTATTACACTACTTCTACATATTGTTATAAAACCTTTTACAGCCATTATTATAAATATAGAAATAAAGATTAAAGTAGCATATAGTATAGCTTCTATACTAAGTCCATTAGATACCTTTATATTAAATCCAGATAACTTTATTATCACTACTTGAAAAAATCTAGATGTTATTATCCCTATAATTATTCCTGTTATACAAGAACTTATTCCTATAAGCATATTTTCTACAAAATATATTTTTCCTATAGTATATAAATCTAATCCCATAAAAGACAATATTCCAATTTCTTTAGACCTATTCTTAAAAAATATATTTGTTGCATACCATATAAAGAAAAATAAAAATACTGATAGTATCATTATTACAGCTACTAACACTGATAGTGTAAATTTTTTATTTTCATCTTGTAACACATTTATAGCATCACCATATCTTAATAATTCAAAATTAGTTAGCACAACTACTGAAAAAACCATAGATATAAAAAATGCTAGATAAGTTCTTATGTTACTCTTAAAATTATTATAAGCAATTCCAAGTATACTCACTTACATCTCACCTCCCATAGAGGCTAGCATATCCATAATTTTTCCATAAAATTCTTTTCTACTATTTCCTTTGTTTAATTTACACTTTATATTTCCATCATTTATCATATATACTTCATTTGAATAACTTGCTGTTAGAGGGTCATGTGTAATCATTATAATAGTAGCGTTATTTTCTCTGTTTATTTTTTCTAATGATTCTAAAAGTTCATATGCTGATTTAGAGTCTAAAGCACCAGTTGGTTCATCAGCAAATATGACTGTTGGATTTGTAATTAATGACCTAGCTGCTGCGCCTCTTTGTTTTTGTCCTCCTGATAACTGATATGGATATTTATCTAAATGATTTTCTAATCCAAATTTTTTAGCTATAGAAAATACCTTAGCTTCTATCTCCTTGCTTTTCTTTTTTCCTAATGCTAGAGGAAGTGCTATATTGTCCATTAGTTTCATATTGTCTAATAGATTATAGTCTTGAAATATAAACCCTATTTTTTCTCTTCTTAATTTTGATAGTTCATTATTTTTTACTTTTGATATATTAATTCCATCTAGTATTATTTCTCCTGAAGTTTGTTTGTCAAGTGTAGACATTAAATTTAGCAATGTTGTCTTTCCTGCACCAGATGGACCCATTATTGCTATAAAATCACCTTCATTGACTGTAAGAGATATATTTTTTAACACATTTGTTTTAAATCCTTTTATTCCATAATCTTTTGATATATTTTTTATTTTTAATATTTCTTTCATAACAATAGCCTCCAGTTGCTAATTTTTTAATATATATTTATTTTAAAGGTTTTATATAAATAAATCCTTAAGTAAATATTACATTTTAACTGTTAGCATTACACTTTTGTAACATATGGAAGACTATTATAATTATAGTAGAAATATCTTAAAATAAAAGCATGATTTACTTCTTTGTATAAACAAAGAAAAGAAGCTCCTAAGAAGCCTCTAATCTATACAATTATTCTTCTCTATAAAAAACCAAAATACACATTGATTGTGGCAAATACAGTTGCTATAAACAGTGATATTACTGCTATATATTAAAACAATTATTACTGAAGATAATTCAATAAGACTATCAAGCCATAAGCTAAGCATCCAAAAAGACTTAATACCATTAATGTATAATTATACCCAATATTAATGCTCAAAAAACCAGCAACAGTTGGAATAATCAGAGATGAACCTCCCATAAATATACTTAAAGCTATTAATTGGCTACTACTTCTAAGTTTTTTAGGAGAAACTTCAAATATTAATCTTTTTGAAGTAATTAAAATTAAAGGAGTAGAAAACACTTGAAAAACACACAGTATAATAATGATATTTGAATCATTTGTTAAAGCAAATAATAGAAACTGAACTGTTATCATAATAGCACTTAATTTTAATAAGTTTAAACTGCTATATTTTTTTAATAAATAAGAACCAGCCAGATATGTTGGTATCTCTAACAATGACTGTAAAGACCACTTTAAAGATATCTGAGAATTTGTAGCATTTAAAGCTATCATTTTATCTATTACAGTACAGTTATTTGCTACCACCATTGAGTATAATAAGAATAAAATACATACTAGTAAGATATATTTTTTATCTTTTAATAATTCAATAATATCTTTATTAGTTACATTTATTTTCTTATTAATCTTTTCAATATCAGGTAATAATAGTATATTTATAATAAGTAATACTACAATTAAACCAATCGCTACAGATAATCCAAAATATGAGAATCTAAGAATCAAGTAAGATGCTACCATACTTCCAATAGCCCATCCAATCGACCCAAAAGTCTTAATAAATGACAAATAATTATTAATATTATCTCCACAACCTATTATCCATGTATCATATAAACTACAGCAAGTATTTAATAATCCTCCTGATAAAGCAACAAGTAATAAGTATATTATAAAAGTTGCAGATTCAGTAGAAAACATAATAACTGATGCAATTCCATAAACTGATAAACTAATTAAAACAATTTTTTTCATTGTTTGATACTTATCAGCTAATACTCCAAATAATAATTGAAATAATATATTGGTTATTGCATAACTCGATAATATAATTCCTCTTTCAAACGCTGAGTAACCCAATTTTGATAAGAAAGGTGTGAATTTTGTTGAAGCAAAGGCAAAAATAATATATGAGAAAAAATAGAATATGATAAATTTAAATTTAATCGCTTTATTAATCATAATCAATCAAAATTGATAACTTTAATACCACTATTTCCTTCCTGATTTAAGTTTGAAAGATGATATTTTACCGTATTAGGATTCTCTACAATAACTAAAGGAATATATAAAGTATTTTCAAGTAACTTATTATCAATTTCTACTAACTTTTCCCCCATATTAACTTCTTGACCTTGTTTAACTTCTAATTTAAAGTTTTCTTTTTTTGTTGTTGCACTATCCAATCCAATATGAATAAGAATTTGAACATCATTTTGCAATTTAATTCCTATAGCATGGTTAGTTTGAGCAATAAAACTTATTACTCCTTTAGTCGGTGATTTAAGAATATTGTCCTTTGCTATCATAGCAAATCCATCTCCCATTACCTTAGTTGAAAATACTTTATCAGGAATTTCTCCAAGATTAATTATTTTTCCATCAATGTATGAATTAATTGTAATTGCTTCTTTTTTTCTTTTAAAGAACATTATAGACACTCCTCTACATAATTAACTTTATTCTAATTATCATTACAAATAACGATATTAAGCATACTGCAATTGAGGAAAAAAGAGCCTTATAGCTCTTTCCCCATTGTAGTTCTTTAATACTGCTTATGATTTGTCTAATTCCAACAAATTTATAAATATAGGTAAACATGATAACAATAGTTATTGTGTAAATTTGGAATATCTGCCCTAATAAGACTAAATAGAAAGCAATCATGTTTTCTTTTATCTCTTTATTCTTTTTTATATTGTAAATAACATATGCACTGTATACTGCACTAAAGTTAGAGATTAAATTTAAACTTGCATTAACATCATTGTTTAAAAGTTGTGAAAATGAAATGTTTGTAAATAATGATGTCAATTCTAAATACACTATATATAAAACAGGTAATATTAGAAAACAAACCATAACCACTGAAAGAAATATATTTTCATCTTTTAATACTGCTGTGATATTTTTTATTTTATTTGTTATCATGTTTTTGTTCTCCTTATTTAAAAGTTGGCCAGAAATCCTTATTAGCCACAATCATTTCATCTAAGATTTCTTTTGCTACTTTTGCACTTGGAACAGTTTTACTCATAGTAAACGACTGCCATAATTTTTGATAACTTTTTTCTATCCATGCTTCTACAGCTAATTTTTCAGAAGCAACTTGTTGTTCCATTAAACCTTTTTGGAAAGTTGGAATTTTACCTATAGACATAGGTTCAACCATATCTTTTCCAACAAGGCAAGGAATTTCAACCATTGCATCATCTGCAAAATTTTCAATAGCTCCATTATTAGGAACAATCAGTAAAAATCTTTCCTGAGTATTAAATGCTAATGCACAAGCTAATTCAACAATAAATTGAGAATGTTCACTTGCATCAAACCATGTATCTCTTGCTGTGCCATTTTTTATAATTCTTTCACATTCTTCGAATGTATCCTTTTCTCTTCTATCCATAATTTCATTTGCTCTTGTATAATTTGGATTAGCATGTTCAACAGTTTCATCAGCCATTAAATAATATTTTAAATAAGTATTAGGTAATGTAGTCGGTTCTATTTCCAATAAATCCTTTGCTGCTCTCATAGTTTCTAACCAACTAGATTCTTTGTGTTGACCTTGAGGTGTAAATTCCTCATATCCTTTTTTAGCACAATATTCTTGTAATTTAGGCATTAAATCATTTCCTTCTTTGTCCTTAATACTTGTCCACCACCCGAAATGATTCAATCCATAATATCTAACATCAAAGTCTTTACGAGAATTTAAACCTAAAACTCTAGCAAATATTTCCTCTAAACATACTGGCATATCACAAATATTAATAATTCTTGAATTTGGTCTTAATACACGACATGCTTCTGCAACTATAGCTGCTGGATTTGAATAATTAAGCATCCAAGCATTTGGAGAATATTTTTCCATATAATCAATCATTTCGATTATTGGACCTATTGTTCTTAATCCATAGGCAATTCCACCTGCCCCACAAGTTTCTTGACCAACAACCCCATATTTTAGTGGAATTTTTTCATCTTGTTCACGTAAAGCATATAAACCAACACGAATTTGTGCCATTACAAAATCAATATCAGTAAATGCTTCTTCTGGATTTGTTGTATAACTAAATTTAATTTCTGGATTTTTCTCTCTAACAATTATTGCACATGCTTCAGCAACTTTTCTTTGTCTCTCATCATTATTATCATATAATTTAATTGATTCAATAGGAAATTTAGCAACACTTTCAATTAACATTGTTACAATTCCAGCAGTATAAGTACTACCCCCACCAGCAATTAGTATCCTCTGTCTTTTTCTTTCCATCTTTCCTTCTCCTTTATAATAAATTTTCAAATTCTTCTCTTACACTTGGTACTGAAAGCCCAATAATAATCTGAACAGCTTTTCCATTATGCACTAAACCATGTGCACCTACTGCCTTAAAATCTTCTTCTTTAGAAATAATTGAGTCATCTTTCAAGGTTAATCTCAATCTCGTAGCACAGTTTGTAACATCTACAACATTTTCTGCTCCACCAACTAATTTTATGTATTCAGATGCTTGTTGAGAGGCTTTACTCAATTTATTTCCTTTTTCATCTTTCGTTTCTAAATATTCATTTTTAGTATATAGTTTTGTTTCTTCACTATCTTCCTCTCTACCAGGAGTTTTCATATCAAACTTCTTAATTAAGAAAGTAAATACAAAGAACCAGATAAATGAAAATATAATCCCTACAACAACTTGAACAATATATACCTTCCAGTGATACATTCCAAGAGGAAGCCAATTTAATACAACCCAGTTAATAATTCCTCCACCAAAATCACCAACAACTCCTAGGGCAAACGAAATCGTTTGCAAGCATGCATCTAAAAATGCATGTACTAGGAATAAAAGTGGTGCTACAAATAAAAATGTAAATTCTAACGGCTCAGTAATTCCAGTTAATACTGCAGTAAGAGTAGCAGGAATCATTAAACCTAATACTTTTTTCTTTTTTTCTGGCTTTGCAGTTACATAGAAAGCACCAAATACACCTAATGAACCAAACACCTTCGATAATCCGGATAATGAAAATCCGATTGGATACATTTCCTTTAGAGTCTTAGCTGAAGTTTGAAAATCCTGAATATGAGTAGCCCAATATACTGATGTACCACCCGGAACAACAACACTATCATAACAAATTGGTGCATATACAAAATGATGTAATCCAGTTGGTATTAAAATCTTTTGTAAGAATGCATAACACCAAACTCCTATATTTCCACTATTTATAAAAAACGTTTGCAAATATCTAATAACATTTTGAATATGAGGCCAAATAAAACAAGTTAATAATGCAACTGGTATCATAACAAAGAAACAAATTGCAACTACAAGTGATGAGCCTCTAAATAATCCAATAAAATCTGGCAGTTCTTTATCATAAAATCTATTATGAATATAAATGACAATACCTGATATTAACAAAGCACCAACCATACCAGTATCTAATGTTTTAATACCAGCAATGCTTACAAGTCCACTTCCAGCACTTATTTCAGCTGCGAAATCAACTCCAAAGCTTTTTCCCCAAAAACTTAACATAGAACCTACAAAATAATTAAAAGTCAAATACGTTGCTAAAGCCTCCATACAAGCTCTTGCTTGTTGCTTTTTTGCAAGTGCTATTGGTAAAGAAATAGCAAATAATAATGGCAATTGATTAAATACCATCCAAGCTCCACTAGATATTACACCCCAAAATTGGTACCAAATATTTTCTGGTGTAGCAAGTGAACCCATAATTGACTGATTTTGAAATACAATTGAGAATCCAACCATTATCCCAGCAAAAGCAAATAATAGTGTTGGTGTAAACATTGCCCCTCCAAAACGTTGTATTTTCTTCATCATATAAATTACTCCCCTCCTCATATTTTTAGTTTATCTTTGGCCTTAGATATCTATTATTTTAACAGGTTAATAAATATATACAATCTTTAGGGTACATTCGGAGCTTATTCACAGTCAAATAAGTTTTTGCACATTTTTATGTTCAAATTCTCATAAAAAAAAGAATGACTACAATTTGCAATCAATCCCTTCTGTAATCATTCTATGCCTTTTATAAATACTATATTTAATAAATAATAACTCAATCAATATAAAATATAACATTGTCAATTTATAACTAGGGTGCATTTGTAAAAATGAGATATTAGTCGCTGAAATATAAATTGATTCATCACTTAAATCAGTCAATGTATTATTTTTAAACTCTGTAATTGAAATTATTTTAGTTCCTATTAATTTTAATCTTCTAGCAATATTAAGTGTATTCTCATTCTCACCACTTAGAGATATAATAATCATAACATCATTTTTACTGACAATATTGTAAAAAGAATCATCAAATGTTCTTCCCTCAAAATCATATATTATTTCTTGACATGATAAGAACATTCTCTTTATCTGTTTTGCAACCACATTTTGAATATCACCTGAACCATAAGCGTATATTGTTCTTGATTCATAAAGAAGTTTACACAATGCATCATAATCTTTATTTTTTTGATCTTCAACATACTTAATTATTGAATTACATGCAATATCAAATGACTGATTTTCTATGACATGAACCTTTTCTGATTCCCAGCTTAATAATACTTTAAACTCACTGAAACCTTTTAAATCTAATTTTTTAACAAATCTTGTAATAGTTGCACGAGACACATTACATTTCATAGCAAGTTCATTTATTGACATCTTACTACAATGTTTTTTATTTGCAGTTATATATTTCCATATTAATAAATCTGTATCATTCAATTTATTATAATTAAAAAAAATCATTTCTTCTAATCTCATAAACTATTATCCCCTTTAATTAAAAATCGTCATAAATATTATACCAATATTCAACATTAAATTACAGCGTATTCTTATATTTACTATTTAGCCCATAAAATTGACTATAAAAAATACTGCTATAATTGATGTTTAAAAAAATGTAGTTTTAATTTTATTCTTTTATCTAATAATTAATATTTTCAAGTTCTAGTGCTTTTCTTATACAATTATCATCTTTAAAATCAGCAGTCCTTTTACAATCTTTTACTTTAAATTCTGGAATAGTTTTAAATTCCTCATCACATATTCCATTCTTATTTAAATACATACAACTTGCCATTCTAACTATTAGACCACTATTTTTTAAATTAAACAATACAGGGTCTATACACCCTCCATCTCCGCCAGTAGTTTCACCAACTAAAGTCGCAAATTTATTTTCTTTACAAAACATTGCAAACGACTCTGATGATGAATATATTTTTCTATCAACAAGTAAGTATATATTACCCTTAAATTTTGAATCATCTGTAGATTTTATAGTATAGGAAGTATCTTCAAAATCATTAAAATCTTTTATAATTTCTTTAGGTGCATTTTCCTTTACACTTGCTGGTAAATTTTCTACAGGATTTAATTTTATATTTCTTGCATTTGTATATTTTTTTACTATTTCATTATTATTTCTATAAATTCTATAACCATTTATTTTGACATCATTTTTTATGAGTTTAGATACGATTCCCTGCCAATACCTATCACTTCCACCTAAATTACCTCTTATATCAATAATTAAAGCTTTATGTTTTTCTAAAGTGTTAATATAATCTCCAATTATTTTTAAATCATTATTTATAGAGCCATTCTTTGATGACATTGATGGTAAATACATATATCCAATCTGACCCTTAATAACATCCTTTAAAATTAATTCTTTTTTTACAAAAATATCATCTGGCATTTTTATTTTAAGATTCATAGAGTCATATCTATCCACAACTTTTTTATCATTAAGAAAATCATACCAATCATTATTAGAGTATGATTTCTTAAAAAGTTCATATCTTTTCTTATTATCTATTACTTCTGTGTGTTTATTATTTAAATCAGATAATATAGATGACAGTTCTTCTATAAATTCTTCATCATTTTCAGTGTTTTTTATTCGTTTTGTATATTCATCCTTATTTGCTAACCAATCAATATTATTAAGCCTCTTATTTACACCTAGATATGGATATCCTGTCTTTACAACATTATACACATAATTAAAGTCATCCACCTTTTCCTCTTCAGACAACTGATTCTTTTGAGAATAAGTAGAATTACCTAATAATATTATAAATGCTAAAATAATTACTAAAAATAATACTTTCTTTTTCATGTAATTCTCATCCACTTTCAGATTTTATATTTTAATACATTGTATCATTATTTTATTATCACCTAAACAGTTAAAAGAAATTCTTGAAGATATATTCCACTATTATTCTATTTAAAAATTTTTATTTGTATTTTCAAAATTATTTCATGAAAGTTATAAAATAACAATTATATTCAAATATCTATTTTACTGCTATATCCTGAAAGTAAATTCTTATCAGTGATATACTAAAAAAGATATGCTAAAAAATTTATCCATTATAATGACTTAAATTTAGATACTTTACTGATTTTTATTTATTAATTGAGAAAGATATTGATAATTTAAAATATTGATAACTATAGAAATGATTATTTTTTATAGAAATTTTAAGGATATAAACTAATTATACTTAAGTCTATATCCTTAATTTATCATGATTATGAGAATTTTTACAAATACTTATCTTTGTCTGTTTTAGAATAAAAACAAGAACATATCCTGTTATTTTATTTAAACATCCAAGTTTAATTACTACACAATTACTTATTAGAAATTGTATCTACTTCATATATATATCTGTTAAGTATAGCTTCTAACATTTCTTGTCTTCCAGACTTATTCTTTATAACTGGCATTTGCAGTGCATAAGATTCTAACTCTTTAAATCCAACCTTACCTTCTACTATATCCTTACCTATACCTTCACTAAAACTTGCATATCTTTCTTTAGTAAAGTTTTCAAATACCTCATCTTCTAATAATTTATGTGCTATTAATAATCCCTTTGCAAATGTATCCATTCCTGCAATATAAGCTAGGAATAAGTCTTCTACCTCAAAAGATGCTCTTCTTACTTTAGAGTCAAAATTAAACCCTCCTGGTGCTATTCCACCTTGCTTTAACACTTCATACATAGCAAGTGTTGCATCATATATATTTGTTGGAAATTGGTCTGTATCCCAACCTAATAATAGGTCTCCTTGATTTGCATCTATACTACCTAAAACATTGTTTATTCTTGCTATATTTAATTCATGTTGGAAAGTATGTCCTGCAAGTGTTGCATGGTTTGCTTCTATATTCATTTTGAAGTATTTATCCAGATTATACTTTCTTAAAAATCCTAAAACAGTAGCAGTATCAAAATCGTATTGATGTTTAGTAGGCTCTTTTGGCTTAGGCTCTATTAAGAATTGTCCAGTGAATCCTATTTCCTTAGCATAGTCTACAGCCATTTGTAAGAATCTTGCAAAGTTATCCATTTCAAGTTCTGTATTAGTGTTAAGTAAAGTTTCATAACCTTCTCTTCCACCCCAGAATACAAAATTTTCTCCTCCTAAGTACTTAGTTATTTCCATAGCTTTTTTAACCTGAGCTGCTGCATATGCATATACATCTGCATTACATGTTGTAGATGCACCATGAACAAATCTTGGATTTCCAAACATATTGGCAGTTCCCCATAATAACTTTATACCTGTCTTTTCCATATTAACTTTTATATACTCAACTATTTCATCTAATATCTTATTTGTCTCTTCTAAATCTCTTCCTTCTGGTGCTATATCTCTGTCATGAAAACAGAAATACTCAATTCCCATCTTAGACATAAATTCAAATCCTGCATCAACTTTAATCTTTGCTATCTCAATTGGGTCTGTTATATTATTCCAAGGTCTCTCTACTGTGCCTACTCCAAATGGGTCATTACCCTCTCCACATAAAGTATGCCAATAGCTCATTGCAAATCTTAAGTGTTCTTTCATAGTCTTATTACCTACCACTTGTTCAGGATTGTAGTATCTAAATGCTAATTCATTGTCAGATTTTACTCCTTCAAATTTTATCTGTCCTATTCCTTTAAATATTTCACTCATTTCATGTCCTCCTAATATTTTACACATATAATATATGTAGTATGTTTTCTTAATTTAAAACTATTTTCTATCTTTATTTTTCTTTTTAAGCTAATTTAATTATTTATTTTTGCATTAACTACTTCATCTAATAACTTAAAGTCATCTTTCAAAGATTTGTATATTCTTTTATACAATCTATGATATATATTGTATGTATCTACATTTTCACTTATTGGTTCTAATTTAGTTGAAGTTTTTATTATAGCATCACAAGCTTTTTGTATATTTTCATATATTCCAGCTCCTACTAATGCAAGAATTGCAACTCCAAGTGCTGGTCCTTCACTTGAATTTATAGTATATACATCTTGATTAAACATATCTGCTTGCATCTGTCTCCATACTTTACTTTTTCCACCTCCACCTGAGGCTCTTACTTCATTAACGTCTATATTAAGATTCTCTATTATATCCATACAGTCTTTAAGACTATATGAAACACCTTCCATTATTGACCTTGCGATTTCTTTTTTAGAATGGATTGGAGATAATCCAAAGAACACACCTCTTGCATAAGGGTCAAGATGAGGGGTTCTTTCTCCCATCATATATGGTAAGTAAAGCAATCCATTACATCCTGTTGGTACTTGACTTACTTGATTATTTATAATCTCATATACATCTTCACCTAAAGAATTTGAAACTTCCACTTCACTTTGACAGAAATTATCTTTAAACCATTTTAATGACAAGCCAGCTCCTTGAGTAACTCCCATAACATGCCATGTATTTGGTATTGCATGACAGAAAGTATGAACTCTACCTTCTTTATCAATTTTTGGCTCTTTTGTATAAGCAAATACTACACCTGATGTACCTATAGTAGATGAAACTACTCCATCTTTAACTATTCCATTTCCTATAGCTCCTGCTGCTTGGTCTCCAGCTCCTCCTACCACTATTGTTCCTTCTTTAAGCCCTGTCAAACTTGCTACATCTCTAGTCACATAACCTGTAATCTCTTGTGATTCATAAACTTTACCTAAAAGATTTTTATCTATATTTAACTTTTCTAGTACTTCATCGCTCCAATCTCTTTTTCTTATATCGAGCAACTGCATACCACTTGCATCTGATACCTCTGTAGCATATTCACCTGTCAATTTGTATCTTATATAATCTTTTGGAAGAAGTATTTTATTAGTATTTTTATATATATCTGGTTCATTGTTTCTAACCCATAATATCTTTGATGCTGTAAATCCTGTAAGTGCTGGATTAGCAGTTATTTCAATCAGTCTTTCTTCACCTACTAAATCAGTTATCTCCTCACACTCTTTTACTGTTCGTTGGTCACACCATATTATAGAGTTTCTCAATGTTTTACCTTCATTGTCCAGCATAACTAGACCATGCATCTGCCCTGATAATCCAATTCCTTTTATACATTCACTGCTTATATTTGAACTTTGAACTACTTCTCTTATAGATTCGACTACAGCTTTCCACCAATCATTTGCATCCTGCTCTGCCCAACCTGATTTCTCTTGTATAAGAGGATATTCATATGTACAACTTTTTATAGTATTTCCTAGTTTATCAAATAAAACTGTTTTAGTACCTGATGTACCAATATCCACACCTAATACATACTCCAACTTCATCCCTCCTTGAATGCCACTTCATAACTATCGTTTTCCTATCCTAATTTTTTTATATTTTAGGTATATTTTACTTGCTTTATTTTTGTTAGTATATTAAACTAACTTATGAACTAATAATAAAATATTTAATTATCTTTGTCAATGCAAAATAACCTTTTATTTTTGTGTAAAAAGTATTACAATATTATTTTAAGGAGGAATATCAAATTGGTTACTGATAAATACACTATTCGAGAAATGAATGAAAGATTGGTACTTGAACAAATTATAAAAAATGGTCCTATTTCTAGGGCAAGTATAGCTTCTACTATAGGATTGAATAAAGCAACTATATCCGCTATTACCAAAAAACTTATTGATGAATCTCTAGTTCATGAAATAGGAATTGGAAATAGTACTCATAGTGGCGGAAGAAAACCCATATTATTAGTATTTAATAAATGTGCAGGGATTTCTTTAAGTATGGACATTGGATACGACTATATATTTTCTTCTCTATCTTACTTAGATGGAACTATTATAAATTCTAAGAAATTAACAGATATACAAGTAAGTAAAGACAATGTTATACAATTGATAGATGAAATTATAAATAGTTATAACATATCCAAAATAGACACTCCTTATAAGGTAATTGGTCTTACTTTGGCTATACATGGGATTACTTGTGAAAATAAAGTATTGTTTACTCCATATTACAATCTTAATGAGATTGACTTATATAGCATCCTTAGCAAAAAGTATGACTTTCCTATTCACATAGAAAATGAAGCAAACTTAACAGCTTTAGCTGAGAATACTTTTTCAACTGTACATAACTCACTACTTAGTCTCAGTATTCACAGTGGATTTGGTTCAGGCATTATAATAAATAATAAATTATATAGTGGCAGAAATGGTATGAGTGGAGAAATTGGTCACACTATCATCATGCCTAATGGTAAACTATGTCCTTGTGGAAATCGTGGCTGTTTAGAACAGTATTGTTCAGAAAAAAAGGTATTTGAACAGCTTTCTTCTTTAGAAAATATTCCTAAAATAGATTCTGATATAGTAAAGCAACTATATTATGAAGATAACCAGAATGCCAAAAAAGTTATTCATGAGTTTTGTAGTTACTTAACAATAGCTATAAATAATGCTATTACAACTTATGCTCCTGAAATAATATATTTAAATAGCCAAATAATTAGTGATATCCCTGAGATATTACAGATTACAAAAGATATGTTAGTTAGCTCTTTTAACAAAGGAATAAATATAGAAATTTCATCATTAGGGTCTGAGGCATCTCTATATGGTGGCTCTGCCGTAAATATCAAGAGCTTTTTGAATATACAAAATTTAACTTTAATTAATGAAATATAAGGGTTATGACTATATACAGCCATAACCCTTTAAATTATACATTCTAAAATTAGATTTATTATATAGTTTATGCAAGATTAGCTATATTTTTTAAAAATTGTATATCAATTAAATATTAACATAAGTATTTCGTTTTAAATATTAATATAATCTTCCTACTCATCATCAGATAATAAACTTGCATTTTGTTCAACCATAGAAATATTATCTTTACCTATTTTCTCTAATTTTGCTGCCAATTCCTTTGTATCTAAAAAAGCTGATTCAATAACCATACCTAAATTTAGCCCTGAAATAATTTTAATTCGACTGTCATTATTGGCTACTAATAAAGCAGCATTGCATGGAGTTCCACCTAGTAAATCTGCCATTATAATTATTTCTGAACTTTCCTTGTACACTTCTAAAGCTTTTTTTAATTTTTCTATTGTTCCTTCTATTCCATCATCTTGTTTCATATTTACAGTAGGATAATCTATAGAATCCCCTATTATCATTTTTGCAGAATTTAAGACTTCTTCAGCCATATTGCCATGACTCATCAAAATAATACTATTCAATTTAATACACCTCTTTAAATCTATAAGATGTCTACAAGATAAGTTTTCTTATCATCAGGCGTCATTATAGTTGTAATTTCAATTCCTTCATCTAAAAGTCTTTTAAATGCTTCTTTCTCTTCTTCAGTAACACTGATATTAGGTCTTAGAACTGTTGTATCTTTTCTACTTGACATATTTCCTACATTTATATTATGTATTTTAAATCCTGCCTCTACAAATGGAATAAGGTCCACAGGAGACTTAACAATTAATAATACATTTTGTCCTTCATACTTTCCTGCAGTAATATTTTTTATAGCAGTCTCTTCTGTAATTATAGATGACGCTATACCTGCAGGTGTAGCCATTCTTAAAACTTGTTTTTGAACAGAATTGTTAGCTACTGCATCATTTACTACCATTAATCTTGTAACACCCAATTTATTACTCCACATAGTTGCAACTTGACCATGGATTAAACGGTCATCTATACGAATATTTTTAATACCTTTCATTTCCATATCTAATATCATCCTTTCCTTATTTTAAAATACCTAATGCATATAAAATTATTGAAACAACCATTACTCCTAAAATTAAGTATATAGGTTTTATATTCTTTTTAAGAGCCCAATAAACAATCACAACTAGAATTGCAGGAACTAATCCAGGCATAATTTGGTCTAATATTTCTTGACCTTTCATTGTAAAATCACCTTGTTGAAAGTTCAAAGCAACATTAGCTTTTACAACTGAAGGTATTAATGCACCTACAACCATTAAACCTAAAATAGATGTACTCTCAGTTAAAATCTTTAAACTTTTTTCAATTGAAGATATTAGCTTAGTACCTGATGTATAACCAGCATTAAATAGTGGTATACTTAATAATTTCAATGCTACACTCACTACAATCCACAGTAAGATTCCAAATGGACTTCCATCTATCGCCATATTAGCTGCTATAGCTCCAAAAATTGTCCACGGAATAACGACAAATAAACTATCTCCTAAACCTGCTACTGGTCCCATCAAGCCTGTTTTAATTGAAGCAACAGCCTCTTCAGTCTCTTCACTTGATAACTCCTCCATTGCTACATTAATACCCAAAATATAAGGGGCAACCCAAGGATTAGTGTTAAAAAATTGTAAATGATTTAATACAGCACTTTGTAACTTTTCTGGATTATCTTTGTATACTACTTTTAAAAAAGGTAGTACTGCATAACAGTATGCCAAGGCCTGCATCTTCTCATAATTTGAAGAAACAGAACTAGTAAAAAACCAGCGCCATAAGACACTTTTTTTCACCTTTTCATTTGATTTATTTAATGATACCTTATCACTCATCTTCGTCCATACCTCCTACTACAGTATATTGTTGTTCTTGATTTTCCAAATTCTTTTTGTAAATTATAAGTGCAATTGCTCCACCAATTAAAGCTACACCTAATAATGGTACTTTCATATATACTGCTAAAACAAAACCAATTACTAAGTAACTAAAATACTCCTTAGCAGGAAGATATCTAAGTAATAATCCTATCCCTACTGCTGGAAGTAGTCCTCCAGCTACTGTTAAACCACCTGTTAACCATTCAGGTGTATATTTCAAAATGGTATTAATTAAAGAAGGTCCAAATATTACAGATAGAGCAACTGGAATACCTGTTGTAGCTGCTGTTAATAGTACTCCTAACATTTGCATATAGGTTATATTTTTATAATTTCCTTTTTTAGCTCCATCTTCTGCTTTATGAACTAGCCATATACCAATAGTATTTCTAAGAACATCTAATTGTACCATCAATAAAGCAACTGGAATACCTATAGAGATTCCTACAGATGCTTCTTGCTTAGTCGTAATAGTTATAAATGTGGCTACTATACTTGCTGTTTGATAATCAGGTATTGATGCTCCACCAAAGTTACTAATACCTAATGATAATAGCTGTAATGTACCTCCAATATATAACCCTGTATTTATATCTCCTAAGATAAGACCAGTAATAAAACCTGCTGTTACTGGTTGATATGTTCCAAACATTGTTGAATTTTTTTCATAGTTTATAAAAAATCCATATAGTACGATTAATAATAATTGCCATAATTGTGGCTCCATTATGATTTCACCTCTCCCAAAATATTTTTTAGTTCTTTAAAATTATAACTGGAATCTTGCTTTAGGAAAATAGGAATTTCTTCCAGCGGGCATTCAACTTCATAAGTTTTCCCACCTTCATAACTAACTCCACTAAATATATTTTCCCATGTATGTCCTTTTGGTAAATATACTTTTCTACTTCTATCTTTATAATTCATTATTGGAGCTACCAAAATTTCATCTCCAAGCATATATGTATTATCCACCTCCCAAGTTTTATCATCTTCAGGAAATTCATAAAATAAAGTTCTCATAACTGGTGTTCCATCTTCATGCGCTTCTTTCATCAGTTTTTTTAAATAAGTTTTTAAGCTCTCTCTAATTTTTATGAATTTTGTAAGAATTACTTCAACTTCTTCACCATAAGACCATATTTCATTAGGAGCTCCAGTTACCATTGAGCCTCCACCTTTATTTGATAATGGTTTACTATGAGGCAATCTATCTCCATGCATTCTCAAAATTGGTGAAAAAGTAGCATATTGGAACCATCTTACCATAAGTTCTCTAAATTCTGGGTCTTTAGGATTTCCTCCATGGAACCCTCCAATATCAGTAGTCCACCATGGTATACCTGCCAGTCCCATATTTAACCCTGTATTGACTTGATTATTAAAAGCCTCAAAACTAGAATCAATGTCACCAGACCATACTAAAGCTCCATACTTTTGAGCTCCTGCCCAAGCTCCTCTTACAAGAGTTACAACAGACTCTATGTCATTATGTAAACCATCATAAATCATTTTTAAATAATCAATAGGATAAATATTACCACAACTTAAAACATTTCCTTTTTTATATCTATAGTTATCAAAATCATACACAGAATAGCCAGGTTCAGCTACATCTAACCAATAATAGTCAATCCCAAGTTGTTTATAATTTTTATCTATTCTATCCCAAACATATTCTCTTGCATTTTCATTTGTCATATCTACAAAGACTGTATTTCCTTGAATTTGCATTGTCATTCTAACACCACGATTAACATTGACTAAATAGCCATTTTCTAAATAATCATTGTAGTTTTCTGCATCACTTTGAACTGTAGGCCATACAGATACTATTGGTTCTACTGAATACTCTTCTTTCAATTTTTTAACTAATTCTTTAGGATTTTTCCAATAATCTAAGTCAAATTTATATTCACCTTGCTTAGGCCAATGAAAATAGTCAATTGCAATTGATGAAAGCTTAATTCCTCTTTTAGAATATTCCTTCACAACATCTAAAACTTCTTCTGAAGTTCTATATCTTAGTTTACTTTGCCATAGTCCTAAAAGGTTTTCAGGCATCATAGGAACAGTTCCAGTAACTTGAGAATAATTTTTATTTAACTCTTTTGGGCTTTCTCCACAAGTAATCCAATAATCTATAAAATTTGTAGAAAACATCTTCCATTCTGTCATATTTTTAGCAAAAGATACTTTTCCAATTCCCGGATTATTCCATAAAAGTCCATAACCTAGACTAGAAATATAAAAAGGAACTGATATTTGAGAATTTCTTTGGGCTAACTCCAAAACAGTATTCTTTAAATCTAAAAATTTATGTTGATATTGTCCCATTCCAAAAATCTTTTCAGAAGGCTCAGATTCAAATCTAGTAGTTACTTCAAATTCTCCACTATAGCTTGGTCGATATTCTCTTGATTTTAACTTTAGAGTAGAGTTAAAGTCTTTGGTAATCTCAATTGTCCCTACATCTTCTCCACCATCATCATGTTTTACAGCTCTTAATCGAATATATTCTTTCAATAATATTTCATTTTTATCATTATAAAAAGTAATTCTATCTCTATGGTCTAAGACAGCTTTTATCTTTCCATTTTTAATGATTGCACTTCCATCTTCATTTTTATTAATTGTAATATCATCTTTATTTAACTTAGGTTTTTCGTTAAGAGCATAGTTTTCATCAACAAAATTTTGGTCTACAAACGACCTAATACGTAAAGAGTTTTTTCCCCATGCTTCTATTCGCAATAGTTCATTGTCAAATCTTTTTTCAATATAGTCTTCAGATATTTTTATCACGGCTACCTCCTAAATCAATGGTATAATATTCTATCTTTGTGTAGCTTAAGTTAAATAATGTCGTTTAGTATCGTTATTTATAAATTAGGTTTTATATATAATTCATTTGTACATTAAACTAACTTACCAATAATATACTTTATTTGACTTTGTTTGTCAATCGCTTTCCGGATTTTAGTAAAATTTTCTAATATGTTGCTTGAAAGTCGTTCTTAATATCTTTTATTTATACTTTTAATATCTGTGATGATACCTATATACATCTAGTTTTTTTAAAACACATACAGGAATAAAGTTTGCCTATTATGTAGATAATATCGGACTTGAAAATATGTATAGTGACCTTATAAATACAGATAATAATATATTAGATATTGTTCAAAACAATGGATTTTATAATTATAAATAATTTATTAAATTATTTAAGAAAATATACAATTGTATACCAAGTCAAAAACGACAACAAATAAATAAAACTAAAAAAGATGTTGTCTCAAAATATAGATAAATTTATTTTTCATTGCTAAAATGATTAAAATATATTTGATTTAATATACTTGATTTAATATAAAAAAAGAGTGTCTCATAAACTAAAAAGTTCACTTTTAGACACTCCTTTATATATATTATCTACTTCTTAATTCATTTATTACCTCTCTACATTTTCTTTCAACTAGTGGATACATCTTTATAAGTACTAATTACTCCACTTAAAAATGATTCAGGTACTGTCCATCAGTCATATTTTTCTGCCAAATATAATGGTGTTTCATAATGAGACAATAAATATTTATATCTCTACTTATCTTCTCTAAGCTCGTCAAATCCAACTATAGGTATATTTAAATTATATTCTTTAAGTAGCTTTTCTAGCTCTTCTATAAAAATACCTTTCCCATCCACCATTTGTATATCCTTTATTTTATCCATCAATTCATTGCAACCACTTAACTCACCAAACCAACGTTTAGAACTACATGTCTTATTATAACCACAACTTGGACTGCCATCTATTGCAATGATACTTTTTATATCATAATCATTTTTTAAATATTCATCAAACTGCCTTACATGAGGTATTAACATTTGCCTACATTGTTCTCTAAAAAACAAATTGTCAAACTGTTCTTTTACATGTCCCCACCTATTTATTCCATACATAATCATTTCTGGGCATGGTAGTTGAATTATTCCATACCCTTTATTTATTAAATTTATCGCTATATTTTGTGCTCCCTTAAATTCTGACAATCCCTCCACTTTAGAATTACAATTTAATATACAATGACATACTACTACAATCTCTCTATTTCTCTTCATAATAATCTCCTTAGTTATTCTTAATTTTAATGATACTACATATTTTGATAATTATATTATTTATTTGTTCTATATTTCCAATATTCTATATAGAAATATACAATTAGTAATCTTTTATAATCTATACTATGATAAATGTATATATTTTTTTAGGAGGTATTATAATTGGATACTAAAAAAGTCACATTTTCTTCAATGTGCATAGTTATTAATATTGTCTTAGGTATGGTTATATCTATGATAAATATACCATTATTATTTTTAGATACAGTTGGTACTGTACTTGGGGCTGTCGTATTAGGTCCTTTTTGGGGTGCTCTTATTGGTGGGTGTACAAACTTAGTTTTAGGTGTTATATCAGGTCCTACAAATATACCTTTTGCCCTTGTAAATATTGTTCTTGGTCTTATTGTTGGATATATTTCTAAGAAAAAAGGTTTTGGTTATAAAGAAGCTATTATTACAGGAGTAATTTTATCTATTGTTTGTCCTTTAATTGGCACTCCTATTTCAGTTTTATTGTTTGGTGGTTTAAGTGGAAGTGGTGCTGATTTATTGGTTGGTTTTTTAGTTCAGTCTGGTCAGAAGATATTTACTGCTGCGTTCTTTCCAAGGATTCTTAGTAATATAGTAGACAAACCTTTGTCTTGTATTATGGTGGTATATTTTATAAATAAAATGCCTAAAGGCTTTATAAAACAATATAGTAAAAGTACGTCTAGTTATTCTTAGTAAATTTGTACATACTATATGATTTTTTAAATGTTATAACAAGTTTATACAAATATATTTGTATAATATCTTTGCTACTTTATTTTTCATTAATTTTAGTATTAGTGATTTAATTATTTATTATCTGTATTAATTTAATTAAATACAACCTCTTAATATAAATTTAGATTCTAAAATTATATCAAGAGGTTATATTTTTATTTTATAATATATTTAAAGTTTTATAACAATTTATAGAATATATGTTTTTATTTTAGCTAAAATACCTCTCTAAAAATCATTTTTTACAAGTATTTCTTATATTAAGAAATATATTCTCATTTTCTATAAACAACTCATACATATCTTCAAACTCTAGTATACCATATCCATGAGAGTCATTATCTCTTAATTTTTTAAGTGTTTTTAATAATATCTTCTTTATTATATATTTCTAATTTGACCTCTTAAATATACAAACTAAAGTAAGATATCTACTATAGACATCTTACTTTAGCTTCATTTATGAATAGGTTTTATTATTAACACTTCACTGTCTCTATTGCTTTTCCTACACATCCACAAACTTCCATCCTACTCTTAACAAAATCTTTAACTGACTCTAAACCTTTTTTACCATATTTCTTAGGGTCAATTACCTCTGGGTCAGAATTAAGCACATCCTTAACCCCATTGCTATAAGCAATCCTTAATTCTGTTGCATAATTAACCTTGCAAATCCCTCTTTTTATAGACTCCTTAATAACCTCATCTGGTATTCCAGACCCACCATGTAATACTAATGGAACTGATACAACCTCTCTAATTTCAGATAATCTATCTAAATCAAGCTTTGGCTCTCCCTTATATAATCCATGTGCCGTACCTATTGCTACTGCCAAAGATGATACCCCTGTTCTCTCTACAAACTCTTTTGCTTCTAATGGGTCTGTATATGCTCCCCCATCACCACCATCTAAATCGTCTTCCTTACCTCCAACTTTACCTAATTCAGCTTCAACAGGTATATCTGAAGGCATACATGCATCTACAACAGATTTAGATATTGAAATATTATCTTCGTAACTTTCATGAGAACCATCAATCATAATAGAAGTATATCCAACTCTAAGTGCCTGCATAGCTAGTCCAAAGCTTGAACCATGGTCTAAGTGCATTGCTACTGGAACACTTGCCTTCTCTGATGCTACCTTTACATTCGCTAAATAATAATCTAGTCCTGCATACTTTATTGTTGAAGGTGTTGTTTGCAATATTACTGGTGATTTAAGTTCTTCAGCAGCCTCTATTACTGCCATAACCATCTCCATATTTTCAACATTAAATGCACCTACTGCATAATGTCCTTCTTGTGCATCTAATAATATTTGTTTAGTTGTCACTAATGCCATAATTTCTCCTCCTATATGTTTATACTGATTTGATTTCTTCGTTATTTAATTTTGATACTATTTCTCTACTTGTTTTGCTATTTAATAACTCATTTAAAAATTCTTCATTCATTAATTTTGAAGATAGTTGAGATAATGTTTTTAAGTGTAAATTATCACCATTATCTGTAGCTGCTATCATAAATATAATATGTGCCAAGCTTCCATCTTCTGATTCAAAGTCAAACCCTTCTTTTGATACACCTACTGCTACACGTGGTACCTTTACTGCATCTGTTTTTGCATGTGGTATCGCTATCCCCATACCAAAACCTGTAGATGATATTTCTTCTCTTTTAAGGATTTCTTCTTTAAACTTCTTTTTATCTAAAAGAACACCAGATTTATCAAGTATTCCAATCATTTCATCAATTACATCTGTTTTATTTTTTCCCTTAACATCTAAAATTACTGTTTCTTCGCTATATAAAGAGATATTATTAGATACGTTTTCCGATTCTGCACTTTCATTTTTATGTTCATCTTTTGTTGCATTTGTATTTTCTATAGTATTTTTCGCATTTACTACTTTAGGTGTAACCATCATATAAAGTACAGCACCTACTAATGAACCTACAAATATACACCCTACCCATAAAAGTGGCTTATTGACTAATCCTAGAACCAAAAACCCTCCATGTGGAGCTGGTACTTCTATTTTCATTATATAAGTTAAAATTGATGATATTGATGATGCAATCATAAGTACTGGCAACACTTTTAATGGATTTTTTGCTGCAAAAGGTATTGCCCCCTCTGTTATATGAGTACTACCTAGTATATAATTGATTAATCCTGCTGCTCTATCTTCTTCTGTAAATCTATTTTTAAATAAAGTAGATGCTATTGCTATTACCAATGGTGGTGTTATACAAGCTGCAGATACACCTGCCATAAATAAATAATTTCCCTGTCCTAGAAGCATAGTTCCAGTTACATATGCTGCTTTATTTACTGGACCTCCCATATCAAATGCTGACATACATCCTATTACTATTCCCAAAATTATAGGACTTGAATTTTGTAACCCCGATAGAAAGTTCATCATAGCATTGTTAAGTGCTGAACATGGCCCACCAAGTAACAACATTGCTATACCCACAAGACCTACGCTGACAATAGGAATTATAAAAATCGATTTAAGACCTTCTAATTGTCGTGGTAATTTTCTTAACAAATGTACAAATAGTTTAACTAAGTAACCTGCTAAAAATCCTGATATGATTCCACCTAAAAACCCCGAACCTGTATCAAATGATATCATTCCTCCAACAAGTCCTGCCAACATACCAGCTCTTCCCGATATAGATTGAGCTATAAATGCTGCCAATACAGGAACCATCAAGTTCATAGAATATCCACCAACAGATTTTAATGTAGCTGCTATTTGATTATATTGTTCTGAATTTGGGTCAAATGAATAAATCCCCCATAAAAATGATATAGCAGTAAGTACTCCACCTGCTACTACTAAAGGTAACATGTGAGATACACCATTCATTAAATCTTTATACAACTTTTGACCAAACGATAAACTTCCTTCTTCTGCAATTTTACTGCTTGATAAGTTTCCTTTTCTAATAGCTACTTTTCCATCAATACATCTTTGTATAAGTTCATTAGCTTTATGTATACCTTCTTTGACAGGTACTTCTATTACCGGCTTTCCATTGAATCTGTCCATATCAACATTTTTATCACAAGCAACTATTATTGCATCTGCCATTTCGATATCTTTTGCTGTTAACTTATTTTCTACACCTATAGCTCCATTCGTTTCAACTTTTATGTCACAGCCTAATTCCCTGGCTGAATTTTTTAATGCTTCTTCTGCCATAAAAGTATGAGCTATTCCAGTTGGACAACCTGTTACCCCTAGAATCATTTTCTTTCCCATTTTTATACCACCTTTCTGACTCTTATATTTTTTATATAATCTTCCACATTCTCCAAATTACCTATACCATTACTTTCAGCCACACTTGCTCCTGTTGCTGCTGACCTTTTTAATGCTTCTTCAATATGTTCTGGATTTTCCAACCATATACTTAAAAAAGCAGCTAATGCAGAATCACCAGCACATGCAGAGCTGACTACTGTAACTGGTTGAGCACTAGCATAATAAATTGATTTTCCATTATAAAAATAAGAACCTTTTTCTCCTAAAGTTAGCAATATATTTTGAGCACCTTTTAAATGGAGTAATTTAAGTACATCCTTAATATCTTCTTCATCTCTTACAATAATTCCAAATATATCTTTGATTTCTTCATCATTTGGTTTTATCAAATATGGATTATACTGTAGTAACTCCTTTAATTTTGGTGAACTTATATCGAGTATTGTCTTTATACTTTTATTTTTACAAATTTTAAATATATCCTCATAGTAATTATCATCAATACCAGGAGGTAGACTTCCACTTATTGATAAGTAACTTATATCTGCTAATGACTGTATCTTATCTAGCATATCTAGTTTTTGTTTTTCATTTACATATGACCCAGAGTTTACAAATTTAAATTCATCACTTCCATCATTTAAAAATATATTTATACGAGTTGTATCTTCTACCCAAGTAGGCAATACGTCAAATCCTCTCTTTTCGCTTTCTTCAACTATATATTTTCCTGAAAATCCTCCAAAAAATCCTAATATCTTAGATTCTATACCATAATGACCTAGTACAAAAGTTACATTTAATCCCTTTCCATTAGGAGAATATACAGCATTTGATGTACGATTTACTAATTTTCTCTTTATCCCATTAGTAGATATATTCATATCTATTGCAGGATTTGTAGTTAATGTATATATCATTGTCTTCCCCCTTGCTTGTGCTGTGTATGTTTTCATTATAATAAAAAAGTCTATGAAAATCTTTTCACAAATAGAAAATCGATTTTCATAGACTTTTCAATTTAATTTTCAGAATTATTATATCTGACCATATAATCTATAATTATCCTAGATATAATATACAAGGGCAATCTGGAAGATACTTCATATTCAGAAATTGATATATGTTCATGTTTGTATCCTACAATATATAAATCCGAATACTTTATAAGTTTTGCACTTTCACTACAACAGCAAGTTATAACCTTAGCTCCAACTAAATTGGCATTCTGTGCTGATTCTACAAGCTCTATGGTATTTCCATTCAATGAAAATATAATTATAAGTTCGTCTTTTTTTATTGATTTAGATTTTATTTTCATTATGTTGGGGTCATTTATAAAAACAACATTAAAATCAAGTAATTGCAATTTAAGACTAAACTCTTTTGCTACATATTCAGTAAGCCCTCTTGCTAAAATATATATCTTACTAGATTTATTTATAGTTTTTATTATATTGATTAGTGTAGTTAAAGATATTTGTTCTATAACTCTCTGTGCTTCTATAAAGGATTTATTTATTATATCTCCCATATTTTGTATATCATCATTTTCATCTTTTACTGTTAATCTATACCTAAGTTCATTGAATCCATTTAAACCGCATTTTCTAATTGCTCTTGAAACGGTTGCTGGAGATGAATATGTTTCATGAGCAATCTCTACTATAGATAATTCTGGTAATATTGATTCATTTTCATTTATAAATTTAATTATTTCAAGTTCCGTCTTCGTTAGATTTTCAGAATTACTTTTGTTTAGCTCAATTATCATATGTTATCTCCCCTTATATAAGTTTTATTTGTCTAAATTTATCGAGTAATATAATATATTACCTCTTAACTACTTATTTTTATATACAATTAAGATTTAGTCAATGTCTATATATGTAAATTTATAATATAATAATTTTATGCTTCAATTAATTATGTAATTATTAGAGTATTTTGTAATAAAAATTGGAGTTACTCAATTACTGAAACTGAGTAACTCCAATTTTTACGACCTCAAATTAACTCGAATTATTGAAAATGATTCATAAACATTATCCATACTCTCACTTATCAATTTATATATTTGAGTAATACCTTTTTTTATTAACAGAAATCATCTTACTAACAATTGAAATTGTAGTTCCAGTACATAATATTGAAAATATAGTTCCAAACCCTAAATTTCCGCCTAAATATACACCTAAAATTAAAAATATTACATCTGCTATAGTTTTTAAAACTTTATATGGATACTTAAATTTGCCCTCAATATAGATTAATATAGCATCTAAAGGGCTCATTCCAATGTCAAATTTTATAAGCATTGCAAATCCACTACACATAAGTATATGTCCAATTATAAAGCTCATTATTCTAATGATAATCCCTAAACTACTTATATTAAAATCTAATAATAAGTATATATACAAATCTATAAATATTCCTGCTACTAGTACATAAACACAGCTTCCTAATCCCAAACTTTTTTTATTCAATAGCAATGCTATAAGTAATAGAGTTCCATTATATATTAGCCCTGCTATTGTATAACTTATACCTAACTTTATATGTATACCCTCATTTAAAAGTGTAATTGCATCACTACCAAGGCTTGACTGGAGTATAAGAGATATACCACATCCCAGTATATTTATAATTAAAATTACAAACATAAATTTTTTTATGACATTCATAATTAATAAACCACCTTATTTATAATTATAATCCCTCTTATAAAACTGTATTAATAACATAGTATTTATAAGAGGGATTATTTATATTTAAAAACTATTTACTTTTCTTTTAATTCTTCTCCATTAGTTCTTATTACATTTTGATACCAATAAAAACTATCTTTTTTATAACGTTTTTTACTTCCATTTCCATTGTTATCTATATCTACATATATAAATCCATATCTTTTTTCCATTTCTTGAGATGAACAACTTACTATATCTATTGGTGACCACATACAATAAGCTAATATTTCGGTTCCATCAGCTATAGCTTCACCTATTTGTTCTATATGTTTTCCTAAATAATCTATTCTGTAACTATCATGAACTTTTCCATCTTCAAATTTATCATGCATTCCAAATCCATTTTCAGCTATCATTATTGGCTTTTGGTATCTATCATAATATTGAGATAAAGTATTGTATAATCCTTTTGGGTCAATTGCCCACCCCCAAGGATTTGCTTTTAAATATGGATTCTTTATATTGTCAGTTGGATTCATGGTGTTTTTACTTGCTGATACTGTTGTAGAGTAATAGTATGATAGAGCTAGAAAATCCATAGTATTTTCTTTTAAGATTTTATCATCACCTTCCTCCATAACTATATTTATGTTATTTTCTTTGAAAAATCTCTTAATATAGACTGGATACTCTCCCCTAAAACTTACATCAGTGAAAAAATATTGTAGCCTATTTCTTTTTAAAGCAAATACTACATTTTCAGGGTCACAATCTTCTGGATAAGATATACAATCTGCCATCATCATACCTATCATCATATCTGAATTTATTTCTTTTCCAAGCTTCTTAGTCAAAGCTGTAGCTATGAATTGATGATGAATAGCTTGATATCTAGCCTCTTCTACATTATCTACTTGGTCTACACAAAATGCAACTGAATTAAATGATTCATAATGTATTAAATTTATTTGATTTATAACTATCCAATATTTAACTTTATTTTTATATCTATTTAGTATTAATTCTGCATATCTAACAAAGAAATCTACCACTTTTCTATTAGACCATCCTTTATATTTTAATACTAAATTCAAAGGAGTCTCATAGTGAAGTAGTGTTACAATAGGTTCCATACCATTATCTATTACTTCGTTTATAAGATTATCATAAAACTTTAATCCCTCTTCATTAGGCTCTAAATCATCTCCATTTGGAAATATTCTAGCCCAATTTATTGAAAATCTAAAACACTTTAACCCTAGCTCTTTCAAAAGCTTTAAATCTTCTTTGTATGTATGATAAAAGTCTATTCCACTACGCTTAGGATAATATCCATTATTATCTTTCATAGCAAACTTTATTCTTTCTATAGTCATATCAGACTCATAAGGTTTAGATATATCTCTATCTTTATCATACATATGTACATCAGCTAAACACCAACCTTTGCCACCTTCATTCCATGCACCTTCTAATTGATTAGCTGCTACAGCTCCTCCCCATAAAAAACCTTTAGGAAACTTACCCAATTTAATCACTCCTTATTTTATTTATTTAAATCATTTACTATTATTTACCTTATATTCTATAGACTTTACTATACCTACTAAAGACATAGTTATATTTAACTCGCTGAATATGGTCATAAGAGTATCTTGAGCATGTGCAAATAACAGCGAATGTGCTCTTTTCTCTCCACCAGCTTCCCCTTGTATAATCTTGGTTTGAGCTCTATGTGCTTCTGTCATAAACCCTTTTGCTTTAGCTAGTTTTAAATCGGCATTTCTATAATCAAACTTTTCCAAATCATTAAGAGCATGTTTAATTTCTGTTCTAGCCTCACCTGCACGAAGTATTATTTGCATTGCTACTTCTACTAATTCTTCATCTATTATATGTTCTTCAATTGTCATATTTATAATTTCCTTTCAATTTCTAAATTTAAACCTCTTGGCTCTCTAATTTTATCTCTTCTTTCTCATAAGCTTTAAAAAATGGATACCATATCATAAATAGCAATACTATATTTATTGCTAAAACAATAAGCCCTCTAACATCTTGATTTACCATAAAAGTAGATATACCAAAAGGAACATACCATAAATTAAACACCTTACTTGGAATTGTCACAAATCCCATACTCATTGATAAGTAAGTAGTTATTGATATTACTACTGTTCCTATCCACATAGGTAACATTAAAAATGGGTTCCATGCCACTGGAGCTCCAAATATTACTGGTTCATTTATATTCATTATAGAAGGGACAATACATGCTCTTCCTATTGCTTTTATTCTTCCAACTCTGGATAAACACATCATTATAACTAATGGTAATGTAGCACCCAACCCTCCTAAAGTTATCCAACCTGTTTGAATAACTTCGTAAACATATATATTAGTTGCTACTCCTCCTGATGCTACTGCTGCTGCATTAGCTGCAATTGCACCAAGTTGAATTGAATAAGTTATAGGAGATAGTACCCACCCACTTATTCCTAAAGAATATATAAATACTACTAAGAAGTTTAAGAGTACAAATCCAGGTAATGTCTGTGCTATATCTGATACTGGTTTAAATACTCTAACTATTATTTCAAACATGTCAAAGTTGAGTCCATAAATTAATCCCCAGCCTACAAACATTATCACTGTTATAGGTAACATATTATCAAACCACTTGCTTACAAAATCTGGAAGTGCTGAATCTTCTCCGAAAAATGAAAAAGAACCAAATAAAGACATTATTAATCCAGAGAATAATCCTGCAACTAGCGATACAAGCATTCCTTCTCCTCCAAACCTGTTGAAGTTAAATATAGCTCCTTCATTCGTAATCTCTGGACGAATCATCATTAACATTAATCCAGCGCCTGCAAGACCAGCTACTACACTCATACTTTCAAATTTCTTATTCTTCATTATTTCCATAGGCAATAAAAATGCTATAAATAATCCTAAAAGTCCAAATGTATATTGATTTATTGGACTTAAATCAGGTAAAAAGCTTATGTAATTCTTCAAGACAGAAACTATAGTTACTAATGAGCCTACAAATACCATTGGCAAAACTTTCATTATAGTTGATTGAACTGATTGTACCCATATATTCTTAGTCATATTATTTACAACAGGAGTAAATTTTTCACTTAAAAAATCTATAAATTTATTCATAAACACTCTCCCCATAAATATTTTATTTGTTTGATATTAGTTCTAGTGCTTCTTCCAAAGCCTTTGCACCATCTAGTCTTCCATATGCAGTTTTAGATATACATGCTACTGGAACGTTATATTCATTAGCCTTTTGTTGAATTTCTTCCTTCATATAATCTAAATGTGGTCCTAGTAATAAACAATCTATTTCTGATAAATACTTATCTATCTCTGACTCACTTCTCGCTTTTATATCTGCTTCTATACCTTTTTTCTTTGCACTCTTTCTCATACTAGTTGCCATAAAACCTGTACTTGCTCCTGAACCACACGCCAAAAGCACTCTTATATTTTTCATAATGATACCTCCAATATTTTTATCCATTAATTTATTTCTTAATGAACTTTTTATTTTATTATGTTTATATTGTACTTACCAAATAAGTTCATTTCACATAAATATATTTCCTAATAATAGGAAATCAGTTACTCTTAATTAAACATATTAATATAGTATAATGTATCTTATAATACGTACATTCAATTATATAATTATCATATCATCCAGATTTTATTTTAAAACTATGCGAGGGAATCTAATGAAAACATCTAAAAAAGAACTATTTTTAAATTTCATAAAAACACAACATGACTGGATAGATTCATCTACATTGGCTAATTATCTTAATGTCTCAACGCGTTCAATTAGAAAATATGTAAACGAAATTAATTCCAATGGTGAATTTATATTATCCTCTAAAAAAGGATATAAAGTAAATCTCAATAATAATTGTCAAACCAAGGTTGATAGTTCAGAAAATATATCACCTGATAACAGGTTAAATTTAATTTTAAAAGAACTTATAGTTAATAGTAATGGAATTAATATATTTGATTTAAGTGAAGAATTGTTTGTTAGCCCAGCTACTATTGAAGGGGATATAGTCAAAGCTAATAAATTTATAGGAAGTTATAATTTAAAGATAAAGCAATCGAAATTTTTATTGAAACTAATTGGAAATGAATCTGCAAAGCGCAAGTTAATGAGCTCTATAATATTTAAAGAAACGGGAAGTGATTTTTTAAGCTTATTTGATGTACAAAAAATATATCAAGAGTATAATTTGACTAAACTAAAAGAAAATATAATATATATATTAAAAAAATACAATTTATTTATAAATGAGTATGCTATAAACAACATACTTCTTCATTTAATGATAACTATAGACAGAATAAAAAAGAATAATTACATAGACTCTGTTGAAGTAGTAAACTACATAGACAATAACGTAGATATAAATATTGCAAAAGACATATCAAATTTTTTAGAATCTGAATACAATATAACTTTAACTAGTGCGGAATTATACTATTTAGTATTTCAGTTAACAAACAAAACTACAGTCTTAAACTACAATCAAATGGATACTAAATCATTGTCAAATTATATAGATGAGCACTTTGTTAAATTAACTAAAAAAATAATTAAAAATGTATATGACTTATATCTTATAGATTTATCTGATGAGGAATTTGTTGTAAAATTTACTCTTCATGTAAAAAATTTAATCAGTAGAGCCAAAAATAATCAAGTTTTAAGAAATCAAATACCTCAAAAGTTAAAAGATTCCTACCCTTTGATATATGATATATCTGTTTATATTTGCAATCAGATTCAAACTTTAGAAAATGTAGATATAGACGAAGATGAAATATCTTATATATCTCTTCATGTAGGTTCATTCTTTGATAGACAAAAATTATTAGAAGATAAAGTTCTATGTGCATTAATTACTCCAAATTACTATGATTTACAATTCAAAATAGTAAGAGACCTCGAGAAGAGATTTAATGAATCCATAGAAATTATTCAGATTTTTTCAGATACTCATAATCTTGATTTTGACAATAAGGTAGACATGGTTATTACTACTTTACCAATTAACAATAGATGCCCTATACCTTTTGTTTATGTAAATCCTTACCTAAATAGAAAGGATTATGATAATATTCAAAGTAAATTTACTCAAATTAAAGATAGAAAAAATATACTTACTGTACAAAATCATTTAGAAATGTACTTTAGTGAATCTTTGTTTATGAAAAATATATATTTAGATAGTGCTAAAGATTATATAAAATTTATGGGAAATATTCTGTACGAAAATAAATATGTCAAACCCAATTATATAGATGATGTTCTTATAAGAGAAAAAATGTCTTCAACTGCATTTAATAACAATGTAGCAATTCCTCATAGCATGAAAATGGATGCTTTAAAAACTGGAGTATGTTTAATTGTTAACGATAAACCAGTTAAATGGGGTGAGGAAAAAGTTCAAATTATAGCTATGATACCTATAAATGAAAAAGAAAAAGAAAAATTCAATTACATATTTGAAAGCTTTATTGAAATATTATCTGAGTGGAATAATGTTAAAGAACTTACTAAGGCAGATAACTATAGTAGTTTTATGAATAGAATAGCTTATCTTATTCAAAATATCTAAATCAATTAATTTATTTCCAATATATGTTTCTTAAGTTATTAACATAAAATAGATAAGCTGTCACACTAAAAAGTCTAAATTAATATGTGACAGCTTTTTACCTAATATACTTTGTTTTAATACTACATATTTTTTGACTGTTGTATACTAGTTATAAGATTGAATATTTGTGTTGTTGTAGCTGTCATATTCTCACTAGCAGTTGCTTTATCCATTGCTTCTTCTATTGTCATAGCTCTATTTACTATAGAAAAATAAGCATCTATACCCTCTTCATTACATTTAACTGCATCTTCTGTTGTGGCTCCAGCCAAACCTATTACTTTTACCCCATATTTTTTTGCCAGTTTTGCAACTCCTATTGGAGCCTTGCCCATAGCAGTTTGATTGTCCAATCTACCTTCACCAGTTATGACAAAATCTGCATCTTTTAACTCTTCCTCTAATTTAATTTCTTCTAATATTATTTTTATTCCAGATTCTAATTTTGAATCTAAAAATGCTAAAAAAGCAAAACCTAATCCTCCTGCTGCTCCTGCTCCTTCTACATTAGCTACATCTTTACTTAAGTAATTTTTAACTACTTTGGAAAAATTTCTAAGCCCATTATCTAACTCCTCAATTATTTCTGATGTTGCACCTTTTTGAGACCCGTATATGTATGCAGCTCCATTTTTCCCAAACAGCGGATTATTTACATCACAGGCTATTTTAAACTTACATTCATCTAATTCCTTTAATCTATTTTCTATTTTTATATGTCTTATTTCATTTAAAACTTTTCCACCTAATCCTACTAACTTGTTATTTTTATCATAAAACTCAAACCCTAAGGCTTGAAGCATACCTATCCCAGCATCATTAGTAGCACTTCCACCTATCCCAACTATAAAATTTCTATAGCCTTTATTTATTGCTTCCTTTATTATTTCCCCAACACCATAAGTTGTAGTGTATAAAGGATTTCTAAGTTCAGTCGGAACCAATGTTAATCCTGATGCTTGAGCTATTTCTATTATTGCTGTACTTGTATTTTTTAATAATCCATATGTTGCATCCACTTTTTTAGCTATTGGTCCAGTAACTTCTATAGTCTCTTTTTTACCATTCATCCCTTGAACTAAAGCATCTACTGTCCCTTCACCACCATCAGCAAGTGGCAATATCTTTACTTGCGCATCTTCTTTAACCTTCAATATCCCCTTTTTTATTGCATTTCCTGCCTCTATTGAAGATAAGCTTCCTTTCAAAGAATCTATAGAAATTAATATTTTCATACTTATCTACTCCTTTTTATTACTCCTTATTTTAAACATATAATTTTATAAGCTTAATTTATCTTTTATTTTATACTCTACATCTCTCTTTGTATACAACTTATACCATTAATATTCTTTTATCTTATAAAAAGGGAGTGTCTCAAAATAAATTTCTTAGTTCATGAGACACTCTTTTGTATAAAATCAAATATATGTTTATTATTTCAACAATGATAAGGAGGATTATCTCTATTTTAAGATAATTCCTTTTTAGCACTATCTAATCATTTTTAGCACTATTTAACCAGTATAGTTTTAACTTGGTTCATTAAGCACTCTACATTTACAGAGTTATTATCTATTGATATAGATTCTAATTCTTTTTCATTTAGGTTAATCCATTTAGCTGTTTTAATATTTTTGTTAAATACTATGTTAGCTGATTTTGTTTCTTCTTTAGAATTATAAAATCTAACTACTAATGCCTCTTCTTTTTCAGCCTTTTTTACAACACTTAACACAAGGTCCTTATTAGTTTCCTTAAGTAAACTATATGAATAATCTACTTCTATTTCTGATTGATTCAATTTCATAGCATTATATGGCATTTTATTATAAGTTTGTATTTTTGTTAAATACTCTTTAGCCATATTTGCAACATTTGCTTCTAGTGTAGATTTTTCATGAGTAACTATTGCTAAGTCTATTTTTATATCTCCTATCATTTGAGAATCTGGAGTAGGCAACTTTATTCCTGATGGACGACCTGGGCGTCTTGCCATTTCTTCTTTACCTAGGAATCCTACACTTCTAAATAATGTTATAGCTATTGTGTCAAATTTTTCCCCTACTATTTCAAACTCTCTTGTACTGTTTGTAAGAACAGCTACTCCATGCTCTTTGTCAGACAATCCAACGAATGTTAGCATTGGATATATAGAATCTGGTCTTTCACTCCATTCTTCCTGTTGCCAAACTTCCATAGCATCATCATACACACTTCTCTTTATATGTCCAAACTGATTATCAGACACAGAAAACTTTGAAGCTATATTTGTTGGTATATAAGTTCTAACCCTACAATCTCTTGCTTGGTTATTTATGTTGAATACTACATCTATTATAGCTTTATCATTTGGAACATTTATAACTATATCAAAGTCAATAAATGAATCTGCTCTATTATTTTTTCTAGCTTGTATATCTTTTGGTACTTTTAATCTATAATTTATCTTTATCTCATTATTAAATCTATTTTTCTTTATAGTGGAATTTGCTACTATATTATCGTTAAATATTAATTTCTCATTTGGAAGTGGTGAAAAATCATACTCATCTCCTTCATCTCCTCCATTTTCCATCAATAATACATTTTCAAAAGTTTTATTTAATTTTTTATCAAATATCTTTAATGTCCCGTTTTCATTAACTTGAATAGTATAAAAGTCATTATCTACCATGTCACATACTTCATAAGCTTTTTCTAACATATGTTCAACTTCTTTTATCATATACGCCTTATACCCCATTGCAGGTATTTTATCTTTAAAGTTTATTGTATATACCATAAATGAATCATAGTTTCCATAATGAACAATTTGACGGTCTATTAATCCTGCATCTATTGCTTCTTTATGTACCACTTCAAAATCCAACTTATTATTATCTTTATCAAATATTTCAAATGCTTTCATTTTAGTTATAACTTGGGTGCTCACTATTTCATTCCTATCGTAAGGCATTAAGTTAAATGCTACTAACTTATCTAAAGCCATTTCACAACTCATTGCATCAACTATTCTTCTTTTGTAAAATGTTATTAATTGGTCTACTTTTTCCTCAGCTAAGAAAAATCTATTCATTATTTCATGGTGAACTTTATCTGAACAACAACATCCAATGCTGTCATGAGCATGATTTTTCATTATTTCTTTCCAAATTAACTCTATTAATCCATGATGATATTCAAATCCTAGAGAATATGCAATAGAAGCTAGTGGCTCCAATATGTTAGTTATCTTTGATTCTATTCTAGCATTTGCTGATTTTATATCCATTCTTGTTGAGAATATACTTCTATGAACCCTCATATATTTCCCATCTAAAAATTCCCCTTTTATTGTATCTATATCCTCATTTTTTTCTAGCTCTTTAAATATGTTTTCATATCTACTTAAGAAAAATTTTCTCTCTGGATAACATTCTTTTAATTTATATATAACTTCAAATATATTCTTTTGAATTGGCATTTGGTCATGTCCATTTGGAAGTATTATATGGTCAGTAGTTGCACCCTTATCAAGAACCGGTAAATATTTATCCATTCTTGTTCTTAGCTCATCTTCATTCATTGGTAGATATTTTCCTATTGCATAACCTAATGGAAGTATTTGAACCAAAACAGAAGACTCATCATCACTCTTCCAATTAAACTCTGTTTTATTAGTTCCTTTTCTTTCAGAACATCCTCTCCAAAACATTGAGTATTTTATATCAAACCCATTTAGTATTTGTGGCATTTGAGCACTTTGACCAAATGAATCTGGTAAATATCCTATTTTCATATATTCTCCAAATTCATCACAATCTTTTATTCCATATAGTAAATTTCTAAGTATGGATTCTCCACCAACTACCATTTCATCAGTTTGAGTATACCAAGGACCTATTATTAGCCTTCCTTCTTGAACTAATTTTTTTATTCTCTCCTTACATTCAGGCTTAACTGCTAAATAATCTTCTAATATAGCAGTTTGACCATCCATCACATAATATGGATAGTTATGATTATTTTCTAACATATCCATTATTTCTTCCATATTATTTACAAGTAATATTCTAGATTCCTCAGTTGAGAAGTACCATTCTCTATCCCAATGCATATGAGGAACTATGTGTACATTTTTTTTCATTGCTTATCCTCCAAAACTTATCTGATAATATTTTCTGTCTAATTAAAAATCCAATAAAAATACTACTGAGTTTACAAAATTTTTTAATATTTATTTTATCACTATAATTAAACCTTTGATTTAAATATCTAATAACGTATCTTTTAATGTATCTTTCTTTGATTTTTTTGTTTCCTAGTTATTATTAATAATATTGCTGATATTATAGCTCCAAGTACTGCCGCAAAGAACCATATTGATGCTATAATAAATCCTGACATACTTCCCTCTAAAAGCGCCAATGAGAATATCCCCGCTCCAGGCACTTGAAGACCTATATTGAAGAATGCTACTATAGACCCAGTTATGGCTGAACCAGCTACCAATGATGGTATAACACGGATTGGGTCCTCTATCATAAATGGTATTGCACCTTCAGTTATTCCAGCCAATCCTAATATCCAAGTTTGCTTTCCTATTTCCTTTTCTGATTCTGAAAATAAATCTCTGCCTAAAACAGTAGCTATTGTAACTCCAAAAGCTGAAACCATCTTAACTGATGCAAATATTGCATAAGGTATAAAATTTCCACTTGCTATTGCTCCTATTGCAAATGTATAGGCTGCTTTATTTATTGGTCCACCTAAGTCAAATGAAACCATAGCTCCTATTATTGCACCTAGTAGTATTGCATTTACTCCAGTCATCCCATTTAACCAATTTATAAGACCATTGTTAAGTGCTGCTACAGGCTTTCCTACTACAAATAACATCAATAAACCTACTACCAAAGAACCAACTACTGGATATACCCAAAAACTTACGAATCCAGCTAATGTGCCTTTGGCTGGTATATTCTTCTTTAAAAATTTTACTATATAACCAGCAAGTAAACCTCCTAACATACCTCCAAGAAATCCACTACCTATTAAATCAGCTGCTAGACCTGCTGCAAATCCTGGTCCAAGACCTGGTTTTTCAGCTAGTGAGTAAGACATATATGCTGATAATACTGGAACCATCAATGTACCTAACATACCTCCAGAAAGCTTTCTTAATTGCCATAACCAAGAACCTTCTTGATTGTATAGTTCTTGTAGACCAAATGCTTGAGATGCTAATACTGCAAATGCAAGTATCATACCTCCTGCCACAATAAGTGGTATTATATGAGATACTCCTGTAAGTATTGCTGATTTTACATCTTTTTTCCATGATGATTTTTCACAATATGATATATCAGATGATTTTTCTATATAATCACCTTTACCTTGTTTTTGTGCTACTTCTAAAGCTTCGTATATTATTTCTTTTGCTCTTTTTAGTGGAGCTGCTACTGACGTTTTTATGTTTGGCAAATGTTCAAATCTTTCTGTATTTTTAGGTGCTACATCTGTTGCATATATTATTGCATCTGCCCTTTTTATTATATCTGGTGTATGAGGGTCCACCATACCATTAGCTCCTTGCTTTTCTACATACACATCCACACCGATTTCTTTACCAGCTTTAATTAATGCTTCTGCTGACATATATGTATGTGCTATACCTGCAGGGCATGCTGTTATTGCTAATATAATTTTTTTTGATTCATTTTGAATCCTAATCTCTTCTTTTATTTGTTCTTTCTTTTCTTTTATATCTAAGTTATTAAATAACTCTTTCTTAGTTTTTGAATTTAACAACATATTCATATAATCTTCATTTGACAGTCTAGTAACTAACTCAGAAAGTATTTGTATGTGTGTATTTCCACCTTCATTTTCTGGTACTGCTATTAAAAATATTATCTCTACTTTATTATTTGGGTCTACGCTTTCCCAATCTTCTATTGGTGTCTCTAAGGTCATAGCTGCAAATGCAGCTTCTTTAACTGACTTAGATTTTCCATGAGGAATTGCAAGCCCTCTTTCAAAACCTGTTGGAGATAAAGTTTCTCTGTACATTACAGCTTCTAAATATTCCTCATAAGATGTTAACTTGCCTTCATCATATAGCTTTCTTGCTAAGAACTTTATTGCGTCTTTCTTTGTTTTTATTTTTTGTTTTAAAAAAACAAGGTTTTCATTTGTGATTTTCTTAAATTCCAAAATTACGCCCTCCTTAAATCATTTAATGCTATGAATATAGCATAAAATAAATTATGAAAATGTTTTTTTGAAATTATACACACAATTTCTTCTTAAAAAATAAAGATTTGTGTATTTATACACAAATCTCTATCTTAACCAGTATTGCTCTATTATTGCTCTCATAATCATCATAATTGGAACCTTATCTGATATATTGTACCCATTTACTTGTTTAATTGTTGAATAGCAATATAAACTTATATCTGCAATTTGTTGCAATTGATTTTCACATATATGTGTTAGAGCTACTACCTTACAACCCTTATTAACTGCTGTCTTTGCTGCTTCTATAACTTCTTTCGTTTCTCCACTTAAACTAAGTGCAAAAAACATATCTTGTTCACCTAATTTTCCTATATCATGAAGTACTTCATGTCTTTGACTATAGTAAGTTATATTATCATGCCCACCTCTAATTTCTTTTACTAATATCTCACATAAAGGAATGTTTTGACCTATTCCATAAACTATAATACTCCTAGATTTTTGAATTATATCTGCTACTTTATTTATTTTTTCATAATCTATTAGCTCTAATGTCTTTTTTATATCTGATTCAAAACCATTTTTTGGCTCTTTATTCTCATTTTTTAACTCTTCTTTTAAATTATTTTTTAGTTGAGAGAAACCATCATACTCCATTTTTTTACATAGCCTAACTATGGTATTTGGGACAGTAAAAAATTTATCTGCTAAAGATTGTATTGATAATTTTACTATTTCTTCTTTGTTTTTTCTCATATATTCAATTATCATGTCTTCTGTATCTGTAAATTTATACTCATATTTTTTTGCTCTTTCATAAAATTCCATAGTTTCTCCTCCATCTATTTTATTATTCATAAGTAAAATTCAAAAATATTAGCTAAAATTTTCGTTAATATAATTATAATTTAATATTTTTAATTTATTAATGCATACTACTCTTTTTATTATACATAAAAAATGTGTACTTCCTATATTGATAGAGATGATTCAAGTTTTTATTTTGATACATCTCTATCAATATTTTTTTAGAAAATACACATTTTTTTCAAATACTTATTTTTAATTAAAACTTTAGGTAATCTATTCTTTATATATAATTATTAGACTTGAAAATATCTTTAAAATCAACCAATTCAATATTATTTCTTTTTAACCACATTTTAACTTCCTTATCACATAGCATTGCATGTTCATATACTCTCTCTTGAATAAGAGAAGATGATTTTATAAGACTATAATCTATAAATCCTGGATGAGTAACCATCAATGTTATATCTTTATCTAAATTTATATATTTTTCTTCAAATAATTTAACAAAAGATTTATTTAACTTGTAAAAATCATTCTGAGGATATTTACTTGGCATGCTAATACATGAATCCAAATAATAGGGACAACTTGGTATACCGTATTCTTTTGCAGCATCACACATTGCTGATATTGATACATCTTCTTCTATACCATGTATATCAATATACTCAGGCAATTTACTCATATACAACTTGTAAGTTTCAATTTGAGCACAAACTTCTTCATATACTTCTTCATAATTAAAAACCTCTTTACCTGTCAGTAGTTGCGTTCTTCTTATTTTGCTAGAAACAAATTTTCCACCTTCATCTAACAAATTCTTTATCTTAATATGTTCTTTGCAACAAGGTTCTCCTATTACTAAATTAACATGTAAACCAAAACATACATCATCATTTTTTACCATTTCTATAGCTTGTCTTGAAAAAGGCATATTCACCATGATTCCAGCACTTGTAACAATACCGTTCTTATAAGAAGATATTATCCCTAGTGTAACACCTTCTGAATATCCTATATCATCTGCCCTAACTACTAATTTCTTCATTTTATGCATCTGCCTGCTTTCTCAACTCATCAAGTTGCATTTCCATCTCATCCTTTACTTTAACAACATCCGTTCCTATGATGATTTGAACTGATGTATTACTCAATTTAATTACCCCTTTGGCTCCTGTTTTTTTAATATTATCATCATTCAAAATAGTGGCATCCTTCACTTCTAAACGTAATCTCGTCATACAATTATTAAGAGTCACTATATTTTCATAACCACCACAATTTTTAATTATCTGTTTAGCCATATATGAAAAATTACCATGAGAAAGTTTTAAATTCTTTTCTTTTTCACTAACTTTATCACCTATCTCTATCTCAACTTCACGTCCTGGTGTTTGCACATTATCTTTTATTATTATATATTTAAATGTTACATAATATAATACAAAGAATACAACTCCTACAGGTATAACTAACCACGCTTTATCTCCATAACTAAAACTTAAGACATAGTCAATTATACTTGCTCCATTAAATGAACCCAAGCGAGCACCCAGTAAATATAGTACAACTCCACCTAGACCAGAATAAAAAGAATGAATTATATATAACTTTGGAGATGCAAATAAAAACGAAAATTCTATTGGTTCAGTTACTGTTGCCATAAAAGAAGTCAATGCTCCAGCGGTCATTGCACCTTTTACTTCTTGCTTCTTTTTATCTTGTGCTGTTTTATATATAGCATAAGAAATAGCAGGTATTGAAAACATCATAATTATGTAAAATCCTGTCCAGAAGAATCCTGCATTTGGGTCTCCTGCCATAAATCTAGGAATTTCTCCTCTTATAACTTCTCCTGTTGATGTTGTATATTCACCCATTTCAAATAATATGTAAGCATTTAAAACTTGATGTAACCCAGTTGGTATTAGTGCACGGTTACAGAATAAAAACAAGAATATTCCTATTGCACCAGCTCCTCCCAACCAAAAACCAAATTGATTCATTGCAGCTTGTGGATATATCCATAATAAACTAAATATATATGATAAAATTAAAGCAACCACTGGTGATAGTGTAATTACACATTTTTCTCCTGCAAAGAAGCTTAAAAATGCTGGAACTTTAACTTTATATGTTTTATTGTAAGTCCATGCTATACAAGCTCCAACAATTATCCCACCAAATACACCTGCATTTAATGTATCATTCAATAACTCTAAATTTGACTTAAATATCATATATGCAACTACGGCTGCAACCATTACACTTGTCTTGTCTTTAGACTTTGAGTAGGCACTAGCTGCTCCTAATAAAAATAAGTAGTCCACATTTGAAAATACTATATTAGATATATTAGATATAGCTGGCACATTGAGCATATTTGGACCAAATAATAATCCTAATATACCTGCTGCTGGCATTACAGCTATTGGCACCAGCATAGTCTTTCCTAAAAGTGACAGTTGTTGCATCATTTTGTTTAAGAACCTCTTCATATCCAATCCCCTTTCTATTTCGGTTTAATTTTTTGTGAAAACGATTTATTCACATTTTATATTTTAAATATTATATTTGTTTAAACAAATTGTCAATATTTTTTATTCATTTTATTTTTATCATTTAGTTTAACATATAAATCCTTTTAAGTGTATTGCTATATCTAGCCTATTTTTTTAATTCATTTTTTTTATTTTAAAAATATGTTTAACCATGTATTTGAAACAACCCACAAAATAATTCTATTTTGTCCTTTTTATGGTTGATATGATTCTATTTTCACTATACATGTCTAAACACATTTGATATAATTTGTTCATATCAGTTCAATAATATTACTAAAGACCTTTAAGGAGGGATAGGGGTATATGGCTAAAAATAAATTTTCAGAGATATATGAAGTATTGAAAGAGGAAATACTTGATGGTAAATATACAAGTAATATGATGCTGCCTACTGAACTTCAACTTATTGAAAGGTTTTCATGTAGCAGAAACACTGTACGTAGAGCAATTTCTCAATTAAACACAGAAGGATATGTTCAAAGTATAAAAGGCAAGGGTGTTGTAGTGTTAGAAAATAGTTGTTCTAATGATTTTTTTCTAAATATGCACAATTTCAAAGGTGTAGAATCGATTGTAGAAGATAAAAAGGTTAATACTGCTACTAGTGTTCTCAACTTCAGCAAAATCTTAATTGATAATAAGTTATCTAAAAAGACAGGTTTTAAAGTTGGTAGTGAAGTATATTACCTTCACAGACTAAGATATATTGATAACATACCTAAAATTCTCGACATTAACTATTTTCTATGTAGTATAGTTAAAGACCTTGATGTTTCTATAGCACAAGGCTCTATTTATAAATATATAGAAGAGTGTCTAGGTACAAAAATTGTTTCATCCAGAAAGATATTTAAAATTGAAAAAGCTACAGAACTTGAGTTAAAAACGCTACCTCTAAATGATTATAATTGTGTTGGTGTTATTAAAAATAGTGTATATACTGATGATGGAAAGCTTTTTGAATATACTGAATCAAAGCATACACCTGAAACATTTGTATTCATGGATGTTACTCAAAGATATTAAAAAAATTATGTTTAATTAAACATAATTTTTTTACGTTTAGACACTTTATCCCATACTAACCTCACTATTCTATATACAATTATATGTTTATACAAATAATTATTTATTGTATATTTTAGCTTTAATATTAGTTTAATGCTTGACAATTTGTTTGAACATATTATAATTAACTTATAAATTACAGGAGGTATCAAGTATGAAAAATTGGTGGAAAAAAGCAACTGTCTATCAAATATATCCAAAAAGTTTCAAAGATAGCAACAATGATGGTATAGGTGATATAAATGGTATTATAGAAAAATTAGATTATCTGTATTCTTTAGGTGTTGATTTATTATGGTTGACTCCTATGTACGTTTCTCCTCAAAGAGATAATGGATATGATATAGAAGATTATTATAATATAGACCCAAAATATGGGACAATGAGTGACTTTGAAAAACTCTTAAAAGAAGCTCATAAAAGAGACATAAAAATAATGATGGATATGGTCCTAAACCATACATCTACTGAACACAAATGGTTTAAAGAATCTAAAAAAAGCAAAGACAATCCATATCGTGATTATTATTTCTGGAAAGATGCTAAACCTGATGGTTCTGTTCCTAATAACTGGATATCCAGATTTAGTGGAACTGCTTGGAAATATGATGAAACCACTAACCAATATTATTTACATTTATTTGAAGAAACTCAAGCTGATTTAAATTGGGAAAATGAAAAGGTTCGTGAAGAATGTTACAAAATACTAGAATTTTGGGCTGATAAAGGTATTGATGGTTTTCGTTTAGATGTAGTCAACCTACTCTCCAAAACACCTGGATTACCTGATGACCCTATAACAGGACCAAAAGGAGATGGAAGAACTCACTACGCTGATGGTCCTCGTATACACGAATATTTACATAATATGAATCAAAAAGTTTTCAAACCTAAAAATATAGTTACTGTAGGTGAAATGTCATCTACTACACCTGAAGAGTGTATCAACTATACTAGAGAAAATCGAGAAGAACTATCTATGGTTTTTAGCTTCCATCATATGAAAACAGATTATAAAGGAGGCGCAAAATGGACTAATGAAATGTTCTCTCTGGATAAATTAAAAAAAGCACAATCTGACTTTCAATATAAAATGTATGAAGGAAAAGGATGGAATGCTCTATTTTACTCTAATCACGACCAACCTAGAGCTTTATCTCGATTTGGAGATGATAGATTTTTTCGTCAAGAAAGTGCTAAGATGTTAGCCATAACATTATTTGGTCTACAGGGTACTACATACATATATCAAGGTGAAGAAATAGGTATGACAAATGCCTACTTTACTAAAATAGATGAATATGATGATGCTGAAAGCAAGAATGCATACTATCATATGATTAAATCTGGTATTGATGAAAAGGAGGCATTGCTTATACTTCAACAAAAATCCAGAGATAATGCCCGTACTCCTATGCAATGGGATAATACTATTTATAAGGGGTTTTCTAATCATAAACCGTGGTTAAAAGTTAATAATGACAATATTAGTGTAGAAAATGAGCTTAATGATTCTCGTTCAGTATTTTATACTTATCAAAGATTAATCAAATATCGTAAACAATATGATATTTTTACAGAAGGTACTTATAGATTGTTAGATGAAAATCATAAAAATCTATTTGTTTATGAAAGAGAGTATAAAAACCAAAATCTTCTTGTTATAAGTAATTTTACTCATGATAATGTAGTATATAAATTACCTGAAACTTATTTGAATAAATTAAACTACACAATACTTGAAACCAATTACACTAGAGATATAATTGAAAATAAAATGGAAATAAAACCTTACGAAAGTATAATGATATATTATAAATAAAGTTATTTATGTAAAAATCGGTATAACACCCTGGTGTTATACCAATTTTACTAAATTCAAAGTAATATTTATAGAATATCTATAGATTACAATAATTATTTGACTTCTACATCATTATATTTCTTTGAATATACTTTAGTCATATAGAAATATACAGGAACTACAATTATCATCCCACCTAATCCCCAAACTATCTTCATAGGTTCATCAATACCTGCTTTTATCAGTAATAATATACTTATAATAACTGCAAATATTGGTATAATTGCTCCTCCAGGTATTCTAAAATTTACATCTTTACCAGCATACTTCTTTCTCAATATTAGTACAGCTAAACATGTAGGAATATATTGAATAAATCTAGATACAACACTTATTTGAGATAATGTTGTGAATGAACCCGACCATGCTATTAGTAAAGTTCCTATGACAGATACTATAATTGCTATATAAGGAGCTCCATTTTTATTAGTTTTTCTTATAGACTTAGGCATTAATCCTTGTTCAACCAAAGCAGCAGCAGACCTTGGTGTAAATATGGATGATGCAATATTTATACCTCCAACAGATACTATAGTTCCTATTGTAATTATATACCCACCTATAGGACCTAACATCTTAATGGCAGCATCTGCAACAGGAGTAGCTGACCCTGCTAAGCCATTACCCAACACCCCTATACTTATTCCCAGTATAAGCATATATATTACTGATACTACAAACATTACCATTACCAATGCTTTAGGTACATTTTTCTTAGGGTTCTCCATATCTTTTGCTGCAACAGCTAAAGATTCAAATCCTGTAAAAGCATAAAATAAAGTTATAGATACTGCTACAAAAGCTGATGACGCACTTTGACCTTTTTGTATTATTACAAATGGGGTAAAATTAGAACCCTTTATAAAGAATAATCCTACAGCTATAAATAAAACTATTGGTAATAATTTTCCTATAGTCATGATATTATTTAAGTGCTTAGATTGTTTCATTCCCATAAAATTTATAATCCCAAGCCCTACAACTAATATACCAATTATTATATTTTTAATAAGTGGTTCTGCTGCTTGTGGCCATACAGATGATAGTGTTACAGCAAAGAAATTTGCCATAGTAGCCCAAGCAATCATACTAACTATCCACTTCATAAATCCAACTTCAAATCCAACAAAATCTCCAAATGCCTCTTTTGCATAAAGATAGGGCCCTCCATCAGTATCAAACCAACTACCTGCTTCAGCAAAACATAAAGCAATAGAAACAGCTAAAAGCATACAAAAAACTAATACTAATATACTTGCTGGACCTATATCTGTATAAGCATCACCAGGTAACCCGAATATACCTGACCCTATTATTGCATTGATTCCTAATAGTACAATACTCCAAAAACCTAACTTAATGCCTTTTTCCATTGTTATTCCCCCCAAAGCCAACTTAATATATTTGTATTTTTTATTTAGATGCTTCTTTAACTATTGCCATAAATATTTTTTTCATATTATCATAATCTCTAGTCATCATTTCTGGATGCCATTGTATCCCTATTACAAACTCACTTCCTTCCTTTTCTATAGCTTCAATTAAACTGTCTTTAGATGTAGCTGAAACAATATATCCCGGTGCTACTTTGTTGACAACTAAGTGATGAAAACTATTAACTAAAACTTCTTTTTCTCCTAGTATTTCATATAATTTTGTCCCCTCCTTTATCTGTACTGTATGTGTAGGTACATTAGATAGATGTTGCTGATTGTGTTTAATATAAGCACCTTCAATTAAAGATAAATCTTGATACAAACTACCTCCTTCAGTTACATTTATAATTTGTTCTCCTCTACATATACCTAAAACTGGTTTTTTCATATCTAAAGCATGTTTTAATAATTTCATATCAAAACTATCTCTCTTTGGTGATATTGCCCCCAACTTATTATGAGGTTCTTCTTTCCATATGAGTGGATTTACATCTTGTCCCCCAGATAGTATAAGCGCATCTATATTAGATACCTGCTCCTTTATAATCTCATCATCATATACAATCGGTACAATATATGGTATAGCTTTACACATAACTACTGATTGTATATAATCATTATTTACATAAGCCCTTTCATAGCCAGGAAACATTCCTCCTTCATCAATTAGTAAATTACCTGATATTCCTATTATTGGATATTTCTTTTTAGCCAATTTCTTCACCCCTTAACTTATTTGTGAACAATAAAAAATGCTACTTCTCTTAAAGAGCAAGTAGCATACCAAGATTTTATTTATTTGAACATTATAATTTATTTTAGAAATACTTTTTTTGAATACGAGTAATATAAATAACTTTATTTACTTATATTTTATTTTAATCCTGTTTAGTTTGACTTTTTTAAATTGTTTTAAGTACAACTAATAGGTAAAATAGGCATTTAGATTTTCCTTTTTATCAACCTATTAAATACTGTTTAATATATTTTTTCCCCTTCTATTTAATTCACTTCCCTTTCTACCAGATTCACATATTATCAAATCCAGCTCTTTTAACATATTAAGTATTCCTCTTACCTCACCTTCTGTTATATTGTAGCCTAATTCATTTATTGAATTAACAATACCATTTCTACCTATATTTTTATTAAGATTATTGGCATTTTTTAAACACTCCATTACTAACTTTACTTTCTCTATAGATGTTCTATCCTTTAATATGCTTATTTCTTTACTAAAATCTTCAGTTATATTTAATAAGTTATGAGGTAAATCATTTATTAAAATAACATCCTCAGAACTCATAATGTTAATATACATAGCAGTATTTTTTAATTCTCTTATATTACCTGGCCATTCATATGCATTAATAATGTCTTGAACATCTTGACTAATTGCTCTCTTCCTTTTCATAAAATGCTTTAACATAACTTCTATATCTTCTTTTCGCTCTCTTAAAGGTGGTATATTTATAGGCAATACATTTATCCTATAGTATAAATCTGCTCTAAATCTATCTCCTTTTATCATTTCTAATAAATTTTTATTTGTAGCCGCAATTACTCTAACATCTATATCTATTACATTTTCTCCTCCAACCCTCATTACTTGATTCTCTTGTAATACTCTAAGTAATTTGCTTTGTAAGTATATAGGCATGTCTCCTATTTCATCCAAAAATATAGTTCCATTGTTAGCCTGTTCAAATAATCCTTTTTTACCTCCTTTTAAAGCTCCTGTAAAAGCACCTTCTTCATATCCAAAAAGTTCACTTTCAAGTAAATTTTCTGGCATAGCTGCACAGTTTATCGCTATAAATGGCTGACTATGTCTTGGTGATGCATTATGAATAGACTGAGCCATGAGTTCTTTTCCCGTTCCACTTTCTCCCGTTATAAGAATTGTATAATCAGATTCAGCTATTTTCATACCTAATTTCTTAGTTCTTTCCATCTTCGTTGAAACTGTTTTTATATCATCAAAAGTATATCTAGCAACTTGTCCCTTTTCTCTAAGCTTCTTTGATAGGTTTTGCTCCAATTTTCTTATGTAAGTTATTTCTTGAATACAAAAATAATATCCAGTAACCCTTCCAAAACTCTCTATATTATACTTATTTACGTTTAAGTACTTATTATTAAATTTTATAACTTCATCATGTGCCTTACTCAAACTAAAAATCTTTTTAATATTCTCATTCTCTAATTCATCTATATTTTTCCCTATAATATTACTTTGAATATCTAGTATATCCCTTAAACTATTATTGCAAATAATTATGTTTCCCTTATCTGATACCATTGCCATACCTAAGTTTGATAAATTTATTATAGAATTTAGTTCATCTGCTTTTATAGTAAGTTCTTTGTATTTAGTATTTATTCCTGAATATAAACTAATTATTTCATCTGTATACTTAATTAGCCTCTCAGTAATTTCTTTATCATCCAGTTTGAGTTTTGCTATTATTTGAATAAACGTTGAACTATCAATATACCTATGGCCTAAATCAATAACTTCTTCTATATATTTTGGAACTAAACTTGACTCTCCTGGCGTTATAGCTATCTTAATATTTCTATATTCTTCATTGGGATTGTATGGTATAAAATTCAGATGATTTATTCCTATATTGTATAAATTAGATATTGTTTCCAATACAGTATGCTTATTATCGTTTACTACTAATACATCTATTCCTTCTGGCAATGAAAATAACTTATATATATCCTTTTGCTTTATGCTCCTATTTATAGTTATTATCTTTGAGACATCTTCTACATATTTTTTTATTTTTAATACTCTATCATCTATCATTACCAATATTATGTCATCTTTTATTAATTCCTTCTCTGTTATTTTATTTAAATAATAATTTTTTATCATTACTTTATCTTTAAATATCATTTCTAGATTTTTATTTAAGAAACATTCTAATTTAGACAACCCATCAGTTACTACTGCTATTGTTTTCATTTGATTACTCCTTTTAAAATATACTCTACTCTTTTATAATATACATCTGATTTTCACTTTAATAGCACAAAAAATTGTACATTTAGTATACTAACATATTCCTTTATTAGTTTTATGTCCCTAAATATCATAGTTGCAATATCTATCATATTTCTTAAACTTCTATAAAGCAAAAATTGTGCCAAATTAATAATTTTCTTAATTTTATTCTAAAGTTCCTCAATAGTATTTACAGACTTAGCACTTATAGCTTATAAGTCTTTATATTATTAATCTATTTTTATAGGTTAATTGTACAAATCATATATCACTTTTACCTATTAAATGCATTATAAAAAAGATGGAATAACGATTCGTTACTCCACCTTTTTTGTAATAAAAAATTGTATATATAAACACTATTTACTACTCTTCTAAGTACAAACAGTATCTACATACTATAACCTTTCACCATTAGATTCTATTACTTGTTTATACCAGTCAAAACTCTTTTTCTTAATCCTAGACAAGTCTCCACTTCCATCATCATACTTATCCACATATATAAACCCATATCTCTTGGCCATCTCACCAGTAGATGCACTTACTAAATCTATACATCCCCATGGAGTATATCCAAATAAATCAACACCATCTTCTACAGCTTCCTTCATTTGCTCTATATGTGCTTTTAAATACTCTATACGATAGTCATCATTTATCACTCCATTAGATTCTTTTTTATCATAAGCTCCTAAACCATTTTCAACTACCATCATAGGTATTCTATATCTATCATAAATTTCATTTAGTGCATATCTAAGCCCTTCAGGGTCTATTTGCCATCCCCATTCACTAGACTTAAGATATGGATTTTTCACTCCACCTAATATGTTGCCACTTGTATTATCTTCTTTAGAATCACTACTTACACATGTAGACATATAATAACTAAATGTATAAAAATCTACACAACCTTCTTTTAAAATTTCTAAATCTCCTTTTTCCATTTTTATTTCAATATTATTTTCTCCAAAATATCTATTCATATAAGTTGGATATTCGCCACGCACTTGTACATCTCCACAGAAATAATTCATTACTCTACTATCTCTTTGAGTTTTAACTGCATCATCTGGATTACAAGTATAAGGATACATTGTTGCAAATATTTGCATACATCCAACTTGATAATTTGAATCTATTTCATGAGCTAACTTAACAGCCTTAGCACTTGCTACAAATTGATGATGTAACCCTTGAAAACGAAGTTGAGGTATATCTACTTGGTTTATAAAATCTGTAGTCCCTTCATTTAATATTCCTTGTGATAAGTAGCCTCCCATAGGCATTGTAGCTGAATTTATTTCATTAAATGTCAGCCAATATTTTACTTTTCCTTTATATCTTTTAAATATTGTTTCACAGTAATTCATATACAAGTCTATTACATCTCTTGAAACCCATCCATTGTATTTCTCTGTTATTGCAAATGGTATTTCATAGTGAGATATTGTTATTAATGGTTCTATATTATATTTTAAACATTCATCTATCACATTTTCATAAAATTTAAGTCCTGCTTCATTTGGTTCTTTCTCCATTCCAGTTGGAAATATTCTAGTCCATGCTATTGAAAATCTAAATACCTTAAATCCCATTTCTGCAAATAAAGCTATATCTTCTTTGTATCTGTGATAAAAATCTATTGCTTCATGACTTGGATAAAATGTTCCTTTTTCTATAACTCTCGTTATTCTTTTACTTACTTTTTGAGAACCTCCAGTACACATATCTGAACAAGAAGGACCTTTCCCATCTAAATTCCATGCTCCTTCACATTGATTTGCTGCTGTTGCTCCACCCCATAAAAAATCTTTTTTAAATGACATACCTATATCCTCCTATTATAATTCTTCACCATTTGATTCTATTACTTTTTTATACCAGGCAAAACTCTTCTTTTTACTGCGTTTTAAAGTTCCATTTCCATCATTATCTTTATCCACATATATAAATCCATAGCGCTTCTTCATTTCTCCAGTACTTGCACTTACTAAGTCAATACATCCCCATGGTGTGTACCCCCATAAATCAACACCATCTAACTCAACAGCATCTATCATGGCTTTTATATGAGCACGTAAATAATCAATTCTATAATCATCATTTATATTTCCATTTTCATCTGGATTATCTACTGCTCCTAGTCCATTTTCAACTATAAATAATGGTTTTTGATAACGGTCATATAAAGAGTTCATAGTTATTCTAAGCCCTAATGGGTCTATTTGCCATCCCCACTCACTTGCATCTAGATATGGATTTTTAAGACTTGCAAAAACATTTCCTTCTGTTAAAATATTTACTTTTGGGTCTGCACTTGTAAGTCTTGATGAGTAATATGAGAACGAAATAAAATCTACTGTGTTCTCTTTAAGTATCTTTTTATCATCTTCTTCCATCACTATATTTATTCCTTTTCTCTCCAATTCTTTTAATGCATATGTTGGATATTCTCCACGAGATTGTACATCTATAAAAAAGTAATTTTCCCTATCTTTTTCTATAGATTTCCATACATCTAGTGGGTTACAAGTATTAGGATAAGTATTTCCTGCTGCTAACATACACCCTATTTTAAATTCTTGATTTATGTTATGTGCTAGTTTAGTAACTAACGCACTCGCAACTAATTGATGATGTGCAGCTTGGTATTTTATTTGTTCTTCATTTTCTCCCTCTTCAATATAGAGACCTGCACCTATAAATGGTAAATGAAGTATCATGTTTATTTCATTAAATGTTAGCCAATACTTTACCTTACCTTTAAACCTTGTAAAAATAACTTCACAGTATTTTACATATAAGTCTACTAGCTTACGATTTCTCCATGCTCCATATTTTTTTACCAAATACATGGGAACATCAAAATGACAGATTGTTACTACTGGTTCTATTCCATACTTTAAACACTCATCAAATAAATCTTCATAGAATTTTAGTCCCTCTTCATTTGGAACATCCTCAACTCCTGTTGGAAATATCCTAGTCCATGCTATTGACATACGATAGCATTTAAATCCCATCTCAGCAAATAATTTTATATCTTCTTTATAATTGTGATACATATCTATTGCTTCATGAGCTGGGTAATAGTGTTCATCATCACATTCAAACATTTTCATTTTCCCAGCCAAAACTGGAAATCTATCTTTTCCTTGCGGTGTAACGTCAACATTAGCTAGACCTCTACCATCTTCTTTATATCCACCTTCACATTGATTTGCTGCTGTTGCTCCACCCCATAAAAAATCTTTTCTAAGTGCCATAATTCTACCTCCAATAATTTATTTATAGTAACTTTATTTTAAAATAAAAATACATATATATAATTCTTAATTAATAGAACTCTCTTTTACGCTAAAACAGTTATCAATTCCTGACTATTATTTACATGCTTTTGTGTATTTTCTACAATATCCACATAATCAGAATAATTAGTAACAACTACTGGTGTTTCTAAGCAATATCCTTCTTTTGAAATACTTTCTATGTCAAAAGTTATTAATGTCTGACCTTTTTTAATCTTATCCCCTTGATTAACAAAAGATTTGAAATATTTACCTTCCAACTGAATAGTATTTAACCCTATATGTATCAATAGTTCACAACCATTATCAGATATAATTCCTATTGCATGTTTTGTTGGAAATAAAGTCATTACAGTCCCATCAAATGGTGCCACTACTTTTCCTTCTTTAGGTGTTATTGCTACACCTTTTCCCAATATACCTGTTGAAAACGCTGCATCTTGTATCTGCTCCAAAGCCTTTACTTCACCTTTTATTGGGCTATATACTACTTCTCTTTTGTTTTTTTCTATAACGCCTTGCCCATTATCATCTTTAGAAATTTCTACTATAGCATCCTCTTTCCAAAAAAATAATGTTAAAACAAATCCTACTACAATAGCTACTATTATTGCTATTATAGTTGCATAAACACCTTTCATATCTCCAGTTGTTGGATTTATATAATTAGGTATACCAAATATTCCAAGTCCACCCATTACATAACTTTTTACATTCATTATCCCCATTACAGCTCCTGCCACACCACCACCTACACAGCTATATATGAATGGTGTTTTTCTTGGTAAAGTTATTCCATATATTGCAGGCTCTGTTACACCACATATCCCTGAAATAACTGCAGGTATACACAGCTCTTTTATCTTCTTATCTTTTAATTTAAAGTACATTGCTGCTACTACTGCTGTTTGTGCAAAAGATGGTACAAATGCTCCCACTAATATTGTGTCAAACCCCATAGTCATAAGGTTTGACATAGCTATTGGTACTAATCCCCAATGTAGACCAAATATTACAAGCACTTGCCACAATAAACCAGTTAATGCACCACATAAAATTGGTGAAAAGTTAAATAAAGCTAAAAATCCATTTCCAACTATATTAGAAGCATAGGTAGCTATAGGCCCTATAACCATAAATCCCAATGGTAAAGAAACTAATAAAACTGCCATTGGTACAAAGAAATTCTTTACTACATCTGGTATTATTTTAGCAAACACTTTCTCCAACTTAGCTGCTAATAATACTATTAAAATTACTGGTACTACTGTTGAAGTGTAGTTCATTGCTATTACTGGTAATCCTAAGAAAGTTATATATACTGGTGATTCAAATATTGTTCCAGTAAATAGATTGTATAAAGGTTGACCTGTAGATGCTAGAGTATCTAATTGAATACCTGAATAGCATAAAACTGCACCTATAAGCATTCCAATAAATGGTTTTAATTTGAATTTCTTAGCAGCTGTATATCCAAGAATTATTGGCATATACTGGAACATTGCATCTCCAATTGCATTTAACATAATATATGCACCATCAGTTTCTCCATACAAACCCAATGCTGTAAATACTGCATTAAATCCTTTTATCATACCAGCAGCACACAGAACTCCTAATATTGGTTGAAAAACTCCTGATATTATGTCTATAAACTTATTAAGTAATCCTTTTGGCGCATCTGAGTCTGAATTATCTATTGTATCTCCTCCTAATCCAGCCAAATCGCACACAACTTCATAAACATCTGGAACATGATTACCAATAACTACTTGGTATTGACCTGCACTTTTCATTACAGTAACTATACCATCCATTTTTTTTAGCACATCATCATTTGCTATTGACTCATCTTTTAATTTAAAACGTAGCCTCGTTATACAGTGAGATAAACTGCTAATATTATCCTTTCCTCCTACATTCGCAATGATTTCTTTTGATAGTTGTTCATACTTTCTCATTTTTTCTCCTCCATTTTCTTTTTGAAATATGAAGGTTTGGCCAACTTAATGTCACCACCCAATATATATAAACCTAATTATTAGGATTTATATCTGACTTAATACTTTTACTTACCACTCTTTCAACGTGAATAGTTAAGTATAATTTTTCCTCATCTGTTAAATCGTAGTTGTATTTTTTATGTATAAATTCATCCAACTTTTCTATGAATTTATAAGCATTTTTATATTTAACTTTTATTACATTTAATAAATCATCTTCATTATTTTCATGTAAATTATTACTAACAATTCGTTCTGCAAAATACTTTAAGTGAGTAATAAATCTATGATAATAAACTGAATCTTCATCAAATACTATTCTGTAATGGTATTTAACCATATTTGAAATTTCTTGTATTATTTGTGTAATCTCATATATAGTTTTTATACTTTGATCCATTTGTGCATTAACTATATGCAGTGCTATAAATCCAGCTTCATCTTCTGATAGTCTAATTTCAAATTTTTTTTCTATATAATCCAATGCCTCTAACCCTATTTTAAATTCACTCTTATAAAATCTTTTTATATCCCAAAGTAATACATTTTTTACACTTACTCCTTCACGAGCTCTTTCTATTGCAGTATACATATGGTCTGTTAAAGAAATATAAATACTATCATTTAATCTTTTCCCTAGTTTTTCTTTAGCATATAAAATTATTTCATCTGATAATTCCATATATCTTATAGGAATATCTGCTATTAGTTCTTTAAATTTATCAGATATATTTGGGTCTGAAAGTTTGAATATCTTATCAATTTTATCCTTTGATATATGCTCTCCTGTACGTTTTTTATAAGCTAAACCTCTCCCCATAACTACTATTTCCTTATGATTTTCATCAGTTGTAATAATTACATTATTATTGAGTATTTTTTCAATAATCATTGTGATGCCCCCTTTATTAGCATTAAGTTAAAATAAATCTTTTTTAATTATTTAGAATATTTAAAATGTAATTTATTACATAAAAAAAAACCTATTTATTACACATTAAATAGACTCCCATGAGTCCTGAGTAATAAATAGGTTTAGCTTGTATTTAAACAATCACTATCCGTTTGTATTTTATTTTAATTATTATTTATTATATGTTAGCAAATTTATTTTTTAGTGTCAACTTTTTCTCAATATTTTAATTTTAAATAAATTATATAAATTGAATCTTCAAAGTACTATTTTTATCAATAAACAAAATAAAAAAGGTATTACTTTCTTTAAGTAATACCCATTTATTTTTAATTTAAGTGGTTTTTCTTAATCTCATCAAGTAGTCCATCTTCTAAATAAATTTCTAATGCACATCCTACCATTGCCTTTACTGCTTTGTGAAGTTTATCATAAGCTTCCTCAGAATTTGCATAATTTAGAAATTCTTTTTCATGAACATATACCATTGGACTTATATCTAAGGCTATTTCTGTATACATAGTAGGGCAAACTTGACTTACATTACCTATATCTGTAGAACCTACTGGACCATCTTTACCTTCTAATATATCTGTTATACCTGCCTCAATCAAATTATTCTTTGTTATCTTTTGAAGTACTTTGTTATTTATTATGTTGTCAAAAGAATTTTCAAAGTATCTATAAGAAAGCTTAGCTCCTGTCATTAACTCTGCACCTTTTGCACAGTTTATAACTTTTTTAGTTACTTCATCTAAATAACTTCTTTCAGCAGCTCTTACGAAAAACTTACAGGCTGCTTTTTCTGGAACTATATTTGGAGCCTCTCCTCCATTTGAAACTATACCATGTATTCTAACATCTGATTTTACATGTTGTCTTAGTGCATTTATCCCAGCAAAAGTAAGTTGTACTGCATCTAGTGCATTGACTCCCATATGAGGGTGACTAGCTGCATGTGCTGATACCCCTTCAAAACTAAACTCTAATGAATCTATCGCCAAAGCCTTACAGTTTATATTATTAAAAGCTTCTATATGCATTTGATAACTTACATCAACATCATCAAAAGCTCCTGCCTTAACTAAATCACATTTTCCTCCTGTTGTTTCTTCAGCTGGTGTTCCTATTAGTACAATTTTTCCTTTAAAATTTTCTTTTAACTTACTTAATACTATACAAGCTCCTAGTGTAGATGCTGCAATCCAGTTATGTCCACAAGCATGAGCTGGTTCTTTATTTTCTCCATATCCAGGAAGTGCATCATACTCAGCTAAAAATGCTATGGTAGGTCCATCATTATCTCCTAATTCAGCTCTAAAAGCAGTCTCCATATTACAATATGGATAAACTGTATCAAATCCATATTCCTTCATTTTTTCTACTAAGTATTTTGATGATATGTATTCTTCTTCCCCTAATTCAGGATTGTTAAATATAAAATTACAAACTTCTTCAATTTCTTTTCCAAGTTCATTCTCTATCTCATAAGCTCTCTTCTTTATACTCTCTATCATAATTTACCTCCTACTAGAATCCTAGATATAATCCTATTGTCAAAAATGCCATTACAAGAATTGTTAATACTACCATTAAAGGAATTACGAATCTAACCCACTTTGACCAAGGAATATTGGCTACTGCTAGTGCTCCCATTAAAACACCTGATGTAGGTGTTATCAAGTTAGTTACACCTATACCAAATTGATAAGCTGTAACTATCATTTGTCTTGATACATCTACTAAGTCGCCAAGTGGTGCAAGTACAGGTATTGTAAGTGATGCAAGCCCTGATGCTGATGGTATTAAAAATGCTATTAATCCTTCTATTAAGAAAGTTAAATTTATAAATATAGTTTTTGGTAATCCATTTAATAAATTTGCTGCAGAATTTAAAATTGTATCTATTATAAATCCATTTTCTGCTATTATTACGATTCCACGTGCAAATGCTATACACAATCCTGCTGTAATTAAATCTCCTGCTCCACTTATAAATGAATTAACTATCTCATCTTGTTTAAGCCCTGATGCTATTCCTGATATTATACCTATAGCTGTAAATATCATTGCAATTTCAGTTATGTACCATTCTAGTCTTAAAACTCCATATATCATAATCGCCATACCTATTGTGAAAATGGCTATTACCATGGCTTCTCTTTTTGTAAATTCCTTTATATTTGTATCACTATTAACCATTAATTCTTGATTTAGTGATATATCATGTACTAAAGATTTTTTAGGGTCTTTTTTAACTTTATTGGCATACATCATAACAAATCCTATAGATATAGCCATATATATTATAAACATAACAACTCTAAACTCTATCCCAGAACCTGGTACTATTTGTGATAATGCTTGTGCTATTCCTACAGAGAAAGGATTCGTAGTAGCTGCTCCAAATCCAGCTGTTGCTCCTATAAATACTGTGGCCACTGCTGTCAATGAATCATATCCCATACTGGTCATAAGTGGAATAAATATCATATAAAAAGGTAGTGTCTCTTCACTCATTCCAAACGTCGTCCCACCTAGTCCAAATAGAATCATTGAAATTGGTATTATTAAAAATTGAAACTTCTTCATTTTATTTACAGTATGAGCTATAACAGCTTCTATAGCTCCTGTTTTATTAACTATCCCAAAAGCTCCTCCAACTATTAAAACAAATCCAACTACTTCAGCTGCATCTATAAATCCGTTTATAGGTGCTGTAAATACATCAGTAATTCCTTGTGGATTTGATGGTGCTTTTTCATAAGTTCCAGCTACAACAACTGACCTTCCGTCTATATCTACTCTTTCAAAATTTCCACTTGGCACTATCCAAGTAAGAATTGCCATTAACACTATTAGCAAAAATATTATTGTAAGTGTCTGTGGCATAGTAAACTTTTTCTTTTTTAAACTGCTCATTTTTAATCTCCCCACTTTTTAAATTAAATATTTTATTATTGCATCCCTTTATCCTATTTTGTATAGATGTAAAAAAGCTCAACATGGATACATGTTGAGCTAAATGTGCTAAATACAACATACCTGCATCTTCCCTTTATCTTGTTTAAGATAGCTCTCCATCAAAATTCGGGATAATTTTGATGACAGTACTGTACCTATTAAATACAGTCCCAGCACTAGCTTCGGACACTAGCACTTCGGCACTTACTCCTTTTATATTGCCTCATTGGTTTCCAACCTCTTCAATATTAATCTTAGTAAATGCAACCTCTACCTCAATCTGTTTGTTAGATGAGGTAATTCTTATTAATTTTTATTAATTCAAAGTAATTGTAGCATAATATGTCGAGATTGTAAATATTTTCAGTATAATAATTCTTACTTTATGATTTCATTCCATTTTTCACAAATAATTTTTTCTCCATATAATTTAAATACTGTAGTATATTTTAAATACACACAAACTTTCCACAAATTTTAAATTATTATAATACCTTTATAATAAAAAATAAAAGCTATGTAAACTTATCAATTTACATAGCTTTATATACATTAATCTACTCCAAGTACAGCTTTAAGCTTTGATGCTATTGTAATAACTCGTGGACCAAATATAACTTGAACTGAGTTTTTCTTTTTAACAACTCCACTTGCACCCAATTCATTTACCCAGAAGCCATCTTCATAGAATCCATCAATTGAATTTAGCTCTACCCTAAGTCTAGTTGCACAGTTTGTAACATTTTTTATATTATTACTTCCTCCTAAACCTTCTATTATAGAATGTACAAGCTTTGTATCTTTATCATCTACTTCCTCTTCTACTGCATTGTTGTATGCTGTTTTACCAGCATCTACAGATTGTCTTTCTCTATATTCTTTCTTACTATAAAGCTTAACTTCTTCTGAGCTTCTTCCTGGTGTTTTTATATCAAACTTCTTGATTGCCCATGTAAATATTATATAAGTAACTATAAAAAATATTGGTATCAAAAATAATAATGGTAACGCATCCACTTTTTGTGGTTGTAATAAATTAGGAAACATATTTCTAAATGATTCTCCCATTATAGAAACATTAAACATTTCTGTAAATACATACGTCAATCCTGCCAGTGGTACATATGCTACAAAATATAATAATGGTGCAACAAATAGGAATGTATACTCTATTGGTTCCGTTACCCCTACCAACATGGCTGTTACTATTGCTGGTATCAATATACTTATTGCTTTTTTCTTATTAGCATTATCAGCCAACTTATACATAGCTAAAGCTGCTGCTGGTAATATTGCAAAATGTATTAATAAACGACCTGTTGTGAAGTTACGAGTTATATAAGATAGTGTATCTGGGTCTCCCATTTGAGCTAATCTTATATTATTAACACCCTCGTAAATTGCTCCACCTACTTCCATTGTTCCACCTACTCTTGTATATTCTATAGGGAATGCAATTAAGTGATGTATACCAAATGGTAATAATGCTTTATCCATTGCTCCAAAAGTAAATGTTCCTAATAATCCACTAGAACCTATCCAATTACCAAGTTTAGATAATGCCAACCCTACTGGTGGCCATATAAAGTACATTGCTGTACCTAATACTATTGATGCTATAAACATCATAATCATTGAAAATCTTGGACCTGAGAAAAAAGATAATGCACTAGGAAGTTCTATGTCAACAAATTTGTTATGTACTGCACTAGCTACAAATCCAGCTATTATAGCTCCAAATATACTACAATCATATGAAAAGATTCCTAAGAAAGAACCATATAAAGAACTTCGACTATATGCTTCTGCCTCTCCTAATCCAGATGCCATAAACGCTTCTGCTGTAACTGTATCTGAATTTATACCATTTGCTGCTAACAATGTACTTATAACTGTGTGCATTCCTATAAATAAAACAATTCCTCCTAATGCACCCCATCCTTTTTCCTTTTTAGATAATCCAAAGGCTATACCTGTAACAAAGAATATTGGTAAGTATCTCATTACCATAAATCCTAAATCGTTTATTACTTTAAAGAATACATTTATAAATGACCCTTCTTTTATTAGTCCGCTAAGCCCTAATGCAGAAACGTTTTCCATATTTGCAAAAGCTGACCCTAATCCTATAAATACTCCTGCTACAACAAGTAATATAACAGGTATCATCATTGCTCCAGAAAGTACTTGTAATTTATCCTTCATAGTATTATTTCCTCCATTTTTATTGAAATGCCAGGCTATATAATGCATATATATATACTTCTATTGCTTTGTATAATGTATCTATACTTATATTTTCATTTGCCTGATGTGAATTTGGATTATCCCCCTCTATTGTGGGTCCAAATGCAACTCCATTTTTTAACACTCTTGCATAAGATGCAGCTCCTTTTGTAAAAAGTTCGGCTTCTTTTCCAAAACCTTGTTTATATGCATTTGATAATTTATTTATTAATTCACTATCTGGTTTTACATACAGTAATTTTAAATCCTTATATATATCAACTATTAAATTTTCTTTTTTTCCAATTTCATTAATTCTATTAGTTATAAACTCCCAACTTATACCCTTAGGATATCTAAAGTCTATTTTCATATTCAATTCATTTTTCTCTAAGAAGATACTCATTATACATATTGTAGAAACTCCCATATCTACATCTTCTTTATACATCCCTAATTTTTTTCCATGATTATCATCTGTAAAGTATGAATTTAAAATATCCCTTATTATAACGCCTTTATCATTTAGTTTTTTAATTTTCTCTAAATCTTTTGCTAAACTAAATGCACAGTTATATGACCTGTGTGGATTTCTCGATAAAGCCCTTTCTCCTGTATATCTTACTAATACTTTACCTTCATCTAATTCTTCTATCTCTGTATAATAAGCTAATGATTCTACTAAATCTTTCTTATCATTAGTTTTAAAAACAGCCTCAATTTTGTCACATACAAATCCATCTTCTTTGTTTGACTTTATATCAACTAAATTGTGATTTCTAAATTTATCTTTATCTATTTTCTTTCTTAGATTGAAGTATAAAATACCTTTTTCTCCATTTACTATTGGGAAGTTTCCATCTGGAGAGAATGCAAATTTTGGCTGTTCATTGACACTAAAGTAATGCTCCATACATTCCCAAGTCGTCTCTTCAGCTCCACCCACTATCAATCTAATCTTTCTCTTCGGCTTTTCATTAAGTTCTCTTAAGAAAAGTAATGCATATAAAATCCCTATCAAAGGTCCTTTGTTGTCATTAACTCCTCTACCATAAAGATAGTTATCTTTTTGACATACTTTAAAAGGTTTACTCTTCCAAAGTTCTTTATTATATATTGGCACCACATCTATATGATTAAGCACCCCTACTACTTCTTCTCCTTCTCCATATTCTATATGAACTGCATATCCATCAAAGTCTTTTACAACAAAATCTTTGTCTTTTGCTATTTGAATAAGCTTATCGAAGGCATTTCTTATTTCTATCCCAAATGGTTGATTTATATCTGTTGTACTTTCATCTCTAATTGAAGGTATTTCAACTAGACTTCTAATATCATTTATGATATTTTCTTGATTGGATTTTAAATAATCAATAATTAGTTCTTTGTTTACTATCATCTTAATTATTTATCACCCCTTTATATTAATTTTACAAAGCATTTCAGTTCATATCTACATTATAAATTTTGAATATTATTTTTTCAATATTTCAAATACTTCTCTAAGTTACCATAATGATACGGTAAACAATCAACAGATTATGACAAAATCATACTATACCTATTACTAATATTTTAACTTATCTATTACGTCTTTTTTAATGTAAGTTTATTCCAAAAAATACATAAAAAAAGATGTAGCCTTAGCTACATCTTCTTATATCTATTCAACTTCCATTATTATGCTATTAATATCTACATTTCCAGGTTCTATCCTATCTTTTACTGTTCTCTTAACAGAATCAGCATCATCCATTATAACTACAGGAGTTATTATATTTAAATCATTTGACGTTATAAAATCTAAATCTACTTCCATTATTAAATCTTTAGCTTTTACCTTATCTCCTGCCTTTACCTTAACATCAAACGGCTTTCCTTCTAGTGACATTGTCTCTAAACCTACATGTATTAATATATTTGTATTATCATTACTCTTAATCATTATTGCATGCTTTGTATCAAATACATTGACTATTTCACCATCAACAGGAGAATATAACTTACCTTCACTTGGTATTATTGCTACTCCATCTCCCATCATCTTTTGGGCAAAAACTGCATCTGGAACATCTTCTAAGTTCACTAAATTTCCCTTAAAAGGGCTATATATTTTCTCAATCTTATTTTCTTTTTTCTTAAATATATTAAACATAACACACTCTCCACATTATAAAATTTTATGATAATATTTTTCTTAAAGCTTTTGCTACACCATCATTTACATTAGTATCAGTTACAAAATCTGCCATAGATTTTACTTCATCTGTAGCATTTCCCATAGCAATACCAAGACCTGCAAATTTAATCATGGATATATCATTTTCATTATCACCTATACAAATAACTTCTTCACTATCTATACCTAATATATCACAAAATTTTTTAACTGCAATACCTTTTGAAGTACCTTTGCTCATAACTTCAAAATTTATCTTTCCAGAACTTACTACTTCTAAATCTTCTTGTTTTTTAAATTCTTCCTTTGCTTCTCTCAAAGAATCTACGTTTTCTGAGAAAAGTATACATTTTAAAATTTCATTATCAGCTTTTTCTAATAAAGTTTCACAACTTGCATTTTCTATTATTTCAATTCTGTCTTCTTCTTTATTTTTACTATTTATTAATCTATATGGATGTTCTTCACCTATTTCATTGTTGGATATAACTATTTTACAGCCTTTAAAATGTTTGTTTAAATTATACTTTTCACCTATTGTATAGATTTTCTTTAGAGCTTCTTTGCTCAAAACCTTCTTATACTCATATCCCAGTAATTTAAAATATGTCCCATTAGTTGATATAATATATATATCATCCCCTAAAACACTTGTAAAATATTTCATAGCATTATAAGGTCTTCCCGTAACTAAGGCTATCTTGATACCCTTTTCCATGGCTTCTTTTAGTGCTTTAATATTTTCTTCTGATACTTCAAATCCTTTACCCATCAAAGTACCATCCATATCAGTACAAATTAATTTATATCGCATTTGTATCACATCCTAGTAAGATTTTTCTAATATTTCAACAAGGTCTTCTTTCTTTCCAAAAGGTAAAAATCCTAAAACTGGACAGCTTGTTATTTGTTCTAATTGTTCCTTTGTTACATTAAACTCAGACATTTTTGTCTTAAGTCCCACTCTCTTTAAAAAACTTTCTATTTCATTTCCTAAAGTTTTAGCTGCTTCATCATCTTCCACTTTTTCTAATTCTTGGTTTAGCATTCTCGCTACTTTGGCAAATTTCTCTATATTATCCTTATAGAACTTTTCTGCAAATTTTGGGAACACTATAGCCAAAGCCTCACCATGAGGAATATGTGTAACTCCTCCTATTATTTCACTTAGTGGATGTGGTGCTGCTGCTCCAGCATTTGCCAGTGAACTTCCTCCTAATGTATCTGCTACTGCTAACTTTGTTCTGTATTCTATATTATTTTTATCTTCCATTACTTTAGGTAGATAGTTAATGACTAATTCCATAGATTTTTCAGACATTATCTCTGTAAAATCATTAGCATTTGGATTTATATAACTTTCAAATGCATGAGTAAAAGCATCAAATGCTGTTGATGCAGTAATTCTCTCTGGCAGAGTTAACATAAGCTCTGGGTCAACTATACATTCTTTTGAGAAACAATTTTGATGAAATATTGTATTTTTCTCGCTTCCTCTCGATATTACTGCTGCTTGTGTAACTTGGCTTCCTGTTCCAGAAGTAGTTGATACAGCTATTAATGGTAATTCTTTTTCACTTACCTTATCGTATATTTTAAATGGATTTGTATATGTACTAAACATATAATCCCAATCTATCTTTTCTAAACCAAAAGTCAATGCTAATACTTTTGCAGTATCTATACTTGAACCTCCTCCAACAGCTAAAACAACATCTACAGATTCTTTTTTAGCTAATTCAAACCCTTCATTTACTAATTCTACAGTTGGGTTTGGCTCTACTCTATCAAAGTGTACAACTTCTATACCTTTTTCTATTAAATTCAATGTAACTCTTTTATATAACTTGTCTAATGGCTCTACATTTGGAGTAGTAACTAACAAACATTTCTTTCCATATTTTCCTATTATTCTAGGTAATTCACTTAAAGTTCCTTGTCCAAAATTTATTCTTGATGGTTGATAAAAGTTAATCATATTTTTCCTCCCTTAAATTATTGCCTTCATATTCAAATTATACATATCATAGGATTTTTAAGGCAATACCTTCACTGTTAACTCTTATTTACTAAAGCTTATGGCAATTATTAGACAATCAATGTTTTATTATTACCATATCATTATGTAAATTTTATTAAGTACCCATGTTATAATTTTATAATCAATCTTATTGTATAATTGACTTAATAATAAAAATAGAGTATATACACTTTTTTATGACAAATAGCTTAAAGGAGAATTAAATTATGAAATATTTGATAGACAGTGCTAATCTTGATGAAATTCAAAAGTGTTTAAAGTATGGATTTAAGGGAATAACCGCTAATCCATCTATGTATCTTAAAGAGAAAGTAAACTTCCATGAATTTATTGAGACATGTGCTAATTTAAATCCAGAAATATTAACTGCTGAAGTCATTGGAAATAATTTATACGAATTAATTAATTCATGTGATAAGATATTAAATATAAATAAAAACACTATAATAAAAATAAATTTCTCTGAAGTTGGCTTAGAACTTATAAACATATTAAATAGTAAAGGTGTAAAAACTGCATGTACCTTGATTTTCAATGTAAATCAAGCATCATTAGCTATAAATGCAGGTGCTGATTACCTATTCCCTTTTATAGGTAGAAATGATGAAAATGGGAATGATGGTATAAAAAACCTTACAGAAATATGTAACCTTATATCAATAAATGGATATAATACTAAAGTTGTTGCAGCTTCTATTAAAAATGTATTCCACTTAACTCAAGCATCTCTTTGTGGATGTGATTATGCAGCTGTAACATATGATTTATTTAAAAAAGCTTCTTTTAACCAGCTCACAATAGATGGTGCCAATACTTTTGAAAGAGATTGGTCCAAGGTTAATAAATAGTAACTAAGATTTAGGAGGGTTTGCATTGAACAAAAGATTATTAGATATTGCTGAATTATTACTCAACAGCTCAGACTATATTACTGTAGATACTATTGCTGAAGAATTAAAAGTTAGTAATAAAACTATTCGTAATGACCTTGTTATTTTAGATGAATGGCTTTTAGAGTTTAATTTATCCCTAGATAAAAAAACTGGTTCAGGGGTTATTATTCTAGGTAATGAAGATATAAAACTTAAAGTTATTAGAGATATCAATGATAAATCAAATTGTATATATGCATACTCTCCTGAAGATAGAAAAAGGTATATTCTAAGTAAATTATTTATTAAAAATTCTAAGTTTAGGATTCGTGATATTTGCAATGAACTACATGTTAGTAGAGCTACTGTGCATAAAGACTTGGTAGTTATTCAAAATTTTTTGCAAAACTTTAAAGTGACTCTAGTTAGAAAAACCAATAATGGAGTATATTTAGAGGGAAAAGAGAAAGATATTCGAAAAGCAATTTTTGAACTTGCTACTGTTAATAAAAGTTATACTGAACTTAAAGAAATATTATTCTCGAAATCTAATGAATGCAAAGATACCCCATCAACAAAAATATTTAAGGAGCTATTTAACTATGATTTTGAGAAATTATCTCAAATCACTCTACACACCTTACAAGTAGAAAAAAGTAACCTTAGTGATGAGTATTATATAAACTTCTTAATACATATAGCTATATGTATTAAAAGAATTTCAATTAAAAGATATATTAACTTATCTGAAGGTTTTTTTAGAGAATTATTAGAACATGAATACTTTGAAAAATCAAAAATTTTATGTGCTAACCTAAGTGAAGCTTTTGACGTAGAATTTATTGATGAAGAGGTCTGTTATATCCTTCTTCATATAGAAGGATTACTTAAATCAATAAAGAAAACTACTACTCTTGAACCTCTTAAAAATGAAGAAATTACAGAGTATAATCTATCTGAAGCAATAGCTGTTCATTGGGGAAGTATACTAAATTTAAACTTAAAGGACGATTTAATATTAATAAAGTCTCTTGCTAATCACCTTAAATCAGTTCTACACAGAATAAACTATGGGTTTACTATTACAAATCCCATATTAAATGATATAAAGAGAACATTTCCTTATACTTATAAGGCTGCTAAAGAGTCTAATACTGTTATCAAACAGTTGATGAATTATGAAGTCAATGATGACGAAATAGGATATCTTGCTTTATATTTAATATCAGCAATAGATAGAAGCAAATCTCCCCTAAATACTATTTTAATATGTCACTGTAGTGATGGTGTATCTAATTTATTAGTCCAAAAGTTAAGTTTTGAATTTAATCAGATTAATATAGTTAAATCTATACCTCTATCTTCTATTTCATTTACGAACTTTGATGATGTGGACTTAATACTAACCACTGCTCCTGTAGACTTTGAACATAATGCTGAACTGATAAATATAAATGCTCTTTTAAGTAAGAATGATATTTCTAGACTTAGTACAATTATAAAAAAACTATATTCTGAAAAAAATAAAATATTATCTTATAAATAAACAAAAATAGGCTTGTCTCAACATAGAGATAAACCTATTTTTCATTGTCCAAATGATAAAAATATATTTGATTTCATAGAAAAAGTGCCTCATGAACTAAAAAATTCATTTTGAGACACCTTCATTTTTTATATTTAATCTTTTTATTTAAGCTTTTATATTTTTTAAACTTTTATATTTAAAGTAAATTTTATTATTTTTATTGAGCACAAGCATTATTTATATTATTAATTTCTTCAGTATTCTTACCAAACTTTGTAGTTACAAATCCTATTGTTTTTATTATGAGTAATAAGGATATCAATGAATATATAGATATCATAAAATTCTTACTTATTATTCCAGACGCTACTATTATAAATCCATCTAGCATAAATAATATAACTGGCAACTTCAGAAACTTAATTACCTTATTAATAAGCATTGCAACTAAATCAGTTCCACCAGTACTACAGCCCCTTATTATTGCTATCCCTATAGCAGTTCCTACCAATAACCCACCTATCACTCCTGCTACTAATAGATTGTCAGTTATGTGAGTTTGTGGTATTACTTTTAAGAATAATGGGCCCATAAGAGTTATATATAATGTTTTTATTCCAAAACCTTTCCCTAAAAATAATAATCCCATTACTAAAAGTGGCATAGATATTCCTAATGATATATTCTCAACAGGCATTGATAAGAATGTGCTAAGTACGACTGATAATCCTGTTATACCTCCTGGAGCTAATGTATGTTCTGCAAAGAAAAAATTAACTGCTAATGCCATTAAAAATGCTGATATTGTTATCAGTAAATAATCTTTTATCATTTCTTTTTTCATTTAATAACCTCCTATGATTATATTGTTTCAGTATAAAAAATCAATTAAATTAGTCTAGCTTCCTGTAGTTTTTCATAAAATTAATGCTTCCTTAAAACATTAAGAAAGCATCTCTTTTATCATAGTTTATTATCTTATTCTAAACCAAACTTTGTAGCTGCTTCATCTATAGCTTTTCTACAATTCTTAACACCTGCTGTTATACCATCTTTATCCTTGAATATTGCTGAAGATAATATTACAACGTCTGGGTTACATTCTATTAATGGCTCCATATTGTCTGCTCTTAGTCCACCATCTATTGCTAATTCACACTTAGGATTCTTTTCGTCTATCATTTTTCTAGCTCTTTTTACTAAATCAACAGCACTCTTTCTCCATCCCCAGTTATCTTTTCCATCAGTTTCATCAACACCATGAACGACTATTTGCAATCTATCTATATCATATATAGCTTCATCAACAAAACATAATGGTGTGTAACATCCAATTGTTAATCCTACTTTCATACCAAATTCTCTACAGTAATTTATTATGTATGCAAGAGGAGCACCTAAAAAATGTTCTGCTGGTATTATCAACAAGTTACATCCTGCTGCTGCTATTTTTTCTATAAATAATCTATCACAATCTCTTGTGTATATATGGCATTCTATTGGTTTATCTGTCACTGGTCTTATTGCTTCTATTATTTGATGACCACCCATAAGTTGCATATTTTTTAAGTCATGCATATCTGCTGCATCTGAATGTACGTAATCTACACCTGCATCCATTGCTTCTTTAACTACGGCTGATATATGACCGTAATTTACATGTGCTAATCCTGCTGCTATTTTTATGTGTTTCATATTTGTATACCTCCATATTTTACTTTAATTAGTATTAAATATTAGTTTTTGATATTTTTTTAATATTTTTTAATCCAGTATTACTTTTATTTAGCATTACTTTTATTGCTGTATATATTTCTTTTATGAACTTATTCTGCTTTTGTTAACTGTGAACTTATTTTGCTTTGTAAATTAATATTACACTGATATATTTTTTTTCACAACACTTTGACTACTCCTTAAAAGTACCTTTATATTGTGGTAAATTATAGACATTAATTGTATATAAAAAGTTAGTTTTTTACCACATTCTTATGGCATTTATTGTCTATACTAACTCAATTGATATAGCTAGTTCATTTAATATATAATCAGACTATAAATATAAATTTACTCGATAAAAAGTACCATTCATAACAATATTAATGAAAGGGAGATGTAAAATGAGAAACTGTATTATTGCCCAATCTGGAGGCCCTACAGCTGTTATCAATGCTTCTGCAGTTGGTATTTATGAAAAAAATTTAGAAACTAAATACTTTGATAAAGTATATTTTGGTATCAATGGGATTGAAGGTATATTAAACAAAAATATAATAGATTCAGACTCCTTAAACAAAGATAATGTATTAAATTTAAAGCAAACACCTTCGTCTGGTCTTGGTTCTTGTAGATACAAACTGGCTGATTATAAAATAAATTCTTATGATTATGATAGAGTTATAAATATACTAGATGAATATGAAATAGATACATTATTTTATATAGGCGGAAATGATTCTATGGACACAGTGATGAAATTTTCTCAATACTGCAAAAACACTACTTGTAAAATAAAATTTATAGGTATTCCTAAAACAATAGATAATGATTTATTAGGAACTGACAACTGTCCTGGATTTGGTTCTGCTGCAAAGCTTATTTCTACACTAATAATGGAAACATACTTAGATTTTTCTATATACAAAAATAATGGTATATTTATAGTAGAAACTATGGGTAGAGATACTGGATGGTTAGCAGCTTCTTCTTCACTAGCTAGACTTAATGATACTCCACTTGTTGATTTAATATACCTTCCAGAAATTGATTTCTATGAAGATAAGTTTATAGAAGATGTTAGAAAAATATTTAAAGAAAAAAATAAGGCTTATATAGTTGCATCAGAAGGTATAAGGGATAAATACGGCAACTTTATATGCGAACAAAAAACTTCTGCTCATGATAAATTTGGTCATTCCCAATTAGGTGGAGTAAGCAACTATCTAAAGAATCTTATAGTATCATCATCAATTACAACAAGAGTAAAAACCTTAGAACTTGGTGTAATACAAAGATGTGCTATGCATTTAGCTTCAGATACTGATTTAAAACAAGCAGCTGAAGTTGGTGCATATGGGATAGAACTATCTAAAAAAGGATATACAGGAGTTATGGCTATCATTAATAGAACATGCAATAATCCTTATAAGTATGAAGTTAGTCATACTGATATTTCTAAAATAGCTAACAAGACAAAATATTTTCCTAAAGAGTGGATAAATGAAGAATGTAATTATATAACTGATGAAGCCCTAAATTATCTATATCCACTTATTCAAGGTAAACCAGATATCAAATATAAAAATGGACTACCTTATTTTTCAATTATTTACTAGGAAATTATTATAATTTGATATACACTCAATTCTATCGCTCTTAAATACCTAAGTGGCTGTTAAATAAAATTATAAATTGTTATATGACAGTCACTTAATCGTTTAATTATTTAACTGTTTAGTTTTTTAATTTTTTAATCTTTTTAATACTAATACAATTTGTTGTAATAATATCTCACACCCATTTTCATTTTGGATAGATTATAATTAGTTAGACAATAAATATTTTGTCATGATATTATTATATATAGTGATACAAATAGAAATACTTTTATCATGGCTAGAAAAACAAAGATTACACAAAGGATTTAAAAGTCAAACAACTTCAATTAAAATAAATGGTTAAAATAACTTCTAAATCAACTACATAAACAATAAAAGAACATAAAGTAGTTAAATCTACAATTATAAAATTAGTAAGACTATAATAACTTAAATAAAATTAAAGTTAACAAAGACTATTAAAGTTAGCAAATATTCCTCTACCTAAATAATTGCTTTTTATAAAGAGTTATTTATTTTAATTGAATTTAATTGAAATACGATTTTAACTAGAACAATAGATTAATGTAATATTTAATATAAAATAATTATAATAATTGAAAAGGAAGTAATCTATGATGAAAATAGCAGTCATAACAACCGAATTTTTAAAAGAGTTTGTAGATAATTCTATAAAAAAGTTAAATATTAATGCAGAAATTGAAATATATATCTATAGAGATTTTTCTCATGTTGGAGATTTATATTTGGAAATAGAAGATAGGTTTGATGGATTTGCAGTTAGTGGCCCTATCCCCAAAAAAGCTATTACAAAAAAGGCTGGAACTATAAAAAAACCTCTAGTTGATTTTAGTACTGACTTACAAAGTTACTATGATATGTTTCTAAAGCTTATCTTTAAATATAATACATTAGATTTTTCTAGAGCATACTTTGACTTAACAGACTGGGCAGATAATCCAAAAGATATATCATATTATTTATCAAATGGCACATTTGGAGACTTAATGGATAGTATTGATGAAAATGCATCTAAAATGAGTTTATCTGACATAGCAAAACTTGAAAAAAAGATTGCAAAAAAACATATTAATCTATGGAATGAAGGGAAAATCGATTTTTCTACTACTCGTTTTAGTAGTATTGTTCCTATGTTACAAAATGCAGGAGTAAACTTTCATTTCATATACCCTGATATAGATTTATTAAAAAATACTTTTAATAACTTAATAAAAGATATTCATTTACATAGAATGAAGGGAAATCAACCAAGTGTAATATATATAACAGTTAAAGATACAAATTATGATGACTCTACTCTAGACCAAGTTTATAAAATATTAAATAGTATTAAAAAAGATAAATTAACCGATTTTATAATTGAAAAAAATAGTAATTCTTTTAAAATTTTCACTAAATGTGAAACGATTAAATCATTAACTAAAAATTTTACTGCATGTTATATAAAAGAATCTATTGAAAATAGTACAAATATTAAAGTATGTGTTGGATATGGAATTGGTAATGATATAAAGCAAGCTATGTCTAGTGCCATAAGTGCTAATAAGGAATCTAAAATAAATCATTTAAATTACAGTTTCTTAGTTAACGAAAATTATGAGACAATAGGACCTTTACTGTGTGATAAGTTACTTACTGTTTCAAATAAAGTAACTCCACATATAAATACAATTGCCAAAAGTTCTAAATTGTCTACTCTTACTATTCAAAAGATTATATCTGTTACTGAAATTCTACAAAGAGATGAAGTTACTCCTAAGGAATTATCTTCATGTTTAAATGTAACAGTTAGAACTGCTAATAGATTTCTAAGTAGTCTCTTAAAGTCTGGAAACGCTACTATATTATATGAAAAACAAAACTCAACAAAAGGTAGACCTGAAAGGGTATACAAATTATTTATATCAGAAAATAAATATTAAAATCCAAAATGCATAAAAATATTTTATCATCTAATATTAAGTAAAATTATATATGACTTTCTAAAAGGTATATCTTTGCATCTTTTTAAGATATACCTTTTATGATATTTAATAATATTTAATAATATTTTATGTTATTATCTACTAAAATTATTTTCTAACCATTTTACTGCACAATGAGCAAATAAAGCTGAACCATAAACTAATCCCTCTTCATTAAAAATTGCTTTAGGATTATGCATACCAAAATTATATCCCTGACTAACACTTCCCATTCCAATCCATAAAAATACTCCTGGAACCCTTAGTAAAATCTCTGAAAAATCTTCTGAACCCATTGCAGATGGAAAGTCTATTACATTTTCATTTCCTATAACTTCTTTAACATAAGATACAATCTCATCTCCTACATCCAAATCATTTATAACTGCAGGAGTCCCCATTTTAAATTCCACTTTAGCATTTCCTCCAAATGATTTAGCTATTCCTGTAGATATTTCAATAATTCTATTTTTTAATTTTTCTCTAACAAATTGGTCAAATGTTCTTAAAGTTCCTGACATAGATGCTTTATTTGGTATAGCATTTGGTACGTTTCCTGCATTAAACATACCAATAGTTAAAACTACAGGTTCTTTCTGAGGTTTTTCTCTTGAAAGTATAGTGTTTAATGCTATTTGTATATGCGACATTATGTTTATTGGGTCCACTCCAAATTCAGGGCTTGCTCCATGAGTTGCTTTTCCTTCTACTGTTATTTCAAATATATCCGCAGATGCCATAGCTGGACCACGTGAATAAGCTACTTGACCTGTGTTAAGAAATTTACCCACCATACTGTGAAATGCCATAGCTGCATCAACCTGAGGATTTTCTAATATACCATCATCAATCATTGATTTTGCACCTCTGGTAGTCTCTTCATCTGGTTCAAATACAAACTTTACTCTACCTTTAAGTAAGTGCTTATTATCCATAAGTATTTTAGCTGCTCCTAAGAGCATTGCTGTGTGATTATCGTGTCCACAACTATGAGATGCATCTTTATTCTTACTTTTAAAAGGTAAATCCGTCTCCTCCATAATAGGAAGTGCATCCATATCTGCCCTTAATAATAAGGTCTTTCCACCATTTTTACTGTCTAAAACAGCTACTATTCCATTATTAGACGTCAATTTCGGAGAATATCCCATTTTTTCTAAAGTACTGGTAACAAAGGTTACTGTTTTCGGTAGATTGCAACCAATTTCGGGATTTTCATGTAAATATCTTCTCCATCTAATAATTTCCCCTTCTATTGACTGCGCTTCTTTAAAAAAATTTTTCATATTCCTTCCTCCTAATCAGATAGTCAGCAAAATCTCACTTTCTTTTAGTAATGAAATGATGCTGATATAAAAATTATAATTTTATATATTAAATTTCATGTCTTTTTAAGGAGTTGGAATATCATCTGGAATAGGAGATTTATATGTTTTACCATTCATAGATTTATCAAATTCTTCTTTTGCCTTTTTAGCTATCTCTGGATTATTTAATATTTTAGCTCCAAACATAGCCATAATTTTTGATGCATATATCATACCTTTTTCTCCTATAGAACTTCCTGCACAAGATGTAAACTGCCAGCTATGACCTGGTGCACCTAGATTCGTACACCCTGTAAAAAAGTATGCTGTCGGAACTATATGCATTACATCTCCAATATCAGTAGAGCCATAACTATTAAAGTTTGTAACATTTCCTCCACCATAATATAGATGAGTTCCTTCTGGCAAATTATATTTACTTATCATAGCCTTATATTGTTGTGGGCTTTGTCTATCTAATTCAGCTGCAAAATCCAATTCCTCTCGAGTCCAAGGCTCTTGTTTAATCTCATTCATACATTCTGATACAAGATTTGCTAAAACATGATTGTTTAAAGTATTATAACATCCTCCTAAAAACTCTACTTCAACTTCAGTTTCAGTCATCATTGCAGCTCCTTTTGCTACCTTTACAAGTCTTTCATATGTACTTTCTACAGCTTCTCTACTTAAAGCTCTTGTATAATACCATACTGATGCTTTATCAGGAACTATGTTGGGTGCTACTCCTCCATCTGTAATTGTATAATGAATCCTTACATCAGAAGTAACATGTTCTCTCAAATAATTAGCTCCCACATTAGTAAGTTCCACAGCATCTAGTGCACTTCTTCCATTTTGAGGGTCTGACCCTGCATGTGCAGTCTTTCCCTTAAAATGAAACTTTACAGAATTAACAGCTGTTGAAGTACCAATTGTAGCTTCACTAATTTTATTTGGATGAAAATTTATAGCTAAGTCTAACCCTTCAAACGCTCCACCTCTAGCCATAAATCCTTTACCTGTTAATTGTTCTTCTCCTGGACATGCATAAAATACTATAGTCCCACTTAAGTTATTTTCTATCATCTCTCTTTTAAGCCCTACTACTGCCCCTACATGTGCTGTACATAATAAATTATGCCCACATCCATGACCATATGCACCCAATTCAAATGCTTCTTGCTTTGTTGAAACTTTTTGATTTAAACCAGGTAATGCATCAAACTCTCCCATAAAACCTATAACTGGTTTACCTGAACCAAAACTAGCTCTAATAGCCGTGGCTAAACCTCCTACACCTACTTCCACATCAAATCCTTCACTTCTTAGAAAGTTTGCTGTATTTTCACATGCTTTAAATTCTTTAAATGCTTTTTCTGGATTTTCCCATATTTTCTTACTTAAATCATCAAGTTTGAATCTTTTTTTATCTATCTCATTTATAGATATACTTCCTATCATTTCCTATTCCTCCTATAAGTATATTTACTATCAACCAAATATAATTGGACCTATTATACTAGCAAATGCCACTGATGCAATGGTTACAGTAACAAATCCTCCTATAATCATCTTTGGTAATAAATAATCTGTTGCCCTTTGTTTTTCTTCTTCAGTTCCTTCCATAGCATCAATACCTTCGTTGGAAATTATCTGTGTTGCAGGATAAGCTAGCATACAAGTTACACCAATTGCAGCTGACATTCTTGGAGAATATCCCAATAGTTTTCCTACAATTGCAGTAAATAATATTATAAATACAGAACCTACAACAAGTATTCCTATAGTTGGAACAATCATCCCAAACAATGCTGTTGGAGTTACCTTAGCAAGTCCTCCAGGTAACATCAACATACAACCAAACATTATAATTCCATTAGATTGAGATTTATCTAAAATTCCTTTTTCTAAAAAACCTATTCGTGTAAAAATCAACCCTACTAACAAACATGCTATATTAGGATTTAAATAATAGTTTGCAGGGGTAAATCCTGGTATTAAAGTAGCCAATCCTACAAAATTACCAATCATAGCAACAAATGAAAGCTTTGCAAGATACACTAGAGTAGATGATTTTTTACCTAAATCTTCTTTAAAAATTCTCATACTTGGAAGTTTAAAATTACTTTTTGACTCATCTTTCAAAAAATCCCCGTTATCTCTTTTAAATTTTAATTCTTTATTTATACAATATGTAGTTATCGGAATGCCAAAGAACTTTTGAAATGATAATACTAGAATTACAAATGCAGCAAGTTCAGGTCTATTTGCAGCTTCTGCAACAGTTGTTACGATAATACCAGCAACAGTAGAACCCGCTATTGGAGGTGCTGCTATTAAAGCATACTCTCTGCCAAATAACATACTACCCACTGTTAAACAGCCAACACCTATTCCTACAATACCTACTAATGCAATTACAACCGTTTTCCATTCATGACATAAGTCTTCAAGATTTATAAGTGTTCCTAAGTTAGTTATTAATAAAGCTATACCAAAGTTGCTCATTGCAGCTAATATCCCTGATGCTCCTGTAATGTCTTTTGGTAAAATATTTGTCCAAAATCCTAGTAAAAATATAATACATACAAATAACAATGTTGAAATTGCACCTTTTGTTTTCTTAGATAAAAACTCACTAAAAGCATAAATCATTACACATACAGTAAAGCAAGTAAGTGGATTCCAAAAATTTTCCATTGTTGTTTCCTCCTAAATATAATAATTTTTTATCAATAAAACAATAATTATAAAATGTATATTATGCAGTTATTCTTAACTACATATGGTATAGCTTGATATTTTTTGATGATATTATATACGTCCTAAATTATTCCTAAAATATCTAAATAAATATAACTAGAGTTAACTCTCTAAATATTAACTATAGTTATCAACTTACTAGATTTCTTTTTGATTTTTACTTTCTACATAATTTTACGAGTTAGAATTGTACTTCAACTATTCTCTATATTAGTATACATGTTGGAAGACTTATATTTATTTAAATATTAGATATAGAATATATTTTTATAAACGTCTTAAATTATTCTTAAAATATCTAAAACGAAATAATAATATACCCATTAAACCAATATTATCAGAATATACTTCACTTTAAGTCTTCTTTATATAGAAATTTTATCTATTAGTGCATCCCCTCCTTTGTAAATTAGACTATTTCTAAACGAATTTAGATATCTTATTCCTAGGAACTATTACTAGAAACAAAAATTATTTATTATATTAAATCAATGATAAGCCATACTTTAAAATTCTTTCTATACAAGTATGATTTATCATATAATGACATCTATACCTTTATCTTTATAGTAGTCCTAAATTATTCTTAAATTTACAATAAAAATAATTTCACTATTTATAAAAATACTTGTTTTTATATTGTCAAACTATTCTTAATATAGATTATAATTTTAAATCTTTTCTTTGTCAATATATTCTGACATTTTTCTAGAAAATTTATAAAGTTATATAGTAAGTAAATCATACTATTTTTATATAATGAGTAAATTATACTATGAATATGTCTAAATATTGACTTAAGTATAAACATAAAAAATGTGTATTCTCCTTTTTATAGTAATTTTAGTTGCCATTACTTTTAAGAAGAATACACACTTTACTTTAAAGACCCTATACTCTATTTTAAATGCTTTACTAGACACTAATTAACATTAGTTCCTAACTTCTATTTATCTTATTCTTACCCTACTACTATATCCGTAGAAAAATCTAAAACTTCTCCATTAGATTTTATTACTTCTTTGTACCAATCAAATGATTTTTTCTTATATCTCTTAAAACTTCCTTTGCCTTCATCATCTAAGTCAACATAGATAAATCCATATCTCTTACTCATCTGACCTGTAGTTGCACTGACTAAATCAATTGGTCCCCACATCAAATATCCAAAACATTCAACATTATCTTCTTCAATTGCAGACTTCATTTGAGATAGATGCTTACTTAAATATTCAATTCTATAATCATCATTTATAGTTCCATCTTCTTCGATTTTATCATATGCCCCTAAACCATTTTCTGTAATTAAGATAGGTAATTGATACTTTCTGTAAATATAGTTCAAGGTAAATCTTAAACCTATAGGGTCTATTGCCCACCCCCACTTACTTTGTTCCAAATATGGATTTTGAATCCCACCAAATAAAGATTTATCACCTGATAAATTTTCTTTTGGAGTAGATACACTTGAAAAATAATAATTAAGTCCTATAAAATCTAACTTACCTTCTTTAAATGCTTTTTTGTCTTCATCAGTCACTTCAATAGTTATATTATTTTTTTCATATTCTTTTAATTTATATTGTGGAAACTTCCCATTGCACATTGCATCAATTTGATAATAATCACGGTCATTATCTAAAAATGCATTTAACACATTACTAGGATTACAATTGTATGGATAAATTGGATTTAGTCCAAATACACATCCAACTTTATTGTTGGGATTGATTTCTCTAGCCAACTTTGCAACCTTTACACCCGCCAAAGTCATATTATACCCTACATTTGCCAATGTTTGAACCTTATTTTCTATTTCACTATACTTAATACCTGCTATCATATAAGTAAAAATATCCGAGTGCTCTGTTTGAGGGTCAATATGGTTCATCTCATTAAATGTAACCCAGTACTTTACCTTATCATCAAATCTTCTTATTACAGTCTCACTGTACTTTAAATACAAATCTATAAGTTTTCTGTTATTCCATGAACCATATTTATGTACTAAATTCATAGGTAATTCAAAATGATATAGTGTTACAATAGGTTCTATATTATTTTCTATTAATGTATCTATCAGACCTTCATAGTATTTAATCCCTAATTCATTAGGATTTTCATCATCTCCATTTGGAAAAATTCTTGACCAATCTATAGATATTCTTAATGCACTAAATCCCATTTCTTTAAATAAAGCTATATCTTCTTTATATCTATTATAAAAATCTATTCCATTATGAGATGGATAATCCAATTTTTCTTCTATTTTATCAGTAATTACTCTTGGCGTTTCATAAGAGCCCTTAGTTACAAAATCCATAATTGCAGGTCCTTTGTTATCACTATCCCATGAACCTTCACATTGATGGGCTGCAATACTTCCTCCCCAGAAAAATGTATCTTTAATATTCATGAATTTTCCCTCCTAAAATTTATACTATTACAGTTAATAATTCTTCTGATTCATCATTTGATGAGATTACATCTAAATAATCGCTAGTATTTGTAACTACAGTTATTATAGTAGAATCAAAGCCTTCCTCTATAATTTTATCAGATTCAAATACTGCTAAAGCATCTCCTTTTTTAACCCTTTGATTTTGTGTTACAAGACTTTCAAAGAATTTTCCATCTAAGTTTACAGTATCTATCCCAATATGAATTAATATTTCTAATCCTTCATCAGTCACTATACCATATGCATGTTTAGTTGGAAATACTATAGTTATAGTTCCATCTACAGGAGATATAACAGTTGATTTTGATTCACTAGGTATAACTCCAACCCCTTTACCTAATGCTCCAGAGGAAAATGCTTTGTCATTAACTTCCCCAAGTGCAATTACCTGACCTTTTGCAACATTTCCAATACTAATAGTTCTTGAATTGTTCTCGTTGATTATTAGTTCTAATTCTTTTTCATTATCACCCTTAACTTCTTCTTTTTCATCTGAAGGTATTCCTAGTAAATAGGAAGCTGCTGTTGCTGCTACAAATGATACTACTACACTTATTATCATAAATGTAAAGTTAGATACCTCTCCTCCAACAAGATATGTTGGTAATGCAGCTAATCCCCAAACCATTCCATATGTTTTAACTTGAGCTAAACCTGCTATTAAACCACCTATACCTCCACCTATCATTACTGCTACAAATGGTCTTCTATATTTCATAAACACACCAAACACTGAAGGTTCTGTAACTCCCATAAGTGCACTAAAACTTACTGTACCAAATAATTGTTTTTGTTCTTTATTCCTAGTTTTTAAGAAATATCCAAACATTGCACCACAAACTGCAATATCAGATATTGTTGCAGCACCCATAAAAATTGGGTCATACCCCAATGTTGTCACAGAATTTAAAGATATAGGCATAGTAAAGTTTGCTGCACCAAAGACTATTAAGAGTGGTTGTAAAGCTGCATACAGTGCAACAACACTCCAATTACCCAATGTATCAATTAAAAACATACATGCATAGTTTAATCCATCACCAATCCACATACCAATAGGTCCAAATATAGTTAATGTAACTGATAGAGTTATTATTAAAGATAATACTGGAACTAAAAAATAGTGTAGTGCTTTAGGTAATATTTTTTTCAAACCTTCAATTATAATTCCCATTGCCCATACTCCTAAAAGTATTGGAATAAAACTGTTTGCATAAGTTGTAGCCTGTAAATTTATACCAAATAAACTTAATCCTTCTACACCATCTATTGATGAAGATAATAACGTAACTGCTAACACTACTGCTATATAGGGATTTACATTAAGTCTTTTTGCTGATGCTATTGCAATTAATACTGGTAAGAAGTGAAATGTAGCACTTCTTAATGTATCTAATATTTGATATGTAGGACTGTCACTCTGAAGTATGCCAGACATATTTAAAAGTGCTAATATACTTGCAAGTATACCAGCTGCAAGTAGTACTTCAATTACTGAAGTCATAGTCTCTGAGACTACCACAAAGATGGAATTAAATATACCTTTGATACCTCTAATTCCCTTTTTTCTTTCACTTTTTATACTCGATTCACTTGAACTTAAACCTATCATAGACATAAACTCGTTATATACATCTACAACATGAGTACCTATTATAATTTGATAAGCAACATCATTAGAAACTACATCAATTACTCCTTTTAATTTTTTAATTTCTTCTGTTTGAGCGATACTCCTATCATTTAAAGTAAATCTTAAACGAGTAACACAATGCGCTACCGACTTTATATTTTCTTTTCCCCCTATAAGTTTTATTATATTTTCATTTAAATCTTTATATTTCATCTGATTTTGCCTCCAGTCTTTGAGTCACCCTATTTATATGCAACATTAAATAAGTTTCTTCACTTATAGATATATCGACATTAAATTGTGATTTTATATATTTTCTTATCTTTTGAACACTTCCAAATGACTTTGGATAAAGTTGACTTACTTGTTTATATAAATCTATAGAATTATCTTCATCTATTGAAGCTTCATCCGACATAATTCTTTGGATAAAGTACTGTAGATGAGTAGTAAATCTCATATAATTTGTTGAAGTTTCATCTAGCTCTACATTAAAATGATATTTTATTATAGAAACTATATCTGCTAAAGTTCTCAACTCTACAATTGTACTATCATGAGACTCTTTATTTACCTCCATATTTACAAAATGAAGTGCTATTGATACTGCCTCATCATCAGGAAGATTAATTCCCTTACTATCACCAATTAATTTTAGTGCATGCATTCCAATTTCAAAATGCTTTGGATAAAATCTTTTAACATTCCATACCAAAGGACTTTTTATAAATTGATTCTTTTCACATCTTTTAAGTAAAAACTCTAGATGGTCTAGTAAGGTTAAGCTTAGATAATCACTTGACTTTATATTTAAAGCTTTCTCACCATATTCAATTATTTCATTAATAAGAACTATATTATTGGAGTCTGAGTTTTGTAGTAGATAACTAAAATGTTCTAGCATATCATATGAATCTAGTATATATGTTCTCTCTATTTCATTTTCATTTATTACTTGTCCCACTCTTTTTTTAAAGCCAATTCCTTTAACAAATACAATAATTTCATTTTTACCTCTTTTTACTAAGGCTACATTATTATTTAAAATCTGAATTATTTTCATATATTCCTCCCTTCAATAAAAAGAACTCAAGCATATATGTATAGAGTATCCCTCTATTTTTCACATATATACTTGAGTTCTGCCTGCTAATCAGTAACATACTCAAAATTATGACTACGTCGCCATAATTAAAATTCTTTTTTGTTTAATTTCATATTCTATATGTTATACTATCCATATAAATCTGTCAACGGTTTCCTAGATATTTTTTTATTCTATAACTACAAGCTCTGTTATGCGATTATCTGACAAGGTTTATATACTAAATTGATACTATTTTACCGTCACTAATATTTATAATATTGTCTGAACCATTATCTATTTTACTATTATGAATTATCATAGTAATGCTTTTAAATATAATGAACTGTATGTTAACAAATAAATTCTTAAGATATATTAACATATAAAGTCTTAAGTTTAGTTTTATTTAATCACTATTAAGATATATTAATAGGTAAAGCTTCAAATTTAGTTTCATTTAAATGCTAGTAAGATATACTAATATATAAATACTTAAATTTAGTTTTATTTAAACACTAGTAAGATATACTAATATATAAATACTTAAATTTAATTTTGTTTAAACACTAGTAAGATATACTAATATATAAATACTTAAATTTAGTTTTATTTAAACGCTCTAGTGATATTTTTAAATAAATTTTAATAAAAATCATTCTATTTTGTCATAAATCATTTATCTGGCTTATATTTAAGATATATTGGTGGATACTTTACACTTTTTAATTCCTCATTACTTCTTAAAAGTTTATTATTATTTTCCATATCATAAATTTGTAACATTACTTTATTTACATATAGAGCATAATAATTATCACTATAAAAATATTGATACTCATATCGAGGGTCATCTTTGTAATACACTTTGTATAGTATTCCTTCGTAACTTGCCTTCTTGGCTTTTTCTTTTGTAATACTTTTTATATTATCTTTTGAAATATCTTGTTTTACCATATACTTATCAATATATGTTTCAGCATCTTTCCATGGTTTAATGCAGTTTTTATATACAACAAACCCTGTTACACTTATAATACCTATAATTAATACTATAAAAATAACTTTATATTTTTTCATATTGATCCTCCTTCATTTATTATTTAAAACTCGATATAATGCACTAAAAAAAGGATGTTATCTTTTTTATTAAAATATAACATCCCTCATATTTAGCATCAATATATATGCCCCAACTGGTAGGTTAAAAGACCCCACTGTCAGTACTTTGATTAAATTACATGTATGTATATATATTTTTAACAAATCTATTATATGTCAACTTGTCTACTATTACATATAATCTGTAATATTACATCTGCTGCTTTTTTTGAGCCTCCTGCATTATAAAAGCTTTTTGATAGTTTAGTTGCATTTTCTTTATATTCATTGTCATTTATAACTTGAAATACTGCTTTTTTAATACTTTCTGACTTATCCTCTTTTAACATAATTCCTGCTCCCAAATGAACAACTCTCTTAGCTACCATTCTCTGCTCCGAATGTTGAGGAAATAATACCATAGGTACTCCATAATATAAACTTTCATTAACACTATTCATCCCAGAATGAGTAACAAACACATCAGTTTTTTGAAGTATAGCAATCTGTTCAACACTATTTTTGACCTCAAAATTATTTGGTATATTTCCTAAACTTTTAATATCAGTACTTCTACCAACAGACATAATCACATCAACATCAGAATCTTTAAATGCACTTATACAGTTTTTATAAAAGCTAACATTTTTATTATTAATTGTACCAAGCGAAATATATATTAGCTTTCTTTTTCTCTCTTTAGGTTCAATAATCAACTTTGATACTGATGGACCTACAAATGAATACTTACTAGAGAAGGTTTCTACCATTGGTTGAAATTCTTTTGATGTATATACAATGGTATCCGTATCATTATCATTAGAAACTATAGAAATAAAATTTTTTACTTCATACCCTTTTCTTTGTAAAAGCTTTATTTTTTTATTAATGCGTCTTACACCAAAAATCATACGTATAATTTCTATAAAGTTTTGTTTCATCAACTTTGCTGTATGTTTATTAAATGCAAAAGTTGTTGTAGAGCATACATATGGAATATTAAGTTTTTGTGCAAATAACTTTCCCCAAAAACTTAATGAATCTGATACAATGCAATCTGGATTAAAATCTTTAAGTTCTCTACAAACTTTTTCATCTAAAGAAATAGTAGTATCTACTATCATCTCAATTAATCCAGGAAAATCCTTACCAATTTTTTTCTCATCTCCAGGGAGTAATTCTGGAAGGTATTTATCACAACAAATAAATTTTGCTCCAGCACCTTCAATTTTATCTTTAAATTCATTAAAAGAATAATACAATACCTCATTTCCTCTATCCACTAATTCACGAACTACTTCAATAGTAGGATTAGTATGACCATATGCAGGAATGCTAAAAAATACTATTTTACTCATATTTCATACCTCCTTTTATAATTTTTTTAAATCATTCTTCTTTACGTACTACTCCCACATGACCTATAAAATTTATCAAATCACGTTGATGAACAATTCCTAATCCTCTTTCCTCATCTCCAAGTACCAATAATTTATCTCCTGCATTTATATTAAATACTTCTCTTGCTTCTTTTGGAATGACAATCTGACCACGTTCACCAACTACAACTGCTCCAAAGAAAAACTTTCCTTTAGGAGGTACTATAATACCTGTTTTTTCTTCTGAATGATTAACTAAGTCATCTAGTTTGACATTGTACAATTTTGCAAGTTTAATGCAACTACATATATCAGGAATAGATTCTCCACTTTCCCATTTTGCTATTGATTGTCTAGAAACATTAAGTTTTTCAGCTAATTCTTCTTGTGTATACTGGTTGATTTTTCTTAGACTTTTTAAATTCTCATTAATCATATTTTTCATACCTCCTATGTTTATAATATTGGATTTATTATTTAAATTCTATCAACTAATCTTAACATTCATATATATATTTATATACTTTTATTATATAAATTTATTATTCAGGTAACATATTTCCTTAAGTTATCGTAAACAAAAAAACAAGCACAAATCTACTAACTGTTGTTAAAGTATTTAAGTTAAGGTCATTTACATTATCAAATATTTCTACACCTTTAAAATAACCTTTATATTTATAATCTTTCATAAGCAAATTATTATCCCTTCTCATATACAAGTCCAGTTGATGTCTTGTTGCTAAATTTAATGGTAATCAAATTCTTTACCAATAAGTATAAAAATTACTAATGTGTTATAATTTTCTTAACTACTAAATTTTACATACATTTGAATAGAATATATCAATAAATTACTATAATAAATAAAAAATAGTTAGGGAGATATTATTATGATTTTATATTTTAGCGGAACTGGTAATAGCCGATATGTGGCTCGTAAAATTGCACAAGAATTAAATGATGAACTGATATCACTAAATCAACTTATAAAAGATGAAAAAACAGATGAATTAATATCAGCAGATAAACCATTCATATTTGTATGTCCTACTTATGCATGGAGATTGCCAATAGTAGTTACGGATTTTATAAAAGAAACAAAATTTCTAGGAAGCAACAGAGTTTACTTTGTAATGACTTGTGGTGGAGATACAGCAAAATCCATAAACTATATTCAAAAACTATGTAAATACAAGGAATGGCAATTAAAAGGTATGGCAGAAATTAAAATGCCAGAGAATTATATAGCTTTATTTTCTACAACAGACAAAGAAACATCAAAACAAATGATTAAAGAGGCAGATAAACAAATATATAGGATTATTTCTGATATACGCAATGAAAATGAATTTGAAACTATTACTCCTAGTGGCTTAGGAGGTACAATTAAAAGTGGTATAATAAATACAGTTTTTTATAAGACAATTATTAGTGCCAAAGGATTTCATTATACTGATAAATGCATTGGCTGTGGAAAATGTGTAGAGCTATGTCCTTTAAATAATATTAATTTAAAAAACAAAAAACCAGTTTGGAAAAATAACTGTACTCATTGTATGGCATGTATTTGTGGTTGCCCCACTGAAGCTATTGAGTATAAAAATAAAACTCAAAACAGAGAAAGATACTATTTAGAATAATATATTCTTAATATTTAAACCATTATAAAATGAACTATACCCATTGTTTTATACAGTTTTACATATTTTAACCGTCTCCTAAAATGGGTATAGTTCAAAAGATAGTGTCTCAAAGTGAATTTTTTAGTTCCTAAATCAATCTTTTTGTATTAAATCAAGTATAATTTAATCACCTTTTCTTATATCATTTTCACTAATATGTTGTATTCCAACAAATATAAGATTTATTAGCTCTGTTAGTGACTTCCATTGTGATTTTTTTGAATCAAGATAATAATAATTTTTCGTTCCTTCTCTACGCAAATTAACAATCTCTGCTTCTTTTAATATCTTAAGATGATGAGATACAGCAGGACGAGAAAGATGTGTTTTTTTTGTGATTTCTCCCACTCGTATACCATTAAAATCACTCTCTAAAAGAGCAATTAAAATCAATTGTCTAGTCTCATCACCCATAGCAGAGATAGCTTTGCGACATTCTTTAAATTTAGACGTTATTTCTTGCATTCTTTGTTGACATTCTTTTTCCATAAAATCCACCCTCTCTTATAAGTATCTAACAGTTGCTACTTCTTTCTGTGCAGTACGTCTATATTTAACATCTGGGTATCCAATTACTAATGTTGTAAGAACATGATTACTACGTTTTAGACCTAAAAGCTTTTTTAATTTTGGCGAATTATTTGCTACATCTGAAAAATATCCACTAAATAAAACACCTAGACCATAAGACTCTGCCATTAATGCCATATTTGATGCTGCAAGTGAACCACTAATCTTATCTTTTGTAATTATCATTATTGCAATAGGAGCATGCTTAAAGAAAAAGTTATCGTCAATCTCAACTTCTTTTGAATATTTAATAGCTATATTTGCAATAGGTTTTATTTTTCTAAAAAATTTCACTGCTTCGTTTTCATAAATTGACTTTTTATTGTCTAAAACAATATATGATACATCTTGTGAATTTTTAGCACTAGGGGTATACCTACCTGCCTCAATAATTTGCTTTATAATTTCTGAAGAAACTTCTTTATCTTTAAATTTACGTATACTTCTTCTAGATTTAATTGCCATTAGTAATTCATCTGAATCTAGCTTTGGCTTATTTGTAAGTTCTATAGGAGGTTCATCAAATCCTGTCAAGGTAATAGCTTTTGTGGGACATATTGCTGCACAATGTCCACACATTAGACAATCTTGTTTTTTAATTACTGACTTTTTATTTTCTATAATTATATTGTTTACTGGACAATCATTTTTACAAAGCCCACATCCAATGCAAAGTTCTTTGTCAACTTCTATTATATGTTGGTATTTCATATTCATTCATCTACCTTTCGTTTATTAGTTTAAACTATTATAACACGTAGACATTTTTTATATTCATTGGTAAAGAATTTGATTACCATTAAATTTTTAATTTCTCTATTAAATAAATTTTTCATAGAATTTTAAAATATCATAGTTTATACATAATAAAAAAGACAAGCTTAAAACCTAAGCTTGCCTTTTTCATCTTTTATTACAAAGTAAATTGCACTTACTTCCCATACTTCTTAACAATTTTATTTTCTAAAATTTTATTTGTGAATCATACTATTGCATCAATACAATGTAAAATAATTCTATATTGATTTTCTATAGTTAAAAAAGTTAAAAATTATACTTATTATTAATTTTTATACTCTTCTTATTTAATACAAAGTTCTTATTTAACATAGATTTCTTGTCTAATATAAATCTTCACCATTTGAAGCAATTACTTTCTTATACCATTCAAAACTTTTCTTTTTCATTCTTCTTAGACTTCCATTACCACTATTGTCTCTATCTACATATATAAATCCATAACGCTTTTCCATTTCACCTGTACCAGCACTTACTAAATCAATAGGTGCCCATGTAGTATAACCTAATAAATCGACCCCATCTATAGAAACTGCATCATGCATAGCTTTTATATGTTCTCTTAGATAATCAATTCTGTAATCATCTTCTACATAACCATTTTCATCAGCTATATCTTTAGCACCTAATCCATTTTCTACAATAAATAGTGGCTTTTCATATCTATCATATACATGATTTAGTGTAATTCTCAAACCTAATGGGTCAATTGGCCATCCCCATTGACTGTATGAAAGATATGGATTTTTAGCAGATGTAAATATGTTTCCTTCAGCCATATCATCTGCATTTTCATCGGTTCTAACACAACGGCTATTGTAATATGAAAATGAAATAAAATCTACTGTATATTTATTCAATAATTCAATATCACCAGGTTCCATTTCTGGTGTAATACCTTTTTGCTCCATATACTTTAACGCATAGTTAGGATATTTACCTTTAGATTGTACATCCACAAAGAAGTAATTTTCTCTATCTAACTTTGTAGCTTCCCATACATCATTAGGATTACAACTATAAGGATATACACTTCCAGCTGCAAACATACATCCAATTAAGTTATTTGAATCAACTTCATGTGCTATTTTAGTTGCAATTGCACTAGCTACAAGCTCATGATGGGCAGCTTGATATTTTATCTTTTCAACATCTTCACCTTCTTCAAAGCAAATACCAGCACCCATAAATGGAGCATGTAAAATCATATTTATTTCATTGAAAGTTAGCCAGTACTTCACTAATCCTTTATATCTTCTAAAGATAACATTGCATAATTTCTCATAGAAACCTATCATTTTTCGATTACGCCATGCACCATACTTTTTAACTAAATGCATTGGACAATCAAAGTGTGTAATAGTGACTAAAGGCTCTATTTTATATTTTTTACACTCCTTAAATATATTTTCATAAAATTGAAGTCCCTTTTCATTTGGTGTTTCTTCATCACCTTTTGGAAATATTCGACTCCATGCAATGCTCATTCTATATACTTTAAATCCCATTTCAGCAAATAACTTTATATCTTCTTTATAATTATGATACATATCAATACCAGTTTTAGCTGGATAATAATGCTCATCATCAAAATCAAACATTTTTAGTTTCCCTGTAATAACTGCTGTTCTATCTTTTCCTGTTGGACATACATCTACATTTGCCAATCCTCTTTCGTCTTCATTGTATCCACCTTCACATTGATTGGCCGCAGTAGCTCCTCCCCATAAAAAATCATTCTTAAAACTCATAGTCAAAGCCTCCTAAAATTATAACCAAAGCACTAGATTATGCTAATACCTCAATCTTTACTAAAATAAGACTGTAATTAGATTGTCTTCTAATTCAATATTTTTACTTTCTGTTTCTACTACATCTAAAAATTGTGATGAATTTGTAATAACAATTGGAGTTACAGTACTATACCCCAACTCTTTTATTGCATCAACATCAAAGTTTAATATAGTTTGACCTTTTGTAATTCTATCACCTTGTTTTATACATGCCTCAAAACCTCTTCCCTCTAATTGAATAGTATTTAATCCAATATGAATAAGCACTTCAACACCTGTATCAGAAAGAATCCCTATAGCATGTAGACTAGGAAATAAGGTTGTAACTACCCCATCTACTGGAGCAACTACTTTTCCATCACTAGGTATTATTGCCACCCCTTGACCTAGTACACCAGATGCAAATGCTGCATCCTCTATATCACTTAATTTTAATACTTCACCTTTTATAGGACTTGTTACTATTTCTCTTTCTAATTTAGTAGACTTGACTTCTTTTATTTCTTCTTTACCCTTATTTCTTACTTTTTTAGACTCTTCTACTTTCTCATCTTTATATAAAATCATAGTTAATACAAAAGCTACGACCATTGATATAACTATACCAGAAAGAGCTACTATTAAGTTACCCATTCCCCCATCTGGTTCAATCATTGCTGGAAGTTCAAATATTCCCATTCCTCCAGTTATAAATTTTCTAAGATTAAAGAATCCATAGAAAGCGCCTCCAATACCACTAGCAATACAACTTATTATAAATGGTTTCTTTAAAGGCAATAATATTCCATAAATTGCTGGCTCTGTAACTCCAAATATACCAGATATAAAGTTTGGTATTGCCATCTCTTTTAGTTTTTTATCTTTAGTCTTGAAAAATATTGCCAACACAACTGCCGAACTTGCAAATGTACAGGCAAAGAATGGCATCATAACATTATCATATCCTAAAGTCATAACATTGTTTATATATACAGGAATAAATCCCCAGTGCATACCAAAAATAACAAGAATTTGCCAAGTAAACCCTACTATAGCACCTGCCAATAGTGGACTAAAATCTCTTATTGAAATTACAATTTGTGAAATAAGTGTAGAACCAAATGTTGCTATAGGACCTATGACTATAAGTGCAACAGGCACTGTTATTAATAATGTAAGCATTGGCACAAAGAAAAACTTAACTAAATCTGGAACACACTTATTAAATAATTTTTCACACCTAGAAGCAAAATACACTATAAATATAATTGGTACGACTGTTCCAGTATAATCAATTGATACAATTGGTAGTCCAAAGAAATCAATATATACTGGTGATGCAAACATTGTTCCTTTAAATAAAGTGTACATCACATCTGCTCCTGCTGATATACTGCTACCTTGTATAGCAGGATAACATACTGCAGCTCCTAGTGCTAATCCCAACATTGGTTTTAATCCAAACTTCTTAGCTGAAGTATATCCTAAGAACAAAGGAAGGAATGTAAATAATGCATCTCCTGCTGCATTTATTACCATATAACCACCAGATACATCACTATATAATCCCATTGCTACAAATAATGCATTGAATCCTTTCAACATACCACAAGCTGCCATTATTCCTAACACTGGCTGAAAAATTCCTGATATTATATCTATACCTTTATCTAGTATATTACCTGATTTTTTAGTTTCTGAACTTGTACTTGAATCATCTAAACCAATTATTTCAACTACATCTTTATAGACAGCTTCAACATGATTTCCTATAACTACTTGATATTGTCCTCCACTTTTCATTACAGTAACAATACCTTCCATGTTTTTTAATACATTGTCATTTGCTATACTTTCATCTTTTAAAGTAAAACGTAATCTTGTAATACAGTGTACTAACCCACTAATATTTTCTTTTCCACCAACATTGTTTACTATCTCTTGTGCTAATTGTTTGTATTTTCCCATTTTTCTCCTCCATATTTCGTTTAAATTAATTTTTTGAAATTTGAAGGTTTGGCCAACTCAATGTTACCATCCAACCATAGGTATAATTTTGTTAGTATCACTCCTTTCAATCATTCTTAATATACTACTGAAAAATTATTTCACTTACATATTTGAGTCTTTAACTACTTTAGCTAAATGTATTGTTAAATATATAAGCTCATCATCTGTTAATATGTAGTTATATTGTTTTTTAATGAAATTTTTAATTTTAACTACACATTCAAACTCTTTATTATATTTAGATTTAATAATGCTTAGTAATTCTTTGTCTGTCTCACCTTCATGTGCACTATCTAAAAGCAATCTTTGCGCAAAAAACTTTAAATGCATTATAAATCTATAATAAAACACTGATTCTTCATGAAATTCTATCCTAAAATGATACCTAACTATGCTAAGTACTTCTTGTATTAACTTCGTAATATCAGATGCCAAAGTATGACCTTCACTTAACTGAGCATTCACTATATGAAAGGCTATAAATCCAGCCTCATCTTCTGGTAATTTTATACCTGTTTTGTTTTCAATAATATCTAGTGCTTTCATTCCAATTTCAAACTCTTCTTTATAAAATCTTTTAATTTCCCAAAGGATTGCATTTTTTACATTTATTCCTTCTTTCATCCTTTGAATTGCAGAATATGTATGGTCACTTAAGGATATGTAAATACTTTCATTTAGCTTCTTGTTTAACTTTATTTGTGCGTATTCTATAATTTCACTTGATAATTTCATGTGTTCTATAGGAATATTATTGAGTAATTCTTGTAGTTTGTTTGATATTTCTTTATTTGATATTCTAAATACTTTATTTACTTTAGTTTTATCTATTAGATTGCCTTTTGATTTTTGATAACCAATTCCTTTACCCATAACGATAACTTCTTCATCATTATCATCTAATGTGATTACAACATTATTGTTTAATATCTTATTAATTATCATGATTATCCTCCTTTTAAGCATAAAAAAAGCTTATCCATAATAATGGGCATACTCCTTCCTAGGATACTGCTATTATTAATGAATAAGCTTAGCTTGTACTTAAACAATTACTACCTAATTCCAATTAATATGATAAAACATCAGACATATTTTGTCAACTTTTTATTTCCATATACTTCATCAATCTTTTGTGTTGCTTTTTGTCAGTTCTAATAATTATTCTTATTAATATTAACTTATTTCTTTGCATCAATATAAATACAAAACAAGTTATAGTCAATAATAATAAAAATTCTATTAATGTAAATAGTTAATATTATACTTCCTCTACTACATTATCTATACCTTCCTTAACATTTTTTTCAACTCCAAAAACATATGTCATAATAAATGGAGCAACCAATGCTATAAATATAACTATAAGTCCATTTACTATATTCGAAATCCCCTTTTCCCCTGATAATCCAAGTACTGCCATTATACTATTTTGTGGAACATATAAAGTCACATGAGTAATTCCTGCAAATAACCCTGCGATTCCTGCTCCTATAGATGCTAACATAGCAGGTTTTTTAAGTTTCAATGTAACTCCATAAAGAGCTGGTTCAGTTATACCCATGATAGCTGATATCCATGCAGCTGATGCTAACTGTTTCATCTTACTATCTTTGCTTCTTAATGCTACAGCTAATGTCGCGCCACCTTGCGCTAAATTAGCACAAACTTGAGATATTAATATTAGCGATTCTTGTCCTGTAGTTGCAAATGCTGATATGAATATAGGAGTCAATGCATGATGCATCCCTGTCATAACGATAAATGGCATTGCAGCTGCTAATAAACAAACCATTATAAATCCTAACCTTCCTTGTAGTAAATTTATTATACTAGCTAATCCCTCTCCTAAGAAATTTCCTATTGGTCCAATTACTATTAATGCTATTGGCGCACTTATTAATAATACTAAAGTTGGATTTAAAATTGTTTTTAACATGCTAGGTGTTAATTTATCAATGAATTTTTCTATATATGACATCATCCATACTGTTAAAAGTGCAGGGATAACAGATGCTGCATATATAACACCTTGAATTGGTACTCCTATAAATGATATAGGGTCCCCACTTGATACCCATGCAGAGAAATTTGGATGTAAAAACACACCTACTACTATAACTGCTATTGACGTATTAACATTAAATTTTTTAGCTGCATTTATTGCAAGTATTATAGGCATAAAGTAAAATGCTACATCTCCTATTATATCTAATACTCTATATGTACTTGAATTTGATGATAGCCAATTAAAAGTGGTGCAAAGAGATAATATAACTTTTATCATCCCAGATGCTGTAAGGGCTGGTATCATAGGTGTCATACAACCAGTTATTGTATCTATTATATTATTTAAAATACTATTTTTTTTATTTTTGTTTTTTATATCGCTTTTAATATCTCCTGTGGTATTTATCCCCTTATTTATTATTGCATTAAATACAACACCTACCTCATTACCTATTATGACCTGATATTGAGTTGAAGTTGAGTTTACTCCAACTACCTTATCTATAGATTTTAATTTATCTGCATTGACTTTCTTTTCATCTTTTAAGATGAACCTTAATCGTGTCATACAATGAGTTAAGTCAATTATATTATCTTTTCCTCCAAGTCCATCAATTATCAATTGAGCTACATCTTCATATTTATTCTTCATACCTTATCCTCTCTTTTAAAATAATTTTTAATATAGTTTTAAGCCAAATTAATCTTTTTACTCCAAGCTTGTAATAGTGTATTGTAATTTAATAAGCTAGTATCTTCTACAATATGGTCACATTTTCCTAGTACTTCTTTTTTCCCCACACCAATTGATGTCATATTGGCAGCATTTATAGCTTTAATACCCGAATAAGAATCTTCTATTCCTACACAATCATATTGTTTTAAATTTAGCATCTTGCTCCCTTCAATAAAAATATCAGGATATGGTTTTCCCCTTTTTAATAAAGATGGATTTACTATACAATCAAATTCATCTTTTATTCCCAAAGATTCTAATATCCTAGGTGCATTCTTACTAGCAGATGCTATTCCCAATTTCACATTATTTTTTTTAAGTTCTTTTATAAGCTCATTTATCCCTGGTAATATATCTTTATATGTTAATGAGTTTATTAACTTTATATAAATGTTATTTTTTTCTTCACACACCTTTAACTTTTCCTCTTTAGTATAACTATCTACTTTATTAGCAGATAACAATATTTTATCTAATGATTCTTCCCTGCTTATGCCTTTTAATTTTTCATTAAAAGTTTCATCTATTTCTATATCTAGCGATTTTGCTATCTCATGCCAAGCTTCAAAATGATACTTAGCAGTATCTGTTATAACTCCATCAAGATCAAATAAGACTGCTTTCATATTAATTACTCCCTTTAAAACAATTATTAACTTCTATTATGTTCTTTGATAATTTTATTTCTTTATTATCATGTAATATGGTTATATTTCTACCTTTGATTAACTTATAATAAGATTTATATTCTTCTATATTTACAGAAACTAAATTATCTCTAAATAATATATTAAATTTAATATTTTTCCAGTGTTTAGGTATCCTTGGTTCAAAACTTAATTTATCATTTTTTATTTTCATTCCTGCAAATCCATATACTAAACTCATCCATGTTCCACCCATATTAGCAGCATGTATTCCATCACTTGTATTTTTTTGTAGGTTATTAATATCCATTAATGCTGTGTCCATAAAATAGTTATAAGCTTTTTCATGATTTCCAATTTCACTTGCCATCATTCCAAATATTGACCTTGACAAAGATGAATCATGAGTAGTTATTTTTTCATAGTATTCAAAATCTCTCTTCTTTTGTTCTAAGCTAAACTCATCAGGGAAAAGCAACGCTGAAAGTACAGTATCTGCTTGTTTATTTACTTGATATCTATATATTGTTAATGGATGATAATGGAGAAGTAATGGATATTTTTCTTTTGGTGTATTTTTAAAATCCCATACTGATTTTTCTAAAAATGAATCGTCTTGTTTGCTTATTTTCTTCTCTTCATCATATGGTAAATACATATTTTGAGCGGCATTTATCCAGTTTTTCACTTCATATTCTTGTAATTTAACTTTTCTAAATACTTCATTTGAAAATAAATTATGCTTAAATTTATCTACCATCTGTACTGCATATATTAAATTATACTTAGCCATTAAATTAGTGTAGTAATTATTGTTTACTATTGCTGTATATTCATCTGGTCCTGTTACTCCATTTATACAGAATTTATTATTTTTTGATTCTATATAATCTCCAAATTCAACCCAAAATCTTGATGTTTCTATAAGAATTTCTAAGCCATTTTGCATCATAAATTCTTCATCATTAGTTGCTTCAAAATACGTTCTAATACCATAAGCTATATCTGCATTTATATGAAACTGTGCTGTTCCTGCTGGATAATATGCACTGCATTCATTACCATTTATAGTTCTCCATGAATATAAGCAACCTTTATTTATTCCAAGTTCTCTAGCTCTTTCTCTTGATGCATCTAAGATTGAGTATCTATAATCTAATAAAGCTCTAGCAATGGATGGTTGAGTATATATAAAAAATGGTAATATATACATTTCTGTATCCCAGAAATAATGCCCCTCATAGCCATCACCTGTAAGACCTTTTGCTGATATATTAGTCTTTCCATCTCTTCCTGCTGATTGATAAATATGAAATAAATTGGTTTTTATCCCCAGTTGAAGAGTTTTATCGCCTTCAATCTCTACATCAGAGGTTGTCCAAAACTCATTCATTTTCTTTCTCTGAATATTTTTGACTTTATCAAATCCAATATTACATGCTTCTCTTAAAACCAATTCTAATGATTTTAAATGTGCTTCTGATTCTAAACATTTTAACGACTCCAGACATTCTAATGATTTTAAACGTTCTTCATTTAGATTTAAATCAGAATATACTCTACTATAGCCTACAACAATTTCTAAATTTAACCTTTCATCTTTTTTGGCATAGACTTCTATTTCTCGCTCAATACATTCATCTGAAACATTATAGGTCTCATTTGTAATATTTCCACAAGTAATATATGAATCAAACCCACACCATAACCCTAATCTACTTCTTTCTGTAACTAAATTCATAAAATACTTATTGTTATATTTTTTTACATCAATTTTAAATTGCTTCTTATTTATAGATGCCACTCTTGGGTCATCTACTTTTTCACAATTAAACTTCTCCATACTATTTTCCATTTTATTTTTAAATTTTATTTTTCCATTAAAATTCAATGGTGTTATTGTATATGAAATCATCATTAATTCTTCTATATCTTGTGATACTAATCTTTCTATAGATACTTTAACTTTTCTACCACAAGAGTTTTCCCATATAAATGAACGTTTAAGAATCCCTTCATTTAAATCTAGTATCCTAGTATGTTCACTTGTAATACCTTTTGATAAATCAAAATAATCTCCTTCAATAGAGAAATTTACTATATGAGCATTAGGTAACTTACAGATAGTCTGATTTTGTTTTGCATAGCCATAAGCGCTTTCTCCATATGTAATTGGAGATTCTTCATAAAATCCATTTACATATGTACCCATATTATCTACATACTCATTATTAAAATCAGACTCTTCAATATTCCCTCTAACCCCTAAATGTCCATTAGCTAGTGTAAACAACGTTTCATTGGATTTTATTGTATCCTTACTAAACCCTTGCTCTATAAGTTGGTCCTTAGTAGTAAATATTAAACTCATAATAACACTCCTTTCTTAAAATGAATTATGCATGAGTTTCCATATCATTAAATAAAATTTCTCCATCTGTTTCTATTACTTTTTTATACCAAAAAGCACTTTGTTTTTTAGTTCTTTTAAATGAGCCTCTTCCATAGTCATCAGAATCAACATGAATTATGCCATATCGTTTTGTCATCTTTCCTTCACTTACACTGGTTACATCTATACATCCCCACATAAGATATCCTATAAGCTCTATTCCATCTTCATTTACTCCAAGAATCATATTTTTAATATGTTCTTTCATGTAATCTATACGATAATCATCAATTATTTTTCCATCTTCATTTACAATATCTTGAGTACCCAGTCCATTTTCTACTATAAATAAAGGTAACTGATACCTTTCATATAACTGATTCATAGTTATTCTTAACCCTACAGGGTCGTTTTGCCATACACTATTTGATTTTGGAAGATATGGATTTTTTATGGTTTCTGGTCCGTTTGCCTTTGATTTTTCTAAACCTTCAGCTCTAGCTGAACTACAAGCACTAGAATAATAGCTAAAAGATACAAAATCTACAGTATTATCCTTAAGTGTTGATAAATCTTCCTCTTTTATTATTAATTTTATTTGATTTGATTTTAAATAATAACTCATAAAGCTTGGATACACACCCCTAACTTGAACATCAGAAAAAAACAAATTATGCCTTTCATGCTCTAAAGTTGCAAATACATCTTCTGGTTTACATGTGTATGGATATGTTTTTCCAGCAGCTAACATACACCCAAACTTAAATTCTTTATTTATATACCTTCCTATTTCTATAGTTTTTGCATTAGCTAATAATTGATGGTGTGCTGCTTGATATTTTTTCTGAAGTTGATTTTCATCAGCTATAAAAGTTAACCCAGCACCTATATATGGAATATGCATTATCATATTCATTTCGTTAAAAGGAATCCAGTATTTGACATCATCTTTATATCTTTTCATCAAAATTTCAGCATATTTTACATATAAATTAACCACTCTTCTATCAGCCCACCCAGAATATTTTTCAACTAGAGAATAAGGTATATCAAAGTGGCTTATCGTTATTAATGGCTCTATATTATATTTTTTTAATTCTTTTATTATATTATCATAAAGTTGTAATCCCTTTTCATTTGGTTCACTTTCTTCTCCTGTTGGGAATATTCTTGACCAAGATATAGAAAATCTAAAACATTTAAAACCTATTTCTGCTAACATTGCTATATCTTCTTTGTAATTTTCACAAAATTTAATCCCTATATGACTTGGATAGTATTGATTATTTTCATTTAAAATATTATCCTCATCTAAACATACATCTTTTAATCTCTTATCATTTAATGGTAGTTTATCAAACTGAGATAAACCTTTTCCCCCATCTAAATAAAATCCTTCACTTTGATTGGCTGAAATTGCCCCTCCCCATAAAAAATCTTTCCCTAATTTCATGCATCTACCTCTTTCACAATATAAAGTTTTATAATTTCTATCTCATATTTAGTTATAAGATTTTTTTCATACTATACCTTTTAAATAATTCAATTTAAAAATCCAATTATATTTTTTACTCACTATAATTAATATTGTCTATTTTCAATACTTTCATATTAAATATCAATATTAGATATCTATGTATATAATTATATATATAGCAAATACATTTTTATATCCTCATTATTGTTATCTTATTCTCATATATTGCTGTATATTTATATATATAAAAGGATTTATTTCGAAATAGAGGTTGTATTGAGAACTAAAATTTAGACTTTATAAATGAATGGAATTTTCATTGTTGAAATACTGAAAATATATTTGATTTCATATAAAAGAAAGTGCCTCATGAACTAAGTTCATTTTGAGACACTCCCTTTTTTCTCCAAGCTATTATATCTTTTTTTAAATTCTAATGGAGAGACTCCAATTTTTTCTTTAAATACTCTGTAAAAAGTTTTTGTACTTCCAAAACCAACTTCTTCAACCAAATCTACAATGGATATATTGTTATTAAGTAATATCCACTTTGCTTTTTCTAATCTATATTCATTTAAAAAAGTTATAAATGTTTTTCCTGTATTTTTTTTGAAAAATTTAGTAAAATAATATACACTAAATCCTACTTCATAAGACACATCTTCTAATTTTATAGGTTGTTTATAATTTTTTTCTACATATTTGAATATATTGTTCAATCTCTCTAATATCTCTTTAGAGTTTATTTCATATTCTACTGTATTTTCTTCAATTTCTCTAGGAATCTGTCTATATAATATAGGAATTAAATTATACATTTTACCTTTTATTGCATAACTATATCCTTCTATTTTGTATAGGTCTTCATTGTAGATATCTATCAATATATCGAAAACTGACTTTCTTATTTTTGCTGACCAATCTCTACTACATTTTTTTATACTACTGAATAAATTAATTAAGCTTTCTTTTTCCTCATTTAATAAAATTAAATCATTAAAAAAAGATATATCAAATTGAAATACTAATCTTTCACTTCCCGGTGATGGCAGTATATAATGAATATCTCCTCCTTTTATTATCACTATCTCGCCTTTTTTTAATTGCATAGGCTTGTCATTTATAAATAGATTTACTACACCTTCTGTTATAAGTAATATTTCTATTTCCTTATGCCAGTGTGGTGTTGTTAATACTTCTCCTTCATTTGATAGACTACGAAAAGGAAATTCATGTATTAATTTAGGCATTTCTAAATATATTGCCATATATATCCTCTCCTCTCTAGTGTCTAAAAATTAATCTATACTATTTAAAAGAATACACATTTTATTTTAAAAACCTCAAATTTATAATTTATACAATACCTACACTTCATAAAATATATCTAATATTTCTTTTTTTGTATGTGCATTTAAAAGTCTTTCACCTATATTTTTACCACCTAAAATGTAAGCTATTTTAGATATTAATATCATATCTTCATTGCCTCCAGATTGTGGCATAGCAAACATAATTATTACTTTTACAGGTAAGCCATCTATACTTGGCCAATCTACACCTTTTTTAGATTTACCTATTACTACAGAGGCCTTCTTTACATATTTTGTTTTTCCATGTGGCATGGCCATTTGATAACCTATACTAGTAGAGCCTATTTTTTCTCTATGTTTTAATGCCTTTATAAACTTACTTTTTAAAGTTATACTTCCTGTATCGTATAATTTATCTACTAATTCCTGTATTATGCCTTCTTTTGTAGTTGATTTCAAATCTAAAATAATGCTTTCTTCTGTTAATATTTCTCTAATTTCCATTTGTTTTCTCCAATAGATTATTCTTAAATAATATTTTAATATCCTCTTTGCTCTTGCAATCTATTATATAGTTTATATAGTTCTTTTGCCTATATAAATTTGATATTTCCATTAAAATATTCTTTAAAAAACTTTGATTACTAATTTCTAAATAAATATCAATCGTTCTAGTAACATTATTGATATTCATTATCCCTTTATTTAATTTACTTTGCTTATGTATATATATATTTAAATCTTTTCCTAATGAAATAGATTCATATTTACTCCCTAAATTCACACCTATTAAACTTTCCATCTGAGCTACATCAAAATTAAAATATATATTATCTTCTAAATACATTCCTAATAAGTTTGTATCTAAGTTCATACTTTTTTTAGGTTTAGAAAGTAAAGCATTTTTTATATTATTAATATCATTTTCCATTAATAGTACTGATACAACTATATGTAATTTATCTTTCAAATCTAAGTTTACAGTAGATATTACAAAGTCTACATCATCTAAATTTCGCTTACTCAACTGATGCATAGGAACTATATCAACTATAGTCCATTCAGGAAATTCTCTTTTTAATCTGGCTGCAAGGAGCTGAGATGTTCCATATCCTGTATGACAAACTACTATTACTCTTTTACTACTCATATTTCTTTCTATTGCCGCTTGAAAATATGTGGCAAGATACGAGACTTCATCTATACTAATATTCTTCAAATTATCATACTCTGTCATAATATTTATAGTCATCATACATAATCCCAGCACATCTGAAAATCGCTCTTGTATCTCTCCTAACAACGGGTTTTTTATTTGGATATCATATCTTAATCTGTTTAACATAGGCCTTACATGATATGCTAGACTTTTCTGTAGTAAGTCATCATTTTTGAGATTTATATTTAAAAATCGTGACATATTCTCTATCATTATAGATGAAACTTTTTCACTTTCACTTAATCTATCTGATTCATCATTGTAACTACTATTACTTTCGCTACTAAATCCAGATGATACCAAAAAAATATATATGTACATAAGTTCATCTTTCGTTATTTTTACTCTGTATCTATTTTCTATTTTATCTATAAGTGTAGTGACATTTTTATATACTAACTCGTCCAAATTATCTACAGAAATTTCTCTTTCTTCCTGAGATTCTATTTGATTACCTTCTTCGATTCTCTTTAAACATATAAGTATATGGGTAATTAAATTTATATAGTAGGGCTGATTTATAGTATATCCTAAATTGTATTCTAATTCTGTAATTATAGTTTCTACAAATATAATAGAATCAATATCAAATAAATTTATCAATGCACTAAATGTAGCAGAATCTAATCTTGTTAACTCAGATATATCATGTTGTTCATAATTTTCATCTAATAAATCATCCATCATTTTGGCAATCGATTTCCTTATATCCACTTCTTTACCTATAATCTTAGTTCCTTCTAAAGTTTTATTAAGTTTTAAATTGTATTCTTTTATCCATGCCTCTATATATTTAAAATCATTTACTATAGAAGTTTTACTTACATAATATTTATCTGCTAACTGATTTATTGAAGTTATATTATTTGAATTTAGTAATAAATACTTTAAAATCTCCATTCTTCTCTGCTCTACTGATAAAGATTTATTTTCCTTCGATTGTATATTTAAACTATTAATTAAGTCTATGTTCTTCTTTGCTAAATCTTCTATTAATATTCCATAGCCTCTTTTTATATCAATTTTTATATTAAAAGTTTCTAAATATTTCTCAATCATCTTCAAATCTTTTTGTAAAGTTTTATCAGATACATTTAATTTATCTTTAAAGTATTTTATAGGTCTATATTTATTTTCGTTTAGTATCAATTTAAGAAATTCAATTTGCCTCGACACAAGCATACTTAGCCCTCCCTACCTATGTTTATATATTTCTATGTTTATATTAAGTACTATTTTAACATATTTACTAACTATGTAAAATTACTAAGATACTTCTGTATCATAAAAGAATTTATGATACACCTTACTAAATTGATATAATAGATAATATAATTTCAAAATAAAAATTAAGGATATTTAGAAGTAGTTAACTGATTCTAAATATCCTTATTATTATTCTATATACTTGTTGTTATTCCATTAATTATTTTTACTATTATTTATAATTTAAGCACCAAGTAATTCAACTTCACTATTTTCACTCCTTATAGTAGGCTTTGTTACCCCTATAATCAATGCTGTTATTACTGTACCAATCAATATACAAGCTATATATGCAACTGGTGCACTACATGCAAATGGTATTACAAATATTCCCCCATGTGGTGCCATTAAAGTTATATCTAAACTCATACATATTGCCCCACCTATACAAGAACCAATTATATTTGCTGGAATCATTCTTAATGGGTCTGCAGCTGCAAACGGTATTGCGCCTTCTGTTATGAAAGATGCCCCCATTATAGCAGTTGGTAGAGATGACTTTCTTTCTTCTTTAGTAAACTTATTTTTGAATATTAACATAGCTAATGATATTGCTAATGGAGGTACCATTCCTCCTACCATTAATGCTGCTGATGGTTCAAATATATTACTTGAAAACATAGCCAATCCAAAAGCTGAAGCTGTTTTATTAATAGGTCCTCCCATATCTGATGCCATCATCCCTGCTAATATTGCACCTAATAATACTTTATTAGTTCCAGACATACTTTGTAACCAAGATTGTAAAGCTTCATTTAACCATGATGCTGGCGTATTAACTACAAAGAACATTATAGCTCCACTCGTAAATGCAATCAAAAGTGGACATATCAATACAGCATTTACTCCTTTTAATACATCTGGTAAATTTTCTGTTATCTTCATTACTCCTAAAGCTATATATCCTGTTGCAAAACCAGCTACCATACCACCTATAAACCCTGAACCTCCAATAACTGCCATAAAACCAGCTATCATAGCAGGAGCAAATCCTTGTCTTCCTGCTATTGATTTAGCTATAAAACCAGCAAGTATCGGTATAAATAACTTAAATGCTGAATCGCCTCCAAGTTGTCCAAAGAATCCAGCTATAGGGTTGTATGTTTCATGAGTTGGGTCTGATGCAAATATACCAAACATAAAAGCTATGGCTATACCAATTCCACCTATCACTACAAATGGAATCATTTCAGATACACCACTCATTAAGTGCTTATAAACACCCTTTTTCTCTGACCCTTGAAGCATTTCTTTTGAATCTTCTAAAGTCTTTCCACCTGGTTTAATTTCTTTAGCCATTCCATTTTCAGCGTTTATAATTAAATTTTTAGCTAATGAAACATTCTTAGCATCTACTACTTTCTTTTGTAGCACTTTCTTTCCTATAAATCTACTCAGTTGAACTTCTTTATCACAAGCTATTATTACGTATTCAGCTCTTTTTATATCTTCTTTAGTCAACTTATTTTCTACACCTATAGCTCCATGAGTTTCTATTTTAACTTCATATCCAAGTTCTTGCCCTGCTTCCTCTAATGCTTTTTTTGCCATAAAAGTATGAGCTATACCTGTTGGACATCCTGTTATCCCAACTATAAGACCTTTATTTTGATTATTACTAAAATCTCCTAATTCTGCAGCTTTATTATTAAATATACTTAATATTTCGTATGGAGTTTCTGCACTTAGTAGATGCTTAAGAAAATTTTCTTCCATTAGATATGTAGCTAGTTTAGATATAATCTTAAGATGTTCATCTGAACCTGATTCTGGAACTGCTATCATAAAAAATGACCTAAGTTTTTGACCATCATTATCTGTAATCTCTCTATCTGTTCTTAAATACATCATTACAGGTTGATTTACTACATTTGACTTAGCATGAGGTATAGCTATTAAATTACCCATATTAGTTGATGATTCTTTTTCGCGTTTATTAATATCAGCTATAAACTTTTCTTTATTATTTATATAATTTCCATGGTACAAATGATTTGCCATATAATTAATTACATCTTTTTTTGTTTGTAATTGTTTATCTAGTACAATACAATCGCTTCGTAGTATTTTACCTATCATAAATTCTCCCCTCCTTTTAATTTGTTACCTCATAATTAATTTTTATTTTTATAAAAGCACTTTAACTTATCTATAGCATTGAATAGATTCATTTTAAACTCTATAACTTCTCTTGCAGATTTTATACATGGTGGATATATAGTATCTGGCTCATATAAGCTTGGGTTTTGTTCTAATAGTTCTCTGCACTTCTTATAATATGCCGACTTAACATCACTCGAAATATTTATTTTACAAACTCCTAGTTTAACTGCTTGTGCTATTTCTTCATCTGGATTTGATGAACCACCATGAAGAACTAAAGGTATATCTACTACTTCTCTTATTTCTTTTAATAAATCTAGTTTAAGCTCTGGTTTAAAACCTTTTGGATATATACCATGTGCTGTACCAATTGCAATAGCTAGTGTGTCTACTCCTGTTTTTTCAACAAAATCCTTAGCTAATTTTGAATCTGTATATATTATTTCATCAGTACCACCTTCACTTGATGTTCCTGTTGTTCCTATTGTTCCAAGTTCTCCTTCTACGGACACATTTAATCCTTTTGCTATTTCTACTATTTCCCTAGATATAGCTACATTCTCTTCATATGGTAAATGTGAGCCATCAATCATTACTGATGTAAATCCACATCTTATTGCCCTTAATATTTGTTCTTTATTTTCCCCATGATCTAAGTGTATTACCATAGGTACTTTACTCTTATTTGCTTCTTCTATGCAACTAGCTACAAAGCTATCTCCTAGAAAACTTAGCTCATTTGGGTGTATTGCAAGTATTACTGGTGCATTTTTTTCGTTAGCACTCTGTACTACTGCTTTAAGTATTTGCCCACTTCCTATATTAAATGCTGGTACAGCAAATTGATTTTCTTGTGCCACTTTTAGCATTTCCTTCATATTTATTAACATATTGTACCTCCCGATATTTTAAATTTTAGGTTGAATTTGCTTCTTGTTAATTTTGTTGTTGTTTATATTTAAATAATATCAGGGTAATGAAGATCAGAAAATAACAATCGTTTTCCTTAGTGAAAAGGAACTTTTATTATACACTCTAAGTTCCTTTTCACTAAATAATTTTTAGAAGTCTGCATCATAGTTAATTATATTTCTCATATACATCTTCTCTTTTTAAGTGTTTTATGCTTTAGCCTTCTTAACTCTTTCCAATAAACAATTAGATAGTTTAGCTATAAATTTAAAGATATTCGTATCGTAGTTAGCACTATATTGGAATCAAAAAAATTAAAAAGATACTAGATAGCAGATACCAATTATTAATACACCATAAGTCATAGATACTTCTATCTTAAATTCTTGCATATTAGTTACAATAGAAATTAAATAGGACTATTATAAAAATCGTAAGGTAAGACTGACATTTATTCTCCAACTATACAAATGAATACTAATATAGCTCCTTCTAATTAAATCATACTATATAAATCATATATATCCCAATTTTTAACCTTACCTCTTTATATTTACTTTTTAATAAAAAAAGATATTGACTAAATAGTCAATATCTTTTAGTGGATTTAAATACCCACGATTTTAATCTAATTTTTAATGGTTTCCTTAACATAATCTTATAAATATTAAAATTTATCTACCTATAAAATTTCTCCATTAAATTTTATTACATTTTTATACCAATCAAAAGATTTCTTTTTATATCTTTTAAGAGTCCCACTTCCATCATTATTTTTATCTACATATATAAATCCATATCTTTTTTTCATCTCTCCTGTTGTAAATGATACTGGATCTATACATCCCCAAACAGTATACCCTATAACATCAACACCATCAATTTCAATGGCATTTTTCATTTCCCTTATATGACTAGCCAAATACTCTATTCTATAATCATCATCTACAGTATTATCTGATTTTAATACATCTTCTGCTCCAAATCCATTTTCAACAATGAATATAGGAAGTTCATACTTATCATATAGTTGATTAAGGTAAAACCTTAGACCTACAGGGTCTATATTCCATCCCCAATCAGAAATTTTTAAGTATGGATTTTCAACTACATCAGCCTTTCCTGCCGAGTCATTACCTGTTGTTTTCATAGTTTTATCAGCTGTTACTACAGTAGTTAAATAATAACTACATCCAATAAAATCAACTATTCCTTCTTTTAGGATTTTTTTATCTTCCTCTGTAATATCTAAATTATAATTTTTTCTTTCCCATAATTTTAGTGTATGTCTTGGATAATGACCTCTTACATGTACATCAGTAAACATAAGTTGTTCTCTATTAGATTCTACAAATTTAATCATATCCTCTGGATTGCAAGAATAAGGATAACTTGGCATAGCTGCCACCATACATCCAATTTTAAACTCAGGGTTTATTTCATGACCTATCTTCACAACCTTTGCACTTGCTACAAATTCATAATGAACTGCTTGATACATAACTTCTTCTTTGTCTTCCTGCTCTTCATAGATTATTCCCGAGTTAGTAAATGCATAAATAGGATTTGTAGTTATACTTTGATTATTTATTTCATTGAAAGTCATCCAGTACTTAACTTTATCCTTGTATCTATTCATTACCACTTCACAGAAGTTTACAAAGAAATCTATTAATTTTCTATTTCTCCATCCACCATAGTTTTTTACTAAATGATAAGGCATTTCAAAATGACTTAAAGTTATTACTGGCTCTATATTGTATTTTAATAATTCATCAAATAAATCATCATAAAATTTCAATCCATCTTCATTTGGAGTTGATTCATCGCCCTTTGGAAAAATTCTAGTCCAAGCAATACTTGTCCTAAAACACTTATATCCCATTTCAGCAAATAATCTAATATCTTCTTTATAATTTTCATAAAAATTAATGGCTTCATGATTAGGATAATTTAAACCCTCAATTACTCCATCTGTTATCTTTCTTGAAATAGTATGAGTACCTGCAGTCATCACATCTGCAATACTTATTCCTTTTCCACCTTTATTATATCCACCTTCAACTTGATGGGCAGCAACTGCCCCTCCCCATAAAAATTCTTGATTAGATTTCATAGAAATATCTCCTCCAGTATAATTAATAAACAACTTTTATTACAGGCGTTCCAATTTTAATATGTTTATTTTCTTTAACTATTACATCTGCTAAATCATTTGTGTTAGTTAGTATTATTGGTGTAACAATACTATACCCTTCACCTTCTATTTTATCCTTATCGAAAGAAACAATCCTATCTCCTTTTTTAACTTTATCTCCTGCATTCATATGAGTAGTATAATACTTTCCATCTAACATAGTAGTGTTAAGACCTACGTGTATTAATATTTCTACACCTTTATCAGAGGTAATTCCTATTGCATGCTTTGTAGGAAAAATAGTTGTTATTGTTCCATTTACAGGAGACACAACTTCTCCCTTTGAAGGTATTATTGCCATGCCATTACCTATAGTTCCTGATGCAAACACTTCATCTTCTACTTCAGATAACTCTATTTGTAAGCCTTCTATTGGAGATAATATCTCCTCTATACCATCATCTTCATCAAAAGCAACTTCTTCATTACCTTCTTCACATTCTTCTTTACTCAATCCAAAGAAATATGACAATACTGCTCCTAGCACTAATGCTGTTCCTATTCCTAATATATATCCTAGGAATGGTGTATAAACTGGCATTGAGAATATATTATGAAATACATATGCATTACAAGTAACACCAAATACACCACATATACCACCACCAATACCTCCTGCAATAGCCAATACTGGAATCATTCTTCTGTATCTTAATATAATTCCATAAATTATAGGTTCTGTTACTCCTGCTAAAATTCCTGTAACTGCTGTTGAACCTGCTAATACCTTTAATTCTGAATTTTTTTTAGATTTTCTAACCTTCATAAATAAACCTATTGCAATACCTATTTGAGCAAATACTGCTGCAACAGCTGCACCTTCTATTGGGTCTCCACCCATTGTAGCCAAGTTTTGCAAAGTAATTGGTGTGAAGCCCCAGTGTAGTCCTAATACTGCTAAGAATGGCATAGCTATACCTATTGCAGCTCCTGCAATTACTCTGTTAAATTCAAATAATCCCATAAAAATATTAGATATTATATCACCAACATTAGTTGCTATTGGTCCAAATAAAATCACAGTTAAAGGAACCATGACTAATAATGATATCATCGGTACTAAGAATAATTGTAAATCCTTTAATATAATCTTCTTTAAAAGCTTATCAACATAGTAATAAATAAATATAGCAACAAATATAGGGAATACACCAAAAGAATAATCAATTGCTGTTACTGGCATCCCAAAAAAGTTAGCACCACCTTTTGCTCCAATTAAAGCTGTAAAATTAGGATCTAACAAAGCTGCTCCTATCACTCCACCAACATATGGATTTGCACTAAGTTTTATAGCTAAGGTAATACCTAAGAATATTGGTAAAAAGTAAAATACAGCATTTCCAGCTGCTGATAATATAGCATAAGTGCTACTTGTATCAGACATCCATTTCATAGTAGTTAGTATTGTAAGCAGTGCCTTAATCATTCCTGCTCCAGCTAGTGCAGGTATTAATGGAGAAAATGCACCTGAAATTGATTCAAATATTTTAGAAACTATTGAAACTTTTTCTCCCTGTTCTTCAGTATTTTGTCCTTGTAAAACTGCTTTTTTTATAATAGTTTCAAAGTAATCAGTTACTTTATTTCCAATTACCACTTGGTATTGTCCTCCACTATTTACTACAGATAGTACATCCTTCATTTTTAATAACTCTTCTTTGTTAGTTTTTGAAGTATCTTTCAGCTTAAAACGTAGCCTAGTTGCACAATGAACTAAACTAATAATATTTTCTTTTCCTCCGACATATTTTATAATTTCTTCAGACTCTCTTTCAAATTTCATACAATCTATCCTCCATTTTCATAATTTTATGTATAAAAATAGACCTAAATCAATACAATTAGATATTAAAAACTAATTATACCAACTTAGGTCATGCCTGCCAAACAGTAACAATCCTACACTATTTACTTTATATTTGATAATCTATTTAAATGCAATGTTAAGTACAACAATTCATTTTCGCTAATTTTCCATTTATACGTCTTTTCAAGAAAGTTTTTTACTTTTTTTGCACAATTGTAATCACTTTTATATTTCATTTTTATTATATCTAACAATGATGTGTCTACATTTGTATTCTCACCACTTAATTGCCTTTTTATAAAACATCTTAAATGACTTATAAACCTTGTGTAGTCAAAGGAATATTCATTTATTTCGATTCCATAGTGATACTTTATGATATCTAATACATTATCAATTATCTTAGTTAACAATAAAGTTTCTTGCATATCTTTTGTTTCTAACTGAGCATTTGCAAAGTGTATCGTAATAAATGCTATTTCAGAATCAGGAATATTTTTATCTAATTTTTTTCTTAAATATTCTACAGCTTTCTTACTAAAATTATATTCATTAGGATATATTTGTCTTATTTCCCATTGAAGCGGGCTTTGAAATACTAATCCTTCATCCATTCTTTTTAACATATAACTTATATGTTCTGATAATGTGATTAATATACTATCATTAAGATTATCACCCAATTCTTCTCTTCCCATTTGAATAATTTCACTTACAAGCTCAACATCTTTTAAAGGTATCCTATCTAGTAGTGAATGTAATTCACTTAATGATTCCTCATTATTGAATATAAATTTCTTTTCAATTTTATCTATTTCAACTAAATCTTTAGTAAATTTATTAAATCCAATTCCTTTTCCCATTAATATTACTTCTTGTCCTGAATTATCTCTGGCAAATACAACATTATTATTAAATACTTTCTTTATAACCATAAACTACCTCCACTGTAAACAAAAAGAGACCTAAAAAAGACTAATAATACTTTAAGCATTTACTAGAATTTTTAGGTCACGCCTGATTACATCTATCTCAGTAACGATCCGTTTATTTATCTGTATGATAACTTTATTTTCATTATAAAATAATAACTGTACTTAGTCAATATATAATTTCATGTATATCTCTACTAGATTATTGTCATAAGTATTCACTCATTCTACTTTTTTTATATGATTTATATAATCTAAACATGCTAAAATAAGTTTTGAAGTTATTTCATAACAAAATTAAGGTCATATATTTTTTATTATATATACTCGATTATTTATCCATATATAAGGAAATCCTTTATTTTGTAACTACAATAACTGCCTAAGTTTTGATTTTCTTTTATCTTTTACTTCTCCTTATTAAAAAATAATTCTTTTACTGTTGTATCTAAGGCTCTAAACAGTTTAATCATCAAATCATTGTTTGGATTATTAACCTTACCTAACTTACTATATAGCTTTTTAACTGTATATCTTTAATAGACCTTTTGGTATGCTAATCCATTTTATAACACTAATTCTTGAATCAAGCATATATTACCCTTACAAAGCATATCTTATACCCTCTGTAGAGTTATGATAGTTGATGAACCTGAAGAAATTACCCTTACAAGACATATCTGATACAACCTCACTTATTAGTTTATATGTTTCAGAAGTATATAAATAACACATACTTACTTCCAAATTCTTAACTGTTTTCTTAGAAAATTCTAATATGATTTCCTTACATAGCGATTATAACAGTGTCTTATTAGATTTCATAAAATTATACATCCTCTTTACATTTAAACTTTAAATTTTTATCTATTGTTTATTAATTAACTGTATATTCACTATTTTTTATCATTTATAATACTCTTCTTATTATCTTAAAACAATTATAATCTAACCTTAATCACATATTATATAAATATTTTTAATAAACTTAATAATTAAATAACTATATTTCATTATCCATCTTATAAATGTTTATAAACTTTCCACTATTCTTCTTCAATAAATTCAAACAAATTTTCTACTGTAGTATCGAATACTTTAGCGATATCCATAGCTAACTTCAAAGAAGGATTATATTTCCCATTTTCTAAGTGTACAATAGTCTCACGTCTTACCCCAACCAATTTAGCAAGTTCATTTTGCGTCATAAGGAGTTTTTCTCTGTATTCTTTAATTTTTGTTTTCATCAATATTGCCACTTAGTTACATATCCCCCTTTTATCAAAGTATATATACAACACTAATTTAGATAAAGACTGTATAAATAAAACTGCAATGAGGATTATACCTGTATCTAGGTTTGATATATTTATATTACTTGTATAAGGTGTTGCAAAGAAAATAGATATTATTACTATAGAATATATCATTATTTTTATTGCAATCTTATTAACCTTTGATAGTATAAATTCAGATGATTCATCAACTAAATCATTATATTTTTTATTATAAATTGAATAACATCCAAAAACTATTAACCAACTCAACCCTGGAAGAGAAGCAGTGCTTGGACCTTTAAAAATATATTTAGTAGCTAATACAGCTATAAAAAAATAAGTTATTACAAGTAATTCCAAGATGAGCTTTGATCTTACACCAGTTTCTGATTTAGACATATAAAATCACTCCTTAAAAGTTATATATTCTCTATATTTTTTAATTTTTGTTTTCATAAATATTATTACTTAGTTACATATTCCCTTTTTATCAAAATATATATACAAAATTAATTTTGACAAAGATTGTATGAATAAAACTGCTAAGAGCATTATACCTATATCCAAATTTGATATGTCCAAAGCTCTTGTATGATTAACTGAAAAGAGAACAGCTATTACAAACATAGAGTATAACATTATTTTTGATGCAATCTGATCAACCTTTAACAACATAAGTTTTGATGCCTCATCAACTAAATCATTATATTTTTTATTATACATGAGATTGCACACCCAAAAAGCTAATAAAATTATAAAAGTAAACCAAATACCTTCTCCTTTAAAAATAAACTTTTGTAATAACAAGTCTATAAAAAAATAGGATAGCATCATTAACTCTGAAACAAGATTTGCCTTAACACCAAGCTCTGATTTAGACATATAAAATCACCCCTTAAAAGTTATATATTTATAACACCTTATGTTATAAATATATAACTTTTCCAAATAAATTGCAATAGAATATTGAAAATATTCAATAATATCTTCATAAATATATTTTATAAAAGATTTTATAATAAACATTACAATACAGTACTAAATTAGTTTATTTCATCTATCATCTCAATCATATCATTTACTAACTATTATTCTAATGAGCATATAACATTGAAATTTATAATTATACAACCTAAATGCCTCCCAATGTACCCTCAAAAACATCATTTCCTGTAACTGAAGTATAATTGGTATATTTTATCACTGAAATAAAAAAACACTAGTCAATAAAGACTAGTATTTTCAAGTATTTTATCATTCTTTTTTTAATTATTGGAGACGAATCATCAGAATAATGCCCATAATTTATCTATATGCAAATTCTAAATTTAAAATAAAGTTTCAGATGAATTTACTATTCTATGCTATGATACAACAGAAAAAACTGAAATCTATGAGTGGTAGCTTCATATAATCCTAGTTCCTACAGTAATCAAAACTGAGGTTTATTCTATATGTAACTAATGATAAATTTTATTATAGGAGTTATTAGCTCTATTTGTGTTACTATAAGTAGTAATTATATATATGATAATTTTTTAACACTTTTCTGTTGGCTATATAGAAAGTGGTTTAGAATTTAAATTTAAATAAAATTTAAATTCACCAAAAAGAAATCTATATTAGAAACCACTACTCTATTCCACCAGATTGTAATTTTTTGTTCTTTATATCACAATGCTATACCATATTAAATTGAAAAATAAATTTTAAATTTATTTGTTACAATTCATTAATTCAAAAAAATATTTTGAGTCATGAGTTTTGTAAAGATTTAGCCATGAATTTAATGCTTCTGATTCAAAAACATCTAAAAGTTTCAATACTTGAAACGTAAATTCCAACGGAGCGATTCCTGAAGCCGTAACTAAATTTTCATCACTAACTACAGATTCCGTTTTATAATATTTTTCTCCAGAGTAATTTGGTATTACCATTTTAAGAAACTCTAAGTCATTACTTGTATGATTTCTAACATCTAATAGCCCTTTTTTAGCTAGGCCTAATGTAGCTCCACATATGGCTGCAACTATAGAATCTTGTATTAAAGCTTCTTTAACTTTTTCTAATATTATCTCATGATTCATGGATAACCAAGTATTTCCCCCTGGCAAAATTAATAAATCCTTACTTTCCATATTAAACTCATCAACTGTAATTTCAGGTAAAACTTTTAACCCACCCATTGTTATAATAGGATTTTTATCAATTCCTACAGTAATTACTTTTAGTGGCTTTAATCCTTTTTTAAAATATCTTCCTGTATTTAATTCAGCAGTTAAATATGCCACTTCCCAATCTGACATAGTATCAAATACATACATATATACTTTTCTATTTTTCATCTTTTTTACTCCTTATGTAATTAATTTATATATCTAATTATAAAATAACTTAACTGACATATTCAGTCAGTTAAGCTATTAAATTTGATAATAATCAATTAATTCTAGTAAATCTTCAATTATTTTCTTCCTAAGGCTTAGTGGTTCAATTACTTGTATTGTCTTTCTATAAGGTAAAAGTATATTTGGTATGTACTTGCATATTACTTCCTCTTCGAGCATAAATATTATTTTATTAGGTGTTCTTTCTTTCAAGTAGTGCCCTAAAAACCAATGTTGGCTTAAACTATCTAAAGAATCTATACTCCCTTCTACAACTAATTGAATTATATTTTGTTCATCTTTTATTTCAGGTATAATTCCTTTTATAAAAAATTCACTTGCTGAAAATTCTGTCGGTCTGTTAAATGTATTTGATGTTTCTATGATTTCACTAATCCTATCCACTCTGAAACTACGTACCTCATTTCTCATATTACAAAATGCAACTACGTACCAATTATTATTCCAGTGAACAATTCCATATGGATTTATAATTCTATATTTTGATTTTGCTTTACGACCTGCATGATAGTTGATTTCTACAGATAGCTCCTTTAATATACTATTCTCCAATTTTTTAAGTACTGATTCTATAGACACTTTCCCAATTGGTTTTATTACTTCAAGGGCTCTTAAGTGGTTTGTTAAAATATCTTCTTGGTTTTGATTTGAATACATTTTTAACTTTAATATCGATTTATCTAATGCTTCGTCTAAGAAGTATCCTTCTTTTTTAGCAAATAGAGCTGCATGAAGTAGAGATTTTTGCTCTTCTATATCAAAAAAAAGAGGTGCTTTAGTAAAATTATTTAAAAGGCTATACCCACCATTATGACCTGTATCTGAAATTATAGGTACTCCACTCGCAGAAAGTACATCAATATATCGGTACACTGTTCTTATATTTATTTCTAATTTTTCAGCTATCTGTTTTGCTGTAATTTTTTTGTCAGAGTTTAACATCCACAGTATAGACATCATATTGTCAATTTTAGCCATGTAGTTTCACCTCTTTCTATTTGTTATATAAAGTTATTATATAACTTTTTGATTGATTTTTTACAAAAAAACATTAGTAAACTGCTAATAATTTATACTAAGATTTATTTCAAATATTTATAGATAGTCTTTTTCTATAGTTAAGTTATCCATTAAATTACATAGTAGTATATCCATTTTAGTTGATATATTTTCAGCTACCTCCCTTGAATATTATTACAATAAGTCTAAATCTTCTTTCTTCCATAAATATATTATGAGGAAAGACTATCATCTTTAATGGTTTAATAGTATAAAAGATATTAATTTAAAAAAATCTATTTTTATATCAGATGGGTATTGTTTTTTATAAAACTGAAAAAATCACCTAATAGAATCTATGATTTTTTAACATAACCTCCATAAATTAGTACCAATTATCACTTCAAATTCAAATTTTTATCTGAAGAATATACAATCATATTTCCATACTCAACATAATATTGAGTGTTTGGCTTGTATTTACAAATTATTATTCTAACAAAAACAACTATACATAGATTAAAATCACCTTCTAAACATAATTATTAAAATTTAATTAATGATATCAATTCCATTAATCTCTTTTAATAAAAAATTCTCTTTTCTATATGAAAATTATTTCAAAACTTTTAAGTTAAATACAAAAATGACTATAAATAGATTTTTATTTACACAAATCTATTTATAGTCACTATAGTTTATCCAATAAAATAATAAAATAAATATGTACACAATAAATGTTATTTACGTCTTAAGTATTTATTTGTTAGATTTTTAATTAAAAAAAACAAGCTAATGAACATTAATGCTAAATCTAGCATTATATTACTTTGATCTCCTGTTTGTACATTTTGACCTACATTACTATCTAAACTTTCATCTGTATCTATATTTATATCTGGTTTTCCATTCCCATCTGTATCTATATTTATATCCGGCTTTCCATCCCCATCTGTATCTATATTTATATCCGGTTTTCCATCTCCATCTATATCTATATTTATATCTGGTTTTCCATCTCCATCTGTATCTATATTTATATCTGGTTTTCCATCTCCATCTGTGTCTATATTTATATTCGGTTTTCCATCCCCATCTGTATCTATATCTGGTTTGCTATTTCCTCCATTATCTGGGTCTGGTTTACTATTTCCACCGTTATCTGGATCCGGTTTGCTATTTCCTCCATTATCTGGATCTGGTTTACCATTGCCACCGTTATCTGGATCTGGTTTGCTATTTCCTCCGTTATCTGGATCCGGTTTGCTATTTCCTCCATTACCTGAATCCGGTTTGCTATTTCCTCCATTACCTGAATCTGGTTTGCTATTTCCTCCATTACCTGAATCCGGTTTGCTATTTCCTCCATTACCTGAATCTGGTTTGCTATTTCCTCCATTATCTGGATCCGGCTTGCTATTTCCTCCATTATCTGGATCTGGCTTATTTAGATTTGGATTACCTGTATCATAACCTCCTGAGCCAGTATCTACATTTTTATCAGGCTTCCAATAATCATCTACTCCATCATTATCTGTATCTATTGCTGGACGATTATAATCTGTATCAGGGTTTCCATCTCCATTGGTATCTATATTTTTATCAGGTTTCCAAATACCATCTCCATTTCCACCTTCTGTACTAGGCTTCCATTCACCTGTATTATCAGTATCTATGTTAATATCTGGCTTCCAATCACCACTCGTATCTATATTGATATCTGGCCTTCCATCACCATCAGTGTCTATATTTATATCCGGTATTCCATCCCCATCTACATCTACATTTGTCATATCTAACTTTAACTTCTTTTCATCCTCACTACCTTCAATGTAATTTATATCATCTCCAATATATTTTACAGTAATAGTTTGTTCAGTAGTAAAAATATGATGATTGCTATCTAAAGGTCTCCATTCAATAGATGCAGTACTATAATTATGACTCTCACTACCCTTATTATGAGTTTTTAATTCTACTGGATCTTTATATTCCTTTCCATTAATATAGAATTGTACGTAACCTCTTGGAGAGGCACAATCTGTTCCTTCTTTCTTATCTGGTGAAATAGTAACATTTAATGTAAACGTATCTGTTGGTTTAAAAACATCAGTTTTAGCTTTAGACTCTTCTACAACTAATGAAGTTTCTGTATCAGCAGGAATAATTTCTGCCTTATAATATGCTCTATGCCCCCAATAAGCTTCATTAAAAGGATATACATTTGAAAACTGTGTTGATGTAATGCTTAATTGATATTTTCCAGCATCAACTTGCTTTGTAAGGTCATCACTTCCTAAATTTGTATCTGGTTCCATTGTTTCCTCATTTAAACGTTGAGAACTAATAGTCATAAATTTTTTATCTGTGAGTTTTTCACCTTTAGGAGTAATTATTGGAATACCCCCATCTTTTAATATCCAATCTAAAAATAATTTTTCTACATCTTCTTCAAATGGTAATCCATCATATCTTTTAATAATCAAATATGGTGGAGTATCATCAATAGTAAATTCTTCATATTGCTTTAAAAATTGAGAACCTGAACCTATATCTTTAACATAAAAATCATCTGGTTTTATATTTCCTCCAGTAATTTTATCTATAACAACTAAATTAACAGATACTTCAGATCCCTTAAATTGATCAGAAAACCATAAGTAAAGAACCCCTTGATCATCTGTATAACTAGGTGCTCCATAAGGATAAATTTTTCCATCAATTAGCATTTTAAAATCATCAACTAATGTAGTACTAACTTTATCTTGTCCTAAATACTTTAAAGATATTTTATTCATAAAAACTTTTGTTTTCTTTTCTAAATCACCGTATGCAACTGCTCCACCTAAACTTTTGAATGTTGTTGCTTTTAATGAACCACCTGTTACTATAACATCTCCTGTTGTAGCACTTAGGTCAAAAATCCAATCTCCCACTCCTGTCATATAAGGTAAAATCGTTCCTCCAGTTACAAGTATACGATATCCTCTATTTGTTCCTGGATTAACACATCCATCCCCAAATGCACTACCATGTGCACCTCCATATGAATAGGAAAGTCCACCATTAATTGTAATATTTCCACTATAACCAGAACCTGTGCTAGGATCTACTACTGAGGGACTTAATGCATTCTTTGTTGTTGTATAGTATCCTCCACCTATTCCAGCTCCATGGTATGCACCTTTAGCAGTTATAGTACCACCATTGATTGTGATATCTCCACCACTACCATTACCGCCTCCACCTATTCCAGCTCCATATCCTGTATTACGACTCGATTCTTGACCTATAGCAGTTATAGCACCACCATTAATAATAATATTTCCTCCACTTTCAGTATTTCCACCGCCAATACCTGCAGAATAATAATTTCCAACAACTTTTAAACTTCCTCTATTATTACTATCTAGTAGTGTAAGGCGATCTCCTTTTTTTAACTTGTCTCCATTTTCTAGAGTTACATCTCTAGGAATTTTTCCACCCTCAGGAACTATAAACTCTCCTTCAATATCTCTATTTACAACAGAATCATCAATAGTTAGAGTAGTACCTTTTCCTGCTCTCATACCTGGATAATATACATCACCTGACTCTAGCTTGTTTTCACTACCATCTTGTAATATAACATGTGCATATGCACCACCATCTTTATCTGGTGTTAAAGTAAATGGGCTATTAGATGCAGTTTTAATATTTACTCCATCAAATATTAATTCAGCTTTTACATCTTTAGGTATAACAATCCTATGTGTTGTTGGAGTATTTGGATTATTATTTTGAATTGTCATTTGTTTTCCACTAAGAATAGTTAAAACGCCACTTGCAAATTTAAAATCGACATTTATTTCTCCACCACTAATTTTAAAGTCTCCTACAGATGTAGGATCTTCTGCAGTGGCTTCTTCCACAACTAATGCATTCATATCTTCTTCTGCATTTCCTGCATTAGAATCTTCTTCTGCATTTCCTGCATTAGCATCTTCTTCTGCATTTCCTGCATTAGCATCTCCTTCTGCATTTCCTGCATTAGAATCTTCTTCTGCATTTCCTGCATTAGCATCCCCTCCTGCATTTCCTGCATTAGCATCCCCTCCTGCATTTCCTGCATTAGTATCTCCTTCTGCATTTCCTGCATTAGTACTTTCTTCTATAGTATCTGCGAAAGTATTTGACGCATTAAATGATGCTACTGATCCAAGTCCCATTGAGATACTTAAAATCATTGATAGTGCTTTCTTTTTACATTTTTGTTGCATAAATTCCCCCTCCCCTTAATAATTTTTAATATACACTGTATACATCCTTATATACACTCTAATAATTCTTAATATACACTGTATACATCCTTATATGAACTCTAATAATTTTTAATATATACTTAAAACTTATATTTGTCAATGAATATACTGTTTTTTTCAACCTTATATATTATAAGTATTCATTATTTGCTAAATAACTACAATAAAAATTTTAATTATATAAAATTTATTTAATTTTTTATATAATAATACTAAGGGGTAATTAATTGAAAAACTAGTAAAAATATTAATAAATATTATTTGCATTATTGCGCTAACTTTCTCTAGCCTTTCGATTTACATAAAATTATCTGAATATAAAAAAGCTGATGAAGTATATACGGAACTCAGAGAAAACACTATCAATAATAGCAAACATCAAGAACTTTATGATAAAAATAATGATTATAGATTCTGGCTTAAAATAAACAACGTAAATATAAACTATCCTGTAGTACAAGGATATAACAATGATTTCTACCTAACTCATGATTTTTATAAAAATTATCTTCCTTTAGGTAGTATTTTCATGGATTATAGAAATAATTTTGAAAATGATAAGAGTTTAATAGTCTATGGTCATTATATGAAAAATAAAACTATGTTTGGTCAACTAGAAAACTATACTGATGAAGTATTTTTCAAAGAAAATAACTTAGTAGAAATAAATTATAAAGTACAAACTTATACTTATGAAATTTTTTCAGTATATACTGCTGACTTAATTAACAGAGATTATTTAAGTATACACTTTAATAATAATGATGAGTTTAAATATTCTTTGAATTATATAACCTAAAAATCAGTACACAAATCTGATATAAAGGTAGATATTTCAGATAAAATTATAACTTTGTATACTTGTAACTATGAATTTAAAGATGCTCTTACTATAGTTCATGCTAAATTAATTTCAAAAAAGAGACCTATAAGTAGGTTTGTGTAAATGCAGACTTATCTACAGTCTTTTTTGAACGTAAAATTGGTAAGTATGGAATAATATTTATATTAAACTTTTGTAGGCAAAGAAATGAAAAATCAAAGAGAAATAATTATTACAGATTTAGATTACCAAGCTGAATTAAGAAAGTGTAAAACTATGGAGGATGTAGTTGGTGAAGATAGTATATAATAGCTTAACTTATAAATTATCTTGGTGATATTAATGAAGTTTCAAAGTATATATTATTTATTGATATAAATAAAATTAAATCTGTTTCTAATAGATGTACCTTTGTTTGGAGACAAACTATTGAAGAAATATAACTAAAATGTTGAAGTAGCTACCTGACTTTATTTTGAAATGCGAACAAGATTTTGGCATTAAGATAATTTAGAAAGAATCACTGGTACACAAGGATGTGAACTTAGAATGAATAGAAGTATTCAGGCATAAGGAGCTTTCACCCAAATAAAACATAGTATGAACTTTAAAAGAATTCTAATCAAAGGCAATCAAAATATTCTTTCAGAGTTTATACCTGTAGTGTTAGCCTATAGTATTTCTAAGTTTCACAAATAAGATAATCATTAATAAATGTAGTATGTATATTCATCCTCTCAAAAATATTTTTTAATCTTACACTTTGTAAATTATTCTATTTTAAAATTGTATTTTTATACCTTTATTTCTTATGACCGTTTTCAAGCTCAAATTTTGCATAAATATAAATTAATGAAAAGCAAGTAAAAAAAGAACTGTCGCACAGCAATTTAAAATTACTCATTCGACAGTCCTTATTTCGTGGATTAATGTTGGATAAGAATCACAAGAATAATACCCACTATTTTATTTGAACTATCCATCTAGTGCTTCAAACACATCTCTAAGATACTCATTTGGTTCATCATTAAATAAATTTAATATCTTTTCTGCTACTACTCGACCTAATAAAGGTGGTACTGCATTTCCTATCTGTTGATATACAGAATCTTTTGTACCTAAAAACTTATAACTATCAGGGAATGACTGCAATCTAGCCGCCTCTCTTGCGCTAACAGCTCTGTTTTTAATAGGATGTATCCACATAGATTTTCTTACATTTACAACAGTATCTGATGGCTTATCATATACTAGTCTTTTATAAATAGTATTTTGAGTTCTTTCTGGATCAGCATAAGTTCCTTTTAACTCATCTGGCAAAGAATGAAAATTATTTCCTTGATTTATATATTCAAATCTTTTTAGTGCGATATTTCTTGTATCTGTACATACATGATTGTATATTTTATTGCTATCCAATATTATCTTTCTATAAAAATCTTTTTCAATATTATTACTATTTTTTTCAAAACAATAATCCATACTACCTTTAGAAGCCTCATATTCAGCTAAATCGCCTATTGCATCTCTTACTGTAACATAATTTTCTCCAACTATAGGCTTAGGAGTTTCTATCTTTTTATTTTTTAAGAAGTCTTTTTTTGCTCCTATCAATACAAATCTTTCTCTATTTTGAGGTACTCCATAATCAATTGAATTTAGTGCACTTCCATTTAATACATATCCTAGATACTCAAAGGATGCATTTATATAATCTATTATAATGTAAGTATCCATTTTAGCTATAATTTTATTATCATCAAGTGTATTTTCGAAAATTACAGATTCAGATTTTAACTCATATATTCCTAAAAATAAATTTTGAATATCCAAGAATAAGTTCAAATAAAATATTTGTTCATCTGATAAATTTCTATTATATAACATATTTTCTAATATATTTTTTACTTTATTTATTAATTCTAAATACCATTTTGGCATTTTTCCCCTTGTTTCCAATTTTTCTATGGTAGATTTTACTTTCTTATAATTAGATATTTTATTTAAATAATCACATATATCCTTTTTTTTCTTAATAATTATTTTCAAATTTTTTAAGTCTATATTTGATATAATATATGATTCAATATCTTCTATACTAATAATATTAAATAATTCATTTATATACTCAGTTCTATCATATAAAACACTATCTTTATTATAAATATTTAATTTTAAATTATTTATTATATGATTTTTATCTTTTTTAGTCAAATAAAATGAATGCTTATTTGAAGATATAGTTTTGACATTTTCCATTACAAATACATTTGGCTTTAATTTATCAATAGCATCAACATATAGCTTAACTAATTCATTATTTCCATTTATAATTTTTCTTTTTTGTCTATTAGCATTAGAAAAACCTTGACATGGCGGTCCTCCTATAACAACATCTATCTTATCGACACTGTTTAATATATCTTGAAAATCTAATCTTTTAATATCACAATAACGCTTAACACTCGGATGATTTTCAAGGTATGTTTTTGCTGCGTTATCATTTTTTTCTACAAAAGCCACCATATTAAATTTTTTAGTCATTTCAAATCCTAAGCTCAAACCACCTGCACCTGCAAAAAGATCTATAACATTATACATTCTGACATACCTCACATTAACTTTTATTGCAGCATATCATATTTTTTTTCACATGTCAATTTTTGAATAATCATTTCAAATTTCTTATACTTGTAATAGCTTTTAATAAATTCTAATATTTTTACTTACACATTATTTTTCTTATTTATGTCTTCTGGATAATCTATTCAAATAAATAACATAATATATTTTTTATTTATTTATCAATCTTTTTTTATATTATATACCATATATTATTTTTTAGTAATATAATTATAATATAGAATAAAAACTATTCTAATAAACAATAGTAACTACTAAAGGAGATTTAAATGTTAACTACAAATATCCATTATATTCTTGATAATGATATATGTGAAATTTATTTTAATAAACAAAGGCTAACAAATTCTAAGTATTATCAAGATAATATTAATGTATTAAATTATATTATAAATGAAAAAAATAATAACTTAATTATCAATTATAATGACAAATACATATATGCTATTTATTTGTTGAATATAGCTATAAACTCATACTTAAATAATACATTAAACCCAAATAATCACATTCTTACAAAACTCGATAAAGGTATGCCCCTGCTCTACAAGGGTCAAATAGTTATATTTAAAAATATAAATAATACACACATAACTTTAGGACATAAAAATAAAACGGATACAACACTTATACCTATTGACTCGGCTTATATGCTTATAACCTATAATGGTCATTTAGAAGTCAATTCTATGGGCAAAACTCCAGCATCTAAGACTTTTCAAACAAAGAATGTTCTATCATCTTTAGGTTTTTCAGACTTAAAAAATATGACTGGAGTAATAAATGATTCTACACTGATTATATTGCCTTGTAAAGATGATATATCTGACTTAGTTAGTAATATTAAAATAAAAGATATTAATAATACTTATAAGTTTACTGAACTATTTCCATGTTCATATATTTCATCAACTGGTGCCGAAACTGATTATCCTGGAAATCACGCTAAGCAAATACCTTTACTTAAATTTACAACTAATATTTCTAGTGCATTTGAAATTATTAAATCTGATAAGTCTATAAAAAATGTATTTATAATAGGTGATTATCCAATTTATAAGCATATAAATGATTTTGAAAGAATTTTAAATAGAAAAAGGATAGAAAGTGTAAATATTGTAACCTCAAATTCAAATATAAGCAATATATTAGATTTACCAAATATAGATAATCTAAATATATACTCTTGGTCTAAAGATGTTCTGTTAACCTATAGCCAAGATTTTGAAAATACCTCTACTTTTCAGAAATTATGGCTAGATAAACTTATAAATAAAAATATATGTACTACTTCTGTTGATTCTAATATCTCTGACTTGATACATCAGGCTAGAAAATCACTTTATTACATATCTAAGTATGATTTTGATATTTCCATAAAAAACTCACTTATGATGTGTAGTTACTCTCTTCTTAAAATCTTAGAAAATACACCTTTTAACCTAGATTTTTTAGAAGAAACTATAAAGCTTTTAAATTTAAATATAGCAACTCCTTCAGCGAAGCTAGAAAATATAAAATATTTAATTTCAAGTACTAGCCCAGATTTAGAATTAAGTGCATTATTTGATGATGTTATAGTCAAATTTGAAAGAATTATAAATGAATTATCTGATAATAATACCAAATTCAATACACTAAATAAATTAGTATCTTCATATAAATACAAAACATTTACACCAAATACACCTGTTATATTGCTACAAAAACAATATGAAGCTATTATACTTAAAAATTTATTAAAATCTAGAAATATAAATTTACAAGTTATTTCTGCTGAAAAATTTAAAGATTCAAAAACAATAAAAAATCTTATTATGTTTGGATTCTATGATTTGAAATATTTAGATATTTTAAATAGTGATTTGATTATAAATATTACACTGTATTTATATAATAGTGAATTATCCAAATATAATTACTATATGAATCAAATAAATTCTGCAAGAAATAAAATTGAAAAAAATAATAAAATATATAACTTACTTGATATAAAACCTTTTAAACCAACTTATGAAACCAATAAATTAGAAGCTTATTCTACCGATAGTCCTATTTCTGATGATGATTCTATGGATGAATATATATCTAATTATAAATTTGATATAAATTTAAATGAAATTATATTATCTCTATCTATAAATCAAGGGATTTACAACTCTAAAAAAGAACATGTTACATCATTCATGATTTCTGATAATAATGAGTATATATTCTGTACAAAAAAGGCAATAGCCTATTCAATAGATTGGGATAAAAAAAGTGTTAGGAAAAAGAAACTTTCAGAGGCTAAAGTTAATGACTGGTTTTTATTTGTTGATGATTACTTAAATGAAGAGGGTGAATTAGTTATTAATGTTATACAAAAGCTATTAGAACTTAATTTATTGCCATCTCATTATCTTGATGATTATAAATTAACTAATTCATGGAAATCAGAACTTAAAAACTATATATCTTATAGTAAATATAATTATAATGATGTATCAAACAGTTTAGCTGTTTTAGGTGAAAAGATTAATCCTATAACAATCAAAAACTGGGTAACAAATAAAAGATTAATAGGTCCTATATATTTAAAAACTTTCGAAAAGATATTTAAAGTTATAGATTCTAAATTAGATCATACCGAGGTATATGATGCTACTAAAAGTATACGCTCTTTGCACACTAAAATAAAAAAATCTATAGATACATTTGTATCTGATAATTTCTTTAGCAGTAAATCAGATATAATTAAAGATGAAGTGTCTGCAGTTGTTTTAAGTATGCTTGGGAATACAAATGATTATGTTACACCTGTACAAATACGAGAAATACACAGTTGTGATAAGTATCTGTCACCCCACCTTGTTAACAAAGTTTTAGACTTATATAGTGTTTATTAAATAAATAGGAGGTAAATATGAATTGTAGTGAACTAAGAGATAAAACCCTAGATCTTGTAAGAAAAGAACTTCTTGGACCTGGTTCGGAAGATCTTTGTGAAAATATAAAATATGAAATAATAACAGATAGTCCAATAGAGCGTTATTCAACAGGTATTTTATATCCACTTAATAACAATATTGATGTAAGTAATACATCTGAATATGATGGTGAAGATAATGTATTTACATCAGATGATACACAAAATGAACTAGATAGAGCTATAAGTATGTCTAATGAAACTTTACCTTCTTCTATGGGTATGACTTTTTTCCTAAAAAAAGATGCAGAAGTAATAAATTTCAGGGTAAATTATGCTACTTATAGAAATGCTTTATATACAGACTGTCATGTTAAATATACTGGTGACGACTTCTATTCTAGCAATACAATTAATGAATATGTAGAACTTAGGGGATCATTCCTATATCTTAAGCAAAAACTAACATCTGAGAAGGTTTATAATTTACTAAAAAAGCATGATTTACTTGATAATGCTGAAGCTAAATTTGTTTTATACAAGTTAGCTAACCAATGCCCTGATGATGAGAATAAGACTGGTGGTTATGTTCGTGTTCCACATGAAAACTTAATAGTATCAATAGATATGGATAAAAACTATATTAAAAAACCTATATCTAAAGATTTAGATATAGTTTTATCTAAAAGAATTTATTCAAATGACTTTGTTAGTATTACTTGTATGCTGGTTAATAGTCAATCTGGGCCTAAGAAATATAATAATACTATTTTCCAGCCTGAACTAATGGTATTAGCTGAAGATAACAATGATTTAGAGTTTATAGATATTTTTACAGCTGGATCAGTAAATACTTTTAAAAAGTTAGATTCTGAGGAAATATCTTTAGACTTACTTTACCGAAATAAAAAAACTTTTGCTACTGGTCATGGTGTAGCTATAGATCAAGATATTCAAAATGATGCTTTAATAAAACTTTGTACTGAGTTTATTCCTCATTTTGAAGTACCTAAATTGGACTTTAATGTAGATGAATTAAGTGATGTTTCTAGAGAATTACTGTCTATGAAAAATTTATCAGATATCTCTGATCTTAGTAAAGATAAGAAAATATATTTTCTTTATAAGTTTGTTGATGCTTATGATATTTGGATAGATGATCTAGAAGAAGATTCAAAAGATCTTAGTGATGTTTTTAAAGATGTAGCATATGAGCATATAAAAAACTGCAGAGATACTAAGTCTAGAATGCTAGAAGGTATAAATTTAATTAAGTCTAATGATGAAGTATACAGAGCATTTTCTCTAATGAATAGAGCTATACTTATGCAAAGATGTCATTCTATACATATTACGGATAGACTCCCTGGATCTAATAACCTTGACTATATAGATTACTCAAATGATAATTCTGCTTGGAGACCATTCCAGCTTGCTTATATACTTACATGTTTATCTTCGATAGAAAATCCTGACTCTAAACATAGAGATTTAGTTGACCTTCTTTGGATCCCTACTGGTGGAGGTAAAACGGAGGCCTACTTAGGTCTATCTGCTTTTACTATCTTCTTAAGAAGAATAAGAAACAAAGAAAATGGTAACGGTACAGCTATCATAATGAGATATACACTAAGGCTATTGGCTGCACAACAATTCATAAGAGCAAGTATATTAATTTGTGCCTGTGAAATTATTAGAAAAGAAAATAAGTCTGAACTTGGGAAAAAAGAGATTTCTATTGGTTTGTGGATTGGGAGTGATCAAACTCCAAACTTTAATGATGAGGCAGAAGAAATGCTTAATAACTTAACAGGTAATAACATTAAGTTTAGATCTAGTATAAATAGTGAATATGAGTTAGATAATTTAAAATCAAAATATAATAAATTCCAATTACTAAAATGTCCTTGGTGTGGAACAAAACTTGTTAAAGAATGGGATAAAACTTCTAAAAAAGCTGTTGGTGATTGGGGCTATAGAATTAAATCTAGACCTAAGAAATTCTACTTATGCTGTCCTGAAGAAGATTGTTCATTTGAAGATATGTTACCTATACAAGTTGTAGATGAGGAGATTTATAATAACCCTCCAACACTTTTATTTGGTACAGTTGATAAATTTGCAATGATAACTTGGACTACAGAAGTAGCTAGTCTTTTTGCTTTAGATGATGATAATAGCAACTTATCTCCTGAGTTAATAATTCAAGATGAGCTTCATCTTATTTCTGGACCTTTAGGTACTATGGTAGGTTTATATGAAACTGCACTTGATGCTATGTGTAGCTATAAGGGTATAAAACCTAAGATTATAGCTTCTACTGCTACTATAAGAAAAGCACAAAATCAAGTTAAAAATCTATATAATCGTAATGTAGCTCAGTTTCCACCTCCAGGATTAACATCTAGTAACTCTTTCTTTGTTAAAGAGATGCCTTTAAGTAAAAAACGTGGCCGACTATATGTAGGTGTTATTCCATCTGGAAAAACTCAAGTTACTGTAGAGGTTAGACTTATGTCAGCATTACTCCAAAGACTTAAAATGATGGAGAATGTAGAGTTGAATTTATTGGATAAATATTGGACACTAGTATCTTATTTTAATAGTATCAGAGAATTAGGTAAGTGTAGCACACTTTTAAATGACGATATAAAAGACAACATGGAAAGATTATGTAAAAGAGTCTCAGCCCACCCTTATCAATCATTAAGGAACCTAAATGAACAAAGAGAGCTTACTAGTAGACTTACTTCTACTAAGATAAATACAACTTTAGATGAACTATCTAATACTCTTACTTCTAATAATTTAACTGTCGATACTCTATTAGCTAGTAATATGATTTCAGTTGGTGTTGATGTTGATAGATTAAATTTAATGGTAGTAGTTGGTCAGCCTAAGTTAACATCTGAATACATACAAGCTAGCAGTAGAGTTGGTAGAAGTAATGAAGGACTTATATTTACATTATATAATCCTACAAAAACAAGAGATAGATCTCATTATGAACAGTTCTTTAGTTATCATCAATCATTCTATAAATTTGTTGAACCTACTAGTATTACACCTTTCTCTGAACCAGCTAGAGAAAGAGGCATGCATGCAGTATTAATAAGTATGATTAGACATATTTTAGGACTTCAAGCTAATGATCTTGCAAGTCGATTTTCAAAAAATATGGATGGTGTAGAAGATTTAAAAAACTTCATAATAGATAGATCTATCGATATATTTAGAGAAAATAATCAAAATGCTGATGATAATATAGTAAATGAATTTAAATCTGAGATTTCATCTGAATTAGATATTATAATGGATTTATGGCATGATAAAGCTCAAATATCTGATAAAGATAATTTATTGCATTATTATAAGCGCCCTAGTAAATTTGATAATAAAATATATAATAATCTTTTAATTCCTTATGATAAGGATGTTATTACAAATGAAAAACAAACATTAAATTCTATGAGAAATGTTGATAAACAATGTACTGTTGAAATTATAGAATTGGAGGAAAATTAATATGTCTATAAAATTAGATGATAAAACTCATAATTTAAGAATAAATCAAGCTACAAGTGTTTTTGGACCAGGAGCTATGCTAGATTTTATTGATCAAACATTAATGACTGCTCATCCAAATTATTGGACTAATACAATTAAAATACAAGATGATAGGCTTCAGGCTACATTGAGGGTTAATGAACTAAGAACACCTCCAACTATAGATGATAGATCTTCTGTTCCTTTTGTTAGGTTTCCTAGATGGTACTTTTGTCCAAAATGTAGAAAATTTATGCCTATAGAAGATTGGGAGAAACTTTATAAAAATGCTCATAAAGATAAACCTATGAAAATACCTATTTGCCTTACTTGTAGCACAAAAAAGTCTACTAAACAATTAGTACCTACTGGTATAATTACTATTTGTGAACATGGTCATATTGATGATTTTCCATGGGTAAAATGGGTTCATTTTAGAAATAAATCTGGAAGAAAAGAAATTTGTGAAAATCCTCAAATATTAATGAAGACTGGAAAAAGTAACCTAGGATTAGAAGGTATAGAACTTGAATGTAGCTGTGGAGCTAAAGCTAATATGAAGGGCGCATTTATGCGTTTAAAATCTTCTAAATCTAATGATTATGGTGTACCTAGTGAATATAAGGAAATGTTTAAATGCTCTGGTAATTCGCCTTGGTATAATAAAAAAGTAAATAAATGCACTAAATATTCATTTGCTTCTCAAAGAGGTGCCTCTAATGTATATTATCCTAAGATAGAAAGTTCAATTATTATACCACCATACTCTGATACTCTTAATTCTAAAGTGCTATCTAGTAAAGGTTATGATACATTTAAGAAATTCTTAGATCGTGCTATTAAAAAGAATAAGTTAGAACGCTTTATGGATGAGGATTTTGAGGACTTTGCCAGTGATATTGCTAAAGAAACAGGTTTTGATACTGATAAAGTATCCATAGTTTTGAAAGATTTATTGCCTTTTGAAGATTCTTCACCATCAACAACAACTAGAAATCAATATAGAGAAGAAGAATATGAGGCTTTAATTGGAAATATAGATGCTAAATCTAAAAAAACTAATGACTTTACAATAGAAGAACAAAATCTATCTGATTATGATATTCCAAACTTCAGTAAAATAGTGTTAGTAAAAAGACTTAGAGAAGTAAGGGCATTAACTGGGTTTAGTAGAGTCAATCCACCTGATAATAATATATTTGGTGAAGAAGATATAGATGATAGCTGTAATGATACTAAGGTTATAAGTTTAAGATCTAGAGATTGTAAAAAATCTTTTTATCCTGCATCTGAGGTTAGAGGTGAAGGTATTTTCATAGAGATAAATAATGATATGGTAAAAAGCTGGATTTCATCTAATCCTAAAATACAGGATAATGCATCTATTTTAAATTCTAGATATAATAAAGATATTAATGTTAATGACAAAGCTTATAGAAAAATTACACCTAAATTCTTATTACTACATACTTTAGCTCATTTAATTATAAGAGAACTTAGTTTTGTTTGTGGATATGCTACCTCTTCACTTAGGGAACGTATATATTGTAATAATTCCGAAAATGAAAAAGTTATGTCTGGAATTTTAGTTTACACTGCAAGTGGTGACTCTGAAGGTACTTTAGGAGGATTAGTTAGGCAAGGTATGCATGATTCATTACCATCTATATTAAATAGTGCTCTTAATCGTGCTCTTTGGTGTTCTAATGACCCAATATGTATTGATAGTACTGGTCAAGGTAGAAATTCTTTAAATCTAGGAGCATGCCATTCATGTACTTTATTGCCTGAAACTAGCTGTGAGGAGTATAATTTATTACTTGATAGAAGCATGTTAATTGGTGATATGGATAATAGAGATATTGGGTTCTTTAAAAATCTAATTTTAATTTAGTAATAACTAATTTTTTATTTATATAACTAAAGGTTAAAAGTTAATTTTATGACTTCTATCCTTTAGTTTTTTGTATTTAAATTATTATTTTTTGCAAATCATTCTTACTAGAAATTACTTATTATAACTAATTCCCAATAATTATATAATTTTGTGCTCATACTGAAATTTTTAAATAAACTATTAATTTATATTATATATGATTTTTCAAAATAAAAAACATATTAACTATTAAATCAATATGTTTTCGTGGATTCCAATGGTGGAGACCGAGGAGAATTTATAAGTGGTTATTTGATTGTTTTGTTGGTTTTTATAAGTATAGGTATATGGCTATTTGGTCATGATGTTGAAGCAATTTTTCTGGTTATTTTTTATTGTCTATTTTTGTAGTTGGGGTATTATTGGGGTATAATTTTCTACTTTCCAAAATTATTGATACTTCAATAATATAAATTAAATTCTTAGTTAAGTTTTTTAATGAATAGGTAAATATTATTTGTACTCATAACAATATAGTTTACGCATAATTTTATATATATTTTCTGGTATATCTGCAACTAACTTAGTGTAATTTAAACGATATTAGAGATACTTAAAAAACAAATATATGAAAGATTTATAACTAACTTAGTGTAATTTAATTGATTGCTCTGCTTCTGTATTTTTAATTAAGTTGTTTGAATTATTTATAATATAACCTCCTTACCACTTTAATTGTGAGTCATCTGGATTATATATTCCTGTCTCTTTATTTATGACAATTTCCTTGCTATTATAATTTCCCTCTAGTATCTTAGTAAAATTACTTGAATTCATTATCCAATCAAAATTTGCTTTCCATCCTGTATTATTATTTCCATTCAGAAAACTTGTTTTACTAACTATATTTATAACCTCTAATACAGTTTCTTTATCATATTCTTTTATTCTTGAATTTATTCTCCTCTTTCTTGTATCTGTTAGTTTCTTGACCTTTGAAAGTTCAATACAAGTTGAGTTAAATTTGCTTATGATTTCACTATATATAATATTATTTTCATTCTTTATATTCTTGATTGTTGTTGACTGATTGTTAATAGTCTGTTGATTAGGTTGTTGATTTTCTATATTCTCTTGATAAAGCTCCCAGTTTTCAATAGTTATTACTATATACTTGTTTGTTGTTTCGTATGTTAGAAAACCAGCATTTTTAAAAACCAACAAACAACTTCTAACCATTTGATAACTAACTCCTTTACCACATCTTTCAGCTATTTTGCTATATGAAGAAATAAATTGTCCAAACTTTATTTTTATCTTTTTATTATCTATAAAAACATGATTTTCTTTATGACTAGCCATAAGTAATAGAGTTATTAATATTACCTTTCTTTCTGGTTTAATATCTTTCCAAATTGATTTATCCAACAACTCCCTATAAAGCTTTATCCACCCTTTATTGCTCAATTGCAAACACCTACTTTAAGACTATAACTTGATACCATTTGCATTTTCAATAAACCAATCATCTAATTTATTTTTTATTATGTATACTCGATTATTTATCCATATACAAGGGAATCCTTTGTTTTTAGAATGACATAACTGCCTAAATTTTGATTCTCCTATAGGATAAAGCTTAGATGCTTCTTTACATGTTATAAGCTCAGCTTTATTTCTTTTCGCATTTTCAATAATTTTATATCCTTGCTTTTTTTCTTGTGCTTCTTCTTCATTCTTTACAATAATGTTTAAAGTGGCTTGTAATGTCTTTAAAACCTCTAAATTATTATTCTCTTTCATATTTTAATCCTCCTTACTAAAAAATAATTCTTCTACTGTTGTATCTAAAGCTCTAGATAGTTTAATCATCAAATCATTGCTTGGATTATTAGCCTTACCTGTTTCCAAGTTTGATAAATAATATCTTGATATACCAACTCTATCTGCCAGTTCTTGTTGCTTTAGACCTTTTTTAATCCTAAATATTTTTAAATTGATTCCCATACTTTTTCCTCCTTTTTTCTAGTTTACATTCGTAAACTTTACATTTTAATTATAATGTCGATATATGTGTACTGTTAATAAGAATATATTATTTTTCTGTTCTCATTTGTGTACTTTTGGGATATACTTTATACGAGGTGATAATATTGCAAATTGGAAAAAACTTAAAAAAGATAAGAAAACAAAAAGAGCTAACGCAGATTCAACTTGCTGAAATTAGTGGCATCTCAAGAAATGCTCTAATAAATTATGAAAATGATAAAAGAATACCTAGTATAGATACCTTATCAAAACTCGCTAAAGCTTTGAAAATTGAAAAGACTATCTTTTATTTTGATATTGAAAATGAAGTAATGACTAATGAAGATGTTTTATACCTTTTACAGTCTTTATTCCCAGAAGAATACTATTCTTTTGATGAATTTTTAAATGCTATTTCAAATCTTATGGAAGATGATATTAGAATTACCTCAAGTTTATTGCTAGGTGCCTGGTCTGATAAAGACCAATATTATAAACTTGGTGAAAAATTAGAACTAAATGAAAATCAAGTTTATAATTGGATACTTTCAGATTGTATATCTAATACTGAATTAGATTTTTCATTACATCCTGATGACATAAAAGAAATTATTAAAAATGATGTTCTTACAAAACAATCAATTGATGAATTATTAGATATTGGTCTATCAGAAGAAAGTATAGAAACAATCTATGATTACTTTAGTGACTCAACAGATAATGGAAGTAATATTCGACTAAAAAAATTAATATCTCAAAAAGAAAATATTACTATTAAAAATAATGATTACTTTAAATTATTACAAGAAAATAACGAACTAAAGGAAAAAAATGAAAAGCTTGAAAATACACTTAAAGAAATAAAAAAACTACTAACTAAAATATAAAATAATATCAATACTATCTAAAGCAATGATAAAAAACTATGAATGGAGTTACAATTATGAATAAATCATATATGCTAAAATACACATATAAATCCCCTACTAATTTATTTCATGGAGATAAAAAATATACTCTAACATACACTAAGAGAGTTATGAGTAATTTAGTATATGATATGGGATAATCTAGAAAATAACTCCTTTACATGTTTAGAAGTACAATCATTGTTTGATGATATATTTAAGGTGAAATTATGATGAATAATACAATTGGAGAAAAGATTAAACAATATAGAAAATCGATAAATATGTCAAGGGATGAGCTAGCCAACAAGATTGGTTGTTCAGTTCATGCTATAGCTAAATATGAGCAAAATCAAAGAATGCCTAGTTTAGATATGATAAGAAAAATAGCTACTGCTTTATCAATTGCTATAAATAAACTCATTGTTGAAGAAAATGATTTAGATACTTTAACAAATAATAATATTAATTTAAAAGTATTTGATAAAGAGTTGGATTTAGTAATTCACATATTAGAAAATTATGGTTATGATATAAAAACAGACTATAAAAAAAAGTTTGAAATTACAGATAATGCAGATACAATAAAACCAATTAACCTAAACTTCTCTGACTTCAAAGACTTCTCCAAAAATCTAAATTGGGTGATAAATGGTCTTGTTGAAAATTTTATACAAGAAAACTCTAATGGTCTTATTGAAGATGAGGATGAAGAATATTAGTATTGCACATTTTCAAAATATGAGTTTACCTATTAACTTTTATACATTCATAGTTAATAAATAAAAATTAGATATGAAAGGAGCTAAAATCATGAATAAATCATATATACCAAAATACACACATAAATTCCCTACTAATATACCTCATGGAGATAAAAAATATACTTTAACATACATTAGAAGAATGATAAGTGAATTTGTATATGATATGGGTAACCTAGAAAATAACCCCTTCACATTCCCAGAAGTACAAACATTACTTGATGGTATAACCGTAGGCGGACATAAATTAAGTGACCAAAATCAAATACTAAATATAAAATCATCATGGGATTATGTAATAAAATTAAGTAACAAAGAAAACTTATCTTTAAATAAAGATACAATTTGCTCTATACATAAAATAGTTGCAAAAGATGAAGCTCTAATCGTTGGAGATTTCAGAAATGGTAATATAGGTATAGCTGGTACTACTCAATATGAATGCATAGAAGCCACTCTATTAAATGATTTATTTGTAAATGACATAAATATCATAAATAAAATAACTAACCCATTAGAAAAGGCTATAATAATAAATTTATGGTTGTCCTATTGCCAATTCTTCTATGATGGCAACAAAAGAACTGCTAGACTTACCTCAAACCTAATACTTATAAATAATGATATAGGAGTTCTATCAATACCAGCTAAACATAAACAAGAGTACAACACATTAATGCTAAACTTCTATGAAACACTAGAAGCTGATGAAGTTATAAAATTCTTATTAGAGAAATGTATTACATTCTTTGATGGATATAACTATAAATCATATAAGGAGCTGTTTAAAAATGGCAACTAAAAGAGCTAATGGAGAAGGCTCTATCGGAAAATATAAAGATGGTTGGCGTTCCCGTATAATGATTGGCTATAATGAAGATGGTAAACCACTGAGAAAAGAATTTTATGGTAAGACTCAAAAGGAAGTTAAAGATAAATTAGATGCTTATAAAAAACAATATTATTTAAGCTCTGATATTTCAGATGATAAAATAACTTTAGAGCATTGGTTTTACAATTGGTTATTTGAATATAGAATAAAAGATTTAAAACCCAAGTCATTTGAAAGATATGAAAGCATCTATCGTAATTATATTAAAGATACTGATTTAGGCAATGTTAAATTAAAGTACTTAAGAGTATCTCACATACAAAAATATTACAATAGATTGCTTGATTCCAATAAAAGTATACCTACTATAAGGCAAATAAACACTAAACTGAAAACCTGCTTATCAGAAGCTGAAAAACAAGGTCTTATACAACGTAACTATTGTACTATGGTAAATATACCAGTTGAGAAAAAAGAAAACAAACTTGAAATATTGACTCTTGAACAACAAAAGAGTTTTATAAAAGCTATAGATGGGCATAAATTAGAGGTATTATTTTTACTTGCTCTTGGTACTGGACTTAGATTAGGAGAATTATTAGGACTTAAATGGTTTGATATTGATTTTAAAAAGTCTAATTTAACAGTTAAAAGAACTCTTCAAAGAACATATTTTATAGATAAAACTGGAAATAGAGAGCTTAAAGTATTAGAGCAAGGGCCAAAGACATCAAATTCTTACAGAACTGTACCTATTCCAAAAGATGTTTTAAATAAATTGAAAGAGCATAAAGTAAATCAAAATACAGATATATTAAAGGCTGGAGAATTATATATAAATAATAATTATGTATTTTGCAATGAATTAGGCATCCCTATAGATGATAAAAGACCTTTAAGGAATTTAAAGTCTATATTAAATAGCTTAAATATAGAGCCTATAAAGTTTCATGGTCTTAGGAAAACTTATGCTACTAGACTTTTTGAGAATGATGTTCCTCCTAAAACTGTACAAGTTTTAATGGGTCATTATGATATATCAATAACTTTGAATATATATACTCAAGTTATGGAAGATAAGAAAGTTGAAGCTGTAGAAAAGTTGGATAAAATATTTTCATTGTAAAAATCAAATACATATAAATATTGTGATTTCATATAGTTAATTACAAAATCAAAATAAGGATACAAATTAATTTTATATTATATTGTATCCTTATTTCGTATCTAGTTTTAATTATTTATCTTGGATAGCCCTTATGGTACATTAATCCATTTTCTAACATTAATTCTTGAGCCAAGTATATATGACCCTTACAGTGCATATCTGATACACCCTCACTTATAAGTTTATATGTTTCAGAAGTATATAAATAATCCATACTTTCTTCCAAGCTCTTACCTGTTTGTTTGGAAAATTCTAATATGATTTTTTTATATAGTATTTGTAATAATGTTTTATTTGCTTCCATAATCATTATACCTCCTCTTCATACCTAAACTTTAAATATTTATCTATTACATTTTGATTGGTTATACATATTTGTTCATTTGGTTTATAGTATTTTAATCTTTTTAAAGCTTCATCTTTTTCAATAAGATTATCTTGATACAGTTCTATTGTATTGTAAATCTTATCATCAGCAATACCACCTATTATAATGTCATATTTCATATATATATCACTCATATTTCTACATTCTATTATAAAATCAAGCCATTCTAAATTATAACTATCGAAGATTTTTACCTTGCAGTTTTCTTTTAATTTATCAATATCTAAAGAATAACTATTTAAATATGCTTTTTTACCTCTTTTTTTAAAACGCTCTGTCCAGTTAATTGCTTGTGTCTTTATACTGGTTACATAGAATCCTTTTCCAAAATCTAAAGAATCTCTTGAAAAGGTAATACTAGGCGTCTTTACCACACAATATGAACCATGATATACAATCATTATATCACACCCTTTTCTTTAAGTACTTGCATTAAATCTTCCACTATGTAACCTTTACTTTGAGAATGTAGTGCTTCATAGCAAGGTATTATATAGTTATCTAAAATATCAGTATCATGTTTAAGAAGTTTATAAACTCCTTCTGAATCTATATTCAATTTTTCTGCTAAAGCTTCAATGCAAAAAATAGAAAATTCTAGTTTTCTTTCATCCATTACAAACCTCAACTCCTATCAAGCTTATATAATATATATTTTTACTAATTAACAACTTAAACTGTCTTACATTTATAAAAATATTATATCATAAAGTAGATATTAAAATTCTATGTTACCTATTATCATAATAAACAAATAAAATAATAAACAAATAAAATAATAAACAAATAAAAACTTTTTATACAGCCTAAATGCACCCCAATATACCCCCAAAAAAACCTCATTTTCTGTGGTTGGGGTACGGTTGGTGGATTTCTTCTCCAAAATAAAAAATACTAGTCAACAAAGACTAGTATTTCCAAGTATTTCATCATTCTTTTTTCAAAATTGGTGGAGACGAGGGGAGTCGAACCCCTGTCCGCAAATCTTTTCCTTGCTGCATCTACATGCTTAGCCAACTTCACTAATATCTCACCTCACATAGCGCCAAGTGGCAGGCTCTATGCTTAGCCAGTCCCAATTAATCTACTTCAAGTCGAGACACCCCTAAAGTAGTTCCCTGCATAATGACGTCCAGTCTTAGTCGGCAGGAGGACTAAGAGGGACGAGCAGCAACTAGGCTGCTATCGCGAAATTATCGTCTGCGTTTATTTTAAAGTTCCCCAGTTTTTACGTGACCCAGAGTAACACGACATGCAGCCTCAAGTTCCAAACCCACGTCGAAACCTTTACGCCCCCTTGAGTAGTTTATAGTCCAGTAGACTTTTCTCAAACTTTATCACCATTTTTATTAAATTTTTAATGTATATATAATATAATACTTTTAAGAATAAAAATCAATGTTATGTTCTAGATAATAAAGAATTTTATTCTAAAAAATACAGTTTTATCTAGTTTAATACTTACCTGTCATTTCTCTTTCTATACGTCTTTGTGCATCTTTCTTAGCCATATCTTGACGTTTATCATATAGTTTTTTACCTTTTGCTAAGGCAATCTCTACTTTAACTTTACCGTTTTTTAGATACAAACTAAGTGGTATAAGTGAATACCCCTTTATAGTAGTTGCTCCAATAAGCTTTCTTATTTCATGCTTATGAAGTAATAGTTTTCTAACTCTTAAAGAATCAACATTGAATATATTTCCTTGCTCATATGGACTTATATGAACTTGTTTTAAAAATACTTCGCTATTATCTACAGATGCAAATCCATCACTTAGGTTAACTTTGCCTTGTCTTATTGATTTTACTTCTGTTCCTTTTAATTCAATTCCACATTCATAAGTTTCTTCTATAAAATATTCATGTCTTGCTCTTTTGTTTGTTGCTAATATTTTTTTACCAGCCATATAAATCTCACCTTCTTTGCTAGAAATTTGTTCCATAAATGTTAGAAATTTACTAAATATTTAATGTTGCCAAATTATTTGACTAACTTGTATGATAACATATTTAGGCATTTTAGTCAATATTTCACTGATATATTAAGTTAGTTAGGCTATATATAATTAAGTAATATAAATGTATGAAAATAGCTAAAAAACTACTTCGAATATACTTAATACTAAACTAACTCTAACCAGTAATACTAATTTATAAATTTCAAAACAAAAATATTACATATTATAAATCTTCTATCTTCTATCTTCTATCTTCTATCTTCTATCTTCTATCTTCTATCTTCTAAATAATTTTAACATGCCCATAAAATATAATACCCACAAATGATAAATAATACTCAAAATGTCTATTGAAATAACTATACATCCTTAAATAACTTAACTTAAATCTAAACATTTCAAAAACTTCTTAAAAATATGTAAAAATTTGATGATAAAGTAGCGATTTTTTCAAAAAAAATGTAATATAGAGTTATATCTTATAATATTTTAGAGATAAATTTTATCATAGTGGGGAGAAATTTGTATGGATTTAAGCAAAAAAGTAAAAATTTTAGAAAATGCATCAGATGGAAAAAGCGAATTTGAGATATTAGAATTTGAAAAACTTGAGGGAGCTTCTAGCCCATTAATGGCAATGGGATTATATTTTGCTAGAGAAGCTGGTTTGAAAGCTAGACAAATTAAGATAAAATTAAATAATTCATCAATAAAAACAGAAGCTGGTGCATTATACTATTATAAAGGAAATATATCTTCTGAAACTAAGATTGGTGGTGTTGGAGGTCTTTTTAAAAAAGGAATATCAGGAGCACTTACTAATGAATCAATGATGAAACCTGTATACAAAGGTACTGGAGAAGTTTATTTGGAACCTTCTTTTAGACATTATTTATTTATGAGTCTTGATAATGATTCTATAATTGTTGATAAAGGATTATTCTATTGTTGCTCTGATACAATAGAAGTAAAAGCATTTACACAAAAGAACTTCTCATCTGCTTTACTTGGTGGTGAAGGCTTCTTCCAAATAGAATTAAGTGGTACTGGTGTAATCGTTCTGGAATGTGTTGTACCTCAAAGTGAAATTGTAGAGTATGAATTGAAAAATGGTGAAGAATTAAAGGTAGATGGTAACTTTGCAATAGCAAGAACATCTGGTGTTAATTTTTCTGTTACAAAATCAGATAAATCTTTAATTGGTTCTGCTTTAAATGGTGAAGGTTTCTTAAATACATTTACTGGTAGTGGTACAGTTTGGCTAGCTCCAACTCAAGTAATGTATGAAAAACTAAGTTTTGGAGCAATGCCTACTAATGATAATATGAATAATAAAGTTTCTAAGCAAAAATAGTTGTTTTATAAATATTTATTAAATCATTATTGATTTTATAAAGTCACTATAAATTTTATTATATTATTATTATAAAATCAGAGTGTGGAAATGTTTATGTGTATTCTTTAAATAAAAATTTCCACATTCTGTAAGGTTATTATACTTGATATATAAAATTCAATTTAGGAACATAGTCTAACATTTATAAACATATTAAGGTAATGATTTCTCTTAGTAATTATTCTCATATCTTATTCTTTGATTATATTTATCTTATTCCTAGCCCTTATGTCATATTATATTTCTTATCTTATTATTTATAATTAGCATTAACTTATCTAAAATCTTGTATTTTTTTAATAGTAAAGTTTACATCTATATTAAAAAGTTTACATCTATATTAATTTCATAAAACAATCAAGGTAGTCAAGAGATTCAACTTTATTTGATTTTAAAAATTTAAGTGAATTTGTTCTTATACACATCTTTTTAAAATTATATCTGTAGAAAATATCATTTAGAGCTATAATTAAATTAACTTATTAAATTTTAGAAAATTTATTAAAAAATATAAGTTAAATTAATATTTTTAAAGATTCTTTTTTATAACTACTAGAATAGTAATTTAGTAGTTATTGTATCTCTAAAGTTTAAGCATGGATAGATATACATTTGATAATTTGCCTATAATTTACCTACTACTTGGAGTAAATACAATATATTAATAATAAGTTCCTAAAGCCAATAAATTAACTAATACACATAAAGATATTGATGTTGATTATACAACTATAAGAAACGGATTTAACAGAATTTAATCAAGCTAAGAAATTATATATATCGTGATGTTTTTGAATTAGAAGGTAATTCAAAATTAGTTTATAGTCTTCTGTGAATCCAATAAAAAGTACAGGGTACAAGAATTGTTAGTAAAATTTTTAAAGATTTTATGGATAAATATAAGTAGTTTTACTTATTGTCTAAAACTTTAAAATACCATTAATTACCTTAAATATTTTAATAGGAGGACATATGAATTTAAATAAAGTTAAATTTACTGAAGAACATGCTATTGAAGTTACTAATTGGAAATATGAAGGTAAATATTCAATATACAATCTACCTCCATGGGAGGAAATTAAAAAGAAGAATTTTTCACTAGCAAAAGAAGATAAAAGAAAAAATTTTATAAGTTTTATAAATGACAATAAAGAATTGATAGGTTTTATAAACTTATTAGATGAAGGAAGCTCTGTATTCTTTGGTATTGGTATGAAACCGAATTATTGTGGAATGGGAATTGGTAAAGAAATAATTAGCCTAAGATTACAAGAATGTAGAAATAAATATAGTACTAAACCAATTGTATTAAATGTAAGAACCTGGAACATGAGAGCTGTAAAATGTTATGAGTCTCAAGGATTTAAAATAGTTGAGACTAAGGTACAAAAAACGCATTTAGGAGATGGAGAATTTTTTGTTATGAGGTATCAATAGTTTATAACAATAGTCTTATTGTTAATACAACAATTAAAATAAAAAAATACATATGTGTAGGTCATAGCAATAAGTGTCTTTGAAATATAAATTTGAGAGCTTTTGATAAAATTTGGTATACATATATATTTTATACTACGGATATATAAATCTATCTACATACATAAAGAGATTGTAAGTAGGTTTGTGTATATAAAAATAGATTTATATTTCATAAATGTACCTTTTATTTGTATTAACTTTATTTTATCTAAGCTCTCATTTTATTATCTAATCTTCCTTTTTACTGGTTTTATTAAGAGAGATGCAATTATCAACACAACACTTCCAAGTATCAGCCAATATTTCTCATCAAAACTACCTTGACTCATAGACATTATAAAAAATTTTCCAACATACTTGCCTTTAGTCATCATATTTAAAATTAAATATCCTATAGATATCATATAACCTATGATTGTATTATTAAATAAATTTGAGAAAAACATTCCTAAACTTCCTATAAACATAGCTGATGCGAAACTTCCAATAATATACTCAACTACTGGAAAATTACATCCAAGATATATTAAAACATTTACAAAACCTATGATTAATACCACTATACCTATAATTGACATCAGTATCCTAATTAATTGTACAATAACTTGAGATAATGCTTTTGAAGATACTATCTCATCAATTTCTTTTGATTGCTCTAGCGAAAATACAGGTACCAACATTACTATCCCTATTATTGCAACATAATTTTCTAAACATATAGCTGTTGAAATTCTGTCTAAATTAGCTACTCCTTGTATTAGAGGAATCATACATAGCAATATAATTGAACATATTAAATTAGTTAAAGTGCTTAATTTGAAGTTTTCTTTTATTAGAACTAAACAGTTTTGAAAACTTTGCCCAAACATCAAGATTCCCCCTTCTTTTTTGCTCATATAAGAATATAGCTAACAAAACAAGCACCAATGCTCCCAAGCTTATCACAATTCTATTAATCATAATTTGATTGAAGTTTTGTATAATAATATCCCCATTTAATACACTATTATGTCTTATCATTAGCCCCATTGTTGAATAATCGCCTTTGAGTCCTGTAGAATTTATACTGTAAAGCCACCAAATTAATTGCACAATAATTGCTACTGGTGTATCTGTTAATATAGTAATACTCATTCCTACAGCTGTAACTATCATAAGAGTTGGTAGTATCCACCATAATGTATATTTTATAAATGCTAAGTTATCAATAGATATACCTTTATCTTTAGCAAAGAAAATCAAAGGAAGTAAATCTTTCATACCTAAAATTAATACAGGCAATATCATCATAAAGACAAGTGCAAAATATCTTGATAAAACTATTTTGCATGAAGATACTTGTTTTGAATAAATAATCTCTCTCATTCTTGAACGCTTATCTTTAAGTGACATAAAAACTGCCACAAATACTGGAAATATACTTAAAACTATACCTATATAATCGCAAAAAATTCTTGCATACCCATTACTAACTTTATCTTTTTGTATTGTATAGTTGTAATTCTTCATAGCTTCATCATAGGTAACTGGAACTACTCCAAATCTTTGTAACTTGTCAAAAGCATATGCAGACCCTCCTCCTAAAATGTCGTCTACTCTTTGCATTATTTCTTCAAATCTTTCAAGAGATACTTTAGAATAATCTATTTTTATACTTTCATCAGTTTTCCAAAGTGAATTTATTTCGCTAATACTTTTACCAGTTATTTCTTCTATATATTTTTCTATGGTCTTCGTTTTATTTTGGTCTAATTTTATATACTTAACTACACCTGTTGGATACGTTGTATATGTGTTTTTTTGATATTCTCTAATTAGGTTTATAGTTGCATTTGGAATGACTTTTTCTGTTTTCATAGATTCTTTTTGACCATATGGATATTGATTGTGTACAGAGTAATATTCCTCAATATTCTCTACTTTTTGTGGAGCAACTAATGGATTTCCATCATTAGGAATATTTTTACTTACATCATTTGAAACTGAACTTCCAAGTTGAGAAATATAGAAAAAAACTAAAACTACAATAAAAATATAATATACCATACTCTTTAATATATTTTTACATTCTTTTATAAATAGATTCATATATTATCTCCTCCCATTATAAGCATATAGCCATCTTCAATAGTTGGATTACAATTTACTGCTGTCTCAAAAGGTTTATCATCTGATATAATCCTAAGTATAGCCTTTCCACCATGAGTCAACATTCCTATAACTATAAATCTACTTTTTATATTTTCAATGTCTTTTTTATCTACTTCAATACTATATACTTTCCCTTCAGCTAGTTTTGCTAATGCTTCTGTTGAGCCATTGTATATGACTTTTCCACTATTCAATATAGCTACGTTTTCACATGTAGCTTCTATATCTCCAACAATATGTGTAGATAAAATAACGATTCTATCATTTGCAATTTCGCATAGTAAATTTCTAAATCTTATACGTTCTTCTGGGTCAAGACCTGCTGTCGGCTCATCTACTATTAAAACTCTGGGATTATGAATTAATGCTTGTGCTATCCCAAGCCTTCTATTCATACCTCCAGATAAAGATTTTACTTTCACATTTTGATAATTAGTAAGGTTTACTTTGCTTAATAACTTTGCTATAATTTTTCTTCTTTTTCTTAGTGGTATATCCGATAAAACTGCTAAATAATCCATTGCTTTATATACTGTCATGTTAGGATACATTGAAAAGTCTTGTGGCAAATAACCAACCATATTTCTAATTTCCTTAGTATTCTCAATAGGAACTCCACACATATGTATTGAACCTTCTGTTTTTGATAATAAAGTGGCTAAAATTCTCATAAATGTGGTTTTTCCTGCTCCATTTCTTCCTAAAAGACCAAACATACCACTGTCGATTTCAAGATTTATATTATCAAGAGCTTGTTTTTTCCCAAATCTTTTACTAAGATTGGATACTGCTATTTTCATTTCCATATATAAATACACCCCCAGAAACAATTTTATAGAATTTTATTTTTATAAATTTTTACTGTATTTTCATAATAAATTCTAAAACTTAAGATATTATTTATAAATTTCTAAATTTTTTCTAAAGATTTTAATTTTTCTGTTTTTAATTAAATTAAAGTATCTTTGTTTATGAAATTTTTTTAAGTTTATGAAGTTATAATTTAATATATATTTATTTTATTTGTGAGTCTATTTTTATATATAATGAAAAATGTGATAAGTATCCAAAAGAATTATTGGATATAATAGGATAGGGTATTTAGCCTTTTAAGATAAATAAAAATATCTGCAACTATATATTGCAAAAATTTAAAACTAATTTATATATGCTAATATAAATATTTATAAAGACATAAGACAAATTTACCTACAGATTTAAATTTAACTTATATATTTTAAAAGGCTAATATAATATGTATTTTCTTCTATACAATCAAAAGGCTTCATATCTAAGATATGTGATGACACTAATATTCACAATTTTTAGTAATTATCACATTATAAAAAATATTACAGCTAGTCCATCATCAGATGCTTCTTGTATAAACTTTTTAAGCTCAATTAGATTTGCCCATACATATTCAAAAAAATCATCTTCACTCTCATCATTCATAACAGGATAAATATTATTTTCTAACATCTCATTAATATTAAATCTTTTTCTAAATGCTTGTTCTTCCAAACTGTTCATTGCTTTTGATAGTTTTTTTACATAATTTGCTGTAATCAACATGACAGGAAATTCTCCATCAATTTCCATAAGTATGTTTCCACTTAGTACTAATTTGCTAAATATATTATCATCATCTCCACCAAAAGGACAACCTGTCAAAGTAAAGTGAATGGCATGCCATGCTTTATCAATATTGATAGTACTATTTTCGTTGGCATCTTCAAAAACAAAATCTTGTAAATTTTCTTCTGCTTGCTGTAATTTAAAAACATTCTCTTCACTTATTTTAGTATAACATCCTATCATCCCCATAATTACATTCCTCCTAAGTAGCGTTTTTTTAATTGTAACTTATAATTAAACTTAGTTACAATAAAATATATTGAGAAAAGTATTATTTCATCTTAAATTTAAATACCTATATTATCAACTAAAATTCTGTGTTTATAGCGTAAGTATTATTATTTTTTCCTAAAAATTAAATGAATCAGAAGTTCTATAGGCAATATTGACTATAAATAAGAACTATTACTTTTTAAAAAAATTTAAGAAATTATACTGTAGAATCATGCTCTATTTATTAGCTTCAAATAAAAAATAAATCATGTTCTCAAATTAAATAATAAATAACAATAAATTTAAATTTTAAACTATAAGAGTTTCTGAAGTGTTAATAAGCATATCAATAATTATATGTGTAAGAATTTGATTTAATAGATATGAATAATTTTTACATTAATTATAAATATATTAACCTATTGTTATAAATTCTATAAAAAGAAAAGTTATCTTAAATAAAAAATAAGTGTATCTTAAATTTTAAATGATACACTTATTTTTATATTGAAATTATATTTTTTAATATCTATTCTTAATTAGGTATTTTTAAATTATCTGTTTACATTAAATATCTCTTAATTACTTATCTTTCAGTTAACTATTTCCATTAGATATTTCTCAATTACCTATTTTTATCATTTATTTTATAGAGTATTGTGCACTATATATTTATACATATCATAAATACTACAACTTGTTATCTCTTATTTTAGCTGTTTTATCTACTCCTCTATTTTTTCAACTATCTCAAAGTCAATTTCTTTAAAATCTACATTAACACTTTCAACCTTTATCTTAACAAGGTCTCCTATCTTATATGACTTCTTAGTTCTTTCTCCTAAAACACTATAAGAACTCTCATCATAAATATAGTAATCATCATTCATATTTGCAAGTCTTATCAACCCTTCTATAGTATTATCTAACTCAACAAATATTCCAAATGAAGTTACGCTAGATACAACACCCTCAAATTCTTGACCAACTTTATCCTTCATATAAAGAGCCTTATAGAAATCATGTACATCTCTTTCAGCTAACTCTGCCTTTCTTTCTTTCTCGGATGATTGAACAGATGCATAATCCACTATAGTAGTAAGCTGTTCTTGTCTTTTTCCACTTATTTTATTATTTAAAGATTCTTTTATTATTCTATGAATTTGAAGGTCAGGATATCTTCTTATTGGTGAAGTAAAGTGACAGTAGAATTTAGCTGCTAATCCAAAATGTCCACTACATTCTGGTGAGTACTTAGCTTGTTTTAAAGAACGAAGCATTATAGTACTGATAGCTCCTTCTTCTTTTTTGCCCTTTATTTTCTCTATTATACCTTGTAATGCTTTTGGATGTACTTCCTCTTTATCACCTTTTATTATATATCCAAATGTAGATATAAACTTACTCAATTCTTCCATTTTTTCCAAAGATGGTGTCTCATGTATTCTATACACAAACGGTATTCCCATCCAGTAAAAATGTTCGGCAATTGTCTCATTACTTATAAGCATAAATTCTTCTATTATCTTATTAGATATTCTTCTTTCATATGGCTTTATATCTACAACTTCGCCTTTTCCATTTAGAATTATCTTTGCCTCTGGGAAATTGAAGTCTATAGCTCCTCTTTTTTCCCTTCTTGACATAAGAATCCTAGCTAAAATTTCAGCATTTTTAAAATCTTCAACAACATGTTCAAAAGTCTTTTTAAGTTTTTCATCATCCTTTTCTAATATATCAGATACTTCTGTATAAGTCATTCTAGCTTTTGAATTTATTACAGATTCACATATTTCATGTTTAACCACATTTCCTTTATGGTCTATTTCCATAAATATAGAAAGAGTTAACTTATCTTCAAATGGATTTAAGCTACATACTCCATTTGAAAGAGTTTTTGGCAACATTGGAATTACTTTATCTACTAAATAAACTGATGTAGCTCTTTTTAAGGCTTCCTTGTCAAGTTTATTTTTCTCTCTTACATAATGTGTAACATCAGCTATGTGAACTCCTAGTTTGAAGTTTCCATTAGGTAATACTTCTATTGATATGGCATCATCTAAGTCTTTTGCGTCATCTCCATCTATAGTAAATATGTTTAAATCTCTTAAATCTCTTCTTCTTTTTATCTCTTCTTGAGGAATCTCAACAGCTACAGCTTCTGCTTCTTGCAATACTTTCTTTGGAAATTCTTCTGGAAGACCATGTTCTCTTATTATAGAATCTATTTCTACGCCTCTTTCACCTTTTTGACCTAGTATCTCTATAATTTTGCCTTCTGGTTTTCTATCCTCTTGTGGCCATACTGTAATTTCACATACTACCTTATCATTATCTACTGCTCCACTAAAATGTTTTTTAGGTATATATATATCTTTAGTAAATTTCTTGTTGTCTGGTGTTACAAATCCAAAAGTTTTACTTGATTGGAAAGTACCTACTATTCTAGTTATTTCTCTCTTTATTACTTTTACTATTCTTCCTTCTGCTCTCTTTTCTTCAGTTGCAGGTACTACTATTTCTGCCATAACTCTATCGTTATGCATAGCACCATTTATATTGTCACTTGAGATAAATAAATCCTGTGTATATTCAACATCAGATTCTACAAATCCAAAACCCTTTTTGTGTGATACAAATTTTCCAACAAAGTATCCCATTTGATTGGGAGATACTATTTTTCCTTTTTTAGTAAAGCAGATATAACCATCTTCTTCTAATTCATTTAAAAAATTATAAAACATTGGCATTTCTGATGAATGTATATCAAATATTTCTGCTAATTCTTCTTTTTTTAGAGGATTATATGCACTTTCATTTATTAATCCTAGCAAACTTTCTTTAAGTCCTGGTATCATTTTTCCCTCCTGTTTTACTTTTCATTATATTATTATTTATATTGTCTTTTATATTTCTTCAGACAAAACATTTTTTACTTATCACATAATTTTCTATATTTTCTTATTATTATAAGTTAAAATTACTTATTTATATTTTTGATTTAATGTAAGCTTTGTCATACTAACTTCAAACAAATTATGATGTTTTATAAATTATTTGTAAATATCATTATAATTACTTAAGTTATTCTTTATCATAATTGCTTAAATTACTCTTTATCACCTAATTATACACCATCAAATAGGATTGGTAAAATATTCATCTCATATAAGTATTACTATATAATAATTTATTCTATTAGTATACTCAAATCATGTAAAATTTATATAACTCAATTAATTTTTTAAATACAACTTTATAATATAAAACTTATAATAAAAGTAAATTTATATGTTAAATGAGGTTGATTTTTTATTATTTTTTATTTATGCTAGTACTAAAGACTTGCAAACGTTTTTTGACAAGTCTTTATTTTGTCTAAATTAAACAAACTTTTTTACAAATAAATACATAAAATTTAAACTAATCTATTTATTGGAGGAGATAAAATTGGAAGAAGTAATTGCAAAAATTATTACTATAGAAAATGGATTCAAAGAAATTGAAAACATTGCTAAAAAAATTGTAAAAAATAATGACTCAAAAAAGTGTTATTATCTATCAATCTACTTATATAGGTCAGAATATTATCAAGTAAGAGAATTGGCTGTGTTTATACTTGGTTTTATATCAGTAACTATTTCTGAAGCTTTGTTATTTTTAAAAGATAATGTGAGTAAAGATGAAAACTGGAGAGTACAAGAAATACTAGCTAAATCATTTGATTATTATTGCAGTGAAGTAGGATATGAAAAGGCTCTTCCTGTTATAAAAGAATGGCTTAATTCTGATAGTCCAAACATAAAAAGGGCTGTGACAGAAGGTCTTCGAATTTGGACTAGTAGAGACTATTTTAAATCTAATCCTGACGTTGCTATATCACTACTTTCTAGTTTAAAAGAAGATGATAGCGAATACTTGAGAAAGTCTGTAGGTAATGCTCTTAGAGATATAAGTAAAAAATATCCAGATTTAGTAAAAAAAGAATTAGATTCATGGGATATATCAAATAAAAAAGTTGAGTTTGTATATAAGCTTGCTTCAAAATGTATCTTGGCAAAGTAAAATGGAGGTGAACTTATTTGAAACTTCGTGATGAGTATACTTGCCCATTAGAACTAACACATGATATGATAAAAGGCAAATGGAAATCTATTATATTATGGAGATTACGCATAGGACCAACTTCCTTATCAAAACTTGAAAAGGAAATCAATGGTATTAATCAAAAGATGTTACTTGAACAACTTAAAGAATTAATTGAATTTGGTCTTGTAGATAAAAAGACATATGAAGGTTACCCACTTAAAGTTGAATACTCACTTACACCTATTCGAGGGAAACAAATATTGGATGCTTTGGCTATAATGCAAGATATAGGAATTAGCTTTATGTTGGATAATGGTATGGAAGATATTCTTAAGGAAAAAGGTGTTTTAAAGTAAATAGATACCCACAAAAAAGTAAGTAATTTACCATTATTTTCAACTGGTATATAATTAAATTATAGATATATTCTATTAATTTATTATAATAGGAGGTAAATTATTATGAAAGTAACTAGTACAGGTATAGTAAATGGTGTTATAGAAGATAAATACGGTAAAAGAGGAACTCAGTTCAATGAAGGTGGTATGCCTACATATTCACTACCTCTAAAGTTTGAAGATGCTCCAAAGAATACAGTATCCTTTGCTGTATTTTTAGAAGATAAAGACTCTGTTCCTGTATGTGGGTTTGCATGGATACATTGGTTAGCTGTAAATATAACAAAAGATGAGTTAAATGAAAATGAAAGTGTAACAGCTACTGATTTTGTACAAGGGACTACTAGTTGGCATGGTAAACTAGGAGGTCTTGACAGATTAGAGGCCAGTGTATATGGTGGAATGGCTCCTCCAGACAGACCTCATGTCTATGAAATACATGTATTTGCACTTGATACTATCCTTGACCTTGAAAAAGGATTCTATATGAATGAATTTTTCAAAGCTATTGAAGGGCATGTTTTAGATACATTTACACTAAAAGGAAGTTATTCTAATTAATTAGGTTGACTATAGCTAATCATTAATTAAATGCTACATTTAATTGATGATTAGCTTAATTGTTATTAGAATATTTTCTGCACTTTATCTTAATATATATTTTAGTTGACTGGTATTTTAATTTCTATTAGATTATTATCAATTTATATAAATTGATTTTAGCTTAAAACTTACTTATCTATTTCAGTTTCTATTAGAATTATTATTAGACTCATTAAAATAAAAGCACTAATATAACTAATAATATATGTTAAATTCATTAACTCTACATAAAGTTTTATAATCTAAATGAAATACAATAATCTGCATAAAATTCAATAGCTTATATAAAATTTAATAATTTATATAAACATTATCAATCTATATAAAATTTAGTAATTTATATAAATATTATCAACCTATATAAAATTTAATAACTTATATAAATATTATCAACCTATATAAAATTTAGTAATTTATATAAATATTATCAATCTATATAAAATTTAATAATTTATATAAATATTATCAACCTATATAAAATTTAATAATTTATATAAATATCATCAATCTATATAAAATTTAATAACTTATATAAATTTAACTAATTTATATAAAATCTTAAGGAGTTGCCATGATAAAAAAAATAGAGCATGTGGTCATTACTAATAATAATATAGAAAATTATATCAATTTTTATAAAAAATTTGGTTTTTCATCTAAAGAAATGAGCAAAAAGTATAAACTTAATGCTAGAAATGTTAAGATAAATCTTAACATAAAAGGTTATAAATTTTTACCTTATGTTAAAAATTTACAAGCAAGTAGAGATAACTTATGTTTTAAAATAAACACAAATATTGATGAGCCAAAAAAATACTTAGAACAAAATGAGATTCAAATTGAGCGAGGAATTGTAGAATGTACAGGTGTCTTTGGTAATATAAAATCTATTTATTTGAAAAAAACTAATGGAAATTTAATTGAATTATCAAATCATAGAATCACGGAGAGTAAACCTTGGAAAATTTAATCCTATCAATAAATGTTGTTCTTCCTTTGTTTCTCACAATGTCACTTGGATATGTTCTAAAAAAATTAGGTCTATTTGATACTCATACTTTAAATAAAATGAATAATGTCTGCTTCAAGTCTTTCTTGCCATTATTATTATTTTTTAATATATACAATACAGATTTAGATGGTTCTCTTAATTTTAGGCTTATGGCTGTAGCTGTTATAATTATTTTTTCAATCTTCTTAATCTTAGTCTTTATTATTCCTAAAATTGAAAAAGATAATAAGACAAGGGGTGCATTAATACAAGGTGTATTTCGTAGCAATTTCGTTATATTTGGTATTCCTGTGACAATTTCACTATTTGGCGATAAGAGTATTGGAGTCACATCTTTATTAATTGCAGTTATTGTACCTATGTTTAATGTATTATCTGTTGTAATTCTTGAAATTTTTAGAGGTGGCAAAGTAAATATAAAACATATGATTAAAAGCGTCTTAACAAATCCACTCATAATCGCCTCTTTTATAGGATTGACAATGCTAATTTTAAATATTAATATACCTACATTTTTACACAAAACTATTGGTGATATTTCTAAAATAGCTACTCCTTTATCACTTATAATTCTAGGTGGCTCTTTTAGTTTTTCTGCTATAAAGGGGCATATAAAACCCATTATATTGGGCGTATGTGGAAAACTTATACTTGTACCTGCTATATTTTTACCAATTAGCATTTTTCTTGGATTTAGAAATGTAGAATTAGCTTCACTTATGATAATGTTATCTGCTCCAACTGCAGTTTCTTCATTTACAATGGCACAACAGATGGATTCTGACAGTGAATTAGCTGGACAAATTGTAGTATTTACTTCTGGATTTTCTATAATTACAGTATTTTTAATAATATTTATTTTAAAGCAGAATAATCTTATTTAATGATATTTGATAACACAAATTGGTATTATAAGAAACATATATAAAACTGATTTAATCGCGTAAAAACATATTATTATACTATTTTTACTATATAATATAACTTTGTGTATATTATCTCATTAAACATGGTGAAAGTAGTGTTGCTATATATTTTTTAGTTTGAAGAAAATATATAAATACAAACAATATATAAATACAAATAATAAACGCCACCAAATAGTCAATCTATAAAATAAAAACTGGACTAATCATATAAAATCATTAGTCCAGCTTTTATTTTACGTACTTTTTATGTTGATGTACTTTTATTAAAAACTAAATTTAATTTTTAAATGTCTAGCAAATGCACTAATTAAATAATGGCCAGTTATTCAACAATATCACTACTTCTTAACTATAAGTAATGCCAATGCATTTATAAAAAATAATACTGCTGTTATCTTTGTAACTCTAGCAAGAAATGCTTGTTTTCCTTTTGGTTTAAAGTAAGCTTGACTTCCTTCTCCACCAAATTCTGAAGGTAAAGCATTCTTAGAATCTTGAGGCATTATGCTAATTACTAGTAAAATCCCTAGTACTACTTGCACACCCATTAAAATGTTGCTCATTCTTGCCCCTCCTATCTGTTTATTACTTAAATTTCATTACTCTTTAGTGTATCACAATAATATAGCCATTTCAAGACTATTATGCTATAAATAACATACAAAAAAATATATTGTTACTATAATATATTACTATATTCTCAATATAAAAATGAATAAAACTTAGAAGAGAAAACTATTTAAATTAATACATAAATTAACACTTAAAATAATCTACTCTCATTGTATATATTATAAATAGCCACCAAAATAAAACAATCATTTTAAAATATTGATATAACTTTTAATTTCAACATAATTTAAAATAAATAATCCACATTTAGCAATAATACTTTAATGACAATTATGATTAAATCAAAATATGTCTTCACTTTTATTTTTTAATAAAAACCTCCTATGCAATTAGATAAAAATGAGATAGAAACATTTATTCATATTTTTTCTGAATCTATGAATAAAATTAAGTAATAAAATATAAAAAAGGATAAGTGAATTGAAAAATCAATTAACACTTATCTCTTTTATATCTTATAAGATGAGCTTAAATATCTTATATTCTCTCTTCATTAATCTTTTTTAGTAACCATTTTAATAACTATTTTTTTAAGTTATAGAAAGATTTTAATCCACAATATCTAGCTTGCTCTCCAACCATTTCTTCTATTCTTAATAATTGGTTGTACTTAGCAACTCTATCAGTTCTTGATGGAGCACCAGTTTTTATTTGACCAGCATTTACTGCAACAGCTAAATCTGCTATAGTAGAATCTTCAGTTTCTCCTGATCTGTGAGATATAACAGCAGTATATCCTGCTCTCTTAGCCATTTCTATAGCATCTAAAGTTTCAGTTATTGTACCTATTTGATTAACTTTAACTAATATAGAGTTAGCTACTCCATTTTCAATTCCTTTTTCTAATCTCTCTGTGTTAGTAACAAATAAGTCGTCACCAACTAATTGTAATTTATTTCCTAATTTTTCAGTTAATAATTTCCATCCATCCCAATCTTCTTCGTCTAAACCATCTTCTATAGTTATTATTGGGAAGTTGTTTGACCAATCTTCATATAAAGCAACCATTTCAGCAGCAGTTAACTCTTTTCCTTCTCCTGCTAAAACGTATTTTTTAGTTTCTTTGTTGTACATTTCTGTAGCAGCAACGTCAAGACCTAACATAACGTCTTCACCTGGCTTATATCCAGCTTTTGTTATAGCTTCAACTATTAATTCTAAAGCTTCTCTGTTTGAACCTAAGTTTGGAGCAAATCCACCTTCGTCACCTACACCACAAGCTAATCCTTTTTCTCCTAAAACTTTCTTTAACGAATGGAATACTTCTGCTCCCATTCTTAAACCTTCTTTGAAACAACAAGCTCCTACTGGTAATATCATAAATTCTTGAACATCAACGTTGTTATCAGCATGCTCTCCACCGTTTAATATGTTCATCATTGGAACAGGTAATTGTTTAGCATTTACTCCACCTAGGTATTGGAATAATGGTAAACCTATTTCATCAGCAGCTGCTCTAGCTACTGCCATTGAAACACCTAATATAGCATTAGCTCCTAATTTACCTTTGTTTGGAGTTCCATCTAATTCTATCATGATTGCATCTATAGCTGGTTGGTCAAATGCATCCATTCCTTCTATTTCAGGTGCTATTATTTCATTTACGTTAGCAACAGCTGTTTCTACACCTTTTCCTAAGTATCTTCCCTTATCTCCATCTCTTAATTCAACAGCTTCAAAAGCTCCTGTAGATGCTCCTGATGGAACTATTGCTCTTCCCATTGCTCCATCTTCTAATACTACTTCAACTTCTACAGTTGGATTTCCTCTTGAGTCTAATACTTCTCTAGCATATACTAATTCAATAACTGACATTTGTATATCTCCCTTCGATTTTCTATTAGTTAAATTTTCATTTACTGTAAACATCCGTCTACTATTTTAATCTACTTTCTATATTATAGTACATAAAGTTGCTTTTGAAAATTAGGTACAAATTTATTTGATGGGTAAATTTGTAAAAGTTCCTATTTTTATTTTATTTTTTATAATATTTTAATTTATATAATATAAAAAAACTTGTCTAAAATCCAAAACCAATCTTAAATACACAAATATTATAACTAGATTTAAAACATTAAACATAAAATGTACAACTAATGATTCTAAAATTTTTGCTTATATAATATATATTAATTATTATTATTTATATTGTTATTGTCTATCTTGTTATTATTTATATCATTATTTACATTATTATCTATATTGTAATTTTTTATTTTATAAATTGTCTATCTTGTAAATTTTATAAAATATATCTTCATCTACACCTTACAATATCCAGAACTTACAAAATTTAAACCTTATGTCATAAAGTCTAAACTTTACAAAATAAACCTAAACTGCATTATTTTTAAATTTATATTGTAGTTTATATATTATTATCTACTTATCAGAATCGACTATTTTGAAATAAGTGAATGACCAGTCATTTCTTCTGGCTTTTCTAACTTCATCATATCTAAAATAGTAGGTGCTATATCAGATAATCTTCCTCCATCCAATAATTTTGCACTTTCATATTCTTGACCAACTACAATAAATGGTACTGGATTAATAGAGTGAGCCGTTACAGTTTTTCCTGTTTCTGGGTCTAACATATATTCAGCATTTCCGTGGTCAGCAGTTATTATTGCACTTCCACCTAACTCTACTATTTTATCTATCAATTTTCCTACACAAGTATCTACAGTTTCAACAGCCTTTATAGCCGCTTCTATACTTCCTGTATGACCTACCATATCAGGATTTGCAAAGTTTAATACTATAAAGTCAAACTTATCTTCTCCTAATTTATCTAAAGCTTTATCTGTCAATTCATATGCTGACATTTCTGGTTTTAAATCATAAGTTGCAACCTTTGGAGAAGGTATCAATAGTCTTTCTTCACCTTTATTTGGCTCTTCTACTCCACCATTGAAGAAGAAAGTTACATGTGCATACTTTTCAGTTTCAGCAGCTCTAAGTTGAGTTTTTCCATTTTTAGCTAGATACTCACCTAGAGTGTTGGCTAAAGATTGAGGTCCAAATGCTATATGCACATTCTCTATAGTTATATCGTACTCTGTTAAGCATACAAAGAAGTTTTTAATATCTTCTCTTTTAAATCCATCAAACTCTTCACAAACTAAAGCTCTAGTTATTTGTCTAGCTCTATCTGGTCTAAAGTTGAAGAATATAATTGAATCATTTTCCTTTATACTTCCAACTGGTTTATCATCTTTCATAATAACTGTTGGCATTATAAACTCATCATTTTTTCCATCATCATAAGAGTTTTGAATAGCTTCCTCAATAGAATTTGCTTTTTCACCAATACCTCTAACCATGGCATTGTATGCAAGTTCTACTCTTTCCCATCTCTTATCTCTATCCATAGCGTAGTATCTACCAGAAACTGTAGCAAATTCACCTACTCCAATTTCATCCATACTAGCTTGTACTTCTTTGGCATATTCTAATGCACTTTGAGGGTCAGTATCTCTACCATCAGTAAATGCGTGAACATACACCTTTTGTACGCCTTTATCTTTTGCCATTTTGATTATAGCCTTAAGATGGTCTATATGTGAATGTACTCCTCCATCAGACAAAAGTCCCATTACATGAAGAGAATTTTCTTTTGCATTATCCATTGCTTCACATAAAACTTTATTAGTAAAAAAGTCACCATCTTTTATAGATTTTGTTATTCTAGTTAAATCTTGATATACTATTCTACCTGCACCTATGTTAGTGTGTCCAACTTCTGAATTTCCCATTTGACCATCAGGTAGACCAACATCAAGACCACTAGCATTTATCAATGTGTTTGGATACTCTTTTTTTATTCTATCTAAATTAGGAGTTTTGGACTCAGCAATTGCATTTCCCTTAACATCCTTATTGTATCCAAACCCGTCCATAATAATTAAAGCAACTGGTTTTTTCATCATTTCACTCCTTAGAAATTAACAAGGTCTAGGTAATCATTACTAGCTAAACTAGCTCCACCTACTAAAGCTCCATCTATATCACTTTGACCCATTATTTCGGCTACATTTGAAGGTTTAACACTTCCACCGTATTGTATTCTAACTTCATTAGCTAATTCTCCATATAATCCTTTTATAACTTCTCTTATATAAGATATAACGTCATTAGCATCTTCAGCAGTTGCAGTTTTACCAGTTCCAATAGCCCAGATTGGCTCATATGCAACAACTACTTTTGCTAAATCATCTTTAAGAACATTTTCTAAAGCTTTTTCAACTTGAACTTTACAAACATCTTTAGTTTTTCCAGCTTCTCTTTGTTCTAAAGTTTCTCCAACACATAATATTGGGTCTATTCCTACTTCTAATGCTTTTAAAACTTTCTTGTTTACAGTTTCATCAGTTTCATTGAAGTATTGTCTTCTTTCTGAATGTCCTATTACAACATAGTCCATATCTATTTCTTTTAACATAAGAGGTGAAACTTCTCCTGTAAATGCTCCTTTTTCTTCAAAGTGCATATTTTGAGCACCTATCTTTATATTTGTACCCTTAGTAGCTTCTTTTAAATCCTTTAATAAAGTAAATGGTGCACATATAACAGCTTCTACTTTATCAGAATTTACTTTATCTTTAATTTCATTTACAAATTCTAAAGCTTCTTTTATTGTTTTATGCATTTTCCAGTTTCCTGCAATTATAGGTTTTCTCATTTTACAATCTCCTCTATATATTAGTTTATTTATTATCTAATGCTGCAATACCTGGTAATTCTTTACCTTCTAAAAATTCTAGTGATGCTCCTCCACCTGTTGATACGTGAGTCATCTTGTCACCAAATCCTAATTGATTAACTGCTGCTGCACTATCTCCACCGCCAATTACAGTAGTTGCATCAGTCAACTCTGCCATAGCTCTAGCTACTGATAATGTACCATTTGCAAAGTTTTCAAATTCAAATACTCCCATTGGCCCATTCCATACTACAGTTTTTGATTCTTTTATAGTTTTTACAAAGTTTGCTATAGTCTTAGGTCCCATATCTAGTCCCATGTAATCTTCTTTTACATTAGCATCTTCTGTTACTATTGGAGTAGCATCTGGTGCAAAGTGGTCTGCCATAACAACGTCTACTGGTAATAATAGGTTAACACCCTTATTCTTAGCTTTTTCCATCATTTCTTTAGCATATTCAACTTTATCTATTTCAAGTAAAGAAGTTCCTACTTCATAACCCTGAGCTTTTAAGAATGTATAAGCCATTCCTCCACCTATTATTAGATTATCAACTTTTTCTAATAATTCGTTTATAACAGCTAATTTATCAGAAACTTTAGCTCCTCCAAGTATAGCTGTAAATGGTCTTACAGGGTTTGCAACAGCTTCTCCTAAGAATTTTAATTCTTTTTGAATTAAGTATCCACAAACTCTCTCTTGTAAAAACTCGCCTGCACCAACTGTTGAGCAATGTGCTCTATGAGCAGTTCCAAATGCATCATTTACAAATATTTCAGCAAGTGATGCTAGTTCTTTAGAGAAATTCTCTTCGTTTTTAGTTTCTTCTTTTCTATATCTAGTATTTTCTAATAATACTACATCTCCGTTTTCCATTTTTTCAGTTGCTTTCTTTGCATTTTCTCCTACAACATTATCGTCTGCTGCAAATACAACTTCTTTTCCTAACATCTCAGATAATCTCTTTGCTACTGGTGCTAAAGATAATTCTGGTTTAGCTTCTCCTTTTGGCTTTCCTAAGTGAGAGCATAATATAACTTTTGCCCCTTTAGAAATTAAATATTGAATAGTTGGTAAAGCTCCGTTCAATCTATTTTCATCAGTAATTACACCATCTTGTAATGGCACATTAAAGTCACATCTTACTAATACTTTTTTTCCGCACACATCAATATCTTCTATAGTTTTTTTGTTAAGCATTGACATAAATATCTCTCCTTTTAATAAAGTAATTTTTTATTGCCAAGTATAATATAGTACATACTTTTACCCTATTAAATATATCATATTATCATATTTTTATATATAGTATGTAACATTATTTAGGTGTATTTTATATATTTTTTCTTAAAAAAAGTCCTGAGTCCGTAGTATTAAACTACAAACTCGGACTTTGTCAATCTACTTTTCTATTTTCTCAAAACTGACTATTTTGCTAATTGTGCAAAGTATCCTAAAGTTCTTATTAATTGAGAAGTATAAGACATTTCATTATCATACCAAGAAACAACTTTAACTAATTGTTTTCCATCTACTTCCATAACTTTTGTTTGAGTAGCGTCAAATAATGAACCGTAGCTTATTCCGATTATGTCAGAAGATACTAACATTTCTTCAGTATATCCGAAAGATTCGTTTGAAGCTTCTTTCATAGCTGCATTTATTTCTTCAACTGTAACATTTTTTCCTAATGTACAAACTAATTCAGTTATTGAACCAGTTACAACTGGTACTCTTTGTGCTGCCCCATCTAATTTTCCTTTTAATGAAGGTATTACTAAGCCTATTGCTTTTGCAGCTCCTGTAGTGTTTGGAACTATGTTTCCAGCAGCAGCTCTAGCTCTTCTTAAATCACCTTTTGGATGAGGACCATCTAAAGTATTTTGGTCATTAGTGTATGCATGTATAGTAGTCATTAATCCTTTTTCTATACCGTATTTATCATTTAATACTTTAGCCATTGGAGCTAAACAGTTAGTAGTACAAGAAGCTCCTGATATAACTGTTTCAGAACCATCTAATATGTCACTGTTTGTATTGAATACTATTGTTTTTAAATCTCCAGTAGCTGGTGCAGATATAACAACTTTCTTAGCCCCTGCTTGTATATGAGCTTCAGCTTTATCTTTAGATGTAAAGAATCCTGTACATTCTAATACTATATCTACTCCTAATTCAGCCCATGGTAGGTCAGCAGGATTTCTTTCTGCTGTTACTTTTATTTCTTTTCCGTTTACTACAAAAGCACCTTCTTTAACTTCTATTTCTCCGTTAAATCTTCCTTGAGCTGTATCATATTTAAATAAATGAGCTAACATTTTAGCGTCTGTTAAGTCGTTTATTGCAACAACTTCGAACTTATCTTGTTGCTCCATCATTTTTCTTAATGCTAATCTTCCTATTCTTCCAAATCCATTTATAGCTACTTTAACCATTTTCGCTACCTCCTATAAAGTAAATGTATGTTTTCTAGCTCTGTGCTAGGTCTTGACTTTTATAATAATGACAATATCTTATAAGCACTTTCTTCATCTGTTACAAGAACCATGTTTTTATGCATATTTGATATAGCTAATAAGGCTTCTACTTTTTCAGTCCCTGCAAAGATTGCAATAGTTTCTTTTACTTGTTTAACTGTTTCTAAATCAATTCCAACAGTGTTCAGTTTGTAAACTATTTCTCCATCTTTGTTGAAATAATATCCAAATGCTTCTCCAACTGCATTTTTAGATAATATCTCATCAACCTTGTCTTCTGGAAGTTTTCTTCTCTTTGCCATGACATCTGCTCTACCTATACTAAAAACTAAAATGTCTGTTCTTTTAATATACTCCAAAGTTGTCTTAATCTCTGGCACTTGGCTAAGAGTTTTCATTGCACTTTCATCCAACTCATCTGGTATATGTAAAAGTTTGCAATTAGAATGTAATTTCTTACTTATTGAAGCAACTATATTGTTAGATTGCATCTCTACATCAGTTCCCATACTTCCTCTAGCTGGAACTATTGTAGAGTTTGGATATCTCTTATCAGTTTTAATAACGTTTGAAAACTCCAACATAGTGCTTCCTCCTGTTATTGAAACGATATCTCCATCTTTTAAAATACCTAAGAAATATTCGCATCCATATCTAGTTACATCTTTTAGTAAACTTCCATTTTCATCACAGCTTCCAGGAACTAATATTACCCTTTTTATTCCAAGCTTTTCTCTGACTCTATCTTGTAACTTAGACAATCCCATGATGTCACTCATGATGTCCTTAAGTTTATCTAACAAATCAGAACCTTCTTTAGTGATAGTCATCCCAGATACAGCTACGTCTATAAGTCCTTGTTCTTTTAAAAACTCAGTTTCTGACCTGATTATTCTTTCACTAATCTCTAATACATTTGATAATGTTCTCCTACCTATTGGTTCACTTAAAGATATTTGTCTTAAAATAGAGTATCTTCTTTCCATAAGTTCAATTGCCTGTGGAATCAATTTCTTTTGAATTTCTAATAAGTTCTTCATAACATACTCCTTATTGCTTTCCTTTCGGGACTTTTTTTGTCCCTAGTGTTTATTTAAGTCCCACAAGATATTTTTATTTTATAGGATTTGCGTATAGATTTCAATAGTTTTTCAAAAACTTTTTTATTTTTTTATTTTATAAAATATTTCTCCACCATTTTCAAATCACAGTATTTTTTCTTTTTATATAAGGCTTTTTATATATATTTTTTTATATTTTCATTCTAATATTTATTACTATAAATAATTTTATTTTTAGTTACTTTTATTTCTAGTTATTTTTATCTACAACTAAGTTTACTTTTATCTAGTTAAGATTTTTATTTATACCCTACGTGTTTTCCTTTTGTGATTATTAAATTTAATAATAGTTTATTTATCTAGGTATTCTTCTTTTTCTAATATCTAATTATTCTTTACAAACACTTATTTAATTTAATCATTTTTTATAAGCACTTATTTAATTATGTTTTCTAGTTTTTTAGCATTTTACAATATTTTAATGTTCCCCAGTTTTTCAATTCTTTTTAGTATTTTTATATTTTATAAATTTTAATATTCTTTAAAGTTCTAATATTCCTCAAAGCTCTAATGTTCTTTAATATTTTATTCTTCTTTAGTTTTTTATGTTCTTTGCTATCTTAATGTTTTAATGTTCCCCAGTTTTTTAATACCTTATAGCATTTTAATACTTTTCCATATTCTATTATTTTACTTCATAAAATTTTTAGCCCAATCTACATTCATCTCTTAATTAGCCTTTTCCCCTTACCATACTGATATTTGTCTTTTACTTATTAGTATTCTTTTCTCTTACTTGAAGATGGGATTCCTAATTCTTCACGATATTTGGCAACTGTCCTTCTTGCAACATTGATTCCTTTTTCTTTTAATAACTTAGATATATGGTCATCACTTAAAGGTTTCTTTTTATTTTCGTCTTTTATTGTTTCCTTTATAATTTTTTTTATGCTTGTACTAGATGCCATTTCATTATTCTCAGTCTCAATGGCGCTACTGAAAAAGTACCTAAATTCATATACGCCAAAAGGTGTTAGCATATATTTACCATTTACACCTCTACTTATAGTAGATTCATGAAATTCTAATTTTTCTGCTATGTCTTTCATTTTCAAAGGTTTTATATATTTTGTCCCTTTTCTCAAAAATTCATCTTGAGCTTTTACTATCTCTTCTGCAATCTTAAGTACTGTAGTTTTCCTACTCTCTATATTTTTCATAAGTCCTGTTGCTGAATTTAGTCTTTCTTTTATAAATTCTTTTGCACTTTCATCAGACTGTGAATTTTTTAATATGTCTTTATAATAACTATTGATTCTTATTTGATAAGAATCTTTCTCATTTAAATATACAATAAATTCATCATCAATTTTTTCTACTGTTACATCAGGTTGAATGTATACACTTTTCTCTACTGAACAAGTTCTTCCTGGTTTGGGGTCTAATGTCTTAATTATGTTTATTAGTTCAACACATTTTTGTAATGACATATTGTACTTTTTACTTATCTCTTTGTATTTATTATTTGCAATTAAATTTAAGTCTTTTGTAACGATTTCCTCTAAAATTTCATTATATATTCCTAAACTAGCCATTTGTATCATCAGACATTCTGAAAGACTTCTTGCCCCTACTCCACTAGGTTCCAACTGCTGAACACTAATTAAACATTTTTCAAAAAGTTCTTCATCTATCTTTAAGGTATCAACAATTACTTTTTCCTCAGTTCTTAAATATCCATCCTCATCTAAACTATCAATTATATACTCACAGACTTCCAATTCTTTGTCTGTAAGTTTATACAGGCTTATCTGAAATTTTAAATCTTCATATAAATTTGACGAATATTTAACTAAATTTTCTAGATTAACTTCATTATCAGGATTATAGCTTATCTCTGTTCTATCTAAACGTCTTGACCTGTCCATGTCTTTTATATACTCTTCCCAATTTATCTCCCCACTTTTCTCGACTTCAACTAATGGGTTATTCTCTGCTTCTCTTTTTATCTCTTCTTCTAACTCTAACTTACTCATATTTAATATTGATAATGATTGCTTAAGTTGTGTAGTCATTATTAGCTTCTGAGACTGAGTTAATTCTAGACTATTATTAAAATTCATTCTGCTCACCTCTCAATTTTATTAAACTTATTTTATAAAAGAAAAACCCTCCTGTATATGTATATTCTATCATTTAAAATATACCTTATGCAAAAGGGTTTTTTTTATTTACAATTTCATCTATTTTTTTATTTAATATTTCTTTTTTTTGTTACTTTTTTTTACTATATGGAGTATTTTGTAGTGGTAGCTCAGTTCTAAATTCTTTATCAAATACATAATAGGCATTTTGTACTGCTGGTGCAGTAGGAACTGTACAAATTTCTCCTACACCTTTTGCCCCATAAGCCAATAAATCTTTGTTCTTTTCAACTATTAAAGCTTGTATTTCTGGTATATCTGTAGATTTAAATAAACCTAATGTACCAAACTTAGCTGTAGGAACAGAGTTGACTACTGGGTAATCTTCGGTTAGAGCATATCCAAGACCCATAACTACTCCACCTTCTATTTGACCTTCTAAACTGATTGGATTTATAGCTCTTCCAACATCATGTGCTGCTACTACTTTTTCTAATTTTCCATTTTCATCCAGAATTACAACTTGTGTTGCATATCCATAAGCAACATGACTTACTGGATTTTCTTTGTCACAACCCATTTTATCTGTAATACTTTCATATTCTCCATAAAACTCTTCTCCCTCTAAATCAAGTAAAGTTTTGCCAGAGTCTAAAGCTTCTTTTAACTTATTTGATGCAACCTTAGTTGCTTCTCCCGTAAATACTGTCTGTCTTGAAGCCGTAGTATTACCAGAGTCTGGTGTTAAATGAGTATCTGGAACTTCATGCACTATATTTTCAGGAAGTAGGCTAGCAGTTTCACAAACTACTTGAGTCATAACAGTACCAAGCCCTTGACCTATACAAGAAGCACTTGTTCTTATGTGAACTTTGCCATCTTTTATCACCAATCTACATCTTCCAACATCAGGTATACCAACTCCAACCCCACTATTTTTCATAGCACAAGCTATACCTGCACGTGGATGCTTTTCATACTCTTCTTTTACAGCTTCTAGTGTCTCTGCCATTGCTGTTCCTTCATCCGCAAATTGACCATTTGGTAAAACTTGCCCAGGTCTTATTGCATTTTTATATCTTATCTCCCAAGGAGATATTCCAACCATTTCAGCAAGTAAATTTAGATTACATTCAGTTGCAAAACAACTCTGTGTAACTCCAAATCCTCTAAATGCTCCTCCAGGAGGGTTATTAGTATATACTGCTGTTCCTGTTATATCAATATCTTGATAATTGTATGGTCCTGCTGCATGAGTACACAGTCTTTGTAGCACTGGTCCTCCAAGAGAGGCATATGCACCTGTGTCAGATATTATCGTTGCCTTCATACCCGTTAAGTATCCATTTTCATCACATGCTGTCGTAAATTCCATTTCTGTGGCATGTCGTTTTGGATGAACAATAATACTTTCTTTTCTTGTTAACTGTACTTTTACAAATCTCTTTGTATGGTATGCAAGTAAGGCTGCATGGTGTTGAACACTCATGTCTTCTTTTCCACCAAACCCTCCTCCTACCATTTTGTTTATAACTCTTACCTTCTCATATGGTAACCCTAACATATCTGCACATTCATGTTGAGTGGCAAACACCCCTTGGTCTGTTGAATAGATTATTACTCCATCATCTTCATAAGGACCAGCTACTGCACATTCAGGCTCTAAAAATGCGTGTTCTGTAGCAGGTGTAGTATATCTTTTAGTTACAACATATTTTGAATTTTCTATCTTTTCTTTAGCGTTTCCTCTTACTAAATGTTCCTTAACAAGTATATTCCCTGTCTCATGTATCTTTGGAGCATCTTCTCTAAGTGCATCTGCTGTAGTACTTAATGGTGTTAATTCCTCATAATCTATCTTAACTAGCTTTTTGGCCTCTTCTAACGCTTCTCTAGTTTCTGCTGCTACTAAAACTATTCCATCTCCTAAGTATCTAGTTATTTCACCTTCTGGTATTAAAGTATCCCAATCCTTCTTTAAGTGCCCTACCTTTATAGTTCCTGGAATATCTTTAGCTGTTAGAACTGCAACAACTCCTGGATAAGCTTTTGCTTCTTCTATATCTATTTTTTTAACTAAAGCTCTAGGATACTTAGCTCTAACTGCTGAACCATAAATCATACCCTCAATTCTCATATCATCTACATATTCAGAATATCCAAGTGCTTTGCCAACTGCATCAACTCTAGGAAGATTTTCACCTACTAGACCCTTACAGTTTACTTTTGGCACATCTATATTTTCTCTAAAAATCTTTGCTGCTAAATCGACAGCTTTAATTATTTTTACATACCCTGTACATCTACATATATTGCCTTTTAAAGCTTTCTTTATATCATCTTCAGTAGGATTATTATTAACGTCTATAAGTGCTTTTGAACTAATTACCATACCTGGAATACAAAATCCACATTGTACAGCTCCTTGACTAGCAAAAGAATATGCAAAAACATCTCTTTCTCTCTCTGATAATCCCTCTATAGTTGTTATGTTTTTCCCAGCTAATTTATCAGTTTTAAATACACATGCTTTAGTAGCTTTACCATCTATTATAACCATACATGTTCCACAAGCACCTTCTGAACATCCATTTTTAACTGAAGTTATATTCATATCTTCTCTAAGGAAGTCTAAAAGTTTTTTGCCTTCTTTTGCAACAACTTTCTCTCCATTTAATATAAATTCTACCATTCTCTAGCCCCCTTTGTTAGACGCCTATTTATATATCTCCCACTTGGAGTATTACAGATTAATTCTCCATCTCTAACTACTTCTTTTCCTCTTAAATAAACATGTTCTATTTGACAATCCACTTCATACCCTTCATAAGGTGTATAATCTACATTTTGTAATTGTTTTTTCGCTTCTATTTTGGATTTTTTGTTTGGATTTAAGACTAATATATCTGCATCACTGCCTATTTCTATAGTTCCTTTATTAGGATACATTCCAAACAACTTTGCTGCATTAGTTGATGTTACTTCTACCATCTTGTTGATAGATATTTTATTTTTACAGACTCCATATGTGTATAAAAGACTCATCCTATGTTCTACACCTGGAGAACCATTTGGTATCTTACTGAAATCGTTTATCCCAAGTTCCTTCTGTCCCTTATAATTAAAAGAACAATGGTCTGTTCCTATAGTGTCTATTTGATTATCTAAAATAGCATTCCATAATATTTCATTATTTTCTTTATTTCTTAAAGGTGGTGACATTACATACTTAGCACTTTCAAATCCATCTAAATCATATAATTCATCATTTAATAGAAGGTATTGAGGACAAGTTTCAACTATTACATCCACACCTCTTTGCTTAGCTTTTAAAACCTCCTCTAAGGATTCTTTACAGCTTAAGTGAACTACATATACTTTAGAGTTTGCAACTTCAGCTATCTTCATAAGTCTTGATGTAGCTTCTGCCTCCATTATAGCTGGTCTAGTTAATTGATGATATTTTGGAGATAAATTATTTTCTGACTTTGCTTTATCCACAAGTTCACATATTATGTCCCCATTTTCACAATGGAAACCAATAATCCCTCCTATCTCTTCTGCTTTTCTCAATGCTTCAAAGATTACACCATCATCAACTTGAAGGCTTCCTTTATACGCCATATACAGTTTAAATGAAGATACTCCCTCTTTCACCATATCCTCCATTTCATTACAAACCGAGTCATTCCAATCTGTTATAGCCATATGAAAGCCATAATCTGAATAGGATTTATCCTTAGCTTTTTCATGCCATTCTTCTAATCCGTCTTTCAAAGAACATCCTTTAGCTTGTGTAGCAAAATCCAATATAGTAGTAGTTCCTCCTACTATAGCAGCTTTTGTTCCTGTCTCAAAGTTATCTGCTGTCTTAGTAACGCCTGTATCTAAGTCAAAGTGTGTGTGTGTATCTATACCTCCTGGTATAACATAAGAATCACTAACATCAACTATTTCATCATTTTCTTTTGATATATCAAGACCTATATCGACTATTTTTTCATCTTCTATTCTTACATCTGCACAGTAAGTTTTTTCACTTGTTACTACTTTCCCACCTTTTAAAACAATTCCCATATAGACTCCACCTTACTTGTAATGTATCAATTTATTTTATATGAAAAAATTAACTTAAAGTAATCTAGTTAGTTCACTTATACGTAGTAAATCTATATTAAGATTAAACCAATACCTAATTAAATTAATATTCAGCTAAACTAATATTTAGTTAAATCAATATAATAAAATTATTAACTTTAGACTGTATTATTAATGCATAATGTGTGTTTGTTTATCTGATATATTTTATTATCCTAATACCTATTACTCTAAGTTAATTACCAAAATTCTATATAATTATTACTCATTCATAGCTTCTACTTGATTGTAGCAGATGCTTAAAGCTCCTTTTGGACATCTAGTTACACATAATCCACATCCAAAACACTTGTCTGCATCTATGTTCAACTTATCTGTAACTTCTAAAGCTTCGTATACACAGCTTGTTACACATTGCTTACATTTGATACACTTGTTATCATCCACTACTGGAGCTACTGAATGAGTTCTAAACCCTCTAGCTGCCATTTTCTTATGAGTTAATCCTTTTATTTCATTAACATCAGCATATCCATTCTCATCTAAAAATTCATTTAATTCTTTAGCAATTTTTCCATAGATAGAAGGCCCTTTAAGGATTGCTTCTGTACATACTTGAACAGCACTTGCTCCAGCCATCATCATTTCAGCCACGTCTTTTCCACAAGTGATTCCACCAACACCGATTATTGGTATATTTACAACTTGAGAAGCTTCATATATACATCTTATTGCTAGAGGTCTTATTGGTGCACCTGATAACCATCCGTATCCAGCTTTACTTCCCATTATAGGGTATCCTGTATTTACATCTATTGCCATACATGGTCCAAATGAGTTTATCATTACAAGTCCATCTGCACCTGCTTCTTCAACAGCTTTTGCAATAGTTTGAATGTCAGTATGAGGACTCATTTTCATAAATACTGGTACATCTAAAACAGCTTTTGCAGCTTTTAAAGCATTTACTATTGGTGCAACGTCTGTACCTACATAATGAGTAGATAATTCAACTGCATCTGCATAAGGCTTTACTAAAGGAGCAACCTCAGCTATTTGCTCTGCTGAATATCCCATACTTACTATTACTGGAAGCCCTGTTTCTTTTACCTTTTTGTATTCTTCCTCTATCCATTGCTCTTTTGGAAGCTCTGACCATAATTCTGTGTTTAAAAAACCACTATTAGTTTTTGCCATACATGGTCTTGGTACATCAGCTGGTAATACAGATATAGTTTTTGTACATATAGCTCCTGCTCCACCTTTTGCTGCCTCTTGACAGAGAGCACCATCTTTTGCTCCAGGTCCTGCCGCTGTCATAATTGGGTTTAAAAATTCCATCCCATATAAATTAACTTTTAAATTAGCCATATTATTATCTCTCCCTTAAATTAAATATTTTTAATATTTAGATTGTATTCTTTTATTTGTATTCGTTATTTATTTACTTTTTTATATTATTTAAAATATAAGATAGTTTTGTTGAATTATTAATATCTATGAATTATTTTTATTAATACTTAATGACTTTAAGTCAATATAGATTTTTACTTGTTTTATTTTTATTTTGCTTCTTCAACTTTATTATTTTTTTCTTTTTTAGAACCTAGTTCATTGAAGAATATGTTTAAAAGCACTGCTGATAAACTACCTGTTGTTATTCCACTATGGAATATTGTTTGTACCCAAGTTGGGAAATTATGATAGAAATCAGGATTTGTTAGTGGTATCATAGACAAACCAACACTAACTGCTACTATAACCCCATTTTTAGTTCCATCAAATTTCACTTTGCTTAAAGTTTTTACTCCTCCAACCATTACCATTCCAAACATTGCAAATCCTACGCCTCCAAGAACAGGCTTAGGTATTGCTCCTATTATTGCTGCAAATTTTGGTAAGAATCCAAGTACTAGCAATATAACCCCTGCGTAAACTGCTATAAATCTTGATTTTATACCTGTAAGACCTACTATTCCTGTATTTTGACCAAATGGAGTTATTGGAAATGAATTGAATATTCCAGATAATGCTGTAGATATTCCATCTCCAAATAGACCTCTTTTAATATTTTTACCTGTTACTTCCTTGTCTACCATTTCATGAATAGCTATCATATTACCAACTGATTCCGTCATAAGTACCAACATAATCAAACACAATGATAGTATTGCAGATGGTTCAAATCTAGGCATTCCAAATTTTAAAGGTACATTTAAGTTAAGCCAACCAACTCCATTTACTGCACTAAAATCTGCCATTCCAACTGCCATGGAAAGTAGTGTACCAAGTACTATACCTACCAATATAGCTGTGCTATTCCAAATTCCTTTTAAGAATTTAAATGAAAGTAAAGTTATTGCCAATACTGCTAAAGCTAATGCTAATGAGTTTGGTTCAACCGCTTCCAATTTGTTGTCAGTTATCCATTTTATCCCAACTGGAAATAGTGAAATACCTATTACCATAACAACTGTTCCAGTAACTACACTAGGGAAAAATCTTATTAATTTTTCAAATACTGGAGCAAGTAATATACAAAACAATCCAGCTACTATTACAGAGCCAAATACTGTCTGTATTGCAACTTGTGAATCACTATATGATGAGGCTATTGCTGTCATACCTGCCACAGCGGCAAAACTAGTTCCTTCTATTACTGGTATTTTAGCACCTACAATATTTCCTATACCAACACTTTGTATGAGTGTTCCTATACCTGCCATAAACAAGCAAGCATTTATTAAAAAAACAATACTAGCATGATCTAGTCGTGCAGCACTTCCTATCATCATAGGAACTGCTACTGCTCCTGCACACATTGCTAAAACGTGCTGTAGTGAAAATACCCAAGATTTGGATACAGGTAATCTTTCATCTACTGGAGCTATTTTAGGGCTTTTATCTTGAGACATTTTGGGTCTCCCTTCTATATTTAATTTAATATTCTATTCCGTATATTTTTTATTTATATACTTCATTTAAATTCCTATTTTTGTTTAAGCTCTGTTTTTAACATCTAAATTCTTGTTTCTTACTTGTATATTAATCTGAACCTCCCATGACTAAAGTCACAGGGTTCCTGCTTCATAGAATTTTGCATAATCAATTATTTAAATTCTATTCCATAGATTTTGACTTAGTTCTCTACTTTTTGCTAGAATACTTTCTTCATCTATGTTTATTAACTTTCTATCTTTCATAAGTACTTTTCCATTTATAATAGTTGTATCTACGCTTCTTCCACTCATTCCAAAAATAGTGTGTCCCCCTATTGTATTTTCTGTCAATGGAGTATGTGGTATATAATCAACTACTATAACATCTGCATAAGCACCTTTTTTAAGTACTCCTAGGTCATTTTTATAATAAGCTTTAGCTATTTTTCTATTGTTATCAAATAACATTGTTTGTGATTCTTCAAATCCAACTCTTGGGTCTTTTAAGTGATGTTTGTGAATTATATTGGCAACTTTTAATGATTCAAACATATCGCTAGTATATCCATCAGTTCCTAATCCTACTGTAACTCCCCTTTTTAATAACTCTATTGCAGGAGAACATCCAACTGCATTTCCCATATTAGATTCTGGATTATGAACTACAAATGTATTTGTTTTATTTAAAAAACTGATTTCTTCTGCACTTATATATATACAATGAACTGCTATTGTTTTTTCTTTTAGTACTCCAAAATCATTGAATCTTTCTAAAACCCTTTTTCCATATTTATCTACATTATATTGTAAGTCTGCTAGTCCTTCAGCAACATGTACATGGTAACCTGTATCAAGACCAGCCATCTCTGAAGCACATTTATTTAATGTATCATCAGATAGTGTAAATGCAGCATGAAGCCCAAACATTCCTTTTATCATGTCTGTATCATCTTTTTGAGCGTATTTTATAAAGTTTACGTTTTCATTGATACCTTGTTGGATTGTATTTCCACCATCTCTATCAGACACTTCATAACAAAGACACGTTCTAATTCCCAAATCCTTTGCAACATCTGATATTGTAAACAAACTGCCTTCAATTGCATTTGGACTTGCATGATGGTCATAAACTGTTGTTACACCATTTTTTATACATTCTATATACGTTGCATATGCACTGTATTTTGTATCTTCCAGTGTAAGCTGTTTGTCAAGTCTCCACCATAAATTGTTTAGTATCTCTAAAAAGTTCTCAGAAGGTTTTCCTGGAACTGCCATTCCTCTAGCAAATGAGCTGTATATATGCATATGTGAATTTATTAGACCCGGCATGATTATTTTCTTGCCTGCATCTATAAATTCATGTACTGGATATTTAGCTTTCATTTCTTCTGTAGTACCTATATCTTCAATTAGATTATCATTTATTACTACACATCCATCTTCCATATAGGGATTTAAAGAATCTTGGCTTATTAGCCTCCCATTCCCCACTAAAATCATAAATTTATTCCTCCTTAAAGCTAAGATTTAATTTTTAAGTACTTTTCCTGCTTTAATTTTATTGTATTTTCCTTCTTCAACAACACAATTTCCATTTATAATTACGTAATCTATACCTGTAGGGTACTGCATAGAGTTGATAAAATCATCACAACCACTAACTGTATCCTTGTCAAATATAACTATATCTGCAAAATATCCTTCTTTTAATTCGCCTCTATCTTTTATACTAAAGCTTGTAGCTGCCTTTTTAGTCATTTTATAAACAGCTTCTTCGATTGTTAACACATTCAACTCTCTAACATATCTTCCTAGTATTTTAGGGAAAGAACCATAAGCTCTTGGATGTGGTTTACCTGCTAAAAGACCATCTGTACACACATTTTGCTCGTCTCTTTTCATGAATCCTATTATATGTTCTTCTAATCCATAGAAATCTACCATCCCAACTGCATTTTCTTCTTCTTTTAATAAATCAAACGTTGCATCTAATGGGTCTTTTCCTCTCATTTTTCCAATTTCTAATAAGCTCTTACCAATTGTATCTTTATTCTTTTCTGTTTTTACGCTTGTTACAAATATTTGGTCTATTCCAGCAAATTCTATAAAATTATCCCAGCCTTCTATTCCATTTGCTATATCTTTTTTCATTTTTGCTCTTTCGTTTTCATCACTTAATCTTTCTATTAACTTATCAGTTCCTCCAGAATGTGCCCAAGGAGGTAAAACTACTCCAAGCATTGTACTTCCTGCTGCATATGGATATTGGTCAAAAGATACTCTTATTCCTTCCTTTTCTGCTTTTTCTAAAAGCTCTATAACTTGTGGTATATACTTCCAGTTTGCTTTACCACAAACCTTAAAATGTGAAAAATGAACTTTTACTCCTGATTGTTTTCCAATTTCTATGATTTCTTCCATTGAAGTTAAAATTGTATCTGCTTCACTTCTTTGGTGAACTACAAATACTCCGTCATATTTTGCTACTACCTTACACATCTCTATAATTTCTTCAGTCAATGAGTATGCACAAGGTATATATATAAGTCCAGTAGACAATCCTATAGCTCCTGCTTTTAATTCTCTCTCTGTGATTTCACACATTTTTTGAATTTCTTCTTTAGTAGCAGGTCTATCTTCAAGTCCCATAGCTTCCATTCTAACGTTTCCATGAGGTACTAAATAAGTTTCATTTAAACCTACCCCATTGTAATCCATCATTTTTAAATAATTCTCTGTTGTTTCATATTTCCAATCAATTTCATCACTTTCACCATCTAGACCTGCTAAATTTTTTCTCCAAGAAGATATATGCTCTTGAGGTAGAGGGGCCATAGATATACCATCTTGGCCCAACACTTCTGTTGTAATTCCCTGTCTAATCTTTACCTCATTATATGGATTAACTAAAATAACTAGGTCTGAATGGCTATGAGTATCTATGAAACCTGGACATATAACTCTACCTTTTGCATCTATAACTTTGTCAGCTTCTTCGTTTAAATCTTGTGATATTTTTAATATTTTCTCGTTTTCTATTAAAATATCTCCTTCATATGCTGGTGTTTTATTTCCATCTACTATAAGTCCATGTTTTATTAAAGTTCTCACAAAACCATCTCCTAATTATTTTTTATAAACTGATTTTAATATACCATAATATCCTTCTGCACCTTTGAATAATTGGTCTAATTCTATATACTCATCTATTGTATGAGCAAGATTTTCCTTAGAAGGACCAAATCCTATAGTTCTTATTCCAGCCTCACCTGCGTAGTGACTTCCATTCGTACAGAATGAGTATTGAGTTATTTCTGAATCTATTCCAGCTTCTTTTAATCCCTTATATGCTGCTTGAACAAATTCATCTTCTTCGTCATATAACCAACCTGGGAAGAATCTTTCACTTTCTATAGTATTTCCTGTATAGCAATCAGCTTTTTCAACTGCATAAGAAACTTTTGCATTTAATTCTGGGTCTTCTTTCATCATTTCATCTAATAAAGCTTGTATTGGAGCTAATACGCCTTCTCTTGTTTCTCCAACTAATAATCTTCTATCAAAAGTAGCTTTGCAATAATCTGGCACTACTGATGCTCCTGGATATGGAGAAGATTTTATATCTGTTAAAACTAATATTCCATCACCTAAAACTGGATGAGTTGGAGGTACTAATTGTTGTATCTTTTGGATTACATTAGCCATTTTATAAACTGCATTTATACCTTTTTCTGGATTAGCAGAGTGAGCTGGTTTACCAAAAGTTTCTACTACTATTTCTCCTCTACCTCTTTGACCTATCTTTAGGTTTAATTCTGAAGATTCACCTATTACAACATAATCAGGTTGAACAGCCTTACTTATCTCTCTAGCTGAAACACCTTCAAATATTTCTTCATGAACAACACCTGCTACATACAATTCACCTTCAAAGTCTTTGTTAGTATCTTCTGCAAAATATGAAACAGCAGCCATCATAGCACTTACTTGACCCTTCATATCAGAAGTTCCTCTACCATATATTTTCCCATCTACTATTCTCGCTTCAAAAGGAGGAACACTCCATTTACTTGCATCTGGAACTGGAACTGTATCTATATGCCCGTCAAATAATATTTTTTTACCTGGTTTATTTCCTTTTATACATCCTACTATATTTCCATATCTATCTCTTGACCAACTATCAAAACCTAGTAAAGCAAAATTTTCTTCTATAGCTTTTACTACGTTTTCTTCTTGACCTGAATAACTAGCATTTCTTATTAAGTCTTGGCATACTTCAGTTAATTGTTTTTTTCTTGTTTCATTTAACATTTTGATATTCCCCCATATAATTTTTAATTTGTTGACGTTTTATTTTGATATTTCACTTTTTTAATTTATTAGCATTTCACTTAATCTATTGATTTTTTATTTCTTTATATTTTATTTATTAAATTTTTATTTAGACTTTATTTTAATTTTATTTGGTTTTATTTAATTTTATTTAGTTTTTATTTTGAATTTTTCATTTGCTTTACTTTTTTATTTGCTTTACTTTTTCATTTATTTATATTTTTCATTTGTTTTAGTTTTTATTTTATTTAAAGTTTTCACTTATTTAAGTTTTTATTTTCCTTAAATTTTTCATTTATTTATTAAGTTTTTATTTTCCTTAAATTTTTCATTTGTTTATTAAGTTTTTCTTTTCCTTAAGTCTTTTATTTACTTTGGCATTCACCATTCCAAACTATATCTCTATATTTATCAGGGTCAGTATCTCCTTCTGTACTTATTAATAATACTTTAGAGTTCTCATCTAGTTTCAAAGCTTCTCTTAAGTCTTTTAAATCTTCACTTTCAAGGATTGAAACTAATGCTCCAGTTGTAACTGCTCCAGATTCTCCAGAGATTACTTTCTCATCTCCTCTTAGAGGGTTTCCTAATATTCTCATACCTTTAGCAGATACCCAGTCTGGTGCTGAAACGAATGCTGATGAATAATTTTTTAACACTTCAAAACCTATAGTGTTTGGTTCTCCACAAGCAAGCCCTGCCATTATAGTTGGCATATCTCCTCCAACAAATCTTGGTTTTCCATCTCCAGCTTCTGCTGATTTATAGTAACAATCAGCCTCATCAGCCTCTACTACTACTGTTATTGGGCATTCATCATATATTGAAGCAACATACCCTTGAACTGCACCAGCAAGTGAACCAACTCCTGCTTGAACAAATACGTGTGTTGGTCTATCTACTCCATATTCTTTTAATTGTTCTATAGCTTCTTTAGCCATAGTTCCATATCCTTGCATTATCCATGCTGGTATTTCTTCATATCCATCCCATGCTGTATCTTGAACCATTACTCCATGGTCATCAGCTTCTGCATAATCATTAGCTAATCTTACTGCATCATCATAGTTTAAGTCTGTTATACTAGCATCTGCACCTTCTCCTTTGATTTTATTTAATCTAAATTCAGAAGAACCTTTTGGCATTAATACAACAGATTTTTGACCTAATTTATTAGCTGTCCAAGCAACTCCTCTACCATGATTTCCATCTGTGGCTGTAAAGAAAGTTATTTCTCCTAATTTTTCTTTTATTTCTTTTGAAGTTAATTTATCATACCCTAACTCAGATATATCTGTATCTAATCTTTGAGCTAAGTATCTACCCATAGAGTAAGAACCACCTAAAACTTTAAATGCATTTAAACCAAATCTATAAGATTCGTCTTTAACATATATTCCGCTTACGCCTAGTGATTTTGCTAAGTTATCTAATTTAACTAAAGGAGTCTTTTCATATTGTGGAAAGCTCTCATGAAAAGCTTTAGCCTTTGCAATTTCTTCATCTTTTAAAAATTCAATTCCTTTTTCTTTTTCCTCTGATTTAGGTAAGTTATTTAATTTCCATTTTATTTCTCTCATTTATTTTATATTCCCCTTTCAAATTTTTCGGTGTCATTTTAATTTTTTATCTTTGTGCCTTATAGCAAAGCAATTACCGTGCCAATATTATTTATTCTAAAAACAATTTTTTTATGTTGGAATTACATACTTTTATAAAATTTCTTTAAAGTTTATAAATTTTGAGTGTGAAAAATAAGATTTATAAAAGAAAAAATTCTCATATTGGGAAATTTTTATCAATACGAGAATTATCAATTCGAGAAATCGTTTATTTATCTTAATTCTTCCTTTATTATGCTCTTATTTTTTATATATCTATTGTTTTGTCAGATATATTACTACTTTTATTTTCTATAAATATATGGCTATAACCTTCTTACGCATAAACTCTATAAATTTATATACTTTATATTCTTTATTACCCAAATATTCTTTATTACCCAAAGCCTCCAAAATGGCTTAAATCTTTTCATAGCTTCTTACAGAAGTTTACATGAGCGTCCCCCCAATAAGCAAAAGTGCAATATGTGTACCATTGTGCCCTACTTGCGACTATTGAGCTGTCGAAATTCGCAACTTCGCATTTATCTGATGAAATGCACTATACAAAATATTCATAACATCCACAACAGAGTTAAAGTTACCTATTCATATTCACTGTAAAAATTTCTTCCACAGGAAATGTAATTTTAACCAATCCTATTGAGACAAACTCACCACTTATTTTTTTGAACTCACGCAGTAATACATCACTTGCCCGAAAAAAAGCCTCACTTTCATCATCTCCAGTAAGTGCTATTGTGCAATGGGGTACCCAACGATTGGGGTGTACCATTCCCAACCATTTGAATCAAAATCTTGTAGTACCTCATATAATTCTCTCTGAAACTGATACATACTGCTATTCATTATAGGTGATACAAACACCGTTTTAGTATCATTAAACATGCCTACTGAACCAATGTAAGCAGGTATTACCTTATGGTTTTGTGCAAACCCCTTTAGCTTGTCTATGCAACAAGCCTCATCCACATCATTGAAACAAGCCAAAGTAAAATGAGGTCTTGTTTTCCATTCTAAGTACTTCGTACTAATTTTTTCATCAGCGATTTTTTTAGATAAATCAAAAAGTTGCTTTTCCGTTTTTTTATCATAATATAGCTCTATCGCATATTGCATAATAACACCTTCACCATAAAGTAAAAATACCTATCTATAAAAACACACAAATACCTATCATTTTAATATTATATTACTACTGTTCCTCTTCCAATTTTCTATATAGTGTAGCCAAACCTATGCCTAAGTCTTTTGCTATCTTCTTCTTCGTCTTTGTATCTCTTCCATACTTATTCAACAACTTATTTATGTAAGTCAACTCTAATTCTTTAATTGAAAGTATCCTTTCTTGATTCTCTACTATCCCTCCAACTATATCATCTTCAAATATTATATTTACATCCTTATTTTTATAAATATTTCCATTAATATTATAATAGTTTAAAATATCTAATGGAAGCATATCTTTATATATTATTCCATCATCTCCAACCAAATTCATCATATATTCAACTGCATTTTCCAGTTCCCTTATATTTCCCGGCCAATTATAGTTAATCAACATATTCATTACATTTTCTTCTATTTTATTTAACTGAATCCCTAGTTCTAAAGAATATTTAGAAGCAAACTTCATCATTATTGCCTCAATATCATCCTTTCTTTCCCTAAGAGGTGGCAAATTTATAGGAATTACATTTAATCTATAGTATAAATCATCCCTAAACTTACCTTCATTTACTAATTTCAATAAGTTTTTATTTGTAGCAGCAATCACTCTTATATCTAAATCTATAAGTTTATTTGACCCAATTCTCGCAAATTTTCTCTCTTGTAAAACTCTAAGTAACTTTGCTTGTAAAGGCATTGACAAATCTCCTATTTCATCAAGAAATATAACACCTTCATTTGCAAGTTCAAATTTACCTACTTTACCTCCACTACTAGCTCCACTAAATGCACCTTTTATATAGCCAAATAGCTCACTTTCAAGGAGATTTTCTGGAATAGCAGCACAGTTTATCGCAATAAATGGCTTGTTCCATCTGCTACCTTCAGCATGTATAGCCCTAGCAATTAGCTCTTTACCCGTACCACTTTCCCCAGTTATAAGTACAGTTGAATTTGACTTTGCTAATTTCTTAGTTCTCTCTTTTACTTTTAACATTGCTTCTGAATTTCCAATTATAGACTCTATATCACTATTTCCCCAACCACTATTCACTTTTCCATGTCCTTTATGATTGATATATGTCTTGTCAAATATTATTATTTTGTCGTATTGATTTATATATGGATATACCGGAATTATTTTGGCATTTATATTATAAATTTTGTTATCAATATCAATTTCTAGTAATTCATGTCCATTTGAGGAAGATTCAACAGATACTATATTTACTATATTTTCTATTATATTTTTATCTATATCTAATTTTTTTAGAGCTATATTGTTTATATAAGATATTTTGCTATTTATGTCTAGTATTATAACGCCTTTTTCAACATTTTCAATGATTTCTATCATCATATCCATTTTTCTACTGCTATTTTTTGACGCTTCATGCTCTTCTATTTTCATAGAAATTAAATCGCATATATGATTGACAAATTTTAAATAATTATCTATTTTTGCACTTATTTCTACTTTTTTAGTTTTATCTGTACTAATAGCACCAATTACTCCTATAGTTCGATTATTATATTTTATTGGAACTGCTATTATTACTTTATTTAGGCATTTCATGTAATGGGAACATTCTATACAAAGCTGATTATCACATATATCCAATACGACTAATTCCTGACCTTTCTGTATAACATTGTCATAAATAAAGCCCTCAGTAACAACGCTTTCATTTATCTTTGATTTATACAGACCTGTGCCACTAATTCTTATTAATCTATCGTCAACTATTTCAATATCTACATCTAACACACTAGCTACTGTTTCAGTGTATTTTATCATTTCTTGTTGAAATTCTTTTAATTTACTTAACATAGTTTCCCCCATTAGAATTTAATTTACCAAATTATCAGTTTAGCTATATTTTAACATATAGTCACTCTTTAAAATATATATAAAACATTACTTATTTATATATTTGCGTTAAAACAGACAATATTAATTTATAAAAAGTTTGTTTTATATAGTAACCTTAATTATAATATGCAGACAATAAAATAAATCACAATACAATAATAAAAAAAAGCTTTCCTCATATAACAAATATATTTTTGACATAAAAATATACATTATATGAGAAAAGCTCAATAGTTAAATATTTAGATAGATTTTTATATAGACTTTTTTAATATAAACTTTTTTAATTGTAGACTTTTTTTATTAGTTTTTAATTTTTATTAGTTTTGTTATTGGTTTTATTGTTATAATACTTATAATACTGCCATTGCTTCAATTTCTAAAACTGCATCTTTTGGTAATTGAGCAACTTGTACGCATGACCTTGCTGGTGGATTTTCTTTAAAATATGTAGCATATACTTCATTAATATCATTAAAATCCTTTAAATCTTTTACGAATACTGTAGTCTTAAATATTTTATCCATACTTGTACCAGCTTGTTCTAATATTGCTTTTACATTATCTAAAGAAGCTTTTGTTGCTTCTTTTGGGTCAGATACTAACTCGCCAGTCTTCATATCTATTGGAAGTTGACCTGATGTAGAAACTATGTTTCCAACTTGAATTGCTTGAGAATATGGTCCAATTGCTCCTGGAGCTTTCTCTGTAGCTATTACTACTTTTGACATGACTTCACCTCCTATTATTAAGTTATATTTACAGGAAAATAAAATTTCCTAAACACCAATATTAATACGAACCTTTAGATTAAATTTCAAATCTAAAACTTCAAATAATCAATACTTAGATGATTATGTTTATTTGTGTCTTGTTAACTTTTATTAAAGCAATTAACGTGCCAAACTTTATTTATATATAAAATTTTGTGAAGTCATTCAAAATAGTTACTTCTGAATTTTTTCGTAAAAAAACGCTCTAAAATTACTTTTTTATGATGTCAATTTTTTTCTCATATCTAGAAATTTACCAACATGAGAATTCTTGTTTTGAGAATTTACAGATTAAAGTTATTTTTTAACCTTAAATTCTGAACCTCCCATGACTAAAGTCACAGGGTTCCTGCTTCATAGAATTTTGCATAATCAAGTTATTACATATGAAAGAACTATAGTTGACAATCCCACTATTATAAATAATAAAACCTTTACCCATACCTTATTTACCCTAGTTATCATAGAGCCTATTGAAAATATAACAGCTAAATATAATAATAACCAAAAAATTATCAATATCTACCACTGTTGCTGAAAATCCAAAAAACTACCTTTTGATAGTATTACTTAACAATCTAATTAATCTCATAATAAATTTACAACTTATAAATAAATTGTTATATTGGCCGTATCTCAACAACTTTCTCCTTTCCTAGTTTTAAATCTTTTATAGAATTGTACCACGTCTAAGTAAATTTTCATACTATTAAGTCTTATTTCTAATAAATCATTAGCTCTCATTCTATGCCCAATAATGTAAGATTGCAGTAATTTTATTGATTTTCATAGTTTTATTTAATATACTTATATTAATTATTTTCATATGAAATTATTATTTATATAGGGGGATTTTTTTAATATGAGCAAAAGTGAATTAACAGCAGAAACAACAGAAGAAATGTTAGAAGTACTAAGTGGTAAAGATTATGATATTGCATGTCATTTACATGAACTTGGTAAATCATTAGATTGTAAAATTGAACCAAAAACAGGTGCTCGTTCTTACAAAATAGTATATTCAACTAAGAAACCAAAACGTAGCTTATTTACTATTGAATGTAATGAAAAAAAATGGAGAGTTAAAGCAAATCTTTTTCATCTAAATACATATAAAGATGCTGTGGAGGAATGCTCTAAAACTATTAAAGATAGTATAACTAAAACTCGTACTTGTAAGAAATGTAATTCAAAGTGTATTGGAGGTTCTTCGTTTGAATTAGATGGAAAGTCTTACCTGACTTGCATAGGAAGTGGTCATTATTTTGCAAATATGGAAGAAATGGATTGGAAAAACCTAGAAAAATTAATTACTAAAGAAAATAATATTATGCAGGAATCTGTATAGTTTTTTAAGGATAATTATTAAAATATATGAGCAACAACAGATACTTAAATAGGCATAAAAAAATAAAGGGTATAATAAGGATATAGAATAAAAATAAATGATATAGCACAAAGAGGCTGTCTCAAAATACAGATAAGCCTCTTTTTATTGTTGAAATGATAAGAATATATTCAATTTTATACAATTTTATACAAACATACTACGCCAACTTACCCATTTCATATGCCTGTTTCATTGCCTTACTTCCCTTAATATCACCTACATTCCAAGCACCTACACCATATACTATACCTTTTTCCTTAGAGCCATTTAGACATGATGTAAATCCTCTAAATCCTTCTATTGTTCTTTCCATATCAGCCACATTTTCATCTGCTGCTGTAACGATAAAATAGAAATCTTTATCACAAATTTCAGTATATCTAGAGCAAGTTCTATCAATCATAGTTTTCATTTGCGCATTCATAGTATAAAAATAAACTGGAGTCGCTAAAACAATCACATCTGCCCCAATCATTTTTTCAAGAATTTCTCCCATGTCATCTGTCTGTGAACAATTTGCTTCTTTTTCATAACAAGCACCACATCCAGTACAATAGTTAATATCTTTATCTTTTAAAAATATCTTCTCCACTTGATTTTTAGATTCTAATACCCCTTGTATAAACTGGTCACACAATAAATCAGAATTTCCACCTTTTCTAGGACTAGCTGATACTATTAATACATTTTTACTCATAAGATACTGCCTCCATTTTCTTATTTCTACTGCTCTTTAATACTTTTTCTTTCTCAATAATACCTTCTTCATATCTATCAATCTTAAAATTTAATCGTTCCAAAGTTTTTTGCATTTCTTCTATTCTTTTTGCTAGTTGGTTTCTCTGCTCTATTAAAAGTTCTTTTCTAGCTTTGATAGTACTGCTCCCTTGTTGAAACATAGCTACATACTCAATTAATGTTTCAATAGAAAGACCTGCACCTCTCATACACTTTATGAAATTAACCCACTCACAATCTTCTTCTGTAAAAGACCTAATTCCACTTTTATTTCTATTTACAGGTGGTATTAAACCAATTCGTTCATAATATCGTAAAGTATCCGCTGAAAGCTCGTATTTTTTACTAACTTCTGAAATCGTCATACATATCTTCTCCTCTTGATATTGTATAGATTGAATTATTTCTCAAAGGTTTCTGCTACATTCTTTAAAGCATCTATAATTTTAATGTGTTGAGGACAGCTTTCTTCACATTGTTTACATTCAATACAATCTGAGGCCTTTCCATAAGTTTTAGTATAATTATTATAGTAGACCATCTGTGTTGAAAATCCAGTATTAAGAGCTTGTTTTTCTGCATTGTACAACGCAAAATAGTTTGGAATAGCGATATTTTTTGGACAGCCTTCTACACAATACTGACAGGCAGTACAAGGAACTAAAATTGATTCGTTGATAATCTCTACTGCTTCATCTATAATATTATATTCCTCTTGTACGAATGGTTTGAAATTTTGCATATATCCTGTATTGTCTAATAATTGTTCCATATTTGACATCCCACTTAAGACCATCATAACATTATCTTTACTTGCTGCAAAACGTATTGCCCAAGATGAAATTGACATATCTGGATTGTAGTCATTCAATAATTTCTCTGCTTTTTCTGGTATCTTTGCAAGTGTACCTCCTTTTACTGGCTCCATAACAATTACAGGCTTATTATGCTTCTCTGCCACCTCGTAGCATTTTCTAGATTGTATGCTTTCATTATCCCAATCTAAATAATTAATCTGTAATTGCACGAAGTCTACTTCTGGATGCTCACTCAAGACTTTATCCAATAATTCTGCACTATCATGAAAAGAAAAACCAATATTCTTTATTTTTCCTTCTTTTTTCTTTTCTTCAATAAACTTAAAGCTATCAAATTTTTTAGCTACTTCATAATGTGACACGCCTATATTGTGTAAAAGATAGTAGTCAAAATAGTCTACACCACATTTTTCTAATTGCTCATTAAAAATGGTTTCTTGCTCTTCTTTTTTCTTTAAAGCCATTAATGGAAGTTTTGTAGCTATAGTAAAACTCTCTCTTTTGTGTCTTTTTACTAGAGATTCTCTAAGTGCTATCTCACTTTTTCCCATGTGATACACATAAGCCGTATCAAAATATGTAAATCCCCTTTCTAGAAAAGTGTCTACCATTTTATTTAAATGTTCCATATCAATAGTTGTAACATCATTTTCATCTTTTATTGGTAAACGCATTAATCCAAATCCTAATTTTTTTGCCTCCATTGTTTTACTTCCCCCTTTAAAACTTGTTTGTTTTTTCTCTCTACTTTAACTATTCTTACAAGTATATAATTCTTGTATAATTATACTTTACTACTTGGAGTTAACTTCAAGTCAATAGATTTTTTTATTTTTAAGACAAATATTATAAAAATACAGTTCTTTAATATTAATCCATTACATGTTTCTTTCACCCTCCAATTCTCAAACTTCACAAACTCCAACATGTAAAGAAATATATACTTTAAGAAATTAAGTCCATTAATATTACTACAAATACTTTTTAGATATGTTTAAAAAGAAATTTCACCTAAAAGATTTAGAAAAGATTTAGAAATAGGTCTTGTGTCTATTTTAAAATATATAAAAGAGTGGTAAAGACTTATTTATAAGATAAAAAATGAATAGTGTATACCCTTTTTAAAAAGTTTTTTCCTTTTTATATTTGTGATACAATGTTAAATATAAAAAGGAAAATTTTGTATTAAAGAAATCTTATTTGTTGATTTTGTAACTTCAAACTCAGTATCAATTTGATTTTAAGATTATATTTTATTAAGTATGCTAAATAACAAATTTTTAAAGATTGTGAGGTAAAAATATGAATAAGAAAAATTTAGCTATATTAATATCAGGTATGATGTTTTTTTCTAGTTCTTCAGCAATTTTTGCAGACAATACTACAAAGCAAGAAAGATTAATAGGTAAAACAAGATATGAAACAGCAGTAGAAGTAAGTAAATTGGGATGGGTTCAATCAAAAACAGCCATTATAGTTAATGGTAATTCTATTCAAAGTGCGCTTTGTGCAAATCCATTTGCTAAGCTAAAGAATGCACCTATACTTTTAGTAAACAACAACAGTATTGAAAATTCAACTAAGGCTGAGCTTAAAAGGCTTGGTGTAGATAATGTGTACATTGTAGATAGTGGAAATAGCATTTCTTCTAAAGTAGAAAATGAAATAAAATCACTTAACATAAAAATAAATAAAATAGTAGGAAACAATATATATGAAATGTCTACAAATGTACTTAAAGAAATAGATAAGATAAAAAAGATAGAAAATGTTGCAGTTGTAAATGGACTAAAGGGACTATCTGATGCAGTTAGTATAGCTTCTCCAGCAGCAATACATAATATGCCTATAATATTAGTATCAGATGAAAACAGCAATGATAGTAGTATAAATTTCTTAAACAATAGGTCTATAAAAAAATCTTACATAGTTGGAGGAAATAAGATTTTATCAGACAATACAGTAAAGAAATATCCAAACAGAGAAAGAATCAGTGGTTCAGATAGAAACAATACTAATGCAAAAATTATTGATAAATTTTATAAAGATAAAAAAATAAATAATGTATTTGTAGCTAAAGATGGTATTAACCAAGAAAATGCATTAGTAGATTCATTATCAATAGGAGTACTAGCTGCTAAAGAAAATTCTCCTATAATGATATCTAATGGTAGCCTTGTAAATAGTCAAAAAGAATTTATTAAAAATAAAGATATAGATGAAATAACACAAGTAGGAGGAGGATATAATCAAAAAGCATTTGAAGATATTTTAAAACTAAAAAATGTGAACATAAGAAATAAAACTAAAAAAATATCTTTAATACAGGCTAAAGAAATATTAAAACAAGCTCTTCCAGGAAGCAATATTTTAGTTTGTTATTATGATGAAGATGATAATGAATATGACTGCAAAGTTATAAAGGATAATATCCTATATGAGATAGAAATTGATGCCTACTCTGGTAAAATAATAGAAATTGAAAAAGATGATGACTTAAATGATAATAATTTAGGTACACAAAATATATCATTGGATAAAGCTAAGTCTATAGCATTAGATGCTGTTCCTAATGGTAATTTAATCTATTGTAAATATGATGCTGAAGATAACGAATACGAGGCTAAAGTAATAAAAAATAAGAAAACATATGAATTAGAGATAAGTGCATTTGATGGAAGAATTGTAGATATTGACATGGACAATGATTCTGATGATGACTTTGATGATAATGATAAGAATAACTCTAATACTAATGACAACAGTTCTATTATTAGTGCTGAAAAAGCTAAATCAATAATGCTAGATAAAGTGCCTGGTGGGAAAATAGTAAAATTTAAGTATGATGAAGATGACAAAGAATATGAAGGTGAAATAATAAAAGGAAAAACTGAATATGAGATAACAATTAATGCAATTACTGGTAAAATATTAGAATTTGAAATAGATGATTAATAAAAAATATATATTCTATTAATTATTACAAGCAATAAAGCCATAAATATTGAAATTTTCAATATTTATGGCTTTATTTTATTTTTTTAATTTAAATCCACATTATGCCATTATATATATCTATGCACTCTTGTAAAATGGGTTATATTTCTCCAGTATATTAAAAAAAGTGAGTGTCTCAAAATAAATCTTCTAACTCATAAAGCACTCTCCTTTGTATTAAATCAAATATATTTTCATCATTTAAACAATTAAGAAGAGGCTTCTCTCTATTTTGAGACAACTCCATTTTAATACACTATTTATACATAAACATATTTTAAACAACTAAAAAGCAACTAATATCTCAATACATATCTTCATAACACATATCACCATAATTACAAGCAGATAAAGAACTCTCCTCATTTAAATACGACTCAAATTCATACCCAAACAGAATTGTTGGTTCTATATATATTTCCATATCTGTATATCTCCATCTTCTTACCTTTGCCTCTATAACCTTGTAAAAATCTTCTAAACTATACCCTTCTTTTAATCTTTTATCTATAAGTGCCTTAGTTATACTCAAATCAGCTTTAAAATTTTTTCCTGATTCACTATTTAATTTTCTTATAATAATTTCATGTATGCTTTCTGGATTTTTATAAGTAGAATCTTCAGTCAAATCTTCATCCGAATTTTCAAAGGTATTTTTATTTAAATTCTTTTTATTTAAATTATTTTTTAATAATTCTTTTTTCTTTGTCTCATTTTCTGTTTCATACCCAGTATGAATTATCAAATCATAATCTTTGTCTATACTCTCTTGATTTATACGGCTGTATGTGTTGGTATTACTGTTCTTAAACAACTCATCTCTATGTTTATATTTCATTGTTTTTTGGTTATTGTTAATAGTTGCATCAATGTATTTCTCTATATTTTTGAAAATATCACCATTCTTTGTTACAATTTCTGCATTACTACTTTCAGAACAAACATAACTATATACAGAACAACAATTTCCCTTTACTCCCCTACTTATTAATCTCAATATACCTAAATCTATAAATTCATTTACAAGTCTACTTATTGTAGATATAGATACATCAAGGTCAGATGCAGCTTTCCTTACTGTCATCATAAATTGTCCTCTTGGCAGAGTTCCTTTTAATCTTTGTATATTTTCTTTTCTCATTACATAGTGATTAAACCTTATTCTATTTACATCTCTTTTTTCATTAAAATATAATACTGCTGAATTTAATTGATAAAAACTATTACTCATATTCCCACTCCTCCAATTTAAATAGATAATTTGTTGTAAAGTTTTTAGATTTTTAAATAACTTATTAAATGATTATTTTTATTAAAAAGTATTCTTTGATATTTTCATTTTAAAGTTTTAAGTATAATAAGTTAATAGTGTAGATTTAACTTTTTTATTTAAACAATAAACTTAATATTATTTTTAATATAAAAATTTTATTAAATTTAGTATGTAATTTTTTAATCTTATTTTATTCCATCTATACTCTTATGCTAAGTAATAACTTTGATAATATTTCCCTAACTTATGTTTCAACTGGTTTATATTGCAATTTATTTAATTACAGCTTATTTGCATAATAATTCGTCCATATCATAAGTTGTGTATTTATATAAATACACAATTAAAAATAAATCACTATGGTATACTAATTATTACGAAGACTATACTTATATGCAAAGACAAATATAAGGCATCTTATATCTTTTATTAATTATAAATATCTTTTATCAATTATAAAAAATTAAACGCTATCTTATTTATCATAAATTACAAAAACATAAAATTTTATTACTATATTGCTATAAATTAATTGATACACATTTTACACAATAAGGAGGGCTATATATGACAAATGCTAAAAGTAAAAAAGAATATCTAAATCGTATTTGCAAAGTGCAAGACTATATAGAAGAACATTTACATGAACCTCTTTCTCTTGATGAACTTTCTAATATAGCAGGTTTTTCAAAATTTCATTTTCATAGAATCTTCAAAGCAATAGAAAAAGAAACTTTGGCACAATATGTAAATAGGCTAAAACTAGAAAATGCAACTGCTTTTCTTATTCATAGAACTGACATGACTGTTACTGATATTGCACACTACTTTGGCTTTACTGATTCAGCAGTTTTCTCGAGAGCATTTAAAAATTACTATAAAATAAGCCCTATAAAATATAGAAACAATTATAGCAAGAATTGCAAAGAACCATATAAAATTTCTCAGTACAATAGAAGCATATCAAAACCTAAATGTAAGAATACTAGAGAGGTTAAAGGTGAAATTGAAATTCTAGAACTTGATAATATGAATACTATTTACACTAGGTATACTGGTTCATATGGTAATCTAACCAGTACTTTCCCAAAACTTTTAGAACGGTTATTCACATATGCAAGTGAGCAGAATCTACTTGGACTTGAAAACACACAAATATTAGCCATTTATCATGATAATCCACAATTTACACAGGAGCATCAATTAAGGACTAGTATTTGCATGACTATTCCAGATAACATTGTTGTCAAAGAGAATGACAATCTTGGCAATATGATAATACCTTCTGGAAAATATCTTGTGGGACATTTTGATATTTCAAAATCTGAATATAGTGATGCGTGGGATTTTATGTATAATGAATGGCTATCAAATGGTAATTATAAGCTACGTGCCTCCTTCCCTTTTGAAGTATATCTTAACAACCCACACAATCACCCTCAAAATAGACACTTGGTCGATATATATTTACCTATAGAACCTTTTTAATAACCTCACCTAATCTATTCTTGTATTAAGGATTAATATATCCCTATTTTACGGTTTGATAAAATTGATAAAATGAGGTGAACCAATGAAAGAAATAAAAATTAATGGAGCAAAGATACACAATCTTAAAAATATAGATGTTTCTATTCCAAAAGATAAGCTTGTTGTTGCAACAGGTGTCAGTGGCTCAGGTAAGTCTAGCCTTATGTTTGACATTGTATTTGAGGAAGGGCGTAAACAATATCTGCAATCTTTAGGTATACTTGCAGGTATTGATAGTGAAGATAAGTTTGATAATATTCAAGGTTTAGCTCCCACTATAGCTGTTCAACAAAATATTATTCGCCAGAGCAATCCTCGTTCAACAGTAGGCACAAGAACCAATATTCTCAACATGCTTACACTATTGTATTCAGTGGAAGGTCAAATAATGTGTACTATGTGTGATACTCCTGTAAGCGATAATCTAATTTGCAATAATTGTGGATATGAGGAAGAACGATTAAGACCAAGTTATTTCTCATACAACTCTTCAGATGGAATGTGTATGAAGTGCTCTGGACATGGTGCATATTTTGAGATTAATATTGAAAAATTAGTCCTTGATAAGCATGATACCCTAAAACAAGTCTTAGATAGAGCAAAGATTACACCTGGATATTTGAGAGTATTTTCTAAAAAATTCAATGATTATTTAGACATACAATTCTTACAACTACCTGAAGAAATAAGAAATGAAGTACTCTATGGTCATTATGAAAATGGTAAAAAAAGTTCCTCTTTATCAAAGGTATTTCACAATCGTTACAAAAGGGGCGAAGATTTAAATGGAGTTTATACTATGACTGCCTGTTCAGATTGCAATGGTTTTAAAATTGGTGAAGAAGCACGTAGAGTACTTTTAAACGGAAAACATATTGGAGAACTTGGAAAAATGACGATTTTAGAAATTGATGATTTCCTTAAACTCTTAATAAATCAAGGTAATTTAAACACATTTGGTACAAATCTTGTAAATGATATTTTATCCAAAACTCAACATTTAATAGAATCACGATTAGGTCATCTATCCTTATACCGAGAAATGTCAACTTTGAGTGGTGGGGAAATGCAAAGACTATTTTTAAATTCACATCTCGATTCAGAGATGGACTCATTAATTTATGTGCTTGATGAACCAACAGCTGGATTGCATGAATCAGAAAAAATAGACATCTTAAAATCACTAAAGAAACTTAAAGATTTAGGCAATACGGTCATAGTAGTTGAGCATGATAAAAACACAATTGAAATGGCAGAACATATTATTGATATTGGTCCAAAAGCTGGTGTTGAAGGTGGTCAATTAGTATATCAAGGAGATTTAGAAGGTCTACTTCAATCCGACAAATCACTTACTGGACAGTATCTATCTGGAAAATATCCAATGCCTAATAGAACAAGCAATAAAAACATTACACATACTGATAAAATACCTTGTATAACTATTCAAAATGCAAATACAAATAATCTTAAAAATGTAACTGTATCATTACCTTTGGGTGCTATGGTTGGAATATCTGGAAAATCAGGTAGTGGCAAGAGTTCACTTATATCAGACACCCTACTTCCTCTTCTTAGAAGCCAATTTAATAACCATACTATCAATAATCAAATAAATTCTTCAGAGAGTGAAATAGGTGAGGAAGACGATTATGCAGTTGTTGAAACTATTGCAGATAGACTGATTGGTACTAAACATATTTCTGGATATTCAGAGATATCTCAATCTCCTATAGGCAAAAATATGAACTCAACTCCTGCTTCTTATATTGGTATATGGGATAAGATACGTACACTATTTGCAGGTCAGCCAGAATCGTTAGAACAAGGATTTACAGCTGGTCATTTCTCATTTAACTCCAAAGGGGCTTGTCCTAAATGTAGTGGTAGTGGATATGAAAAGGTCTGGTTGGGAAATAATCTAAGTATAGACCATATATGCAGTGAATGTCAGGGAAAAAGATTTAATGATGAATCTTTATCTATTAAATATAAAAATAAAAATATACATGATATTTTAAATATGAGTGTTTCTGAATCTGTACATTTCTTCAAAGATATTCCAAATATTGTTTCACACTTAAATGTATTAGAACAAATAGGTATGGGGTATATAAAATTAGGCCAACCTACACCGACTTTAAGTGGTGGTGAATCCCAAAGAATCAAACTTGCAAAAGAAATTGGTAAAAAACGAAATGGTAATATCCTTTATGTATTGGATGAGCCAACTACTGGTCTAAGTCTATATGATACTTCTAAGTTGATTCAATTATTAGATGAATTGGTTGAAAATGGAAATTCTGTAATTGTTGTTGAACATGATATAGATGTATTAAATGTTTGTGACTGGATTGTTGAGCTTGGTCCAGAAGGTGGTGACAAAGGAGGTTATATAATTGCAGAAGGTTCTCCAAAAACTCTAAAAGAAAATCCAAAATCTATAACAGGGAGGTATCTTTAATGAATAAAAACAATTGCTTAGACTTAATTTTTGAAAAAGTAGACCCTTCAAGTGTTGGTATGAGTTCAGAAAAGCTTTCACAACTTGAACCTTTAATAATCTCACAATATAGCAATATAAATGGTATAATTATTGCAAGAAAAGGAAAAATTGTCTTTGAAAAGTACTATAATGGATATAATGCTGATGATACTTTTCATGTTGCATCAGTTACAAAAAGTATTATATCAGCCTTAATAGGTATTGCAATAGATAAAGGATATATAAAAGATGTTGACCAAAAGGTTGTTGATTTTTTTCCTGAATATACTTGTAGTCCTTCTGAAATATGTAAAAAAGCAGTAACTATACGTCACCTACTTACAATGACTGCACCATACCCTTTTAAAAATATGACTGAGTCTTTAGAAAGACTTTGCAAACAAAAAGATTGGATAAAATATACCTTGAATCAACTTGGTCAAAAAGGCGAAATTGGTACTTTCAAATATTCTTCAGCTGGAACGCACCTACTTTCAGCTATTATAACAAAAACTACTGGAAAATCTGCTCGTGAATTTGCTAATGAGTACTTATTTAAACCTATTGGTATGAAAGTTATACCAGATTATGATATGAAAGATTTTGGTTTTGAAGATTTCTTTGGAAAAAATCTTAAGGGTTGGGCAAAAGATAGACAGGGTTATTCTATAGGTGGCTGGGGACTTACATTGAGTGCTAGAGATATGTTGCGATTTGGTTTTCTGTATTTAAATGATGGTATTTGGAATAATAAACGTATTATATCTAAATCGTGGATTGAAGAATCAGTTAAAATGAATAGTAATGAATACGGTTATCTGTGGTGGCTATGTAAAAAAGATGGTGTTTTGTGGTATTCAGCAATGGGAACTGGAGGAAATGCTATTTGTTGTATTCCACAATATGACTTAGTAATAGCCATACCATCTAAAATAGTGTTTAAACCTCGTGATAGATGGGAGTTCATTGAAAAATATATACTTACTTCTATAATAGATTAATTACTCTTTCATAAACTAATTACTCTTTCATAAACTAATTACTCTTTCATAAACTAATTACTCTTAGATAGCCAAACCCTCCATTATAACACCAGACTTTTGTTTGGTGTTATTATGACTAATACTATATATCTAAAAGGAGTTGAATACTAATGGACACTTACACGACATCAGAGGTAGCAGATTTAATTGGTGTACATCCTAATACAGTACGTTTATATGAAGAACTAAACTTAATACCTAAACCTAAGCGTAATACCAATGGTTATCGTATCTTTAATGATTTTCATATAGAACAATTTAGATTTGCTCGTACAGCCTTGAAAATTGAAGTGGTACAAAGGGGATTAAGAAAAGATGCCCTTGAGATTGTAAGAACATCAGCGAATAGGGACTTTGATAAGGCTATTAGTCTTGTAAATCAATACTTGCAACAATTAGAAATAGAAAAATCTAATGCCGAGGAAGCACTTACTATTGTTGCACAGATTTTAAATGGAAATACTCCAGAAACAAATAAACTCTTTTTAACTAGAAAAGAAACTGCAGAACACTTAAACGTTACAATAGATACTTTAAGAAATTGGGAAATGAATGGTTTGTTAAAAGTAAAAAGAAAACAAAATGGTTATCGTGTATATACTGATGAAGATATAAAACGACTTAAAATTATAAGCGCACTTCGTTGTGCAAACTATTCTCTTTCAGCTATTTTACGAATGTTAAATGCTTTATCTTCTAATCCTAATACTAATATTAAAACTGTCCTTGACACTCCAAAAGATGATGACGAAATTATCTCAGTGTGTGACAAACTGATAACTTCATTGAAAGAAGCTGAACATAATGCAAAAACCATGAAATCTCATCTTCAAATTATGAAAAAACAATTTTCCTAGCCCTCCACTCTAACTCCAGACTTTGATTTGTGTGTTATCCTTAAGAGCAAGAAAAATTCAACACACAAATCAAAGGAGGAATAGGATGGAAAATAAAAATACTAATTCTACATGGAAGAAAAAAGTCATTCTTTTTTTAGCAAGTCAATATATTTCCTTATTTGGCTCATCACTTGTACAAATGGCAATGATATGGTATGTCACACTTCAGACATCATCAGGTGTATGGGTAACAGTTTTAACTGTATGCTCCTTTATACCTCAAATGATAATTTCTTTTTTTGCTGGTGTATGGGCAGACTACTACAATCGAAAGGTACTCATAATTGTATCAGATTCAACAATTGCTATATCTACATTAGTTCTAATTCTATTTATGATGTCATCAAATGGCACAACAAGTGAATTAATAGCCATATCAGTAATATCTGTTATACGTTCACTAGGAAGTGGTGTACAAACACCTGCTGTAAACGCAATGATTCCTCAACTTGTACCAGAAGAACATTTAATGCGTTTTAATGGTATAAATAGTAGTCTACAGTCTATAGTACAATTTATAGTTCCTATTGTAGCTGCTGCAATACTTGGATTTGGTAATAAAATAAATCAAGTTCTTTTAATTGATGTATTTACTGCAATTATTGCTATTGTATTATTAATATTCATCAAAATTCCTAAACATGATATACCAAAACAAACTGAAAAAGTCTCATTTTTTGCAGATATGGTATCAGGGATAAAGTACTGTTTTTCAGATAAGTTCATTAGAAAAGTGCTTTTTACTTATGGAGCATTCATGCTTCTTTGTGTTCCATCAGGATTTCTTATAGGACTTCTTATTGAACGAACATTTGGCAAGGGTTATATATACCTGTCTATTATTGAAATGATTGGATTTTTAGGTATGGTTTTAGGTGGATTGATTATAGGAGTTTTTGGTGGTTTTAAAAATAGAAATAAGACCTTTTTTCTAGCAATATTATCCTATGCTATTTTTTCAATTATTCTAGGTCTTGTAACACAAGCTTGGCAATTTTTTATATTTATGTTTTTTACGAATTTTTCAATTCCAATCATTCAAGCATCAGCTATGACTATGTTGCAAGAGCATGTAGCACCACAAATGCTAGGTAGAGTTCTTAGCTTACCTATTATTATATATACTGGTTTTATTCCTCTTGGTATGATGATTTTCGGACCAATGGCAGATGTAATTTCTATTAATAATTTAATAATCATAGCAGGGATTATACTTTTATTTTTTGCTTTGGCTATCCCCTATTCAAAACAATTTTACAAGCAAGGAATATCTAAGTCAAATGAATCCGAGTAATATATTTAAATAGTTTAACTCGATTTATCTGGTTAAAAATGAAGGGGCTTAAAATGGACTTTTTAATTTATGAAGAAAATTTTTTATATGAAATCAAATATATTTTATCATTTCAACATTGAAAAATAGGTTTATCTTTATTTTGAGTCCCTCTCTTTATAGCAAATAATATTTTGATACTATCTTTATTAACTTTATATAATAATACCTTTACTTGTAGGTTATAATGATGAAATTTATCAAATCATATAATAATACCTCCATTTATATCATAAATTAAATTTATAGTACAAATGGAGGAAAATAAAGTATTTATATAGTTTAAGTACCTATTAAGTTTTCCACTAAGTAGCTCTAATTGTACTGAACTTCTTACTAAATTATATTGAATAATTATAAAATAAAACTAACTATTACACTACATAAATTAAAGTATACAAATTGCACTACATAAATTACACTATACAAAGTATATTAAATCACCTATTAAATTGTCCCAATTATAATTATACTGAGTTATCTACTAAAAGATAACTTTCTTTTTTTATCTAAAATAATATATATCATAAACCATACTACACAATGTACAGCCAAAATTACAATATCTTTTATAATAATGACATTACCATTAATAATCTCCATAATACCATTAAATGTAGCAACTGATGGCATTATATAGCATAAATTCCCTATACCACTGGTATTAACCCCTAGAAGATATATTAACAAAGGAGTACCTATAAATAAAATCATTACTATTTTAATATAAACAATTCCTACCATAAGACCTTCTGACAACTTTCCAATAAATAAACCTATAAGTGATGAAATAAATGCTGAAAATACAACGAGTAACAACATCATTATCATATCTAATATTGAAATATCCAAACATATAAATACAGTTATCATTGAAGATAAACACCCACATAAAAGACCCAAAAATACTTTTTGTATAATATACTGACTTCTACTCTGTGGCAAAACTTCATTTATAAATGATATTCCATCTTCTTTTTCCGATATAATATTCATTGCATTAAAGGTGCATCCCATAAACATAGCAGTAATTAAAATCATAGCAATAAAAACATTTTGAAACCCTTTTAAAATACTATCTTTAGGCAATATTGTAACCTCAACATCTTTTAAATCACCCTTTAGTCTAAACATCTCTGGCAATGTCTTTCCAACATTTTTTATAGCATTAATCTCATTTCCATAAAGCATAGTTTTTATTCCTTTACCATCTCTAACAACTCCAATTGTGTCCGTTTTAATATCCTTAATTTCACGTATTAAATGCATTTTTGTGTCATATACACTTACCATACCATACTTCTTCAACCACTGCTCTGTTTGTACAGGAAGTGTATCCTTCACTATACCAAAACGTATCTCTCCTAATGAAGATATATCAATTGTTCCCATAAAATTTATTAAAATCGCCATAACAACTGGTAAAAAGAAGGAAATTATACACATTTTATCTTTTTTTATACTCTTTAACTGGTAACGTAATCCTATCAAGATTATCCCTCCCTAACCAACTCTTTATTAAAAATATATTTTACAAGTAAAAATAGAACTATTATTGTCAAAGAACACACTACAAAATAAACTAATTCTTTTGAAAAATTCATGAAAAACGCATTTTTAAGCTGACTATAAACATGATAGAAGGGATGATATTTAATCCAATCTATTTCAAAAGATGTATTTGCAGATAGAAATATAGGTGTAGTTATGAATACAGCAACCACAAGATATATAAGAGAAAATTGCTTAAAATCTCTCAATAACATTGAGCATCCTATTCCAATCAAAGACATAATAATTGATAAAATACTAGCTTGAACTAATACTTGTGGAAGTATTTTTATTCCTTCTAAAAATCCAATATTAAATACTACTAAAAGAACTGTAAAACATAGGTCACATATAAAAAAAGCAAATATCTTTGATAATATAAAAAGACTTCTTTTTACAGGTAAAATACCAGTAATACGCATTACTCCCATCTGCTTTTCTTTAAATAATAAAGAGGCAATCCCTAAAAATCCAATAGCTACAATTTCAAAGAATAAAATCTCACAAGTCATGTCTTTTCTTTGTTTTATCTCAGATGTATCCTTATCATTAATTTGAATTATTGCATTGTTGTCTGATATTTTGCTATTATGGTCTTTTTCTGATGATAATAATGACAATGCATAGTCAGCTCTATAATTGTCAACTCCTTTAATACTTTCATGTAAAATTACTTTCGGCTTACTGGAACTCATATCAATACAAACTGCACTTGTATCTTCATCAAGTTTTGCTTTTAATTCACCTATAGAAGAAACTTGATTAATTAATGGAGATGCACTCATGCTTATATTCTCTGGATTATATAGATATACATTATTGTGATAACTATCTTCATCCATAAACTTTACATAACCAAAATTAATATAACACGAATAAAGTATGAGAGAGCCAAGTGTCAGCACAAAAAATTTACCATAAATCATCATCCAAAAATCTTTTTTTACTAAGGTAAAAAATTTAGAGTACATTACACTAACATCCTTCCTGTGCATTTAATAAAAACTTCTTCTAGTGTAGGTTCTTTTGAATGTACACTTAAGATTTCATCATATTTAAAAGTTATTCCAGATTCTAACTCTTGTATATCTACAATTTCAATATCTCGATTTCCATTATATACAAATTCCACTTCAACTTTATTATTGCTATTTTTCATTTTTAAATTTTTGGGTTTATCTATTACCATAATCTTTCCATCTGCAATAAAAGCCACATTGTTACACATTAAATCTGCATCTAGCATATTATGAGTAGTCAAAAAGATAGTTGTTCCTTTTTTTCGTTCTTCTTCAATAATCTTACGAAATAGTACAGCTCCAGATGGGTCAAGTCCACTAGTAGGCTCATCTAAAAATAACAACTTTGGATTACTTACCAATGCTCTTGCCATACTAATACGTTGCTTCATACCTTTTGAGTAGGATGATACAGGCTTATTTATAAACTCTTTCTTAAACTCTAACAAATCTAAGAGTTCATATATGTCTCTCCTTTGATTTTTAGGATAAAAAGACGAAAAATATTCTAAATTATCAATTGCACTTAAATTGGTATATAAATAAGGAAATTCAAATAAAACACCAATCTTTTGATATAGAGACTCTGTATATGCTTTAACTTCCTTCCCAAAAATGGATACGTGCCCATTGTAGCCTTTTAAAACACCATTTAAGATTTTCTGTGTTGTGGATTTTCCTGAACCATTAGGTCCAAGGAATCCAAAGATTTCTCCTTCTTTTACTTCAAAATTAAGTCCATGCAATATCTGTTTATCTTTTCCATAAGAAAATTTTAACTCTCCTACTTTTATCATCTATCATAACCTCCTTTATCATTTTTTTGTCGTCTATCCCACCATTTTATAAATTTAATTTTAAGCGGAATAGAAAGCAATATTATCAATATAATAGTCAACCATGTATACCATTTCATAAGTACTCCCCCTTGTAACCTTATTTAATTACGCTTCTATTTTTTAATTTATTTAACCTATTTTATTTCTATTTGGTGAAATCAGAGTGTCTCTCTTGTGAAATCGAAGTGAAATAATAAAAAGCTTAATAAAAAATCTTGTTTTCATCAGAAAAACAAGATTTTTCATTAAGCTTTTTATTAAACTTTTTATTAGACTTTTTCATTAAGTTTTTTTATTTTATTCTCTTTAAATGCTTACATATACAAATAAAAATATTTTACATCAGATACTTATAATTTATAAATTAATACTAAATTATTCATCAATTGGAATCATAAAATAAAACTCTACTCCTCTATCACGATTATTCACTCCATATTCTAACCCTTGCATTGTAAGTATTTGTGAAACAATTGCAAGCCCTAGACCTGAACCTCCTGTACGCTGAGATTGAACACTACGATAAAACTTAGACCAAATCTTTGAAATCTCATCTTGCTCTATAAACCTACCATCATTATAAATTTCAAATAAAAGCAAGCCATTTTCACATGTAATCGATAAATCTAAATTACCATTATATACAACATGCTTCTTTGCATTAATAACTAGATTCTCTACTACTTGTTCCATTCTCATTTTATCTGCCACTACAAAAACTTCATACTCTGGCAAATCATATGTAAAATAAAAATTGGCATCTGGTATATCAATTAAAAGACGACCTGCCACAGTTTCAACAAACTCTATAAAATCAAAACGCTCTGGGTTAAGTTTAGAAACTCCTGCTTCCAATGCAGATAAGTCTAATAATGATACAATCATATTGTTCATTCTATCAGTTTCTTCTATTATAACATTCATATAATTTTTCTTTTTTTCTTCATCAACTTCATCCATAAGCCCCTCTGTATACGCACGTATAATGCCAAGTGGAGTCTTCATTTCATGTGAAATTGTATCTACCAACTCCTTTCTTTGTTCCAATAGCATTCTTTCCTTATTTACATCCTTTTCAAGTTGAATATTTGCACTTTCTAGGTCTGATAATGCCTGTTGTAGATTTGTAGACATTGTATTCAGGCTCCTAGAAAGTTCTCCAAATTCATCATTAGTATTTACAGTACATGGATTAGAAAAATCAAGTTGGGACATACTTTTTGCAGATTTATTTATAGATGTGATTGGTTCTGAAATAAATTTTCCCAATAAGAAATCAATACTCATAATAAATATAACCAGTATTATAAACCAAATCCAAAATTCAAATTTAGAGTTTATCGAAAATTCTTCAACAACCAGATAAAATAATATAATTAACGCTCCTGATAATTTAGAAAGTAAAAACACTTTTTTTCTAACTGAATATAGTCCAAAATTTTGTTTAATCCAATTTGAAATATCTACATTTTTCAGTTTTTCTATAATCTTTCTTAAACTATTCATTCCTTAACCTCAAACTTATATCCTGAACGAATTAATGTAACTATATGGTGTCCTTCACTACCAAGCTTTTTGCGTAAGGTTTTTATATGTGTATCTACAGTTCGTGTGTTTCCTTCAAAATCATATCCCCATATACAATTTGAAAGTTTCTCTCTGGAAAAAACTTGATTAGGGTTTTCCATAAATAAACGCAATAATTCAAATTCTTTATATGTTAAATCAATCAATTTATCTTCTACATACACTTGTCTTGATGCTACCATAATAAAAATCTTTCCTAAACTCAATGAATTTTTGGGAATATCAGTAGTGTATCTACGTAACAAAGCATTAACTTTTGCTAAAAGTACTTTTGGGCTAAATGGTTTTGTTATATAATCATCTGCGCCATATTCATAACCCTTTAATTTATCCTCCTCTTCACCTTTAGCTGTCAATATAATAATAGGTATATTAGTCATTTCACGTGAAACTCTACACACTGAAAATCCATCTAAATACGGCATCATAATATCCAATATCATTAAATCTATATTGTTGCTCTTTAATATTGTAAGTGCCTCGACTCCATCATCAGCAGTTATACAAGTATATCCTCCCTTTTGCATATATTCTACAATAATATTTTGCATTCTTTTTTCATCTTCTACAACTAGTATTTTAGCCATTTCTATTTATCACCTCTTTTTTGTAGGCTTTATTTTAGTTTATATTAATTTATTTATTTTTCAACTATTTTTTTATAGTATTTTTTATAGCATTTTGATAGTATTTTTTAGACTATTCTTAATGGAATTGATATCATAGATAAAAATAGCCTACTAACTTTTTCTATGTTAGCAGGCTAAAATATTTCTAATAATAATTATATTATTTTGTCACTATTCTATTTTTTCGATTAAAATATATTCTAAAGCAAATATCTTCAATTAATGAATAAATTGCACTTGTTATAAAGTACAGACCTATGGCTACTGGAGTTCTAACAGTTAGTATAAGACTTGTTATGGTAGTCACCACAGCCATTTGTTTGTTAAACTTTACTTGAGAATTTATTTTTAAATATGGTATATAATTCACTAAATTTGAAGCTAACATAATTAATGTATATATACAAGGTAATATAAACAAATTATCAAATGTACCTAAATTAGCAATCCATGGAATTATAATTGTTGTAAATTCCTTTGTCATATCTAAACATACATGATATAAAGCATATACTACTGGCATTTGAACCAAAACTATAAGACATCCCAGCATACTCTTCATACTTTCTACAGAACTTACTTGTATTTGCTTTTCCAATTCTTTAGTATCATTCTTATACTTTTCTTTTATATATTCCATTTTTTCAGCTAATTCTTGCTGTTTTTTTACAGAAAATCTTTGTTTTAATGATAGTGGCATAAGTACTAATTTAACTATTAAAGTTATAAGTACAATAGAAATTCCAAAATCACCTGTAAAATTAAATAATATACTTAATAATCCTTGCAATATACTTGAAATGAAATCCATTTTATTCTCTCCTTTTTATTTTTAAACTTTAGAATTTATAATAGATTCATTTCAAATTAAAACAAACTACAATACCTCCAAATATCATATTTCTGAAAAACTATATACTGTTTAGGCAGTCGTTCTTCAGAATATGTAATTCTATTTACAAATATGTCTCTTATTAAAACATACTTAATTTTATGATTTAAGAGGTCTTTACAAAAATAAAATATACTTCCAATGATAGATACCAATAATGTCATATAAATTAGTACATATAACATACTATCCATATCTAATCTCATCACATCACCTCTTCATCACTTGTATTTATTTTTAGACAATTTCAAGTCCTAAATAATTCCAACATTTATATTTAGTTTTAAATAATTATAGTATAGAAAACTCCTAATGTAAATATATATATTATTATATTTATCATTTTTATTCGTCATATTTACATTTATAAAGTATATAATTTTATCACTCTTAATTTTTAATAAAAATCACCTAAAGTATTCTTTTTTTATCTCTGAACAAAACAATATTAAGTTTTTATAGCTTATTTTCAAATTATAGTCCTTAATTTAATATAAGGCTCAATATAATAATAAATCTGAATATATATAAATCCTAATATATATCTCTCTCAATATAATATTAAATACAACCTTTCATACAATTTTAAATATAATGTTTAATATAATCCCTTAGTATAATCACATACTTTTTGATACAATTCTTAATATAATCATTAATAATTGTATACTAAAATCAATGACTTTTTTTCTGATTAATGCTAAAATAATTAAAATAGAAAATAAAAATTAAATAGATTTTTCCAAAAAATAAACGGAGGTTACTTAAAATGATAAGTGATTCTATATCAAAAAGACGAAGTATCAGAAAATATAAAAATCAAAGCATTTCACATGAAACTATAGAGAAAATAATTGAAGCTGGAATAAATGCACCTTCATCTAAAAACAGGCAACCATGGCGTTTTGTTGTCATCACTGAAAAGGAAAAAGAATCTATGCTTAAAGCCATGAGCAAAGGTATTCAAAATGAAATTAATGATAATGGGCTTCTTCCAGGAAGTCGTCAACATATCGCTGGTGCAAATTACACAGTTGAAATCATGAAACAAGCTCCAGTAACAATTTTTATTTTAAATATATTAGGTAAATCACCTTTAGAAAAGCTATCCCCTGAAGAACGATTCTATGAAATGGCAAACATGCAATCAATTGGAGCTGCAATTCAGAATATGTCGCTTACAGCTGTGGAATTAGGTCTAGGTAGTCTTTGGATTTGTGATGTATACTTTGCATATCGTGAATTATGTGAATGGTTAAATACAGATAGTCAATTAGTGGCAGCAATATCTTTGGGTTATCCTGATGAAGAACCATCAAGAAGACCTAGATTACAATTAAGTGATGTGACTGAATGGAGATAAATAGTTGTAGTAAGCAAATAGTGCAAACAGAATTTATATTATGTGAGGTATTTTGATGAAAAAAATTATTAAATCTTTTACATTTTGGTTTTTTTTAATTGCATTATTTGAGATTTATATGCATCAAATTGGTCAAGACTCAAAAAGTATTGTTCTAATAGGTTTAAATCCTATTTTGTCTATTATTTCCAGAGTTGATAGTTTTTTTGTTTTTATGGATTCAGGTATGCAAATCCCATGTAGAACAATTACAGGGTCAATTTCGATTTATTGGTACATAGCATCTATACTTTCTTTTCTTATTTATGGTATAATTTTAGATTTAATTAGAATAGTTATTTCCAAAATTGGAAATAAAACAAAATAATCATCATAAATAGTGCATTTTCTTGAGCTATTAAACTTCACCGGATAGAGAGACCTAACACTCTACAACATATACTTAGCTTCAGAAAATGCACCTTTAAATCTTCATATGAACATTATTTTACTTACATTAATTTAATGTTACTTAAAAATTAATGTATTGTATTTCTTTAAATTAATTTTCTATATTTCTTAAATTAGTTTATTATACTTCTTTAGATTAATTTTCTATACTTCCTAAATTAGTTTATTATACTTCTTTAAATTAATTTTCTATACTTCTTAAATATTGTCTTATACCTCTGCAATCTTATTATGGTTACTCATCAAATTATTTTGCTTTATAGTCAATGATTTCATTTCATGAACTGCAAAGTATATACATACCATTGCCGCTGCTGCATCTGCTATTGGTCCTGCAAACATTACTCCATCAATTCCCATAAACATTGGTAAAATTACTATCAATGGAATTAAAAATAAAATTTGACGAGTCAAAGAAGTAAAAAGTCCCAACACTGATTTCCCAATTGATGTAAAGAAAGTTGATGATACTATTTGAACACCATTTATAAATGTTAAGAACAAGAAAGTTCTAAAATAATGTTCTGCAAATATAAAATAAGTCTCATTTCCGTTACCAAATATAGACGTAATTTGTCTTGGGAATAATTGGAAACATAAGAATGCAATAACAGATATAATAGTTGCACTTCCCACTGCAAACTTATATGCTTCTTTTACACGATTATACTTTTCAGCCCCATAATTATACCCTATAATTGGTTGCATACCTTGTGATATACCAATAATTATAGATATAAAAATCATATTTACTTTAATAATGATACCGACACAAGCAAGTGGAATCTCACTTCCATAAACTGACCTAGCCCCATAATATGCCAATGTATTATTCATAACTATCTGTGTTACAGTCATTGCTAATTGATTAAAACATGAGCTTGAACCTAGCGCAAATATATGTTTATAAATTATACTATCTAATTTAAAACTTTTCTTATGTAATTTAATATGTTGAAAATTCTTTATATAATGAACACTTATTCCAAAAGATATAAGTTGCCCAATAACAGTTGCTAAAGCAGACCCAGCAATTCCCATATTAAAAACAAAAATGAATAATGGATTCAAAATTGTATTAATAACTGCTCCTATTAACATACAAAACATAGAAGCTTTTGGTCTCCCATCTGCAAGTATCAACTTACTCATTCCAGTGGACATTATAAGAAATGGTAATCCAATTGATGTAATTTTTGTATATGTGTGTGCATAAGGTAGTATTTCTGATGTAGAGCCAAAGAATTTTAATAGTGGTGTTAAAAATATTGATACTACTATAAATAAACTTATTCCAAAAACAGCCATCAAGCATATAGAATTTCCTGCTGCTTTTGTAGCTTTTTCTGAATTTTTAGCACCTAATTCCAATGAACACTTAGACGCTCCTCCAATTCCTAACAATAATGCAATTGCAGTACATATTGTTGTTAGTGGAAAAGTGACATTTGTAGCAGCATTACCCAATACACCAACACCTTGCCCAATAAATATTTGGTCAACAATGTTATATAAAGCACTTACTAACATTGCTATAATACTAGGAATTGCGTACTTAGTTAATAACTTTGAAACCTTTTCATATTCCAATGGCTCCTTATATTTTTCTTCCATTTTCCTTCGCCTCCAATTTTGCTTCTTCATTCATATCAATAGCCAAAAATGCAACTTTCTTTAACATTGACATAAACAACTCTTGCTCTTCTTTCTCAAATGAACTCAACAACTCCTCAACATACCCATTTGTTATTTTTAGTATTTCATCATAACATCCTAAAGATTTTTCTGTAGGATATAAATGCCATGTTCTTTTATCCTTTACACCTGGTTCTCTTGTTATAAAGCCTTCTTTTTCTAAATTTGCCAAAGCTCTTGTTATATTACTAGGATTCACAAGAATTTTCTCAAATATAGTGTCCTGTGTAATACCTGGATTATTACATATGTGTAATACATAAAAATATTGGCTATTATTGATTCCAATATCCGCCAATTTCCTGTCAATATAATTTGTATTGTATCTATTTATAATGGAAACCCATTTTAATAGCTCTCTCATATTCTCTCCTTTAATATCTATTGTCCTTATTTTTTTGCGTTCGCAATAATCTATTTGCTCATGCAATTATTTTACTGCTAATTTTATACTTTGTCAATAGCACGCAAGTTTATATTTAAACCATAAAGTTACTATAAATTTTATATATTAGACTCTTACTTTGATTTAACTATTTTTAAATCTTCATTGATATTTAATTACCTTTTATATTAATTTTTTTGCATATTTATCAATAACTCCTAATTCTTTTTAGCTTATCTTAAAAAGCATCTTGACGTAAGATTTATTATCTGTAATAATAAATATATCGAATCGATATATATCTAATTGATACCAGGAGGTAATATGTTAGAATACATTATTTTAGGATTTTTAATGGAAAAAGAATTAAGTGGATACGACTTAAAACAAATAATGTCAGAAAGTACCTCGTACTTTTTTGACGCCAGCTTTGGAAGTATCTATCCTGCACTTAAAAGATTAGAAACAAAAGGATATATACACTATCACGAAGTTATAGATGGTAGCAAATTAAAAAAATTATATTCCATAACTAATACTGGTAAAGAAGTATTTCTTGAATGGTTAAAGAAACCTATAAATTTTTCTAAAACAAAGCAAGACCACCTTGTTAATATATTCTTTTACAAGTATCTACCCAAAGAAATAATTGAAACAAACTTAAAAATGTTAATAACTGAAGTAGAATTACTTCTAAATAAATTAAGTAAACAAAAAAATGATGCAGAAGAAAATCATTGCGTTGACCAATATACATATATGTATGCAACAATGATTTATGGAGTTGACTATTATAATTTTGTTATTAATTGGTGTAAAGATTTACTGAAAAATCTATAAGATATAATTTTTAGAAGTAAACATACATAATAAAAGGAGATGGACTTTATGAGGCTTTTAATACATGATTTAACTGACAAAGAATTAGAAAAGTTATTACCCAAACTTGATGACAATATAAAAATACTTCCAAACACAAAAGAAATCCACAAATGTATTGGTTGTTTTGGTTGCTGGATTAAAACTCCTTCTGAATGTGTTGTAAAAGATTATTACAGCAACATGGGTAAACTTATAAATGAATCTGATGGAATTATTATAATAAGCAGATGCTGTTACGGAGGGTTTAGCCCTTTTGTCAAAAACGTACTTGATAAAAGCATTAATTATATTCTTCCATACTTTGTAATAAAAGATAATATGATGCGTCATAAAAGCAGATATGATAAACAGATAAATTTAAAAGCTATATTCTATGGAGATTGTATTACAGAAGCTGAAAAAGAAACTGCTACGAAATTAGTAAATGGAAATGCTATAAATTTCAATATAAAAGAACACTCTGTTTGTTTCTATGAAAATATACAAGATATAAGAGGTGAATCCATATGAATATAGTAATGATAAATGGTAGTCCAAAAGTAAATAAAAATAATTCACAGTATTTTTTATCTGAATTAAAACAACTTATTCAAAATGATAATAAAGTTTTTACATTTAAAGTAGATAACACATCTAAGTATCCTGACGCTCTTAATGCCATACTTAATTGTGATAGATTAATAATCGCATCTCCTCTTTATGTAGATGGTATTCCGTCTCATTTACTTCATTTTTTAGAGAAATGTGAAAAATTTTTAAAAACACAAAATAAAAAACCTATTCCAGTGTATGCAATAGTTAACTGTGGATTCAATGAAGGTGAACATAATCATTTGGCAATTCAAATAATAGAGCATTGGTGTAAAAAAATCAACTTTACATGGGTTCAAGGTATTGGAATTGGAGCTGGGGAGATGTTTGGTTCACTAGAATCCGTACCTTTGGGTAAAGGACCTAAAAAAGATTTAGGAATTGCATTAAAAGAACTTTCAAAAAATATACTTAGTGATAATATACATATAGATGATTCCAACAAAAGTACTATTTTTATTTCACCTAACTTCCCTAGATTCCTATATAAACTTATGGGGAATCATCAATGGAATACTCAGGCTAAATCAAATGGATTGACTAAAAGTGATATACTAAAGAAATAAAATTTTACTTCAACAAATACTAAAAACCGTCAAGCACGAATAAACTATTCATCTTGACGGTTTTTTATGTTATTTATATTCACTAGACATGGGATAATTCACTACAACATTGATTATCTAGTCTAATATTTATCTTATTCTTTTTGTAAAATCCAAGTTGCTCCAACAAGGTCCTGCTGTAAATCAGTATATTCATTTTTTTGGCTAATAACATATTGTTCAAACATATCTTTTTGAGAAGGATATTTTTTAATTAGCTCATTTGCACGAGTTATAATCCAGTTCATTTCCTCTTCAACATCATTTTCAAGTTCTAAACATGGTATACATTCAATTAGTTTCAGACCTAATTCTTTGAACAATATACACCACTCATTGTAAGTGGGATACACCCTCTCAAAATTAAGCTGTTCATTTGTAGATTTATCTACTACATATGCATCATCAATTAAAATGAACCCCTTACTTTTTATTGTAGGTAATAGCTTACTTATAGTTTCTTTATAATTACCTAAAATATCCCCTACAGCTCCAAAAATCACACAATCATAATCATGCTCAATTTTTACAGAACTATTAGCATCATTCATTTCAAAATCACACAAAGCATCAACCTTATATTCAATAGCCTTTCTTCTCGCATAATCAATAAATTCAGGTATCAAATCAATACCTTTGATATGTATATTCAACTCTTTTGCAAGCTTCACAGATACAGCACCTTTTCCACAAGCTAAATCCAAAACTTTTGTATCTTCATTAAAAGGTATATGCTTTCTAAATAATTGTAACATTTGTTCTGGTGAACTTCCTAATTCCCAAAAATCTTGTAATAAATAAGGCAAATAAGGTAAAATATCAGTAGTATCAGAAGTTAGTGACTCTGCCAATTTTTCTTTTACAGTATCATTCATTTTTTCAACCTCCAAAATTTAAATTATTATTCAAAAGTAATATTATTTTATATACTTCTTCATAGGTACTACAAACAGTGGAAAATGCTTTTGACCTTTGTATTTTGCAATTCATTTCTTTTCTTTATGAGCTGTAATAATTGTATAACTGTGAGCGTTTACTGTTATAATACAATCATATACACTTATATACCAGTTTTTTCCCTTTCTATTAATAATGGCATTTGGAGATTCTATTTTAGTTTTACACCAGTTCACTACATCATTTGTCTCCAAAGAAAGATTTTTCTTAATTCTTACAACGCCTAACTCTGTTGTATGCAATCTATCTAGGTTTTTAAGTAATTCGTTTTCTACATTCATTTTTATTAAAACACCTTATCCTTTGCAAAATTAAATCTATTATTTAGTACTATTTTATCATAGTATTGTGTATTTTATCATAATCTTATAGTGAAACTATTTCTTTCCTACAGATTATAAATTATTTATGAATACACACCATTATAGAACTTTTCCTATGCAAAATTAAATCTATTATTTAGTACTATTTTGTCATAGTATTGTGTATTTTATCATAATCTTATAGTAAAATTATTTCTTTCCTACAGACTATAAATTATTTATAAATACATACTGCTGTAAAACTTTGCCTATATAAATCCATCTACTTTATACATAATACCTTCTTTTAAATGATTGGAACCCAAAACTGAATTTCACTCAAACCATTCTCATCAGTTTTTTCTCCATATTTTACAAAGTCATATAAATTATTTTCATTAAACTGGCAACTTGAATTAGGGAACCATTCTTGATAGATATATTCTACAACATTTTGCATACTATCCTCATTTTTCCCAATAAAAGTAAAAACAATATAATTACTTTTCGGTAATACGAATTTTTCCATTCCATTAGGTAATTTGCCAAAAGTAGCTACTTGAGCACCTGCAATGTATGTAAATGTAGGAGTATTCTCAATCTCTTTAAAATTGCTATAATCACTAACTCCAATTAAAAAACCTAAATCTACCTTATTTTCTATCATCTCTTTATTTTTATGCAAATCCCTCCAGCATTTTCCAATAATATGAAATCCTTTTCTTACTTTACCAGAATAGCCAACAATATTTATATCTGCACAATTAACTTTTTTAACATCTAAAACCATATCTCCACGTAATTTTTTTCTATTATGAATATCAAATTTTAATTGTAGTGGTAAAAAATCTTGATGTCTTCTAAAAAAATTAGGACTACGTTTAAACATTTTTTTAAACCCTCTTGAAAAAGAGCGTTGTGTATCATACCCCGAGATTAAAGCAATCTCAATAATTGGTTTTTCTGTAAAAATTAGCATTCTCGCTGCTTCAGTAAGTCTACGTCTTTGTATATAATTATGTACACTAAATCCGACAACTGATGTAAACATTCTATGTAAATGGTATTTTGAATAGCCTATCTCTTTAGAAATTACATTTAAATCTAACATCTCATCTAAAAGATGTTTTTCTATATAATCTAAAGTTTTTTCAATGGTAATCAAATTGTTATCCATATAGCACCCCTCCTATTTTAAAGATAGCATATTATTTTATTTTGTTTTTCACATTCTTTGCTAATATTTTGATTTATTTTATGGCACACAAAAGACACTTCTATTTGAAGTGCCTATCTACTCTGTATATTGAGCTTCTTATTTCAATTTATTATAATCTTCAACAGATACAGGTTCCAGCCATTTATTGAAATCACCTTCAGCAGTTACCTTGTCTACAGCCAACTGCTAAATTCCCTTCTATACCTTAATCTAACTTTTCCACTTCAAGTATACAACTTGAAGTTAGCTCTAAATCAATAGTTTTTATCACAACAATTTGATTTTAAATTTAAATTTATTCTTTTAAATTATCATCATCTATTATAGATTTTCTTATATTCAATAACTGGTCTACAAATTGGTTAGCAGGAGTATTTAAAATATTCTCAGGAGTATCATACTGTTGAACAACTCCATGATTTAATACCAAAGTCTTTGTTCCCAAAATCAAAGCTTCATAAATATCATGCGTAATAAAGATAATCGTAACTCCTGTTTTTTTATGAATTTCTTTTATCTCTTTTTGTAATTGCTTTCGTGTAATCTCATCAACTGCACCAAAAGGTTCATCCATTAATAAAATTTCTGGAGAAGAAGCTAAAGCTCTTGCAATCCCTACACGTTGTTGCTGACCACCTGACAATTCTGATGGGTAACGCACTTTCATATCATTTGGCAATCCCACTATTTCCATCCATTTGTTTACAGCACTTTTTACTTCTAATTTATTCTTTTTACTTAGGAGATTTGGTACATATGAAATATTTTCTTCAACAGTCATATGAGGAAAAAGAACACTTCCCTGTACACAATATCCTATTCTTCTTCTTAATTTAATTAAGTCCTCGTTTTTGATATCTGTTTGGTTTATCAAAATATTTCCTCCATCTGGCAAAATCAGACCATTAATCATTTTTAAGAGTGTTGTCTTACCAGAACCAGACGAACCAATTACAGTCAAAAACTCTCCTTTTTCTATATCTAAATTAAGATTATCTATTATAGTTTTATCATTATATTGTTTTTTAATATTTTTAAATTGTATAATAGGTGTCATTATATTTCCTCCAATTTATAAAAGACCTTTCTTATTCAGAAACTCACGAGCAACTTCTCTAGGTTCTAAATTGTTGTTTTCTACGTCATAATTCATTTTAGCCATTTCTTTATCAGTCAAAATATCTCCAACCATCTTAAATACCTTTGATAGTTCTGGATTTTCCTCTAATACTTCCAAACGAACAACATTTCCACATTGATAAGATGGGTAGAAATTTTTATCATCTTTTAGAACTACAACATCTGAAACACTATACTGACCATCAGTTGTAAATATAGGCATTACGTCAATCTTACTTTCATTAATAGCTTGGTATTTTAATCCAATATCTAAATCAACTGTATCTTTAAAGTTCAGTCCATATGTATTACACAATGGAGTATATCCATCCTCTCTCTCATAAAAGTCATATTCAGCTCCAAATGTCAATTTAGAAGATACATCTTTTAAGTCCGTTATATTTTTTAAATTATATTTATCTGCAACTTCTTTTCTAACTGCTAATGCATAGCTATTAGAAAAACCATACATACCAGTCCATTGCATTTTAAGTTTAGTTTTGTATTCCGACTGTAGTTTACTAAACATACTTTCAGTATATAATTCATTTTTCTTAAGTACCATATTCCAGCCTGTACCTGTATACTCTGGATAAATATCAAATTCTCCATTCTCCATAGCTGGCTGGATATTAGATGTTCCCCCTCCTACACCTTGTGTAATTTCCACGTTTAGACCTGTGTTTTTTTCAATTAAAATATCCAACATCTCACCAAGAATATATTGTTCAGTCATAGGTTTAGTAGCAATATGAATAGTTTGAGTCTTTGAAGGATTAAATAAATAAGACGTAAAGATAGTTGCTATAAGAATAAGGCTTCCTAGAATGGCAAAAACTTTTTTCCTATTTTTCTTTTTTCTTTTTCGTTGAAAAAATTTTTCTACCAGCCCTAAAATAAAATCAAATATTAAAGCTAATAGAGCAATAAGTATACTTCCAGTAATTGTCATTATTGTGTTATTTGTCGTGATTCCTCTATATATGGCTACACCTAGGCCTCCAGCACCTATAAATGAAGCGATACCAGCTAATGCAATTGTCATAATCACCATATTTCTAATACCAGACATAATAACAGGTAGGGCTAACAGAAGTTTTATTTTATACAATATCTGAAAATCTGTACTTCCCATTCCCCTAGCTGCTTCAAGAATATTTTTATCCACATTAGTAATTCCAGTATATGTATTTCTAACCATTGGCAATAATGCATAAATGGTAAGTGCAATAACAGCAGTAGTATTTCCAATTCCGGAAAATGGTATCAGAAATCCTAGCATAGAAATAGATGGAATGGTGTATAGAAAATTGATAGTTCCCAATATAGGTTTAGAAGAATTATGAAATTCACTTACAATAATACCAATTATACCACCCAAAACAATCGCAATTATTATAGAAATAATAGAAATCATCAAATGTTCTATGGATAGCTTTATAAAAAAATCACTTCTTTCAGATAATAAGGTTAGAATATCATTTATCATCCATCTCTCTCCTTTTATAAGTTTTACTTAACAAGATTTAAATTTTAATGTAGTTAATCTTTATTGTTTATACATCAGCAAATCGTCATCAAATTATTTCACAAATTATATATTAAGATTATAATCTGAACCTCCCATGACTGAAGTCACAAGTGTGTATAGCCATTTTTTAATCAAACTTGCAAGTAGACACAAAAAAGTAACTATTAGAGACTCCATCCTCGATATTCTCCATAAAAATAAGAAAAAAGGTCAGAACCGTTAAAATACTAAAATTTAAACAAATTTCTGACACTTTATTTAATTAAATTTGAATATTTCTCACATTATTTATTACTGTTAAGTTTAATTATCATTTTATATACCCATTATATTTATTAAAATATCATTATAATTTTATTATATTTTATTTATTATACTATATATTTTGCTGTTAATGATATTTTACTGTTACATAATTGTTTTGGAATACCTTCAAATATTACTCTCCCGCCTTTTGTTCCTCCTTCAGGTCCCAGCTCAATAATCCAATCAGCTCTTTTAATTACATCTATATTGTGTTCAATTATTATGACCGTATTTCCATTATCTACAATCTCTTCAATTATACTTATAAAATTCTCAATATCAGCCATATGAAGACCTGTTGTTGGTTCATCTAATATATACACTGAACTTTCCTTATTTAATTCACTAGCAAGCTTTAATCTTTGACACTCTCCTCCAGACAAAGTATCAAGAGTTTGTCCTAAAGTAAGGTATCCAATACCCATTTTTTCAATACATTGTAATTTCGTTTTAATCTGTTTTAAATTAAAAAACTCAATTGCCTCTAAAACAGACATTTCAAGAACTTCAATTATATTCTTCCCTTGAAACCTATATTCTAAAACTTCTTTTTTAAATTTTTTACCTTCACAAACATTGCAGGTACTCTTTATACTCTCCATAAAAGCAAGATTCATTTCTACTATTCCAGAACCCTTACAGTTATCACAAGCTCCTTCTGAATTTGAACTGAATAAAGAAGCATTTACGCCATTTGTTTTTGAAAATATGCTTCTTATGTTGTTCATAATTCCACTATATGTTGCCAAACTCGACCTTGAATTTGCTGAAACAGGGCTTTGGTCTATAAGTACAGCACTAGGATTTTGCTTTAAAAATTCATCCTTAATCAACGTACTTTTACCTGCTCCTGCTACTCCAGTAACTAGAGTCAATACACCTTTAGGCATCTTAATCGATACATTTTTTAAATTGTTTTTATTACAATTTTTAACTTCTAAATATCCACTATGTTCTCTTACACTTTCTTTAATAGGAAGAAATTTACTTAAAGCATTCCCTGTCAAAGTACCACTTGTAAGTAGATTTTCATAACTGCCTTCATACACAACTTCTCCACCATACTTACCTGCCTTTGGTCCTACATCTACAATATGGTCTGCAATCTTAATAACATCTGGGTCATGTTCAACAACTATAATTGTATTCCCTTTATCACGCAATTTTTTTAAAAGATTATTTAATTTATACACATCTTTTGGATGAAGTCCTACACTTGGTTCATCAAAAATATACATTAAATCAACAAGATTACTATTTAAATACTTAACCATCTTTATACGCTGAGATTCCCCTCCTGATAGAGAAGATGTCTCTCTATCTAGTGTTAAATATCCAAGACCTATATCTATGATACTGTTTAACTTTTCTATTATTCCTTTAATTAAAGGTTGTGCTTCTGGCTCATCTATACTTTTAATAACTTCAGCCAATTCATCAATTTGCATACTAGTTAAATCTGCTATATTATAACCATTAATTAAAGACCTATATACTCTTTCATTAAGTCTTCTTCCATCACATATAGGACATCTATCTTCTATAAGAAGTTTACTCAATTTTTTCTTAGTAGCTTCAGATATTTCTCCCTCTCTACTTAAGTATAGGCGATTAAATTTAACCATTAATCCCTCATATGTCATGTTAGTTTGACCAGCATTTTCTATCTTAATCTTTTCTGCTTTACCATGCAAAAACTTTTCCAATTCTACTTCTGAATAATCACATATCCTCTTATTAATATCAAAAAATCCTGATTCAGCGAATATATTCCAATGCCAAGAACCCACTCCAAACCCTGAAAGCAATATAGCACCTTCATTTAATGATTTATTCATATCAAGAATTTGGTTCATATTAGGAACTAGCTTTTTTCCAAGCCCATGACAGTGTGGGCACATACCATCAATATTATTAAAAGAAAACATATTGGCATTACCTATATACTCACTACCAAACCTTGAATATAAAGCTCTTAAAAAGGAATTTACATCTGTAATAGTACCTAGGGTTGACCTTGAATTTCCACCAAGTCTACTTTGGTCTATGATAATTGGTGTTGACAAATTTTCTATACAATCAGCTTTAACCTCTCCATACTTAGGTAAAAAACTTCTTACAAATGTACTAAACCTTTCATTTAGTTGGCGTTGTGATTCTTTTGCAATTGTCTCAAATACAATAGATGACTTTCCAGAACCCGACACCCCTGTGAATATGGTTATTTTTCTTTTTGGTATTTTTAAGGAAATATTGTTCAAATTATTCTCTTTGCAACCTTTTAAAATTATAAATTCATTGTTCATATTTTACCTCCTGCATTATTTTTCTTTAAATTATTTAGAGAAAATCGTAATAATAGTTGTTAGTTATACATAAGTGAAATACTATTTTATTAGATTACTCCTTTTTTTATAAACACAGGTCAAATTATAGCATGTAGATTTTATCTGGTAGTATAGTGTAGGGTTTGGATTTTTATAAAAAATACAGTTATTTTATTTAAGCGTAATTACATCTATTCTACCTAAATATCATCATTATATATGAGTGTTAAATTATATAAAATTCTTAAGTTAATAATCTCAAAATGGTATTAGTTACATAAAAAAAGTATCTTGCCTATGATTCTAAAACCATAAATAAGATACTATGTTTTACACTGTTTCTTCTTTTACAAATAATTCTATACAATTATTCAACTTAACTTTAAAATTTTAAACACTAAAAACCTCTATCTTTAAATCTTTAAATAAAACTAAATTTCCAATACCTTCAAAACTATAGAAAATTCCAATCAACTTATCAAACATAACTTACTACTTATAAGAAATTAATCTTCACTTAATACAGACGTAAGTTCAGGGTCATTTAGAAGATGTTCAAAATAACTATGTGCCGAAATATATCCTATACCATACATTTTACGCTTTGAATTTACAACCTTATATTCATAACAAGCACTCTTAACCTTATTGTAGTCATCAAAATCCATTGCTTTATAGATAGCTCTTTCATTTCTTGGTATATACTTTACATATTTTGGCTTAACAAAATACAAGTCATCTTTTATCTTACCCTCACGTTTAAGTTTCTTTAAAACTTCCCCATTCTTTCTATGCATTATATGGTCATCATACTTATAGTGATGGGCTATATGGGTCACATTGCCTTTAAACTTATGTTCAAAATCCAATATAGTCTTTTCCATTAATTCATAATGTGTGCCTTCCTTTTTATCTATATCTGCAAGTATAATCACATTTTGAGGTTTCACTCCAAGCTCTCTCAAAGCTGATTTAAACTCGTTATTTCTAAGTTCTTCCTTTTGCTTCCTAGTTAAATTTCTAAATTTTGTGTTAGCTTTGAAAACGTTAACTCCAGAACCATCTGATACTAATACCACATATACATTATCAACACCACACTGTTTTATAGCATCTACAATGGCACTTCCTCCCCATAAAACCTCATCATCTTGATGTTGAGGATAAAACACTGCTGCTGATTTAAATTTTCTACTATTACTCTCAGGAATAGGTATTTCAAGTTTTCCGTTAAAATTCTTTGCAATTAAAAATATCATCAATAATATTAATATACTTATTCCTATGTACTTCGTTTTACTTTCCATATTTAAAATTTTCTCCTTCTTCTGAACCTCCCATGATTAAAGTCACAGGGTTACTACTTCATAGAATTTCGTATAATCAACTCAAATATCTTATAAACCTTTGTGTCAATCAGGTCTAAATATACAAATTATTTTACAATATTTTATTGTTTCATACAATCTTTGACACGAACTATAATAAAATAAAAAAGCCTTCTAACTGCAACATTGCAAACATTACAGCCAGAAAGCTTCTTAATTCTTAAAATTTATTAAGCTTAAAAATTTATTAAACTTATTTTTTAATATAAATACGTCTATTATTAATAAATTATACTTTAATTACTATATCAATACGACTTTACTATATCACTATAACATTACTTATATCAATACAACTATTTTTATAGTCTACATTTCCTTTAAAATTTCAAGCAACTCTTCTTCACTATACATATACTTCTTATTACAGAACTGGCAACCAACTTCTGCTTTTTTATCTTCTTCTATTATTTGAGCCAATGATTTTTTACCAATTGCAACCAAAGCAGTTTTTACTCTTTCTTTTGAACATTCACACATAAACCCAACTTCACAGGTATCAAGTATTTTAGGTTCCAAACCATCCAAAACAATATTTAATATATCCTCTGGTGATTTTCCTTCTTTTAACATGTTAGTTATAGAAGGTAATTTAGCTACATTTTCCTCTAACTTAGCAATAGTCTCTTCTTCTGCATCTGGCATTAATTGAACTATAAATCCTCCAGCAAACTCTACTTCATCTTCTTTTGTAAGAACACCTAAAGCTACTACTGATGGAGTCTGCTCTGATACAGCAAAATAATAAGTAAAGTCTTCTGCAATTTCTCCACTTACCAATGGATAAGTCCCATTATATGGTTCTCTAAGACCTAAGTCTTTTATAACTTTTACAACACCTTCTGTACCTACTGCTGCTGCTACATTTAACTTTCCATTTGGATAGTCTTCAACCTCTACTTGTGGATTTCCTACATATCCTTTTACCATTCCCTTAGAGTCTGATGTGGCAATAATAGTTCCAATTGGACCTCCACCTTTTATTATTACAGTCAATTTATCACTATCATTTTTCATCATTAATCCCATTATAGATGTGGCTGTTAATGTTCTTCCAAGTGCTGCTGTTGCTACTTTTGTAGTTTCATGTAATCTTCTAGCTTCTTCTACTGTATTTCTAGTAGTTGCGACAAATGCTCTAACTTGACCATTTCCTGATGTCGCTCTTAGTACATAATCTCTCATTAATATTCCTCCATGTCCCGTTAATTGTCTTATTTTTATTATATTACTACCTTAATTTATCTATAAATACTTATCTATCTTAACCTTGGGCAAAACCCATTTTATTTTAATTTTACTAAGTAATAGTTACTATATTTTAATTTTTATCTATAGAACTTTATAATTATTAAAAAATAAAAGTCATAAAGTATCATCACTTTACTTTTAATCTATAAAACTGCATTTTCTATATTTTTATATCATGGTTATTTTTAATAATTATCTTATATAGTCAAGAATATCTTATTTTTTACATACAAAGAAGATTCTTTGACTTTCTTCACTAGGTTTGTCAAATGTAAAATCCCCATAATATTTTATATCCTTAAATCCAGATTTTTCAAGCATATCAACTATCTCATCTTCAGTATATGCTCTTTGTTGGTGTATCTCTTCAAATCTTTCAAACTTTCCACATTCATCTTTAATAAAGAATGTAAGTTCCATTTCAATTAGATTCTCTTCTTCATCAAAGTAATTTTGCCACATATACGCTATATCTTCTCTATTTTCTCCATACATGTTATTTCCCAATATGTTGGCTAATTTATAAAAAGAACTTATATCAAATATGAATATTCCATCTTTCTTTAATAATTCATATGTCTTTGAAAATACATTTTCCAAATCATCATCATAAGTTATATAATTAAATCCATCACAAGCACAAAGTACACAGTCCAAATCAGATATTTCAAAATCAAGCTCTGATATATCTTGTTGAAGTAAAACTAATTCTACTCCTTCTTTTTCTGCCTTTTCTCTTGCTACACTAAGCATCTCATCAGATATATCTATACCAGCTATATCGTAATTTTTTTTAGTCAATGGAATTGTAAGATTACCCGTGCCACATGCCAATTCCAATATATTTTTTACTTTTACACCTTCACTATCTATTATATCTTCTATATATTTAACCCAACCATTATAATCAACTTCATTCATAAGTTCATCATATACAAACGCAAAATCACTATATTGACTCATCCTTTTTATTCTGCTCCTCCACAATCTTTTTAAGCCTCTTTTTGCGTGATGTAAGCATACCTCCAATTCTTCCTGCTTCCTTAGCTGTAAGTCCTGCCCATCCACGTTCACCAACTTTATCCATAAGACCTAGTTCTGAGGCTATCTCATATTTCATTATATCATCATTTGTCAATATTTTAGTATTCTTGCCATTAGTTATCTTCTTTTCTCTTTGTACTTTTTCTTTCAAAAAAATCACCCCTTCTTATTTGTATTTTTGTCAATTAAAATAAATTTATACAAATATGTAAGGGGTATTTATTAATACACTTTTTTTAAATTTAGGTATTTATGCTTTTTAATCTTTATAACTTATCTTCCTAATCTATTGCTTCTTTGTATTTTAATAATTTTGAATAAACATTCAATGCATTTACACATATCTTTTCATCAAAATTAAAGTTTATATTATGAAGACCATTTACAAATCCTTTTTCTTCGTTTCTTGAACCCAACATAAAAAATAATCCTGGAACTTCTTTTTGATAATAAGAAAAATCTTCTGATATCATAAGTGGCTCTAACTCTACAACAGTATCACTTCCAATAGCCTCTACAAACTCTTGATACAAATCCTTGTCATTTTTAACAGCGATATAATCATCTATAATATTTATATTAACCTTACAGTTATAAGCCAATTCAAACCCTCTAGCAAGTTCTCTAACTCTAAGCTTCATTTTCTCATACACTTCTGGGCTGAAACATCTCATAGTACCTTCCATCTTTATATTTTCAGCTATTATATTTCTTCTAGCTCCCCCTTCAATTCTACCAATAGTCAACACTGCATTGTCTATTGGGCTTATATTTCTAGACACTATAGTTTGAAGTGAGCTTACAAAGTTTGAAGCTATCACTATACCATCAATACCATTTTGTGGCATAGCTCCATGTCCACTTTTAGACACTATTTCTATGTCAATATCTCCTATTTGAGCCATAAAATAGCCCTCTCTTGTACCTACATAACCTTCTGGTAACTCTGGATATATATGAAGACCATATATTTCATCAATATTGTATTTTCTAAGCACTCCTTCATCTATTAAAGCTTTTGCTCCCCCAGGACCTTCTTCTGCTGGTTGGAATATAAATACTATATTATCATTTAAGTCTTCTTTATTATCATTTAAATACTCAATTAATCCAAGTAATATAGTAGCATGTCCATCATGACCACATAAATGTTTTACCCCTTCTTCACTATGAAGACCATCTATGTCAGCTCTAAAAGCAATATCTTTTTTAGGTCTTTTACCTTCTATTACACCTACTATACCTGTTTCTAAATAAACTTCATACTCAATTCCTAATTTATCAAGATAATCTCTTATATATTTTGAAGTCTTATACTCTTTTCTCCCAATCTCTGCAATAGGATTTAATGACTTCCTATGTTTATAAAGTTGTTCTTGTAAATATGATGCCTCTCTCATGTAATCTCCTCCAATTTCTAATTTATTAAAAAATATTTCTATATTTCTTTATAATTAAAATATTATATAGCATGTTATACTAATTAAAAATAAAAAGCTAAATTGAATATAAAAATATTTTGCATTATTAAATAATTCACCATTAATAATAATTCCCCTGTTTCATAAATCAAAACAGAGGAATTATTATTGGAAAATTTTATTTTTAGCAAGAGAAGAAATGTTTAGCAAGTCCACCCTTAGCTGTTTCTTTGTACTTATCCATCATATCTATACCAGTTTCTTTCATTGTTTCAACAACTTGGTCTAAGGAGACAGAATGTGAGCCATCAGTTAATAATGCATAATTAGCTGCATCATAAGCTCTTTGAGCTGCCATTGCATTTCTTTCTATACATGGAATTTGAACATATCCATATACAGGGTCACAAGTCATTCCTAAATGATGTTCAAGTGCTATTTCTGCCGCATATTCAATATGGTCTATAGTTCCACCTTTTAAGTATGCTACTGCTGCTGCTGCCATAGAACAAGCGGCTCCAACTTCACCTTGACACCCTACCTCTGCTCCAGATATTGAAGCGTTAGTTTTTATTATATTACCTATTATTCCAGCTACAAGTAGTGCTTCAATTATTTTTTCGTCATCATAATTATAGAAATCCTGCATTGCAAAGAATATTCCTGGTATTACTCCAGCAGAACCACAAGTTGGTGCTGTAACTATTATATTACCAGAAGCGTTTTGCTCTGAAGCTGCTAGTGCATATGCATATACAAGTGTTGAGAAGCTCTTATCTTTTTTATATGCATTATAAAATGTACTTGCTCTTCTTTTTAATAATAACTTGCCTGGTATTATTTCATCTGTACTTAGTCCATCATCAATAGATTTTCTCATAGCATCTTTTATAGTTTTTATATAATCTTTTATGTCTTTTGGTTCACATTCCAACACAAAATCTACCAAAGTCTTATTATTTTCTTTGCACCATTTTACTATCTCATCCATAGTATCTAAGTGATATATACTATTGCTTTTACTGTTTCTTTGGCCTTCTTCTGCTATAGTCCCTCCACCTACAGAATATACAGTCCATTCAGCTGTTACATTTTTATCTTTATCTAAAGCTTCAAACTTCATCCCATTTGGGTGAAAATCTTTTATAATATCTTCTTCCCAAACAATTTCGACTTTTTTAGGTGCTATAGTTTTTTCAATTATATAGTCAGTTAAATGACCTTTCCCTGTGGCTGCCAAACTACCATATAATATTGCTCTAAAACTTTCTGCATCTGGGTTTTCATTCTTAAATCTCTCTGCTGCTCTTTGTGGTCCCATAGTATGAGAACTTGAAGGTCCACTTCCTATTTTAAAAAGTTCCTTTAAAGTATCCATATTATTCCTCCTAAATTTACGGTATTATTGCTTATTGTTAGATTTTACGCACATATTTATTATAACCTAAATATATTAATTATTAGTTATTAAATTCTCATAAAATTTATTTTTTATTTCCATTTTGGTATATTTTATTAAATTAATATGCATATTTTGAGAATAAAACATTTATTTAAAATTTTTCTAATATTAATATAATATAAATATCTTATTTAAACAGTTAAGATATTAACTATACCTATTAAAATTAATTAATTTGTACTATAATTATTATTGTACTTAAAAAATTAAATTTAGATAAAAAAGGAGATTTGATTATATGTTATTTAAAGGTTCTGCTGTTGCTTTAGTTACCCCATTTACAGAGGATAATAATGTCAACTTTGAAAAATTAGGTGAATTAATCGAATATCACATTGAGAATGGCACAGATGCACTAGTTGTTTGTGGAACAACAGGTGAGGCGACTACTATGAGTGAATCTGAAATTTTTGCTGTAATAAAATATACAGTTGAAAAAGTTAATAAGAGAATACCTGTTATAGCAGGTACTGGTTCAAACAATACTATGTTGTCTGTTCATATGAGTCAAGAAGCTGAAAAATTAGGGGTGGATGGTCTTTTAATAATAACTCCTTACTATAATAAGACTAATGAGAAAGGTCTTAAACTTCACTTTGAAACAATAGCAAATAGCGTTAAGTTGCCAATTATTTTATACAACGTACCAGGAAGAACTAAAGTGAATATAAAGCCATCTGTTGTGGCTGAACTTGCTAAAATAGATAATATAGTTGCTGTGAAGGAAGCAAGTGGAGACTTAGCTCAAGTTGCAGAAATAGCTAAATTAGTACCTAAAGACTTTGCTATATACTCCGGTAATGATGATACTATACTACCACTATTATCATTAGGTGGAAGTGGTGTTATCTCTGTACTTGCTAACATATGTCCTAAAGAAACACATGATTTAGTAACTAAATTCTTTGAAGGTGATATTGAAGGCTCAAAAAAATTACAACTTGATATGGATGCTTTAATTGCTGCTTTATTTATAGAAGTAAATCCAGTTCCTGTTAAAACTGCCATGAACATTTTAGGTTTTAATGTTGGTGATTTAAGACTTCCTCTAGCTGAAATGGAAGAAACTAATCTTAATGTGTTAAAACAAGAATTGACAAATTTTGGATTTAAATTTTAGCAATATTTATATAAATAAGTTGATTTTTTCTTAAATATGTATTATTATTAGAATAATCAAATTTTAATATCCTATTAACCTAGGGTAGAGGTAGCTGTAACTAAGAGTATCCAATAGTAGCTGGCAGGTGTTAATGATTGGAAAAAGGATTTACAGCCGAAGAAAATATTTCTTGCAATAATATTTTCTGGGATTGCACATAACATGTGTAATACTGTCACTTATTTTTGTAGGTGATGAGCTACAGGGTTTACTTTGAGTGATAAATTAGACGTACAAAGTATACCTTTGTACGTTTTTTGTATATAATTAAAGTTGTTAATATAATATTAAAGTTTTTGAATATATAAAAATATTAACATATCTTACTTGTATAACTAAAATAAAATAATGTTTTAATAATTTAAAATTGGGGTGAATTTATATGAAAAAAGTAAATGTAGCAATAGTTGGTGCTACTGGAATGGTAGGTAGAACATTTTTAAAAGTATTAGAAGAAAGAAATTTTCCAATAGAAAATCTATTTTTATTCTCTTCTTCTAAATCAGCTGGTTCTAAAGTAATGTTTTGTGGTAAAGAATATATAGTAGAAGAATTAAAGGAAACTTCATTTACTGATAGAGGCATACAAATAGCATTATTCTCTGCTGGTGGAAGTATTAGTGAAAAGTATGCTCCAATAGCTGCTTCAAATGGAATCTTAGTAGTAGATAACTCTAGTCAATGGAGAATGAATCCAGATGTGCCTTTAGTAGTTCCTGAGGTTAATCCAGAAGCCATAAAAAATCATAAGGGTATAATAGCTAATCCTAACTGCTCTACTATACAAGCTATGGTTCCCCTTAAAGCTCTTGATGATAAATACAAAATTAAGAGAGTTGTTTACTCTACTTACCAAGCTGTATCTGGTTCTGGTGTTAAAGGTGTTGAAGATTTAGAGAAAGGAATGAACGGTAATCCTACTGGATTCTACCCTCATCAAATCTCTTACAACTGTCTTCCTCATATAGATTCATTCACTGAAAATGGATACACTAAAGAAGAAATGAAAATGGTAAATGAAACTATGAAAATACTTGATAACTACGATTTAAAAATAACTGCAACTACTGTAAGAGTTCCAGTAAAAAATGGTCATAGTGAATCTATAAATGTTGAGTTTAACAATCCATTTGAGTTAGATGATTTAGTAAAAACACTTGAAGAAGCTCCAGGTGTTGTAGTAGTTGATAATCCTGCTAAAAACGAATATCCAACTGCTGTAGAATTTGATGATAGAGATGAAGTATTTGTTGGAAGAATAAGAAGAGATTTTAGTGTTGATAATGGTGTAAATCTTTGGGTTGTTGCTGATAATATAAGAAAAGGTGCTGCAACTAACGCAATTCAAATAGCTGAAATGGCTTTATCATACGATTTAGTATAATATACAAACTTGTATAAATATATAATTTTGTAAAATATTAATAGTAACTCAAAAACAAGCATTAGAAGTAACTGTAATATAAAACACAAAAATAAAAAAGAGGGGATTGATTTTATATGATATTTAAAGGTTCTGCTGTTGCTCTAGTTACACCATTTACAAAGGATAACAAAGTTGATTTTGACAAATTAGGTGAATTAGTTGAATACCAAATAGCTAATGGTACTGATGCTATAGTATCTTGTGGTACTACTGGTGAAGCTAATACTATGACTGATGAAGAACAACTTGCTACTATTAAGTATGTTGTTGAAAAAGTTAATAAAAGAGTTCCTGTTATAGCTGGAAGTGGTTCTAATGATACTATGCACTCAGTTAACTTAAGTCAAGAAGCTGAAAAATTAGGAGTAGATGCTCTATTAATAATAACACCTTATTACAATAAAGCTAATAAAGCTGGACTTAAGCGTCATTTTGAAACAATAGCTAACAGTGTTAAACTTCCAATTATACTTTACAATGTCCCTGGAAGAACTTGTGTAAATATAAGTCCTAGCCTTATAGTTGAACTTGCTAAAATTGATAACATAGTTGCTGTAAAAGAAGCTAGTGGAGACCTAGGACAGGTTGCAGAAATAGCTAGTTTAGTTCCAGATGACTTTGCTATCTACTCTGGTAATGATGATACTATACTTCCTTTATTATCTTTAGGAGGTCAAGGAGTTATATCAGTACTTGCTAATGTTTGCCCTCAAGAAACTCACGATTTAGTAGCTAAATTCTTTGAAGGCGATATTGAAGGTTCTAGAAAATTACAACTTGGTATGGATGCTCTAATCGCAGCTTTATTTATAGAAGTAAATCCTATACCAGTTAAGACTGCAATGAATTTATTGGGATTCAATGTTGGAGATTTAAGATTACCTCTAGCAGAAATGGACCCAGCAAATTTAGAAGTATTAAAGAAAGAATTAGTTAACTTTGGACTAAAAGTTAATGCATAGTAAAGATTAATGCATGGTAAAAAGTAAGTTTGGTCAAAAGTTAGCCCTTAATCATAGGAGGAAATTATGTTAAAAGTTATAGCAACTGGTTATGATGGAAAAATGGGTAAGATTTTAGCCGATACTATAAGAGAAGATAATGAATTAGAATTGGTTTGTGTTGCAGCTAGAGGTCTGGATAGCTATGAAGGCGACCTTAAAATTTATGAAGATATGAGTACTATAGTTGAGGAAGCTGATGTAGTTATAGATTTTTCTCATCACTCTAATTTAGATAATATCTTATCTTACGTTTTAAAGACTAAAACACCTTTAGTAATTGCTACTACTGGATATAATGATGACGAAATGAACAAAATACGTGAAGCGGCTAAAGTTATTCCTGTATTCCAATCATATAATATGTCTCTTGGTGTAAATGTATTAGTAAAATTGGTTAAAGATGCAGCTAAATTACTAGAAGGATTTGATATAGAAATAATAGAAAAACATCACAACAGAAAAGTAGATGCCCCAAGTGGCACAGCTGTTATGATTGCTAACGCTATAAAAGAGGTTTTGCCAAACGTTGAAAATAATTATGGTAGATATGGTCGTAGTGCAAAAAGACAACCAAATGAAGTTGGTATTCATGCTATAAGAGGTGGAAATATTGTTGGCGAACATGATGCTCTATTTGCTGGAGACAATGAGGTTCTTACAATAAGCCATCAAGCTCAATCTCGTGGTATCTTTGCAAGTGGTTCTATAGCTGCTGCCAAATACTTAGTTAAGCAAAAACCAGGATTTTATAATATGGACAGCATGTTGGGATAATAGTATAAATATAATAATACACAATATAAATTAAACATATGCAATATAGATATAATAATACGCAATACAAATCAAACATATATAATAAATTTATTTAATACTATGTCTATACAATAAAAACTAAATAAAATAAAATATAAATAATAAGAAGTAAGTATATACTAAAATTGACAAATAAGTATATAATAAAAGAAATATAATGAAATACAAGGAGAATTAACAAATGGTAAATTTAAACGATGCTTATGAAATAGCAAGGTATATAAAAGAAGTTAAAAAGAAAACACCTGTTAAGGTATATGTAAATACTAACTCTTTACACTTCCAATCAACTGATAAATTTAAGGTATTTGGAAGTAATGGTTCTTATATATTTGTAGGTGACTATGAGGATATAATGGAAGTATTAGATAAACATGGAAATGATATAACAGATACTCATGTAGAATATGATAGAAGAAATTCTGCTATTCCTCTAAAAAATACTTTAAGTGAACATGCAAGAATTGAGCCAGGTGCAATAATAAGAGACATGGTTACTATAGAAAAAAATGCTGTTGTAATGATGGGAGCTGTTATAAATATAGGAGCTGTTATTGGTGAAGGTTCTATGGTAGATATGAATGCTGTTATTGGAGCTAGAGGAACTCTTGGTAAAAATGTTCACTTAGGTGCTGGTGCTGTTGTTGCTGGTGTTTTAGAGCCACCTTCTGCTACTCCTGTTATAGTTGAAGATGATGTTTTAATAGGAGCTAATGCAGTTATTCTTGAAGGTGTTAGAATCGGTAAAGGTGCTGTTGTTGCAGCTGGTGCTGTTGTAACTACTGATGTAGAAGCTGGTGCCGTTGTTGCTGGTTCTCCTGCTAAAGTTATAAAAATGAAAGATGAAAAAACGGCTGACAAAACTAAGCTTATGGAAGACCTTAGAAATTTAGATTAATTAAATAGTACTATGCTATTAATTAAACAATAATATACTAATTTAAAAAATTAATTAAAAAGGTGTCTCTGTGTGAATTTAATTCACCAGAGGCACCCTCTTTTTTACAATATTTTTATCTTTTATTTATAATCATTTTATTTTTTTACAATTCTCTTATTCATTCTTATATCATTTTTATTTCTTGCTGACAAGTATTTTTATTTCCTTCAATTTTTCAATATATCAATGTAATAAACTATTAAACTTTTTATAATTTAATAAAGTGAAAACCATTAATCTTTCTATAATTTAATAAAATGAACTACTAAATTTTCTATATATCAATAGAATAAATTATTAAACTTTTTATAATTCAATAAAGCAAACCATTAATCTTTCTATAATTTAATAAAATGAACTACTAAATTTTCTATATATCAATAAAATAAACTATTAAACTTTTTATAATTTAATAAATAGAACTGCTGTTTACCACTGGTTGTGCATCTTTATTGCCACAAAGCACAACTAACAGATTACTTACCATAGCTGCTTTACGTTCTTCGTCCAAAGTCACAACATTATTTTCACTTAAATTAGTCAATGCCATCTCTACCATACTTACAGCCCCCTCAACAATCTTTTTACGTGCTGCTATTATAGCCTCTGCTTGTTGACGTTGTAACATTGCTGCTGCAATCTCTGGTGCATAAGAAAGATGAGTAATTCTCACTTCACACACTTCAATTCCTGCAATATCAACCCTTGATTGTAATTCATCTTTTAATCTATCTGCTATTTCCTGACTACTACCACGAAGAGATTTTTCATCTCCATCTTCAGATACATCATATGGATAAAGTCTTGAAACATTACGAATAGTAGAATCACACTGAATAGATAAGAATGTATTATAATTATCCACATTAAATACTGCCTTTGTTGCATCTATAACCTTCCAAATTACAACCACTCCTATTATAATTGGATTTCCTAATAAATCATTGACTTTCTGCTTTTCATTATTAAGAGTCATTGTTTTTAAAGATACTTTTTTGCCCCTTGAATTAGTTGATATATCTACCTTTTCATCAGATGAAGATTTCGATACATTAATTCTTGATACTGCTGGGTTTATTGCTGAACAAAATGGATTCACCCAATAGTACCCTTCTTTTTTTATAGTTCCATAATAGTTACCAAACAAAACTAGAACTATAGCTTCTTTAGGATTAATCATTTTTAGCCCAAAAAATAGGATAAAATCTACTACTATAAATACAAGTCCCAAAATTAACATAAGTGAACCTATTCCAGTAAATCCACTATCAAGTTTTACTATCCCAAAAACCATGATACCTATTGAAACTACTAAAAATAATAAAATCATTATCAAAGCTGCCACTCCATTGAATACTTTTGCGTCTTTCTCTTGATAAGTTTTTTCTTCTTTTAACATATCTATCACTCCCATCTCAGTATATTAAGTTAAGATATCTCTAATTTAATAATAACACTTTTAACAATTAAATTGTTGAATTTAAAATTAATACTATATGTTTATATATTTTTTATACATCTTTATGCATACATGTATTTAGTTATTTTAATGTATTAATATTGATTTCCAAATAAATCATATGATATATGAATATGGTATTTCAAAATTAACTTTTTAGTTCATGGGGCACTCTTTTTGGTATAAAGTCAAATATATTTTTATCATTTATACAATGAAAAAGAAATTTATCTATATTTTGAAAAATCCACTTAAATTTTTTAATGTAAGATAAATTGTAAGCTTATTATCACTAATATTATTTTATATAAATTATATTAGTGATAAAATAAACTTATAGAAATATAACAAATTTTTATTAATTTCATAGGAGGAATTTATGTTGAAAGTTATAATTAGTGGCTATAATGGAACAATGGGAAGAGTTTTAGCAGAATGTGTAAAAAAAGATAATGAATTAGAGTTGGTTTGTGGTGTAGCTAGGTCTGCTGATGAAAAAGGTCATCATAGTGATACAAAACTTTACAAAACAATGACTGATGTAACTGAAAAAACTGATGTAATAATAGACTTTTCACATCATGAGACTTTAGAGCCAATATTGTCATATGCTCTAAAAAATAATACACCTGTAGTATTAGCTACTACTGGATATGACGAAAATGACTTAAATAAAATAGAAGAAGCATCAAAAAACATTCCTATATTATTATCATCAAATACATCTCTTGGAGTAAATATATTAATAAAATTAGTTAAGGACGCTTCAAAGATGTTAGAAGGTTTTGATATTGAAATCATAGAAAAACATCACAATAGAAAAGAAGATGCCCCTAGTGGAACTGCTACTATGATAGCTAATGCAATTAGAGAAGTCTTGCCTGAAAGTGAAAATACACATGGTAGATATGGTAGAGATTGTAAAAGAAAACCAAATGAAATTGGAATACACTCTATAAGAGGTGGCAATATAATCAGCGACCATGATGTTATATTTGCAGGTGATAATGAAGTTCTTACATTAAGCCATCATTCTCAATCTGATGAAGTATTTGCAAACGGTTCTATAGTTGCAGCTAAATTTTTAATTGGTAAGCAATCTGGACTTTATAAAATGTCAGATATACTAGGATAAGTTTTGTACATAATAAATCTCAATCTATTTAGGTATTCATATTCATCAATTTGAATATCTAATTGATTGAGATTTCTATTCTAAAAGTTTATAAATTTTATGCTTACCTTTTAAATATAATCATTTTTCTTAAAGATTATCTTATTTATTGGTATATGGAATTATATTGTTTATTATTTTATAATCTTTTCATCATATAAACCTATTAAATATTATCCTATTTATTGGTATATGAAATCATATTGTTTATTATTTTATAGTCTTTTCATCATATAAACCTATTAAATATTATTCTATTTATTGGTATATGAAATCATATTGTTTATTATTTTATAATCTTTTCATCATATAAACTATTGTATTCTATAAACTGATACATATCCAGCTGCAGAAGTACCTGTCGTGCCTGAACCAAATGTAAAACTTAAAGTAACAGCTGCTGCTCTAGCATCAACTAAAAAGCTTAAACTTACACTTACATCTGATGAAGTAAGTGTATTTACTGCTTTTGCAATAAAGTTATTTTGAGTTACTCCATTAAAGTTAGTAGTAATTGACATAAATCCTGCAAGTGAAAGTGTGGCACGTATACCGAAAGATACATTGTATATCCCTCCAACTGCAAGATTTATAGTACTACTTGTTGGAAAAGTTATATTAGTTCCATTTATAAATGATGAATTAAATGTCACTAATGTATTATTCACTAAACTTGAAGAGGACACTGTAAATTGTGCATTGTTTGCTGCTAACACTCCTGTTGCTCCTGTCGCTCCGGTTGGACCTGTTGCTCCATTTGCTCCTGTTGCTCCTGTCGCCCCTGTTGCTCCTGTCGCTCCATTTGCTCCGGTTGGGCCTGTTGGTCCTATCGCTCCTGCTACTCCATTTGCTCCCGTTGCTCCTACTGCTCCTGTTGGGCCTGTTGCTCCATTTGCCCCTGTTGCTCCTGTCGCTCCTGTTGCTCCTGCTACTCCATTTTCTCCCGTTGGACCTGTTGGACCTATTGGACCTGCTACTCCATTCGCTCCCGTTGCTCCTACTGCTCCCGTTGGGCCTGTTGCTCCATTTGCCCCTGTTGCTCCTGTCGCTCCTGTTGGACCTACTGCTCCATCTGCTCCCGTTGGGCCTGTTGCTCCTACTGCTCCCGTTGGACCTATTGCCCCAGCTACTCCTGTTGCTCCTGTCGCTCCTGTTGGACCTACCAAACCATTTGCTCCGGTTGCTCCGGTTGGGCCTGTTGGGCCTACCAAACCATTTGCTCCGGTTGCTCCGGTTGGGCCTGTTGGGCCTGTTGGACCTACCAAACCATCTGGACCTGTTGCTCCTACTGCTCCTGTTGGACCTACCTCTCCATCTGCTCCTGTTGCTCCTGTTGCTCCTATTGGGCCTGTTGCCCCAGTTGTTCCTGTTGCTCCAGTCGCTCCTATACTTCCTGTTGGACCTGTTGCTCCTGTATTTCCTGTTGGGCCTGTAGCACCTGTTACTCCATTTGCTCCGGTTGCTCCTGTATTTCCTGTTGGTCCTGTTATTCCATTTGCTCCGGTTGCTCCTGTTGCTCCTGTTAGTCCGGTTGGACCTGTTGCTCCTGTTGCTCCTGTATTCCCTGTTGGACCTGTTATTCCATTTGCTCCAGTCGCTCCTGTATTTCCTGTTGGTCCTGTAGAACCTGTTATTCCATTTGCTCCGGTTGCTCCTTTGTTTCCTGTTGGTCCTGTTATTCCATTTGCTCCGGTTGCTCCTGTATTCCCTGTCGGACCTGTTATTCCATTCGCTCCAGTCGCTCCTGTATTTCCTGTTGGTCCTGTAGAACCTGTTGTTCCATTTGGTCCAGTCGCTCCCATATTTCCTGTTGGACCCGTTATTCCATTCGCTCCAGTTGCTCCTGTATTTCCTGTTGGTCCTGTTATTCCATTTGCTCCGGTCGCTCCAGTTGCACCTCTAGGCCCCGTCGGTCCTGTTGGACCAGTAGCACCTGTTGGCCCTGTTGGACCTACATCTTGATATAAACTTGGACCTGAAATATCACTCATATAATTAATCCTCCTTTTTTAAAGTTAGAGTAATACTCTATAAATATAGAGTATTACTCTATATAATTATATGAATCGACAATTTCTTATGTGATAATGTATCTATTTGCTTATATCAACATATATGCTTTGATTCTTAAATTTCATTACTTTTTTGTAAAATCTTTTACAATTATTAGTACTCTTTTACAATTATTAATACAATTAAAAAACTCATTTCCCATCAATTATTCAAAATTTTTTTATTATGCTATAAAAAATAGATAATTAAATTGCATAAAATTAATTTAATACTACTTTAATTACTTTTTAAATAAAAAAACCTCAACACGATTAATAAAAATCATATTAAGGCATCCACAAAATTATATAATTGCTTATCTATCTTCATCAGTAACATTGAATATATAAGGAACATTTCTATAATAATCACCAAAATCAAACCCATATCCAACCACAAACTTATCTTCTATTTCAAATCCACAATAATCTGGCACTAAATCGACTTTTCTTCTGCTTGGTTTATCCAAAAGAACACAGCATTTTAAACTAGCAGGATTTTTAGCTTTTAGATGTTTTAACACAAAATCCATAGTAAGTGCAGAATCAGTAATATCGTCTACAACCAAAACATCATATCCTGCTATATCAGTAGTCACATCTGAAACTACTTTAACCCTTCCAGTACTTTCTTCATTGTTTCCATAACTAGATGTAGTCATAAAATTAACTCTAAGTGGTAAGTTTATATTTCTAACTAAGTCTGCACAAAATATAAAGCTACCTTTTAATAGAGAAACTACCATAAGATTTTTATCTTTATAATCTTTTTCTATAATTGCTCCTAATTCCCTTAATTTATCTTTAATTTTTTCTTCTGAATACAATACTTCCCATTTTTTTGTTTCTATATCCATAAAAAGACCTCCAATTGTAATAATCCTTCTTAATTTTATAAGAGATTGCTCACTTTTTCAATACTCTTATTCAATATTAGTCAATATTATTGAGTTTTTATGTTCATTCAACAATTATTAACAATGTATCTTATATTTTAAGTAGTTCATATATCCACACTAAATTACATACTATATATTTTAGACAAAAAAAGAAAAAACTTGCACTAACAAGTTTTTTCTATTATACATAAATTTATACATAATCATATTTTATTAGAGGGTACTAATTAAATTTATTTATGCTATTTTTGTTATACCTCATAATACAAAACATATTATAAAGTACTAGTCAACTTTATTCATATCATTCATTACATTTAAGATTATCTCATCTGTTATAGACATACCTTTGTCACTTACTCTACCTAAGTTTTGTATACTTTGCTCAACACTTGAACCAACTATACCATTTAGTGGTGGTACAAAACAATCTTGCTTAGCTATTATAGCACTTTGTATAGCTGCAGATGCTGCAGAAGATAATTTTAATGCACAACCAGCTTTCGCACCGTCACATATCATTCCACTTAAGTCAGCTATCATATTTTCTATAGCTCCTTCTATTTGCTTTTCAGTACCATTCATAAGCCAAGAGATACCAGCAGTTGCTCCAGTAGAAGCAGCAACACCACATCCACATACAGCAGATAATCTTCCTGTATAGTTCTTAATATAACCAGTTACTAGATGAGATATAGCTAAAGCTTTTGCTAGTCTTTCATCAGATTGTGGGAATTTTTTATTATAAGCAACGATTGGAAGAATTGCTGTTAATCCATGATTTCCACTTCCATTTGAACTCATAACAGGCATTTTTACCCCTGCCATTCTTGCATCTGAAGCTCCAGCAGTTAACATCATTGCATAATTTATAACATCATTACCTAAAAGACCTTCCTCTATAGACTTTTTAATTCCATACCCGACACCAATACCAGTTTTTTGTTTTAATCCATATTCAGCCATCTCTTCATTCATTTTTACTCCATCTAGTAAAAATTCTATATCTTTAAAATCAATTTCTTCTACATTTTTTATTAATTCTTGTATAGTTACTGTATCCATTAAACTTTCAGCTTTTTCTGCCGCATCATTTGAAGCTGATACTTTTGGTTCATTGTCTAATAATACTTCTCCATCTTTTTCTAAGAACGTAAAATTATCATGTTTAGTTCTTATTCTCACTTTAGCAATATGATTTTTTCCTTTTAACACAACTTCTATAAATACTTTCTCTCTTGTATCAGCAGGTGTTATTGATAGTGGAGTATTATCCATATAATCCTCAGCTATTTTAACTTCCTCTTTTGTTAGAGTTTCTAACACACTTAATCCATTTTCAGAATGTCCACCTACTATACCTAGAGCTGCTGCAATTTTTAATCCTAATCTTTCAGTACCTGGTATACCTACGCACATACCATTTTTATAAATACTAGGACTAACTAACATACGATTTTCAACTATTTCTTCTCCTAATAATTCCTTTGCCTTTGCACATGCTAGAGCTAAGGCTACTGGTTCAGTACACCCTACTGCTGGTTTAACTTCTGCCTTTAACATTTCCACTAATTCTTTTCTTATATCTCTCATTATATATAAACCTCCCAATTAAGTTTAGATTTAGTACTCAAATAATTAATTAAATAATTTCTTATCTATATTTATAGCAAAATACATGCCATATTTTTTATATCTTTTTATATTTTTAGTCTTATATTCTATAACCATTGGTATGACTGCTTCTATTTATGTATTTTTTTTATTTACATAGAGTATTTATATTCTTTAAAATGGAGAAACATATGACAATTTCGCAAAAAGACAAAAAAAAGTCTCAAAATGAGATTCTATATCATTTTGAGACGGCTCAAATATATTATTTTTTAACTTATAAAAAACATTTTTTAATTCATAAAAAAAGATTCTGCAAAACACTTATAGTATAAGTTTAAAGCTTTCTTTAAAGTTATGAATTTAGAAAAATTCAAATTTTATATAGCTTTTTATTATATTACTATGAAATTATATTGTATTTTTCAATTTTTCTATATAATGTAGCTCTTGATATTCCAAGTGCTTTAGCTGTTAATTCTTTATCTTTTTTATAATCTTTGTACTTATTTAAAGCTTTTATTATCTCAATCTTCTCTAGTTCATCAAGTGGAATTATCCTATCGCTTTTAACTTCTAACTCTTCTACAGAGGTATTCTTAATTTTTTGAGGAATTACATTCATTGTGATTATTGAAGAAGAAGACATATTCACACTATATTCAATAATATTCTGCAACTCTCTTATATTCCCTGGCCACTTATATTCCATCATAGCATCAACAACCCTGCTATCTATGTCAATAACATTTTTATCTAATTTTTTTGAATACTCTTTAACCATATGCTTGATTATAAGTGGGATATCTTCTTTTCTCTCTCTTAAACTTGGTAATTTTATAGGTATAACATTTAATCTATAATATAAATCTTCTCTAAAAGTCCCATTTTGAACCATTTTTTCTAAATCTTTATTTGTAGCAGCAATAATTCTTACATCTATTGAAACATTTGATTTACTTCCAATTTTATTAAGTTCCTTTTCTTGTAATACTCTCAATAACTTTGACTGTAAATGCAAACTCATATCTCCTATTTCATCTAAAAATATACTTCCCTTATGAGCTACTTCAAACATTCCAAGCTTTCCACCTTTTTTAGCTCCAGTAAAAGCTCCCTCTTCATATCCAAATAATTCACTCTCTAATAAATTATCCGGTATAGCAGCACAGTTTACAGCTATAAAAGGATTATCTACTCTATTGCTATGGTTGTGTATGGCTCTTGCAAATAGCTCCTTACCCGTTCCACTTTCCCCAGTAATAAGTACTGTTGATGTTGATTTAGAAGCTATTAGGGCTTCCTTTTTAGAATTTCTTATAGCTACACTTTCTCCAATTATGTTTTCCAATTTTATTCTATAATCTTTATTCATCTTATTGTAGTTTTTTATAGCATCTCTTTTATCTATAAAATCAATAACATATCCCTTTAACTCATTTTTTAATACTATTTTATTGATGTTGTATATTCCCTTCGAATCATATCCGTATCTTTTATAAAAAAAACTACAGGATTTGTCCTTCTTAAAGTTATTTATAGAAGGTTTCTTTATAAAATCTAATTCGACAAATATGTTTTTGCCAGTTATACTATCTTTTATATTGAAAAGCTCTTTAAATTTTGAATTATATTTATCAATTTTTCCATCCACATCAATAGACACAACAGCTTTGTCCATATTGTTTAATAGTGTCTCTAATTTTTTCTTTTCTAATTCAAGCTCATAAGTTTTAATTTGTGCTTTTAATTTATTAGATATTAGGTCTGCCATTTTGCCTAAAAAGTTTATAAGACCACTTTTATTATTTTCTATAATCTGTGCTTGTTCCTTTGTAAAGGCTATAAGGCCTATAACACCATGAGAGACTCCATCACATATAATGGGACAACACACCTCTGCAAACTCTACACAAGCCCCACTTTTATAGCATTCCCTACATATATCACTACTCTTTGGGTCATCAATTAGTATTGTAATCTGTTCTGTAAGTGATTTTTTAAAAGCCGTATATTTATCTACTTTCTCACCTATTTTGTCTATATATACTCCTGTACCTGCAATCCTAAATAACTCCTTATTTACTATAGTTACATCTATATTGAGTACTGATACTATAGCTTCAGCTATATTTTGAATATCAGATTTTATATATTCTAAACCTATCATAATCATCATTCCTTATTTTTCTTTAGCATAAGTATTTGTCTTATTTCTTTAAGAATCAAGTATATCTTATTTAAAGTAAATTGGATTGACATCAGGATTACAAAGAGCATAACAATTATTATTAACTCATAATTTATTTCCATCTAAACATCTCCTTATAACAAAAGACTAGGCTTAACCTAGTCTTTTATATTATATCCATATTTATATTTTAACTCATTTATCTTCTTTTTCCCACATAAATATATTTTAATTTATTTGACTCTTTAATCATACCATCAAAGTTTAATCTTGAAAATATATTAAATACTTCATGTGGATAGTGAATCTTTGCAACAGAACCACAAAATTTATGTTTAAGATAGTTTAACTTAACTTTTAAATTCTTTAAATTTAAATCCTCTAATATAACCTCTCCATTGCCCTTTAACACTCTTTGTATTTCAGATGAAGCTTTTTCACAATCTGTAATAACATTAAATTGGTCAACTATTATTATCTTGTTGAACTGATTATCATCAAATGGTAGAAACTCTAACTTACCTTTAACTACATTGCAATTTTCATTATACACTAGAGAATAACAGACATCTTCATAATTACTATTCTCCAGTATAGTTACAGAAGTTCCAAGACCTCTCAATCTCTTGCCTAGGTTTCCTATATGACCAACAAGCAATATTTTATCACCTACATTATACTCAATTGTATCCAAAAAACATTCTAATTCATCAGATGTATATTTAGCTTTAACTGGCTGTTTATTTATCTGACATAATATGCTTTTCACAATGCTTCACCTCTTCATTTCCTCAATTATAAATTATGTACAGATTACATTATAATAAATGGCGAGCAACTATTCAAGAGATATTTCATTAGTATTTTTTTAAACAATCTTTATACATTTTAATATGATATTATACCAAATTTATTAGGATTTTATTCATAAAAATCAGTCTATTTTTTATGTTTATTCATTGTTATTTTCATCCAATTTTTTTATTTTCGATATGGATACTTCATATGCCATTTTTTTGACCACATTATTTTCATCTATTTTTTTCTCATATTCTCTACTTTGAACCCTACCCCAAAGCTGTATTCTATCACCAACCTTTAGATTCTTTGCAAATTTAGCATTTCTACCCCAAACTATTGATGGTATATAATCAGATTTATTATAAGGTCTATTTATAGCAACTAATAAATCGGTTATTTCCCTTCCTAAAGGTGTCTTCCTATACACAGGTTCCTTACATACATATCCATCTAAAAATATACTATTAGGGTCTTTATTTTCCTCGTCTATGCTTTTTATTTCTCTGACAAACACTGTAAGCACTAATCTATTTTTATTATTTAATGTTTTGTTATATGATCTTAATTGGCCTACGACATTGACTAAATTTTGTTTATCAAGGTCAATATCTTGGAGAAGTCTTTCTGATACAGTCATTGGAAGTATATCAAAAGAATCGCTTAGTCTGTTTATTTTTATTTTCATATTATAAAATTTTTCTCCAAATATCTCATGGCTAAATTCTAGCTTATTGTCTAACTCCCCTCTTAAGTTTACTACGTTATTCTCATCTTTAACAGCTATCATATTTTATCCCTCCACAATTGTTAATTCTTATATTTCTGGTATCAGCTTATATAATAAATATATTTATAAGGGATGTATTTTATTACAAATCTTTGATTGCTGTTCAAAAGTTTTTATTTAGTTATAAATTTCATTTAATATTTCACTTTTATAATTATAAAATTATTATCTTTTTGTACCACATATACTAATTAAACTACCTATTTCAGTTTTGTATTAATTATAAAAATCCTATTATATAGTTAATAAGTCATATATAACTTAAATTTATTCACTCTATATAAGCAACTTCAACGAATTAAATTTATTCAAATAATTCAGATGAATATTGAGTCATTATAAACTTATTTTTCTTAATTATAAGTTATATTAGACTTATTACAGGTTATATTTTTATTAATCTGTATTAATATATGAACATTTATTGAACTTATTGATTATAAAATTTAAATATTTAGCTTTAAATTATGCTTTATTCTTTAAAAATACAACGTTTTTTACATTAAATCTACTAAATCACTATATATATTACATAATTGGCATGTTAATTGCTTTATATTAATTTAGTAAATAAAAAACTGCCCTAAAATATTAATTCAATATTTTAAAGCAGTTTATAATCTTTATTATTAGCTGTAATATTTAATAAACACTAAGTAGTCTTTAACTAAGCAGTCTTTTTGTTTTTATTTGCAGCCATTATCATTGTAGCAGAAGTATAAGCTATAACTACTATTACTAATGCTTTTAATATATCCATTGGTAGAGTTTTTACTATATATGCAGCTACGAAAACTCCTATTAAACCACATATAGCTATTATAACTGATGCTTTTTTAGTATATGCATCTTCTTTTATGAATTTCATACTTGCAACTGGCATTAATAATGCACAAGAACCCATAACTATTGGGAATGCAACTTTTGCAGACATTCCTAAGAAATAAACCATTGCCATACCTGGAGCATATAGACCTATACCAGCTGTCATTAAAGCTCCTAGTATAAAGTTACCTATTACACCTATTACTAATTTAACACCAGTAAGACCTAATTCATTTCCTCCACCTGGTAATACGTTAATCCAAGGATGACCTAATAACATTAATATTGCTGTTAATGCTAAAGTTACACCCATAACAAGTTGTATTTTTCTCTCGTCCATCTTAGCTATTATTCCTGCACCTATATATGAACCAACTGCTGCTGCCACAACCATAGATACTAAAGTAACACCATCAACTGGTATGATTGATGTAAATATGAATGCTTCTGTAACAACTGGAATAGTATGTGCTACGTTTAATGTACCAGGCATTTTTTTATCTGGTATATTTAACTTTAAAGCCTTTGACATTGCTATTGTTGGAGCAAATGACCCTATTCCTAATGTATCAAAGAAGTCTGTTATAAATCCTGTTACAGCAACTTTTGGAGTACTTTGTTCTTCTAGTTTCCCCTCTTTGTTTGCTTTAGCTACGTCTTTACCAAACACAACTGCAAAGATTGCTGCGAATACTACATATAATGCCTTTAAGATTGCTACCATAATCCATCCTCCTATTTTTTTATTTTTTCATATATTCTGAATCTTATAGCCTAAAAGCTATAGAATAGCAACCGACAAGTGGCTACTATTCTATTTTAATTTCCTAATTTATTTATTACTTATTTAAGAATAAATCCATGTTTAAGTGGGTCTTCTTCATCTATTACAAAATGATTAAATCCAGTTATATAAGCAGAACCAGTTATTTTAGGTACTACAGCATTGAAATCTGCAACTTTAGTTTCTTCAACTATTTCACCTTTGAATAAAGTTCCTAATATACTTTCATATACGAATTTTTCTCCTACTTTTAATTCACCTTTAGCATGTAAAGTAGCTAATTTAGCACTTGTTCCAGTTCCACATGGAGATCTGTCAACTTGACCTTGACCAAATATAACTACATTTTTGTAAGTAGCTTCTGGATGAGTTGGCTCATCATATATTTCAACTAAGTCTACAGTTTTTATATGAGCTAAAGTTGGATGTTGTATTTCTATTTTCTCATTTATTATATCTCTAAGTTTCATAGCTAGTTCAGTTAATTTACCAGCATTTTGAGGTTCGATTTTTAAACCTAATTGACTTGCATGTATTATAGCAAAGAAGCTTCCACCAAATGATATGTCAAATTTAACAGTTCCAACACCTGGTAAGTCAACTTCAACACCTTCTTTATATAAGAAAGCTGGTACGTTTAAGAATGATACTTCTTTAGCTTTTCCATCTACAACTGTAACGTCTCCTCTTATTATTCCTGCTGGAGCTTCCATAACTACATGAGTTACAGGCTCTACTGCTGGAACTACACCTGTTTCTATAGCTGCTGTCATAGCTCCTATTGTACCATGGCCACACATGTTAAGGTATCCGCCACCATCCATGAAGATTATTCCAAAGTCAGCATCTGGGCAACAAGGTTGAGTCATTACAGAACCAAACATATCATTATGTCCTCTTGGCTCTAACATTATAGCAGTTCTTAAATAATCTAGATTTTCCTCTAAATATTCTTTTTTCTCAGGCATAGAATTTCCTTTTATGTTAGGTATTCCACCTACAACTATTCTAGTTGCTTCACCTGCTGTATGAGAGTCTATAGCTTGTATACTTCTGCTAAATTTCATATCAAATTCCCCCTTAGGTTTATTTTGCGTCTTTACGCATTTTTAATTTTAGGAAAGCCAATGCTTTTTTAACATCAACTTCGTCCATGTGATTGTCTCCAACTACTTCTGTTTCTATGTAGCCTGTTGTCTTTTTATAATCAATTATGGTAGCTTTATCCAAATATGGATTGGTAATTACTAATCCATCTGCTCCCATAATAGTAAGACCTACTGTAGGTATATCTGATTTTACAAACTCTGCTATAGCATTTGTAAAATCAATGTGCTGGTTTCCTGCCATATCTAAAGTTATAATCACTCCATCAGGTCGCAATGATTCAATCCATCTTCCAAGTCTAGTTGCTAAAAATGTTTTCCATTCATTGTGCTCTGATGTCCCAACTACAACCACTCCTAACAAGTCTATGTCAGAATCATTATCTATCAAATCTAGTAACGGGTCTCTAAATATATGAAGTGATGTGTTTTTCATTGATGTAGAAATTCCCACAAAACTCATTCCCTTACTTAAATTTTTTATCCATGTTTTCTCATTTTAAGTTTTAAAAATGCCAAAGCTTTTTTAGCATCTATTTCATTTGTGTTGTTTTCTCCAACTACTTCTGTCTCAATACCTTCTTTTGATTTGTTCATATCAACTATGGTATCCATATATTGATTGCTTACAACAAACTTAGCTTGAGTCCCATTAAATGTAACTCCAACTACAGGTATATCTCTTTTTCCTATTTCCTCAAATGTGTTAGCGTAGTCAACATGTGAGTTTCCCCAACCATCTGATGAAACTATAGCTCCATCTACTCTCATGGCTTCCAGCCAAGCGGCCGTTCTTTGTCCCACAAAGGTTTTATTTTCATTTCCATCTGGAGTTCCTACTACTATTACTCCAAGTAAATCTACATCCTTATCACTTTCAACTATGTCTAAAAGTGGGTCTCTAAAGTGATGAAGAGATGTTTCTTTTGTTGAAGGTCCTATTCCCATAATATCCACCTCTCTTAAGTCATAGCTCTAAGGGCACCATCTCTGTATTCATTAGGAGATATAATCATAGGTACATTTCCCATATCTATAATTGATGTTCCTCCTTCAAATCCACTAGGTTCCTTTGAGAATAACTGATTGTCATACATAGCACCTTGACCTGCTATTTGTTTTACTATGACAACCTTTTTTGCATTTGGTCGAATTTTGTCAAAATATTCACGAACTTGAGTAGCATTTCTTCCGTCTTCCATTTTCAAAGATGCTCTTATTTCTTGTATAAAATCATCACATGCTCTGAATGCTGCAAGTGGAAGTGTTCTTTCAAAAGGTAAACCTCCCTTTAAAGTTACATCTACATGGATTATATAATCTTCAACTGATGGAGTTCCATATCTCCCAAATACCATTTGGTCTTTCAAAATTCCTTCTGAAGAACCAAATTCATGCATTTGATTTCCATCTTCATCTGCACCAGTTAACATTACATATACACCCGTTAAAGTATGTGTAATACCCTCTCCCAGTCTGCCTAAAACTTTTGTTGATATTGGTATAATGTCCATAATAGTATTAATTTCTCTGTCATAATCTCCAGGTTTTATAATGTCTACTTTTATGTCTGTTATTAACTCTTCTCTTTCTTTTATTTCATCTATACTTGATAAATCTATTGTAAGTACATCTTTCTTTATAGAAGTTTTTGAACCGAAATTAACTTCATTCATATGAAACGGTTTTATAACAAGTCTTCTCATTATTTTTTCTTCCATAATATCCACCTTTGTTCTTAAAACCCCTCTCCTAACCGTGTAGGAGAAGGGTTCTATATTTTCAAATATAAATTACATTTTAAACGTGAGCTTTATATTCGTATGGTAATGGAACTATCTTACCAGCAGATGGTATTGCAACTAATTGCTCTAATGTATCTCTTAATATATGTGTTTGCATTTCTATATTATGTGGTTCACCAGCATTAGCACCCATTGGAACTAATGGAGCAACTGCTCTAGGAGTTCCGTTTTGTCTAACTACTGGAGGAAGAGCTGCTATTATTATTGTAGGTATTCCAGCTTCCTCTATTGCTCTCTGCACGATCACGGCAGTTCTATGGCAAGTACCTCAGCCAGCTGTCATAACTACACCGTCTACTCCCTCTTCCTTAAGTTTAGCAGCGATAGCAGGACCAGTTTCTTCAGTGAAGACATGTTGGTTTCCTCCACCACCCATGAATGCATAGTGCATAGGAGCTACTCCTTTGATAAATCCTTCTGCAGCTAATTCATGTAATCTATCTATAGGGAACATACAGTTTATATCTTTGTTTACATCTCCATTGTCATATCCACCATGTGATACCATCATTTCATCAACTGTAGCTGTATTAGGTATAGCTCTAAATGTAGTATCTCCTGCTAGATTAAATCTCTTGTCAGATTTTAAATGAACACCAGCTGCTGTAGCTAAAGCTATAGTCATATCTTTTAATTCTTTAGTTACAGGAGTCCAAACTGGAGGAGGTGTTATTGGAACGAATATTTCAGATTGAAGTCCTTGTACTGTTGTAAGGCTCATATATTTCCTCTCCCTTCTATTTTCAAACGATTATTTATTATTTTTCTTCTTGTTTTGATTGCATTTCTGCTTGTTTTTCTTTTTCTCTCCTAATATTTTCTACATACTCTTGATTAGGCTCTGGACTTAATACCTCAGGATAGCTTAGCATGAATCCAACTTCTTGACCTATCTTAAGTTCGTAGTCAGTTATAAGCATTCTATTAGGTATTTTAAATTGTCCAAGTCTACCTTTTAGGTCTATAGTCACTCCACCGCCTTTGATGTCAACTATAATACCTTCATAAAAAGTCTCTGATGAGATATATTTTAACCTATCCATTATAATTCTACCTCTCTATACTGTTTTAAACTTGGATCTAAATTTATGTTATTGTCTAAATCTTAGTTAGTATCTAAATTTTAGTTTTCGTCTTTTTCGTATATTTCTCTTCTCTTCTTACTCATTGGTAGAGATTGCTCATTCTCTTCTAATACTATTTTTTCTCCTGTAACTTTTTCTATAGCTTCTATGTTATTTAATTTAACATTTGGATTCCATTTTCTTTCAGGAGCTTTAACTTCTACACCTTCTATAGCATTTTTAAGCATAGCCATTATTCTAACAGCATCTTCTGGAGCTAAAGTGTTGTTAGATAATATTTCATTCTCTATACCTTGCTTAGACTTATTGTTGTCTACCATGTGAGTCATGTATTTATTACCAACAACTAGAGCACCTTGAACAGCTGAGAAACTTACACCAACTACTGGTATACCTCTCATACCTATTTGCTCTATGTGAGATGCGAAATCTATATGGTTGTTTCCGAAACCTTCAGTAGTTACTACAGCTCCATCAACTTCCATAGCTTCAACTAACATACCTAATCTCTTAGATACATAGAATTTCTCAGCATTTACTTGTGGAGAACCAACAAATACAACACCTACTAAATCTATTTCTTCGTCTTCCATAGCTCTTATTACTAATGGCTCTCTCCAGTAATGTCTTGACATTTCTTTTGATGCAGGTCCTATACAAGTTAATGCATGGATACCACCATCTAATACTTCAAGTGGAGATAATACAACTGGCATGTTTCCTAAGTCAACGTTTGGTTGAGCTCCTAATGTACCAACTGGCTCAACTGGTAATATTAGGTTATCATGCATTGCACCTTGTCCCATTATTTCTTTTATAACAACAACTTTCTTTTTACCTTCTCTTCTGTATTGCTCTATTACTTCTTCATCAACTACTAAAGAGTTGTCAACTTTCTTTAATGCTTCTCTTATTTCTTGAGTTACATAGTCAAATGCACGGTGAGCAGCTAAAGGTCCTGGTCTTTCCATGTTAGTTCCTGCTTTTATTGTTACTTGACCTTTGATGAATATTTCACCTTTGTCAGCAGCACCTGGTCTACCCCACATTATAGTAGTATTTAACTCACCTTCTGAAGAACCAAATTCACCTATTTGAACTCCATCTTCATCTGTACCAGTTAATACCATTACAGCTCCATCTATAACTCTAGTTATACCTGAACCTAATTCGCCTTCTTCTTTAGTAGCGATTGGTTGTATATCTAATACAGCTTCACTGTAAGTTTCATATTTATCAGGAGTTATTATTTCTAACTTCATATCTACAACTAACTCTTGAGTTTCATTAGCTTCTTTACATATTTCTTCTGCGTTTCTGATGTATAAAGTAGTTCCTTCTATTTTAGTTTCATCAGCAAATTCAACTTTATCTATTTTAAAGTGTTTTTTAGTTAAGCTTCTTAAAAGTTTCTTTTCTTCAACTTTTGGAGCTACTTCTGCTGCTGCACTTGCCACTGGAGCAGCAACGTTTGCTACTGGAGCAGCAACTCCTGCTTGACCAGCTACTGATAAAGGTATCTCTAAGCTTATGTTCTTACCTTCACCTATGTGTATTTTAACTGTTTCACCTGCAACTCCTGTGCTTACTGGAACTACTGCTGCTTCTGATACTGGAGCTGCTTCTTCTACTGTTTCTTCTACTACTTCTTCTTTAGCCTCTCCTGCTTTGTATCCTTCTACGTTATCTGTAGTCATTGGAGAAAGTGCATCTAAAGTTTCTTTTAACTTAGCTCCTAGTACTTGACCTATAGTTAATCCATTTTCTGGTATTGTTAATAATCCAGAATCCTCTAAGTCTGCAAATATTGCTGGATCTTCTAAGTTTTCTGGCGCTATAATTGTTCCCGCTTCAAATCTACAACAACAAACTGCTGGGTCATTTGCATGGGCTTGAGCTGTTTCTAAAGTTATTGACATAGTATAAAATACCTCCTTACATTATTTTCTTATTTATTATTTTAAATCTCAATTCCTCAACAGGTAACCCCTTAACTGAGAAATTAAGTAAATTAAAACCTACATAATTTGTTATGATTAATATTATTTTTTTCTCACTTAAAGTCACTTTATATTATAAGCAATTCCTATGCCAACTTATTAACAAAAAGATTTTTTCTATAATAGATTCTTCATCTATCGCTATTTTTAGCCAAATATTATATAAATATTTATTTAAAATATGTTATTTTTTGTATTTGTAAACATTTTCTCAAACAAAAAAAGTGTCAATTAATCAACACTTTTTCATTTTTTTTAACACATCTATATACACAACACTTATATAAGCGTTGGCTTTACTAGGTTTTAAATCAAAGTTTATCATTTTGTCAAAATTTAGTCATGTGTCATATTTTAGACACATCTATTTTGTATTGGTCTATCTTATAATACAAAGTTGTTCTGGGTATATTTAATATCTTAGCTGCTTTAGCTTTATTTCCATTAGACATTTTAAGTGCCTTGGTTATATTCTTTATTTCAATTTTTTGAGTTGCCTTCGTTAAATCTAAAGGATACTCTTCTTCTTCAGTACTATTATTTGTAGAATCCATCATATAACTTGGTACATCATCCACATCTATTTTAGAATTTTGTGACAATACAACAATATTTTCAATCGTATTTTTTAATTCTCTAATATTACCTTTCCATCTATAATTCTGAAATATATCTATTACATCTTTGCTAATTGTAAGAACAGGCTTATTATTTTGTTTACATATCTCCTCTAAAAAGCTATGAACCAATAATCCTATGTCTTCTTTTCTCTCTCTAAGTGGAGGAATCTTTATTTCAACAACATTTAATCTATAGTATAAATCTTCTCTAAATTTTTCTGCCTTTACCATTTTACTCAAATCTTTATTGGTAGCTGATATTATTCTAGGATTTATTTTTATTGTGGTATCTCCACCAACTCTTCTTATTTCTTTTTCCTGTAATACTCTAAGCAACTTTGCTTGCATACTAAGAGGTAAATCGGCAATTTCATCTAAAAATACAGTTCCATCTTTTGCAAGTTCAAATATACCTATTCGACCCTTTTTACTTGCTCCTGTAAATGCACCTGATTCATACCCAAAAAACTCACTTTCAAATAACTCATTTGGTATGGCACTACAGTTAACAGGTATAAATTGCCCTTTTCTCTCACTATAATCATGAATAGCTCTTGCAAATACTTCTTTACCTGTACCACTTTCGCCCCAAATAAATATACTACTATTTGTTCTAGCCACTTGTTTTGCAATCGCTTTCGATTTTTCCAATTTATAACTTTTACCTAAAATCTTATCAAAACTACCTTTAGATAAATTTTTGACTTCGTTCTTTAGATATTTTAATGTATCATTTACTTTTTCAAGTTCAAGAGCTAATATCTTAGCTTCTGTAACATCAACTTCTGTACATACAACACCGATAAATTCTTCTTTATAAAATATAGGATTTGCATGAACTAATGCATACATATTTTCTTTTTTATCTGTAAAATACAAGTCACTCATTCCAACTTTACTATTTAGTACTTTTTCTGAAATAGTATTTTCCAAAAATTCATTCATCGGTCGACCAACTATATCTTCAGACTTTATATCATACCTTTCCTCCATAAACTTATTCCACAAGATAACAACACCTTCGTTATTTATAGCACAAATTCCTTCTTTAATTTGACCTATAATATACTTCAAAGTCAATCCATAATCTTCTAAATGCATATATAGATAGTCCCTAATGTGCTCTTGTTTTAGAACTCCAATAATTTTATTATCTCTAAGAACAGGAAGAATCCCTATATTTTTTAATATCATTATATCTCTACATTCATCTAAGGTTAAACCTTCGTTGACATATATTACATCCTTCTTCATTATAAGTTTTACTGGTTGACCTTCATACTTTTTATGCATCTCATAAAGATTATGTATATCCGTCATGGATATAATGCCTTTTAATTGGTCAGATGAATCTATTACCATTAGAGTTTTTGTGTTGCTTTTTATCATTTCTTTTATTGCATCTTCAATTCTTGTGTCTTCGTCTATAGTTGTAAATTTTGTATCCATTACCTCTTCTACTTTTTTTACTTCTGGTATCGAAAACATAAAGTCCCCCCTTTATAGTAGTACCTCATCAAAACTTATTTATATATATTTATTCTAGCATATTATAATAATTATTTATTAAATAATTATTATTAAAATTTATTAAGTAATTAGCATTTAAATTTATATAATCACTTTAAAATTTATAATTAAATTTATACAAATGAAATCAAATGAATTATACCCTTAGTATATTATTTTTTCAATACTATTTTCACCTTCAAAACATTTTTCTATTCATCAAACAATTAATGAATGCCTGTATCCAATAATAAATTTAAGAATATAATTAAAATAGATATTTTTAAACAAACTATATTTGCATATTATATTTACATAAAAAAGCCCCAAAATGACTTATAAATCAATTTGAGACTTTTTATTTTAAACTTAATAATAATCTAGATTAATTTCTTTTTATTTTACATTGATACGCTAATCCACAAATTGCAATGACGCTAATAAATACATATGACATTAGCTGAGTTTCATCACCTGTTTTTGGTGATTTTACTATTGTATCATCTCTTGATAGTTCTGGAGTTTTTTCCACTGTATCACTTACTGGTGGTACTGGTGGATTTAACACTGTATCATCTGTTGGTGGCACTGGTGGATTTAGCACTGCATCCTCCATTGGTGGCACTGGTGGGTTTAACACTGCATCCTCCGTTGGTGGTACTGGTGGATTTATTATTGTATCATCCATTGGTGGTACTGGTGGATTTATTACTGTATCATCTATTGGTGGTGATGGTTTTGGCTTATGTCCATTTGTATCATCTGTTGGTGGCACCGGTGGATTTACAACATCATCATCTATTGGTGGCACTGGTGGATTTACAACATCATCATCATCTGTTGGTAAACCTATATTAAAGTTAACTTCTTGACCATTCTTTTTCTCTATTGTATAACTTAATAAATTTTGCTTGCTAGATGGTAATGAAGATGAATGGTCTTTTTGTCCTAAATCAAGCACTGCCTTATAATATTGAATAGCTTTTGGAAAAATATAATCATAAGATACAGCAGAAATATTAGCTTTGGCATCTGGTTTTCCAACACTCTTAAGTTTAAATTTCTGTTGCGTTGAAATTTCTACTTCGCCTGTACCTATTATATTACCATCTACATCATAAGCAGTTACTCCATCTGGTAGTCTTAACTTTACTACACCACTATAACCTACTAAGGCTACAGCTTCTGTTTCATAAGTACCATCTTCATTTTTTTCAAAGTTAATCTTAGTTAAACCATTACTCAAACTAGGTTTTCCTGTATTATTTGGCTTTAACTCTTCACGACCTGCTTTTAACAATGCTTCTAAATAAGCTTTTATATTTATCGCTACTTCTTTCTTCTTCTGATACTCAGCTCTTTCCTCTTCAGTTTTTGCTCTTTCTATAAGTTTATCACAAAGGTTTATAGAACCTTGATACTGCTTAAGTCTTTCTTGTTCATCCATTTGTCCAAGAATAATCCAAATTGCACTTTGAGTAGCTGAGTAAGTCATCAATTCATTTTCTTCTCCACCTAAATTAAATTGTTGCTTATATCCAAATCCATCAAATTCAGAACCTGCATATAGTATAGATTTAACTGCTTCTTCATTTTGGTTTTCTTGACCATTAAAATCTTCTGCTGGTAAATATGGACTCTTTCCATTACTACTTGGTGGTCTTAAATGATTATTGTAACAAAATGCAGTTTGCTCTCCATCTTCACCTTCTATTACATATTTGTCGTCTTTTGAGCTTGCTCCTACAAGACCCTTTATTACATAGTCAAAAGTTAAAGTCTTTGTAATATCATCAAATCTTAAATCATGATAAGGTCTATCTGAACCATCTATTTCTTTTAGTAAACAAGAATTTTTTACTTTTGCTTTTTTGTCATACCATAAGCTAATAAATGAGTCTTCTGAAGTAAAAACTTGGTTAATTTCTGATTGTTCATCTGCCTTTACATCTTCTTCATCTTCCCAAAAGTTATATACTATTTTATTTATTTGAGATAAAGTCATATCAAGAATTTTATCAATATCTTGTTTTAAACTCATTTCCTCTATAACTATTTCTTCTTCCAATGGTTTTTCTTCTTCTGGAGTTTGCTCATCTAATGGTTTCTCCCCATCTGGCATCTGACCATCTGATGGTTTCTCTACATCTGGCGTCTGACTATCTGATGTCTTCTCTCCATCTGGCATCTGACCATCTGATGGTTTCTCCCCATCTGGTATCTGACCATCTGATGGTTTCTCTCCATCTGGTATCTGACCATCTGATGGTTTCTCCCCATCTGGTATCTGACCATCTGATGGTTTCTCCCCATCTGGTACCTGACCGTCTGATGGTTTCTCCCCATCTGGTACTTGACTGTCTGATGGTTTCTCCCCACCTGGTACCTGACCGTCTGATGGTTTCTCTACATCTGGTGTCTGACCATTTGATTGTTCTTCTCCATTAAGTATTGTATCATTGCTAGTCACTTCGTCAGCATAAGATACTATTGGTGTAAATGCAGTAAATACCATACTAAAAGCAATTACTAAACTGATTATACTTGATTTTTTAATTTTTGTTTTCAAAATTCTCCTGATACTAAAAACATATATTGTATTCACTTAATATAATTAAAATTATTAAATATTATATGAATCTTACTCAATAATACATCTTTAGTGTGTTCAATTAGGGTCGTTACTCCTAACCAGTTCTCCTATGAACTTCTTAATATTTCTATTAAGCACAGACTATATCATTACCTAACCATAAATTAGGTACTCCCCATTTCCCCACACTTGTAGGTACGAGATTTCTCTCTAGTCGTTGAAGTTTCTTCTTTTCGAAGCTTACCTGCTGATTATCCATTTTCAAGGCACTTAGGATTTAACCTTATGCTATCTAACTAATTTTTTCTACTTTCGTAACCTCAAGTGCTTATTAAATGCACACTCTATCACACTTATCCTTATTTCATGATTATGTTGTGGTTTAGTTAGCTTTAGGAACTTCCAGCAATTAAAGGAGTTTTGGGCAGATATCTGCCACTCTACACTCGTTATGAATGCAGGGAGCATTTCAAAAATATATTTATATCTATCTTCTATTAATTACTTATTTATGTATTTATTTTATATATTTTTGACAATTAAAAGTTACTCCTATTTATATTTATAGCAGGTTGCACTACTAACTCCATATATCTTTTAAGTGCCCAGGTTTAAGATATACTTCACAGTTTCTATAAATAGGTTTTTTAATTTTTCTTTTTTAACTTTTTAAGTGCACTTTTTTAACAACTCAATAAAATATAAATTAGTATCCTAGATACTTATCTAATAAAAGACAAAAATTAGTTTTTATAATAAAAAAGATACTATAGAGTATCTTCAAATATCACAAAAACCTTTTACTCTATCGGATAGTTGACTTAATATAATATGCATATTAATACAAACCACATACTTGAGTATCATTATTTTTGTCCAATATTAATTGTAATAGCTATTGTTATTATTATACAATATCTAGCATATTTTGTCTATTTTTTCCATTTATTTTACAATATATATTGCCCTCAAAATACATTAAAAAACATCTTTAGAAGTAACTTTTAAGTTTTACTTCTAAAGATGTCTAACTTCTATTTATCTATTATTTTATTTTTAATCTTACGTCACCTTTTATTCTTCTTATTAATGGGTGATTAACTGTTCTCATTACATGGTCAGTAATATGATATACACCTAATTTTAATTTTGGTGCAGAACCCATTACTGTGTTACTACAGTCAGTACAGTTTCCTATTAATATAACTTCTGCTCCAGCTTTCTTAAATTCAATACATTTTTGAGCTTGTCCTGGACAGTGTCCTGGATTTTCACATTTTAATGCACCTTTAATTTCTTGAGCTTGTTTACATTTTTGAACTGATACTATATCAGTAACTCCCATTTTAGTTGCTATATCTCTCATTCTTTCTTCATTAGGTCCACATGCACAAACTAAAAGACCCATTTTTCTCTTTTCATTAACAAATGGCATAGTAACTATTATACCACCACTAGTTTTAGTTATTGGAGCATCTAAAGTAGTAGCTTTACCAGTGAAAGGTCCTCCTAGGATTATTTCACCATATTCACCTTTTATTCCACCAGCTCTTTCAATTAATTCTCCGACAGTTGTTCCAATTGGCACATCTTCAAACACTATAGATTCTTTTCCACTGTTTAATTGACCAACTACAGTTATATTTTTAGATATAACTGGTCTTTTTTGCTCAACAGCCTCTACTATTCTAGTTAGTGTTTCTACGTTTATTACTACTGCATTAGCCTCTGAAGGTAATTGAGTTGGCTCAAGTAATTTTCCTAGAACGTCTCTTACTATTGCTCTCTCTTCTCCCATTGGGTACATATCAACTAGTTCTGCAACTTCTATGTTGTCTCCTGGCTTTATTACTTTTTTGAAAGCTTCTATTGCTTTTGGATGCTTACTTTTTATTGCTAGCATACCTTTTCCAGCATTAGTAACTTCCATAGCATATTTTATACCTTGATAAACTATTTCTGGTCTTTCTTCTATTTCTTTTATATTATGAGCTAATAAAGGTTCACATTCAGCTGCATTTGCTAATATTGTTCCACCATTTAAATCTATGTTTAATTTTACATGAGTAGGGAATCCTGCTCCACCCATTCCTACTACTCCAGCTTCTTTAATTAAGTCAAGTATACCTTCTCCTTTTAATGGTTCAAAAGTATCTTCTTGTACTTCATCAGCTTCAATTACTATCGCTTGGTCATTTATTTCACTTATTTTTCCACTAACACTGGCATAAATATTTGCCCCTAATCCAGTTGGTTCTGCGATTAGAGTTCCTTTTTTTACTACATCTCCAACACTTACTACTGGCTTATCTGGACCACCAACGTGTTGTTTTAATAAAATAGAATATAGTTTGTTCAACTAGTACGCCCCCTTAAGTATATTAATTTTTTTATAAGCTGTTCAAATAATGTTAATGCTATTTTTCTATTATAAGGTCTTAACATATTGTTTATTTCTATAGAACATATCGCTTATTAACAAAGCAATTTCTATGCCAACTTTTAAACAAACTTATACCCTTTGGAAATACTGTCTTACAGCATTCATTAATTCTTCTAAATTTTTAAACCCATCAAAAAAAAGTCAATTATTAGACACTTTTTTAATCAATTTAATCTATAATTATTGATATTGCATACATGTATAAAAAGTGTCAAAAAATAGACACCGTCTTTTTATCGACACTTTTCTAACATATACTATATAATTTATCACAACTTTACTTAAAATATACATTTATTACTTATTAATTCTTAGTTTTTTGCACTCCATTGGAATCAACTACATAATTATCTTTATACAACAAATCAGATATTTTGACTAGACTGTATCCATCTTTTTTTAGTCGACTTATTATAGTATCCAAATAGTTATCTACATCATTTATATTAGCATGGAATAAAACTATTGAACCAGGTTGAGATTCTTTTATTACTTTTTCAATTACATGATTTGGTCCAAGCTCCTTCCAGTCTATAGAATCTACATCCCACTTAATTACTTTATAACCTAAATCACTACAAATGTCCATAGCTTTATTGTTTACGTCCCCAAAAGGAGGTCTAAATAAATTAGTCCTTTTTCCTGTTATATTATATATTTTTTCTGATGTAGTTTCTATCTCTTTTGTTATGTCTTCTTTTGATATTTCCTTCAAATTGGCATGAGTATTTGAATGATTTCCAATTTCATGTCCTTTTTCATCTATAGCTTTTACAATTTCTTCATTATCATCCACCCAACTACCAACTAAAAAGAAGGTAGCTTTTACATTATGTTTATCTAAAATTTTTAAAATATCATCCATATTATCAGTTCCCCATGCTACATCAAAACTCAAAGCTATTTTTTTCTCATTTGTATCAACTTTATATATAGGCATTTTTGAATTGTCAGATTTAGAACATATGTATTTTATTCCATAAACAAAAACAAATATTAACACTAATAATAATGAAAAAAATAAAACACTATATATCAAAGCTTTAGTCCTTTTAACTTCTCTTTTCATACTATTCCCCCTTTGAAATAATTTCTTCTATATTTAAAATTTATTTTTTTTCAGCTCAAAAAAGTACTGTAATATTTAATTTATAAGACAATAACTAAAAAAATAAAACCTATATTGACCTAATTAAACTCTCTAAAATACTCATTTATTTAATTTTTTTATATTTTTTACATTTTTACCTTTATTTTTCTGTATATATTATTTTTATTTTGGAGAAATTAGTATTAACATCACATAAATAAAAGTGTTGTTAGACATCATAAACTAATTATTTGAGGAGGAAATTTACTATGTCAAATTCAAACAGAACAGTAGTTCCAGAAGCAAAAGCTGCTTTAAACCAAATGAAATTAGAAATAGCTAACGAAATAGGTTTATCTAACTATGAAAACATAGACAAAGGTAACTTAACAGCTAGAGAAAATGGATATGTTGGTGGATATATGACTAAGAAATTAGTTGAAATGGCTGAAAGACAAATGGCTGGAAAATAAATAGTAAATTTTGACACCTGGGTATCAACAGGGCTGCTAATTAGCAGCCCTGTTTTTCTATATTTATTTATAAAATTGTTTTTATATGAATTATTAAAGATTAATAATACAATACAAATTGTTCTTTTAATTTTGTACAAATTAGTTTAATATATTATATATAGAAATAGTTTGACGGAGGATGATATTTATGTTTGAAAACTCGTCTGAAGAATTAGCCTATCACAAACTTTTAATTTTATATATATTAGAAAAAATTAAAATGGATTTAACTAATTCTCAAATAACTCAAGTAGTATTAGAGACTGAGATGATGAATTATTTTTCATTACAACAGCTTTTATCTCAGCTTATGGAATCTAAGTTTTTGACTACATATAAAGACTCTGACAGAGAATATTATGCTCTTACTCAAAGAGGCGTAGAAAGTCTAGAATACTTCTTTAATCGAATACCTACTAGTGTTACTGAAAAAATAGACAAGTATATAGATTCTAACAAAGAAAATCTACTAGCAGATACTCAAGTAAAGTCTAGTTTTGTAAAACAAAGTGATAATGAATTTATTGTCAACCTTAGAGTCATAGAAAATCAGTCTAACTTAATAGATTTAAATCTAAATGTTTCATCAGAGAAACAAGCAAAACTTATTTGCAATAACTGGAAAAATAATGCATCTTATATGTATGCCGAAGTTATCGATTTACTTATAAGAGACATACATTAAAGCCTACAAACAAATTATAGTTGTAGGCTCTTTTCCTACCTTGATTTCTTTTATTAATTTGTTATTTGCAGTTTCATAAACTTTTACTGAATTTTCTTGTGTATCTGATACAAATAGTAACTTTTCATCTTTAGATATTTCTAATCCTTGGGGAATCCCATTTATTTCAATATTTCCAATGTATCTACTCGTTGTATAATCTAAAATTCTTACATTATTATAACCCAAATCAGCAACATAAACTTTTTTGCCACTATAATTAAATCTTATTTCTACTGGTAATAAAAATTCATATAATACCTTTTTTATATCCATGCTTACTTCATCTATTATTATAAGCTTTCCATCAAGTGTTGATATATACATTTCTTTCTTTTGTTTATCAAGTTCTATATGCCAAGCTCTAAAGTCCATATTTATTTTCTTTTGTATATTTTTATTAATTGTATCTATACATACTATCGAGTTTATACACGGTACATATAACTTTTTGCTTTCTCTATCAAAGTCAAATCCATGTGGCATATTATCAACTCCAATAATTCCTATTGGATTTAATGTGTTTTTATCTAGTACATATATACTATTAGAATCTTCATTTGCCACAAACAATTCATTATCGCTAAGTACAACTTGACTAAGACTTCCTCCTATAGAGACAGTATCAATTATTTTATCATTACTTAAATCTAAGACATAGAGTATCCCATTACTTGAACTAGGTATGTATATTAAATTTTTTTCTTTTTCTATGCAAAAATGGTGTGGATATATATTATCTTCTAATACTATTTCTTTTTCTAGTTCAAGTGTAGAATAATCAACTATGCTAATACTCTTTGATAAGTAGTTAGAAATATAGATTTTCATATAACCCCTCCTCTCTACAATACATATACTACAATAATATATTATTTCATTAGCTTGTATTATGCTTTATAGTTGCATTATTACGCATATATTTGGTATTATTATTAATGTTAAAAAAAGAAATAATATTTAATGGAGGTCTTTTTAATGAAAGTAACATTTAATCCAAGTGGTGTATGTTGTAGAGAAATGATTTTTGAAGTTGATGAAAATAATGTGATTGTTGATGCTGAGTTTATAGGAGGATGTAATGGTAATTTATCAGGACTTAGAAGCTTAATAATTGGCCAAAATGCTCTTGAAGTTGCTGATAAATTAAATGGTATTGACTGTGGTGGAAAAGGTACTTCTTGCCCAGACCAATTATCTAAAGCTATACGTCAATCTATATAATTACTTATATAAACATCAGTAAAATTATTAAAAACTTATTTTATATAAAAAGAGTTGTCCATTTTTTAGACAACTCTTTTTTATATTTTTATTTGTATACTTATTTTATAAAATTATAATTTCTTTACTAAAGTTCTCACTGTACCAATCATATATAATGAACCTGCACTTATTATAATATCATCCTCACTTGATGTTTCTAATGTATAATTTACTGCATCCTCTATCTCATGCTTTGATGTTACATCATCTACATATTTTAATACTTTTTCTCTTAATATATCTGAATTTATGGCTCTTGGGTTACTTGGTGTTGTTGTTATTACCTTATTAAAATGTGGCAACAATATCTCTAAAACACTATCAATATCTTTATCTTCTAACATACCTATTAATAAGGTTAATTTTCTACCTTTAAAATTCTTATCAAGTGCTTTTGCCAAAGATTTTGCTCCATCTTCATTATGTGCACCATCTATTATAAAAATTGGATTTTCTTTTATCTTTTCTATTCTTCCTGGCCATTTAGTATTTATAAGTCCTTTTCTTATAGATTCTTCATTTATATTTGCTAATTTATTTATGTCTTTTAGATATTTTATTACACTAATTGCCAAGATAGAATTGTTTATTTGATGTTCGCCTATCAATTTTATTTCAAGGTCTCTATAAGTTTCTTTCATTACAGTACAATCGTATATTTGAGAATTTATATCTGATTTTTTTATGTTTATATCATCAAAATCAACTTCTATATATTTAGCTTTTTTCTCTTTACAAACTGACTTTATAACATCCTTTGCTTCATCAGTCTGGTCATATACTAGTACTACTCCATTTTCCTTTATTATTCCAGCCTTTTCGTACGCTATTTTTTCTATTGTATCTCCAAGTATACCTGTATGGTCCAAACTTATAGATACTATCACACTTACAAGTGATTTTGTTATTATATTTGTAGCATCATATCTGCCACCTAAACCAACTTCTAATGCCACAAAGTCTACCTTTTGTTCTGAATAGTAATAAAATGCCATTGCAGTAACCACTTCAAATTCTGTTGGATATGCATAGCCTTCTTTTACCATAATCTCTATTTTTTCTTTTATTAACTCAATTATTCTAGCAACATCATCCTGTGGTATATTTTGTCCATTTACTCTTATACGCTCAGTAAAAGTTTCTAAATATGGAGATGTATATAAACCAACTTTATATCCACACTCTCTTAGTATATTAGAAACAAAAGAACACACAGAACCTTTTCCATTAGTTCCAGCTACATGTATTATATTCAAAGTTTCTTGTGGATTTCCTAATAATTCTAATAACTTTCCGATATTTTCTAATCCTAATCTTATACCGAATTTATTAGTTTGTGATATGTACTCTAATGCTTCTTCATATTTCATTATCTAACTCCCCCTGTATTGGCATTTTCTCTTATGCTATCTAATTATAGTATATTTTTTACTTTTAATCTACCGACAAAGAATACATATAATTTAATACCTTCTACATTAAATTTAGCTACAAATCTTTATTTATAAGTTTTTATATCTTTCCACTAATTCAGTCAGTGTATATATTGAAACTAAGTCATATTTTGAGATGTCCATATAATTAAACTTTATGTCAAATCTATGCTCTAGCTTTTTCAACAGATTAAAACAATTATCATAAACCAAGCCTATCTCCTTATTAAAAAGGCTACCCTTAAAGAGTTTTTCATTATTCTCTTCAATATCTAAGCAATCCCTAACAACGTCAGCAACTTTCATAAAAAGAGCATTTTCTTTGTCATACAAATCCAATTTAAAGTTTACAATTCTACTACACTCATCAAAATCACAACTATCCCAATGATTTCTAGTTGCTAATGATTCAAGCTTATCATTTAAATCAGATATTGTTATGCCTGGTTTTTCTGATAATATCTTAGCTATTTTACCAGTAAGCTTTGCTGATAAATAACTATTACATTTTGGTGGTAATCTATAGGAATTATTTATATCACAACTTATATATGAATTGCTATCCATAACACATTGAACATCATATTTTTTGTTGTACCAAAATGAATCATCTCCATCTAAAGTAAATCCTCTTACACCTATAACATTGTTAAACATAGCTGGATAACTTAAGTCAAAATCATTAGCGAGTGAACATACTATTATTTTTCCTTTTCTAAACAATTCATAGCAAACTTCAAATAAGCCCTTAACACTTTCTACTCCTATGACTGATAAACTTAAATTAATTAATCTTATGTTAGTGTCTAAAAGGTATCTTAATGCTTCTTCAAGAACTTTTATATTTGTAATACCATCTTTTCTCAAAATTTTTATTACAAATAACTCTACATCTTCATACTCTTTCTTTATTATTGATGCACAAGCAGTTCCATGACCATCTTCATCATCAAATTTATCTGATATAAAGATATAATCATGCATACATTCAAAAGCAATTCCTCCAACTAAATTATCTTTTAAGTAATCATGTTCTTTGTCTATTCCTGTATCTAATACTGCAACCTTAACTTTATTATTCATATCACATATATTCTCCATTACAAAAGTTTTTAATATATCTATGTTAATAGTTCATCTTAAACTTTGATTTAAGTTGCACAATTTATCTTTTAAATGCTATATTTCTTGCTAAAAACATAAAATAAGTACACCATATATTTAATTTATATTTATTATATCAATTATTATCATTAAATGGTTAAATGTTAAGATAAAATTTTTAGATTTATATCACAATTTAGAATTATTTGTAAAAAAGGAGATTATCTTTTTATTAGACAATCCCCTTGTATATTTTATTAATATTTATCTATGATTAAGCATCAATTTTATTTTATACTTTTTGATTTTAATACTATACATCTAAATCTTATTTAGGGGGAACAATTATTTATATGATATAAAAATGCTAATTTGAATGAACTTGTCTTATAATCAGTTTTAGAAAATACACCATTCTACAAAGTATGAATCAAAAGGTGAAAAAATACTAAAAATAATAAATCAACATCAATTTTAATCAATATATGAAAAACTTATACCAAGTATGTATAAAAACTAATATAAATATTATTTTAACAACTAATACTTACACCTTTATATATTATATCATATTTCAATAAATAAATTGCATAAAAGGAAATCTTTTCATAGAATTAAACTATTTATTAATTCATTACTATAGGTTCAATAAACTATAAGATGTCGCTTTAATATTTATATTGTACTCCATTAAATATTAATATAATTAATTAAAGTATGCGTAGCTAAATGAAACAAATATCTATAGAGTTTTATAAATAGTCATTATTTTAAAAAGGTAATCATATTCTAAAAATACATATAATGCATATAAAAATCAATAATAGTATATTGATAATCAAGCTACTAATTAATAATCATGCTACTATAATGGAACCTCTACATATACATGTTAAACCATATTAAAAATCTATAAACTGCTATTTTGCATAATAAAACTGTCTTAATATAAATAACATTTTATATATTAAGACAGTTTCAATCAATAGCCCTGTGATGACATTAAATCTTTTTTACGATATTTTCAATTACCTTTTTAAAATTAATACATTATATCACATAACAAGCTTGTTAATGCTACTTTTAAATCTTTAAGTCTATACTTACTTATAGGTATAAATTGTTCATTAATAGTAATCATATTATCCCTAAGATCTTCTATTCTTCTTAAATTAACAATAAAACTTGTATGACATCTAAAAAAGCCATTTTCACACAGTAATTTTTCTGCTTGTTTCATGCTCATATTAGCTTTATAATCTCTACCTATTGTATGTACGACTAAATCTCTCTTTACAGTTTCAACATATAAAATAGAATCTATCAGTATTCTATTAAATCCTTTTTTACTATTTAAAACTATATAACGCTCCTTCTTTCTTTGAAGGTTATCAATACAAAGATTTACACCCATTGCAAAGTTACTATACTCTATAGGCTTTACTAAATATCTATAAGCACGAACCTCATAACCTTGGGGGGCATACTCTGAAAAAGCCGTTGTAAATATAATTTCTACTTTTTCATCAAACTTTCTTATTTTTTTAGCCACCTCAATTCCATTGATATCTTTCATTTGGATATCTAAAAATATAATATCAATTTTTTCTGGGTATTTGGATATTAAATCTTCTCCACAGGAAAATTCCAGTATTTGATAATTTAGACATCTTTCAGACAAAAGTTTTTCTGTAAACTCTTTTAGTATGCTTCTTTGTATTTTTTCGTCATCACATATAACTACCCTGAACATAATATCACCTCCAAATCTAAAATATCATTTAGTTTACTTTATTTCAATTTCCAAACTGTACTCACTAGCTTTCAAATTTAAATTTCTTTATAAATTTAAATTGTCGATTAAACTACTTATAGAAATTCTCTTTAATATTTAAACTTAAATTACGATAAATTCCTATACTTTTCTAGATATATTATGTAAAAAAATATAGTAAAATAAATATAATATGTATTTATTACCCTATATTAAACATCATAATATATCAAATTTTTATTGCTTATAAATTTTAAGACATAAAATTCATATATTCACAACATAAAATAAAAATATAACACATCTGTAAAGAATTATAACATCATATTTGTATATATATAAAGAAAAACATACAAAAAGTATAGAATATATACTTTTTGTATGTTTTTACTAATTCTTATATTTATTTTATTTTAGATTCTAAATTTGTTAATCTTTCCTCAACAGATTTAATCATCTCTTCAAATTTTTCTTTTTTTGCTTTTTCTTCTTCAATTAAACTTTCAGGAGCTTTTGCTAAGAAACCTTGATTTGCAAGCTTTCCATTAACTCTCTTTATTTCGCCTTCTAACTTTTTCTTTTCTTTAGACAATCTCTCAATTTCTTTTTCAAAATCAACTAATTCATTAAGAGGTATAAATATTTCAACACCATCAATAACTACTCCAACTGCATCTTCTGGAACATTAGATTTATCTTTTGCTATCTCTACATTTGAAGCAGATGCTAAAGTTATAAAATAGTCTTTACCAAGCTCAATAGCTTCTATTTTTTCTTCACTTGGGATTATTATCAATTTAGCTTTCTTAGAAGGTGGTACATTCATTTCTGCTCTCACATTTCTTATACTTCTTATACCTTCCATCAATAAGTTCATCATATCTTCTTCTTCAGCCATGTTATCTTCTTCATTATATTTTGGCCATTCAGATACTATTATACATCCTTCAACAGTAGGAAGATGAGTATATATTTCCTCTGTTATAAATGGCATGTATGGATGTAATAATTTTAATATTTTTTCAAGAACATAAGTTAATGTATATAATGCTGCAGATTTAGCATTTGCATCTTCTCCATATAATCTAGGTTTAACCATTTCAATATACCAGTCACAGTATTCTGACCAAGTAAAATCGTATATCTTTTGAAGTGCTATTCCTAAATCAAACTTATCCATGTTATTAGTTGCTTCTTTTACAATATTATTTGCTCTTGATATTATCCATTTATCAGCTAGAGTTAAGTCCTCTTTAACACTTTCTCTAGTCATGTTTTTAATTATATCTTCATCAATATTCATAAATACAAATCTTGATGCATTCCACAACTTATTTGCAAAGTTTCTAGCAAATTCTACTCTTTCCATATAGAATCTCATATCATTTTCTGGGGAATTTCCAGTTGTTAATGTAAATCTTAGGGCATCAGCTCCATATTGCTCGATTATCTCCAATGGGTCGATACCATTTCCTAAAGATTTACTCATTTTTCTACCTTGAGAATCTCTTACTAATCCATGAACCAAAACATGGTCAAATGGCTTTTCATTCATACAGAACATACCTGCAAATGCCATTCTAACTACCCAGAAGAATATTATATCGTATCCTGTAACAAGTACACTTGTTGGATAATAATAATCTAAAGCTTCAGTCTTATTTGGCCATCCTAGAGTAGAGAAAGGCCATAATGCAGAACTGAACCAAGTATCTAAGGCATCTTCATCTTGTTTAAAATGAGTGCTTCCACATTTAGGACACTTATCTGGCATTTTTCTAGCAACTACTATTTCTCCACACTCTTGACAATAATAAGCTGGTATTTGATGACCCCACCATAATTGTCTTGATATACACCAATCTCTTATATTTTCTAGCCATTGTAAATAAGTTTTATCAAATTTATCTGGAACAAATTCTAATTCTCCTTTTTTAAGAATATCTATAGCTGGTTTTGCAAGTTCTTCCATCTTAACAAACCATTGCTCTGATAATCTAGGCTCAACTACTGTATGGCATCTATAACAAGTTCCTACATTATGATTATGCTCTTTTATCTTAATTAGGTAACCTTGTTCTTTTAAGTCTGCTACGATAGCTTTTCTACACTCAAATCTATCCATACCTTCATATTTTCCACAAACTTCATTCATAGTTCCATCTTCATTCATAGTATTTAACTGCTCAAGATTATGTCTTAATCCTACTTCAAAATCATTAGGGTCATGTGCTGGAGTCATCTTAACTGCACCAGTTCCAAACTCTAAATCAACATAACTATCTGCAACTATTGGAAGTTCTCTTCCTACTAATGGAAGTATTGCTGTTTTTCCTATTAAATGTTTATATCTATCATCTTCTGGATTTACTGCTATACCAGTATCTCCTATCATTGTCTCAGGTCTAGTTGTAGCTATTTCTAAAAAGTCTTCACTATCTTTTAGTGGGTACTTTATATGATAAAAGTTTCCGTCGTGTTCTTCATGTTCAACTTCTGCATCTGATAAAGTAGTTTTGCAATCTGGGCACCAGTTTATTATTCTATTTCCTCTGTATATGTGACCTTTTTCATATAGGCTTACAAAAAATTCTATAACTGCTTCATTACACCCTTCATCCATAGTAAATCTTTCTTTATCCCAATCACAAGAATCACCTAGTTGTTTAAGCTGATTAGATATTTTTCCTCCAAATTCATCTTTCCATTCCCAGGCTCTCTTTAAAAATTCTTCTCTACCTATTTCATACTTTGTCTTGCCTTCTTGTTTTTTTATTCTTTCAACAACTTTAACTTCTGTTGCTATAGAAGCATGGTCAGTTCCTGGAAGCCAAAAAGCTTCATATCCATCCATACGTTTCCATCTGATTAATATATCTTGAAGTGTATGGTCAAGAGCGTGTCCCATATGCAATTGCCCTGTTATATTTGGTGGTGGCATCATTATTGTAAATGGTTTTTTATCTGGATTTGGTTTAGATTTAAAATACCCTTCATCCATCCATTTTTTATATAGCCTAGCCTCAAAATCTTTTGGGTTATAAGTTTTTGATAAATTCGTATTTTCCATTGTCCTGCCTCCTGTATTTTATAAATAAATTTTTTAAATATCTTTAGAAATAAAAAAGAGCTCTTCATCCTCTTTAAAAAGGACGAAAAGCTCGCGTTACCACCTTAATTCCAAAGCTTAAAATACATTAACATATCATTAAATTATTGGTTAATGTTATTTTATCAACTTTGACTCTCAAAGAATTTAACGGTTCTAACCGTCTAAACTTACTTATAGTTCAGTTTAGAAACTCCAAAGCTACATTCAGTAAATCTTATACTTAGAAAATCTTACAGCCAGTGAATTTTCCTCTCTTTTAGTAGTATTTACTTACTCCTCTTCTTCTCAGTCTTTAATATTACATATTATTATATACAAATATTATTCTCTTTGTCAATTATTTTTATTTTATTTTTTCTAAATTTTCTTAATTATGTCTATTCTCTTTTATATAGTTGTTATATTTTAAAATATGTTTTTACAGTTATTCTGTCTTATAATGTCAATAATTGCAAGATTATTTTATTTTAATTTTAATGCTTTCTCATTAATTTTATATTATCCTTACAGTATACCTCTTATTCGTATTTTTTATATTATATGTTTTATTTTATAAATAATTTACTTTATCTTTTACTATATTTAAATTTATTATAAGTTTTCTTGCCAGAAATTTTTAGGTGTTATATTTTCTGTAATTGGCAATATTGTATATCCTCTCTCTTTTAAGATTCTTATAATATTATTTAAAGCATTTAAACTTTGCTCTTTCTCATGAATTAATACTACTAATTCATCTCTTTTTCTTCCATAATATAATATATTACTTACTATCTGACTTGTAGAAGACTTCCAATCCTGTGTATCCAAATTCCAGTCCCAAATTAAATAATCATTTGCCATAAGTTTATTATATGAACCTTCTGGCATATATGGTTTACTTCCGTATGGTAATCTTATTAATTTTGAACTCTGACCAGTTATTTCTTGTAGAGTATTATTGCATGTATTAAATTCCCCAACTGTTACTTCTGGGCTTTTATATAACTTATGTATATCATGACTTACACTATGAAAACCTATTGAGTTTTCTTCTTCCAAGACTCTCCTTACTTCTTCCTTGTGGTTTTTCATATTCTGATTAAGCATGAAAAATGTCGCTTTGACATCATTTTCTTTTAAAATATCAAGTAGTGCATTTGTATATTTTGATGGACCATCATCTATTGTTATGTATGCTACTTTTTCAGAAGTAGCCCCTGGACCTTTTGTTTCTTCTTGAGATGCTTTGTATATGATTTCTCCTAAAGTATTACTTTGAGAAAGCAGTTCCAGTGTATTTTCACCTTTTGAACTTATATTTTCAACTGGAACATTATTAATTTTTTCCTCCAATAATGTTCCAGTTAAAATTAAAACAGCTATAAGAAATATCCTTATAAATACATGAAAAACAGCCTTATTATCTTTAATTTTCATCCCCCATATCTCCCTTTTATAAAAGCATAAGTTTAAGACTTAAAAAGTTATTTTTTATATTTATTCTCTTTCTTATTACTTTTTATATCTCTACTAAATATTTTTTTAACCTTTTCTTCTTCTTTTTCTCCTAAAGATTCTACTCTTTTGATTCCCAAAGAAGTTAAAAATTGTAATACATTTAAATTATCAAATGGAGTTTCCATATTCGTACTTTCACTATATTCATCAACATTCTTAGTACCTTCTTCCACACTTAAAATACGCTTCGGACCTCCTACACAGCCTCCTACACACCCCATTCCTTCTATAAATGTAGCTTCTATTTCTTTATTTAGAACTTTCTTTAGACCGTCCATGCACTCTTTTGTTCCTTCAAATGCCTTTTCTTCAAATTTTATATTTTTGTCAATTCTTCTAACTGATAACTTAACTGCTTTACTTACACCTCCTGTTCTAGCATAAACTCTACCTGAAAGGGACGCCTCTACTCTATTACTCTCATCCATTATTGCTGGATTTAACTCTAATGCATCAAATATTTCTTGCAACTCTTTAAATGTAAGCACAAAATCAACTGCATCTTTTATATCTTCTAACATTGCCTCTTTCTTTTTTGCCATACAAGGACCTATGAATACAACTTTAGCATCTGGATTTAAAATTTTTACAGCTCTCCCACAAGCAATCATAGGAGAAACGGATGGTGATACATTTTCCAATATCTGAGGAAAACTATTTTGTATCAAACTAACCCAAATAGGACAGCAACAACTAGTTATAAAGCATCCTTCTTCGTCCTTTTTCATATGCTCATAATAATCATATGCTTCTTTTGCAGTAAGCATATCTGCTGCCAAAGCAACTTCTATCATATCTTCAAATCCTATCTTTTTTAATGCAGTTCTTAATTTACCAGGGCTTACATCTTTCCCAAACTGTCCTACAAAAGCTGGTGCAACTATTGCATATACAGGGCTCTTTATATCTTTTAACAATTTTATCATTGGTATAAATTCTATTTTATCTGAAATTGCACCCAACTTACATCTTGATACACAATCACCACAAGCACTACATACATCTTCCTCATTACAATTAATATGCTTACTTCTTATCTTACATGACTCATCTTCCTTATTATTTTCATCACAATATTTGCAAGCATCTGATATTACAGATATTATTGGTCTTTTGACTTCATCTAAATTTACAGCTTCATGTAGTGACTCTTTTAAATTTTTATCTGTATCTTCTGTCACATCCAATCCCATAGTTACCCTAATTAAATTTACCATAGTATCTTTATCAAATTTTCCACTAAAATAATTATTTAAATTATCCTTTAAATCTTCATTTAAAATTTTATTAGGTAAGTTTTCAATATCCTCTATATCATCATTCCACACTGCTTTTACAAGTTCGCCAAAAAGCTTCATTTTATATATTTCTAGTATTTTAGAATTGTCATTTCTAGTATTCATAAAAAATAGTACCTCCATAAATTAAACTTATATATGTTTAATATTTACAAAGATACTATTTTTTATTTATTATTTAACTACTATTATTAATATGATTTATTTAGCTTTCTCAACAACTCTATTTCAATCATTATTTTCATTAGATGATAGTTGAATACAGGGCTTTTTTCTTCATCTATATTCCAGTCTAGCTTATCCACATTATATGTTTTCTTAAGGTATTTATATGTATGCTCTTTCAAATAAAGTTTATTTTCAAGTAACTCTATAGACTGCATATGAAAATGTATTTCTCTACATATCCTTAAGGCATTCTCAATTTTTTCTATATTAGTTTCACTCAAACTATAATCCAACTCATCAATAAGCTTTGAATATATTTCTTCTAATTTTTCTACTTCTTCTTCAAATTTCTCTACATTTAAATTTTCTTTTCTAAGAATTTTATCTTCAATAAGCAACATTGAAAGTTCTTCTATCTTTTTAAACTCATCTATAACACTATTTAGATAATTTGGTCTAGCAACATAATAATTAACAAGTACTCCAAACAAAACACCCACAGATGTATCTAACACCCTATGTAAAGAATAATATACAGGGTCACTATTTCCTACACCTAGATGTATAGCCAGAAAGGTTACACAGGCAACTACTACTGACTTTATTTTAAACAGATTGCATAAATATATTGAGCACATTACTCCTAGACCACATAAAAATGGGTCTCCAGCTTTAATGATGGCAAATATGAATCCTATTATACCACCTAAAATAGTACCTTCCACTCTATTGATTCCCGTCTTTAAAGAACCTTTTACTGTATCTTGAACAGAAATTATACATGCTACCAGAGAATAAAACATATTCTCTACTAAATAGTCACCAAGAATCATACATAAAGTGACACTAATTCCTGTTTTTATAGTCCTCATACCCATCTTTTGAAGTTTCAAAGTTCCACCTCCTAAAAAGCACCTTATATAAAATACGCATCCTCATATTTAATATGTTCCTAGTATATCACAATTTTTTAAATTTACCCATTAATCATATTTTTTTATCAATTCTTTCTTAATTTAGACAATAAAAAAACTGCTTTAAAGCAGTTTTTTATCCTATCTCAACCATTTTACCCTCAATTGCAAAAATTATCTTCTCACATACATTTGTTATATGGTCTCCAATTCTTTCAAGGTATCTTCCTATAAGTAGAAGTTTTACCCCTTGGTCTATGGTATTTGAGTTTTCATGCATTATTTTTAAGCAATCAATTTGTACTTGTTCATACAATCCATCTACAATATCATCTTTAGTTCCAACATCATAAGCTATACTTGCATCAAATAAGATTAAAGCTTCTCTAGTCTGAGACATCATAGACTTACATTCTTTTGCCATCTTAGGAATATCTATTAGCTCTTTTATATAAGCCTCTCCACCTATCTTCAACATTTCTCTAGCTATATTTGCTGCATAATCTCCTATTCTTTCCAGCTCTATAGATATATTACCTAATGAATAAATAAATCTTAAGTCCCTTGCCATTGGTTGCTTTAATACTATTAGCTCTATACTCTTATCTCTTATTTCTTCTCTTAATTTATTTATTTCTTCATCATCTTCTACTACTTTTCTTGCACCCTCTAAATCCTTCTCTATCATACAAGTCACAGACTTTTCTATTGCTTCTTCACATTTTTCCATCATAAGCACTGTTTGTTCTTTTAAAGTATCAATACTTATATCTAAACTATTATTGACCATTGTCTAACTCCTTTATAGTTATATATTTTAACCAAATCTACCTGTTATATAGTCTTCTGTTCTTTTATCTACAGGAGTGGTAAACATAGTTTTTGTATCGCTAAATTCTATAACCTCTCCATTTAAGAAAAAAGCTGTTTCATCTGATATACGAGCAGCTTGTTGCATATTATGTGTAACTATGACTATTGTGTAGTCTTTTTTTAAATCCTCTATAAGTTCCTCTACTTTTAATGTTGAAATTGGGTCTAAAGCAGATGTAGGTTCATCCATAAGAATAACTTCTGGTCTCATAGCAATTGCTCTTGCTATACATATACGCTGTTGTTGACCACCAGAAAGTCCTAGTGCAGATGATTTAAGCCTGTCTTTAACCTCATCCCAAATAGCTGCACCTTTTAAGCTTTCTTCTACAATTTTATCTAATTGCTTCTTATCTCTTAGTCCATGTGTACGAGGACCATATGCCACATTATCATATATACTCATAGGAAATGGATTTGGCTTTTGAAATACCATTCCTACTTTAGTACGAAGATTTATAACATCATCTGAGGTATATATGTCCTCTCCATCAACAGAAATGTTTCCTTTAATTGTTACATCTTCGATTAAGTCATTCATTCTATTTAACGTTCTTATAAAAGTTGATTTTCCGCATCCAGATGGACCTATTAAAGCAGTAACCTTATTCTCTTTTATATCCATATTTATTTTCTTTAATGCTTGCTTATCACCATAAAATAAATCCAAATCTTTTACACTCATTTTTATCTTATCGATTAATTCCATTATTCACACCTCTTAAATTTAATAATTAGCTTTATTTAATTTCTTAGCAACAAATCTTGCTAGCATGTTTAGTGCTAACACAATTACTATTAAAACAATTCCTATACTGGCTGCTGTTGCTATATCTCCACTCTCTTTAGTCAGTAAGTATGAGTGTACAGTTAATGTTCTTGCACTATCAAATATTCCACCTGGCATCTTGGCTACAGTACCTGCTGTAAGTAATATTGCAGCTGATTCTCCAATTATACGACCAACTGATAAGATTACTCCAGATAAAATTCCTGGTATTGCACTTGGAAGTACTACCTTATATAAAGTTTGAAATTTTGTAGCTCCTAATGCCAATGATGATTCTCTATAAGCTTGAGGAACTGTTTTTAAAGCTTCTTCTGTTGTACGAATTATTACTGGTAATATTATTATTGCAACTGTAAGTGAACCTGCAACTATGGAATATCCCATTTTTAATGTAACTACAAAGAAAATTCCTCCAAATAATCCATATACTATAGATGGTATCCCTGATAAACTTTCAGTTGCAAATCTTATAGCTGTAACTGCTTTTCCTTTTTTAGCATATTCTTGTAAATATATAGCAGCCAATATTCCTATAGGAGTTGCTACAACTATAGAAACTACTACTGTATATAATGTTGTAATTATCATTGGAAGTATACCACCATCACCTGATGCTGAATAATTGCTAAATAAGAAATTAAAATTCATGTTGCCAATTCCCTTTATAAATATAAATCCCACTATAACTACTAATGATACTATTGTAAATAGTGCTGATAGATATACTAATGACTTCAATAGATTCTCTTTGAACTTTCTCATCTTAATTTACCGCCTTATTTGAAAGTTTATTTAAAACTAAGTTTAAAATTAATATAAATGTAAACAATACTACTCCAGTTGCAAATAGCATTTCTTGATGTGTACCAAATGCGTATCCCATTTCAAGTGCTATATTAGTTGTAAGTGGTCTTACACTATCTGTTATTGCAGTTGGCATAACTGGTGAGTTGCCTGCAACAAGTATTACTGCCATTGTTTCACCTAAAGCTCTTCCTACTCCTAACACTACTGCGGCTAATACTCCAGATTTTGCAGCAGGTAATACAACTTTGAATATTGTTTCTATTTTTGATGCACCAAGTGCTAATGAACCTTCTTTGTATGCTTTTGGTACTGCTCTTATTGCTGTTTCTGATACAGATATTATTGTTGGTAACATCATTACTGCTAATACTATTACTATTGCTAACAAACTTTGACCTTTTGGAAGATTAAATATACTTTGTATAGTTGGAACTATCACTGCAAGACCAAATACACCATATAATACTGAAGGTATACCTGCTAAAAGTTCAACTGCTGGTGACATTATTTTTGCTAATCTTTTAGGTGCTACTTCTGCTATAAATACAGAGGTTAATATACCAACAGGTACTCCTATAACAAGTGCTCCAAGTGTTGCAAATATTGATGCTACTATCATAGATGATATTCCAAATTTATTGGCAGAAGGAACCCAATCTGCACCAGTTAAAAAGTCTATAAATGAATATCCTTCAAATATAAATGGTCTTAATCCTTTATAAAATACGAATCCTATTATCAAAAGTAAACTTGCAACTGCTACTAAAGCACTAAGTAGAAAAATATTTTTTGCTACTTTTTCAATTACGTATTTTGTCTTATTGCCATTATTGTCATTTTTTTCTAAACCTACTAATCTAGATTTTACTATCATAATACCCTCCCATTAAAATATACTTATCAATTTTCGTTCTGTATTCAAAATTTAATTTTTTATAATTCGTCTTCATCAAATTTCCTGTACTTTTATTCTACTTTTTTTAAGTTAAATCTATATTAGGATTAAGTTAAGCAAGTGTAAAATTATATTTACTTTTTAACATTAATTTTACTTTTAAAACTATATTTGACATTTACTTTACAATATACTGTTGTTTCTCTATATTAAAATAGCAGATATAGGTATAATACAGTTTATGTATAATTTATTACCTATATCTGCTATTAAGATTTGTTAACTAAATTTAACTTTTATACTACATATATAATTATTGTATCCTCTAGTTTATATCACTATTATTTCCATCAAATTGTTACGATACTTGATGTTTGCAATAGGCACGAATAACCAAAAATATAAAAATAGGTATTTCTATCACCGAGAAAAACAGTATAATGTGTGGTGTCCAAAAACTCATACCTCCTAAGTGTAAGAAATTAAATGATGTCATTTGATATAATAAACTAATCTTAAAACCAATTCCCCCTGGTGGTAATAGGTATCCAATCCAACTAACACCTATTCCCATAGGAATTAAGCAAATAGAAAAAGCAATCAGCATAGAAGTAAGAGAATCCTTACATTTTGCAGATAAAAATAATGTTAAACTAACCATTGCAAGTATTGAAATTAGACCACCAATAGCTATAAGAATCTGTGTTTGTAGTAAATTTATATTTACTAGACTAATGACAGAAAACAACATTTGAAATGAGGTTTTCAAACATTCAGTACCAAAAGCTAAATCAGAAATTGCCAAATAGATAGAAATACATATAACAAACATTATTATAAATATAGAAAATAGAGCTAATATTTTAGTAAACGCTAGACGAATATGTCCATGTTTCGTACAACGAAGGATGCTATCTGATTGTGTCTGATACTCACCAGAAAAAGTAGGTGCAGCAATTGCAACATATATAATTAATAATATAAAAATATAAAATATTATATAATCGAAAGCATCTTCTGGATTTATTAAGAAATTCTTAATCTTATTATTTAACTATTTTATTATTTAATATATATTAAAGGTAAAAAAATAATATATAGATTTAGATATACAATTTATCTATCTTTTCAAATATAATCTATAAAATAATAGTTCTGTTACGCATTTTTTTATATAATAAAACTGACTGTAATTTAACTGGCAAAGTCTAGAAGAATAGGCTTTATCAATTAAATTACAGTCAGCTATTTTATAATAATTTAGTTTAGATATCGTTAGCATTTCACATTTATAACAATTATTAATGATATTAATATATTTATTATTCCTTATTAAAATAATATCCTGCTCCTCTTATTGTTATAATCTTCTGAGGATTTTTATAATCTTTCTCTATTTTCTTTCTTAATCCATTCACTGCAACTACCACACTATAGTTATCCTCTAAGTATTCATTCATCCATACATGTTCATATATCTCTTTAGTAGTCAAAGTCTTTTCAGGATTCTCTATAAAAAAGTTTAACAACTTATTTTCTGTTGGAGTCAATTTTATTATTTTATCTTCTAACTTTATTACTCCACTAGTTCTATTATATTCCTCTAATTTTGTATTATTTTCATTATTATTTACATATGAGTTCATTCTTCTTAAAATAGCTTTTACTTTTGCATATAATATTTCTAAATTTAGAGGCTTTATTAAGTAATCGTCTCCACCAGAATTTAAAGCATTTAAAATGCTTTGGTCTTCATTTATATAAGTCATATAAACAATTGGACAAGTAGTTACATTTCTAATTTTTTTACAAAGAGTCCATCCATCACCATCACTTAGAATTATTTCTAAAAATATTAAATCATATTTATTGCTAAATATTTTTCCAATAGCTTCTTCACAATTATATGCTAAATCTATACTTATTCCTTTTTCCTCCAGAAATCCTTTTAGCTTCTGGCAATTATCCTTGTCTCCATCTATTATCAATATCTTAGTTTGCATTATAATCACTCCCAAATATCATTATTCTTTTATATTAAATAAGCTATTATTATAAAAAACATAGACTTAATTTTATTGTAAAAACAGTTCCTTTTCCTAGTTCTGAATCTACAAAGATTTCTCCACCATGCTCTCTTATAATGGATTTGACAATATATAGCCCTAACCCTTGCCCTTTTGGCTCATTATTGTCTCTTTCTGTAAAGAATCTGTCAAATACCTTTGGTATATTTTCTGGAGGTATACCTTTTCCATTATCAGAAATTTTAATAATTGCAAATCCATCTTCTTTATCCATTGATAAAATTATCTTTCCATCAAATGGAGTAAAGGTCAAAGCATTATAAATTAAATTCTCAAATGCTCTTGTAAGCATCTCTTTATTTATCTTTGCATATATTTTTTTCTCCAATACGTAAGTTTCAAAGTTTACACCACATGCTTGTGTATCTGGCAAATTATTTTCATATATCTCTTTAATAAAATTATTCAGACATATTTTTTCACTAATACCAATGCTTTTATCTTGTGATGTAAATTCTTGCAAACTACGTACTCTATTTTGTACTTCATTTGACTTTTGATTTATAGCATAAAGATAGGTTCTTGTCTCTTCATCTACATGAATATTACCAACCTTTATCAAATCTATAAATGCTTGTATAGCCGAAACAGGTGCCTTTAAATCATGTGCTACATCTGCCAAGAATCTTTTACGTTCATTTAACAATGTTGTAAGTTCATTAGTTCTCACTTCAACTTCATGTTCAAGATTCCTTGTAAGTTTTTCATTCTCTTTTATTATTATTCTATTCCTGTTTATCATCATAACAGAAAATAAAATAACAATTACAAACCCACAATATTCTGTTTGCCACCCTGTAAATATAGGCTCAAATCTATTACTCGTAACTGCATCAAATAATATGCTAATTCCAAAAACAGTGTTTACTGAAACTAAAATATAAGAACTTATATGCTCAGAGCATGTCTTTTTATATATTGAAACCAGCGAAGACATTAATATATATATAAATACAATATATTTATATATGTCTATTAACTTCCCATATATGTTGACAAAGTACATATCATATGGAAGAAGAATAATTGGTATCACTATAGATATGATACTCATTGTAATTCCTAATGGTAAAATTAAAAATCTATACACTTTATTTTCTTCTATTTTGGATATACTTCCATTTATACAAATAATACATAAAACTACCATAAAATATGACAAATCTTCAACCGCATATGTAAAGCTTACCAAAGGCAGTCCTAACAAATGTACAAAGGGATAGGATACATGGATGGCAAAGAAAACACACATACATCCAAAATATAAGTAAATTTTACTTTTGTTTGAAAGAAACCATACAGACAATGAAAATATAGCTATTGCAAAAGTTGTGAAGCAAATTATACTATAAAAAAGTAATCGATAAAACATCATATTACTTATGTCCTTTGTTTCTCCTAATGCAGGCGGATAATACAAACCACTATAATAATGTGAAAAATTCGATACATTGATTATAATTTCTGTATTTTTCTTTGCAATAAAACTTACTACTGAATTTTTAATTTTGGGTCTATATTTTTCTGTTCCTACATCTCCTAATTTAGAAACCATTTCTCCATTTATCCATACTTCACTTGCGGAAAAAATCTCAGGAAGCTCTAAACTTAGTAGCTTATCCTTGCCTTCATTTTTTATTCTCATACGATAAGTAGCATTCCCATATGGTGACTGATTCCCCTTTCTCATAGAAAAATCTGGATATTGACCTATAAAAACATATTCTGGTTTTATATCTTGCTCTGTAAAATCATTCGGTTTAAATATTTTATGATTATAAAACTCCCAGTCATCTATCAAAAAGACAAGTTTACCTTTAGTGAAAGTATCATTATCTATAGTTAAAATTCCATTACTTGCTCTAATAGACTTATATGTATATTTATTATCATATTTATACAGAAGATTTAATCCTGTTATTGCCAACAGAGAGACTATCAATACAATGAGAGTTCCTTTTAGTATATTATACTTTTTCATTGCATCAACCACATCTCTTTCATAGTCGTATTAAATAAAACAAGAACTATTTATTAATTACAGTATCTCACTTATGGTACAAACTTATATCCTTTTCCCCATACGGTTTGAATGTATTGATGCTCCCTGCTTAAAGAATTAATTTTTTTTCTCATCTGTGCAATATGAACCTGCACTGTATGTTGATCTCCAATATCAGGCATTTTCCAAACTTGGTTATATATCTCTATCTTTGAAAATACTTGTTCTTTGTTCTCAGCTAGAAACAATAATATTTCAAATTCCATAGTAGTTAAATCTATACTTTCTCCATCAAAAGTTACTTTTCTTGAATTTACATTTATTACTAACGCTGAAAACTTTAACACATTAGGAACTGATGTAATATTTTTGTACTGCCTCATACGAGCATATATTCTAAGTTCAAGTTCTTTTAAACTATAAGGTTTTGTTATATAATCATCCCCCCCAGCTAAAAATCCCCGAACTTTTTCTTCTTCATGCTCATAATTAGATAAAAATATTATAGGTATGTTAACCTTTTCTTTTATATCATTGCACATTTTATATCCATCTATATCTGGCAATGAAATATCCAAAATTATACAGTCTAAAACTATACTCTCTACTATATCCATAGCATCTTTAGCAGTCTCTGATGTATATACATTAAAACCTATATTAGAAAAATAAATTTGATTTATGTTTAAAATATCAACATCATCATCTACAACCAGTAAATTATACATTACACCACTCCATTCAAAGGTATTTTAATTATAATTCCAAGTTTTATAGTTATTACAAATTATAATGTTTTATTTTCATATATAACTGGTATTATTATTTTATAATATCTTTACAAACTAGACTATAATACTTAAGTATTTTTGAATAATTCTTGAATATTGTATTAAACATTAAGATTCATTATTAAATACTAATTAAAGTCTCCGATTGTTGGAAGAATGGAGCTTAAAGTCATTTTCACGTATAAATTTATTATTTTTCTAGAAACTTGTCTATTGGCTAGTTTGAGTATTGATTTATATGATTTATATGGTTATAATATAAAATAAATTGTATTATTTTGGTAAATATATTGTTACAAAAGGTTTATATTCTGCATCTCAATGTTTATAAAAACTTTATTTTCTTATTATAATACTATTATTCTTTTAAAAAAATTTCCCTTTTCCAACAAATGGCTACTTTAAAAGCCAAAATTTTACCTATCAATAAAAATCTTAACGACTAATACTCTTATTTTCAAATTTTGCAACATTTTTGTTAATTTTAAAACAAAAAAAGACTATGCAATATAAAAATTATATTCATAGCCGGTTGCACCACTAACTCCATATATCTCCAGATGCCCAATAATAAGATATACTTCTCAGTTTCTAAAATATTTTTATTAAAAATCTTTTATATATTTTCATAAATTTCTTTTTTATTCTAACATTGTAATATTATTTTGTCAATATTTCCATATTCTTAGATATAAGATACTAAAATACCTATTTTATCTAAAGATATTTATATTTCTACATTCAATAATAGACAATACCCTGCAAGTTAAAGCATCATTTTTATGAGCTTATCTCACAGGGTATTATATGTTTACTTTATATTATAACTCTTGTTATTGATTAACTTTAATAAATCCTTTTTCTGAAACAAGTGCTTGTCCTTCATCACTTAATATATAATCTATTAAAGCTTTACCTTTTTCTGACAAACCATCTTCTTTATTAACTAATATAAATGGTCTTGATATTGGATATTTATTAGCTATTACATTTGCATCAGTTGCTTCAACATCATTTATTTTTAAACTATTTACTTTCTCATCAACATATCCAAATGATATATATCCTATAGCATTTTCATTTCCTTCAACTGTAGTTTTTATATTTCCTGAACCATCACTTATTTGTGCATCTTTAGTTAGTTCTTCTGAATCAAACCCTACAATTTCTTGGAATCCATCTCTAGTTCCTGAACCTTCTTCTCTTGATACTATTACTATTGGTGCATCATTTCCTCCTACTTCTTTCCAGTTAGTAATCTTTCCTGTATATATACCTTTAACTTGGTCCATTGTCAGATTTTTTACTGAGTTTGCAGTATTAGTTATCAATGCTATACCATCTATTGCTATTTTAGTTTCCTTTAATCCAGCACTTTTTTCTTCATCTTTTAAATCTCTTGAACTCATTCCTATTTCAGATGTTCCTTCTATAGCATTTTTTATACCTCCAGAAGAACCAATCTGTTGTACTTCTACACTAACACCTTGATTTTTTTCTTGAAACTTTTCTCCGATAGTTTCCATAAGAGGACCTATTGAAGTTGAACCTGAAACAGAAACTTTGCTTGAATCTCCTGAATCACCTGAACCTCCTGAGTTAGAACTACATCCTACTGCTAAAGCTCCAACTAACATTGTACTAGCTAAAAGAACGCCTATTTTCTTTTTAAACATTTTACTTACCCCCGCTTATATTTTAATTTTTTGTTGTCATTTTTCTATATTTTAATAATACAGATTCTTTGTTAAATGAATATTAGAGCAGGGTTAAGTAAATGTAAATATTGTTAAATACATGTAAAAACTTAATTTTATATGATTTATTCTTAATTAGATTAACTTTTTAAAGTTACTTTAGGCAGATATAAACATAATACAACTCATATTATCAGAAGTCTTCATTGAAGCTATCAACCTATCACATCCTATAATTCTTTTTCTAGTTTATTAACTAATTCAGCAAATACATTTAAGGCTTCCTCTATAGATTCTTTTTTCGTCATATCTACACCAGCAGATTTTAATTGTTCTAGTGGGTATTCTGACCCTCCACTTTTTAAGAAGTTTATATATCTATCTACTGCAGTACTTCCTTCTGAAAGTATCTGTTGACTTAAAGCACTTGCAGCAGAAAACCCTGTGGCATACTTATATACATAGAAGTTTGAATAAAAATGAGGTATTCTCGCCCATTCTATTCCTATTTGTTTATCTACTATTGCAGATTTTCCGTAATACTTTTCATTTAATTTGTAGTATATATTAGTAAATTCATCAGCAGTAAGTGGTTCTCCACTCTCTACCCTTTGATGTACAATTTTTTCAAATTCAGCAAACATAGTTTGTCTATGAACTGTAGTTCTAAATTGTTCTAAATAATAATTTAATAAGTATATAGTTTCATCCTTAGACTTAGAATTTTCTAATAAATAATTTATAAGAAGTAATTCATTTAATGTAGATGCAACTTCTGCAACGAATATCTTATAGTCCGAATATAAAAATGGTTGACTTGTTCTTGAATAATGACTGTGAACAGAGTGCCCTAATTCATGAATTAAAGTGAATAGAGAATTAAGGTCATTTTTATAGCTCATTAATATATAAGGATGTGAATCATAACTTCCCCAAGAATAAGCTCCTCCTTTTTTACCTTCATTATCATATACATCAATCCACCCTTCATCAAAAGCACTTTTTATGACCTTCAAGTATTCTTCTCCTAAAGGTTTAAGTGCCTCTAATATGATATCCTGTGCTTTATCATATGGTATATCCATGTCAAATTTATCTGTCAAAGGAACATACAAATCATACATGTGTATTTCATTCAATCCTAAAAATTTCTTTTTAAGCTCAACATATTTATTTAGATTAGGAATACTTTTATCTATAGCTGATATAAGATTATTGTAAACATCTAAACTTACATCATCTGAAAATAAAGACGCTTCTATTGCTGAATTATACTTTCTAGTTTTTGCGTAAAATATCTCTGATTTTATTCCACCATAAAGCGTTGAGGCAAATGTATTTTTATATTTCTCATATGTTGAAAATTCACCTTCAAAAGCGTCTTTTCTAACTCTACTATTCTTACTTTTTATAAATAAAGAGTAGTTTGAATGAGAAAGCTTAACCTTATTCCCCTCCTCATCTTCTATCTCAGGAAATTCCATATCTGCATATGCTAACATATCGTATACATTTTCTGGAATTGTCGATAATTCTGATGTAGCTGCAAGTATTTCTTCCTCTCGTTCACTCAAAGTATGTGGTTTATCTCTCAATATATCCTTTATATATTTTGTATAAAAGGATAGCTTCTCATCTTTTAAGTATTCACTTAACTTATTCTCTTCTATCGCCAGTATTTCTGGAACTATATAAGAAGTAGCCACACCTAAATCAGTAGATAACATTTCTGTCTTAGTGGCTCTTCCTTGATTATCATTAATTCTAGTATCTTCATGTTGTTTCATATGAGTATATACATATAAATTTTGAACAATCCTAGATGCATTTTCAGAGATATTTAATACTTTATATAAGTTCTCCTTACTCTCAGAAAGCTTCCCTTTATATTCTTTTACTTCTTGGATAAGATTTTTTACTTTACTTATGTCTTTTTCAATTTCCTCTTTACTGGAGTACATCTTATCTATCTTCCATTTGTACTTTTCTTCTATTGTACTTCTATCAGTTCCCATATCATACACCTCTATTTTAATTTGTTTTATATTTTATTCACTTTACAAAATATACTGTATATATTTTAGTCCAAATAATCTACATTTATTACTCCTTCTATCATATTTATTTCTTTCATAACATCGTGTAAGTGTATTCTCTTAGCATAAGATACAAAAAAATTAACCTTCCAGTATTCTTCATTACGACATTCTATTTCCATATTTCTTACGATAAGTTGATTTTTTTCAAATTTATCATATAAAAAAGGTATAGAATCCAAATTGCTTAATTTTAATATCAATACATTCTTTTCTTGGCTAAATAAAAACGTATTGATTATCCTAAGCACAAATAATGCTATCATTACAAATAATCCACCTAGAATTGCCAATTCATAATAACCATATCCAACTGCTATACCAATACATGCAGTTGCCCACATCCCAGCAGCTGTAGTAAGCCCTTTTACTCCACCTTTATTTTTTAAAATTGCTCCTGCACCTAAAAAACCAATTCCAGATAATACTTGAGCAGGCATTCTTGCTGGGTCAGCATTTGTATACAAATTATAATCAAAGAATAATTGAATCGAAGTTATTGAAACAATACAAGAACCTATTGCAATTAGTATATGTGTCCTAAATCCTGCAAACTGTCTTATTTTTTCTCTCTCTAAGCCTATTATTCCTCCTATTATTAGTGCTAATAGTAACCTTATTGCTATCTCCTTACTTCCTATATCAATCATAATATAAAACCCTCCTGACTTAATTACAACTTATGTCCTACAGATAATTTACACATCAGAAATACTATTTTATATCTTAATATTATTATTAATATATGTAAAATATAGCCATCTGTTAATTTTTGATACAAAAAAACCCACAACTGTGGGCTATTTGCTTAGGTACATGTATTTATTTATTAATATATCTATTTTCTTACTTGATTCTACTAACTCTTCTTGAAATATTTCTGGATATTCTATGTATGTATTTATCTCTTCCCTAACTGCTTCAATCTCATTTTTTAACGCTTCTAATTCATTGTTCGCCATAATAATCACCACTATTACAAATTTGTATATTTTTATATACATTTTATCAAACAATATTATATTTTGTCAATATTATGTCAATAAAACTTACTATAAAAATGCTTTAATTTAGGTATTGTATACCTGGATACTAAGCCTACAAACATACCAGTTACTAATGATGCCATTAACATAAATGGTAAGTACCCTATAGCAAGTATATTTTCTATGATTAAACTTGCAACTATTAATTGACCTATATTATGCCCTATTGCACCTATAATGCTTATCCCTATTAGTGATAAATCTTTTATTTTACTCGCTAAATACATAAATAAAAGACTCAGATAAGCTCCTCCTATACTAAATAGTAGATATGATAAAGGGCCTGCAAATATTGATGACAAAATTACCCTGATAGTAACAATTATAACAGTATCTTTGACACCTAACAACATTAATGAAATTAAAGTTATAATATTGCTCAAACCCAATTTTGCCCCTGGAAATATAACTATAAGAGGATTTGGTATATATGTCTCTAATACATATAAAGCTAAACTATACCCTATCATAAGACCTAAAAATGTCATTTTTCTAGTTTTCATTAAGTTAACTCCTCCAAATTTTATCTATCATCTTACATTATAATACAAAATATATAAAAACACCTAATTTAGACTAAAATATTTTTAATCTATTTAGAATAAATATTAGTTATTTCAATGTGCAATTACCTCTATAAATCTTGACTTTTTGTATCATACTTGTTACAATTTTAGTGATAATGAATTTCATTAGGAGGTGTTAATAATGACTGTTTACGATTTAAAAATAGGAGAAAAAGGATTTATTAATAGTATAGATGGAGATATTAAATTATCTAAAAGATTGCTTGCACTTGGATGTATAAATAGTACTGAAATAGAAGTTAAAAAGGTTGCCCCACTTGGAGACCCAATTATAATTAGATTTAGAGGCTTTGACCTTGCGATTAGAAAATCTGATGCTAAAAATATTTCTTTACAATAATAGAGGAGGAGCTACCCGTGATTAATGTAGCATTATTAGGAAACCCAAATGTCGGTAAAACTACTGTTTTTAATCTACTTACAGGTTCAAATCAATATGTAGGTAACTGGCCTGGTGTTACTATAGAAAAAAAAGAAGGATTTCTTGGAAAAGAGATAAAGGTTGTCGATTTACCTGGTATATATGCAATGGATACTTTCTCAAATGAAGAAAAGGTTTCTAAATCATATTTAGAAAATGAAGATGTTGATGTAATAGTAAATGTAGTTGATGCTTCTAATTTATCAAGAAACCTTTACTTAACAACTCAACTTATGCAATTTAACAAGCCTATAGTTATATTGCTTAATATGTTAGACATTGCAGAATCTAAAGGAGTTAATATAGATGCCAAAAAATTAAGTGAAGAACTTGGAGTAATTGTTGTTCCAATTATAGCAAAAAAGAAAAATGGTGTTGATAGGATAGAAGAAGAGATTAAGGGAGCTACGCAAAAAGCTTTTATATATCAGAAAAACTTTGGAAGTGAAACAGAAACATATAAAAAATTAGAATCCATTTTATCAAGATGTACAAAAACTACATATACACAAAAGAAATCTATCAGTGATAAGATAGACAATATAGTCTTGAATCCTATATTAGCATATCCAATATTTATTGGTGTATTGTTCCTCTTATTTAAATTTACCTTTGACTGGGTCGGAGGTCCACTACAAGAGGGATTTGCTAGTCTTATAGAGGCTTATATTTCTGCACCTGTTAGTGATATGTTATCTAACTCTAGCCCATGGTTTAAATCACTTATAGTTGATGGAATAATTGGAGGTGTTGGTGGTACTTTACCATTCTTCCCTTTAATATTTACATTATTCTTTGGTATATCGTTGTTTGAAGATAGTGGATATATGTCAAGAACAGCATTTTTAATGGATAAAGTTATGAGAAAGGTTGGTCTATCTGGTAAAGCTTTTATACCTATAGTTATGGGTATGGGATGTTCTTCTCCAGCTATAATGGCAACTAGAACATTGGAAAGCGAAAAAGATAGAAGAGTTACAGCTCTTATTGCACCACTTATGACTTGTGGAGCAAAGCTACCTATATATGCACTATTTGTAGCTATATTCTTTCCACATAATGCTGCTTTAGTAACTACATCACTGTATTTGGTGGGTATAGTTATGGCAATTGTAGTTGCATTATTCTTAAATAAAACAGCCTTTAAAACAGAGGCTGAACCATTTATATTAGAATTACCAGAATATAGAATCCCTACTATAGATGCACTTATTAAAAATACTTGGAATAAATCAAAAGGTTTCTTGATAAGAGTTGTTACTGTCATGTTTGCAATGTCAGTCGTAATTTGGGGACTTTCTTCATTCAATGTTTTTGGATATACAGAAGATATAAATGTAAGCTTCTTGGCTACTCTAGGTCATATTATATCTCCTATATTCAAACCTCTTGGTTTTGATGATTGGAGAACTTCAGTTGCTATTTTAAGTGGTCTTGGAGCAAAAGAAATCGTAGTAAACTCTTTAAATATACTATATGGTAATCTAACTGTTGTCTTACCAACAATATTTAATGGAGTTACTGCATATACATTCTTGATATTTACTGCTTTATATACTCCATGTATAGCTGCACTTGCAACTATGAAAAAAGAATATGGCAATAAAATGATGTTTACATCATTTGCATATCAATTTATACTAGCATGGATAATGGCTTTTATAGTTAAAAGTATAGGTGGAGTACTATTTATGGGTAATTCAATAATGGAAGCTTTGATAGGTGGAATAATTATAGTCCTTGCACTCTTTATTCTGTTTAATAAATTCAAGTCTACAAAAAACGGAAATGTCTGTAGTGGATGTTCTATTTGTTCTGGATGTCCAAGTGCTAATTCTTGCTCAAGTAAGGAAGACAGCAATAAAAAAAATAATGCACACTAATATATAAATATTTTAGTTTAAAATAAGATAAAAGTGGGTGTCTCAAAATTAACTTTTTAGTTCATGAGGCACTCTTTTTTATATAAAATCAAATATATTTTCATCATTTCAACAGTAAAAAAGAGCTTATCTAGTAAAAAAGAGGCTTATCTCTATTTTGAGACAACCTCTTTTTTTGTTACTTATTCAGTTTCTTGCTACCTAACTTCATGTGGAACCTAGTATCTTTTGGAACACTTGGGTCTACACCTCTTAATGTAGGTATTTCCCCACATATTAGTTGTATAGGTACTATAAAATTAAATGTTTGATAGTAAGGATTATCTGTGATATCAATCTTTAAATTTTTATCATTTTCTGTAACATCTCTACCTATAGCAAATACATTTTCCGTCCAACCAGAAAGTACATCAATCATCTTAGTTACTCTAGGTTCTTTTCCTGTATCTAGTATAAATATAGTAGAATCACTATTTATAGCATTATATATACCATGTATAAACTCTTCAAACTCATACCCAGTTACAGGTATTCTCATTGTTTCCAATAATTTTAATGCTGCTTCTAATGTATCTCCATATATATCAGAGTGACCTATTATTCTTATTTCTTTAGAATTAACTAACTTTTCTTTGTTTCTTTCAATCCATTGTTTAGAGAGCTTATACACTGCTTCAAATCTATTAATTGCATCTAATATCTTATTTATTTCCTCATTGTACTTTTCACTAGATATTATACCTTTTTCTCTAGCTATTTGAAGACCTAATAACATTAAGTTTAACTTTGTACAATAATATCCTTTTGTTTTAGCTCCAGATTTTTCTTCACCACAATTTACTGTTAATATATAATCAGAAATCTCATCTATTAAAGCATTCTTACAACCTGCCATAGATGCTATTTTACAGCCCTTATCTTCAGCTAACTTCATAGCGTTGTATGTAGAATAACTACTCCCACCTTGAGATACACCTACTACTAGGGTATTTTCATTATCAAACTTGAATGTATCTTCAGTTATCATAAATGGATACATTTTCACAACATCTATATCTAATAAATTTTGTAAATATGGTTGCACTTGCACTCCTGAGTGATAGCTAGTACCTGAACCTGTTATTATAATCTTTTTTAGATTTGTTCTCTTAACTTCATTAAATAAGCTATCTGCATTAGATATAATTTCTCTCATTCTAACTGGTGTTTCTAACATATAATCTTGTATTGTCATTTTATACACCTTCCTTATCTATATATTCAATAAATTATAATTAATTTCTATAACAAACCTATAGCATGTAAAGCGATTCCTGTTACTATAGTGCCTATAGTTAATTTTGTTACACTTACCTTTCTCTTTAACATGTAGTATATTACAAATGCAAAGGTTAAAGGTAACATATTAGGTATTATTTTATCTAGTATATCTTGTAAAATTACTTCTGCACCATTTAAGTTGAATTTCAGAGGAGTAGTTATACTCAACATAGTTGCAACCATTCCTCCTACAACGAATAAACCAACAGTTGTAGCCATAGACATTATTTTCTCCATAAGTCCCTCTCTTTGTATTCTTTCAAGAGAATTTACCCCTACTTGATAACCATACTTAAGTCCAAATATTCTAAGGGCAAATGCTGGTATATTGTATAATAGTAAGAATAATAGTGGTCCAAAGATATTACCTTCTTTTGCAAGTGATACTCCTACTCCTGCTGCTATAATCCTAAATGTTCCCCAGAATAATGAATCACCAATTCCTGCAAGAGGTCCCATAAGAGCTGTTTTAACAGCACTAATTGAACTTTCATCAAATTCTGGATTATTAGCATTCTCTTCTTCCATAGCTGCTGTTATACCTAATATAGCAGGAACTACTACTGTCGTTGTATTAAAAATCTCCAAATGCCTTTCTATTGCTTTTGCTTGATTTTCTTTCTTATTGTATAGCTTCTTTATTGCAGGTAACATTGAATAACAGTAACCTAAGTTTTGCATTCTTTCGTAATTAAATGCACCTTGAAGAGCAAATGAACGCCAAAACATACTTCTTAATTCTTTTTTTGTTAATTTATTCAAAGTCAATCTCTCCTTCCGTTAAAGTATTGATTGCTAATTGAGGATTTTGATTATTTTCTTTGTTATTGATATAAAAGTTTAGTACAAATGCTACACATACTCCAAATAAAGCTATAGCAGTTATATCTAATCCACCATAAGATGCTAACAAAAACCCTATAAAGAAAAATACAGACATCTTTTTTGAAAGTAACATATCCATAAGCAATGCAAAACCTACTGCTGGCAACAATGTTCCTGCAACACCCAGTCCGTCTAATATAACTTTAGGTATTGCATTTATTAATGCTGTAACTTTATCAGCACCAATCATAATTGCTAAAAAGGTTGGAACTGATGTACTTAAAAAGAATAATATTACTGGCAACCACATCATTATGGTAACTTTCTTAAAATCAGCCTGTTTAGCATAGAAAACTGCCTTTTGAGAAAAGTACGAATTTATTATTCTAACTAATACTCCAAGAGATTGTGCTAAGACTGCTACTGGTACTGCTACTGCTAAAGCAACTTCTGCACCATTACCTGATAATATAGCAAAAGCTGTACCTAATACACCTCCCGTTACTACATCTGGAGGAGTAGCTGCACCTATTCCTGCAATTCCCATCCAAATTAATTCAAGCTGTGCACCAATCATAATTCCTGATTTTATGTCTCCTAAAACTAATCCTACTAACATACCTGTAACTATTGGCCTATCAAGCATAGATTGACCAAATATACGCCCATCTAGTATACCAACTCCTGCTATAATAGCTAACATAGTAGCTTGTACTAACATATTGAACCTCCATTTTAACTTAGTTTAATTTACATTAAATTACATTACATTTTTGATTTTGTTTTGATTTTCTAATAACTCATTTACATAAACAATTCCATTTTTTGCTTCCTCTAATCCTGATTTAACTATTAATTTTGTATCCTCCTCAACTAATAAAAGTATAGATAAAAGCATTGGTAAATTTACTCCTGTCAATAATTCAAATTTGAACCCTTGTAAAAGTAAGTTTGTACATATGTTTGCCACACTTCCACCAAAAACATCTGTTAAGACAACAAATTCTTCACTATCTTTATTATTTGATAATATACTTCTAATTTCTTTCTCAGCATCATCTGCTGATTTATCCGTTGTCATACAAAAATACTCAATATTAGTTAATGAACCAATTATTAATTTACTTGTGTCAACAAGCTCTCTGGACAATTCTCCATGTGTTGCAATTAGAAATTTTTTCATTCTCTTTCTCCTAAATTATTTTATTAAATCTGATAGTTGTTTCTTTTTGTCTCTAGGTAACATTCTAAATTCTATATCAATCCCTAAATCACCTATTTGTTTAAAGTTATTTATATCATCATCATCAACAGCAACTAAATCTGTAAGTTTCTTCTTCCCTTCCTCATATCTTAATCCTCCTACATTTATTTCTTTTAATACTCCTCCTGAATTTTTAGCTACAACTAAAGCATCTTTGGTATTTTTTACTAACACTAATACATTGCTTTTCTTTGAAGAAGCAAATTTTTCTACTATTTCTCCAGATTCCTCTACCCCCCTTATATATAAAGTTACATTGCTAGGTTTCGCTAAGTTCAGTGACATAGCTTTCATTTGGTCATTTTTTGCTTCATCATTTGCAACTAGTATTACATTTATACCTAGTGATGTTGCCCATCCATATGCAACCTGACCATGTATCAATCTGTCATCAATTCTCATCAAAGATACCATTTTCCCCAAATCCTCCATCATACATTAAAATTTTTATTGTTTATACTCTCATTTATCTATAAAAGCAAAAAGTATGCCAAATACTGGCATACTTTTTTAAATTTCATTCACTTATTTTGTAATCTTGTATTTTACTGTGGTAGACCATAGATAATATTATAAATATATCCTATCTCTGAAATTGGTATTTGCACACTATAACTCTTTTCTAGCACACTAAATGCATTTTTTATTAGTTTTACTTCACTATGATGGTTTTTGATTAACAAATCCATATCAGTATACTCTTCAATTTCAGTTTGTCTAACTAATCTTTCAATCATACAACTTAAGTGAACATATAAAGAAATCTTTTTATCATTTGAAAGTTTTTTCTTTTGAATATTTTCTATAGCATTAATTCCTTCTTCTATTCTCTCTATTATCTTTTTTGAATCTAAAATAGTTAGACTATCTATTACTCTAATTAATGAAAAATTCTTTACAATAGAATCATTTATGTTCTTTATTTTTTCATTTTCTACTACTCTGCTAAATATTCTAAAAACATCATCTTCTCCTTTTCCTGATATTATATCCTCTAATAATATAAAATCTACCCCATTCACATTTGGATTGGCAGTTCCTACTATAGCCATCACATCATACATTTCAAAAACTGGTTCTTTATCTCCCATAGAAACAAGACTATCATAATCATAAGGTATTATTTTGACATCAACTATTCCAATTAAACTTTCGGAAAGTAGATGTTGGATTTTTATAGCAGTACCTATCCCTGTAAAACAAGATGATATTATAGCATATTCTTTATTTTTTTGAGGATAATACAATTGTATATTAGGTTTAGTTTCTTCATCCATAATTTCTGCAATCTCTTCAATGTTTTTACCTTGCATTAATAAATTTCCTACTTCTAGTGCAGAAATAGTGGATATTTGGTCTATAAATAACATTGGGCTATTTATCTTATTCTTTAAATCTTCATATATAAGATTAAGAGAGCCCATATCAAATAATACAATTAAACCATTCTTTATCCTATCTCCCTCTAGGTATCTAGACATTTGTTTTGATACATCAGCAATAGTAGCATCTATAGGCATATCAATAGCTGTAAATATATTTTTACCCAACATCCGATTACATACATTCGCCATACTACTGGCAGTAGCATATCCATGTGCTATAATAGTCGCATTAACTTGATTAAATTTCATTCTTATAATTGTTGATTTAATAAATATAATCATTATGATTGTATCTACATTATTAAGATACATATCCAATCTATTCGTTATTAATGTTGATATTTTACTTATTATAGAGTATTCTTTGTAACTCTCTTTTTTTAAATATATTAGTAATTTATTTTCTAAAGCTTTATACTCATCAGACAATTGATAAGATTCGTCCTTCAAATAAAGATAAGACGAAAATGCCAATACATTATTCCCATCATATTTTATATTGTTATTAACTTCTAAATTTCTAAATATATCCTGCATTATCGATATTATAAGCTCCATAAGTACGTTATTATTTTCATCATTATTTGAAAAGACTAAATTGTCCATTAGTCTAATCATTAGATTAGAACTCTTTTTACTAAATTTTTCCTTTGTTATTTCATTTTTTTCTAGTCTATCAAAGTAATCTAAACATTTTATGAAACTTTGATAGATTATATTTCTTTTATTTCTTCCATTTGACATTTCAATACTAAATTGTTTAGGAGAAAAGATAATGCTTTTGCTTTTACCACTTTGGAATTGAAATATATCTACATTTTCTATATAAAGATTTCTAGGAAGGTCTTGAAGAGTAACAAAAATATTTCCATTTCTTCTTTGATTTTTTGCATAAGCTCGTCCACATGCATATTTTATTACATTTTTACATTCACCTATATTCCCCTTGAATTTTATCTTTAAAATCGCATTTAATGTAATTTGAGTTATCTCTATAGGCAAACCAAGTACCTTACTTTCTTCATAAATAAAATGTTCTACAATCTTCCTTTTTTCAATAGTCCCTCTTTCTTCTATATTGGGAACATAAATATTTATGGGTATTCTTCTTAAAAAGGTTTGTAAAAATTCAGATAGACTTTCTGTTGTAGCAAATATTAATCTTACCCTAGCTTTTCTAATTACTCCATTCTCTCCAATCCTAGAAAACGTACTTGTATCCATAAATGTAAATAACTTTTCCTGACCTTCACTATTTAATCTATGTACTTCATCTAAAAATAAAACACCACCATCTGATTGTTCTATTAGACCTGCTCTAGATTCATTTGCTCCAGTATATGCTCCTTTTACATGCCCAAATAATAGACTAGACAATAACTCCAAATTATTATAATACTGCGCACAGTTTAACACATTGTATGGAGAATTTTTTTCTAATACATTACTGCTTACACTATATTTGTATATTATCTTGGCTAAAAAAGTTTTTCCTACTCCACTTTCACCTGTCAGCATTATTGTAAGTCCGCCATTTGGATAAAGTACAGCGGTTTTTATTTGTTCGATTACTTCTTTTAAGCTATTATCATATCCTATGATACTATTAAACACAGTCTCTTGCTTTAATAATTTACACTCATTTTTAAGTTCATCTAAATTTTCATAAATACTTTTTTTTGTAGGTCCTACTACATCATTTATTTTATTTTTAGGTAAAAAAATAACAGGTCTACTGTTTATCTTTATAAGATTATCAGATTTTACTAAATCATTTAATAATCTACTTGATTGAGTTCTACTTAAATTAAACTTTTTTACTATATCTTCTGTTATTATGCCACTTTCTTTTTTAAGTTCATCAAAGTTGTTAAATAATACACATTCATTTACAAAACTTAAAATTTCATCCCTCATGTTCAACCTCCAATACAAATATCAATAATACTATAATATTAGTATATCATTTATATATTTATGAAAAAGATAATTATATTCCTATCTTGATTCTCTTTTGTAAGGTTGTAAAATCAAACTTTTTATAAGTATAAAATCTAGATTTTTTAACATAATCTCAAGGTTCTTATCTTTCCATATATCTGACATAGAATTTATATAAGAATATATTTATTGTATTTATTATAATAAAAAGTAAAACATTATAGGTATTTTAAAACTTATTAGCGAAGAAAATATTTGTAACTTTTATTACCTTATGAATATTATTTCAAATTTAAAAAGGCTATAAATAAATTTATTTTTAAATAAATCTACTTATAACCTCACAATAATACTTATAAATTTTATTTTTTCACAATGATATATCTCAAATATAGTTAAAAATATATCTATTTAATTATTAATATTTAAGTAATAAATTCTCACTCAATCATTAAATTCCTTTTTATAGTAAATTACTCTTATTTTACTTATACCAAATACATTTATTTATAGATATAAATAAGCACTAAAAAAACAATTCAAGAAACCATATAGTAAACTTAATTACATCTGTTATTTACTCATGTCTTTAGACTTATCTATACAAGCAACAATAGATTTTATAACTGCTGCTCTAAAGCCTTCTTCTTCTAATACCTTAACAGCTTCTATAGTAGTTCCTGCTGGAGAACAAACCATATCTTTTAATTCACCTGGATGTTTTCCAGTTTCAAGAACCATCTTAGCTGACCCCATTACTGCTTGAGATGCAAATTTGTAAGCTTGTTGTCTTGGCATTCCAGCTAATACTGCTGCATCTGCCATAGCTTCTATAAACATAAATACATATGCAGGAGAAGAACCACTAATACCTGTAACTGTATCCATTAAATATTCTGATACTATTTCTGCCTCACCAAAAGATTCAAACAGAGCCTTAATCATATTTAACTCTTCATCTGTTACATTACTATTTTTACAAAGAGCTGACATTCCTTCGCCAACAAGGGCTGGAGTATTAGGCATTACTCTTACTATTTTTTTATCTGAACCTATAAAACTTTCCAGACTTTCTATAGTTTTACCTGCTGCTATAGATACTATTATTTTATTTGCATCTATTAATTCTTTAAGTGGAGTTAAAGCCTTTTCGCATATATTAGGTTTAAGTGCTACTATTACCACATCAGAATTTGTAACAGCTACCTTTGAATCAGTTGTAGTATTTACTCCAAATTCTTCTTTTACTTTATCTAAGGCAACTTGGCTTAAATCTGATACAGTTATATCTTCTGCCTTTACTAATCCTGACTGTACTATGCCACCTATCATTGCACTTCCCATATTCCCTGAACCAATAAATCCTAAAGTTTTCATATCAAATCTCCTTTTTTCTATTAGTTTTATTTTAAAGTAGCTAAATTGACTTTATTTTAACTGCTTAAAATTATCTTATTTTTATAAAATATAACCTTATTATAACTATAATAAATTATTCTTTTGTATGTATTACTTACTAATATGTGTATGATTTACTAAATATAAATTTAACGATTTTTTCATTAAACTTAACGAGCTAACTTCCTATTTAGAAAGTTAGCTCATAATTAATCTAAAATTTTAAAAATGGAATCAAACCATTTATACTTTATTATATCAGTTACGATTTTATATAGTAAGAAGTTTTATTTACAAGCAAACCTAGAATGTTTGCTCAGTTCTTCCTATTATCTCATCTTGTAGTGTTCTACTTAAATTATTGAAATGGTCACTATATCCTGCAACTCTAACTATTAAGTCTTTATAATCCTGAGGATTCTTTTGAGCCTCTAACAGTACATTTTTATCAAATACATTAAATTGTATATGATGACCATCCATATTAAAGTATGCTCTTACTAGATTAGCCATATTATCTAACCCTTTTTCTCCTTGAACTACTGATGGTGCAAATCTTTGATTTAATAATGTTCCACCAGTTTTTATGTGGTCCATCTTAGCACAAGATTTTATAACTGCTGTAGGTCCATTAGTATCTCCACCTTTTTCAGGTGAAATTCCCTCTGAAACTGGTTTTGCACAAAGTCTACCATTTGGACTTGCTCCCATAATTTCTCCAAAGTATATATGACAAGTTGTTGGTAACATATCTACTCTGTATTCTCCACCACAAACAGTTGGTCTACCAGTTACCTCATTGTAATATGCATTGAATATCTCTTGCATTATTTCATCAGCATAATCATCATCATTTCCATATTTAGGAGTCTTATTTGAAACTAAATTAAGTATAGCTTCATATCCTTCAAAATTAACATCAAGTGCTTTAAGCAATGTATCCATATCGAATTTTTTCTTATCAAATACATTATATTTTATTGCTGTTAAACTATCTGTTATAGTTCCTATACCAACACCTTGTATATATCTAGTGTTGTATCTTGCTCCACCTCTTTGGTAATCCTTGCCTTTTTCTATACAATCATCAACTATTGTAGACATAAGTGGACAAGGCATGTGTTTTGCACATATATTTTCTATCACAGCATTTCCTTCTATTTTTATGTCAATCATATAATGTAATTGCTTTTTAAATGCTTCAAATAGTTCCTCATAAGATTGGAAATTTCTAGGGTCTCCAGTTTCAATACCTATTTGTTTTTTACTAATTGGGTCATATCCATTATTTAATGTTAATTCAAGTATTTTTGGAATGTTCATATATCCAGTTAGAACATATGCTTCTTTACCAAAACATCCAGTTTCAACACAACCACTGGTTCCACCAAGTCTTGCATCTTCTATAGTTTTTCCAGCTTCCATAAGCTCTTGAACTATTGCTTCAGTATTATAAAATGCTGGTTGACCCCATCCTTTTCTTGATATTTCACAAGCTCTCTTTAAGAATTTTTGAGGAGTCTTTTTACTTATTTGAACATTTGAACTAGGTTGTATCAATTTCATTTCATCCATAACATCAAGTATTATATAACTAACTTCATTAACACCATCTTGACCATCTGGATTTATTCCACCAGTGTTTATATTTGCAAAATCTGTATATGTGCTACTTTCTTTTAATGTTATACCAACTTTTGGTGGTGCTGGCTGATTGTTAAATTTAACCCATAAACATTCAAGTAATTCTTGTGCTCTATCTCTATCTAGTATTCCATTTTCTACATCTCTTTCATAGAAAGGATTTAGATGTTGGTCAAGTCTTCCTGGAGTAAAAGCATCCCATATATTAAGTTCAGTAGTAACCCCTATATGAACAAACCAATACATTTGTATAGCTTGATGATAAGTTTCTGGTTTGTGAGCTGGTACAACATCACAAGTTTCAGCAATTAGTAATAAATCTTTTTTCTTAGCTTCATCTGTTTCTTCTTCTGCCATTTGTCTTGCTTTCTCAGCATATCTTTTACCTAATATAACCATTGCATCACAAGCTATTGCCATAGCTTCTAAATCTGCTTTTTTATTATATGCATCTAAATCATTAAGAAAATCTAGCTCTTTTAATCTTGCTTCTATGTCTTTCTTTAAATCTAAAAATCCTTTTTTATATATTGTATCTCCACAAACTGTATGTCCTGGGGCTCTTTGTTCCATAAACTCTGTAAACATACCTGCTTCATATGCTGCTAACCACTCAGGTGTCATTGCATTTATTATCTTATCTCTTGTTTGTCTCTTTTTCCAAAAAGGAATTATTTCTTCTTTATGTATTTTTCTAGCTTCTTCTGATACGCTAAAATTTATTATATCTCTATTGTGCATTACTTCTAAATCTTCCATTGTATGACAACAAATTTCTGGATATGTTGGTGCTCCATTAGGAGAATCACCTTTTTCACCTACTATTAATTCTCCATCATTTATGCTAAGAGTTCTATTCTCAATATAATGCTTAAATGATAAAGCACGAAGTACAGGAATCTCTACACTTCCCTCATATTTTTTATAAGCTTCTGTCATAAGTACTGCTCTTTCAATAGATATGTGTGGTTCTGCATTAATACTTTCTTCTCTTAATTTTTTAGTTCTCTCAAAAGTTCCTCTTGCCATTTTATTACCCTCCAATCTTAGTATTGAAATTACTTGCTTCAAACAGTCTTTTTATTTCCTCTAATTTTTCTTCTGATGGTCTTTGTAGTTCTTCTCCTTCATACTTTTTATAAATTTTATCATACTTGTGTTTACCAATATTATGATATGGAAGAAGACTTACTGCTTGTATATTCAAAGGCTTTAAAAACTCTATCATTTTTTTAACCTCTAAATTTTCATCATCTACATTTACTCCTACAATTAATGGTATTCTTATATTTATGTTAGCCCCTAATTCACTTAAAATCTTAACATTTTTCAGTATTAAGTCATTTGATTTTCCTGTAAATTTTATGTGCTTATCTTCATCAATAAGCTTAATATCATATAAAAACAAATCTGCACATTTAGCAACTCTTTCATAATTTTCTGACTTTGCATAGCCACATGTATCAATTGCTACATGGATTCCCTTTGATTTGCACATGTTTATTACTCCACAAATGAAGTCCATATCTTGAGCCATTACTTCTCCACCTGATAGAGTTACTCCACCACCTGATTCTTCATAGAAAATTCTATCCTTCTCTATCTCTTTAACCAAATCTCTTACAGAATACTCTTGACCAACAATCTCTCTTGCATTGTTTACACAATAGTCTAAGCAAGTTTCACAAAACTCACACTTATCTTGGTCTAAGCATATTTTTGTTTCACCTTTGTAAATTGCCTTATGAGGGCATATATTTATACATGCTTCACATTTTGAACATCTTTCTTCATTATACAAAACTTGTTTTGTATATGTTTGACTCTCTGGATTATGACACCAAACACATTCAAGTGGACACCCTTTAAAAAATACTGTACTTCTTATCCCTGGTCCATCATGTATGCTACATTTTTGTAAGTTTATAACTAATGGATTCATGATTTTTCACCCCTAAATAATATCCATTCCATTTTTTCATTTTTATGCAATTCATCTTCATAAAATATACCTATGAAAAGCATTTCTACAATTACATAATACTATATTTGTTATTATTTTGTCTATATATTTTTAGTAATATTAAAAAATTTTATTTTATTATGATATTTATATTGTTTTTGTAAATTAAATTTAAATATTTATTAAATTTATTTTTATAAGAAAATATAGCAATAAACTATAAACAATACATCATTTTAATTAATTTAGATGTATATACTATAAAAATTAAATAAAAATAGAGACTACACTTTACCATGTAGTCTCTATCTTTTTGGTCATATTTAGAAATTCACATTTATTGTTACTGCTTTTCCGCCTCTATTTACTGTTATTTTTGTACTAGCACCTTTTGAGAAAGTATACAACTTTTTATTTAAATCATTCATACCTGTTATATCTGTATCTCCTACTTTAGTTATAATATCCCCTACCTTTACTCCAGCTTTTTCTGCTGATGAACCAGATATTACTTCTGCAACATAAACACCTTTATCAGTACTTAATTTTGTACCTGTTGCTGCTTCATAATTTGATACATCTGTACCTTTTATGCCTAAAGTTACTTTTTCATATTTTCCATTTTTGATTACTTCTTCAACTATACTCTTAGCTGTATTGATTGGTATTGCAAATCCTAATCCTTCTGCTTGAGAAGCTTTTGCTGTGTTTATACCAATTACTTGACCTTTTTGATTTAACAATGGTCCTCCACTATTTCCTGCATTTATACTTGCATCAGTTTGTAATAAACCAGTCATATTAGTTTTTTCTGTTTGTATAGTTCTATCTAATCCACTTATTATCCCTTGAGTAACTGTTTTTTGAAAATCTAATCCAAGAGGATTACCTATTGCTATTGATATATCTCCAACTTTTACTTTGTCACTATCAGCAAATTCTGCTGGTGTTAGTCCAGTTTTATCAACCTTAACTATAGCTAAATCAAGTTGTTGGTCAAACCATACTACTTTACCTGAAGTTGTTGAACCATCATTGAATAATACATTTACACTTGTAGCTTGACCATCTGATATAACATGAGAATTAGTAAGTATATATCCATTTGAATCAACTATGATTCCAGTTCCTACACCTTGTGTTTCAGTTGGTATTGCAAACATATTACTAGTATCAACACTAGTTGTTGTAATACCTACAACAGATGGCGTAGCTTTTTCTGCAACTGCTTGATAAATATTTTGACTCTTACCATCATCATTTACAACTATCGGCGTAGAACTTCCTGTAGATTTACTTACTAAATTGTCCTTAACTAAAATTATTGTTAGAAAACTACTAAGTATTGAACTTATTATAGCAACTAATATTACTAAACTTATCCCTTTCTTTCTTCTTGACATCTCATACCACTCCCTATCTTAATATAATATAAATTATCAAAATATATTTTTCCCAATTTTTCATAAAAAAAATGAAATCATCTATTTTGAGTAAACTCCTTTTTGATGATTTCATTATATTATTTTAATCTTAATTAAACCTTAACTATTTAAAATTATTTAAGTCTTTTTTCTAGCTCTTCCTTTTCTTTTTCATAACCTGGTTTGCCTAGTAAAGCAAACATATTTTTCTTGTAAGCTTCTACTCCTGGTTGGTCAAATGGATTAACTCCCAATAAATATCCACTTATTCCACAAGCCTTCTCAAAGAAATAAACTAAATATCCAAAATTATACTCATCTAGTTGAGGTATATTTATTACTAAATTAGGTACTTTTCCATCTGTATGAGCCAATAGAGTTCCTTCAAAAGCTTTATGATTTACAAAATCTACAGTCTTACCTGCTAAATAGTTTAAACCATCTAAGTCTACTTCCTCTGAACTTATAGTTATATTTCTCTTACAGTTTTCAACATTAAGTACTGTCTCAAATAAAAGCCTTTTTCCATCTTGTATGTATTGACCCATAGAATGTAAATCTGTTGAGAAATCTACAGAAGCAGGGAATAAACCTTTATTTTCTTTTCCTTCACTTTCTCCATAAAGCTGTTTCCACCACTCACTTACATAATGTAGTTGAGGTTCATAGTTCACTAATAACTCTACATCTTTTCCTTTTCTATGTAAAATTGTTCTAGCAACAGCATATCTATAACTATCATTACTTTTTAAGTCAGGATTTTGAAATGCTTCTCTAGCATCATTTGCGCCTTTCATCATAGCATCAATATCAAGTCCAGCAGCAGCAATAGGAAGTAACCCAACTGCTGTCAATACAGAAAAACGACCACCTACATCATCTGGTATTACAAAAGTCTCATATCCTTCTTCTGTAGCTAACTGTCTAAGTGCACCTTTACTTGCATCTGTTGTTGCATAAATTCTCTTTCTTGCTTCTTCCTTACCATACTTTTTCTCTAAGTAATCTTTAAATATTCTAAAAGCCAGAGCTGGTTCTGTAGTAGTTCCTGATTTAGATATTACATTTACAGAAATATCCTTTCCTTCAATTATATCTAATAAATCCATAATATATGTTGAGCTTATATTATGCCCTACAAAATATACTTCTGGAGCCTTTCTTTGCTCTTTTTTAAGTCCATTCCTAAAAGAATGACTTACCATATCTATAGCAGCTCTCGAACCTAAATAAGAGCCTCCTATACCTATTACCAAAAGAACATCTGAGTCTGATTTTATCTTCTCAGCAGATTTTTTTATTCTGTCAAACTCTTCTTTATCATAATTTTTAGGAAGGTCTATCCATCCTAAAAAAGTATTTCCTAAACCAGTTTTATTATGTAACATGTCGTGCGCAACATCTACATATGGTTGCATGACATCTATTTCGTTTTGACAAAAAAACTCTGTAGCTTTACTATAATCAAAATTTATTTTTCCCATTTAAATCCCTCTTTTCAGCATATTCGTTTTAAAGAGATTATAACACAAAATATAGGTGTTTTTTTTAAAAGTTTGCCACAAAATCATACATATCTCATCATTTATTATCAGGAAATCGATTCTTCTAAATGCTATAACTATGTATAAATTTAAAAATTTTAGTCAAATAAATTTACAAAAAAAGAAACTCTAAACGTATCATTTAAAGTTTCTCTTTTATTTATCCTCTATTTTAAATTTTATATTATTTTAAATTAATTATTTTTAATCATTTCCTAATCTCTTTGCTATAACTTGTTGTGCTATATTGACAGCATGGTCAGATATTCTCTCTAAATTACTTATTACGTCTAAATAAATAACTCCATTTTCTATACTACATAGATTATTGTTCAATCTATACATGTGATTAGCTCTACAAGATTTCTCCATTATATCAACTTGTTCTTCAATTTTTATAACCTTACAAGCTAAATCAACATTATCAGTTCTCATTGATTCTAATGCATAAGTATATGCTGAAACAACTCTATTATACATAACATCAAGTTCAGATTGTCCTTCTTCTGAGAAAGAAATATTTGAATCTATTGCAACTTGCGATAATTCAGCTATATTTTTAGCGTGGTCACCAATTCTTTCTATATCATTGACTGTATTAAACAAAGTATCCACAACTTCTCTTGAATCATCATCTAAAGGTGCTTTTGAAAGTTTAAGTAAATAATTTAAAATAGCTTTCTGTAAATCATTGATTAATCTCTCTCGCCTATATGTCTTATCTATTTTTTCAGTTGAATGTTCTACTAAAGCTTCCATAGATGCATTTAGGCTTTCCTTCGCCTTCTCACCCATACGAAGTGCTTCTTTTATCGTATTTGCAAGAGCTATAGAAGGAGTTTCTATCATTCTATCATCTATATATTTAATAGTTTTAGTTTCATCTTCATCTATATCACCTGCTCTATCAGGAACAAGCTTTATAGCTAGTTTTATAATAAGATTTGTAAATGGTAAAAGTATCAATACAGATATTATATTAAACAATGTATGTGTATTGGCTATTTGTCTTGCAACATTGCTTGGGTCCCAACTTGTAACCATGCTTACTACTGGTTTATTCAAGAATATTAAGAATATCACCGTTCCTAAAACATTGAAGATTAGATGCATCATAGCTGCTCTTCGTGCATTTTTGTTAGCACCAATACTTGATAACAGTGAAGTTACACATGTACCAATATTTTGGCCATAAAGAATTGGCAGTGCTGCTGATAATGGCACTAGACCTTCTGCTGCCAGTGCAACCAACATACCCATAGATGCACTTGAACTTTGTATTATTGCTGTAATCCCAAATCCCAATAATAATCCAAGTAGTGGATATCTACCAAATGTAACAAGTAAGTCAGTAAATCCTTGATAGTCTCTTAGTGGCTCCACTGCCATCTTCATAAAATCCATACCTGTAAATAATATACCAAAACCTATAAGTATTTCGGCTATATTTTTTATTCTAGGCTTATTTCCAAATAAATAAAGTATAATACCTACACCTAATGCTACTGGGGCCATACCAGTTAAGTCGAAAGATACCAATTGGGCTGTAACAGTAGTCCCTATATTAGCACCCATTATAACTCCTATTGCCTGTTTTAAAGTCATTATTCCTGCATTTACGAAACCAACAACCATTACAGTAGTAGCACTTGAACTTTGTATTACTGCTGTAACTCCTGTACCTACCAAAACTCCCATAAATAGGTTACTAGTAAGTAGTTTTATTATCTTTTTTAGCTTTGTCCCAGCAGATTTTTGAAGACCTTCTCCCATAAGGTTCATACCATATAAGAACAGACCTAATCCACCCATTAGACTTATTATAATGTTCAAATTATTTCCTCCTTGTAAAGAGATTACTGTATCTAAAAATTTTATAACCTATTGTATTTTATCAAATTATAGGAGTGATAATGTTAAATTCATGTTAAATATTAAAAAATCATTAAGTTTATGTTAAATTTTTGTATTATTGGTGTATTTTTGTATTATTTTTTCTGCACATTTTATACCATCAACTGCTGCTGTAACTATACCACCTGCATATCCAGCACCTTCACCACATGGATATAGATTCTTAATACTCACTGATTCTAAAGTATTTTCATCTCTTACTATTCTTATTGGTGATGATGACCTAGTTTCTACTCCCGTCAAAACAGCATCATACATTGCAAACCCATTCAATTTTTTATCAAGAGATATAAACGCTTCTCTCATAGTCTCTGTTACGAAGCTAGGCAAACATTCACTTAAATTTGTAAGTGTATATCCTGGTCTATATGATGGCTCAACACTTCCTAAATTCAAAGAAGTCTTATTGTTTATAAAATCTCCAACAAGCTGAACTGGTGCATTATAATTTTTTCCACCTAATTCAAAAGCTAATTTTTCATACTTCTGCTGGAAATGAACACCTGCTAGTGGATTATCACTCTTAAAATCTTCTGGCGTTACATTTACTAAAAATGCACTATTTGCATTTATTTTATCTCTTGCATGTTCACTCATACCATTTGTAACTATTTCAAAATCATTTGATGCAGATGCTATGACACTACCTCCTGGACACATACAAAAAGTATATGCTGTTCTTCCATTTGAAACATGCTCTATAAGTCTATAATCTGCAGCTCCTAACCTAGGATGATTATAAAAATCCTTGTACTGTGCTTTATTTATTAAATCTTGTGGATGTTCAACTCTAGCTCCTATTGCAAAAGGTTTTTGAACTATTTTTATACCTCTTGAATACAATATTTCATAAGTATCTCTTGCACTATGTCCAACAGCTAATATAATTGTATCTGTATCTATTTTTTCAGTATCATTTATTATTACAGATTGTATAGAATCATTTGATACAACTATATCTGTTACTTTTGAATTAAATCTAACTTGACCACCTAAACTTATTATTTCATTTCTTATATTTTTAACTACATTTTTTAATATATCTGTTCCAACATGTGGCTTATGTGAGTATAATATTTCATCTGGTGCTCCAAACTGAACTAACTCTTCTAATACTTTTCTACATCGTATATCTTTTATTCTAGTTGTAAGTTTACCATCCGAAAAAGTTCCTGCTCCACCTTCTCCAAATTGAACGTTTGAATTATTTTTTAATTTTCTAGTTGTCCAAAAATCACTTATATCTTTGGTTCTACTGTCTACATCAAGACCTCTTTCAAGTATGATTGGTTCATAACCCATTTGAGCTAAAAGCAGACCTGCAAACAAGCCAGCTGGTCCACTACCAATTACCAAAGGATTATTCTTTAATTTTTTATCACCCACAGGTACATTTACGTATCTGATTTCCTTTATTTTTGTTACATCTTTTATTTTTGAGTTAAGTATTTTATTTTCATCTTTAACTTCTACATCTACAGAATAAACAAATTCCATTTTTCCTTTTTTTCTAGCATCTATAGATTCTTTATATATACTATATTTGACTAAGTTTTTTTCTTTTATTTTTAGCTTCTTAAGTATAACATCTTTTAATAAAGATATATCTTTATCAATTCCAAGTTTTACATTAGATACTCTTAACATATTGTTTTCCTCTCTTAGATTGTAATATAAAAAAGCTAGGGTTATTCCTAGCTTTCTACAAATATAACTTCTATATTCTCTTTTACTAGATTTTCTACCCAAATCTCATCTAGCACAAAATTCTTTATTTTGTTTACAACAAGTGTTTTATCTAAATCTTTTTTCAAATTTTTTACTAAGACCATTGCTTCAACTGATTTATGCAATCTTTCAACATACAGAGAATTAACTTTAATCAATACAACCCTTAATTCACATACATATAACTTTTCACTACCTAAGGTGATTTCATCATCATATTCATATACACTAAATTCATATGTATTTTCATAAGGTGTTATATTTTCTATTCCTATATAGTCCATTTATTTATCCTTTTTTAGTTATAAGACCTCTTATAACCTTCATATTATTAAACACCTTTTCTAAGAAGTTCTCTGCTTCTTCATTGTCTAAAAGGTTTATTTCAAGGTTTTCGTTTTCTACAATACCTTTAGATTTACAGTACTCTTTAGCAATATTTATTAGTTCATTTTTTTTATCCATAGATAAATCAAACTCTTTATAGTCTATTATTATATATTGTTTGGTATCAGGTGATACACCATTATTATATCCTATTTCTATATGATAAATAACTGCATATATTTCTTCTCCGTTGTACACAGGTACAGCTGGGTTAGATTTTATAAAGTTCGTTGATACAGCAATTGCATTTCCTAAACTAAGACTCATTATTAATACCTCTTTCTAAACATTATACATATATTATACTATAGATTCTTTATCTATGACTTAAAGCTTTTTATAATTAATTAAGATATTTTTAAATCCTTGTATCTCTTTCCTAGTGTACTAGAGCTTATATCGTATTTCTTTGATATTTGAACTTGAGTTATAGGTTGTCCTGCTTCTTTTTTAACATAGTATTCAACAGCAGCTGCCCAACCATTTTCAGCTCCTTTTATATTTTCATGATTTTTCTTATATTCATTCCAAAACTCTATACATGCATCTATATTTTCTTTTTCTACATTTTCTTTAAGAGTATCTAAAACTTTACATTCTTCTTCAGCTAATTCATTTTCTGAATTAACTTTTGTATCGTTTTTATCTCTTTCTCTCTTTAAATATTCAGCTATACTTGGGTCTAAAAGCTGTTGTATATACTTGTATAGTATATGTGTATGATAAATTAAGAACGACTTCATATCTTTGTATACATCTTGATATTGATTGAATAGATTCATAATATCCTTTAAAATTATATCTTTAACCTCATTTGATATACTTATAGTTATATCTATCAATATGTTAGTTCCTTCAATATCAACTATTCTAGCTATCATACAACTTCCGATTTTAAAACTTCTCAGAAGTTTTACATCTTCTGTACAAAGTTCATTTCCACTTAAACAGTCCTTTAATACTATTTTTCCAGCAGAAACTTCTTTTACCTCATAAATACTTACGTATGATTCAAACATACTTTTTAATATTGATACTTCTGATTGACTTAGGTTTGTACCATTTTCTTCAAGAAAACCAACTGTCATAACCTTTTTATTTTCCATTATGTGGTCTTGTATTAAATAAGTATTAAAAAATCTTTCAAATTTTTCATTTACACTATCATTTTGCATTATATAAAACATTTCTTTAGCTTTTTCACATTCTTCTTTAAACTTATCCTGTCTTGAATAATCATATAACTTTGAATATAAATCTGTATATTGTTTTTGTGAAAGTTCAGTTTTTCTGCATGCTCTTTCTGAAACAATATCTTTATTTAAACAACATTTCTTGTATTTTTTGCCACTTCCACAAGGGCATAGCTCATTTCTCCCTAACAATATGACTTCCACTCCCTTATTATTAAATTAAAGTACAATTTGTTATTATACCATTTTTTTATTAATCAATCTATAGTATAAGTAAATATTCTATTAAATTCACTTATATTTTGGTACAATATATTAACTTTAATTAGGATTTCGATAAAATCATCAACAATCCCTCTTGTAGAAATGAATTATCGTAAAACTAATTCCTCTATAAAATTTTATTAATTGATAATAGTTTTTTACTTTATCTATTCTTTTTTGTTATATGACTCTAACTGTCATTTTACATTCAACAATATTGTCTTTTTCTTGTTTATATTCATTTGGAATATTTTGAACATCAAAATTATTGACTTTTAATTTGTTAATTTCTATCTTTTCAAGTTTATTATTTAGTCTTAACTTCTTCATTACACCTTCAAGTTTCAACACATTTGCAAGTTCTCCATTAACTTTTATTTCTAAATTAACTTGTTTTTTATTGTGATTATCTAAACTACTTTCTTGATTAATATATTCTACATTCACAATATCTCTCAGTTCATTTTCTACTAATAACACTATATCTTTATTTGTTTTTTTATCTAAAAATGAGTTATTAAAATTATTTTTCAATTCTTCATTTTTATTTGATTCAACACTTTCTATATATTTATCATCTATATGTTTATTATCCTTTATTTGATAATTATCTTGATTATTTATTTTATTTATTATATTTTGCTTTTCATTTTTCAAACTAGTTAGGTTTTCTTCCAAATAACTTACTGCTATATCACTTGCCAATATAATAACTAATATTAACAATATTTTAAGTAGATTTTTTTCTCTATTATTTAATCTCAAAAATAATCACCCATCTAACTTTTTATTCTAAATCTATAATATTCTCCATCTCTTACAATACTGTCTATGTAATAATATTTTATGTACTTTATTTTCCTTAGGTTGTTTAAAACATCTAAATCACTACACACACCTTCCATCTCTAGCTTATTTTTATCTATCGATATTTTAGTAATACTATTTATTCCAATTGTTTCATATATTTTTTTTATTTCATTAAGTTTTATTTTAGAAAATTTCTCTCTAGTTTTATCTGTTGTTGGTAAAGTATTCTTTGATTTATCCACTAGCTTATTTTGACTTATATAATCTTCAAGTTCATTTATAGATTTCACATACATAAATGATTTAAATAAAATACACGTTAAAATTAAGACTATTATTATTTTATAGATTTTATTACATGGTTTAGTTTTTTTAAATCCATTAAGAAAATTTATTGTTTTATCCACTTTCACTTAAATAATCATTCCTATATTACTTATATAATTTATCCTATTGTCTTCTAAATCTGCATCAAAATTATTTTCTACTTTTACTTTATCTTTTAATCTTAATGGATTTACTTCAATAGATTTATCTGTATATTTAAAGTATTCTTCAATAAAACAATTTTCTATACCATAGTAATAAACATACTTAAAATCCCTTAATAATCTTTTTATGAACTCATATGATTTTCCCTCTTTTGATAGCAAGTATGTTTCTCTTATTTTTTTATCTTTTGTTATATTTATAATTAACTGACTTTTTTTACATTCTATAAATACCCCTTCTTCTGAAAAATTCTCTATTAAATTTAAGTTTATAAGCTTTTGTAATATATCAAAATTTATATTTATAGTCTTTGGATTCATATTTAGATTTTCTGAAATGTTCTTAATTAATTGAATAATACTCTTTGGGAAAAGAATTACTTGTATATTCAATTTATCATTTTTAGAATTTATAACTTTATATTTTATTGAATAGTTATTTATGTTTATTGGAATGTATTGTGTTATTTCAAATTCAATCATGCTTAATATGTCTCTTTTTTTCTTAGTATTTAGAACTTCAACATTTCTAATGACTATATCCTGAATTTGAATGTTAAAGTATAAATTTTTATATAATATTTTTGATTTACCAATCTCCTCTTTTACAAATCTAACTACATCTTCTATATACTTAATCTTCTCAATCGAATTACTATCATTTTTTATATCAAAGTTAATCTCTTTTATAATTGATTTATCTATAAAAACTTTTTTATGACCTTTTCTTAAAAATACAAGCCTTATATAATCATCATTTATTTCTAAGTTTAGAATTTTTTTAATTATAGCCATCTCCTTCTTAAATAAAAATAATTTTAAAACTTACAGCAATCAATATAAAATATTATTTTGGATAAAATTGCTTAGAATTTATATTTACGCTTATATCTGTTCCGCTATCATTTATGACAAGTTCGAATTTACCTGATGTACTCTGAGGAACTGGAACAGTATTTAGGTATCCCTTTTCCTTCAATGTCTCTACACTTAGAGAGTCTATTGTCTTTTCATCATCATTAATTGCCATGCTAGCTGCGGTTACTATATTAGCAGCATTCGTATAGTCTGCATTTAATTTGGCACTTTCTTGAACCTTACTATACTTAACTAATGCTATACTAGATATAACGCCTAAAATAGTTACTACTACAATCATTTCAACAAGTGTAAATCCTTTTCGTTTTTTATTTATCAAATTTATCAATTAAATATTCTCTCCTTTTCAAAAGTTTCATCTAATAAAATTTATTTTTCTCTCTAAAAATTAGTAATTGCATCAAACATAGGAACAACCATTGCTAAAATAAAAGTACCAATAATTAATCCCATAAATACAATTAGCATAGGTTCTATAAATTTCATTATTTGCTCTATTTTGTTATTTAATTCATTTTCATAAAATTTATTTATTACATTTAGACTTTTATCTAGTTTCCCACTTTCTTCTCCTGTATTTGCCATTGAAATAAATAATTTTGGAAAAACATTTGCTAAATTCAAAGATTTACCTATGCTATTTCCTTTTTTTATATAATTATTGGAAATCTTTAACCTTTCATAAATAAATTCGTTGTCTATAACACTAGCTGACATGTCTATAGCTTCCACAATTTGTATTCCACTGCTAATTAAAACGGACAATGCCCTTGAAAATCTTGTTGTAGCTACTAACTGATTAATTTTTTTTATAAAAGGTATTTTGAATTTTAACGAATTAATCAATTTTTTTATATTATCATTTGTTATAAAGAAATAAATGCTTCCTATTGAAAACAATATAAAACTAAATATTATATAAGCTAAGTTATTTGTAACCACTGTAGATATTCCCATTAAAACTCTAGTTATTAAAGGTGGTTCAATTCCATTGTTGGTAAAAACCACCTGAAAATTAGGTATTACAAATACGAATATAAACAACATTGATAAGATAGATAATATTATAAGTATTATTGGATATATTGAAATAGTTATTATTTTCATTTTTAATTTGTATTCTTTATCATAATAATTAGATAAATCACTCATTATTATATCTAAGTTTCCACTAGTTTCTCCTGCTTTTATCATACTTATAAAGAATTTAGAAAATATACCTGTTATTTGAAATGATTCTGCTATTGAGTTACCTTTTTGAATATGATTTGATACTATACTAAGCAAATTCTTTACTTTTTTACTTGACTGACTCTCAATGATTTCAAATATTTTTGTAATTTCACATCCAGATTCCAGCAATATGCCTATCTCTTTGCAAATTACTCTAATTTCTTTATCACTGATTCTATTTAATACTAAATAAAACTTTTCTAAATTATAAAATATATTTTTAGATAATCTCATGTACTATAATACCTTCCAAATTATATTAATTACAATTAAATAAACTTAATATTTTCTAATTTAATGCATTTAATTTTATTTCACTTAAATATAATTTATACTCAAACATCTTAATTAAAATAGATTAAATAAAGACAACTGACCAAACGAAGTTTAACTATACAATTCAGTTAAATCATTTCATTTACTACTAAACACTCTTCTAATGTCGTTATTTTTTCATTTATTAGTCTTTTACAACTATCTTCAAATGTTATCATTCCATTATTTTGTGCTACATCTTTAATAGTACTAGAATCCTCCATATTTCTTATACATGTCTTTATATCATCATTAATTTCTAAGATTTCATAAATTGCTGTTCTTCCAAAGTATCCTTTATCATTACATTTTTCACACCCTACAGCTACCTTAGTATTTACATCTCCACTAAAATTATCTTTTATCATAATCTCATGGCTACAATGATTGCAGACTTTTCTAACCAACTTTTGAGATATAACACCTATAAGAGAGGCATTTAAAAGATATGGTGGTATTTGCATTTCTAGTAATCTAGCTATGGAAGATACTGCATCATTAGTATGTAAAGTACTTATAACTAAATGACCTGTTATAGCCGCTCTTACTGCTATCTTAGCTGTTTCTGCATCTCTTATTTCTCCGACCATTATTATATCTGGGTCTTGTCTTAATATCGCTCTAAGACCTACATCAAAGCTCAACCCTACTTTTGAATTTACTTGAATCTGACTTATGCCATCCATCTTATACTCTACAGGATTTTCTATAGTCATAATATTTTTATTTATTCCTTTTAAATCATTTAATAAGGAATATACGGTTGTAGTCTTTCCACTACCTGTAGGACCTGTCACTAATAATATTCCTGCTCTTTTATTTATTATACGATTTATAGATTTTATAGCTTCCTCTGAAAAACCAAGTTCTAATTTGTCTTTTAAAAAAGTATCTCTATTAAGTATCCTCAAAACTATTTTTTCACCATAGACAGTTGGTATTGATGAAACTCTAATGTCAATTAAATTTCCACCTAACTTTATATCCACCCTACCATCCTGAGGAAGCCTTTTTTCTGTTATATCCATTGATGCCTTTAATTTTATAACCGTAGACAATGATGGATAGACATCAACTAAAAACTTTGATACTTCCTTTAGTTCTCCATCTACCCTCATTCTCACTATTAAATGTTCTTTAAATGGTTCTATATGTATATCACTTGCGTTTTCTTTTATAGCTTTTTCTAAAAGATTTTCAAATAATTTTTTTGCATAATCCTCATCAAGTTCAAAGCTATTATAATATTTTTCAATCTTTTCACTTATAAGTTCTTTTTTCTCCTTCTTCAATATAATTTCTTTACCTGTAGCTAATCTCAAGTCCTGTAGAGCATAAATATCCTCATCTTCTATTTCTACAACTAAATTATCATCTTGAAACTCAACTGGAAATACATTATATTTTTTTGCAAGTTTTTCTGGTATTAACATTGGCAAACTGCTTTCCTCTAATATAATCTTAATCACCCTTTATATACTTTAATTTATTAGGTATATTCATTTTTTTCATAGAGATATTTTCTTCAGTTTTTATGCTTATTTTCATTGGATAATTGGTTTGTATGCTATCTAAATATTTACTACCTTTATCTACATAATTAGATAGTTTCTCCTTATCTCCAATACACTTTATTTCATATGGTTGTGCTACAGGAACTCCATTTATATTTATATGGCTTCCTGCAAGTACAACTTCTGAATATTGATTAATTCTTTGACCATTTATTTCTATGTATTTTCCTCCGTTTACTTTTAATTCATTTATAACTTTTACAAGAATCTTATTATAGTCTATACTATTAGCTATATTCCCTGTTTTTTCATCTATAGCATCTATACTTAATATTATCCCACTACTCTTTACATCTGAATATGATAGACTATCTCTAAGTGTTTCTATTTCTGATATTTCTTCAGAATTTTTTTGATTTTGTTTCATTGAATTAATTTCTTTATCTAACTTGTCTTTCTCTTTGGTTAATTCTTTTATAGATTTTCTTGTCATTTTTATTTCTTTTCTTATTGACTTGTCTTTGCTTGTATAAACTGTTTCTTCATTGCTATAATCTCTAAATATGGTTCCAACAAGTATACCTAAAATAGTACTTGCTAGTATTATAAACACATATTGTTTTTTCATACTGTATTGCTCCTTACAAATTTATTTTTATATGATAATTTTCTTTAATTAAATATTAAACATTTACATATGCTTATTATATCAAAGTTATATATTAAAATTCATCTTTAGTATATAATATCATACATTGAACTCCTATCACTAATTTACCAATATCAAGTATGCATTTTTAGATGTTCTTAAAATTATATAAACTTTCAATAAACATTGTTTTGATATTATAAAAAAATATAAATTAGGAAAGGAAATAATAATTATGAAAAACAAATAATTGCTTTGGAGATTATTAATATCATTTTTTAGCAAAAAAAAGTAAAATGGCATAGCCTCAAAGCTACACCAATTTACTAAAAATTATATCATTATTAACATTAATTTTAAACATATACGTTTATAAGTTTTCCTCATATTTTAAAATTCTTTTAATTAATTTATCTCTTAATTTCCCTACTTCATCAAATCTCATATTAGGACTATAGTAACTTTCTATAATATCATGTTTAGACTTGGCTCTCTTAAGATTTAGTACTGCCCAACAAATTAAATCATCTAAAACTTTTTCATCAAATTTAATATCTTCTTCATATTTAAGTAGTTTTTCTCTATTTAAAAACTGATTTAAATCAATTGTATCTTCTTCTTTAAAAGTCGTACTTATAGTTATACCTATGTCTAAATCAGTTAATAGTACAGTTTCAATTTTCTCTGGAATAAGTGGATAATGATAAACTTCTACATTTAAACCTTTTTCAATAGCTTTCTTATATACTTTGTTTAATAATGTAGTTTTCCCAGTTCCTATTTCTCCATCTAAATAATAGACTTTCTTTACATCTTTTAAAATGTTTTCTGTATAATCTAAACACCCTACAGGAGTTATAGCTGAACCAAATAAATGCTTTTCTCTTTTTAGATTTCCTGTGCTTTTAACTCCATCAAATAACCTTTTTATAAATTCTTCTGTGACCAAATTTACTTTGCCATAATCCATACAATCAGAATATTTTTCTTCTATGTCTCTAAAGATTGGTTCTGCTGATTTTAAAAACTTAAATGCTCTTTTAAATGAATTGCTAATATCTTTATCATAAACTGATATTTCTTGTTTATTCTTTTCTAATTCTTCAGTATTCCAGTAATCACCTAAATTAATTATCTCATCCAAAGCTCCAGGTAGCTTTGGGTCCATAGTATGTGGGGCAGTTGCATCCATAAGTACCACGCCTAATTTCTTTATAACTAAACCATCCAACGAACTTGGGTCAGAAGGACAATGATATAAATCAATATCATATCCTCTATGCAAAAACTCTTTATAAATTTTTTTCATAAGTGAGGATTTTCCTACTCCAGGTCCACCCTTTAAACAAAAAACTCTTTTTACATTTTCAGGAATTATATAGTCAAAAAAAGAATATGAGCCTTGTGATGTATTTCCACCCGGGAATGCCTTCTTTACCTTTCCTTCCATATTAGCGCCTCCTCATAATTTACAATATCTCTTAATTAAGATATTCATATTATAAGAATTTTATTACAGCTTTCTGATTTTGATAAATTTAAAACTTACCATCTAATACTAATAACAGGTTAATTTTATCTAATTATTATAGATTCTCATACTGTGCCTTATTCTATCTATAAATACAATTTAAGTGTCCATATTGAAATATTTGTATTGTAATACAGCTGGATATTACTTAAATCCAATTGTTTCCATTATAATTTTATGTTAAAATAATATTACAAAATACATCTGTTTTTCTTCATAAACGGGTGAAATTCCCTATCGGCGGTAAAAGCCCGCGAGCCTTATGGCATAATTTGGTCATATTCCAAAGCCAACAGTAAAATCTGGATGGTAGAAGAAAATAGTATATGAGTACCTTTATGTAATTTTACATGAGTAATCTATACAAATCCTTCAACTACCGTATTTATTCATGAAATTAGACACATTCAAGGTACCTAATATACAGGTGCTTTTTTTGTTGTTTATTTTACAATTATATCGTACTTATAAAATCTATTAAGATTGGAGTGTTATCATGAAACAAAAATGGATAGTATTGATTATCATCTGTATTGGTGTATTTATGTCTACTCTTGATGGAAGTATACTAAATATCGCAAATCCTACAATTGCTGCTGACTTTAAAATTAACATGTCACAAATTCAGTGGGTTGTAACAGCTTATATGCTTGTTGTAACAGCTACTATGTTATTTTTCGGAAAACTTGGTGATAAAGTAGGTTCAAATCGTCTATACACATTAGGATTTTTTATATTTACAATAGGTTCTTTTCTGTGTAGTATGTCAAACAATTTATCAACATTAATTTCTTCAAGAATCTTTCAGGCAGTTGGAGCAAGTATTTTAATGGCTACTGGGCTTGGTATAGTTTCCAATGCATTTCCAGCAAATGAAAAAGGAAAAGCTATAGGAATCACTGGAGCTGTAGTTGGTATAGGAAATATGAGTGGTCCTGTAATTGGAGGTATAATTTTAGAACATTTTGGATGGCCTTCTATTTTTATTATCAATATACCTATTGGTATTATAGCAGTCTTTCTTGGCATTAAATTTCTGCCTAAACCTGTTTTGGATGAACAAAACAAGAGCTTTGATATTCCAGGTCTTCTACTTTTCGCATCTTGCACTACGCTTATATTACTTGCAATGAATGAGAAGGGTAATACAAGATTGTATTTAGGTATAACAGCACTTATAATCTTCTTATTGTTGGCATTAAGAGAAGTAAAATTTGAACAAAGCTTTATTGACCTACCTCTATTTAAAAATAGAAACTTTACTGTAGGCAATATCATTGGAGTAGCTTGTTATTTTCCTCAAATGGCAGTATCTTTTCTACTTCCATTTTATTTAGAACAATTAAAAAATTTATCTCCTATGATGGCTGGTTATGTAATGACTGTACATCCACTTATTATGGTACTTATAGCACCTATTGCAGGTTCACTTTCTGATAAACACGGTGCAAAAAACATTCTAACAGCATCTTTTTCATTTATGACCATCTCACTAGTTGGAATGGCACTTTTAAAAGCAGATTCTCCATTGTATCTTTTAATTGTATGTTTAGTTATTTTTGGACTTGGGCTAGGAGCATTTAGTTCACCAAACAATAGTAGTATTTTAGCAGATGTTCCTCCTCAAAAACAGGGATACGGAGGCAGTTTTCTTGCAACTATTCGTAATTTATCATTTGCTCTTGGAACAGCATTTTTTAGTAGTTTTTTTGCACAAAGTCTTACATACAATCAAAAGTTTAAAAGTCACACATCAGCCTATGTTATAGCTAGCAATCAGTCTTATTGGATTGCAGCATCAGTATGTTTTATAGGGCTTATACTAACTGTTTTCTTTATGAGAAAAACAGATAAATCTATTTCTTAAATGCTATTTATTGCTGACTACATAAGTCAATAATTTTTTAGTTGAACTAATTTATACTAATTTTCCCATACCTTACTAAAATTTATTAGTATTTAGCAAAATTACTGATATTTATTGTTTATAAACAATAAGGATGCCAAAAAAAGTTCATTAAAACTATTTTAAGGCATCCTATATTTTGCTTTAATATTAATATAATTAAAACTAACTATTATTACATTTATTATTCAAATAAATCTTATGTCAATATTTAACACTTTAAATTTAATCTACTGTTATTTCATATCCATGTTGATTGTATTGATTTACAATCTCTTCCCATAATTCTTCAACACCAGTCTTTTTTAGTGAAGAAACAGGAATTACTTTTTCACTACTTTCCATTTGCAATTTTTTTCTTATTATACTTATGTGTTTTTGATATTGTCCTCTAGATATTTTATCTGCCTTAGTTGCAATAACTACACAGTTATATCCAAAGTGCTTTATCCATTCATACATAAGCTTATCATCTGCTGTAGGCTCATGTCTAATATCTACAAGTAGGAATATAGAACATAACTCTTGTCTACTTTCTAGATATCGTTCCATTATACCTCCCCACTTTTCTTTTTCAGACTTAGCTATCTTTGCATATCCATAGCCTGGAAGGTCTACAAAATAAAATTCATTATTTATTAGATAAAAATTTATAGTTCTAGTTTTTCCTGGTGTTTGACTGGTTCTAGCAAAGTTTCTTCTGTTAAGCAATGTATTTATTATTGATGATTTTCCAACATTTGACCTACCAGCCAATGCTATCTCTGGGATTCCTTCTGCTGGATACTGTGATTTATTCACAGCACTCATAGTTATCTCTGAACTTCTAATTTTCATTATTTTCACCACTCTTTAATAAAGCTTGTTCTAATACTTCATCCATATGTTCTACAAGTACAAACTCCATTTTTTCTTTTACATTTTCTGGTATTTCATCTAAATCAGCTTCACATTCTTTAGGAATTAATACTTTTGTTATACCAGCTCTATGAGCTGCTAATAACTTTTCTTTAACTCCTCCTACTGCTAAGACTCTACCTCTTAAAGTTATCTCTCCTGTCATTGCTATATTTCCAGGCACAGGTCTTTTAGTAAGTGCTGAGATTACTGCAAGAGCCATAGTTATACCAGCTGATGGTCCATCTTTTGGAACAGCACCTTCTGGAATGTGTATATGAATATCATTCGTCTTATAAAATTCAGGGTCTATATCAAACTTGTCCACTATTGACCTTATATAAGAGATACCTGTCTTCGCAGATTCCTTCATAACATCTCCTAATTTTCCAGTTAATACAATTTCGCCTTTACCTTTAAGTACGTTTACTTCTACTTCAAGTGTAACTCCACCAACTTCTGTCCACGCAAGACCATTTACTAATCCTATTTGAGGGTTAACTTCTGCAAGTTGATACTTAAACATGTCTTTTCCAAGATATGTCTCTAGGTCAGACTTATTTATAACAACCTCTTCAAGAGTTGGGTCTTCAACGTATTTTTTGGCAACCTTTCTACAAATCTTACCAATAGTTCTTTCTAGTGTTCTTACACCTGCTTCTCTTGTATAATGGTTGATTATACTTCTTAAAGTTTCATCATCTATTTTTATAAAGTTTTCTTTTAAAGCATGTTCTTTAATCTGTTTTGGAAGTAGGTATTTTTTTGCTATATTTAATTTTTCTTCTTCTATATATCCAGATACTTCTATTACTTCCATTCTATCTAATAATGGTCTTGGTATATTACCTAGACTATTTGCTGTTGTAACAAATAGTATTTTTGATAAATCAAAAGGTATTTCTAAGTAATGGTCCACAAAATCCTTATTTTGCTCTGGGTCTAATACTTCTAGCATTGCTGAAGCTGGGTCACCTTTATAATCTGCTGCCATCTTATCTATCTCATCAAATAAGAATACAGGATTTTTTGTTTGGGCTTCTTTTACCCCATTAATTATTCTTCCTGGAATTGAACCTACATAAGTTCTTCTATGACCTCTTATTTCTGCTTCATCTCTAACTCCACCCAAAGATATTCTTACAAATTTTCTATTTAATGCTCTGGCGATTGATTTTACTATAGATGTCTTTCCTGTTCCTGGAGGACCAACTAGACATATTATAGGCCCTTTAAGTGACTTAGCAAGAGTTCTTATAGCTAGATACTCTAGTATTCTCTCCTTAACTTTTTCTAATCCATAATGGTCTTCATCTAATATATCTTTTGCCTTAGTTATATCTAATTTATCTTTTGTCTCTTTATTCCATGGCAATGAGAATATAGTATCTAAATAGTTTCTACTTACAGATACATCTGGAGACATAGAAGATATTTTTGAAAATTTATCTATCTCTTTTTCTATTTTCTCTTTAGTTGTCTTAGGTGCTTTTATTTTTTTAAGCTTTTCTCTATACTCATCTGCTTCAGAGTTTATATCTTCTTCTTCACCTAATTCTTTCTGTATAGCTTTTAATTGTTCTCTAAGATAATATTCTTTTTGAACCTTATTCATCTGTTTTTTTACTCTTAAAGTTATTTTCTTTTCTATTTTTAATATATCTATTTCCTCTAATAATATAGAATAAATAAGTTCAAGTCTTTTTCTAATATCAAATTCTTCTAATATTTCTTGTTTTTGGCTTGATTTTAGATATATGTTTGCAGCTATCGTATCTATAAATCTATCTACATCTTCTATATCAGCTAAAGATATTAATATTTCTGGTGATACCCTATTTCCAATATTTATATACTCTTCAAAGGCATCAAATACATTTCTTACAAATGCTTCAATTTCAACTTCTGTTTCACTATCCAAATTATCACTATCAAATACTATTTCTTCTATTACTGCTCTGAAATACCCATCTTCTTGTTCTATTTTCTTTACTCTACCCCTTGATACACCTTCAACCAAAACACGAACTGTATCTCCTGGTAATTTTATCATTTGCTTAACTTTACAGATTGTTCCCACATGATAAAAATCCTCTTCTCCTGGCTCATCTACCTCTGCTTCTTTCTGAGAAGTTAAAAATATAAGTTCTTCATCCATCATAGCTTGGTCTAAAGCTTTAAGAGATATCTCTCTACCTATATCAAAATTTAATATCATATATGGAAATATAGCTAATCCTCTTAGAGGAATTAATGGTAATTCATGATCTATTTTAGTATAATTTTGTTCCATCAACATTACTCCTTTTCTAGTCTAATTGCTTTGCTTTTAATATTATATATTTGAACAAGTTAATTTTCAACATTAATGATAAATTCTTAGAATACTATCATACTATATTATCTTTTTATTATGATATAATATTAATATTAGTATACTTAGATGTTATTTATCTTTTGGAGGTTTCTATTATGTTGAAATTGTTTTTAACCTTTTTAAAAATTGGTGCGTTTACATTTGGTGGTGGATACGCTATGGTTCCTCTTATACAAGATGAACTTGTAAACAAACAAAAACTTTTAGAGCAGGAAGAATTTATTGATTATTTATCCATAGCTCAAAGTTATCCTGGAGTACTGGCAGTTAATATATCTGTATTATTAGGATATAAACTTTATGGTATACCAGGAGTTCTTATATGTACCTTAGGCTCTGCTTTACCATCATTTTGTATAGTCTTAGTCTTATCGTATCTATACTTTAAAAATTCATCATCTAAAATTTTAGATGGATTTTTTAAAGGAGTTGCGCCTGTTGTAATAGCTCTTATATTGTATTCTTTTACGAGCATGTTCAAGAAACTACCAAAGTCTAAAACTAACATACTACTATTAATTATAGCAGTTTTATCTGTTGGTGTATTCAATATAAGCCCTATTTATTTAATAATTGGAGGAGGTGTATATAGTCTATGTCAGAAATAATACTACTCTTCTTAATATTCCTTAAAATAGGGGCATTTAGTTTTGGTGGCGGTTATGCCATGCTACCATTTATCCAGCAAGAATTTATATCTAAATATCACTTTATAACTAATCAAGAGTTTTTGGATTTACTTGCTATATCACAATCTACACCAGGTCCTGTAGCAATAAATAGTGCTACATTTGTAGGATTTAAGACTGCTGGCTTCTTTGGTTCTCTAGCTGCAACTATTGGTGTTACAATTTTTGCATTAATAGGTCTAACTATTATATCAAAGTTATTTTCTAAATTTAAAAATAATAAAAAGGTAGAAAACTTATTGACAGTTCTTAGACCAATTACTCTAGGATTCATATTATCAGCAGCTTTTTCATCTGCCAAAGAAGTTAATTGGGATTTATATGGAATAATTGCATTTATAGCATCATTTTATCTTTTATATAAAGGAAAAATTGGTTCCATTGCAATTGTATTCGTCTTTGGTATTCTAGGTATATTACTCACATTTTTATAATAATGATACCTATTTTATATTTAGCATATTAACATAAAAAAAGGAGCTTTTAAAGCTCCTTTTCATCATCTTATGCACTTTCCTCTTGATCCTTAAGTACTATGATAGGATTTACTGAGTCTTCGTTCACAGATTTCTCTGTTACTATAACCTTCTTTATATTATCTCTAGATGGTACTTCAAACATAGTTTCCATCATTACGCTTTCAACTATACTTCTAAGTCCTCTAGCTCCTGTATTTCTTTCTATGGCCTTTTTAGCGATTGCACGAAGAGCACCTTCTTCAAATTCTAGCTCAACATCATCTAACTCCAATAACTTTTTATACTGTTTTACTAGAGCATTTTTAGGTTCCTGTAATATCTGCATTAATGCATCTTCATCCAACAACTCTAAAGTAGCTAAAACTGGTATTCTTCCTATAAACTCTGGTATTATACCATATTTTAATAAATCCTCTGGAAGTACTTTTTCATATAGCTTCCCTAAATCTAATTCTTTTTTACTTTCTATTTTAGCTCCAAAACCTAGTGTTTTATCTCCACCACGTTTTTGAATTATCTTCTCTAATCCATCAAAAGCTCCACCTAATATAAATAATACATTAGTAGTATCTATCTTTAAAAATTCTTGATGAGGATGTTTTCTTCCTCCTTGTGGTGGAACATTTGCAACAGTACCTTCTAATATTTTTAGAAGTGCTTGTTGAACACCTTCACCACTAACATCTCTAGTTATAGATGGGTTTTCAGATTTTCTTGCAATCTTATCTATCTCATCTATATATATTATACCTCTTTCAGCTTTTTCTATATCAAAATCAGCAGCTTGAATAAGTTTTAAAAGTATATTTTCAACGTCTTCTCCAACATATCCAGCTTCAGTCAATGATGTAGCATCTGCCATTGCAAAAGGTACATTTAGAGTTCTTGCTAGAGTTTGAGCAAGTAATGTCTTTCCAGAACCTGTAGGTCCTAATAAAAGTATATTACTCTTTTGAATTTCTATATCCTTACTACTAGATTTTTTACTGTATATTCTCTTATAATGATTATAAACCGCAACTGATAAAGCTTTTTTAGCTTTTTCTTGACCTATTACATAATCATTTAGAATCTCCATCATTTCCTTTGGTTTTGGTAAAGATGTAGTATCCTCATCTATAGTATCTTCTATCTCTTCTTGAATAATTTCGTCACAAAGTTCAACACACTCGTCACAAATATATACATTTGGACCTGCAATTAATCTTCTTACTTGATCTTGATTTTTACCGCAGAATGAACACTTTAATTGTCGTTTTTCTTCATATTTAGACATATTAACACCTCTCTCTATCTACGGTCTCTTTGTAAATACTTCATCTATTAAACCATATTCTTTGGCTTCTAGTGCACTCATGAAGTTATCACGTTCAGTATCCATTTTAATTTTTTCTAATGGCTGACCAGTTCTTTCAGATAATATCTCATTTAAAGTTTCTTTTATTTTTAAAATTCTCTTTGCATGAATTTCTATATCTGTTGCTTGACCTTGAGCTCCACCTAATGGTTGATGTATCATTATTTCACTATTTGGTAGTGCTAGTCTTTTTCCTTTTGCTCCTGCTGCCAACAAGAATGCTCCCATAGAAGCAGCCATACCTATACATATAGTACTTACATCTGGTTTGATGTATTGCATAGTATCATATATAGCCATTCCAGAAGTTATACTTCCTCCTGGAGAATTTATATATAAATGTATATCTTTGTCTGGGTCTTCAGCTTCTAAAAATAATAGCTGTGCTACTATAAGCCCTGCTGTGGCATCGTTAACTTGATCTCCTAAGAAGATTATTCTGTCTTTTAATAGTCTAGAAAAAATATCATAAGATCTTTCTCCTCTTCCTGTTTGTTCAACAACTACAGGTACTAATGCCATGGTTTCATACCCCCTTTATTCTATATAATTTACAGTAGCTTTTTTTAAGCTACTGTAAATTATTATACGCATTTAACTAAATTATATTTGCACATCATTATATACTAAACATTTCATAACGTCAACTATATTAGTTAGCGTTTATTTTATTAAGCTATTGTTGCATTATCAACTAATAAATCTATTGTTTTTCTTATTTTTATTTGACCTTTTATATCTTCTTTGTCGGCATCTCTTAAAGAAGCTTCTATTTTTTCCACTTCCATATTGTAAGCAGAAGCCATTTTTTCTAACTCAGCCTTAAATTCTTCTTCTGTTGCTTCAATTCCTTCAGCTTTAGTTATTGCTTCTAATACTAAAGAAGACTTAACTAATTTTTTAGCATCTTCTTTTCTCTCTTCTCTTAATTCTTCCATAGTTCTACCAGTCATCTCTAGTAATTGTTGTAATCCAAATCCTTGATATTGTAATTGGTAGTTAAGTTCATTTAACATATTATCTATTTGATGTTGTATCATAACTTCTGGTATTTCTATTTCTGTATTTTCAGCAACTTTTTCTACTACTGAATTTCTAGTTTCTGCATCTGCTCTATTTTTAGCTTCTTCTTCTAACTTAGCTCTTACATCTGCTTTTAATTCATCTAAAGAATCAAATTCACTAGTATCTTTAGCAAATTCATCATCAAGTGCAGATAATTCTTTTACTTTTACATCATTTATTTTTACATTAAATACAACTGGTTTTCCAGCTAAATCTTGTGAGTGATATTCTTCTGGGAAAGTAACATTAACTTCTACTTCTTCACCAGCTTTTTTACCTACTAATTGTTCTTCAAATCCTGGTATAAATGTGTTTGAACCTATAACTAAGTTATAATTTTCACCTTTACCACCATCAAAAGCTACACCATTTTCAAAACCTTCGAAGTCTATTATAGCTGTATCTCCATCTTCTAAAGCTTTGTCTTCTACACTTACTAATCTGGCATTTTTTTCAACCATTTCTTGTAGTTTAGCATCAACATTTTCGTCACTTACAGTATTCTCAACCTTAGCTATTTCTATACCCTTGTAGTTTCCTAATTCAAACTCTGGTTTAACTTCTACATTAAGAACCATAACCAACCCATTGTCTTTACTTATTTCTTCTATATCTAAATCTGGATTGTCTATTGGGTCTATGTCTAATTCCTTGATAGCTTCTGGATAAACTTCTGGGAATAATATTTCTATAGCATCATTGTAGAATATACCTTTTCCATATTGAGTCTCTATAACAATTCTTGGAGCTTTACCTTTTCTAAATCCAGGTATATTGTATTTATTTCTGCTTTTATTATAAGCCTTATTTACTGCTGCTTCAAATTTATTGTTATCTACTGTTATTTTTAAAGTAACTTTATTACCCTCTTTTTTAATTAGTTCTGCTTTCATCCTTCTAATCCTCCTAGTGATATTTATGTAATACCCGATAACGGTATTATAATTCATTCTATTTATAATTCAACCACTTAATTATATCACATAAGTTTTTTTATTTACAAGTGTTCCATTAATATCGTTGTACTTATTTGATAAAATTTAATTTTTTGAGCGTTTTTTGCCATTTTTTTAGATAAATACACCTTTATATGCGTATTTCTTCAATTTTTATGTCATCTTCTTCTATATCCATAATGACAAAACTTTTATACGATACTCCTCTTGGAAGTGAAGTGCTTCCAGGATTTATGTAAAGTACACCATCTTTAATTTCTCTAAATGGGGTATGGGTATGGCCAAATATAACTATATCAGCATCAACTTCAGTTGCCTTTTTTTCTAACATATTAGTTCCATATTTTACACCATACTTATCTCCATGGCATAAGAATATGGTTTTATTTGCCACTTCAAAGACAACTTCTTCCTCAACAGCATCAAAGTCACAATTACCTTTAACTGCAATAATACCTACATTAGTCATGCTATGAATATATCTTGAATCAGTAAAGTTATCTCCTGCATGAATTATTAGGTCACATTCTTTCAAATATGGTATTGTTTTTTCCATATTTTTAATCATCATATGTGTGTCGCTTACTATGCCTATTTTCATTACTTCACTACCCTTTTTATAAACTCTTGTTTCATAAGTTTTAGTGCGTTCGCTCTATGACTGATTGAATTTTTTATAACACTAGGTATTTCACCAAAAGTCTTATCATATCCTTTTACTATAAATAAGCTATCATATCCAAAACCATTTTTACCTTTTTCTTCAAATCCTATCATTCCTTCACAAATTCCTCTTACTACAAATTCTTTTCCATCAGGAAAAACTACTGCTATTGCAGAGACGAATCTTGCATTTCTTTTGCTCATTGGTATATTTTGCATAGCTTTTAACAGTTTTTTTCTATTTTCTTCATCTGTTGCATGTTCTCCTGCATATCTAGCTGAATAAACACCAGGTTTTTTGCCTAAAGCATCTACTTCTAAGCCAGAATCATCTGATATTGCTATAAGTTTAGTCTTTTTTGCTATTGTTCTAGCTTTTATCAACGCATTATGCTCAAATGTTTTTCCATCTTCTACTATCTCTATACCTGCTAAATCAACATCTTTTAAAGAGTACACTTTATATTCAAAATCTTTTAAGATTTCACCTATTTCTTCTAGCTTATGAGCATTATTAGTAGCAATCACTACTTCATTACCATAATCCATACCCAATATCTCATCTGATATTTCACCTAAAGCTTCTCTTTGAAGCCTTATTAATTCTTTATTCCCTTTTTCACCTAACTCTAACAATAAATTTAAATCTGCTCTCGAAAAAGGTTTCTCTTCTCCTGTCCCCTGTACTTCTACAAACTCACACTTATCAGTCATTATTATATTCATATCTACCTGTGCTTTAGAATCTTCTTCATAACATAAATCTAGCATGTGTATTCCATTTACAATACCAACACTAATTGCAGATACAAAATTTGTTATTGGCATCTCTTTTATTGTCTTTGCTTTATATAATTTATATATTGCTTCTGCAACTGCTACAAATGCCCCTGTTATAGATGCAGTTCTAGTTCCACCATCTGCCTGAATCACATCACAATCTACCCAAATAGTTCTTTCTCCTAATTTATTCAAGTCTACAACAGACCTTATTGCTCTTCCTATTAACCTCTGTATTTCTTGTGTTCTTCCATCAATTTTTCCCCTAGATGCATCTCTTATCTTTCTTTGTTGTGTTGCTCTTGGTAGCATAGAATATTCAGCATTTATCCATCCAGTACCACTATTTCTTAAAAAAGGAGGAACTTTTTCTTCCACTGATGCAGTGCATATAACCTTTGTCTCTCCCATTTCTATAAGAACAGAACCTTCTGCATACTTTGTATAATCTCTAGTTATCTTTACAGGTCTTATCTGTTCATTACTTCTATCATAACTTCTGGTCATTTTTTATATCCTTTCTCATATTTTTTATTTTTTATAAATTTATTTTTATAATTTTTAATTTTGTCAAATATTAATTATTGTCATTTTTCGTAATCTTATTAGCTTACTGAACTATTCTATCATTAATTATAGTAGTTTTCTACTAAATTAAGCGACTTTTTAACTCTCTAATACAGCTTTTACTTCATCTTTCGATGATAACTTTAATAATTCTAAAAATCTCTCTTCATCTATAACTTTAATTCCTAAATCATTTGCTTTAGTAAGTTTAGAACCAGCTTCTTCACCTGCCAAAACAAATGTTGTCGATTTACTAACACTAGATGTAGCTTTTCCACCTCTTTTTTCTATCATTTCTTTTGCATCATTTCTTTTTAATGTAGGAAGTGTACCAGTCAATACGATTTTCATCCCTTCAAATATTTTTTCTACTTTTTCACCTGTATTATCCAATGATTTTGTATTTACTCCTACATTTTTTAACTTGTTTATAACGTTCATATTTTTGTCTTCCTTAAAAAACTCGACAACGCTGTTTGCCATTATACTTCCAAATTCCTCTAATTCTTCTAGTTGCTCACTAGTTGCAGAAATTACTTCATCTAAATCCTTAAAGTTATATGCAAGTATCTTAGCTGCTTTAACTCCTATAAATTTAATACCTAATCCATTTATAAGTCTCCATAAATCATTTTCTTTTGATTTTTCAATTGAATTTATTAAATTGTCAGCAGATTTTTCGCCCATTCTCTCTAGGTCGACTACATCTTCCTTTTTTATATAATATAAATCAGATACATCTTGAATAATTTTTTCATTTAATAGCAGTGTAATTATAGATTCTCCCAATCCATCTATATTCATTGCATCCCTTGACACAAAGTGTATAATTCCCCTTCTTATTTGGGCTGGGCAAGACATATTGATACATTTTACAGCAGCCTCTCCTTCTAATCTTATTGTTGGCTCTGAACAAACTGGACACTTTTCTGGCATTTTAAAATCTATTTCATCTCCAGTACGTTCTTCTTTTATAACTTCTAAAACTTGAGGTATTATGTCCCCTGCTTTTTGAACTAATACTGTATCATTTATTTTTATATCTTTTTCTCTTATATAATCTTCATTGTGAAGTGTAGCTCTACTTACAGTAGTACCTGCAAGTCTGACTGGTTCAAGAATTGCTGAAGGTGTTATTGTACCAGTTCTCCCAACTTCTACTATTATATCTACTATTTTAGTTTTCTTCTTTTCTGCTGGGAATTTATATGCAATTGCCCATCTAGGACTTTTGGCTGTATATCCCATTTCGTCTCTTTGTTTTATATTGTTTACTTTTATTACCATACCATCTATTTCGTAGTCTAAATTACCCCTGTTATCTGTCCAGTATTCAATATGCTCAATAACTTCATCTATACTTTTACAAACTTTATAACTCTGACTTACTGAAAATCCTAGTTTTTCTAAGTACTCTAGTGATTCACTGTGACTTTCTAAATCGTATTCTTCTATATTTTCCATATTAAATACAAATATATCTAATGGTCTCTTTGCTGTTAGTTTTGGGTCTAATTGTCTCAATGAACCAGCTGCAAGATTCCTTGGATTAGCAAATAATGGCTGTTCTTGTTCTTCTTGTTGTTCATTTACTTTTCTAAAATTATCTTTTGATATATATACTTCTCCTCTAACTATTAGTTCTTTTTTATCATTTATCTTAAGAGGTATGCTTTTTACTGTCATTAAGTTTTGAGAAATATCTTCTCCTACAACTCCATCTCCTCTAGTTGCTCCTTTTTCAAACTCTCCATTGTTATAAGTTAGACCTACAGAAAGACCATCTATTTTAAATTCAACAACATATTCAACATTTTCTCCCACATATTCTTGAACTCTCTTATCAAAATCTCTCAAATCTTGCTCTGAAAAAGCATTTGATAAACTCAACATAGGAGTTTTATGTACAATTTGATTGAACTTATCTAATGGCTTACCTCCTACCCTATTTGTTGGAGAATCAATTCTCTTTAGTTCTGGATGTTCTTCTTCTAAAGAAATTAACTCCTTCATTAACTTATCGTATTCATAATCTGATATTTCTGGGCTATCTTGATTATAATACCTTTCATTATGGTAGTTTATTGTCTCTATAAGTTTATTAATTTCATCTTTTACGCTCACTTTTTGCACCTCTTCATATTTTTAAAATTAAATTATTTTGAAATTTCCCTATAATTAATTATCTCCTATTTATATATTTTTTAGTATATCACTTTTTTGGCTTTAAATTTATTACAAAAAAAACTCTTATTAGTATCTTTAATACGACTAATAAGAGTTTTTATTTTTATCAAAATTTTTTATTTTTAATAGCCTCTTGATATGTCTACAACATTATCTACAGGTTTATTCTCCATTATATAGTGTTTCAAATTATTATAAACCATATTAAATGTTCTCTCTTTGTTTTTATCTGACACCCAAGAATTATGAGGAGTTACTATGACATTTTCGCACTCCCACAACTTATTGTCCTTGTTTAAAGGTTCACTTTCAAATACGTCTAATGCTACCCCTCTAAATTTCTCTACACATTCTTCTAAATCTTTCTGATTAACTGTATTTCCTCTACCTACATTTATAAATACAGAACCATCTTTCATAAGTTTAAACATATCTTTGTTTACTATTCCATCTGTACTTTTTGTAGAAGGCATTGCTACAACTACTATATCACATTCTTCAAATACAATATTCATATCCTCAGTAGCAAAACACTTATCAAAGTATTTTTTACTACTTCCATCAGTATTGACACCCCATATTTCTACACCAAAAGCTTTTAATCTTTTTGCTGCTTCTGAAGATATAGTACCTGTTCCTAAAAATCCAACTCTTTGTCCATACAATTCTGATACAGAAAAATCCATCTTCCATTCTTTATTTTGTTGTTGTTTAAAAAATTTTGCACTATTTTTATATATTTCTAAAATATACAATACAATACTTTCACCAATAGGTACACTATATCCGCCTCTATTATTAGCTATCTTAATATTTCTCTTCAATACCTCTTCTTTTGGAAGTTGGTCTATACCTACACTAGTTGTCTGTATATATTGTAAATTTTTCATCTTAGAAATATCTAATCTCTCAAATGGATTGTATGTAACTAGTACATCTGCTGTATTTACATCCTCATTATTTTCAATACTATCTTCAGAGTAATGTATGACATCATAGCCTAATTCTCTTATTTTATCAAATTTTTCTTTTCCATAATTTATTGTAAATAAAACTTTCATCTCAAATCTCCTCCATCTACCCACATTTAAAATTTTATATTCTAAAATATAATATGATACTCAATGTACATTAGTTAAAATTACTATAAGATATCTTAAATTTACTTATGTTCAATTGTTTTTCCTAAAGACATAGCATTACGTTCTTGAACTAAATTTTCTATTAAATTATTCAATGTCCAATCAATAGATGTCTCTGTTACCATAGCTGTAAAAGGTCTATTTATTCTCACTTTTTTTAGCCCTTCTAAAAATGCATTTACTTGTGTGCTTGGAGTGTTATTAAATATTACAGACTTACTCTTAATCCCATTTTCACATTCACTTGATATATTTCCATCTAAAATGTCTCTTATTATATTCTCTCCATTTTTATCACTTAAGATGATATGGTCTCTTATTCCAGCAAAGTTACTTACATTTTTAATTAATGATAATTCTTTTTTATTAAAGTTTACAAGCATAATACACTTCCTGTCGTGTATTTTATCTAGGTTATTATTATTTATTTTTTCAAATGACATTTTATCCATCCTTTCATTTATTTATATACTTTAATTTACCCCATACATTTAAAATAATCAATTTTTATAGTTAATTTTTATATTAATACCCAAATTATATTTAAATAGTTAGGCTATCCAAAACTAATATATAAAATTAGAATAATTAGATTAATATCTACAAATCATAACCTAAAGGAGAGATACCATGAATACATTACTAAACAATAAATTTAGCATTAAAAACTTTTCAAATGCTTGGGTTATAGTACTTGGTTGTATGTTGATACAAGCTGTTCCATTTAGTATTGTAGCAAGTATACAGCCTCAATTTATAAGTTATGTTGTAGAAGGAGAAGGCTTTAGTTTAGCTTCTTTTTCTCTAATATTCACTATTGGTACTATTGCCTCAGCAATTGCATCACCTTTTATAGGTGTATTATTTTCTAAAGTCAATATTAAGATACTATATTTATTAGGTTGTATAATTTCTAGTATTGCTTTTGCTACTTTTTCTATATGTACTGAACTATGGCAATTTTACACTGTATCATGTATTGTTCAAATTGGCGCTACAATTATATCTGCTATAGGAATACCTGTTTTAATAAGTGCTTGGTTTGATGAAGAAAGCAAAGGAAAAGCTTTGGGCTTTGCTTTTGCTGGTGGTTCTATTGGTAGTATATTTCTACAACCACTTGCAGTTCGCTTATTAGCAACTCAAGGATACAGTCGTTCTTATCTAATATTTGGAATTATAGCATTAATAGTTGGTATACCTGTAATATTATTCATACTCAGGATGCCTAAAGATATTAATGAAAAGGTAAAATCTAAAGGTAAAAAAGAGAAAGCATCTGATACAATTTCTCCTTCAGTATGGGGTTATACATTAAAAGAAGCTAAAAAAATTAAATATTTTTGGATTATGACTATTGGATTTATATTTGTTGGTATATATGTTTCATCATTATCCGTACAATATCCAACTTATCTTAGAAATTATCTAAATCCTATTCTAATAGGAACAGTAGGCTCCACATTTGCTTTATTTGCTCTCATTGGTAATTTATTTGGAGGATTATTGTTTGATAAATTCGGTCAAACAAAGCCACTTATTATATCTTTTGTATTGGTTCTTATAGCAACTTTATCATTACTATTGGTAGATAAATCTTCTACTTTTGCATTTGTATTTGCCATTTTGAAAGGTCTTTCTGTATTTGCTTATATGATTGGTCCTGCTTATTTAACTGGCTCTTTCTTTGGTCAAAAGGAGTTTGGTAGCATATATGGAATCGTACAATTAATTTTTGCAGTGGGATTTGCATTAGGTTCAACATTATTTGGATTGTTAGTTGATAATTTTGGATACAGATTTTCTTGGTCTATTATAATTTTATCAGTTATAATTGCCTATACTTTACTTATTATAACTTCTATAGGAATGAAAAAATTGAATAAAGAAAGATTAGATAAACTAATGCAATAATTGATTTTTAGATATATAAATATTATAATAAAAAAGATGGAGCTTTTAATCATAAATAAAACTCCATCTTTTTTATATTACAATATAGCTAATTTTCTCTTATTTTTAACTTTACTATCTATATCCTCATCCTTAACTATAGTAAATGCCTTAGTTGGACAAACATTTACACATGCAGGCCCTTCTGGCGATTCTATACAAAAATCACACTTATTTGCTGTCATTCTTTCTCTAAAGCAAAGCTTTCCTTCATCTACATCTTTTAATGTAACTATGTCTATTGCACCTATAGGACATGCTAACATACAAGTCTTACATCCTATACAATTTTCTTCATTTATTTTTATTGTGTTCCCAACCCTAACTATACCACCATTTGGACATGCCTTTGCACAAGGAGCATCTTCACAATGTCTACACTGTATTGGAGCACTTACTTCTTTTGTCTTTATGACAGAAAGTTTTGGATTAAAATTTATTTCATCTAGATTTTGGTAAAAAATATCTTCATCTGAATGTGCAACTACACATCCTATCATACAAGTTCTACATCCTATGCATTTATCAGGGTCTGCTATAACAAAATAGTTCATCACTTAGCCACTTCCTTTCCTATACAATATGTAGTGTGTAATAGATGATGAGATTTTTCTCCTAATGGTTCTACCAGATATTCATCATACAGTTTTTTAATATCAGGATTCTCATGAGATTTTCTAATTGCTAAATGTTCATCATGCACGTATGTTGCTTTTGTTCTATTTTCATAAGCCAATTCCTTATATTCTTCTAGTAAAATTTTTGGTTGACCTCCACCACTTACACACCCAACAGGACAAGTCATAACTTCAATAAAATCTACATCTAATTTTCCTTTTTCCAAGTCTTCAAGCACTGGTATTACATTTTTTAATCCACTTACTACTCCAACTCTTAAGTCTAAGTCTCCTATTTTAATAGTTGACTTTCTAAAACCATTTTCTCCTCTTACTTGTTTTACTTCTACATCAGGAATACTTTCTCCAGTTATAAGCTCATATCCTGTTCTTATAGCAGCTTCCATAACCCCACCAGTAACACCAAAGATAGTTCCAGCTCCACTATAACTACCTAAAGGACTATCAAATTTTTCTTCTCTTAAATTTTTAAAATCAATTCCCATGTCTTTTATTAAATAAGCTAGTTCTCTAGTAGTTAATACTACATCTACATCTCTATATCCACTAGAATCCATTTCTTCTCTATCACATTCATATTTTTTACATGTACATGGCATTATAGAAACACTAAATATCTTTGATGCATCTACATTATTTATCTCTGCACCATAAGTTTTAAATATTGCACCACCCATCTGCTGAGGTGATTTACAAGAAGATAAATGATTAGTTAATTTAGGATAATTTTTTTCCATGAATTTTACCCAAGCTGGACAACAAGATGTAAACATTGGAAGAGTTCCACCTTCTGTCACTCTTTTAATTAATTCACTACCTTCTTCCATTATAGTTAAATCTGCTGCAAAATTAGTATCGTAGACTCTATCAAAATTTAAAGCTCTAAGTGCTGCTGCCATTTTCCCAGCACCTAAGTATCCTAAATAATATCCAAAATCTTCTCCTAAAGCAACTCTAACTGCTGGTGCACATTGGACCATAGTGAATACATTTGGGTCACTTAAAGCTTTCTTCACCTTATCTATATCACATACATTGTATGCTGCAAATATAGGTTCATTTATAGACTCTGGTATCTCTCTTTCTTGTTTTTTCTCTTGTAAAAACTCAAATCCTTCATCTATAACTGAGGCATAAGATTTACAAGTTTGAACACATTGACCGCACATAACACATCTATCTAAATTTATCTCTTGTGGCTTTCCCTCTTCACCTTCAATAGCATTTACTGGACAGACCTTTGAACATTCTCTACATCCAGTACATAAATCCTTATCTATATTTATTATCATAAACGTCACCTACCCCTGTATCCTTTATTTATTTGTTAACAATAAACTAAGTGCAGCTTGTCTATTCTTAGCTTTTTTGTCATCTATTGGAGTAACAAGTTTTAATGCTTCCTGAGGACATGCACTTATACAAGCTATTTTTTCATTGTCTTTACATAAGTCACATTTATAAGCTATCTTCTTATTTTCATCTAAAATTACTTGTTCTACTTCTTTACCATCTTCATATTGTGGAAGTAAGTCTATAGCTCCAAAAGGACATGCTAGCAGACAAGTTTTACATCCTATACACTTTTCTTCATTTACAGACATAATATTGTTTTCTTTAACTATAGCTTTTTGTGGACATGAGTTTAAACAAGGAGCATCTTCACAATGTCTACACTGTATTGGCATACAGAAATTGTCACCTTTTACTAAGTAAAGTCTAGGTATAACAGGTATATCAACTGTTCCAACTGTATAACCCACATTATTATGCTGATTATGCATTGTAAAACAAGCTACTTCACAAGCTCTACAACCTGTACATTTGTTTGGGTCTGCTATTACAAAAGAGCCTATTTTATTTTTCATATTATCCCACCTTTCAATTTGTATATTTCCAACCCTCTAGTTATTTTCATCATATGTCTACTTACTTTCATCATATATATTTATATATTTCACTATTTTCTCAGTACTTATATTTCGTTTACATTTTTTGCACAAATTGTATGTGTTATTATACACCTTATCAGTATCATCAATTAATACTCCACAGATTTCACACTTTGAATATCTTTGCTTTTCTTTTTTAGTACACATATATTCATTCTCACTTTTTAATAACTCTCTGTGGATTTGCATAAATATTCATCCGTCTTCCTCTTACAAATCCAATAAGTGTTATATTTAATTTTTTAGAAAGCTCTATTGATAAATTAGTCGGTGCTGATTTTGATACTACAATAGGAATTTGAGTCATAGCTGCTTTTAATATCATTTCCAATGATATTCTTCCACTTACAGCCACAATTTTATCTTTTAATGTTATGTCATTTAAAACACAAAATCCAATAGCCTTATCCATTGCATTATGCCTTGCTACATCTTCACAAGTGACTATTTTTTTATCAAAATTAAATACAGATACGCTATGTACCCCACCAGTATTTTTAAATAATTCTGATGAATTTAAATTTCTATCCATTATACTGTAAATCGTATCATAATTTATTTTTATATTGCTCTTTACAGGAGCACATGTTATATAGTCTAGTGAATTTAAAAATATAATTTGCTCATCTTGATTTTTTTGTTTCTCTTGAATAGTTACTTTTGCAAAACGTTCACTCTCATTTATCTCAAATTTTAATAAGCTTTTTTTGTTTTCTATGTATCCTTTTGTTTTCAAGAATCCTACTATAAGTTCCTCTAAATTATATGGGGTACATAAAAATGTATTTACATATTTATCATTTAAAATAAAACTAAGTGGATATTCTGCAATTATTTCTTCATTATCTATTGATACTTCATGTTCATTTATTTTGCTTACTTCTACATTAAAAGAATTTAAATATTTGTAGTCCACTAGACTATAACTATTTTCAAAAACTTTATCCTTACTATTTTCTTGTAATTTAGTTTTTGAGTATATATTGTTCATAAAATATTAGCCTTTCTGCCTTTTATAAATCTTAAATCTAATAAATCATTAGATATTTGTAGCTGTCATTTTGTCTTTCAAACTTTGATACTCTTCTCTTACACATTTTTCTGCTAATTCTTGGTCTTCAAGTTTTTCAAGTTTAACAGCACAATATTTATACTCTGGTGTTTTAGATATAGGGTCTAAATTTGCTATTGTAAGTTCATTGCAAGCTCCAACCCACCACTGATAAGTCATATATGTTGCACCTTCCTTAACTCTATCAGTAACTGTTGCTCTTGTTATTACACTTCCTCTTCTTGAACTAATTCTAACTAATTCATCATCTTCAATTCCTAATTTTTCAGCATCATTAGAATTTATTTGAACACGTCCTGGTTCATCTTCTAATGAACTAAGTGTTCTACAATTACCAGTCATTGTTCTTACTGAATAGTGTCCAACTTCTCTTACAGTACATAAACTAAATGGGTATTCATCATCTTCAACTTCCATAGGTGGTCTCCATTCAGCAGCGAACAAATTACCTTTACCATTAGGAGTAGAAAACTTTTGACCTTCATACAGATACATAGTCCCTTTATCTTCCATACTTTCACTCTTACAAGGCCATTGAACACATCCTTGAGTTTCTATCTTTTCATAAGTAGCACCTAAGAAACTTGGACATAATTGTCTAAGTTCGTCCCATATTTCCTTAGTATTTTTATAATTCATAGGATATCCCATTGCTGTAGAAATTTCGCTTATAATTTGCCAGTCTGGTTTTACATCTCCTTGTGGCTCTATAGCTTTTCTCATCAATTGGAATCCTCTATCTGCACATGTATATACTCCCTCATGTTCTCCCCAAGAAGTAGCTGGAAGTATAACATCAGCGTGAAGTGCTGTCTTATTCATAAATATATCTTGAACAATGACAAATTCCAATTCATCTAATGCTTCTCTAACTTCTGATGCATCTGGGTCACTTTGCACTGGGTCTTCTCCAAATATATAATAAGCTTTAAGCTTTTTCTCTTTTAGTACTAAATTTGGAACTTGAGTTAAACTATAACCATTATTAGGAGATAATTTTACCCCCCAAGCTTTTTCAAACTTTTCTCTTATCTTATCATCAGTTACATTTTGATAGCCAGGATATACATTAGGAAGAGCTCCCATATCACAAGCTCCTTGAACATTATTTTGTCCACGTACAGGTCCTATTCCAACGCTTTCTCTACCAAAATTACCTGTAAGTAGAGCAATTGATGCAAGTCCCTTAACTACATCAACAGCTTGACCAAATTGACAGACACCCATTCCATAAAGTATCATAGCTTTTTTACCTTTTGCATATTCTCTCATAGCTTTTCTTATAAGCTCTTCTGGGATTCCTGTAATCTTTTCAGCATATTTAGCTGTATATGGTTTAACAATTTCTTTATACTCATCAAATCCTTGTGTATGATTTTGAACAAATTCTTTATTGTAAAGACCTTCTTCTATTAATACATTTCCAAAAGCATTTACTAAAACCATGTTTGTTCCACCTTTTATAGGTAGATGTATATCAGCAATTCTTGCAGATTCAGTTACTCTAGGGTCAGTAACAATTAATTTAGCACCATTTTTTTTAGCTTTTACTATTCTATTTGCCACTATTGGATGTGAATCTGCTCCATTATATCCAAATATAAATAAAACATCTGCATTTTCTATCTCTGGTATAGAATTAGACATTGCACCACTACCTAATGAGTAAGCCAGACCGGCTACAGATGGTGCATGTCAGACACGAGCACAATGGTCAACATTATTAGTTCCTATTGTAGCTCTCATAAATTTTTGCATTATATAGTTTGCTTCATTACCAGGTCCTCTTGCAGAACCTGTTCCCATAATAGAATCAGGACCATATTTTTCTTTAATTTCATTTAGTCTTGAAGCTGTATAGTTTATAGCCTCATCCCATTCAACCTCTTCTAGTACACCTTGTTTTCTTATCATTGGCTTTTTTAGCCTAGGTGTTAGAATTTTAGGGTCATTTAGAAAATCCCATCCATAACGACCTTTTAAACACAAACTTTCTTGATTTGTTCTACCATTAGCCGGTTCAGCTCTTAATATCTTATTATCTTTTACTACTAGATATAATTGGCATCCAGCTCCACAGTATGGACAAACTGTTAAAATTTTTTTCTCCATACAATTCCCCCCTTAGATTTATCCCCTGATAAGTAAAATTTATCTTAAAGATAATGAGTGTTTTTATAATATGCAAAATCATAAATATTTTGCAATACTATCTATTAAATTCAACAATTTTCTCACAATTCCTCTTAAATTTCAAAAAAAATATGTCATAATAATCTTTATATTTCAACCATTTAATTAAAATATTCTAGTTCTTATGACATATTTTTTAATATACTCAATATATATTCTTTAAACTTATTTAGTTTTCACTTAAAACAATATTTCTGCCAATTCTATTTTTCATTCTATAGTGAGTAATTACAGTAAATATTCCACTTCCAATCAGAATCAAATAGTACATAAATCCACCATATAAAAATACTGCATATCCCATCAAAGGTTGAGGGAATACTGATTTGAATATAGTGAAAAAGGCTAATTCATTAGCTCCTACATTCCCAGGTGTTGGTATTGGAGATATTGCCATATATAAAAATGCTTGTAATGTCAGTATATAAATATAGCTATAACCTTGTAAATTAAATGCTTTATATATCCAAAATGAAACACTAAAGTAAGCACTTAATTGAATAAAAGTTACTATTATAGTTGAAATTAATACCTTTTTATTCTTTGCAAAAAAATTTATTGCTTTACTATAATCATCTATAAAACTTTCTATGGATTCAATCTTATTATCTAAAAATTTTAAAAACTTAATTTTTGATAAATGCTTTATAGTAATTCTCATAAAATATTTTATTTTTTTAGGATTTAAAATAACTAATATTATCATAATTAAGACAAATGAATTAATGGCTATCCCTAGAAACACTAGAGGCATAATCATTTTCATTTGTTTTTCTAACATAGCAAAATTCATTAAAACAAGTATTGTACAATAAAAAGTAACTACTATTTGGAAGATAATAGACTTATTGGTAACAACTGCACTTGCCTTACTAAGTGGCATTTTACATTTTTTAAGTACATATATCTGTACTGGTTGGCTTCCTGAAGCAAAAGGAGTTATTAAATTATAATAAAATCCCATAATGGCTAGCTTAAAACCAATAAATCTAATATTAACTTTGTGAGTGCTTTCTATAATTATCTTCATTACTACTCCTTCAAGCATTATGTGACACATTATTGCCAAAGCACCTATGAATAAAAACTTCTTATCTACCATAACCATAACATTTGATAGCATTTTAATATCCAATGTTTTAAACACTAGGTAAATTGTTATACCTATTAACAAAAATAAAAATGTATACTGTAGTAAACTCTTTCTAATATTCTTTAGTCTATCCATTAGAAATAACCATCCTTTGCTCAAGATTTATACTAAATACTATATTATTAGTATACACTATGAATCTTAATATTTTATAACAAAATACCTTACAATTTTGTCATTTACAAAAAATATTAATCTATAAATTAAATTTTAATATATAGATTAATATTTTACAAACATTTTGTAGATATATATAATATTTTCACTAAACAACACTTATACTTATTACACCCATTTATACCCTATCCCCCATACAGTTTCTATTGTATAAATATCATATTGTTTTAATTTGCTTCGTATATTTTTTATATGCTCTGTGATAGTACTTATATCACTTTCTCCATCAAAACCATATACCGACTCATATATTCTTTCTTTTGAAAATACTTGTCCCTTATTTTTTGCTAGAAATTCACATATTAGATATTCACTTTTAGTAAAATTAATTTTTTTACCATCAATTGAAACTTCTTTGCCTAAAAAGTTAAATTGAACATTTGAGATAGTTAATAAATTCTTTTTTTCTCTACTTTCTCGCCTTAAATGAGCAGTTATCCTAGCCCTTAATTCTCCTACACCAAAAGGTTTGGTTATATAGTCATCTGCACCTATACCAAGACCGTACATAATATCACTTTCCATATTTTTTGCTGTCAAAAACAGTATTGGACAATCAACCTTATTTCTTATAGTTTTACATACTTCAAAACCATCCATCTTAGGCATCATAACATCTAATATTATTAGATTAAAATAATTAAAATCCATGTTCATAGCTTTTTCTACATCACTAATTACCTTTACTTCATGTCCATCTCTTTTCAACACATTTTCAATCAACTTTAACATATCTAACTCATCATCTACTACTAATATCTTAGACATAATAACTCCTCCATTTATCCGTTTAATAGTATTCTAATTTATATATTTAATAATATCTTTAAAATTCACATTAACCATAATACTCTCATATTATAGCTTACAATAATTAATTACTATTTTACAAATAAAATATTTTAGATACAAAAACTTTATATTTCAAAAACTTTATATTCATTTTACACGTATTTACTTAAATATAAAAATTTATTTAACAATTTATTATTGTAATATTTTGAATATATAATAAAATTAATAATAAGAAAACTTTTTATAAATATACTTTTAATTGTTTAAATTGGAGGAAAAAATTATGGATGAAAAGATAACAAAAAATAATTATAATGTTCCATTTGACTATGTTCGAAAAAAACTCAAAGAATTAGACCCTCATACAATTAGTAATTTAAGTAATATACCTTTCAATAATGATTTAAATAGATTCACACTCAATTTTTTTGATAGACAATATATTATAGACTATCCAAGTGGAGAAGTTTGGAATAGTAATGGTAGCCTTTGCAATAACTTTGAGCTTAAAATCTTGATAGTTAGATATTTAATCAATGCTAAAGGTATTCCTAGAACTAATAAATATGTAACTTTTAAAGAAATACCAGGAGGCAATGTTTATTATCCAAATTTTTTAAACAGGACTCTATATAGGCTTTCAGAAGTTTTTACATCTCAAATAGACAAATATAAGTTAGTTATGGAGAAAATTGGAGCTGAAAAAGTAAACATGGGAGATTTAGCTTATAGGTTTACATATATGGGTAATACATCTATGGTATTTATACTTTGGTTTGGAGATGATGAATTTCCTCCAAATTCAAATATATTATTTGATTCTAATATAGTTTATTACTTCAATGCAGAAGATTTAGCAGTTGTTCCTGATACAGCTATAAATGCAATTTTAAATAAAATAAATCAATTATAAATATAAATAATATTATAATAAAGTTTTTGATAGATTTAATAGAATATAATATGAAATGGAGTAAAAAATGAATGTAGAAAATCAATCTTTATCAGATATTGAAATAATATTATCACACAGGTATGATAATGGTGCAGACTATTGGACTACACCTGATAAGCGTTTAATAAAAGGTTCTCCTTTCTCTACTCTTGATAGTGTACTTTATCTATTAGAATTAGGTGTGAACCCTGATGATACTTTACTTAAAGAATGTGCTGACCTGATATTTAGCACATGGCGAGAAGATGGACGTTTCAAACTATATCCAAATGGAGGTATTTACCCTTGTCATACTGCAAATGCTGCTAACGTACTCTGTCATATGGGATATGCATCTGACATTAGAATGCAAAAAACGTTTCAACATTTTTTAGATACACAGTATACTGATGGTGGGTGGCGTTGCAATAAATTTAGTTTTGGTCGAGGTCCAGAAACTGAATACTCAAATCCACTACCAACTCTTAATATATTAAATGCATTCCGTTTTAGTAATTATCTAAATAAAGAATCAAAACTTGACAAAGCTGTAGATTTTCTACTTGACCATTGGACTATTAAAAAACCAATCGGCCCTTGTCACTATGGAATTGGCACATTATTTATGCAAGTTGAATATCCTTTCCGTAATTATAATCTATTCCTTTATGTCTACGTTTTATCATTTTATAGTCGTGCAAAAAAGGATAAGAGATTTTTAGAAGCATTGAAGATACTTGAATCTAAAATGATAGGTAATAAAATTGTCGTTGAACGTGTAGTTCCAAAACTATCCAAATTATCTTTTTGTAAAAAAGGCGAGTCAAGTGAAATAGCCACAACACACTATTACGAAATATTAAAAAACCTAGACAAATAATAGTTATATAGATAAAACATATTAAAAAATAGTGGCTTTAAATTTTTTAAAGTCACTATTTTTTTAAATGATGTTCCTGAAAATATATTAAGTTAGTTATTCTAATCAATTTGAAGACTTTTGCTTCTCCTTGCCTATATCTAACATAATTTCATAATTTAATTTACCTTTCTTTAAATCAACTCCTGAGTTACTTCTAATAATCCCACAATCCAACATTTCGTCAAATACCTTCCTAGATAAACCTAGTTTCTCACGTAATAATGTTGATACCTTTAACTGACATGGATATTTACTAATAATATGAACTTGTGTAAGGTCATTAATATTAATTTCTTGTCCTACTATTTTATACTCTGGAATACCAACTTCTGCTCCATTTCTATGTAAAAGTTCCATATTCATAGCATATTGCTTAACAAGATTATAATCATTTGTATGGAATTGTTCTAGTATTTCTGGATTTAAGCTTTTTGGATTAACACGAGAATATATAGTTGAGTTCCATGTTGAATCACAATTTGAACACTTGTATATTAACCATATATCCAAATATTTATGTTGAGCATTAACCCTAAATAAACCTGAACAAATATATTCAGTCTTTTTTCCACATTTTTTACAATACCTAATTACAGGTAACTGGGAGATATATTCCACCTCCCAAGTAATTTTTTTCATAAATGCAATTTCCTTTCTATAAGATTACTAAATTAATAGAAAGTTATGAAAAGGTGGAATATAATCAAGTATTTTTTTCAAAACAAGACCTCCTAATTTTAATAAATTTTAATTTCAAACATATAAAAAGCTACTACTTCTTATTAGATACTTTACAACCAGCTTTGTTAGCTACTGTATAAGTTATTGAAATTACTTAAATTATATCATCCACTTAAAAGAAACTATACCTCAAACACTTTTATCAAAAGAAAATGAGCCAGTATAATTATAAAACTATACTGGCTCATCCTTAGATATCTTTTCTTTTTTCTTGTAATACAATTCTTTGGATACTTTTCAAAGATAAATAATACTTTTCCGATAAATATTGCAAATCATATCCAACTTGATAGTCTTCGTAAATCTGCATATTTCTAATTGACAACTCTTCACGAGTAGGTGTATTACTTCCCCATTCTTTTTTATTATTAGATTTTCTAGGAATATAGATACATTCACCATCTACATATTCCTGTATTAATTCAAGTAATTCTTCTGGTAATATATGTATTGCTTTTTTATAGCTCATTTTGCTCTCCTATTAAATAGTAATTTTTCATTAGGAATAGCAAAGGGCTATTTATATATTAAATTTCATAGTTGCAATAGCCCTTGCTATGCAAAAATAAAGATTAAATCAAACATAAAATCTCAACCCTCCTTATATATCACAGCGATACATATAAGTCTATCAACAGTATAACTGGTTGTCAATCAACACAAATTATTTATCCATTTTTTAAACACATTTATTTAGTTTTTATATTATATTTATTTTGATAACTAAAATTTTTTCATTATAAACTATCTTTAAAATTATTAGTCAACTTAAATCCATTATCTTGATGGGTTTATTACTGAACAAGGAACTCCAACTATACACTTTCCACAAATATCACATCCACCTATATAAGTGTATTTTTTTTCATTTATCATACACATTTCATAACACTTATTCCTATTAAATCCATCTTCTTTTAAAGCTTCTTTCACGCATTTATTGACACATTTTTTGCAACTATTATTATGTTTATACAAGCAGTATTCATTTTCTGGTCTTTTAGTTGGCTCTAATTCTAAACTTGTGATTATGCTTCCTATTCTTCCACAACACCCTTTTTCTGTAATAAGCATATTATTTAAACCAAAAGTTCCAAGACCTGCTATGAATGCTACATGTCTTTGTGACCAGTCACTTACCAATTTTTCACTGTCAAAATTATACGACCCAGGAATAGCATATGAATTAGCCCCTATCTTCTCTAGTTCTTCACATAAGAAATCATTTAAATTTGAAATCAACATATTAGTTTCTATGTACGCTCTTGCCCATATTTCAGAACATTCAAACCCTCCAATATTACTATTATTTACACTTTCATCAAAAGGTATAAAATATGTAATTATAGTTTTTCCATTTTCCAGAAAATCTTTTGGCATAGCATGAGATGTTCCTACAACACTTTTTAGCTTCTGAAACATATCATCTTCAGCAGATGCATAAGCAAACAAAAGTTCTTGCCACTTTGTAGTTATATTATTTGATTTATGATAATTTTTTACAAAGTTGTTCATTGATATTTCAATCTTATTTTTCATAGTATCACCCCTAGATAATTCTATATTTCCAATTTAATGTTATTATTTTATATTATATAATAGTATTTTATAATATGCGCACTAATTAATATTAAAACTATGTTCATCAATCATTCTTAAAAAAGCTCCTAATATCAATACGATATTAGAAGCCTTTTCTTATCTAATCTAATTTATTGCAATTCCTGCACTTGCATATCCTGCTACAGTATTAACTAATGAAAGACCTGAAGCTGTTGCAGTAAATACTAGTAAGAATCGAGTTTGTGCTGTTGCTGCTATATTTAATCCTGTTACAATTCCACTAGAAATTGAACCAACTGATAATATACCTGTAAGTGGTGGAGCTAGTGTAACTGTCGCTCCTGGTACAGCTGTAAATGAGTTATTTGGTGCAGTAGATTGGTAAAGTGTTGCTGTAATTGTAATTGTTGAACCAACAAGTGAAAGTGCTGCTGTTGTACTGAAGTATGCTGAAATAGATGTTATTGTTCCATCTCTTGGCATTGAAAATGCAAAGTTAGTCAATGTTCCTGCTGCGTTTGTAAGGTCTATTACTCCACCAACTATACTTAATCCTGGAGCCGAACTACCAAATCCAACAAATCCAGGTGTACCTACTAATCCTCCAGCTATAGTTGTAAGTGATAGTGGTATACCTGATGCAAAAGGTATTATTGCACTAGCACCTGTTGCTCCTGTTGCTCCTGTTGCTCCTGTTGGGCCTGTTGGGCCTGTTGCTCCTGTAACTCCTGTTGCCCCTGTTGCTCCTGTTGGACCTGTTGCTCCATCTGCTCCTGTTGCTCCTGTTGCTCCTGTTGGACCTGTTGCTCCATCTGCTCCTGTTGCCCCTGTTGCTCCTGTTGGACCTGTTGCTCCATCTGCTCCTGTATTTCCTGTTGCTCCTGTTGCTCCTGTTGGACCTGCTACTCCATCTGCTCCTGTATTTCCTGTTGCTCCTGTTGGACCTGTTGCTCCATCTGCTCCTGTTGGACCTGTCGCTCCTGTTGCCCCTGTTGCTCCTGTTATTCCTACTCCTGTTGGGCCTGTTGCTCCTGTTGGACCTGTTGCTCCAGGTGTTCCTGTTGCCCCTGTTGGACCTATTAATCCTGTTGCCCCTGTTATCCCTATTCCTGTTGCTCCTGTTGGACCTGTTGGGCCTGTTATTCCTATTCCTGTTGCTCCTGTTGCTCCTGTTGGGCCTGTTACTCCATCTGCTCCTGTTGCCCCTGTTGGGCCTGTTGGGCCTGTTACTCCTGTTGCTCCATCTGCCCCTGTTGCTCCTGTTGCTCCTGTTGGACCTGTTATTCCTATTCCTGTTGCTCCTATTGCCCCTGTTGGACCTGTTGCTCCAGGTGTTCCTGTCGCTCCTGTTGGACCTATTAATCCTGTTGCTCCTGTTACTCCTACTCCTGTTGCTCCTGTTGGGCCTGTTGGACCTGTTACTCCAAATCCTGTTGCCCCTGTTGCTCCTGTTGGACCTGTTATTCCATCTGCTCCTGTTGCTCCCGTTGGACCTGTTGGACCTGTTACTCCATCTGCTCCTGTTGCTCCTGTCGCTCCTGTTGGGCCTGTTGGACCTGTTACTCCAAACCCTATAGCTCCTGTCGCTCCTGTTGGGCCTGTTGCCCCTGTTGCTCCTGTTGGACCTCTTAATCCTGTTGCTCCTGTATTCCCTGTATTTCCTGTTGGACCAGTCGGACCGGTTGGTCCTGTTGGGCCTGTTGCCCCTACTCCTGGACCTGTTGGACCCGTTGGACCTGTTGGGCCGGTTCTACCTCTTGGACCCATTGGGCCTGTTGGACCTACACATGATGGTGGACAGCAATGATGGCAATCACAGCTATTATAATCATCACGACCATTGTTACAATCATCATATTTATCATAGCCATTGTTGTAATCATTATCATCAAATGGTCCAAAATATTTATTTCTACTCATTATTAAAAGCACCTCCTGATATATTTGAGCTTTTAAGCTCTATATATAATATGTCAAATTTAGTATGATTGTGACCTATCAACTATTTTTAAATTTACTAAAATAATTTTCATTGTGCAAAACAGCACTATCGTTAGGTTTGATTTCTTTTGTTTTTTCATGATAATAAATAGCTTTATCTGATTCTCCTAACCTGTCATAACAGACACTTAATTGTATAGATGGTATATATCCATAACAATCATTTGACTTAAAACCTCCATTAGTATCATTCTTATCTCTTGTTAATGCTACCTTATACCAAAAAATGGCTTCTTTATATTTTTGTCTATCAAACATATGCTTTCCTATGTCACAACAAATTTCTGCTCTTGGCTCATCAAATTCGAAACTTCTAAACAATGAATATAAGGCACTTTTTTCATCATTAATTAAGTAATAACATGTGGCTAAATCTCTGCAAGCACTGATACAATCCTCAATCCATCCTCTTGATGAGTCTAAAAACTTAGTAAAACCTTCTATTGCTTCTTTATACCTAGCATTATAGTACAACTCTCTAGAATAATAGAATTGGTGTCTTGGCTCCAATGTTTTTCCTTCTGAAATCATTTTTTCAAAAATTCTAAGATTTCTTAGAGGGTCCTGTCTATGAAGCTTTTTATGAGATATTGCAATGTCAGAATAAAATACCTCTCCAAAAAGAGGTACTACTTCATGAATAGGGTCAACCCATTTATGATTAGAACTTCTTTTAAACAATCGTTCTCTATAATACGAGAGAGTTGGGTTACCATTTTCATCAAAGGATACATTGTATTTTGCCATAACAATATCAATGGAAGTATCCAAGCTTTCTTTAATCTTTAATAATTTTTCTCTATCAGCTTCTAAAATTATGTCATCTGCATCAAGCCACATAGTATAGTCTTTAGAAGCTTTAGAAAATGAAAAATTTCTTGCAGCAGAGAAATCATCTATCCATTCGAAATCGTACACCATGTCTGTATATTTTGAGACTATTTCTTTTGTGGAATCTGTAGAACCGGTATCTACAATTATAATTTCGTCTACTATATCCTTTACACATTCTAAGCATCTGCCTATAACTTCTTCCTCATTCTTAACAATCATGCACAAACTTATTGTAATCATAATGTACAACTCCTTTGTCTTCTATATATTGCAGACATAAGTAATATATGGTATTTTCTCTTGTTTTGTTATTAAATTTATAAAAACTTTTGACGACAGAAAGTTACTAAAGAACCTTATCTTTTATGTATTTTTTATAGTAGAATTTATTAAACTTGAAATTTGGTAATAATTGTTGAAATGATAAAACCATATTTAATTTCATACAAAAAAGAGTGTCCCATAAATTAAAAAGTTCATTTTGAGACACTCTTATTTAATATTATATATATACTTGTAAAACAGACATTTTAATATGATACTTTGATACTTTATTCATTCCTATTCATTATATAATCAATCAGCCCGTACTCTTTAGCCTCTAGTGCAGTCATAAAATTATCTCTATCTGTATCTCTCCTAATATCTTCTATTGATTTACCTGTATTTTCAGAAAGAATTTTATCTAATCGTTCTTTTATTTTCAATATATTATCTACAGCTATTTTTACATCTGTTGCTTGACCTTTAGCTCCTCCCATTGGCTGATGAATCATAATCTCTGAATTGGGTAAAGCACATCTTTTTCCATGTGTTCCTCCTGCAAGTAAAAAAGCACTCATGCTTGCAGCCATACCAATACAAATAGTCGATACATCACATCTGACATAATTCATAGTATCATATATAGCAAATCCTGATGTAGCAGAGCCACCAGGGCTATTTATATATATAATTATATCTGAATCTGGGTCTTCTGATTCTAAAAACAGTAATTGAGCTACTACTAAACTTGCAATAGCATCATTAATTTCTTCTCCTATAAATATAATTCTATCTTTTAATAATTTTGAATATATATCATAAGACCTTTCCCCTTGACCTGTTTGTTCAATTACATGTGGCACTAAACTCATGCTACTTTCACCTCACAATTAATATTAAAGTTCAAATAAGAATTGATTTCATCTCTTCTTTGTTTATAATTCATATTTGCATAAGAAATACATTTTTCGCTTTGAATTTGATGATTTAGATTTAAAACAAATCTCTGTTGAATAGGATAAAATTCATCTTTATTTCTATATACTTGTGGAGATTCTTTATATAAATTTCTAAATGCTAGTGTAAAAGATTGATGTGTAGAATATCCTACTGTAATAGCTATGTCTATAATATATTTGTCTGTAAATATAAGTTGTCTAGCTGCTTCAGTAAGTCTCCTCCTCTGTATGTATTGATGGATAGTACATCCTACAACATTTGTAAACATTCTGTGTAAATGGTATTTTGAATAATTAGCAATATAAGCTATTTTATCTAAATTTAGATTTTCTGTAAGATTTTCTTCTATATAATCAATTATCTCCATAATAACATCTGTATTTGTTTTCAACTCTATCCTCTCCTTTTAAGTATTATAACCTATGCAAAAAGTTTTTTCTTAATATAAATTGCTATCTTAATTTAGTGTATAGCAATAAAGTATCGATAAAAAAATATCAGGTATTTTTATACAAAAATATTAATATATATTTCTTTTAAAGTTTAAACTTAATTACATCTATTATATGTAGATTGCTATATGTTTTATCTATGTACCTTGATTCATATGTATTATTTTGCTGAGTATTTTTACACCTTTTTCAATTTCATCAAAACTAAGATGAGCATAACCTAGTATAATTTCATGGTCATATTCTAATATATTCTCAATTGCATATTGTTGTATAGGATAAACTTTTATACCTGCTTCAAAAATTTTATGAATTAAACTTTCCGTAAATTTAACATTATAGAAATGAGCAACTATATGAAGCCCTGCTGCTTCACCTTTTATTTTAAATTCATTTTTAAATTCCGTGTTTAAAACTTTTATGAGGTACTTACGTTTTCTATTGTACAACTTCTTCATTCTAAATATGTACTTCTCTAAACCTCCATTTCCAATAAATTCAGCTAATACATGTTGCAATATTGTTTCTGTATGAACATCAGAGTACATTTTTAAGGTTTTATAGCTTTCTAAAATATTGTCTGGTAATAACATAAATCCAACACGAATAGCTGGAGATAATATTTTACTAAAAGAACCTATGTAAATTACTTTATTTGGGCTAAGTTCATAAAGAGAACTAATTGGTTGACCCTCATATCTAAATTCACTATCATAATCATCTTCAATTATATAGTAATCATTCTCTGTTGCACATTTAATAAGCTCTAGTCTTCTTTGAATAGGTAAAATCCCTCCTAATGGGTATTGATGAGAAGGTGTAGTATAAACAAAAGAAATCCCCTTTATTGATTTTATTAAGTTGGTATTCATTCCCTTATCATCTACTTTAATTCCAACAACTGAATATCCAATAGATGAAATAACCTTTAATAAGCCTTTATGAATAGGGTCTTCTACAGCAACCTTTTTATTACTTTTGTATAAAAGCTGTGAAATTAAAGATAAACCTTGTGTTGAACCAGAAACAATCATAATGTTTTTGGGATTACATCTAATTCCTCTAGTACGAAATAAATACTTAGATATTTCCACTCTTAAAACCCATACACCAGCTGTACTTCCATATCTGAAATCCGAATCTGATAAATCATACAGTATTTGTTTATATAGCTTTGAAAGTTCTTTGCGTGGAAATAGTTTTAATTCTGGAACTCCTGAACGAAAATCTATATAATTTTTTTGTTTATTAGTATGTAAATCTTTTTCATCTCTAAAAGTATCATTTAACTTAAAATCAACTTTATGCCCTGATATTCCTTTAGCTACAATTGTTCCATATCCATTCCTTGTTTCCAAATATCCTTCTGCAATTAATTGATTATATGCATCTAAAACTGTATTACGAGATACAGATAGTTCTTTTGATAAAGTCCTAGATGATGGCAGTTTTTGCTCAAACTTTAAGCTTCCATCCAGAATCATATCTTTTATCTCACAATAAATTTGTCTTGATAATGATATATTACTATTTCTATTAATCGTAATCCACATTCTAATACCTCCAAAAGTGGTTCTATAAAATTACTATAAAAATGGAACTATAAAATCCACTTTTAATTTGCTAAGATTATATCATAAAATATAAAATAAAAAGGAGTCTATATTATGTTAGAGGTATCACATAAAGTTAAAGAAATTTATCCCAATATTAAATTTGGAGTTATGGTTATAAATATTACACATTCAAAACCTAATAAAGAAAATTTTTTAGTTCTTAAAAACTCTACAATTAAAAATATTATAGAACAACACCCAGAATACAATCGCAAAGAAAAAATTAAAACAGAGCCTGTTTCAAGTTATATAAAGTATTATAAAAAATTCAAGAAAACTTACCCTGTATTGCTTCAATTAGAATCTATTCTATTAAAATCAAAAGGTATCCCAGATGTAGGTGTAACAATTGAGTCAATGTTTTTAGCAGAATTGAAAAATCTTCTTCTAACAGCAGGTCATGACCTTGATAAAATGGAATTACCTTTGAAAATAGAATTAGCAAATGGAAGTGAACATTTTTATGGTATAGGTGGTAAAGAACATATTTTAACAAAAGATGATTTATTTTTATCAGATAATATTGGTATATTATCTAGTATTCTTAATGGCCCTGATAATCGAACAGCTATAACAAAAGATACTAAAAATATTATGTATTTTGTATATGGACCTGATAAAATATCAGAAAAGCAAATTCAAGACCATTTAAATGACATAAAACACTATATTTCAAGTGCTTTTCCAGATTTAAAAGTTAATTCAATTGATATATTTTAGTTAATATATTAAAATCCTCATAAATATTTTGAATAAATAAATTAGTGAAGTATACATTCTAGTTAAACTAGATATACTTCACTAAAATTAATTATATGTAGATATTATTTATTTTGAATTTTGTTTATAATAAACACTTTATTACATTTATCCTAATGAATAACTTAATTTTATAATTAAAGAGTTTCATAAGAAACAATTTCACTTAAAGGAACACGAGTTTTTTCATGTCTCTCTGGGCTCTCTGGTATCTTAGATTCATATCCCATCAATAATATATTTATTGGTTCTAGATTATCTGGCAAACTAAACTCTTCTCTAATTATATCTGGATTAAAATAGCACACCCAAACACTTGCCAATCCAAGTTCAGTTGCTTGTAACATCATATGGTCTGTAACTATACTTGTGTCAATATCTGTAAGTTGTTTCCCATCAAAAGGTCTTGTCCAAACTTTGTCTTTATCTCCACATACAAGAATTGCTAATGGCGCATCATATATATTGGCAGCCTTAGAAAGTTTATTTATACCTTCTTTTTCCTGAATAACAATCAATCTTTGAGGTTGACGATTACCACCAGTTGGAGCTATTCTTGCAACATCTAAAACCTTCTCAAGTTTTTCTTTTTCAACCTTTCTATCTTGATAATTACGGCAAGAATATCTTTTTTTTGCAAGTTCAACGAAATTCATTTATTTACCTCCTATTGTTTTATTAGGCTAAGTTGATGATTTATTTAACCTATGCTATAATTTTATCACTATGGTACTATATTACAATAATGCACTTTTTTGTAATATAGTACCTAAAAAGATACTTTAAAATAAATAAAGGAGCCCAAAAATGAAAAAATGTTTAGATAATTACAGTTGCCCAATAGAAGCAACACTTGCATTGATTGGTGGTAAATATAAGACACTTATACTTTGGCATCTTAAAGACACTATATTGAGGTTCAATGAATTAAAAAAATTAATTCCTAAAGCAACGCCTAAGATGTTAACGCAACAATTACGTGAATTAGAATCAGATGGTTTAATTATAAGAGTGGTTTATCCTGTTGTTCCTCCAAAAGTAGAATACTCGCTATCTGATTTTGGAAAGAGTATTATTCCAATTTTAGATTCCATGTGTGACTGGGGTTCTGATTACTTAGAAAATCTATAAACCATTACAGTTTAAATCCCATTACTAATTTAACTTCATCCATTTGTTCTTTAGATGTCAACATTTCTAAAAGCTTAAAAGCTACATGTGGAGCTGTTTCTGGACAATATGAGGTTATAATATTTTTATCTACAACAATTGGTTCATTAACTACATTTACATCAAACTCACTTAACTGTCTTTGTCTTTTACCATTTTTCAAATGATATGTAGTAGCTTTACGATTTTTTAAAACACCACTTTTTCCAACTGGCAATGCTGCCACACAAATAGAAGCGATTATTTTTTCTTTTGAATTAAACTCCCTTATTAGATTTAAAAAAGATGAATCATATGCTTCATCATAAAATCCAAATTCTTCAAATCCTCCAGGAATAGCTAGAGCATCATAATCATCAACACATACTTCTTCTATCGTCTTATCAACTAATACTTGTATATTAAATGTGCTCATAACTTGTTTTTTAAATCCACAAGTCACTACATCAATATCATGCCCATAATCGTTACGAGCCCATCCCATAACATCTACAAATACACTAAATTCCATAGTTTCAAAACCTTTTGCTAAAAAAACTAAAACTTTCATATTCTATTTTCCTCCTAAAATATAATTAACACTTTACTAGTAAATTATTTAAAAAATATCTTTTATTGTATTAAATTCTTCTTTAATTGTAGATAAAACAATGGTTGTATTAGCTTTTTGAATCCCCCCAATTTCCTTCAAAGTCACTGATATAAACTCTTCAAGATTACTTGTATCTTCTGCTAATACTTTTATTAAGTAATCATACTCTCCTGAAATATGATGACATTCTAATACAGTATCATATTCCAATATAGTTTTCTTAAATTCTTTCATACTTTTAGATAAATCAGTATTGATAAATATAAAAGCCAAAAGCTTATATTTTGTTTTTTCCCGATTAATTTGAATAGTGTACTTTTGAATTAAATTTGACTGCTCAATTTTCCTTATACGCTCTGAGACTGCTGGTACTGATAAATTAATTTGTCTGCTTATTTCAGAGGTTGAAGCCCTACTATTCTTTTTTAGAGAATTAATTATTTTTAAATCTATTTCATCCAGAGCTACTCACCTCCTTAATTATTTAATACAATTTTAGCTAATAATTTACATTAAGTAAATAAATTTAATCATTTCAATAAAATTTAATACAAATATGTTATTTTTCCTTAAAATTTTAGTTTTCTTTAATCAAAACACATATAATACTTAAAATTATTTAAGTTGAATTAATGTTTTTATTTTGTATAATATATTAGAACCTTAATATATCATTGAAAATTCAACAATACTAGACATATACTTCTACATGTTGTAATATTTATGAAAATAGTATCCCTATATCAAAATTATAAAACTCATAATCTTAATTTTCTTATAGACTATAAAATTTTATTGATAGCGAGTCTTCAAATAACTTTGTAATGATAGATTTACTAAATTAATATAATAATAGTAAATATAACTTTCTTATTGACTATAACTAAGTATTATGATAACATAACTTAAGCTATAATTAATAAAACATATTTTAAATAAATAAGATAATCCACAAAGTACAAAAGTACAATTTAAATATAGATAAACTAGAATTAATACTAAGATTAGGATGTGAATAATTATGATTTATATAGAATTAGTTAAACTTGTTAGAAAACTTACCTCTACACAAATGTATACGATGAAGCGTTGTGTAGAGGTTAATCTGAAAGCTTAAAGCTTTCTATCTTCATCGGCAAATATAGGTTTAGTATAGTTTTTTGGCTATGCTTATTTAAAATTACCTATTTGCCGATAGATAATATAGATTTTCTGGTCATAGACAACAATGCTTGTCTATGACCTTTTGTTTTTCCAAAAGCAGAGGTCGGCATTTTACAATGCCATTCCTCTGCTTTTTTTATTTCCATAAATTTTTTAATAAAAGAAAAGGAGTTTGAATTATGAGTTTATTAAAAGTAACTAATTTATCACAATGTTTTATGGATAAATCACTGTATGAGAAAGCTAACTTTGATTTATTCAAAGGTGAACATATAGGTGTAGTTGGCCAAAATGGTACAGGTAAAAGTACATTAATTAAAATTTTATTGGGAGAAGTTGTTCCAGATTCAGGAGAAATCAAGTGGCAACCTAATATCAATATAGGCCATTTAGACCAATATGCAGAAATCAATAGAGATACAACAATATCACTCTATTTACACACTGCATTTGAGGAACTTTATAAAATAGAAAAGGAAATGAATTTACTCTATCAAAAAAGTGCTATATCTGAAAATGAGCAATATCTAATCAAAGCATCAGATTATCAGGAACAACTAATAGCAAATAATTTCTATTCTATAGATAATGAAATAAATAAAATAGCAAATGGTCTTGGATTAGATTCAATAGGAATGAATCGTGTTGTTAGAGAGCTTAGTGGTGGTCAAAGGGCAAAGGTAATTTTAGCAAAATTACTACTTTCTAACCATGATGTTCTATTATTAGACGAACCAACAAACTTTTTAGATAAAGAACATGTTGAATGGCTCTCAAATTATTTAAATACATTTAATGGGGCATTTATTGTAGTTTCCCACGATTTTGATTTTTTAGAAAAAATTTCTACAGGTATTCTTGATATAGAATTTGGCATGATTAAGAAATATCATGGAAAATATTCAGAGTTCCTTAAACAAAAATCACGTTTAAGAGAAGATTATATTAGAAGGTATCAAGCACAACAAAAGAAAATAGAAAAAGAAGAAACATTTATACGTAAAAATAAAGCTGGAGTAAATTCAAAAATTGCAAGAGGAAGACAAAAACAATTGGATAAAATAGAAAGAATAGCTCCTCCTAGTTTTACAGGAAAACCAAATATTCAATTTTCAGAAATTGAAATATCGGCTCAAAATGCTCTTACTATAACAAATCTTGAAGTTGGATACTACTATTCTTTACTTCCAAAATTAAATTTTTCTGTTGATGGAGGTCAAAAAATAGTTATAACTGGTTTTAATGGAATCGGTAAATCTACCTTGTTAAAGACATTAGTAAAAGATATTCCTCGTATATCTGGAGATTTCCAGTTTTCAGAACAAGTTAAAATTGGTTATTATGAGCAAGATTTAAAATGGGAAAATCCTGATAAAACCCCACTTCAAATAGTAGCAGATAAATATCCAAAATTAAATACAAAAGAGATTAGACGTCATCTAGCCAGATGTGGTGTGAAGGAAGAGCATGTTTCAAGGAGTGTATCTACTTTAAGTGGTGGTGAACAATCTAAGGTTAAATTATGTTGTATGATGTTATCTCCTTGTAATTTTCTTATTCTGGATGAACCAACCAATCACTTTGATGCAGAGACAAAGGATGCTTTACAAAATGCTTTGAAACAGTTTAGAGGAAGTATAATCCTAGTTTCCCATGAAGAAAAATTTTATAAAGGTTGGATTGATAAAGTATTTAATATAGAAAAACAATTAGTATAAGTTTATACACAATATACAATATTATTTAATTGGTATTTCAATGCAAATTTTAATGTTCTAGTTAATGTTTCACTGCAAATAAACTAAAAAAATTTTATTAGAACATAAAGTACATTACCAGGATATAAACTTAATGAGGCTATCTCAAAATAGAGATAGACCTCTTCTTCATTGTTGAGATAACGAAAATACATTTGATTTCACCCATAAAAGAATGCCTCATTAACTAAAAATTCAACTTGAGATATCTTCATTAATATTAAAATCTATTCTAATCGATTCTATTCACAAGTTTATATCCTAGTCCTTTAACTGTTATAAGTATTTTAGGATTTGAGGGGTTATCTTCAATTTTTTCTCTTATATGTCGTATATGCACCATAATTGTATTGTCACAAATACTACTATATACTCCCCATACTTGTTCATAGAGTCTTTCTTTTCCTATAATTTTATTTACATTTTGAGCCATGTAGCTTAAAAGATGATACTCCCTTCCAGTTAACTCAATCTCATTTATATCTTTATATACACGGTTTCCTTCTATATCAATAGTAATATCTCCTATTTTAATAACTTCACTATCTGATGGTACAATGCTTTGATACTGTTGTCTACGTAATTGCGCTTTAACTCGAAAAGCAATTTCTCTTGGACTGAATGGCTTTGTTATATAGTCATCTCCCCCACTACTAAGACCTAGTATTTTGTCAATATCATCATTTTTTGATGATAAAAAAAGAATAGAACAGTATGAAAACTCTCGAATTTTTTTACACACTTCTATACCCTCTATATCTGGTAACATTATATCAAGAATGACAACATCTGGACATGCTATCTTACAGAGCGAAATAGCATCTAGACCATTATAAGCTTTAATAATGTTTTTAAAACCATCATTTATGAGTACTTCTTCAATTAAATCTACTATATCCTTTTCATCATCAACAAGTAATATTTTTTTATTAAAACATGTATCCATATTGAAATCTCTCCATAAAAATTTATTATATTCTAATCTTGCAGTATCACTATCTTGTTTTTTATATTCACTACTCTTGCTTTTACATTACTAATAGTAACATCTCTAATAGACAAATTCAATCACTATGAAAATTAAGATAAGTTTCTTTAAAATAAAGTGTATGATACATTAAAACCTATAGAAAATTAATTTCATTCAAAGTTTATAATATTAGACTAATACACTTACAGATACAGATTAATACAATAGTAAAATAAAAGGAGTTGTCTTAAAATTGACTTTTTCTAATCAAACTTTAAGTTCAACTCCCTTTTAAACTTTTATATGTTATTTTTATTAATTCTTTATATCAATTATAACTTTAATTTTCAATAGTATATATCTACCACTAATTGAATTACTTATTAAAACATAAAATATCTATCTAAGCTATTTATTTAATATCTACATATATTTATATCTATTCTTATACTTAAATATACAAAAAATAGTTAAAAATAAGGTTAAAATCTCAGCACTTGGTACTGCTAACCATATCCCATTTATATTTAATATATTTGGCAATATCAATAAACCTATAGTTATAAATCCAAATGTACGTAGAAAAGATAATATTGCAGACACCTTTCCATTTGATAATGCTGTAAACATAGATGAGGTAAAAATATTATATCCACAAAAAATAAAACTAAAAGAAAATATATAAAATCCGGACCTTGCAATTTCATAAACTCGGCTTCCTCTTTGAGAAAAAATCTCTACAATGATTGGTGAACATGATATAGAAAAGATAAATACCAATAAAGATGCTACTGAAATAAATAATATACAAATCTTAAAAACATGATTTAACTGCGTATTATTTTCACTTCCATAGTTATAACTTATTATTGGTGCAACACCCATTGAGAAACCTATATAAAGCGAAGTTAAAAGAAATTGAGAATAAATAATTATTGTAATAGCTGCAACCCCATCTTCACCAATTAATTTCATCATCATAGCATTAAATAAAAAAGTAGTAACTGCTGTTGATAGTTGACCCACCATTTCAGATGAACCATTAAAACAAGCTTCAAATAATATTCTTTTATCTAGTCTAGGTATACAAAATTTAAGTAACCCTTTATTTTTTGAAAAGAAAACCATACCTGAAATGGTAGGAATTAGGTATCCTACTCCAGTTGCAAGTGCTGCTCCACTAATACCCATTTGTAACAGAACAATGAACACATAGTCAAGAATTATATTAGCACACCCAGCACCTAACACTAGCCATAATCCAAATTGAGGCTTTCCAGCTGTTACAAATAAACATTGAAATAATACTTGTAGTATATTTGCAGAAGCAAAAACCAAGATAATAAAAAGATATGAACGACAATATTTAATTAAAACTTCACTTGCTCCTAACCATATAATGATATAATCCATAAATACAATACCTATACCAGTAATTATTACCCCAATTACAACTCCTGATAATACGATTAAAGAAAAAGCTTTATTTGCTCCCTCAATATCACCATTTCCCATCTTACGTGCTACAATAGCACTTCCTCCAGTGGCAAGCATAGTTCCAATTCCAACTATAAGATTAATAATTGGACATACAATATTAATTGCTGATAGAGCATTTGTATTAATAAATCTTGATACAAATATAGTATCTACGATTGTATACAACCCCATAAAAATCATCATAAAAATAGTAGGAAATGCAAACTTCAATAGAGTAAATAAATTAAATCTTTGTGCCAGTAAATTATCTTGCTCATAAAGATTATCTTGTTCATGATTTTCTGAATAATATACATCACTCATTTTGTTTATTTTTCTGTACATTAATTATTTTTAAAATATATTCCAAACAATTAGACATTTACAGACCTCCTTTCTGCATAAGAATTATATCTAATTATTTGGATATAGTTTTAATTAATCTTGCTTTTTTACACAATTATATTTCTACTAAAGAAACTTTTAAATCCTTACTTTAATCATTTTATAGCTTTCAGTGCCTTTAGCGCAAATACTTGTTCACATAGTTTAGTGTCATATGAAACGTATTTATATATAGTTATACATTGTCTATTTTTACTAATTTATTAACTACTTGCACTTTTATAATGTCTCATACCTAACTTCCAAAATCTCCACATAAACAATGTAAACAAAAATACAATTAAAATTGAGTATATTAATCCATTAATTGTTATTGTCCCAGCCAAAATTTGAGTCGGAATTGTCGACATAATTCCATATGGTAAGATTAAATAGAATAATACTTTAAAAACACCTTCATATATTACACCAGGAATTTTCATATTCATTGGCAATAAATTATCTTCTAATCTCATTATCGCAGAAGATGATATAACAAAAAATGAAACTGTTCTAAGTATGATACATACATCATAAAAAAGTAATGTCATCAATAACACCATGAAAATATATATTATTATCATAACTAAAGTTATCTCTGAGTTTAACTCAGATATTCCATATAAAACAATAAGTATACTTGCTAGAATTAATGGTGATGAACCAATATTAATATTTTCAAATGTTAACCTAAATAGTGGGTCTAATGGTTTTGTAATATAGTAGTCTAATTCTCCTTCTTGGATTTTTCGTGGAATATCATAAATACCAAAAAAGAAAATCGTCATATTTATCGCATTTATTAATGAGAAAGTTCCTATAAATATTAACATCTCTCCTTGTTGCCATCCCCCTATTGAGTCTACATGAGAATATATACTATTAAACATTAGAAGTTGTAATATAAATAATGAACTATCTACAAAAAATGCTCCAAAAAAATCGAATCTAAATACCATCATCTTTGATAATTTCATTTTTAATAACATAAATATTATTTTCAAATTTTTTTTCATCATATACCCACCCCATCAAATAATGTTCTCATTCTTTTATACATAACTTTATTTACTACAGAAAAAAATAAAACCCATAATGCTAGAATAATTAATCCTTGTATTGCCTCATTGCTGTTTCTACCTATTAGTAACATAGATGGCAAATATGTTGTATAATAAAATGGAAATACCTTCATAACTGTTACTATAGTTTCTGGTAAGAGTACAAGTGGTATCATTGTTCCTGTAATAAATTCAACAATATTTTCAATTATCATTTTAAAAAAACTAATCTCAAGAAATTTAAATGACAAAATCCCAATAAAGAAGTGGAGTTTCATCATAAAAATAAACCCTAGAAAAATCATCAAAATTGAAATTAATATTTGAACTGGATTTGATGTAAAGGCAAAATCTATTTTAAATATAAAAATCCATACAAATGCAGAAATCATATTAAATACAAAATAAAAACATGTCATTCCAAAATTTTTAGCAATAAAATAATTTTGAACATTAATTGGAATAATCATGTACTTTGAAAAGGTGCCCAATTTTACACGATTACATATCTCTTCACTGGTACTCTTTGACATATCAATACCTGCTAAAAATGAGCTTATTATATAGTAAGACAACATAGAGTTAAATGTAAAACCAGAGACTATTTTATTTTCACCAAAAATTGCTTTCCATAAAATATAAGCAAATAAAATTTTTACAATCGTAAACACCATATTAACCACCACATCAAATCTCCAGATAAGTTGCACTTTAAAGTTAATTTTGGCTACTTCATAATACCTTCTAATACTCTGTTTAAATTTATAAAACATTGAATCATTTGAACTTGCTTCATTATAGTTGCTCATAATACTCATCACTTCCTTTCTTATATATTCTCTCTACAATACTACCTATATCTTCTTCTTCAATCATTACATCTTTAACATCATATTTATCAAAAATCCATTTAATCGTTTCATTTCCTCTTTCTTTTGGCACAATTACTGATATCTTATGATTTGTTTGTTCAACAACTTTACAATCTTTTGGAAATACAATGTTAGTTTCATTGGAAAAACTAACTGTTATTTTTTTATATTTTTGAAAATGATTAAATAGTTTCTCTGTAGAACCATCATATATTTTACGGCTATTTTCTACAACAATACTTCTACTACAGAGACTCTTAATATCTTCCATGTAATGAGAAGTAAGTATAATAGTAGTTCCTTTTGTTTCATTTACTTCTTTTAGGAAATACCTAATTTGTTTTTGGGCTATAGCATCTAAGCCTATAGTTGGTTCATCCAAAAATAATATTTTTGGATTATGTAGAAGGGCTACTATTAGTTCCATTTTCATTCTTTCTCCTAAAGAAAGCGTCCTAACTTGAACATTTAAATAGTCAGATACCTCAAATAATTCGATAAAGTAATCCAAGTTTTTTTTATATTCTTCATTAGATATATCATATAATTCTTTAAATAAAAGAAACGTATCTGCTGGTGTCAATTCAAAGAATAGTTGACTTTTTTGGCCCATAACAACAGCATATTGTTTTTTAAAATTATTTTCTAATTTGTTAGGGTAATAACCCATTACAGATATTTCTCCAGAAGACGGTGCAATAATACCAGTTAACATCTTAATAAGAGTAGTTTTACCAGCTCCATTTTGACCTATTAATCCAACAAATTCTCCTTCTTCTATCTTTAAATCAAATGACAATATAGCTGTTTTTTCTGTATATTTCCTATTAAATAAAGACTTTACACTCCCCATAAATCCTGCCTTTTTCTCAAATCTTCTATAAGATTTAGTCAGTTCATTAAGTTCAATTATACTCATTTTAACTACCTCCATATTTCATAATTTATATAAAAAAAGTCCACAGGTATATATCTGCCTTTTTCTGTGCTTATATTTAACAGCACAAAAACAGAAAACTCCTGTGGACTAGAAAAATTAATGCTCTCTATTTCAAAATAGTTATCAAAATAATACTATACAAAATTAATAAAAGTGTAGCAGATTAAAGCCTACTACACCATAATTTAACAAAGTAATATATATTTTAAATACTATTTGTTGTCATATGTCAGTTATCTATAAAGGCAGAATAAGACACAAAAATTAAATGTATTAAAAATACACTTGAAATTTCTGATTATACAGAATATATGTGTCTCCAACTATTTAATTGTTGGTTACCATTATATAACTCCGACATCAAGGCACTCCTCTCATAATATTATTATTGATATCATATCATAAAGGTTATTTATGTTCAAGCATGGATTAATATACTAATACATTTAGCTTATTTCTTCAAGGTTGAATTTAAATTTCATTTATAATATTCGTTTATAAATTAAAAATATAATACGTATATTAAAACTGGTCATTTTACTGTAATATTTTTATTGTAAAAGATATACTTTTACCTATACAGGATGTAATTTCTTTAGTTCTATATTATAATAATATTGTAATAAGAGTTCAACTTATAATACATTAAAATATAAACTGTAAATCTTAAGGGGGTAATCTATGGAAAATAATACAATACAAAAACAATTAAGAGATTTATCAAAAAAAATTTGGCATATTTATATTTTAAATCCAGAAGAAGAAAACCTTAAATTTATTATTTCCTTATTAGATGACAACCTTGCATTAATTGGAACAGGAAAACATGAATTTTACGAAACATTAGAAGAATTTATTATAGGTCTTGAAAAAGACCAAACAGAATCAGAGCAAATAGACTTTGAGATTATAGATGAGTGGTATTCATGTACCAAAGTCACAGACGAAGCTTTTATAGTATATGGTACTCTTTGGGTAATAGAAAAAGATTACCTAGAAAAAGATATCTATGTAGAAATGGATACTCGATTTACTATGGTATACAGAGTTACAGATGATATGATTAAACTTATCCATGTTCACCATTCTATTCCAAACTTTGATCAAATGAAAGATGAGTATTACCCTAAAACAATAACTGAAAAAGCACAAGAAGCACTAGCAATGGCAAATGAATTTAAACTAAAATCAGAAAAAGACCTTATGACTGGACTATACAATAGACATTTTTTTGAAGTACACATAAAAGAAATGCTTAAAACTGTTTCACATGGATACTTTTACATCTTTGATTTAGATAATTTTAAACAGGTAAATGATATCTTTGGTCATGTTCGAGGAGATGAAATACTAATACATTTTTCAAATATTTTGACTAAAGTATTCGTAAATGATGCTATTATTGGAAGACTTGGTGGAGATGAATTTGCTGTTTTTGAATATAGTAATCAATCAAAAGAGAATGTTGAAAATAAGGCAAAGAAGGTTTTAGAATTATGCCTAGAGAGTAATTCTTGTTCTATAGGTATATCTAAATTAGAAAATAACTCTGATACTTTCCAGTCTTTATACAAACAATCGGATTATGCTTTGTATTATTCAAAACGAAATAATAAAGGAAACTTTAGTTGGTTTTAGTACAAAAGATATTAAAATAGGCAAATTTATTAGAGTATCTTGTCCTATATACTAATAAGTAAAGTAAACAACAAGCTATCTTTGCATATATTTATATAAACCAACTATTCTTAATAAAACTACAATAGTCAACATGACCACTATTATAGAATATAATAAACTAAAAACATGATTAATATTATATTTTAATAATTTTATTTTTAAAAGTAAGTCCAAAATGTTATATGTTTTGATTAAAACTGATGTTGATATAAAAAATTTTACTTAAAAAAACACTTAGAAAGGCTTTATAAAGAGCCTTTTTTGCTTTTATTGATTAAATTTTCATATAAAATTCCTTATTAAATTTCAAATCAATAAAAAAAGGCTCTATAAGAAGCCTCCCCCTATTTTTATTGATTAAATCCTAATATAGACAATGCCTTAGCATCATAGTAAGTAGTCATCTCTCTTGTTGCATCCTTTAATTTACGGTAATCAAAGTCTAATGATCCACCAAAAGCTGATATTTCAGACCCATCAAACCTATACCATTTCCCATCAATTTGTATATAGTTCCAAGCATGATTTAATGATGGATTTAATATAGATAGTGAATCCATTCCCATTAACCTTGTTAATAAATGAAAGCTACTTGCAAAACTTCCACATACACCACGTTTATCAACCAGATTACCATAGACTATGTTACAATATTTAGAGTCTGCATATTTTGCTTCGGTTACCAATTTTGCAGCTCTATTAGCTCTTTCCATCTCAGATGCATTTCTCCAGTCAAAGCTATTTAAAAAATTCCTGATTACTGTAAGTGTATCTTGAGCTTGTTTGTAAGAAATCCAATTTCCATCAGCTATTACTTCTATAGGGTCAAGTTTTCCAAAGCCTATTCTCTGATATGAGCCACCTGACAATGCTGCCGCATAAAATCCTAGCCCTTCCATACCCTTATTTATATAATAATATTTACCATCTGCTCGAAGCTCAACTCCATTGGGATTTCCTCCATAGAGTAAATCCCATCCCTCTTTACCTGTTGTATTAAGACCAAGTTGTGTTAACATTCCTTTAAGAGGATATTTAGGGTCATAATTAGCACCTTTACTTATTGCATTTGTTTGCACTCTGCCATCCATTGTGCCTATATTAGTCTGATTACGTTCATTTGCACTCTGTTTTTTCAAGCTAGATGTTTCATCTTCTTGATATGGCTCTGCCATTACTGTCATACTCATCATCAATATAATAATCATGGTAATCATAGTAGTTAATATATTCTTCTTCATACTACTCCCCCTTATTTAATTCTTTTTAAAACATAAAATTATTAACTCATAAATATATGGTTATTAGTAAATTGAAATTAAATCTGATTCATAAATTATTGGTTTAATAGAAGTGTATTGAAATTGTACCTTTATATTTTCATTATATAATAAACTTATTTTTTTAAAACATATTGTTTAAATCAGTACATTTATATGTTTTTTTTGTTCATCTGTTTTATCAAATATATTAGTCTTTGAATTTTGTTTGTATTCTTCAGCATTTTTATCTAACTTTTCTATTCTCGACTCAAGTTTCATTATTTCTTCTTGTGTTAAATTTATAAAATTTTTAAGCATATTTTCAAGCTCTTCACGAGTTTTACCTACTAAAGATAAGTCCTCAGATACTTTCTCTTTTTTATTAGAATCCTCTTTATAATCCTTTTTTTGTTCTAACTCTTCTAATTTTTCATCATTTAATATTTCTTCTTCAATTTTTTCATTAGACTCTTTAGTGATTAAAGATTCTTTTTCATCATTTGTATTTAGATAAGTTGAATTTTCATCTAACATTGTACTTTTATTTTTCTCTTCTATAATGCTATTTTTAATACCTATTTCTATATTAGAAAAATTATTAGTTGTTTCTCTTATTTCTGATTTACATAAGTTCTTAATTGCGTCATTTATTTTTTTAGTATAAACCTCTTGTCTATATTTTAAATCTCTAATTCTATCATTAAGTTCTTGCTTTTGTTTCATAATATTAGATAAATAAGTGTCTTTTCCTACAGTTTCATTTTTCTTAACCATACTTTCATTTATTCTTGTATTATTTATATTACTTTCATATCTAAATGAATATTGACTTCTATATTGACTAGATATTTTCATTTATTTCACCTACTTAAAATAAATTTATGTTTATAAAAACCAACTTAACTTAATTATATTTTATCATCAAAAGTATACATTTACAAATATTAGTTAATAGTTTTATAGGTTCGAGCATTATTTTCAACAAAAAATTTTTATTATAAATTAAAACAATAATTTTTATAAATATATTATTTGTATTTTATAATTCATATATTTTTACTTTATAAATTAGCAATATTGCAGTTTTGCTCTTAAGAAACATCTCTATCATACATAAGCATATACTCTATTATGTATTAGTATAAATATGCCTTTTCTTATCTTACATAAGACCTCTTTATAAAGGAGCCTATCGTAACAAATATGTATACATTATCACATGTATATATCATCATATAAAAAATCAAACTTTATTAAAAAAATTAATAAATTGCTTTAAATAATACCACAAACCAAATTTGCCATCAAAATCACATTAAAGTAACAAATTGATGGCAAATTTAATATATTAATAGTATATAGACTCATAGAATGAACAAAAAAACTACACTTATCTTCTAATCTTCTTATTTATTTTTGAGATATTTTTAAATTTCTTTTCTTTTTTTGCTAAGTATTCGCTTTTATTGTCTGCAAATACTGCTTCAGTTTTAAGCCTACGATAGGATTCCCATCTTTTAGGCGAAAGTTCTTGATGAGCAATAGCTTCCCAGATAGCACAGCCTGGTTCTGAGGTGTGAGTACAATTACGAAAATGACATTTTCCGAAATAAGCTTCTATATCTGCAAAACTTTTATCTAAACCTTCTGAAACATCCCACATTCCCAACTCTCTCATACCTGGTGTGTCAATAACAATACCACCACCTGAAATTAAAAATAGCTCTCGTCTAGTCGTGGCATGTCTTCCTTTATCATCATCTATGCGAATTTCCTTTGTATTTAAAAATTCTCCACCCATCAGACAATTAATTAATGAAGATTTTCCAACTCCTGAAGAACCAAGTAAGGCAACAGTACAGCCTGGTTTAATATACTTAGAAATCTGTTTATAACCATCTGGCTCTATAGATGAGGTAACAACTACATCTACACCCAAGGCTATAGAATTAACTACTTGTAATTTACGATGCACATTGTCACATAAGTCTGATTTAGTAAGTACTACTACTGGGATAGCTCCACTTTCCCATGTTAAAGACAGATACCTCTCCAATCTATGAATGTTAAAATCCTTATTCAGTGACATGCACAAAAAAACAATGTCAATATTAGCTGCAACCACCTGCTCCTCATTTACCTTTCCAGCAGCCTTACGCACAAACAAGCTTTTTCTATGAAGCACATGATGAATAATAGCATTACCATTTTTATTATTGCAACGATCCAACATAACGAAATCACCAACTGTGGGAAAATCAGATTGTATAGTAGCCTCAAAACGCAGCTTTCCTGAAACCTCTGCAAACAGTACACCATTTACACATACAGCTTGATAAAAGTTCTTTTCCTGCGAGATAATCCGAGCAAGGTATAAATCATGATATTCCATACTTTGAGTAATAAAATTTCTATTTAGACCATAGTCTTGTAAATTGATTTGTTTCATACCATTCATTCTGTTTCCTCCTTTTCCAACTTTTCAATGATTCTTTCTAGTGGGAAAGGGGGCTGTGCCAGTGGTTTTAATGCAATTGACATTAATTTCACTGAATTATCATCAGCTGCAATACGATTAGAACTAAGATGTCCACAGCGTGTACAACGATGAATAATTGCCCACTCACCATTTTTTCTCACCCACACTCCAATAGGTTCCATATTAGCATCACAATCTGCAGCACGGTCACCAGGAATGATATCTACATGAAGACTATGTAAACAATGTGGACAATGATTTCTATGTTGTGTACCAGCTCCTTCAGGAACTACAAGGCAACCACAATTTTTGCAAATAAAGTTATCCATACAGGAATTTTCCTGATAATAAGCTCGTTTTCTATTTTTATAATTCATTTTTATTTCCTCCGTATCGTGTATTTTCTACAAAAAAAGTCCACAGGTATTTATATCTGCCTTTTTATGTGGTATACATATTTACCTACACAAAAACAGAAAACCCCTGTGGACTAGAAAATTTAGTATCTTCTATTTCAACATAATTATATTCAAAATAATACTGTGTAAAATTAATAAAAGTGTAGCAGATTAAAGCCCACTACACCACAATTTAACAAAGTAATATGTAATATTATTATTTGTTGTCTAATGTTAGTTATCTATAAAGGCAGAGTAAGACACAACAATCAAATGTATCAAAAATACACTTAAAAATTCTGATTAAACAGAACCCATATGCGTCTCCAACTATTTATTTGTTGGTTACCATTATATATAACTCTGACATCAGGCAAGACACTCCTTCACTAATAATTATTATTGAAATTTTATCATAAAATATAAGTATGTTCAAGTATAATTTAATATATTCATATATTTATGTTTGTCTCATTTTCTTATTCTATAAAATCTAGTGGTATTTTGAAATTTAATGTTCACCTAGTATTAATAATAAAAATTAACTGCTATTATTTGTTTTCTCATTTTATGCCTGTTGCTCAATTTATCTCACTTAAATTAATAACAACTGTCTTTTCATACAAAACCTACAATCAAGTTTTTCCATATATTCTACATGCATAGTCTATTTTTTTGATATAAAATAACGTTCATATTTGTAAATTTATTTAATTTTCAAATAAGTATATTGAATAATAAGCAATTCTATTGTATTATTGTAATTGTAGAATAAAACTAAATCGGCAAAACTAGAGAAATTTAGTGACGCAAAGCTATAGGGACTAACGCTTATAAAATAAACTATGAGTTATGTCAGCCAGTTGCCAAAAAGAGATATTCTTTTTGTTTTTATGAAAGTTTTTTAGGGGGATAATAATATATATGTTTAGAGATAAAATGGATAGATGTACACATATGTTGACTGCTTATATTGGTAGTTCATATGATTATTGTGATTTTATAGATACACAACTAGATGATTTTATACTAGAGTACGGAGAAAATGTGGTAGAATCTTGTTTGCATCAAGTGATGGTATTAGTAAGTAAGTATAATTAAATAGATTTGGTTTTCTAGAGAACCCTTTTTAGTTTTATCTACTTTAAATAGCCTTATGTTAGAAAGCTAATTAAGATAGATTTCTAGTATTCATAATTTTATTTTTTATTTAAAATACATATAATAAAGATGTAAATTTGTATCAAATAATAAATATGAGAACTTAAATTCTCTTATCTATGTGAAAATAAACATCTCTTAAAATGAAATTCTGTAAATATAAATGATTTTTTAGTTTGAAGGATTAGATTAACAAAATTATAAATTTGCAAATAAGCTATATTAAAAAATATAATAATTTTTTATATAACTTATTCTTTTATAACTTTTAATTTTAAAAGAGGAGAATGTATATAAGAGTATTCAATGTACTAGAAAAAATCAAAAGAAATATTAGAAGAAATGGATATTGAGTAATCAAAGAAAAGATTTTGATATTACAAATGATATGTTTCAAGAAAGCATTCCTATCACAACAAAAATTATTCTTGAAGACATGCCTTCAAATGATGAATTAAATCATGTTTTTTCAAAAGGTTGTGAACGAAAAATGAAAAAGAGAAAAATTGTATTAATCACACTACTATTAATAGGTGTTTTGTTATTAGGAAGTATCCTATATAATCTTTTTTTAGGAAAAACAGCTAATATTTCAATGCTAAAGGAATCTTGGAATTTTGATATACCAATACCTAACAAAGAAATTGAAGTATTTGATACTCAAGATAGTATTAATGGAGATGGACAAAGTTATTTTATTCAAGGATTTTCTGAAAAAAATTTCAAAAAAGTTTTTAATTTAAAAGGTGGTATAGTTGTAAGCAAAGATAATATTAATGAAATAGAAAAATATATTGATAAATTTAAAAGAGATTCTGTTAACATTAATAAAAGTAATAAAAATAAAATTGAAGAAGATTTTAAAAAATATAAGTTAGAAGTTAAAAAAGATGATAAGTATATATATAAGAGAAATTATGAGAACTACGTAGTTTTAATTATAAAAAAAGATGAACAAAAATTATACAGTTTAATATGGAATCAGTAGGTACATATGTATTATTAAGAATTATAAATAATAAAAATAAATTTTAGTCAATATACAAAAACCTTTTAAATTGTCTGGAAATCACCTCTTCATTTGTTATAAAAACATACAACAAATGAAGAGGTGATTTTATGGTTTTAAAAAAAATAATTATAAGTGGATATGTGCTTTCACATGTTTATCAACATTTGTAATGCCTATATTTGCTAATGAATTATAAAAATATTAAATAATATTCAACTATAGATTATGTAAATTACTCTATGAAAAAAATGAGTTGTATAAAATCTGGCTACTGTAGATTGACTATTTCTTTTAAAATTACAATTATAATAAGTTTTATAGAATTAAAAATAAAACTTTAGAGATTTTTGATAACATTGTAGACTAAATTTGCCACCGAAATCGCTTTACAGTGGCAAATCGGTGGCAAATACAATATATTATTAGTATATAATCTATATAAACATTACTATTGTTTGATTATCTTAGCTACAGTTTCCACATGTGTCGTTACTACTATCGGAACACATTTTATCAACCTCGTTGCTGTCATGTGAACACAATTCATTAGTCCTATGCCGTCCTCTTTCATTTTTCCTTTGTGGTTTAAATTTAGCACCATCTACGCTATTCTTCAAGCCTGTTTTATAAACAAAGGTCAACTGTGCAGGGTCAACATTTCCGTTTTCATCAAGTCCACCTACAATTACTTTTTCAACAATGCTTTCAAACACATAGCGGTCAAATTTATCAAGAACCTCATTCTGTTCCAGAGTTTTCTTAAACTCTTTCAAACGTTTTTTTATGTCTTTCTCATTATCAGAAGTTTCTTGTAACTTTTGTCTTTCTTCAACAAGCTGTTCTTGTTTACTTACTAAATCAGCATATTTACTTTCGTAGGTTTCCTTATCAATAATTTCTTCTAGACGCATATCCACAAGTTTACTTTTTTTCTTCTCTAATGCGTCTATCTCCTTTTCCGCTTTTGCAAGTTGTTTTGACACCACACTACTACTAAGAGTATCGTCCATTCTCTGCAAAAATTCTTCCAGAACATCTTTATTATCATCACATAATAAACGATAACTTTCTACAAATGCTTCTTCAATAGCTGTTTCTGGAATACCTTTGCTATGTTTGCAAAATTTCTTTCCTTTCTTCGTAGCCGTTACACATTGCCATATAACCTTGCTGTATTGTGAGCCACTGTGCCAATTACGTCTTGTTAAAGTACCACCACAAAAGCCACATTCCAGCATACAGCTAAATGCGTATTTCCTGCTATACTTCTCACGCTTACCGCTGCCTACCGTTGTTCGGTTCTTATTTCTCCGATTAAGAATTTCCTGTGCTTTTTCAAAAACTTCTTCACTAATAATCGGCTCATGGTGATCTTTCATATAAAATTTATCTTCTTCACCCATGTTTTCAAGGCGACGTTTGGAAATCGGATCAACAGTAAAAGTTTTGCCTAAGAGTATATCACCCTTGTATTTCTCATTCTTAATAATTCCAATAACCGTAGATGGTGCCCATGTGGAACTCCCATACTTCGTTTTATAACCTAGATTTTCAAGCTCCTGTCCAATAACAGAACCACCAGCACCATCAACATAACGGTTGAAAATATATCTGACAATCTCTGCTTCTTCTTGATTTACAGTTATTGTCTTATCCTCTGGGTGATAATCATATCCAAGACAACCTTGAAAACCTACCAGCTCGCCGCGCTTCATTTTCATTTTCAACCCTTTTTTTACATTGGCTGAAATATTCTCGACTTCCTGCTGTGCAACAGAACTAAGAACAACAAGCAATAACTCTCCATCCATTGTAAGTGTATTGATTTTTTCATCTTCAAAATAAACGGCGATATTTCTCTCTTTCAACATACGAACATATTTCAATGTGTCTAAAGTATTTCTGGCAAATCTTGAAATGGATTTTGTAATTACCATGTCAATTTCACCATTCATACAGTCATTTATCATACGCTGAAAATCTTCTCGTTTTGTTACTTGTGTACCCGTAATGGCTTCATCAGCATAAATGTCAGCTAACACCCATTCCTTGTTTTTCTTTATCATATCAGTATAATACTGAACTTGTGATTTATAACTGTTTAACTGATCTTCGCTATCTGTACTTACACGGCAATATGCAGCTACACGCAAACGCTCAATGGCTTTACCACGGGCTTGTTTTGACAAAACATTTCTTGCTTTTATTACTTCAACTTCCTGCATAATATTCCTCCTTATTTTGTGTTCCTTTTATAGCGTTATTATATCACTTAAAGAAACACAATTCAAGCAGTTATGTCAGAAAGCACTTTATAATCTTTCATCAGTCTTTGTTTTACAAGAGTGTATTCTTTTTCAGAAATCAGTTTACGGGCAAGCAGTTGTTTTAACATAGCAATTTGCATACTATACCTAATTATATTATTCATTAAAACCCTCCTTGCTTTTTTATTTATGGAAGTAATCAGACGGCTTCGGCAGCTCCACTGGACTTTCACCATTCCCATTCTGATGGGTGAACCGTGTCATACGGGTGTATCATTATTCAGATATACGAGTCATGGCAGCAACCTTTCCAAAGATCGCTTGCGGTTCACTGGCATAATCGCTCGCTGCTTTCCCCCTTTCAGTGGTCGTGGCGTTCCAGTCCGCTGGCTCGTCGTATATCAAACGTATCTGATTACTGTATTCACTTGTCAAAGAACGGAAAAGAGTTAAAATGAGGTGGTAGATACTCTCTGTTATATTTACTTCACTTTGACTTCAAACCCTAAGATTACTTTAATCAACGCTGCCCGTATCCTGCCTTTCAGTTCCATATCAAGCACGATATACATATTCCCGTGTTCGTCATAGAACGGGCGTAGGCTGGCTTTTGATATGTAAGCGTCATAATGGTTCAAAATCTTTTCAATTGCCACCTCGTTACCGTCAGCTGCAGAGCTGATGGTCGAGAATGATGGACACTTTTTTGTAGACTTCATCATGTTTTTATTCCTCCTCGTACATATCCTTAATAAGCTTTAATGTGTGCAGCCTGTTTCTACATACGGAAAATCGTTCCATTTCCATAACCTCTGCAATTTCAGCGTCGGTCATTTCAAGAAAGTAGGACATAAGCAGAATGTTACGTCGGCTTTCTGTTAATTCTTTGATAGCTTCACATAAGCGTTCATCATAGATATGGACTTCTGAACCAAATACATCAAATGACGTAAACTCAACGCAATACTCGTCCATGACACCGATCTGGTTTAACTCCATTTCAGATAAATCACAGAACGGCGTTTCACGTCTTGCACGTCTGCCAAGCTCTCGGTCATAGTTCTTTACAGTTCGTCCTACAACCTTGCGAGCCAGACAATCAAATTGAAGTCTGATAGCGCCCTCGAAAGAAGATGGTTTCATAATCTCACCCCCTTTCCAGCGAAAGTTGCTAAAGCGAAAAGACTTCTACCTCTTTTCGCACTAACACTCACCGTGAAAGGTGGGATTTGATACCCAACCGCAAAAATTTTTTGAAAAAGTTTTATGCAGTAAAAAAGCACAAGGGCAATACAGACGTACTGATCTTGTGCTAAACAAATTATTCCTGTTATATGCTGTAAAAAACCACATATAGGAGCATTATGTTCCGTAGAATTTAAATGTTTTTTTAATGAACTACCGATGGTCGAAAGTTGTTGAATATGTAAGTGTTTCATACGGCTACCCCTAGAGCCGATAAAACAAGACCATCCAGTAATTTGTCCAACGTTAGGCAAAAATAAAACGGCGGCTATATAACCGTCGTCTTATTCAAAAGTTCAAAAAGAACTAAACTAAACCCTCTAAAGCAGTATATATTTATAATCAGTCTTGCAAAATAACAAAGTAGAATTGAAATATAAGGTAGCAATCCTTGTGCATCTAATAAACTTATAGGGGTTACAGCAGACCACGGAATAATATTTTGTATACTTTCAGATCAATATAGTCCAACAAAACCAATTCCCGATATTTAGTAACTAAAAAGTAAACTAGAGTAGAAAACATTTCTTTGCAAAACACAAATAATACGTAATGGACCCATTGACAATAGATTGAGAAATCCAGTTTTTTAGACTTAGATAGATTATCTCACTTGTAAATGATTTAAGTTCTTTGACTTCATATATAGCGGTATAATCTGTCAACGTGATCATTACAAACCATAATGCCTATATAACATACTTTCCAAGCAAAAACTTTATTCTATTAGTTGGGGAATACAAAATATTTATCATTGTGCGTTCAACATATTCTTTTTGTATAAAAATGTAATTACAAAACACCACTCAATATAAGATAGATAATAATTTGAATAGGAATTATCAATCTACGTAACCATTCATTACCTGTCATTGTTGTTACAATAGATTTGGGATTCTGTTTCCATTACATAATTTTTTTATCCTTCTTTCAGAGATCTCCTCATTTTATCGAAGCTTCTTCTACAGACATACATTCCATAATAAAATCTACCTTTGAATATTATTTCACGATTTCGTTATAGACGCGTAAACAAACAATAAAAAACGAAATTTCTTTTAAGTACCATAATTTTTATATCGAAATTACAATTATCCACTTATATACAGCATTTATAGGTAATTCAATGATAAAAAAACACATACTTTACTACTAAATTGCCACAATTGAATGCGCCTTGATATGATAGGGAGATTCCACAATAAAAAACTGTGCATCTCCCCTGATTCATTCATACTGATATCTTATTTATAAGACTCTTTTGTGTCTTTTTTTGGTTTCATGGACCAAAACACTACATTCATTACAATAACAAGCAGCAACACAACTGCCATAGCCACCCAAAAGCCGATATTAAGACCAAGCCATTCGGTAGTTCCAAAAAGGGTCATCCAAAGTTCTTTCCAGTTCATCATTCCACCTCCTTAAAGCAGTTCTCCGAAATGACGGACATAGGCTTTTTTTAAACTTGTTGCCAAAGTCATATACAGCAGAATACATGGAATCAGATAAGCAAAGTATGCTGCAGGCAATGCAACAAATCCAAGCATAGTTCCAAACACAGTAAACGGAATAATGGTCAGAACTATAATTCCAGTCATTGTTAGCAAAGTCACCGGAGCTGATGCACGACTCTGAACAAAAGGCAGCTTTGGAGTACGAATCATGTGAATGACTAATGTCTGGCTCCACATAGATTCCACGAACCACCCTGCTTGGAACATCCCGATATACTGTGCCTGAAGCATTACCAGTTCTGCACCGCTGAAATGAGCAGGCAAATCATTAAATAATACACCATTCGATACGAACAATGGACAAAATACAAAGTACATAAAAATATAGGTTGTAAAATCAAAGATAGAACTGGTTGGTCCAATCCAGATCATAAAACTTCCAACACTGGAAGCGTCCCATTTACGAGGTTTGGTAATAAACTCCTCATCCACATTATCCCAAGGAATTGCAGTACAGGATAAATCATAAATTAAGTTTAGAAATATAAGATGAACACTCATCATTGGTAAGAAAGGTAACAAAGCAGATGCAGCAAGCACTGAGAACATATTGCCGAAGTTGGATGAAGCAGTCATTTTAATGTACTTGATCATGTTGGCATATGTCTTTCGTCCCTCAATAATACCCTGTTCCAAAACCATCAGATCTTTTTCCAATAGAATAATGTCAGCAGATTCTTTTGCCACGTCCACAGCGGTATCCACCGAAATACCAATATCGGCGGCTTTCATAGCTGCAGCATCATTAATACCGTCACCCATGAAACCGACCGTATGACCATTTTCACGGAGAACAGAAACCACACGGGCTTTCTGATCAGGGGTTAGCTTTGCAAATACATCTGTAGACACTGCCACTCTTGCAAGCTCTGCATCGCCCATTTGTTCCAAATCAGAACCGAGAAGCATATTGCGAACCTCTAATCCCACCTGCTTGCAGATAGTTCGAGTCACTTTGTCGTTGTCACCTGTCAAAATTTTGGTTATAACACCATGGTCTTTCAGAGCTTTAATAGCATCCGCAGTAGATTCTTTTGGAGGATCAAGGAATGCCAGATATCCAATCAGTACCATATCACACTCATCTTTAACACCAAATGCGCCGATTGGGGAAGGATTACTCTTCTGTGCAATAGCTAGTACGCGAAATCCCTTATCGTTAAGATTGTCCACTGTCTCCAGAATTCTGTAACGAACGTCATCAGTCAGAGGCTGCACTCCTCCATTACACTCTGCAAACGCACAAATAGAGAGCATTTCTTCCACAGCACCTTTTGTTACCATCTGGGTCTTACCCTTATTATCCTGTACCACTGTAGTCAGACGACGACGTGTGAAGTCAAAAGGAATCTCATCTACTTTCACATAGTTTTCAGACAGGTCAATGAGACGCGAATCTGCGGCTTCCTCTTCCTCAGTCTTATGGATAATTGCCAAATCCATCAGGTTTTTATAGCCAGTCTGGAAGTAACTATTGAGGTAAGCGTGACGCAGTACTCGCGTATCGTCCTCGCCATTTACATTCAGATGGTATTCCAGCACAACCTTATCCTGGGTCAGCGTGCCAGTCTTGTCAGTACAGAGAATATCAATAGCACCGAAGTTCTGAATGGAATTGAGGTTTTTAACAATTGTCTGCTTCTTGCTCATGGAAACAGCGCCTTTCGCAAGACAGGTTGTTACAATCATCGGCAACATTTCTGGTGTCAAACCAACAGCAATAGAAACGCCGAATAAGAAGGCCTCCAACCAATCGCCCTTGGTGATACCATTGACAAAGAACACCAGCGGAACCATAATGAGCATAAAACGAATCAATACCCAAGAAACGGCATTGACACCCTTGGTAAAGCTTGTTTCAACCGCTTCTCCAGCAACTGCGGACGCCATAGAGCCAAACAGAGTATGATCGCCAACACAAACAACAACAGCTGTTGCGCTACCAGAAATTACATTACTCCCCATAAAAGCAATGTTTGTGTAATCAGTCACGCTTTCTTTCTGAGCACTTACATTGGGTGTTTTTTCAATAGGTTCACTCTCACCAGTAAGACTTGCCTGACTGACAAACAAATCCTTCGCATCCAAAATACGAACATCCGCCGGAATCATATCTCCAGCAGAAAGATGTACAATATCTCCCACCACCAAATCATCCATAGGAAGTTCTTTTTTTTCATAGTTTCTACGAGTAACTGTACAAGTGGTCGTAATCATGGCTAACAATTTCTCTGCTGCATTTCCGCTTCTGGATTCCTGTACAAAACGAAGCGTACCGGAAATGAATACCATTGTTAAAATGATTACAACAGTCAGGGAATCAAAGTCCTCTGGCACACTGCCAAACAGAGAAAAATACGGAAAAATCATATCTGTAATTGTGGATACTAAAGCCAGACAAAATAAAATGGCGGTAAATGGATTGATAAATGCGCCAACCAGTCGTTTTGCCAGAGATTTCTTTTTTTCATGAGTGACTTTATTAGTACCATATTTAGCACGACTTACGGATACTTCATCTACTTCTAAGCCACGAAGTGTGGTATGAAGTTTTTTTAAAACTTCTTTAATAGGATTGGTTGCCGCAAATTGAATGCGGCAGTTCTGTTCGTCACGGATGACTGCTTTTTCTACAGTCTGACGAATAGCCATACGATTTTCTTTTTTGTTCATTGGTCTTACCTCCTTGAATTTTCATAGGGGCAAGGAATATTATATGAGCGACACGGAATCTCCAAATTCTCATATAATATTCTCTGCCTTCGTGGACTGACATCAGAGTCCATGTCTTTCACCTCACAATCTTAAAAAAATATCTATGTGAAACCTCAATGTGGATTATTGGTTGCGATAGCGGACACTTTTTTCGATATACCAGACATCAAAGCCGGCAACAATCAGCCATGCGATTATTGCAAATACAAACCAGTGGTTTGAAAATCCCGGCAAAAATCCTTTCATTAAGAATATAATCCCATTTAACGCAATCATTTCTCCAACATTACGACAAAGCGGGACAATATTAATTTTATCTTTCTCCTCCTGCGGCATATTTTTCCACAGGGAAAGATGACGATATCCTTTTCCAAAGGCCAACCAAAAGCCTGCAAGAGTAAATAAAATTCCAAAAAAGATACATGTAAAATCCATCGTTTGTTCCTCCTTTCAATGCTTAAACCTGTTTCTTAGTTTCGTCAGCTTCAGAAGTTTAATGAAGAGCACAATAATAGTAACAGCAAGAATAAACCAGATCACAATACTCACCTGATACCATATCTTAAAGATTACCATTCTTTGTTCAAAGAAATTCCAACCCAAATAGCTACATAAGATTGTAAATACAGGGTAGAAAGCAAAAAGAATTGCTCGTTTCAAATCTTCGATTTCTCTCCTCACTCACAACACCTCCCAACCAGCACTAATCACTTCCGGAATTACCAATACCTGCCCAACGATTCCTTCTAAAATATTGTTTTTGGATTTTCCGACAGAACAGTATTCTGCGACAATCTCAACCTTGTCACCAACCACATCACCGCTTTCCAGATTGTTCAAAAAGAGCGTCTTACAGGAATTGCTGTTAATCAACAATAAGCGTATATCCTGCTCTGCCTTTTCCTGACATGTAACCGAAATACGATACTGCTTTTCAGATTCATCACTGGAAGTAATTGGGTGAAACTTTCTTGCAAAGGGACGTAGAATCAGGTTGGAACCAATTAAAATAGTAGCGGCGGTGATCGCCATTGCATACATTCCCGTACTTGCAAGAATTCCAATGGCTGCAGTACACCATAAGGTGGCAGCGGTATTCATTCCACGTACTGTCCCTCTGTCCTTGAAAATAACACCACTGCATAAAAAACCAACACCGGATATAATACTGCTTCCGACACGGAATACCTGATCCGAACCGTAGAGCATAGGAAACAAGGTAAAGAAACTTGTACCCATGCAGATTAACACATTGATACGAATACCTGCAGGATGACCAGTCAATTGCCGTTCTAATCCAATAAGAAATCCAAGTGTTAAGGAGAGGGCAATTCTCAAAATAAAATCTGTGTAAAACATATGAAACACCTCCCTTTAACTACTAACAGTATATAAAAAATCCAAATACAATCCTATGGCTAAAGTCTTGCGATTTTCTTGCGATTTGGTAAGAAAATAGACGGACTGAAACCGAAAATGGTCTTAGTCCGTCTTTGTCATATCTGATCATTAAATTTGTATCCAATACCCCAGATGGTCAAAATGTATGTGGGACAATCCGGAGCAGGTTCAATCTTTTTTCGCAACTTCCGGATAAAAGCCATAATGTTGCTGTTATCCAGAATATAATCTTCCTCCCATACGGCACGATAAATCTGTTCCTTTGTAAAAACTTCACCTTTGTTCTGGACAAGAAAGTACAAAATATCAAATTCCTTTGGAGTCAGGTTGACTTCAGAACCTTTTATCAGTACTTTTCTGCCTCTTGGATAAATTTCCAGATCCCCTGCCAGGATTCTATCTGACAGAGTACCCACTCGCCAATCGCTTTCTTCTGATGCTCCTAACAATAACGAAGATACCTCTCCACGAATCATCTCCTGAATACCAGAAAGTAAATCCTTCGCACAATCACTGTCCGGTGGATCTCTTAGTAGTTTTTCTAATAGCCAGATTTCAAGAGCCGAATCCATCGGAATATAACTAATATTCTTTTTCATCATGAATGCCTCCTCTTAAATCAACTCTTGATATTTTTTCTTATAAAAATATTTGGCTACTGAATTCAGCAGCATATAGAGAGATACCACCAGCAGTAAAAATACGAAATACCAAAGAGGTAATTTCGTCAGTCCAAACAACGACGCACCGCCGACAAATGTAAGGGAAGTAAAAGCAATAGTCCCCACTAGAGTTATAGAAATGACCGGTGCAGATGCCCTGCTCTGGAAAAAAGGAATCTTGGAAGTTCGCAGAAAATGTAAAATCAAAACCTGTGTCCACATAGATTCCAAAAACCATCCCGTCTGAAACAGTGCTACATACTGAAGTTGCAGGGAAGGATCTGTAAGCTGCAGATAGGTTGCCCCTCCACATAGCATCGGACATAGGAAATAATACAAAAATAGGAAGGTGACAATATCAAACAGAGAACTGATCGGTCCGAAAGACAGCATAAACTGTCTCAGTGTTTTGCCGGACCAGTCTCTTGGGGACAGCATCTCTTCCTCATCTACATTGTCCCAAGGAAGCACAATACACAACGTATCATACAGCAGATTCAAAAGCAGAATCTGAATTGAAGTCATAGGCAGGAACGGTAAAAAGGCACTGGCACAAATGATGGAAAAAATATTTCCAAAGTTAGAGCTAGCGGTGATTTTAATATATTTCAGCATATTGGTAAAAGTTTTTCGCCCCTCCATTACACCTTGCTCCAAAACATTCAAGTCCTTTTGCAGCAAAACCACATCGGCAGCATCTTTTGCTGCGTCCACTGCCGTATCTACAGAGATTCCCACATTTGCTTCATTCAGTGCCGGAATGTCGTTGACTCCATCACCAAGAAATCCCACGGAATGACCATTATCCTGCATAGCAGAGACAAGACGCACCTTATGTCCCGGAGTAAGCTCTGCAAAAACATGAGTATGTTCCACAGCCTTTTTAAGTTCACAGTCTGTCATTTCATCCAGTTGAGTACCAGTTAAGATACGCTCTGTAGAAATACCCACCCGACGGCAAACAGACACAGCAATCGCTGCCTGGTCCCCTGTCAGAATCTTAGGGATCACTTTTAATCTTTTGAGTGCAGTTACAGACTCCTTTGCTGTCTGCTTTGGTGCATCAAAGAAGGATAGATAGCCAACTAAAGTCATGCCCCATTCGTCATCAGGAGTTATTTTCTTTTGCGCTCCCACATTTTTTCGTGCCACCGCAATGACCTTCATTCCGTCCTGTAACATTTCACCTACTACAGAAGATACACTCTGTCTCGCATCCTGCCCCATGGGGAGAAGTTTTCCACGATATTCTACATGGTTGCAGCGTGAGAATATATGTTCAATATCACCTTTCATAATAAGCTGACTATTCCCATTGCTATCCTGTACAAGTGTACTGACAAACTTACGAGCATAGTCAAAGGGAATTTCATCAGCTTTTTGGAATTTTGTCAGAAGATTTGCGTAATGGGCTTCCCGCCCTGGCATGGTATTGCAGGCAAGAATGGCATTATCAATGGTATTGCAGACACCAGAATGATAGCAGCTATTCAGATAAGCAAGATCAAGAACCTCTGCATTTTCATTTCCAAAAATATCCATATAATATTCCAACAGGATGCTTTCATTGGTAAGTGTTCCTGTTTTATCCATACAAAGCACATCCATGCTACCAAAGCTCTGCATGGCATTAATATCCTTGATAATGGTCTGCTTTTTGCTCATAGCAAGACTTCCTTTGGCAAGGCAAGCTGTAATAACCATAGGAAGCATTTCCGGCATCAGACCTACAGCAACTGACAGGGCGAAAGCAAAGGATTCCATCCATTTTCCATCAGTAATCCCCAGTAATATAAATACAATGGGAACTAATATCGCCATAAAACGTATCATCACCCAGGCGATGGAATCGGCTCCTTTTTTAAAGGAATTTTTATCATCAGAATCCGGTTTGGTAAATCCTCCATACAGGGTATCTTTGCCTACTGCCAGTACAATGCCTTCCCCTTTTCCACTGATGACTGTGGTTGCCATAAAAGCGAGGTTTTCAAGCTGAGTCAGTGTATCCTGCTCTCCGTAACTGAGTTTTCGGCAGCTCTTTTCAATGATGGCGCTCTCGCCAGTAATCGCAGCCTGAGAGATAAAGAGATCCGTAATCTTCGTCAATCTGATATCCGCCGGAACACGATCACCTGCAGAGAATAGTACAATATCCCCTACCACTAATTCTTCGCCAGGAATCTCTATTAACTTTCCATCACGCCTCACTGTGACGCTTTCATGAACTAGGCGATCAAGCTGAGCAGCAGCGCTCTTTGCTCGCAGCTCCTGAATCATACGAATTACGCCACTAATTACGATCATGGAAAAGATGATAATGGCGGTAGTAGCATTTCTCGCAAAATTTGATGCTACGAAAACATCCGTAACAAGAGAAACAATGCCCAGAACAAAAAGAATCACATGAAACGGGTTAATAAATGCCCGTCTCAACCGTTGCATCGTCGTATCATTTTTCCGCCCATTGAAGCTGTTCGCTCCGTATTTCTCCCGCATTGAACCGATTTGCTCAATGGATAAACCATCCGGAGATGAGCCAATGTCTCGATAAATTTCTGATGTTCTACAGTATGCGTATTTTTTGATACGACTATCAAATAGTGTTGCTTTTGACACGAAACATCCCCTCCTTTATAAGTATAAGTAATAACATTTTAACACAGTGTTCTGAAAATGCCATATTTATATTCTTGCTTTTTTCTTGCAATTTACTTTGATATGGCATTTTTCAGCTCGATCAAATCCGTCTCGTTAGGGTGAGATAAATCCTTATCAAAGTTTTCAACCATTCCTTCTAAATTTGGAGCACGGATGGATACGGCAAGCATTTTCTCATAGCGCTCTCGCACATAAATAGGCATTTCCCCTTGACACATATGAGTGCTGACAAACTTCTTCTTGGTTTTCACCTTGACCATGTATCAAATTTAAATGAACTACTTAGAAAAGTTGCTCATAATAATATTTGTATTATGAGTGATAGAATGACAAAAGTGGCAGTATGGAAAACGAGTGTAAAAACAATACAATTAGTTTGTATGGAATATCTGAACTACATAATTGACCACTCTGTAATTTATGAAAAAATACAATGCGCAAATTGGAACGGGACAGAAGAAACCAATAGTATTTTTAATAATTCCCCTTCACCATTGATTACTCTTATCTATTCTTGCGATTTACAACAAAAAAAACAACATAAATTTTAAATACGTTGACTGGCATAATTCATATGTATAGTAAGTCTACAATTAAGATGCTCTTTTTCTAATCCAAATATATTAAGAAAAAAATTTTGCGAAGCCATTAATACTTTGTTTAAGATGTCTTTCATAAATATAAAGAATAATGCTCTTAACAAAAGCGTGCAAATTCCTAAAGAAATGCACGCTTTCAATAATTATCCTATAATCTTCCAGTTGCTATCCTTATGTAGCACTAATTCAAACTGCGATACCTGTGTTGCCTTTGTCTGATTATCAATGAATTTCACGGCAACCTTGACTTTCACATTGTCCCCATCAACCGTAAAGATAGGGTTTACCAATTCAGAATAGAGGTAGTCCCTGCTGATAGACTCAAGCACATTTCCAGACACATAGTAAGCAAGCTCCTTTTCTGTGGCTGTTGGATATAGCTTAAAGAAAGTTTCCAGAAATGCAGTAGCGTCATTTATGGTATCAGCGTCTACACTTGCGTCTGCTTCTGGTGTCTTTGGTTCATAGTCTGATTTCTCGATTGCTGGTGCAAGGGTAGGGTTCTGAATAATTACCATATTCCCGTCAGCGTCCACATGAACTTTTACGGTATAGGTTGCCTTAACCGCTGTTGTCTGTTCCCCCTCTTCTATCTGCTGATCTACTTCGTAGGTAGCAGAAAAAGTGTCCGTTCCAGACTGTTCAATGCTCCATACAATCACATCTGTAATGGCAGAGCTGGTCGGTATATCCGTTCTAATGGTATCCATATTCAAGTCCTGCAATTCCTTTGTCAGATAACCGCTGATTGCCTGCGTCCTTGCGTCAATCGCTTCTTTGCTGTTACTCCATGTGTAATAGGACTTTGCAAAATTCTTCACGAAATTTACTATCCCGTTGGTGTCCTGCAAGCGAAGCTCAATCACTTCTTTTTCATGGGTCGTGTGCTGGTCAATAGCGGTAAAATTCTTATATACTCCAAAGCTCACGCTTGCAATAAGCACCACCCACAATGCAATCACGGTTTTCTTATGTGTGCCTACCTTGACAGTACGCACCTTTTTTTCTTTGACATTTTCTGTCTGTTTCTTATTCTTCTTAAACATATTTTTCAAGTCCTTTCTATTGTTTTACTCGTCCTGCACCGATTAAGTGCTGTTGCCAGTAACTACTACTTAGGTCTGTATATCCTATCGGGTCGCCTGCATGGTACATCTGATTATTTCCCACATAGATACCGACGTGGGTTACATACGAACCAGCGTTATAGGTGGAATGGAAAAATACCAAATCGCCAGCCTTTGCCTGCGAGAGTGGAAGATGTTGGGTAGCGTCATATTGCATTTGTGCTGTTCTAGGTAAAGAGATACCAGCTTTTCCATAGCACCATTGCGTAAGTCCCGAACAGTCAAAGGAAGTGTTCGGATTACTACCGCCATATACATACTTCCAGCCTTGATACTTCAACGCTTCATTCATTACCTTTTGTGCCAGCTCTCCCAATACCTGCGGAACAGTTAAATACTGATTGACTAATTCCACATAAAATTGATTGCCATACTGGTAACGCCAGCCACCATTTTTCACAACAGCTATCGGGTTGGTGTAGGTTACTTTCTTACCACCCGATTTCTCACGGGCGAAGCTCTCTGCAAGATTGTATGTATGTTTCTTTCCTTTTCCTGCCACATATCCCACATAACCACCGCCATAGTTATAGG